>Ga0222429_100018_pt1 | contig 554360 bp, 522 predicted proteins | sample 1B50Ametagenome_FD_182475 | JGI IMG/M metagenome (GOLD analysis project Ga0222429, IMG submission 182475) | Enriched microbial communities from leaf-cutter ant dump, University of Wisconsin, Madison, United States - 1B50A (version 2) | ecosystem: Environmental > Terrestrial > Nest > Insects... | reverse complement strand
GACGGCTACGCTGCATCAGGGCTGGTCTCGGGTGGTGAATGGATGTCTGGCGACACCACCTTATCATTCGAGCCAGCCCTTCCTGCTTGTCAGATCAGTGAGTTACGGCTTAAGTAAGTGCCATTCGACACTGACCCCAGTTTTTCTTAGGCCGCACCACCGAACACCGCCCATTTATCTTTGTAGTGAGTAATGTCGGCACGGCTAACTGCAAAGAATGTTGAATTGGGACGGTCAAACCGCTTGACCAGGCGCGCAACCACCTTACTAGGGATGACGTAGTAGTCGTATGTGTCACCAGCAGGATTGGGGCGGACGTTGACGAGAACGTAGATGTGAGATGTAGACACCAAATCTATCGCTCTTTCCCCGACCAACCAATAGGAACGATTAGATGCATTGGTTTTTACCTGCACCGAGAAAGCGCGCTTACAGAGCTGGTCTGTGACAAGAACGTCAGCACCAAAGGCGCTGCGTGATGTAGGCGAAGCAATAAAGCCAAGCCGAGAAAGCTCCGCGGCGACAAGGTAGACGCCGCGCATTCCTGTCATTTGGGCTTTAGAGGTCAACTGCGATCATCCTTGCTTGTTCGGCCTAACGCCTGAATTAAGCCGAGCCGCGAAGCGGCTTCGGCTTGAATGAATTGTTAGGGCGCACCTCGGAAGCCTTGAGCATACGACTGATAGAAATCAAATCCTTGGTCCGTCTCATGTTGCATCTCAATGGGGTAAGGCTGCCGTTCTTGCGGAATTGCATTGAGTGCGTTGAGGAAGTCGTCCGTACTTCTAGAGTAAAAAACGTATTCTCTGTAGCCGGGCTCTGTGAAGACCATGCATAAGATGGATTTTCCGTCTTCTTCAATGTGACCGCAGATCCTGTCCTCAAACCGCTCCATTGCTTCTGATTCAGACGGTGATGGTGTGCCAGTTTGAGTTGGCTCTTGGAAGTCCCAGATTACATTCATCCTTTCAGGAAATGCATTGAAGTCGAATTGGTCTTCAATCTTCTTGAGTCGAAGCAAAGACAAGCCCTCTTCAGTCTCAGTTCTAGCTATCACCCAGCCTCTTTGATCTTCCATGAAAGCTCCTTGTGTGCCCTAGCGTTTGAATTCACCAGCCTGCGCACTTTTCGCGCAGGTCCGGTGGAATGAAAGGTTAGACCCCATGGTAAGTCTTAAGCCAGTGATCAAGGTCATCCGCTAGATCATCGAAGGACACCATCGAAACGGCATTTGAATCAATCATTGTTCGATCCATGCGCCATTTCAACCTATCCTTTTCCTGCTGAGAAAGGTTCATGCCCTTGCCGATTACTATAAGACCCTGGAAGGTGGCGCGACGACTGCCAAATGTGTTAACGAAGTCTGCAGTGCTTCGTTTATCTTCCAATTTCCAAAGCCAGTCGATGAGTTGTGAGTACGCGCCTTCAAAGCGAGGAGCCCAGTCGGGCGTCGCCTTCTTTTCCTTCTTTCTAAATACGCTATCTGTAGTGCCATTCTCGAACTCGACAAGGAGGTAGTGATGTACTTTCGAGTCTCCAACTACTAAATCAGCAACGAAATCGCCATCGAGTTCATACTCGTGCGCGAAGTGGTCTGGTGTTTTGATTTTCGGAAAGTAACTGCAAATCAAGAGGGAAAGATCTTTGCTATTCTTGAAGAAAGGCAATACATCCTTTTGCTCCGACAACGTCGGCTTGGCTGCAAGGAGAGCGCTGTAAGCGTTCCATTCTGCTCGGCAGTTAATTGGATTTAGGAGGTGAGGTTGCAGGTTCTTCATTCCTGCCCCTCCCGCTTGACTAGGCGACCCAAGCGATCGTGATCAACAATGTCTTCAAGAACGCAGGTCTCGCCCTCGAAAGAGAGTACCAAGCGTAGTTTTGGAATGCCCCGGTAGGCAAAGAGCTTTCGGCCGGAAAGGCCCGACATGAGCATGTGGATTTTCGGGCTATGGCGCAGAGTCGCCTGATCGAACTTGAGCAATTTGTTAAGAGCTCGGTCGATATGCTTTTGCTCAATCTTCTGTAGTGATCGTAGAGCTATTTCAGCTCGGCGCTCGATACGTAGGTGCATGGTATGGATGTGGGATGAATTTGTATATGGGGTCTAACGCTGGAATTAAGCGGTGGCGTAGCTGTCCGCTTGGATGACTGGTTAGGGCGTACGCCCATTGAGCACAGAGGCCATTGCTACTGCATCTGGGCGCTGACGGAACAGGTAAAGCAACTTACAGGAACCAAACTCGCGCTCCAACTCATGAAGCCTGACCGGATAATTGCCGAGACGAAAGCGGCGAGTGCCTGAGACTGAAGGAGGAAGCTCATAGACCCCAAAGCTGCGTGGAGCTGTGAGCGACCCAGACAGACTTACGTCTCGCGATGAAATTGCACGACTTGCAAGCTTTTCAATGACTGTCGGCATGGTCAGCCCTAACGTTTGAGTTAAGCGGCGGCGAAGCCGTCAGCCTTGAACGAACTGTTAGACGATAGTGATGCTGCTCGCTCGGGTGACAAACACCCGTCGACGGACGTGAAGTTTGGGCTACCGACTCCCTCAAAACTACCAGCTCTGAACACTCATGGCTGGCGACCAGGCTGCACAGAAAGCTGCTGCAGCGATGGACGACAAGTCTGCGCGAAGCTGGGCGAAACACACACTACAACGAACCACCAAGAATTAGCGCCTAACGCCTGAATCAAGCCGCGCCGCGAAGCGGCATCGGCTTGATTGAATTGTTAGACCTTCTTGCCCTTTTTGCGATGTCGCTCATAGAAGAACATACCTGGTTCGTAGTCATTGATGGAGCCTGCAGAAAGCCCGACTCGACGCTTCTTATCGTTGAACTCCAAGAGGAAACTTGCTGCTCGGATGAGGAGTGTCTCGATCTCGCGTTCGTGCTGCTTTTGCGACACGACGTAGAAGGAAAAATATTGAAGTTCCAGCGGTTGAGCCTTCTTGCGAGCTTCCAGCCTGGAGAAAATGTTGCCTCGACCGATGTAGCGCGGACAGCCCATTGAATCGAACGCGACGTATACGCCCTGATAGGTGTGTCCTTCATTCTTGAGATGCTTTTTGACTGCCGGGAGCGCTTCGTACGGCAGTTTTTCTGCCGCAACCTTAAATAGGTGCTGCTCCTTCGGGGGTTTTCCGGGGCCGCGCTTTAGCTCGCCGTACTGAACAGTCCAGGTAGAGCCATCTTTGTAAACGCACTCGTTGATGATCTTGCGACTCGGCTTCTTGTTTGTGTTCGCAGCCACTGAATCTCCTCCAGAAGGTCTAACGCCAAGTAGATTTCAAAACGCCGTATAACCCCGCAGCCTATCCGGCTCAATCTGGACGCGAGGCCAGAAGGCAACCAACAAAAATCAACAACTTAGCCCCATGCCGCCATCTAATCCCGCGGCCTAATCCCGCCACCCAATCTCGCAGTGCTCACGCAGACTGGAGATGATCAGAAATGCATCGTTCCACCAACGATGGCTTGGGGCAAGCGAAGGGTTCGACGCTGCCGGGGTGGCGGCGGCGATTTCGGCCAAGCGCATCGCGACTGAAGTCGCTCCTACGGGAGCATGGAGCCATCACGCGCAGGGGGGGGCATCGGGGGCTTGGGGTTTGGTGAATCTGCCATGCTGGATGTTGAGGTCAAGGCATCGCGCACAGGGTGCGCTCCTACATCAGGCGGGCGACAGCCTGGCGGTAGCGCTTGGCGATGCGGGCTTGGTCGCGGTGGTGGAAATCGCGTACTTGCCAGTGGCCGCCCACCATCACGTGGCGGATGAGCGGGGTGTTGCCGGCGAACAGCAGGGTGTCGAGGAGGGTGTCCTTGCTGCGGGCGGCGAGCAGGGGTGAGGTGTCGTCCAGTACGAGCAGGTCGGCGCGGGCGGGGCTGGCGGCGGCCTGGGTGCCGCCGCGCAGGGCGGCGCGCCAGAGGGTTTCGCCGGTGCTGTCGCCGGGGTGCTGGGCGGCGATGCTGCGTTGGCGGGTGGCCAGGCGCTGGCCGTATTCCAGCCAGCGCAGTTCTTCCACGGGCGAGACGGAGATGTGGGAGTCCGAGCCGATGCCAAGGATGCCGCCGTCGGCCTGGTAGGCGGCCAACGGAAACAGGCCGTCGCCCAGGTTGGCCTCGGTGCTGGGGCACAGGCCGGCCACGGCGCCGCTGCGGGCCAGTTGCGCCCGTTCGGCGGGGTCGAGGTGGGTGGCGTGCACCAGGCACCAGCGCGCATCGACGTCGGCGTGGTCGAACAGCCATTGCACCGGGCGCGCGCCGTGCACGGCCAGGCAGTCGTCCACTTCGCCGGTCTGCTCGGCGATGTGGATGTGGATGGGGCCGCTGGCCGCCAGCTTGCTGGCGAGCACCTCGCGCAGGGCGTGCGGCGGTACGGCGCGCAGGGAATGCAGCGCGATGCCCACGCGCAGGTGGTCGCCCTGGTGGCGGCGCAGGGTATCGACCAGGCGCAGGTAGCTGTCCACGCCGTGGCCAAAGCGGCGCTGGCGCGGCGCGAGCGCGCGGCCGTCGAAGCCGCCGGCCATGTACAGCACCGGCAGCAGGGTCAGCCCGATGCCCGCTTCGCGGGCGGCCTCCACCAGCGCCAGCGACATCGCCTCGGCTTGCGCGTAGGGCGTGCCGTCGAGCTGGTGGTGCAGGTAGTGGAACTCGCACACCTGGGTGTAGCCGGCTTTCAGCATCTCCACGTAGAGCTGGGCGGCGATGGCCTGCAGCGCGTCCGGGTCGATCGCGGCGGCGAAGGCGTACATGGTTTCGCGCCAGCGCCAGAAGCTGTCATCGCTGCGACCGCGACGCTCGGCCAGGCCGGCCATGGCGCGCTGGAACGCATGCGAATGCAGGTTGGGCATGCCCGGCAACACCCATTCGCCCAGCGCCTCGCCCGGCGCGTCGCCGGGGCCGATGCGGCCGTGGGCATCCACGCCAAACGTGGCCGCCGCGTGCCAGCCGTCGTCGCGCCACAGGTGGCCGGCGCGGTAGCAGCGGACGGTGGGATCGATCATGGGCGGGCTCCGGCGGTTTGCCGGCAGTGTAGGGTCTGGCGCGTTCACCTGCCCGGCCGGGGGCCTCTGCGATAATGCGCCGATGCCCGAGCCCGACAAACCCGAACCGATGTCCCCCAACCCGCGCCTGCAGGCCTTGCTGGGACACGAGTTTTTCGCGGTGCATCACTGGAAGCGGCGTTTCGTGCTGTGGGCAGGCGGCGTGCTGGTGGCCTTGGCGGCCATCGTGTTTGCCAAGGGCAGCACCCTCGCCTATCACCTGTTTCTGGCCATGCTGGCGCGTGCCACGTGGATTCCGCTGGTGCTCACGCCGCTGGTGTTTGGCCTGCTGGCGTGGCTGACGGCCGGCACGCTGCGCGCCACGCGCGGCAGCGGCATTCCGCAGGTGATCGCCACCTTGCACGTGGAGGACGCCGGTTTTCGCCGCCGCATGCTGTCCTTGCCCGTGGCGGCGGGCAAGATGGTGCTGACCCTGCTGTCGCTGATGGTGGGCGCCTCGGTGGGACGCGAGGGGCCGACCGTGCATGTCGGCGGCGCGTTGTTCTACTCGATCGGCCGACGCTTCGGCTTTGACGACCCCAAGGCCGCCTCGCGCTTCATCCTGGCCGGCGCGGCTACCGGCATCGCCGCCGCGTTCAACACGCCGCTGGCCGGCGTGGTGTTTGCCATCGAGGAGCTGGCCGGCACGTTCGAGCATCGCTTCAGCGGCCTGTTGCTCACGGCGGTCATCATTGGCGGCGTGGTGTCGCTGGGCATCATGGGCAACTACGCGTATTTCGGCGAGGTGGAGGCCAGCCTGCCGCTGGGCCACGCGTGGCTGGCGGTGCTGCTGACGGGCGTGGTCTGCGGATTGGCCGGCGGGTTGTTCGCGCGGCTTATCCTGCTCAGCCGGCGCGGACCGCTGGCGACGATAGGGCGGCTGCGCGCGCGGTATCCGGTGTGGTTTGCCATCGGCTGCGGGCTGGCGCTGGCCGTGCTCGGCCTGTGCTCGCACAACACCATCTACGGCACCGGCTACGACCAGGCGCGCGCCATCGTGCAGGAGACCGCCGCCACGCCGGGCCAGGGGTTTGGCGTGACCAAGCTGCTGGCCAACGTGGTGTCGTACTGGGCCGGCATCCCCGGCGGCATTTTTTCGCCGGCGCTGGCGGTGGGTGCGGGGCTGGGCCAGAACATCGCGCATGTCATGCCCGGCGCGCCGGCCGCCGCCGTGGTGCTGCTGGGCATGAGCGCCTACCTGGCCGGCGTCACCGGCGCGCCGCTGACCTCTGCCGTGATCGCGATGGAGCTGACGGCCAACCAGGCCATGGTCATCCCGGTGATGGCCGCGTGCCTGCTGGCCAGGGCCGCGTCGTCGCTGTTTTGCCCCACGCCGGTGTATCGCGATTTTGCCGAGCGCATGGTGCGCGATTTCGAGCGGCAGCAGCGCGCCGCGCACCGGAGCGAGCCGCCCGCCGGCGGCCTGCCGCCAGCGGGCCCGACCAGCGCCTTTACCGAACTGGACATGCGCCGGCCGCCGCACCGGCACTAAGGAGGCGACATGAGCCAACCGCACTGGGACCGCCTGCTGCTCAATGCCACGCTGGCCACGCTGGTGGGCGAGACGCCGTTCGGGCTGATCGAGCACGGCGCGCTGGGGCTGGCCCACGGCCGCATTGCCTGGGTGGGGCCGATGGACGCCTTGCCCGACGCGCCGGCGCAACTGGCGCACCGGGTGCAGTCGCTGGATGGCGCGCTGGTGACGCCGGGGCTGGTGGATTGCCACACCCACGTGGTGTTTGCCGGCCAGCGCGCGCACGAGTTCGACCTGCGCCTGCACGGCGCCGACTACGCGGCCATTGCCCGCGCCGGCGGCGGCATCGCATCCACGGTGCAGGCCACCCGCGCGGCCAGCGAGGAGCAGCTTTTTGCGCAGTCGCTGCCGCGCGCGCGCGCGCTGCGGGATGACGGCGTGACCATGCTGGAGATCAAATCCGGCTATGGCCTGACGCTGGAGGCCGAGCGCCGCATGCTGCGCGTGGCGCGGCGACTGGGGCGCGAGCTTGGCATTGGCGTGCGCAGCAGTTTCCTGGGCCTGCACGCGCTGCCGCCGGAGTACGCCAGCCGGCGCGACGACTACGTGGCGCAGGTGTGCGACAGCATGCTGCCGGCGCTGGCGGCCGAGGGGCTGGTGGATGCGGTGGACGCGTTTTGCGAGGGCATCGCCTTCAGCCGCGAGGAAACCGCGCGCCTGTTTCGGCGCGCCACGCAACTGGGCCTGCCGGTGAAGCTGCATGCGGGGCAGTTGTCCGAGCTCGGTGGCGCCGCGCTGGTGGCCGAGCATGGCGGGCTTTCCGCCGATCACCTGGAGCACCTGGACGAGGCCGGCGTGGCCGCGATGGCGGCGGCCGGCACGGTGGCGGTGTTGTTGCCCGGTGCGTTCTACACGCTGCGCGACACGCAGCTGCCGCCGGTGGAGGCGCTGCGCCGCCACGGCGTGCCCATGGCCGTGGCCACCGACTGCAACCCCGGCACCTCGCCGCTGCTGTCGCTGCGGCTGGCGGCCAACATGGCGTGCACGCTGTTTCGCCTTGCGCCGGAGGAGGCGCTGCGCGGCGTGACGGTGAACGCGGCGCGTGCGCTGGGCCTGCACGATCGCGGCACGCTGGCGGTGGGACAACGCGCCGACCTGGTGACGTGGAACGTGAGGCAGCCGGCCGAGCTGTGCTACTGGATCGGCGGCGCGCTGGCGCGCGAGGTGTGCGTGGCCGGCGAATCAGTGGCGCCGTAGCGCGGCCAGCCGCGCCGCCAGCGCGTTGAAAAACGCCGGCGGCAACTCGGCGCGCACCGGCACCCGCCACCAGTGCGGCTGGGCGAAGCGGCGGCATTTGACGGCGTCCTTGTCGGTCATCAGCACCGGCGCGTCGTCGCCGAAATCCAGCTCGGCGGCGGCAAAGGCGTGATGGTCGGCAAACGCGTGCGCGTCCACGTCCAGGCCCGCCGCGCGCAGGCTGTCGAAAAAGCGCTGCGGGTGGCCGATGGCCGCCACCGCATGCAGCGGGCGGCCGGCAAAGCGCTTGAGCGCCTGCGACCGGGCGTCGACCAGGTTCACCGCCTCGCCGCCGCGCAGGCGCATCGGGTATTCGTCGGCTGCAGGCGTGCCGCCGTTGCAGACACGAAAATCCAGCCCCGCCCAGCGCTGCCTCGGCTCGCGCAGCGGCCCGGCCGGCAGCAGCCGTCCGTTGCCGAAGCGGCGCGCGCCATCGACCACGCCGATCTCCATGTTGCGCGCCAGCGCGTAGTGCTGCAGGCCGTCGTCGGCGATCAGCACGTTGCAGCCGGCGTCCTGCAGCAGCCGCGCCGCCGCCGGCCGGTCGCGCCCCACCGCCACCGGCACGCCGCTGGCGCGGATCAGGCAGGGCTCGTCGCCCACCTCGGCCGGGTCGGGCGCGTCACCCAGCAGCAGCGGCTGGCGCTGGCGACCGCCGTAGCCGCGACTGACCACGCCGGGCCGGTAGCCGCGCGCGCGCAGCGCGTCGGCCACGGCGATGGTCAGCGGTGTCTTGCCGGTGCCGCCCACGCTGAGGTTGCCGATGACGACGACGGGCACGTCCAATTCCACGCGCGACAACCAGCCCAGGTGATAGAGCGCGCGGCGCACGTGGATCACCACGCTGTACAGCGCCATCAGCGGCCATGTCCACCAGGGCGCGCGGCCGTCGCCATACCAGGCGGCCTCGAGGGTATCGCGCAGCGCCATGGCGTCCTCAGTCGCCGCCCTGGGCGGCAAGCGGGTCGCGAAACTGCATGCGGTGCAGCGCGGCGTAGTGGCCGTCCAGCGCGATCAGCTGCGCATGGGTGCCGCGCTCGACAATGCGGCCTTGTTCCATCACCGCGATCTGGTCGGCGTCCTCCACGGTGGACAGGCGGTGCGCGATCACCAGCGTGGTGCGGTCTTTCATCAGGCGCTGCAAGGCGTCCTGGATCAGCCGCTCGGACTCGGTATCCAGCGCGCTGGTGGCCTCGTCCAGCACCAGGATGGGCGCGTTCTTGAGGATGGCCCGCGCGATGGCGATGCGCTGGCGCTGGCCGCCGGACAGCAGGTTGCCGCCCTCGCCGATGTGGTTGTGGATGCCGTCGGGCAGGCGCGCGATGAACTCCATGGCGTTGGCCGCCTCGGCCGCCGCGATGATCGCCGCCTCGTCGGCGCCGGCCAGCTCGCCATAGGCGATGTTCTCGGCGATGGTGCCGTCAAACAGCACCACCTGCTGCCCCACCCAGGCGATCTGCCGGCGCAGCGAGTCGAGGGTGTAGCCGGTGTAGTCCGCACCGTCGAGCAGGATCTGCCCGTGCTGCGGCTCGTAGAAACGCGGCAGCAGGCTGACCAGGGTGCTCTTGCCGCTGCCGGAGCGGCCGACCAGGGCGGTGACCGAACCGGGCGGGCAATCGAGCTGGATATCGCGCACGGCCGGCGTGTCGGCGCCCGGATAGGTCAGGCCGACATCGACAAAGCGCAGGTCGCCCTGGCTGCGCGCCAGCGCGATCTTGCCGGTGTCGGACTCCGGCGGCTCGTCCATCGACTGGAACAGGTCCTCCGCCGCTGCCACGCCGCGCTGCACGTCGCCCTGCACGCTGGTCAGCCGCTTGAGCGGATTGAGCAGGCCGGTCATCGCCACGATCATCTGGGTGAACGTGCCGCCGTCGATGCCCTCGAGCACCGAGGGCCGGCTGGCCAGGTAGATCAGCAACGCCAGCGCGATCGCGGCGGTGGTCTGCACGGCGGAGCTGGACAGCGCGCCGGTCTTGGCCACCTTGAGGTTTTGCCGGCCGGTGAGGTCGGCCACGTCGTTGAAGCGCTGCTGCTCGCGCTGCTGGCCGCCGTAGATGCGCACCTCGCGATGACCGCGCACCACCTCCTGCACGGTGCCGGCCACCGAGCCCATCGAGGTCTGCAGGTTGCGGCTGATGCGGCGATAGCGCCGGCTGATCCAGGTCATCGTGCCGACGATGGCCGGCACCATCACCAGCAGCGCCAGGGTCAGAAACCAGCTGGCCCGCAGCATGATGAACAGCAACCCCAGCACCAGCAGGGTGTCGCTGATCATCGACTTGACCGCGTTGGTGGCCGCCTTGGCCACTTGGTCGGAGGTGTAGGTGATGCGGGCGATCTGCTGGCCGGAGGCTTCATGGCTGAAGTACGGCACCGGCAACCGCAGGTAGCTGGCAAACACGTCCACCCGCATGTCCTGCACCACGCGCCGGGCCAGCTGGCCCATGCCGTAGTCGGAATAGTACGAGGCGAACGCGCGGATCGCGGCCAGCGCCAGGATGTAGATCGGCATCCAGAAGACCTCGTGCGGGTCTTTCAGGTTGAAGATGCCGTTGACCATCGGCTTGATCAGCGCGGTGAACGCCGCCAGGCAGACCGAATCGACGATCAGGCCGACCACTGTGCCCATGCCCACCCACTTGTACGGCCGCAGGTAGCCGAGCAGGCGGCGGTAGATCCGCACGGTGGAGCCCCAGTCGATCTTCTCCGAACTCACGGCGTGCCGGTCCGATCCGGCGTGGTGGCGATGGACAGGTGCGAAAAGCCCAGCTGGCCCAGCGCGTCCATCGCCGTCACCACCGCCTGGTGCGGCGTGGCGGCATCGGCGCGGATGGTGACCGGGCGCTCGCGGTCGGTGCCGGCGCGGTCGGCCAGCGCCTGCTTGAGCGGCGCAATGCCCTCGCCCAGCACCGCGTCGCTGCCCACGTAGAAGCGGCCGTCGCGGTCGATCATCACGGTCAGCGTGGACGACTCCATGTCGCGGTCGGACGTGCTGGCGTTGGGCAGGGTCACCTGCAAGCGCGAGTGCTGGATGAAGGTGCTGGTCAGCACGAAAAACATCAGCAAGGTGAGCAGCACGTCGATCAACGGGATCACGTTGATCTCGAAATCGTCCTGGCGACGGTCGTTGCCGATACGCATGGGCGGGCTCAGCCGGCGGTCGGCGGTGCCGCCGCAGGCGCGCGGCGCGGGCGCGGCGCGACGGGCGCGGCGAGGGTGAGATCGTCCAGCAGCGCGGTGGCCTGCTTTTCCATCTCCACGCAGTAGCCGGCCACGCGCGAGCGGAACCAGCGGTGCAGCACGTAGGCGGGAATCGCCACGGTGAGGCCCGAGGCGGTGCAGATCAGCGCCTCGCCGATGCCGCCGGCCATCTTGGCCGGATCGCCGATGCCGCCGGCCATCACCTGCATGAACATGCGGATCAGGCCGATCACGGTGCCGAACAGGCCCAGCAGCGGGCCGATCAGCGCGATCGTGCCCAGCGTGTTGAGGTAGCGCTCCATGCGGTGCACCACGTGGCGGCCGGTGTCCTCGATGCGCTCCTTGATCAGCTCGCGCGGACGGCTGCGCACCGCCAGCGCCGCCGCCAGCAACTCGCCCAGCGGCGAACCGCCGGCCAGCGCGTCGAGATGGGCCGGATCAAGCTGGCCGGAGCGCGCCCACTGGCGCACTTCCTCGCCCAGCCCGGGCGGCAATACCGCCTTGCGGCGCAGCGTGAGGCAGCGCTCCAGCACGATCGCCAGCGCGACCGCCGAGCAGATCAGGATGGGCACCATCGCCCAGCCACCAGCCATCAGGATTTCCAGCACGTTGCGCCCCCGTCGGACGGCCTGTCGAGAGCGCGCATGATAGCAGTCCCGTCCCGCCACACTGCGGCACAGGTGGCAGTGCGCGGCCTATTCGCGCCAATAGCGGCGTTGCCGTCGCCGCCAGCCGATGGCCCGGTGCGGTGGCGCGTCGGCGGGAAAATCCAGCCGCATGGCGCCTTCGCGCGCGGTGTTGAACACCGGCACGCCCGCCGCCGCGTAACGCGCCAGCACCTCGGGCCGGGGATGCCCGAAACGGTTGCGCCAGCCGGCCGACACCAGCGCCACCGGTGGCGCCACCGCCGCGATGAAAGCAGCGCTGGAGGATGTCTTGCTGCCATGGTGCGGCACCACCAGCCACGGCCGCGCGCCCGCCCCCAGCAGCGCGGCCACCTGCGGCTCGGTGCGCGCGCTGATGTCGCCGCTGAGCAGCAGCCGGCCGTGCGGGCCGCTGACCAGCAGCACGCAGGAGCTGTCGTTGTCGCGATCGCCCTGCCCCGGCGCCGGACCCAGCACGCGAAAATCCACGCCGTCCCAGCGCCAGCGCTGGCCGCGCAGGCACTGGCGCATCGGCACGCGCATGCGCGAGGGCTCGCCGGCGTAGCGCGCCGCGCGGGGAAAAGCCGCCGCCACCGCCGCGGCGCCACCGGCGTGGTCGTTGTCGCCGTGGCTGATCATCAGCATGTCCGCCGCGCCCAGGCCCAGCCCGTGGATCGCCGGCAACACCACCGCCTCGCCCAGGTCGAACCCCGACGGGTAACGCGCGCCGGCGTCGTACACCAGCAGGTGATGGCGCGTGCGCAGCAGCACCGCCAGCCCCTGCCCCACGTCCAGCACCCAGGCCTGGAACGCGCCCGGCGGCAACGGCGTGCGCACCGGGCAAAGCAGCGGCAGAAACATCAGCGCGCCCAGCCAGCGCAGCGGCACCCCGCGCGGCAAGAACAGCCACAGCGCGCCGGCCACCGCCAGCAGCAGGGCCAGCGGCGTCACCGTCGGCAAGTACCACTGCGCGCCCGGCCACGTCGCCATGCGCTCCAGCAGCCACCATTGCGCATGCGCCAGCCACCCGGCCAGGCGCAGCACCGGCGTGGCCAGCGGCGGGCACACGCCCAGCAACACGCTGCCCACCAGCGCGCACGGCACGATGGCAAAACTCACCAGCGGCACCGCCACCAGGTTGGACAACGCGCCCACCAGCGACGCCTGCCCGAAAAACCACAGCCCCAGCGGCAGCAGCGCCACCGTCATCACCAGTTGCCCCGCCGTCAGCTCGTGCACAAAGGCGCGCAGGCCACGACCGTGCGCGCGCAGGCACAGCATGAGAAACGCCACGCCCACGAACGAAAGCCAGAACCCCGCCGACAGCACCGCCAGCGGATCGACCAGCAGCATCGCCAGCAAGGCCAGCGCCAGCGACGACGCGCCGCCGCTGCCGCGCCGGCTGCAACGCGCCAGCGTCACCACCGCGATCATCAGCAAGGTGCGCACCGTGGGCAGGCCAAAGCCGGCCAGCGCGCTGTAGGCCGTGGCCGCCAGCAAGGCGGCTGCCGCCTGCGCCTGCGCGCGCGGCCGGCGCAGGCCCAGCGTCGGCCACAGGCGATACAGCAACCACGCCAGCGCCACGCCGAACACCGCCGCCACGCCCACGTGGAAACCGGAAATGGCGATCAGGTGCGAGACGCCGTTGGCGCGCGCCACCGCCCAGTCGCGCGCTTGCAGGCCGCGCGTGTCGCCCACCGAAAACGCCCGCAGCAGCGCCGCGTCGTGGCCGTCACGCACGCGGCGGGCGATGCCGCGCGCCACCGCCGCGCGCACGCCATCCACGCACCAGGGTGTCGCGCCCAACCGCCGGTTGCCGGCATCGTCACGCACATAGCCGGTGGCCACGATGCCGCGCTCCAGCGCCGAGCGCTCGCTGTCGGCGCCGCCGGGATCGAGCAGGCCGCGCGGCCGCCGCAGGCGCAGCCGCAACTGCCAGCGATCGCACGGACGCAGCGCAGGCGCCTCCTCGTACCAGGTGACGGTGACCGGCCCGTGCAACGGCAAGCGCCGGCCGTCCAGCGCCGCGCGATCCACGCGCAAGGTGAACCGGGTGACGCGGCCCCGCGCCAGCGGCAGGTCAACCACCGTGCCGACAACCGCCAGGTCACGCCCTTCCAGCGCCTGCGGCAGGCGCGCCGCCATCGCCGCGCCACCGCGCGCCATCGCCCACGCCACCCCCAGCAACACGCAGGCGATCACGCGTGCGGACGGCCAGCGCCACGCCGCCACCAGCGCCACCACCATCAACAGCGCATCGCACCACCACGGCGGCAACGCGGGCAGCCACTGCACCGCCAGCACGCCCAGCAGCAACGCCGGCGCCACCGTGGTTGCCGCAAGCCCCACCGCCATCCGTGCCACGTCGCGCTCCGCCGAGTCCGGCCGTCGAGCGTAGCGGGCATGCAGGTGGCCGCCGTGTAGTCCTGCGGGGGATCACGCTGTGCGTGATGGCCTTGGCGGCGCTGCAACGCGCCCTTCCGTAGGAGCGCTGTGCGCGATGCTTTTGCCCCTGCCTTTCGTAGGAGCGGCTTCAGCCGCGATGCTTTTGCTTTTTTGTAGGAGCGCACCCTGTGCGCGATGCTCTTGGTCTAAAAGCCAAAGCAAAGGCATCGCGCACAGGGCGCTCCTACGGGCTCAGGCGACGCTTTCGCGCAGCTCGCCGTTGTGCAGTACCAGGGTGCGGTCCATGCGGGCGGCGAGGCGGTTGTCGTGGGTGACCAGGACGAAGCTGGTACCGATTTCCTGGTTGAGCTCCAGCATCAGGCCGTAGACCTGGGCGGCGTTGTGCTCGTCGAGGTTGCCGGTGGGCTCGTCGCCCAGCACGCAGGCCGGACGCGTCACCAGTGCGCGCGCCACGGCGCAGCGCTGGCGCTCGCCGCCGGACAGCTCGGCCGGCTTGTGCTGCAGGCGCTTGCCCAGGCCCACGCGGTCGAGCAGCGCGGCAGACTGGCGCTGCGCCTCGGCGATGGCCACGCCGCGGATCAGCAGCGGCATGCACACGTTTTCCAGCGCGGTGAATTCCGGCAGCAGGTGATGGAACTGGTAGATGAAGCCCAGCGAGCGGTTGCGCACACGGCCGCGCTCGGCGTCGGACAGCGTGGACAGCACGCGCCCCTCCACCTCCACCTCGCCCGAGCTCAAGGTATCCAGCCCGCCGATGATGTGCAGCAGCGTGCTCTTGCCGGAGCCCGACGCGCCCACGATGGCCATGGTCTGGCCGCGCTTGAGCTCGAAGCTGACGTCGCTGAGCACGTCGGTGCGCAGGCCGCCCTCCTGGTAGGTCTTGGCGACGTGGCTGGCGCGCAGCACGTTTTCGGTGACGGGATTCATGGCGGCCTTATTCATAGCGCAGCGCCTGCGCCGGCTGCGTGCGCGAGGCGCGCCACGCGGGGTAGAGGGTGGCCAGCAGCGAGAAGGTGAAGGTCAGCAGCGCCGTCCAGCCCACGTCGTGCCAGTCCAGCCGGCTGGGCACCTCGCTGATGTAGTAGACGTCGGGCGAAAGGAAGGTGACGTGGAAGGTGTGCTCGATCCACTTGATGATGCCCGGCAGCTTCCACGACAGCAGCGAGCCGAAGCCCACGCCGAAGCCGATGCCCACGAAACCCACCAGCACGCCCTGCACCATGAACATGCCCATGATGCTGCGCGGCGTGGCGCCCAGCGTGCGCAAGATGGCGATGTCGGCCTGCTTGTCGGTGACCAGCATCATCAGCATCGAGATCAGGTTGATCACCGCCACCAGGATGATCAGCGACAGGATCACGAACATCACCATCTTTTCCATCGACAACGCGGCGAACAGGTTGGCGTTGGTGTCCATCCAGGTCTGCACGCGGTAGACCTGCCCGAGCTGCTCGGCCAGCTCGCGCGCCACCGGGCGGGCGTTGAACAGGTTGTCCAGCCGCAGCCGGATGCCGCTGGGGCCGCTCAGGCTGTTGAGCTTTTCCGCGTCGCTCATGTTGACCAGGGCCAGGCCGGAGTCGAACTGCTCCATGCCCAGCTCGAACACGCCCACCACGTGGAAGCCGCGCATGCGCGGCACGCCGCCCATCGGCGTGGCGCGCAGCTCGGGCACGGCCATGGTGAGGCGGTCGCCCACGCCCACGCCCAGCGTCATCGCCAGCTCGCGGCCCAGCACGATGTTCCAGCTGCCCGGGGTCAACTGCCCCAGCGAGCCCTGCAGCATGTGCTGGCTGATGTCCACCACCTCGGGCTCCAGCGAGGGCTCGATGCCACGCACCAGCGCGCCGCTGGAGCGCCGCCCCAACAGCATCGCCTCGCTCTCCACGTAGGGCGCCGCGCCAAGCACGTGCGGGTTGGCGGTGGCCACCTTGAGCGCGCGCGGCCAGTCCTGCAGGCTGTGGTCCATGCCCGAGACGGTGGCGTGCGAGATGGCGCCCAGGATGCGCGCGCGCATCTGGTAGTCGAAACCGTTCATCACGCTCATCACCGTGATCAGCGCGATCACGCTGATGGCGATGCACACGATCGACACGGTGGAGATGAAGGAGATGAACTGGTTGCGTCGCTTGGCGCGCGTGTAGCGCAGGCCAATGAAGAGTTCGAGCGGTCGGAACATGGCAACCTGATTCGTGGGGCGACGGGGGCCGGCGTGCGACAGCCGGACCGTGCACGGTAGCGCATGGCGCGGCAGAGTGCCCGAAGCGGCCGGCAGCGGCAAGCGCTGGGTTTAGAGCCGGTTCAACACCGCGCCATCGCCCGCCGCCGGCTGCGCGGTGGCCAGGCGCATGCGCAGGCGGCGACGGATGTCGGCGTCGCTGTTGTCCGGCGCCAGCAGCAAGGCGTGCGTGCCGTGCTCGGCCGTGCGCAGGCGCAGCACGATGAAACCGCCCAGCACGCGAAACGCGACCAGGGTGGCCGGCAGGTCGTCATGCGCGATGGTGCGCAGGCTCCAACTGCCGTCGGCATTCCAGCCCGCCGCGGCCAGCGACGGCCGCGCCATGCGGCGAAGTGCGCACCCGGCGGCCAACACCACCACGCCCAGCAGGCATCCCTTCGCCACCAGCGCCAGGCCCGACAGCATCACCGCCAGCGCGGCCAGCACCGCCGCCGTCGCCACGGCGTGGCGCAGCAGGCGCGACGGCCGGTACTCAAAGCCGATGGCGGGCGCGGATCGCATCGATGATCGCCTGCCAGTCCTCGCGCGGCGGGCGCGCATGCCCCATCACCCAGTCCCACAGGTCCGGGTCCTGCACGTCGAGCAGTTCGTCGAACGCCTGCCGCGTCGCCTCGTCCGCCTGCGCAAATGACTCGTCGAGCCAGCCGCCAAAAAGAGCGTCCAGCTCGCGCGTGCCGCGACGGGTGCGCCAGCGCAGGCGCTTGATGCGGGCAGCGTCCATGCGATCAATACGCGCGCAGCGCCTCCCCTGCCTCGTACCGCCAGGGAGAGCGTTGGGGAAAGGACGCGATATTGCGTTGAGCCGTCATCCAAAGCCTTCCTTCGACAAACCTTCCCGCAAGCACCGCCCCCTCATCCGCCCTGCGGGCACCTTCTCCCCGGTGGGGAGAAGGGAGGTGATGCTGCAACCTTCCCGCAAGCACCGCCCCCTCATCCGCGTCGGGCACCTCCCCGGTGGGAGAAGGGAGTGCCGCCAAACCTCCGCGCACATCCCCTCTCCCGCTTTGCGGGAGAGGGTGCCCGAAGGGCGGGAGAGGGTCCGCCTTCATCCCTCACCTGCTGAAGCACCGCCTCCACCCCGTGGACGACATCGCCCCCGAGAGGAGCACGAGGTGACGCCGCCTCAGGACGAGCGGCGTTCCACCATCAGCTTCTTGATTTCCGCGATCGCCTTGGCCGGGTTGAGGCCCTTCGGGCAGGTGCGCGCGCAGTTCATGATGGTGTGGCAGCGGTACAGCTTGAACGGGTCTTCCAGGTCGTCCAGGCGCGCGCCGGTGTCCTCGTCGCGGCTGTCCACGATCCAGCGGTAGGCCTGCAGCAGGATGGCCGGGCCGAGGTATTTGTCGCCGTTCCACCAGTAGCTGGGGCAGCTGGTGGAGCAGCACGCGCACAGGATGCACTCGTACAGGCCGTCCAGCTTCTTGCGGTCTTCCGGCGACTGCAGGCGCTCGCGATCGGGGGTGGCGCTCTGCGTGCGCATCCACGGCTTGATCGAGGCGAACTGCGCGTAGAAGTGGGTGAGATCGGGCACCAGGTCCTTCACCACCGGCATGTGCGGCAGCGGGTAGATCTTCACATCGCCCTTGGCCACCTTGTCGATGGCGCAGATGCACGCCAGCGTGTTGGTGCCGTCGATGTTCATCGCGCAGCTGCCGCAGATGCCTTCGCGGCAGGAGCGGCGCAGCGTGAGCGTGGGGTCGATCTCGTTCTTGATCTTCAGCAGCGCGTCCAGAACCATCGGGCCGCACGCGGCCATGTCCACCTCGTAGGTGTCGATGCGCGGGTTCTGGCCGTCGTCCGGGCTCCAGCGGTAGATGCGGAAGGTGCGCGGCTTTTTCGCGCCCTTCGCCGGATAGTGCTTGCCCGGCTGGATCTTGGAGTTTTTCGGCAGGGAGAATTCGGCCATGGCTTTGATTTCCGGGATTCGGGATGAGGAATGAAGGGAGTCGTTGAAAGCGGGATGCGGCTATTGCGCATCCCGAATCGCGTATCCCCAATCCCCGCTCTTAATAAACACGCTTCTTCGGCGGCACCACCTCGACCTCGTCGGTCAGGGTGTACATGTGCACCGGGCGATAGTCGAAGCTGGTCTTGCCGTTCTCGTCCACCTTCACCAGGGTGTGCTTCATCCACTCGGCGTCGTTGCGGTCGGGGAAATCCTCGCGCGCGTGGGCGCCGCGGCTTTCCGGGCGCTGCTCGGCGGAGTGCATGGTGCCCACGGCCTGGTCGAGCAGGTTGGCCAGCTCCAGCGTCTCGATCAGGTCGGAGTTCCACACCATGGAGCGGTCGCTGACGCGCACGTGCTTGAACGAGGCGTGCACGGCGTCGATCTTGTCGCAGCCTTCCTTCAGCGTCTCGCCGGTGCGGAACACGGCCGCGTCGGTCTGCATGGTGCGCTGCATGTCGAGGCGGATCTTGGCGGTGGGCAGCTCGCCGTCGGCGTGGCGCAGGCTGTCGAAACGCGCCAGCGCCTTGTCCAGCGCGCTGGCCGGCAGATCCTTGTGCGCCGTGCCCGGCTTGATGAGCTCGGCGCAGCGATGCGACACCGCGCGGCCGAACACCACCAGGTCGAGCAGCGAGTTGGAGCCCAGGCGGTTGCCGCCGTGCACCGATACGCAGGCCGCCTCGCCGATGGCGAACAGGCCCGGCACCACGGCGTCCACGTCGTCGCCCTTCTTCTGCACCACTTCGCCGTGGTAGTTGGTCGGGATGCCGCCCATGTTGTAGTGCACGGTCGGCAGGATCGGGATCGGCTCCTTGGTCACGTCCACGCCGGCAAAGATGCGCGCCGACTCGGCGATGCCCGGCAACCGCTCGTGGATCACCTCGGGGCCGAGGTGCATCAGGTTGAGGAAGGCGTGGTCCTTGTGCTCGCCCACGCCGCGACCCTCGCGGATCTCGATGGTGATGGCGCGGCTGACCACGTCGCGCGAGGCCAGGTCCTTGGCGCTGGGCGCGTAGCGCTCCATGAAGCGCTCGCCCTTGGCGTTGGTCAGGTAGCCGCCCTCGCCGCGCACGCCCTCGGTGATCAGGCAGCCCGCGCCGTAGATGCCGGTCGGGTGGAACTGCACGAACTCCAGGTCCTGCAGCGCCAGGCCCGCGCGCAGCACCATGCCGCCGCCGTCGCCGGTGCAGGTGTGCGCCGAGGTGGCGCTGAAGTAGGCGCGACCGTAGCCGCCGGTGGCCAGCACCACGGCCTGGCCGCGGAACAGGTGCAGCGTGCCCTCGTTCATGTCCAGCGCCAGCACGCCGCGGCAGACGCCCTCGTCGTCGAAGATCAGGTCGATCGCGAAGTACTCGACGAAGAACTCGGCATCGTGCGCCAGCGCCTGCTGGTACAGCGTGTGCAAAATCGCGTGGCCGGTGCGGTCGGCGGCGGCGCAGGTGCGCTGCGCGGTGCCCTTGCCGTAGTGCGTGGTCATGCCGCCGAACGGGCGCTGGTAGATGCGGCCCTCCTCGGTGCGCGAGAACGGCACGCCGTAGTGCTCCAGCTCGTAGATCGAGGGGATCGCCTCGCGGCACATGTACTCGATCGCGTCCTGGTCGCCCAGCCAGTCGCCACCCTTCACGGTGTCGTAGAAGTGGAAGCGCCAGTCGTCCTCGCCCATGTTGCCGAGCGCGGCGGCAATGCCGCCCTGCGCCGCCACGGTGTGCGAGCGGGTGGGAAACACCTTGGTGATGCACGCGGCCTTGAGGCCCTTCTCGGCCAGGCCGAAGGTGGCGCGCAGGCCCGCGCCGCCGGCGCCGACCACGATCACGTCATATTTGTGCTGCTGGATCTTGTAGCTTTCCACGTCTCAGACTCCCAATGCGATGCGCAGCACGGCCAGCACGCCCGCAAGCGCGCCGAGCACCGCGAGGAACTTGATCGCCACCAGCAGGACCACTTCCTTCCAGCGGGTGTGCACGTAATCCTCGACCACCACCTGCAGGCCGAGCACGGCGTGCCAGAACGCGGTGGCCACGAACAGGATCAGCACCAGCGCGTTCCACGGCTTGGCCACCGCGGCGCGCGCCGTGGCGTAGTCGGCATGCAGCAGCGACAGCACGGTGAACACGAACCACAGGCCGAGCGCGATCAACGCGGCGGCGGTGACGCGCTGGGTCCACCAGTGGCCCACGCCCGACTGCGCCGAGCCTAGGCCGCGCGCGCGCTTCAACGGATGACGCAGGTCGTTCGCGTTGGCGCTCATGCCACACCTCCACAGTTCAGCACGCAGGCCCAGACCGCGACCACCAGCACCAGGCTGACGATCACCGACAGCCAGCTCGAACGCACGAATTGCGGGATGGCGTAGCCGGCGCCGGCGTCCTGCAGCAGGTGACGGATGCCGTTGCACAGGTGATAGAACAGCGCCCAGCTCCAGCCCACCAGCAAAACCAGGCCCAGCGGGCTGCCGATGCAAACCTTGAACTGGTTGAAGGCGGCCTCGCCGGCGGCCAGCGAGAGCAGGCCCCACACCACCAGCAGCATGCCCACGGCCAGCGCGATGCCGGTGGCGCGATGCAGGATGGAGGTCACCATCTGCACTTGCCACTTGTAGATCTGTATATGCGGGGAGAGCGGTCGTTGCGTTTGTGCCATGGCGGCTATCCTGTGTGGAATCGCTGATGTCCGCACCGCCCCACGCCTGCCCTGCGACGACGAACGCCGCAGCGGAGGATCAGAAGTCGATACAGCGTCCGTTCTTTTCCCAGTCGCCGTAGCGCGTGGGGTCCAGCGCGGGACGCTGCGGCAACGCGCCATCGACCACCGGCTTCGCGGGCACGGGAGTGTCCTCCGCAGGAACGGAAGCAGGCAGAGGCTGGGCGGGGAGGCGGGCGTCGGACATGGTTTTGGTTAACCAGCAAAGGTTAATACTTGCGCAAAAACAGCACAACCTGGCGCCCTGTCCCACGCTTGTCCTGGCCAACCGGCGCCCTCACATGCCAGTGCCTATGAACACCACACTCCAAGCCCACACCCTGTCGCTCGAGGGCCCCGACGCCATCGCCTTTGCGCAGACGCAATTCAGCAGCAAGGTGGACACGCTGGCTGTCGGCCGCTGGCAGTTCAGCGCATGGCTCGACCCGCACGGACGCGTGCGCGCGCTGTTCCACCTGGCGCGCGTCGGCGACGACAAGCTGCTGCTGCTGCTGCGCGGCGGCCATGCCGATGCCCTGGCCGGGGACTTGCGCCGCTTCGTGTTCCGCTCGCGCCTGGCGATAAGCGCGTCGTCCACGTGCGTCCTGGCCAGCGGCGCGGCACTGCCGCTGCACGAGGTGGTGATCGACGGCCAGGACATCGCCCTCGGTGGCGACACGCACGCGCTGCGCGTGGTGTCCACCGGCCCCGGCGACGACGCATGGCGACCGGCGCAGTGGCGCATGGGTTGGCCATGGCTGCCCGATGCCACGCTGGGTACCTGCCTTGCGCCCAGCCTGTCGCTGCACCGCCTGCAGGCGGTGGCGGTGGACAAGGGCTGCTACCCCGGCCAGGAGATCGTCGCACGCCTGCACTTTCGCGGTGGATGCAAGCGCCACCTCCACGGCGTCACGCTGTCGCAACCGGTCGCAGCCGGCGAAACCTTGCGCATCGACGGCCGCGAGGCGGGCGTGCTGCTCGACGTGATCGCCGGCGACACGGGGCGCGCGCTGGCCGTATTGCATGACGAGATCACGGCAGGCGCGGAGGCAAGGCCTCTTGTCGTGCAAGCCGGCGACCGTACCGTGGCGCTGACCATGGTCGAGCACTGGGGCGCCTGAAGGCACTCGCGAAGCGGCATTTCATATGGACGTCCAAACGCGTTTTCACGTCCGTCAACGAAATGTGAGGAAAAGCTGAACAAAAGTCCCCGGCACTTGCCTTCGCGGAAAACCGCCACTAGGCTCCGCCGATCAAATCTTGCGGCACCCCCATGTAACGGGTGCCGATGCACGCGACGAACCGGAAGAATCCGTATCGGCGCGACCCGGCAAATGCCGGATGGCTTGTCCAGCTGACACCACGGCTGGTCGTTGCAGGCAACACGGCCCCGAGGGCCCGCGCAGCGCCTTTGCAGCACTCACCCGATCGGCATCCAACCCGCCGCTCGTCCCGCCGCGATATCGCGGCAATGCGTCCAACCGCATACCAACGGTTGGCGATCAATCCAGGTGGAACGGCCTGCCCGCCCGTCCACCGCAACGGCGCGTCAGGCCTGCATGGCTGCGCGTACAGCACGTTGGAGGCAGATATGAAACTTTCCATGTTGTTGTGGTTGACCAGCCTGCTGCCGCAGCCCGTCGCGGACCAGGCCTGCCTGGCCACCACGGTGTATCTGGAGGCGCGCAGCGAACCCACGCTGGGCCAGCTGGCCGTCGCCGAGGTCGCCATGCGTCGCCGCGAGCGCGGTCGCTGGGGCCAGACGGTGTGCCAGGTGGTCACCTCGCCGCACCAGTTCGCCACCACCACCACGCCCGGCTCGTTCGAGATCAACAACGCCGTGGCGTTCCAGAAAGCCTGGCAGGTCGCCGGCCATTCGATCCAGAACTGGCAACTGCCGCGCGCCGAACGCAAGCTGCTGGTGCCGCGCGCCGACCACTTCGCCACCGTGGCCATCACGCCGGCCTGGTCGGTCAACCGCGCCGGCACCACCATCGGCGAGCACCGCTTCTACGCCGTCAACTGAACACCGCCACACGCGCAAGAAAAAGGCCCTCTTTCGAGGGCCTTTTTCTGTTTGGACGTCCAGACGTCCATTTGAGAAACAACTACAACCGGTAGACGTGATCGCCGCGCACCTCGACGTAGTCGCCGTTGCGCACGTCGGGGTTTTCGCGCTGGGTCACCGTGGCGTACTGGCCGTTGTCCATCCGCACCACGACGCGCCAGGCGGTGTCGCCCTGGCTGCCGCGCTTGCCGACCTGGTTGCCGACCACGCCGCCCGCCACCGCGCCGGCCACGGTGGCGGCCTTGCGTCCGTCACCCTTGCCGACCTGGTTGCCCAGCACACCGCCGGCCACTGCGCCGATCACCGCGCCCAGCGTGCCGCCGCTGCCACTGCCCTGGGTGTAGACCTGCTGCACCTCCTGCACCACGCCGCAGGTATTGCAACGCGATGACCGGTGGCCCGCCGACCGCCCCTGATAGCCCGAGTTGTAGCCGGGGTTGCCGCCGTAGCCGCCACCGTTGTTGTAGGGGGTGGCGCAGCCGGCCATGGCGAGGGCTCCCGCCATCGCCGCGCCCAGCGCCAGTTTGCTCGTCAGTGCCTTCATGTCGCGCGCTCCTTTCGGGAAAAGCCCAGCGGCCGATCGCGCCGATCCGCTCAACGGGCGTCGGAAACCGACGTCACCCCTTCCTCCACCTTCACGCGGTCACCGGGATCGTGATCCATGCGTACGGTGCGGGTGACGCCCTTGTATTCGTAGCGGACGTCGTAGCCCACCAGCTTGCTGCTGGTGTCGTTGACGGTGTCGCAATGGCGCTCCACCGTGGAGCTGACATTGGCGTGCTGGCGATTGGCCTGGATGCGATTGCCTGCGTAACCGCCACCGATCGCCCCCGCCACCGTGGCCAGCGTCTTGCCCTTGCCGCCACCCACCTGGTTGCCCAGCAGGCCGCCGGCCACCGCGCCGATCGCGGTGCCCGCGATGCGGTGTTCGTCCTTCGGCGGCGTGGTCTGGGTGACCACCTCGTCCTTGCACACCTGCCGCGGAGTGCTGACGCTCTGGCGCACCGGGTCCACGCTCACCACCCGGGCATACTGGGGCGCGTCAGCCGCCGGCGCATTCGCCTCGGCCGCATCGCCGCCGGCCGCACCCGTCGCCGCCACGCCGGCAGCGGAGGTACCCGCGTCGGCGTCGTGGTTGCAGGCAGCCAGGCCCAGGGACAACGCCGCGACCAGGGCCATCGCCAGCGCGTTTTTCGTCAAGCTTTTCATGGGAGCCTCTCCTTGTGTTTTGACGGCAACATCACGTGCGCATGCCGCGTCGGTTACCGTGCATCCATTGAACCGTGAATCAACTGAATCGGGGCTAGCTCGCTCCAGGAAAAAACCATGCACGCATTGGTGGACAGCCACGCCCATCTGGACCACGACGCCTTCGACGCCGACCGTGCCGAAACGCTCGGTCGCGCCGCCGAGGCGGGCGTGACGTCGGTGGTCGTGCCGGCCACCGACGCGCGCAGCTGGCGCCGCATCCACGAACTGGCCGACACGCATCCGTGCATCCATCCGGCCTACGGCCTGCATCCGATGTTCCTGACCGAGGATGCCCGCACGCATGTGGATGAACTGTCGTCATGGCTGGCATCCCACCCTGCCGTGGCGGTGGGCGAAATCGGCCTGGATTTCCACGTGAAGGACATCAACCCCGCGCTGCAGCGACAGGTGTTCGCGCGGCAGTTGGCGATTGCGCGCGAGCACGACCTGCCGGTGATCGTGCACGGGCGCGGCGCGATGGAGGAGGTCGTGCTCACCCTGCGGCGCTGCGGCGGGGTGCGTGGCGTGGTGCACAGCTTTTCCGGCAGCGAGCAGCAGGCGCGGCAGCTGTGGGACATCGGCTTTCACCTGGGCATCGGCGGGCCGGTGACGTACGAGCGCGCGCAGCGGTTGCGCCGCATCGTGGCGGGCATGCCGCTGGCGCACCTGCTGCTGGAAAGCGATGCCCCCGACCAACCCGATGCCATGCATCGCGGCCGGCGCAACGAGCCGGCCCGCGTGGCGACCGTAGCCGCCTGCATCGCCGCATTGCGCGGCGAATCGCCCGCGGCGATCGCAACGGCCACCACCGCCAACGCGCGGCGCCTGTTCAACCTGCAGCCCGCCCTGCCCTGACGCTTGCGCGTCGCCGCACCGGGCCGTTATGCTTTTAGTTCACCGATGAACTATTAGCTGATGAAATGGCGTCGCTCAAGGATCGCATCCACCTGATGGACGAAGGCATCGGCCGGGTCGGGCAGGCCATGCCCGACCTGCCCGTGGCCGAGGCCCGACTGTGCCGGCTGCTGCTGATGGTCGGCGGCGGGCTGGACGAAAACCTGTCCGCGCGGCTCAAGCCGCACAAGCTCAACCACAGCGAATTCCTCACCCTGATGATGCTGTACAGCCAGCCCGACGGCAGCTCCACGCCGAGCGAGCTGTGCGAGTGCGCGGCGCAGGGCGCCACCAACATGACGCGCATCGCCAATGCGCTGGTCGCGCGCGAGTTGATCACGCGGGAAACCGGCAAGGCCGACCGCCGCCACGTCACCATCCGCATCACCGCCGATGGACGGCGGTTCGTGAAAAAGACGCTGGGGCCGATGTTTCCCCACGCCGCCGCCATGTTCGCCGGGTTCAGCGCCACCGATAAACGCCATCTCGACCGGCTGCTGCGCAAACTGGCCGACAACCTCGACCAGCTGGGCGCCGGCTCAGCGCCATGAAGGACCTCCGATGAAGCACGCCCTGCTCCGTGGCCGGCCGCTGCTGGCCGCGACGATCGCCCTGGCGCTGGCCGCCTGCGCGCGCGCCCCCGCCAAGCTGGACCACCCCGCCCTGCGCGACGATGTGCCGCTGGCCGGCCTGCAAGGCCCTGTCCGCACGGGCTGGCCCGACGCATCGTGGTGGCGCGCCTATGGCGACGCGCAACTGGATGACCTGATGAACCGCGCGCTGCGGCAGTCGCCCGACCTGGCGTTGGCGCAAAGCCGCGTCCAGGGCGCGCAGCAGTCGGCGCGGCTGGCGGCCGCGCAGATGGGCCTGACGATCAACGGCAGTGCACAGGTCGCGCGCCAGCGCATGAGCGAGAACGGCCTCATCCCCAGCCAGTTCCTGGGGTTCACCTGGTACACCCAGGGCGACCTCGCCGTGCAGCTGCAATACGACTTCGACTGGTGGGGAAGAAAGCGCGCCACGGTGGAGGCGGCGCTCGACCAGGCCCGCGCCGCCGAGGCGCAGCGCGCCGCCGCCGCGCTGGCCATCCAGTACGCCGTGGCCGACACCTATGTCGGCTGGCAGGCGGACCAGGCGCGACTGCGCGTGATTGATGAACAGATCGACGTGCAGCGGGAGCTGGCGCATATCGCGCAACTGCGCGTGACGCAGGGCGTGGATCTTCCCGACGAGGTGCAGAAGGCGCAGGCGCAGCTGGCCGCACTCAAGGGCATGCGCGTGGCCATCGACGGCTCCGCGCAGATCCGCCGCGTGGCGCTGGCCGCGCTGCTGGGCGTCTCCACCGCCGACCTGCCGACACTGCACGCGCAGCCCCTGCCCGCCGTTGCCGGCGGCCTGCCCGCCGACGCCCGCCTCGACCTGATCGCGCGCCGCCCGGACATCGCCGCCAGCCGCTGGCAGGTGGAGGCCGCGCTGAAGCAGACCGACGCGGCGCGCGCGGCGTTTTTTCCGGACATCGGCATCAGCGCCATGGCGGGGCTGTCCAGCATCGACATGGGCAAGCTGCTCAACGCCGGCAGCCGCACGTTCGCACTGACGCCGGCGCTGCACCTGCCCATCTTCAACGGCGGCGCGCTGCAGGCCGGCTACGGCGTGAGCAAGGCCCAGCTCGACACCGCCGTGGCGCAATACAACGCCGCCGTGCTGGATGCCGCCCGCGACGTCGCCACCCAGGCGCTGGGCGCCGAACAGATCGCCGCGCGACGCCAGGCCCAGCAGGCGCAACTGGACGCCAACCAGCAACTGCTGGCCAGCGCGCAGGCACGACTGCGCCAGGGCGTGCGCGACGCGCGCGAGAGCCTGGCGGCGAAAGCGCAATGGCTGCAGCAGCGCGACGAGGCACTGCAGCTGCAGGCGCGGGCACTGACCACGGACCTGGCGCTGATCAAGGCGCTGGGCGGCGGCTACCGCGCCGCATCCCCCACCGCACCCCTTTCACCTGTTGCCGGAGCCACCGAGCATGAGCGCCACTGAGTCCGAAACGTCGCCCGCCACCGCCGACGACAGCGGCATGGCGGCCACCCACCCGGCCAAGCGCCGCCGCGTGCTGCTGATCGTGGCCGGCGTGTTCGTGCTGGCCGCACTGGCGTGGTTCGCACTGTGGCTGCTGGTGCTGTCCAAGCGCGTAAAAACCGACAACGCCTACGTAGGCGGCAACCAGGTGGCCATCTCGGCACAGGTGCCCGGCACGGTGGTGGCGATCCTGGCCGACGACACCGAGCGCGTGGAGGCGGGCCAGGTGCTGGTGAAGCTGGACGACACCGATGCGCAAGTACGCCTGGAGCAGGCGCGCAGCGCGCTGGCGCAGGCGGTGCGCGGCGTGCGCCAGCAGACCAGCTCGGCCACCGGGGCCGACGCCCAGGTCGCCGCCGCCCGGCTGGACCTGAAGAAAGTCGAGACCGACCTGCAACGCCACCTGCCGCTGCTGGCCGCGCACGCCGAATCGCCCGAGATCGTCCAGCACCTGCGCGACGGCGTGGCGCAGGCGCGCGCCGCGCTGGCCGCCGCCGAGGCGCAGGCGCAGGCCGCGCACGCGGCCATCGAGGGCACCGACGTGGCCGACAACCCGGCCGTGATGCAGGCACGCGCCAATTTCCGCGCCGCCTGGGTGGCCGCGCAGCGCAACGCCATCTATGCGCCGGTGTCCGGCTACGTGGCGCAGCGCAGTGTGCAACTGGGCAACAGCGTGCAGCCGGGCCAGCAGTTGATGACCGTGGTGCCGCTGCACGACCTGTGGGTGGAGGCCAACTTCAAGGAGAGCCAGTTGCGCCATCTGCGCATCGGCCAGGACGCCACCATCGAATCCGACCTGTACGGCAACGACGCGGCCTTCCACGGCAAGGTGGTCGGCCTGGGCGCCGGCACCGGCAGCGCGTTCTCGCTGTTGCCGGCGCAAAACGCCACCGGCAACTGGATCAAGGTGGTGCAGCGCGTGCCGGTACGCATCTCGCTGGACAACGCCGAGCTGGACAAGCATCCGCTGCGCGTGGGCCTGTCCACCGCCGTCACCGTGGACATCACCGATGACGGCGGCCGCGTGCTGCCCGCGTCGCCCGCACAGCGCCCGGTGGCACAGACCACGGTCTACGAGCGCATGGCCAGCCAGGCCGACGCCCAGGCCGAGCAAGTCATCCGCGCCAACCTCTCGCGCGACACGCACTGAGCCGGACCCGCCGCATGGCCACCACTACCGACGACGCACCACCGCCGCCGCTCACCGGCGCGGCGCTGGTGCTGCTGACCCTCGCCGTGGCGTTCAGCACCTTCATGGAGGTGCTGGACATGACGATCGTGAACGTGTCGGTGCCGCACATCGCCGGCAGCCTGGGCGTGAGCCCCAGCGAAGGCACCTGGACGATCAGCTCGTACGCGCTGGCCAGCGCCATCATGCAGCCGCTCACCGGCTGGCTGGCGCGCCGCTTTGGCGAGGTGAAGACCTTTGTCGGCTCGGTGCTGCTGTTCGTGGTGTTTTCCATGCTGTGCGGCATGGCCACCAGCATGCCGATGCTGGTGGTATGCCGGCTGATGCAGGGCGCCGGCTCCGGTCCGATGGTGGCGCTGTCGCTGTCGCTGCTGCTGGCCAGCTACCCGAAGGCGAAACAGGGCATCGCGCTGGCGCTGTGGGCGATGACGGTGGTGGTGGCGCCGATCTTCGGCCCGATCCTGGGCGGCTGGCTCACCGACAATTTCTCGTGGCCGTGGATCTTCTACATCAACGTGCCGGTGGGCGCGCTGGCGGCGGTCATCACCTGGGCGCTGCTGCGCAAGCGCGAGACCCGGACCTTCAAGATGCCGATCGACGTGATCGGCCTGGTGCTGCTGGTGGTGGGCGTGGGCGCGCTGCAGTTCATGCTGGACAACGGCAACGACCACGACTGGTTCGCCTCGCCGATGATCGTGGCGCTGGGCATTACCGCGCTGGTGTGCCTCACGTTCCTGATCGTGTGGGAGCTGTACGCCAAGCATCCGGTGATCGAGCTGTCGCTGTTCAAGCGGCGCAATTTCACCGTGGCGGTGGTGGCGCTGTCGCTGGGCATGATGGCGTTCTTCGGCATCAACGTGGTGTTTCCGCTGTGGCTGCAGATCACGCTGGGCTACACCGCCACCTGGGCCGGACTGGCCAGCGCGCCGGTGGGCGTGCTGGCGTTCCTGATGGCGCCGGTGATCGGCGCCAACATCCATCGGCTGGATTTGCGCGCGGTGGTGACGTTTGCGTTCGTGGTGTTTGCCGCCACCTCGTTCTGGTTTGCCGGCTTCGACAGCAGCGCCTCGTTCGGCGCGCTGGTGCTGCCGCGCTTCGTGATGGGCGTGGGCATCGCCTGCTTCTTCATCCCGCTCAACCAGCTGTACCTCTCGGGCCTGGGCGGCGACCAGGTGGCCAGCGCCTCGGGCCTGGCCAACTTTTGCCGCACGCTGGGATCCAGCGTGTCCACCGCCGCCACGGTGACGCTGTGGCAGCACCGTGGCGACTACCACCACGCCGTGCTCACCGAGCACGTCACGCCCGCCGCCGCGCCGGCCACCGGTTTCCTGCAGCAACTGGCGCACGGCGGCTTTTCGCCCACCCAGGCGCTGAGCGTGGTGGACGGACTGATCACGCGCGAGGCGCTGACCCTGGCGGTCAACGACGTGTACCTGGTGTGCGCGGTGATGTTCGTGGCGCTGATCCCGCTGCTGTGGCTGGCACGGCCGCCGTTCGGCAACGCCAGCGGCGCCGCAGGTCATTGACCAACCACGAAATGTTGCACCGGGCAAGTGCAACATGGCCCGCCGTTCGCGACTGGTGCAATGCAATACCTTCTGCTAGCTTGTCCCGCATGGCACAAACCAAACGCATCATCAAGAAATATCCGAATCGTCGCCTGTACGACACGGAAATCTCCAGCTACATCACGCTGGAAGAGATCCGTCAGCTGGTGCTCGACAACGAGGATTTCGAGGTACGCGACGCCAAGAGCGGCGAGGATCTGACCCGCTCGGTGCTGCTGCAGATCATCTCCGAGCACGAGGACAAGGGGCAGCCGATGCTGTCGCCCGAGTTGCTCAGCCAGATCATCCGTTTCTACGGCAACTCGCTGCAGGGCTTCATGGGGCCGTATCTGGAGCGCAGCCTGCAGGTGTTTCTCGACCAGCAGTCGCAGTTCCGCAGCCAGCTCAACAGCCTGATGGGGCAAACGCCCTGGAACACCCTCAACGACCTGACCGAGCGCAACATGGCGGCCTGGAAGGCGATGCAGGAAGGCCTGATGAACACCGCCGCCCAGGTGGTTCCCGGTGGCACCGGCCGCGGCGGCAAGAAGCCCAGCTGACACCCCCGCCGCGCTCGCCCCACCCTCTCCCACGTCTCCCGTCGCTGCGGCGCACACCGTGCTGCGATGCGGCATGAGCATGCCCGGAAACGGATGCGATGAACCCCACAAGCTCCCCCAAACGCGTTGCGGTCGTCACCGGTGGCATCGGCGGCCTGGGCACCGAAATCTGCCGGCAACTGGCCCGGGCCGGGCGGCAGGTGGTGGCGGTGGACCTGGCCGCGCGCGAAGAGCGCGTGGCCGCGTTCGAGCGTGAAACCGCCGACCTGGCGGTCGGCTTCGAGCCGCTGGACGTGAGCGACTTCGACCGCTGCGGCGAGGCGCTCTCGCGCATCGCGCAACGCCATGGCGAGGTGGACATCCTGGTCAACGCCGCCGGCATCACCCGCGACGTCAGCCTGCGCAAGATGACGCCGGCGCAATGGCACGAGCTGATGCATGTGAACCTGGACGGCGTGTTCAACATGTGCCGCCACGTCATCGACGGCATGAGCACGCGCGGTTTCGGCCGCATCGTCAACATCAGCTCGGTCAACGGCCAGACCGGCCAGTTCGGGCAAACCAACTACTCGGCCGCAAAAGCCGGCGTGCACGGTTTCACCATGGCGCTGGCGCGCGAGAGCGCACGCAAGGGCGTCACCGTCAACACCGTCTCGCCCGGCTATTGCGACACGCCGATGGTGGCCGCCGTGGCCGAGGAGGTGCGCGCGCAGATCATCGCCGGCATCCCGGTGGGCCGGCTGGGCGCGCCGGCCGACATCGCCCGCGCGGTGTGTTTCCTGGCCGCCGACGACGCCGGCTACATCACCGGCGCCAACCTGCCGGTGAACGGCGGCTACTTCATGAGCTTCTGACGGCGACCGGCCGGCGCCGCCGACCGATCCGCTCCGACCGGGGGACGCATGCCCGCCACGACCACCGCTCCGCCGCGCACCTTTCTCGGCCAGCCGATGGCGCTGGCGTACCTGTGCTTTACCGAGGCGTGGGAGCGGTTCTCCTACTACGGCATGACCTCGATCCTGGTGCTCTACATGAGCCAGTCGTTGCTGATGCCCGGACACGTCGAGGGCATTGTCGGCTTTGCCCGTTTCCGCGCGGCGCTGGAGTCGGTGTTCGGGCCGATGAGCACGCTGGCGCTGGCCTCGCAGATCATGGGCCTGTACAGCGGCCTGGTGTATTTCACGCCGGTGCTGGGCGGCTGGATCGCCGACCGGCTGACCGGCCGCCGCGCGGCGGTGATGGCCGGCGCGATGCTGATGAGCGCCGGCCACCTGGCGATGGCGTTCGACGCCTCGTTCCTGCTGGCGCTGTTGCTGCTGGTGACCGGCAGCGGCCTGCTCAAGGGCAACATCTCCACCCAGGTGGGCGAGCTGTACGCCGGCACCGACGGCGAGGGCCGCACCCGCGCCTTCACCCTCTTTTCGATGGGCATCAACATCGGCGCGGTGGCCGGCCCGCTGACGGTGGGCCTGCTGGCGCAACTGCACGGCTGGCATGCCGGCTTCGGCCTCGCCGGCATGCTGATGCTGATCGGCCTGGCCACCTATGTCGCCGGTTTCCGCCATCTTCCCGCCGACCGGCCACGCACGCTGCCGGCGCAAGCCCGGGTGCGGATGGACCGCCAGCAATGGCGCATCGTCGCCGCGCTGGCCGCCGTGGCCGCCATCACCATTTTCCAGACCATCGCCTACGCGCAGAACACCAACATCGGGCTGATCTGGATCGACCGCAGCACCGACCTGGACCTGCTCGGCTTCCATGTGCCGGTGGCCTGGTTCAACGCGATCGATCCGCTGGCCAGCGTCGTCGGCGCGCCGCTGCTGCTGGCCTTGTGGCGATGGCAGGCGACGCGCGGGCGCGAGCCCGACGACCTGGGCAAGATCGCCACCGGCGCCGGACTGGCGCTGGCGGCCAACCTGCTGCTGGCGCTTGCCTGCCTGTCGCGCGGCCCGGTCACGCTGGCGGTACCGCTGATCTACAACGCCGTGCTGGGCGTGGCCTTTCTCTATTACTGGCCGCCGCTGCTGGCGCTGATCTCGCGCGCCGCGCCCGCGCCGGTCAAGGGCACGCTGATGGGCGCGGTGTTCCTGACGTTGTTTGTCGGCTACACCGTCGTGGGCTGGCTGGGCGGCTTCTTCGAACACATGACGGCCGCGCAGTTCTGGGCCATGCACGCCGCCATCGCCGCCACCGGCGGCCTGCTCGCATTCGGGCTGCGGCGACCGCTGCTGCGGGCGCTGCATATCGCCTGACCCGGCCACGCGGGGATTGCAGTCCGGCGCCGCTTGCGGAACATTGGTCGAATTTCCGCACTGATCCCGGCATGGCGCAGCAACCCATCACCCTCATTGGCGGCGGCCTGGTCGGCGCCTTGCTGGCGCAGCAACTGGCGCGGCGGGGTTTTGCGGTCGAGGTGTTCGAGAAGCGGCCCGATCCACGCCAGGCCGGTTTTGCGGGTGGCCGCTCGATCAACCTGGCGCTGGCCGAACGCGGCCTGCACGCGTTGCGCGGCGCCGGCCTGGCCGAGCAGGTACTGCAGCGTGCGGTGATGATGCGCGGCCGCATGGTGCATGACCGCGCCGGGTCCAGCGTGCTGCAGCGCTATGGCGTAGACGACAGCGAGGTGATCTGGTCGGTCTCCCGTGGCGCCTTGAACATGCTGTTGCTGGACGCCGCCGAGGCGGCGGGCGTCACCTTTCATTTCGGGCAGGCCCTGGTCGGCGCCGACTTCGACCGGCGGCGCATCCGCCTGGCGGATGCCGCCGGCGTAGTGCGCGAACACGCGGCGGGCCTGCTGCTCGGCGCCGACGGCGCCGGCTCGGCCCTGCGCGCGGCGATCAACGCGCACACCGCGCTGGGCGAACGCGTCGAGGCGCTGGGGCACGGCTACAAGGAGCTGGAAATCCCGCCCGCCGGGGAACTCCCGACCGCATTGCCATCACTCGGCGGCGGCCACGGCCTGTACGCGCTGGAGCCGCACGCGCTGCACATCTGGCCGCGCGGCGGCTACATGTGCATCGCGCTGCCAAACACGCAGGGCAGTTTCACCGTCACCTTGTTCCTGCCGGCGCAAGGGCACGCACCCAGCTTCGCCACCCTGCCCGACGCCACCGCGGCGGCAGCGTTTTTCGGCGAGCAGTTTCCCGACCTGCTGCCGCTGATCCCTCGCTTGGCCGACGACTTCGAGCACAACCCGGTCGGCACGCTGTCCACCCTGTACCTGGACCGCTGGCACCTGGACGACCGCGCCCTGCTGCTGGGCGACGCCGCCCACGCCATCGTGCCGTTCCACGGCCAGGGCATGAACTGCGGCTTCGAGGACACCGTGGCGCTGGCCCGCCTGCTGGCCGAGGCGCCACGCGACGCCGCCGGCGTGTTCGCGCGGTTCCAGCGCGAGCGCCAGCCCAACGCCGACGCGATCGCCACGATGGCGCTGGAAAACTACGTGGAGATGCGCGACTCGGTGGCCGACCCGCACTACCTGGCCAAGCGCGAGCTGGGCGCCGCGCTGGCCGCACGCGCGCCCGCGCACTACATGGCGCGCTACCGCTTGGTCACCTTTACCCACGTGCCTTACGCTTACGCCCTGGAACGCGGGCGCGCCCAGGACGCGCTGCTCGAACACCTGCTGCAGGCTTCGCCGCGCGTCGCGGACATCGACCTCGACGCGGCGGTGGATCGCCTGCGGACCACCCTTCCCCCTTTGCCGGTGCTTCACGATGGATGAGTTTCTGCTGGAGGCGTTTCGCGCCACCGCCTACCACGTCAACCTGGACACGGTGACCTGGGCGACGATACGCGTCGACCTGCCGCTGCCGGCCGAGCTTGCCGCCGCCGTGGGCGCGCGCCCGTGGGCCTTCATCACCGCCTGGAACCCGCAGGCGCGCCGCCGCCCGCAGGCCGACAACCTGGCCGCGCAGAACGAGCTGCTGGCCGCGCTGCAGGCACTGCCCGGCGTGACGGTCTACCCCGCCATCGGCGTGGGCAGCGGCGGCTGGATCGAACCCAGCCTGTTCGCGGTGGGCGCCGATGTGGCTGCGCTGGACGCGCTGGCCCGCCAGCACGCGCAGCTGGCCTACGTGCATGGCGACGCGCAGGGGCCGGCGCATCTGCGCCTGACGGACTGACCCGGCAGCGGCGTCACGCCGCATGGACAAGCGCGGCCGGCATTGCGGACAATTCCCGCAATGACCTCAGCCAACGCCGCCGTGCCCCTGCTTGAAGCGCGGGGCCTGAGTTTCCGTCGCCAGGACGAAGCGGTCTTCGCGCCGCTGGATTTTTGCCTGCACGCGGGCGAGCTGGCGCTGGTGGAAGGCGACAACGGCAGCGGCAAGACCACCTTGATGCGCCTGCTGGCCGGCCTGCTGCACGCGAGCGAGGGCGAGCTGCGCTGGCGCGACCGCCCGCTGCAACGCGACGACTGCACGGGCCAGATCCTGTTTCTCGGCCACCAGCTCGGCCTGAAGGGCGACTTGAGCCCGCGCGAAAACCTGCATTTTTCCATCGGCCTGCACGGCGCGCGCCCCGACGCCGCCCCCGACGCGGCGCTGGCGCGCGTGGGCCTGCACGGCTACGAGGACGAACCCGTGCGCCGCCTGTCCGCCGGCCAAAAGAAGCGCGCCGCGCTGGCGCGGCTGCTGGTGCTGCCGGCCACGCTGTGGCTGCTGGACGAGCCCTATGCCAACCTCGACCGCATCGGCATCGCGCTGGTCAACACCCTGCTGGAAACCCATACCGACGCCGGCGGCGCGGCGATGGTCACCAGCCACGGCGCGGTGAGCTTCCACGGCGGCGAGCCGCGACGGATCCGCCTGCATGGCTAAGCCCCGGCATTCCACGCCTGAGCCCCTCCCCTGCGCGCAGGGGAAGGGAGCACAAGCATGAGCGCCAGCCTCGCCACCGCCTGCGCCGCGATGCTGCGGCGCGACCTCACCCTGGCCTGGCGCCGGCGCGGCGACATCGCCATGCCGGTGCTGTACGCGCTGATCGTCACCACGCTGTTTCCGTTCGCGCTGGGGCCGGAGGACACCTTGCTGCAACGGATCGCCGGCGGCGTGGTGCTGGTGACCGTGCTGCTGGCGATGCTGCTGGCGCTGGACGCGATGTTTGCCAGCGACATCGAGGACGGCTCGCTGGAACAACTGGTGCTGTCGCCGCAGCCGCTGGCGTTGATGCTGGCCATGAAGATCCTCGCCCACTGGCTGGCCACGGCGCTGCCGCTGATCGTGATCACCCCGCTGATGGCCGCGATGCTGCACCTGCCCGGCGCGGTCATTCCGGTGCTGCTGCTGGCGCTGGCGCTGGCCACGCCGCTGCTCAGCCTGCTGGGCGCGGTGCTGGTGGCGCTGACGGCCGGCACGCGGCGCTCTGGTATGCTGCTCGCCTTGATGTTGCTGCCTTTGTGCGTGCCGGCGGTGATTTTCGCCGCCGGTGCCGTCGCCGCCGCCCAGCAGGGCCTGCCGTGGCTCGCCCCCATCAGTTGGCTCGCCGCCGCACTGGTCCTGGCGCTGGTGCTGGCCCCGCTGGCCTGCGCGGCGGCGCTTCGCATTGCCCTGGACGCCTGACCATGTCTCGCTGGATTCCCCTCTGGTTGCACAAGCTCGGCTCGCCGCCGACCTTCTACCGCTTTGCCGGCGCGCTGCAGCCGTGGGCGATGGCGCTGGCCCTGGTGCTGGGCGTGGTGGCGCTGTACGGCGGCCTGGTGCTGGCGCCGCCGGACTACCAGCAGGGCGACGCCTACCGCGTCATCTTCATCCACGTGCCCAGCGCGTGGATGAGCATGTTCATCTACGCGGTGATGGGCGTGGCCGGCTTCATCGCGCTGGTGTGGCGGATCAAGCTGGCCGAGGTGGTGGCGATGGAGTCGGCGCCGATCGGCGCGGGGTTCACCTTCATCACCCTGGTCACCGGCTCGCTGTGGGGCAAGCCGATGTGGGGCACGTGGTGGACGTGGGACGCGCGGCTCACTTCCGAGCTGGTGCTGCTGTTTCTGTTTCTGGGCGTGATCGGGCTGTACCACGCGTTCGAGGATCGCCGGCAGGGCGCGCGCGCCGCCGCGTTCCTGGCCATCATCGGCATCGTCAACGTGCCGATCGTGCATTTCTCGGTGAACTGGTGGAACACCTTGCACCAGGGCAGCACGGTAAGCGTGTTCGGCCACTCCAAGATGTCGTGGGACATGCTGTGGCCGCTGCTCACGATGACGCTGGCCACCAAGTTCTACTACCTCGCCAGCCTGTTCCGCCGCGTGCGCACCGACCTGCTGGCGCTGGAGGGCGGCAAGGACTGGGTGCGGCGGATCGCCACCGGCGAGGACGCACGATGAACGCCCTGCACGATTTCCTGGCGATGGGCGGCTACGCCGCCTACGTGTGGCCGGCCTACGCGGTGTTCTTCATCGTGCTGCTGGCCGATACGCTGGCGCCGCGCTGGCGCCGTCGCCGCCTGCTGCATGAACTTCGCGCCCGCCTGGCGCGTCAAAGCGCGCGCCAGCAGCGCGCCGGCAGCGCACCCTCCTCTCCCGCCGACCCTCCGGTGACAACGCCATGAACCCCACCCGCAAACGCCGGCTCACCATCGTCGTCCTGGTCATCGCGGCCGCCGTGGTGGCGGTCGGCCTGGGCGTGTATGCGCTGCAAAACAACATGAACTACCTGCTGACGCCCAGCCAGGTGCAGTCGGGCCAGGCCGCCAGCTACAAGACGTTTCGCCTCGGCGGCATGGTCAAGGCCGGCTCCATCCAGCGCAGCAACGACTCGCTGAAAGTCACCTTTACCGTGGTCGACGCCGACGGCGCGATGCCGGTGGAATACACCGGCATCCTGCCCGACCTGTTTCGCGACAACCAGTCGGTGATCGCCACCGGCCACATGGACAACGCGCACTTCGTCGCCACCGAGGTGCTCGCCAAGCACGACGAAACCTACATGCCCAAGGAACTCAAGGACGCGATGGCCAAGGCGCATGAGCACAAGCCGGGAATGGGGAGTGGGGAGTAGGGAATAGGAAAAAGCGTGCGCGCCGACTCCCTGTCCCGAACTTCCACGTCCCCGGCTTTTGCTTCTGACTATTCCCCATTCCCTACTCCCCATTCCCGGCACCGCCATGACTCCCGAACTCGGCCAACTCGCACTCGTTCTCGCCCTGCTGCTGGCGCTGGCGCAGGGCATCCTGCCGCTGCTTGGCGCGTGGCGCGGCAATCGCGCGCTGATGGCGGTGGCACGACCGGCGGCGGCGGGCCAGGCGGTGTTCGTGGCGATGGCGTTCGGCATCCTGGTGTGGGCGTTCCTGCGTTTCGACTTCTCGGTGCAGTACGTGGCCGACAACTCCAACCTGGCGCTGCCGTGGTACTACCGCATCGCGGCGGTGTGGGGCGCGCACGAGGGTTCGCTGCTGTTGTGGATCGCCATCCTCAACGTGTGGACGGTGGCGCTGGCCACCTTCAGCCAAAAGCTGCCCGAGGTGTTCGCCGCGCGCGTGCTGGCGGTGATGGGCCTGATCGCGGTGGGTTTTCTCGCCTTCATCATCTTCACCTCCAACCCGTTCGGGCGGCTGCTGCCGATGCCGGGCGACGGCGCCGACCTCAACCCGGTGCTGCAGGACCCGGGCATGACCTTGCACCCGCCGGTGCTGTACATGGGCTATGTGGGCTTTTCGGTGGCGTTCGCGTTTTCCGTGGCGGCGCTGCTGGGCGGCGAGCTGGAGCAGGCGTGGGTGCGCTGGGCACGACCGTGGACCAATGTGGCGTGGGCGTTTCTCACCTGCGGCATCGTCGCCGGCAGCTGGTGGGCGTATGCCGAGCTGGGCTGGGGCGGCTGGTGGTTCTGGGATCCGGTGGAAAACGCCAGCTTCATGCCGTGGCTGGTGGGCGTGGCGCTGATCCACGCGCAGGCCATCACGGAAAAGCGCGGCAGTTTCCGCGCGTGGACGATCCTGCTGTCGATCTTCGCGTTCTCGCTGTCGCTGCTGGGCACCTTCCTGGTGCGCTCGGGCGTGCTGACCTCGGTGCACGCGTTCGCCTCCGACCCGCGCCGTGGCGTGTTCATCCTGGCGTTTCTCACCATCGTGGTGGGCGGCTCGCTGCTGCTGTATGCGCTGCGCGCGCCCAAGGTGGCCGGCGGCAAGCCGTTCAATGCGGTGTCGCGTGAAACCGCCGTGCTGATCGCCAACCTGATGTTTGCCGTGGCCGCCGCGATGGTGCTGCTGGGCACGCTGTTTCCGCTGGTGGGCGATGCGCTGCACATGGGCCGCATCTCGGTCGGCCCGCCGTATTTCGGTTTTCTCTTTCCGCTGCTGATGCTGCCGGTGGTGCTGCTGCTGCCGTTTGGCCCGTTCCTGCGCTGGGGCAAGGGCGAGGCCGGCCTGCTGAAAAGCCTGCTGCTGCGCGTGACCGTGGCCGCGCTGGCGTGCGCCCTCGTGGCGGCGCTGTTCGTGGACGGGCAGCCGCGCGCGATCGCCGGCGTGGCGGCGGCGGTGTGGGTGGCGGTGGGCGTGCTGCTGTACGCGTACAAGCGCTGGCGCGAGGTGCCGCGCGGTCGCCGCTACCCGGCCGAGATGGCCGGCATGCTGCTGGCCCATGCCGGCGTGGCGGTGTTCCTAGTGGGCGTGCTGCTGTCCGAGTCGCTCAGCGTCACCAGCGACGTGCGCATGGCGCCAGGCCAGACCCAGCACATCGGCGGCTACGATTTCCGCTTTGACGGCGCCCACCGCGCCAGCGGCCCCAACTGGCGCGCCGACCAGGGCGTGGTCACGGTGACCCGCGACGGCCGCACCGTGGCCCAGATGCACCCGCAGAAGCGCACCTACCTGCGCGGCCAGGTGCAGACCGAGTCGGCGGTGGACGCCGGCATCACCCGCGACCTGTACGTGGCGCTGGGCGAGCCGATGGACGCGGGCAACATCGCCGGCGCGTGGTCGCTGCGGCTTTACTACAAGCCGTTCGTGCGCTGGATCTGGGCCGGCGGCCTGTTGATGATGCTGGGCGGTTTCACCGCCGCCGCCGACAAGCGCTTCCGCCTCAAGCGTGCCGCCACCGCCAGCACGCCGCTGGCCGCGCCGCTGCCGCAGGAAAGCCGCGCATGAGCCGCCTGCTGCCCTTCGTCGCGTTCATGCTGCTGGCCGGGCTGTTCGGTTTCGGCATCTGGTGGAACACCCAGCACGACGCCAACGCCATCCCCACCCCGCTGCTGGACAAGCCCGCGCCCGCGTTCAACCTGCCGCAGCTGTACCAGCCCGCGCAAAAGGTGGGCAAGGCCGACCTGCTGGGCACGCCCTACCTGCTCAACGTGTTTGCCAGCTGGTGCATCGAGTGCGGCGTGGAGCACCCGGTGCTGCAGGCGGCCGCCCCCACGCTGGGCGTGCGGCTGGTGGGCTACAACTACAAGGACGCGCCGGACGACGCCAAGCGCTGGCTGGCCGAGCACGGCAACCCGTACAGCCTGCTCATCGCCGACGAATCCGGCCATACCGCGCTGGATTTCGGCGTGTACGGCGCGCCGGAGAGCTTCCTGATCGACGCCAAGGGCGTGATCCGCTACAAGCACATCGGCCCGATCACCCCCGAGGTGCTGGCGAATGAGCTGAAGCCGGCCATCGCGGCGCTGCGCAAGGAGACACCGTGATGCACCCTGCTTCCCGTAGGAGCGCACCGTGTGCGCGAAACACGTCGCCATATCGCAAGGCTTTTCGCGCACACGGTGCGCTCCTACGGCAATTGCTGGTGGTATTCCTGTTGCTTGCCGGCTTCGCCCACGCCCAGGCGATCGAGCCGATGCCGTTTGCCGATCACGCACAGGAGCTGCGCTTCCAGCAGCTCACGCGCCAGTTGCGCTGCCCGATGTGCCAGAACGAGACGCTGGCCGACTCCAACGCGCCCATCGCGCGTGACCTGCGCAACCAGATTTTCCAGATGATGCAGCACGGCCAGAGCGACGCGCAGATCAAGCAGTACCTGGTGGCGCGCTATTCGGGCTTTGTGCTGTACGACCCGCCGCTGACGCGGGGTACGTGGTTGTTGTGGTTTGGTCCGCTGCTGATCCTGCTGTGCGGGGCCGGTGCCGTGGCCGTGATCATTCGCAAGCGCAGCCGCGCGGCCACCGGCCTGTCGCGCAGCGCGATCGACAACGGGGACGATTGGTGAACATCGCTTTCTACATCGCCGCCGCGGCGATGATCGCCGTGGCGCTGGTCGCGCTGTTGTGGCCGCTGCTGCGCCATGGCCGCCGCTCGGCCCAGCCGCGCACCGTGTTTGCGCTGGCGCTGGCCATTCTCTGCGTGCTGCCAACAGCGGCGGCCGCGCTCTACCTGCTGGTGGGCACGCCGGCCGCGCTCAACGCGGCGCAGCCGCGCGCGCCGATCAGCATGCAGCAGGCGCTGACGGAGCTGCGCACCCACCTGACCCAGCAACCCGACGACGTGCAGGGCTGGATGGTGCTGGCGCAGACCAACGCCATGCTGCATCACCCCGCCGACGCGCGCGACGCCTTTGGCCACGTGCTCGACCTGGCGCCCAACAACGTCGATGCCATGGTGGGCTGGGCCGAGGCCGACTCCATGGCGCGCGAGGACCACCACATCGAAGGCCGCGCGCTGGACCTGCTCAAGCACGCCGTGACGCTGCAGCCGGACAGCCAGCGCGGCCTGTGGCTGCTCGGCATCGGGCAGTTCCAGCAGGGCCAGTACCACGACGCGGCCGCCACCTGGCAGGTGTTGCAACCGCAGCTGGAGCCCGGCTCCAAGGTGGCGCAGGCGGTGGCCGAGCAGATCGCGCTGGCGCAGTCGCGCGCGGGCGAGGCACCGGCCGCCGCAGCCTCCACCGCCGCTCCGGCTGCCGGCAGCGTGGCGTTGCGGGTGGATGTGTCGCTGGCGCCGGCACTGAAGGACAAGCTCGCGCCTGGCGACGTGCTGTTCGTCTTTGCCCGCGCCGAGGGCGGCCCGCCGATGCCGCTGGCCGCGGTCAAGCGCGATGCCGCCGAGTTGCCGCTCAGCCTCACCCTCACCGACGCGATGGCGATGACGCCCGCCGCCCGCCTGTCGTCGGCAAAACAGGTGGTGATCGAGGCGCGCATCAGCCACGACGGCCAGGCGCTGGCCCAGGCCGGCGACCTGGAAGGCAGCGCCGGCACCGTGGCGGTGGACCGCCGCACGCCGGTCGCCCTGGTCATCGACAAGGTGCATCCATGAACGGCCCGGCTCCCGCCCACGACGCGCGCCGCTATTTCGCGCTGCCCTCGCCCTTCCCCATGAAGCGCGGCGGCGAGCTGCACGGCGCCAGCATCGCCTACGAGACCTGGGGCACGCTCAACGCCGCGCGCGACAACGGCCTGCTCATCCTGACCGGCCTGTCGCCCAGCGCCCACGCCGCCTCCAGCGTGGACGACCCCACGCCGGGTTGGTGGGAGGGCATGATCGGCCCGGGCAAGGCCATCGACACCGACCGCTGGTTTGTCATCTGCGTCAATTCGCTGGGCAGCGACAAGGGCTCCACCTGCCCCACCTCGATCGACCCGGCCACCGGCCAACCGTACCGCCTGAGCTTTCCCGACCTGGCGCTGGAGGACGTGGCCGAGGCCGCGCACGCCACCGTGCGCAGCCTGGGCATCGACCAGCTCGCCTGCCTGATCGGCTGCTCGATGGGCGGCATGAGCGCGCTGGCCTACATGCTGCTGCATCCCGGCAGCGTGCGCGCGCACATCAGCGTGGACACCGCGCCGCAGGCACAGCCGTTCGCCATCGCCATCCGCTCGCTGCAGCGCGAGGCGATCCGCCTCGACCCGCGCTGGGACGAGGGCCGCTACGACATCCACGCCGACGACAGCGAGCACTACCCCGACATCGGCATGAGCATCGCCCGCAAGCTGGGCGTGATCACCTACCGCTCGGCGATGGAGTGGAACGGCCGCTTCGCCCGCATCCGGCTCGACCCGGAGCAGCGCGACGACAACCCGTTCGGCCTCGAATTCCAGGTGGAGTCGTACCTGGAGGGCCACGCGCGGCGCTTCGTGCGCCATTTCGACCCCAACAGCTACCTGTACCTGTCGCGCGCCAGCGACTGGTTTGACGTGGCCGAGTACGGCAACGGCAGCGTGCAGGAGGGGCTCAAGCGCATCCGCATCGAGCGCGCCATGGTGATCGGCGTCAGCACCGACATCCTGTTTCCGCTGGAGCAGCAGGAGCAGATCGCCAAGGGCCTGGAAGCGGCCGGCGCCAAGGTGGATTTCGTGGCGCTGGACTCGCCGCAAGGCCACGACGCCTTCCTGGTGGACATCGACAACTACAGCCGCGCCATCGGCGGCTTCCTCGGCACGCTGCGCTGACACGAGCCCCGCGCCGGGGCTCGACCTGATCCCGCCAACCCGGCATAATGCCCCGCTCACCTGCCGGTGTGGCGGAATGGTAGACGCGGCGGACTCAAAATCCGCTTCTGGCGACAGAGTGTAGGTTCAAGTCCTATCACCGGTACCACTTCGGATTCGGGCGGCCACGCCGGAATCCAGCAACGACAAGGCCCGCCATGCGCGGGCCTTGTCGTTGCTGGCGGGCGGGCTAGCCGACCGTGGGTGGCGCCGGATCCTTGCGGGCACCGGCGGCGGCCAGCTCGGCCACCATGCGGTACAGCTCGTCGCGGTGATAGGGCTTTTGCAGCGTGGGCTGCTTCTGCCAGCGCTCCAGCAGGCCGTGCACGCCGTAGCCGGTGGAAAAGGCAAAGGGAATGCCGCGCGCCTGCAGCACTTCGGCGACGGGGTAGATCTCCTCGCCCTGCAGGTTGACGTCCAGGATGGCCAGGTCCAGCGTCTCGTGGCGCGCCGCGTGCAGCGTCTTGTCCAGGTGCGCCAGCGGACCGACCAGGGTGTGGCCCAGGTCGCTGAGGATGTCCTCCAGCAGCATCGCCACCAGCATCTCGTCCTCGGCCAGCAGGATGCGCAGCGGCGTGGCGGGCGTGGTCATGCCCGGGGCCCCACGTCGGCGGACGATCCGCGCATCGCGCACCGCGCCGGTACATGGCGGGAGCACGGGATGCGGCGCGGCACAAGCGCGCTGATCGTGGCGGGAGTCATGGCGTCTCCAGGGAAAAGCCCGTGCGCGCAGGGACGCGTCCCCGGCCGGCGCCCGGGCGCAGCGGCGAACCTGCATTTTTGCAGATGTGGCCAACCATGGGTAGCCGATGCGCTACAGCTCGCGCACCACGCGAAAGCCCACGCGCGCGCTGCGCACGTCGGCGTTCGCGCCCTGGCGGTAGGCCGAACGGTCCTGCTCGGGCGAGCTGCCCCACGAACCGCCTCGCACCACGTGCGCCGCGCAGCCCGGGTTGAGCCAGGCCTCGCCGTTGGCCGGCGCGCGCACGTAGTTGTCGTGCCAGCAGTCGGCCACCCACGCCGACACGTTGCCGTTGATGTCGTACAGGCCGAACGGGTTGGGCGAAAACGTCTTCACCGGCGCCGGCCCCCAATAGTCGTCGCGATAACCGCGAAATGCATGGCTCCAGCGCCGCCCGCTGGGCGAGTGGTCGCCCGAGCCGGCCACGTTCTCCACCGTCTGCGGCGGCCGTCCGCCGCCCCACCAATAGCGCGTGGTGGTGCCGCCGCGCAGCGCGTACTCGAACTCCGCCTCGCTGGGCAGGCGATAGGTCTTGCCGGTGCGCTGGCTCAGCCACGCCGCGTAGGCGCTGGCGTCGTTCCACGAGACATTGACCACCGGCAGGTTGTCGGCGGCCTTGCGCCCGGCGTAGTCGTCCTCCCAGGTGGCGCCGGCATCGTCGCGCAGGGCGCCGCTGCGCTCGTCATAGACGCTGGCGCCGCCCAGTCGCACCGAGTCGGGCCGATAGCCGCTGGCGCGCACGAACTCGCGAAACTGCCCCACCGTGACGGCGCTTTGCGCCATCGCGAAACCGGTGGCGATGGTGACCGGATGTTGCGGCGTCTCCGCGTCGCTGCGGCCGTTTTCGTCGTCGGGCGCGCCCATCAGGAAATCGCCGGTGGGGATCACCACCATGGCCGGTGTCTTGCCGGGCAGGTCCACGTAGTGGTCGGCAAACACCTGCCCCGGCCGGTAGCTGGCATACAGGCGGGCGTTGACCAGTTGCTCGTCGAACGCGTCCAGCGCCGCCAGTGACGGATCGACGTCGCGCGCCTGCCGCGCCAGCTTTTCGGCCAAAGCGAGATTGCCGCCGTCCAGCGCCGAGCGCGCCTGTGCCAGCACGCCGCTGGCGCGCTGGCTGCGGATGTCGTCCACGCGCTTGCGCACGTCCTGCCACTGCTGCGAGCCGGGATGGATGCGCTGCGCGTCGGCCAACGCCTTGTCTGCGTCGGCAAACTGGTTTTGCGCCACCGCCGCCAGCGCCCGGTCCAGCACCACGCGCTGCACCTGGAACAGGCCTTGCTCGGCCACCGCGTTCTGCGGATCGAGCGCCTGCACCTGGCGGTAGAGGTCCAGCGCGCTGTTGCCGGCGGGCTGGTCGGCGTTGCCCTGCTGCAGCAGGCTGGCGGCCTGCGCCAGGATGGGGCGCACCTTCACCAGGGTCTTCAGCTGCGCATCCAGCGCCGCCACGTCGTCGGCCGACTGCGGCAGGGTGCGCAGCGCATCCAGCAACTCGCTCGCACTCTCGGCGTCACCCACCGCAATGTCCTGCCCGATCTGCGCCACCAGTCGCGCTTTCACGTCGTACAGGCCTTGCGTGGCGAGGCGGCTGTCGGGCTTCTGCGCAAGCGCCTCGCTGAACAGTGCCGCGGCGCTGTCCTTGTCGCCCACCAGCTGGCCGGCGCGCAACGCCCGGTTGGCCTGCGACAGCAGCGCACGCACCGCAGCCGGATCCTCGCCCTGCTGCTCGGGCAGGTCGGCATGCCGAGACTGCATGCGCGAGGCGATGACGCTGGCCGGCGCCAGCGTCAACGGCGGGCCCGCATCGATCTCCGCGATCGCCGGCACCTGCTCGCTCGTCGCCGGCACGTTGCCGGCGCCCACCGCCATCGCGCGCGGCACCGTCGGCGCGGGGCTGACATGGAACAGCTGCGGAAAGAAGTGGTACGTCAGCGCAAACCCCAGCACCAGCACACCCAGCGCGCCTCCCATCGCGCGCTGACGGCGCAAGACTGTATTGCTGGGCATGGGTTGGGCGTCCTCGGGGCGGCCTGTTATCGTGCGCGATCACCTTAGGCACAAACCGGCGACAGGGCAATTGTCCGTCGCACATCAGAGGATCACGCATGCAGCTGCCCGACGCGGCCGACGCCCAATGGATCGACAACCGCGACGCGCTGCAGGCGTGGCTGGCCGCGCTGCCCGATGACGCCGCCGTGGGACTGGACACCGAGTTCATGCGGCGCAACACCTTCTACCCGCAGCTGGCCCTGCTGCAACTGGGCTGGAACGGGCGCCACGCCCTGGTCGATCCGCTCGCCTTCGCCATCGGCGACGCCCTGCAGCCGCTGCTGGCGCACGGACCGGCCGTGACCGTGATGCACAGCGCCGGTGAGGATCTGGAAACGCTGTCTCCCCTGCTGCCCGACGGCCCGCGCCAACTGTTCGACACGCAGATCGCCGCCGCCTTCGTCGGCATGGGCCTGGGCATCAGCTATCGCGCGCTGGTGGCCGAGCTGGCCGGCGTGGAGCTGGACAAGGGCGAGACGCGCTCGGACTGGATGCAGCGCCCGCTCAGCGACGCGCAGTGCATCTACGCCGCGCTCGACGTGGTGTACCTGAAAACCATCCACGAGCAACTGGCCGAACGCCTGCACCAGCGTGACCGCGCCGCCTGGCACGCGGAGGATTGCGAACGCCTCAGGCACCGCGCCAGCCACCGCGAGGGCGACCCGCAACCCCAACGCGCGCTGCGCGGCGCCGCCGACTGGCCCGTGGCGAAACAGGCCCTGCTGCGCCGCCTGCTGCGCTGGCGCGACCAGCAGGCACGCAGCCTCGACTGCCCGCGCCCCTGGCTGATGGACGACGCGCTGGCGCTCAGCCTGGCGCAACAACCACCCGCCACGCCGGCCGAGCTGGAACAACGCGCCCGTGGCCAGCGCGCGCTGCGCTCGGCCCAGCGCCAGGCACTGTTCGATCTGCTGCGCCAACCTGTCGACGCCGACGAGATCGCCGCCACCGCGCGCATCCCCGCCCACCCGCAAGGCGAGGCCAAGCGCGCCCTCGGCGCCATGAAAGAGGCGGTGGACCGCCAGGCCACCGCGCTGGACCTGCCGCCCGGCCTGCTGTGCCCGCGCAAGGTGCTGGAGGAGTACGTGGTCACCGCCGAGTGGCCACTCTTCCTGGACGGCTGGCGCCGCGACGTGCTGCACGACCACCTGCCCGCCCTGCTGCCGGCATGACAAGAACGCTTGGCGAAACCGCAACGCGCTGCTAATATCGTCGGCTCGCGTGGGGCGGTAGCTCAGCTGGGAGAGCGTCGCGTTCGCAATGCGAAGGTCGTGGGTTCGATCCCCATCCGCTCCACCAATCCATTCCAGCAAAAAACGCTTCACGCCTCGCGGCGTGGAGCGTTTTTTTTTGGCGTGCCCAGGCCGCCCCGTCACCTGTGGGAGCTTCAGCCGCGAGGCTTCCGCTGCTGAAAAGCATCGCGACTGAAGTCGCTCCCACAGCACCCCCCGCAGCCTTGTAGGAGCGCACTTGTGCGCGATGCTTGTGCGAAAAAGGCATCACGCACCCGGCGCGCCCGCCAGGCCGCAGGAGAGCGAGAGCGACGTCTCTTCGCCAGATACGCAAAACGCCCCTCCTTCGATCGGCGGCGCGGCAACCTGATCGTTGGCGGGGATTGTTGGGCCCATCCATGGGCCCAACCCCTTCGCGCTGCGCGCTCCAGGGCCAGCCTGCGGCTGTCCAAATTCGTTCCAGACGAATTTGTCGCTCGCGGAAGCAGGATGCTGGAGCGAACAGCGGCGAAGCCGCTGGCCCGAAGGGCGAGGCGCAGGAAGCGCCGAGTCACCGGAGGGTTCGCCCACACCTCTCTCTCCGCCAGATACGCAAAACGCCCCTCCTTCGATCGGCGGTGCCGCAACCTGATCGTTGGCGGGGATTGTTGGGCCCATCCATGGGCCCAACCCTTCCGCGCTGCGCGCTCCAGGGCCAGCCTTCGGCTGTCCAATTTTGTTCCTGACAAAATTGTCGAACCCAAGAGGTTTCGTCCACACCTCTCTCCGCCAGATACGCAAAACGCCCCTTTCGGGGCGTTTTGCGTATCTGGCGGAGAGAGAGGGATTCGAACCCTCGATAAGGCTTTTGACCCTATACTCCCTTAGCAGGGGAGCCCCTTCGGCCTCTCGGGCATCTCTCCGGGTTTTTGCCGCATTGCTGCGGAGCCGGCAAGGATACTGACCGGCGCGGTCGAGGTAAAGGCTTAAATTCAGTGATCGTGATCGGAGGGCTCGGCGGACGTGTCGCCCGGCTCGTTCTCGCCCTTGATGCGCTGGTAGATTTCTTCGCGGTGGACGGCGACGGTCTTGGGGGCGTTGATGCCAATGCGCACCTGGTTGCCCTTGACCCCCAGAACGGTAACGGTCACCTCGTCGCCGATCATCAGGGTTTCGCCGACCCGACGGGTCAGAATCAACATGATTTGCTACTCCATAATGCTGTAGTTCACAGGCCTGAGCAGGACAAGAAACCTCACCCCTGAGCTTCCTTCTGCGCAGCTCGACGATTGATCCGTCGAAGGCCCTCTCGCCTTCCCGGCTCACAGCCAAAACACTCCTGAGCGTCCTGACTGGCGATACCGCCCATACCCGGCGGTACCGACACTAGACAGGGATACTAGCTGAGCGTTGTCGCGGCGCGCAACGCATCGCGCCCGTGACAAATGGCATTGGCAAGTTGGCGTTCATTCGCCCTCATTGGACCGACACCCATTGCGGCAAGCCGGCCAGCAAGGCGGGCAGTTCGGCCGCGTCGGCGCCGCCACCCTGGGCCATGTCCGCACGACCGCCGCCCTTGCCGCCGATCTGCGCGGCGATGTGCGAGACCACGTTGCCGGCCTTGATCCGCTGCAGCGCCGCGCCGTGCACGCCGGCGATCAGCGACACGCGACCATCCGCCGCACCCGCCAGCAGCACCACGCAATCGCCAAGCTGCTGCTTGAGCAGGTCCACGCCGTCGCGCAACGACTTGGCGTCCAGCCCCTCCAGCCGCGCCGCCACCACCTTGATGCCACCGGCATCGACGGCAGCGGCGGCCAGGTCGGCGATGGCGGAGCCGGCGGCCTTGCTGCGCAGCGATTCCAGCTCGCGCTCGATCTTCTTCTGGCGATCAAACAGCTGGCGCAGCTTTTCCACGGCCTCGTCGCCGCTGCTGGAAAGCAGCTGCGACAGCTCGGCCAGACGACGCTCCTCGTCGGCCACATAGGCCAGCGCGCCGTCGCCGGTGACCGCCTCGATGCGGCGCACGCCGGAAGCCACGCCCGCCTCGCTGGCGATCTTGAACAGGCCGATGTCGCCGGTGCGGCCGACGTGGGTGCCGCCGCACAGCTCGGTGGAGAACTCGCCCATCTTCAGCACGCGCACCTCGTCGCCGTATTTCTCGCCGAACAGTGCCATCGCGCCGAACGCGATGGCGTCGTCGTAGGCCATGTGGCGCACTTCGGCGGCGGCGTTGCGGCGCACCTCGGCGTTGACCAGCGCCTCCACGCGGGCCAGTTCCTCATGGCTCATCGGCTTGTGGTGGGCGAAATCGAAGCGCAGGCGGTCGGGCGCCACCAGCGAGCCCTTCTGGGTGACGTGGGTGCCCAGCACCTCGCGCAGCGCGGCATGCAGCAGGTGGGTGGCCGAATGGTTGAGCACGATGGCCTGGCGACGCGCGCCATCGACGCCGGCATCCACCACGTCACCGCTGCGCAGCGGCTGGTCACCGTGCCACTGGCCGGCATGACCGAAAAACACGCCGCCCATCTTGAGGGTGTCGCCCACCTCGAAACGGCCGTTGGTGCCGGCCAGCGTGCCGGTGTCGCCCACCTGGCCGCCGGACTCGGCGTAGAACGGCGTGCGGTCGAGAATCACCAGGCCGTCCTCGCCATCGGCCAGTTGCTCCACCTGCAGGCCGTCGCGAACGATGCCCAGCACCTTGCTGCCACCATGGCGCAGCGCGTCGTAGCCCAGGAATACGGTGGGCTGCAATTGGCTGGCCAGCTCGGCCGGCATCTGGCCCTTGGCGGTGAAGCGGCCGGCGGCGCGGGCGCGGGCGCGCTGTTCCTCCATCGCCTGTTCGAAGCCGGCCATGTCCACCGCCAGGCCGCGCTCGCGCGCGATGTCGGCGGTGAGGTCCACGGGAAAGCCGTAGGTGTCGTACAGGCGGAACGCGTCGGCGCCGGCGATGGTCGCGCCGGACTTGGCCGCCACCTCGTCGAACACGCGCATGCCGTGCTCCAGCGTTTCGCCAAAGCGGTGCTCCTCGGTGCGCAGCGCGTCCTCGACAAAGGCCTGCTTGGCGGCCAGCTCGGGATAGGCCTGGCCCATCTCCTCGACCAGCGGCTGCACCATCTTCCAGAAGAAATCGCCGCGCACACCCAGCATCCAGCCATGGCGCAGGGCGCGGCGGATGATCCGGCGCAGCACGTAGCCACGCCCCTCGTTGGACGGCAGCACGCCATCGACGATCAGGAAGGAACAGGCACGGATGTGGTCGGCGATCACGCGCAGCGACTTGTTGGCCAGGTCGCCGGTGGCGGTCAGTTCGCCGGCCACGCGGATCAGGTGCTGGAACAGGTCGATCTCGTAGTTGGAGTGCACGTGCTGCAGCACGGCGGCCAGGCGCTCCAGGCCCATGCCGGTATCCACGCACGGCGCCGGCAGCGGGCTCAGCGTACCGTCGGGCGCGCGGTCGAACTGCATGAACACCAGGTTCCAGATCTCGATGTAGCGGTCGCCGTCCTCGTCCGGCGAGCCGGGCGGGCCGCCGGCGATGTCCTCGCCGTGGTCGTAGAAAATCTCGGTGCACGGGCCGCACGGGCCGGTGTCGGCCATCTGCCAGAAATTGTCCGAGGCGTAGGGCGCGCCCTTGTTGTCGCCGATGCGCACGATGCGCTCGGCCGGCACGCCGACCTGCTTGTGCCAGATGTCGTAGGCCTCGTCGTCGGTCTGGTAGACGGTGACCCACAGCTTTTCGGCCGGCAGCTTGAACACGCCGGTGAGCAGCTCCCATGCGTAGGTAATGGCGTCGTGCTTGAAATAGTCGCCGAACGACCAGTTGCCCAGCATCTCGAAAAACGTGTGGTGGCGGGCGGTATAACCCACCGCGTCCAGGTCGTTGTGCTTGCCGCCGGCGCGCAGGCAGCGCTGCACGTCGGCCGCGCGCACGTAGCCGGGCTTTTCGCTGCCCAGAAACACGTTCTTGAACTGCACCATGCCGGAGTTGGTGAACAACAGCGTGGGATCGCTGGAGGGCACCAGCGAGCTGGACGGCACGATGGTGTGGCCCTTGGCGCGGAAATAGTCGAGAAAGGCGGAGCGGATGTCGGAGGTTTTCATGCGTATCTGGAATGGCTGGCGGCAAAAGACCACGCCGCAACAAGCCGTCCGGCGCTTCCCTGCCCCGCAGGCGGGTTTTCAGGGGAGATCGTCGGCAGCTTCGTCCACGTCGGCGTGGGTAACACGCCGTACTGTGGCGGCGGCAAAGCCCCGGCGCAAGAGGAATTGCGCCCGGCGGGCGCGTTCGGCGGGGTCGGAGGCGCCCGCGCCGCCGTAGCGACGGCGCAACTGGGCGGCTGCAGCCGCCGCCCAATCCACCTCGGCCTCGTCCAGCAACTCGCGGATGCGCGCATCGGCCAGGCCGTGGGTTTTCAGCTCCATGCGCAGCCGCACCGGGCCGTAGCCCTGGGCAATCCGGCTGCGCAGCAGCGCCCCGGCAAAGCGATCGTCGTCCTGGTAGTGCTGCTCACCGAGACGATCCAGCGCCTCGGCCGCCTCGTCGCCCTCGTAACCGCTCTGGCGCAACTTGGTCCCGAGCTCCTTGCGCGAATGCTCGCGCCGCGCCAGCAGGCCCAATGCCTTGTCGTAGGCGCTGCGCTTGGGCTTGTCCCCGTCGCCCGCGCCGGGGCGCTTTCTCATGGCCATGACCGGACTCCCGCGCATCGCCACGGCGCGTCAGCCTTGCTCTGGCGCTGAAGCTGCAAAAGTATCGCCCGCAAGCGGGCTGAGAAAGCGCCGGGCGTTTCATAGCTGGCGCCGGGATCTGTAGGAGCCCGCTTGCGGGCGATGCTTTTGAGGCCCTGAAGCCAAGGCTTCAAGATCAAGATCAAAAGCGTTTCGTCCTCCTTCGGAGGCCGAGTTACTTTTCTCTGCGTTGCCAGAGAAAAGTAACCAAAAGAGAGGCCACCCCGATGGCGCGCTTTCCGGGCCTGCGGCCCGGAAAGTTCGCGGGCGGACTGCGGGGGTTTGTCGACAGCACATCCTGTGCTGACGACAAACTGGCCGGCATCCCTGCCGGCCACCCCTGCGGGGCCTTTCCTCCGTCCACCCGCCGCGCCATAGGGGCTACAGAGCAGCGGGCCATCGTGGCCCGCACTTTTCGAACGAGCCAGAGCCTGGCATCGCGCTCCGTCGTAGGAGCCGGTCGCGGAAAATCCACGCACCCCACAATGCACAAGGCCCGGACAAGCCGGGCCATGCGGGTTTCGCAAAAAACCGTCAGCGCGCACGCATCACGCCTCTTCGAGCGACTCTTCCGTCGCCGCCGCCGGGTTGCGGCCCGGCTGCACCAGCAGGCGCTCGCGCAGTTGCTTGTCGATCTCGTTGGCGATGGCCGGGTTGTCGCGCAGGAACTGGCGCACGTTCTCCTTGCCCTGGCCGATGCGGTCGCCGTTGTAGCTGTACCAGGCGCCGGACTTGTCGATCAGGTTTTGCGCCACGCCCAGCTCGATGATCTCGCCCTCGCGCGAGGTGCCCTCGCCGTAGAGGATCTCGAACTCGGTCTGGCGGAACGGCGGCGCCACCTTGTTCTTGACCACCTTGACGCGGGTTTCCGAGCCGATCACCTCGTCGCCCTTCTTCACCGCGCCGATGCGGCGGATGTCCAGGCGCACCGAGGCATAGAACTTCAGCGCGTTGCCGCCGGTGGTGGTCTCGGGGCTGCCGAACATCACGCCGATCTTCATGCGGATCTGGTTGATGAAGATCACCAGCGTACCGGCCTTCTTGATGTTGGCGGTGAGCTTGCGCAGCGCCTGGCTCATCAGGCGGGCGTGCAGGCCGACGTGGGAGTCGCCCATCTCGCCTTCGATTTCCGCCTTCGGCGTGAGCGCGGCCACCGAGTCGACCACCACCATGTCCACCGCGCCGGAGCGCACCAGCATGTCGGCGATCTCCAGCGCCTGCTCGCCGGTGTCCGGCTGGCTGATCAGCAGGTCGGCCACGTTGACGCCGAGCTTCTCGGCGTAGCTGGGATCGAGCGCGTGCTCGGCGTCGATGAACGCGGCGGTGCCGCCGGCGCGCTGGCAGTTGGCGATGGCCTGCAGCGTCATCGTGGTCTTGCCGGAGGACTCCGGACCGTAGATCTCCACCACGCGACCGCGCGGCAGGCCACCCACGCCGAGCGCGATGTCCAGGCCCAGCGAGCCGGTGGAGACCGTCTCGATTGCCTCGTTGACGCGGTCGCCCATGCGCATGACCGCGCCCTTGCCGAACTGCTTTTCGATCTGGCCGAGGGCGGAGGTGAGCGCCTTGCGCTTGTTGTCATCCATCGTGTGTATTCCGGTTGGGCTGTGAATGGAGGGCATGATGCCCGGGCGGTGTCTCACGGGCTGCGATCAAGCCATCAGCCCATCGAGTATCCCATACCGGTCAAGCCCGCCCGTCGGCGTACGGGCGCTCATTCGGTCAGCGTTTTCCGAATGCCGTCGAGCGCCGCCGCCACGGTACGGCGGCGCACGGCCTCGCGGTCGCCGGCAAAGTGGTACAGCCGGGCGTGGGCGTAGCCGCCACGACGCTTCCAGCCGATCCATACCGTGCCCACCGGCTTGTCGGGCATGCCGCCGGACGGCCCGGCGATGCCGGTCACCGCCACCGCCACGCCGGCGCCGAAGCGGGCCAGCGCACCGGACACCATCTCCAGCGCGGTCTCCTCGCTGACCGCGCCGGCGTGCTCCAGCGTGCGCGGGTTGACGCCCAGCAGCGCCTCCTTGGCCTCGTAGCTGTAGGTGACCACGCCGGCGTCGAACCAGGCCGAGCTGCCCGGCAGGTCGGTGAGCGTCTTGGCGATCCAGCCGCCGGTGCACGACTCGGCCGTCACCAGCATCAGGCGGCAGCGCTGCACCTCGTGCGCCACCTCCTGCGCCAGCGCCAGCAACTGCGCGTCGGTAGGAACGGATGACAACTCCATGCGAGACTCCCGGGTTTGGTGAACGCCGCCACGTGGCGGCGCCCGTTCTACCCGTTCCGCGCGACCACGCCAAGACTTGCATCGCATGAGCCAAGACGATTCCGCCCGCCACACCCCGTTCATGCGCCAGTACCTGGCCGCCAAGGCCGAGCACCCCGAGGTGCTGCTGTTTTTTCGCATGGGCGACTTCTACGAGCTGTTCTACGACGACGCCCGCAAGGCGGCGCGGCTGCTCGACATCACCCTGACCCAGCGCGGGCAATCGGCCGGTGCGCCGATCCCGATGGCCGGCGTGCCGTACCACTCGGTGGAAAACTACCTGGCGCGGCTGGTGCGGCTGGGCGAGTCGGTGGCGATCTGCGAGCAGATGGGCGATCCGGCGCTGGCCAAGGGCATCGTCGAGCGCAAGGTGGTGCGCATCGTCACCCCCGGCACGGTGACCGACGCGGCCTTGCTGGAAGAACGTCGCGACAACCTGCTGCTGGCGATTGCCGCCGGCCCGCGCGGCGACTACGGGCTGGCCTGGGTCGATCTTTCCAGCGGCCGTTTCCTGCTCAGCGAGGTGCCCAACGCCGAAGCGCTGGCTGCCGAGCTGGCGCGCCTGCAACCGGCCGAGACGCTGGTGGGCGAGGACGTGGCCTGGCCCAAGCTGGTCAGCGCGCTGCCCGGCCTGCGCAAGCGCCCGCCGTGGCATTTCGACGGCGATGCCGCCACGCGTGAACTGAACCGCTTCTTCGGCACCCGCGGCCTGGACGGTTTCGGCGTGGACAAGCTGCCGCTGGCGATCGCCGCCGCCGGCTGCCTGCTCGGCTACGTCGAGGAAACCCAGAAAAGCGCCCTGCCCCATCTCACCGGCATGGCGGTGGAAAGCGCCGGCGAGACCATCGCGCTGGACGCGGCCACCCGCCGCAACCTGGAACTGGACACCCATCCCAGCGGCCGCATCGAGCACAGCCTGCTCGGCGTGCTGGACGAAACCGTCACGCCGATGGGCGCGCGCCTGCTGCGCCGCTGGCTGACCCGCCCGCTGCGCTCGCGCGAACTGCTGCGCGGACGCCATCAGGCGATCGGCACGCTGATCGAGAGCCGCAGCCACGACGCCCTGCGCGAACAACTGCGCGGCATCGGCGACCTTGAACGCATCCTCGCCCGCGTGGCACTGCGCTCGGCGCGTCCGCGCGACCTGTCCACCCTGCGCGACGGCCTCGGCGCCGCCCCGGCCCTGCGCGAGCGCATCGCCGCGCTGGACAGCCCGCTGCTGCACGCCCTGGTCGAACGCATCGGCGACCACGCCGACAGCGCCGACCTGCTCGCCCGCGCCGTGGTCGAGCAACCGCCGGCACTGCAGCGCGACGGCGGCGTCATCGCCGACGGCTACGACGCCGAGCTGGACGAGCTGCGCCGCCTGTCCACGCATGCCGACCAGTTCCTGGTCGAGCTGGAAGAACGCGAGAAAGCCGCCAGCGGCATTCCCACGCTCAAGGTCGGCTACAACCGCGTGCACGGCTACTACATCGAGATCACCAAGGCGCAGGCCGACAAGGCGCCCACCCACTACACCCGCCGCCAGACCACCAAGAATGCCGAGCGCTATATCACCGAGGAGCTGAAGAGCTTCGAGGACAAGGTGCTGTCGGCACGCGAGCGTTCGCTGATGCGCGAGCGCGCGCTGTACGAGGCGCTGCTGGATACGCTCACCGAACGGCTGGAGCCGCTGAAGGCCGCCGCCGCCGCGATCGCCGAACTGGACGTGCTGGCCAACCTGGCCGAGCGCGCCGACGTGCTGGACTGGACCGCGCCGCAGCTCACCGACGAGCCCGGCATCGTCATCGAGCGCGGCCGCCACCCGGTGGTGGAAAAGGTCCGCGACGAGCCGTTCGAGCCGAACGACCTGCGCTTCGACGACAGCCGCCGCATGCTGGTCATCACCGGCCCCAACATGGGCGGCAAAAGCACCTACATGCGGCAGAACGCGCTGATCGTGCTGCTCGCCCACATCGGCAGCTACGTGCCGGCCAGCGCCGCCGTGATCGGCCCGATCGACCGCATCTTCACCCGCATCGGCGCGGGTGATGACCTGTCGCGCGGCCAGTCCACCTTCATGGTGGAAATGAGCGAGACGGCCAACATCCTGCACAACGCCACCGAGCACAGCCTGGTGCTGATGGATGAAGTGGGACGCGGCACCAGCACCTACGACGGCCTGTCACTGGCCCGCGCCGCCGCCGTGCACCTGGCGCGCCACAGCCGTGCCTACACCTTGTTCGCCACGCACTACTTCGAGCTGACCGAACTGGCCGGCGAGATTTCCTCGATCGCCAACGTGCACCTGGATGCCGTCGAGTACGGCGAGCAACTGGTGTTCATGCACGCGGTGAAGGAAGGCCCGGCCAACCGCAGCTTCGGCCTTCAGGTGGCGGCGCTGGCCGGCCTGCCCAAATCGGTGATCGCCGACGCCCGCCGCACCCTGGCGGAACTGGAGCAAGGCATGCACCAGCACGCCAGCGCCCCGGCGCCAGCACCGGACACCTCGCCGCAACTGGGCCTGTTCGCCCCGTCACAACCCTCGGCGGCCGAGCGTGCGCTGCAGGACATCGACCCCGATGCGCTGTCGCCGCGCGAGGCGCTGGAGGCGTTGTATCGGCTGAAGGCGCTGGCGGGGTAAAAGCGCCCTCTCCCGCCCTGCGGGCACCCTCTCCCGCAAGCGGGAGAGGGGATTCCAGCGCCAAGCTCCACGCCCATCCCCTCTCCCGCTTTGCGGGAGAGGGTGCCCGCAGGGCGGGAGAGGGCCCGCTTTCACCCACCACCCTTCATCCGCCGCAAATCCCTACGCGCATGCTTGTCCGGTCGCCGCGACGGGCCGCTCGCACCGGTCAGCCGCCGCTGCTCGCGCAGCGTTTCGCGCAGCATCATGCTGGCCTCGGTTTCCCGATACAGCGCCTGCGCCACCGGTGCAGGGCCGCGCTTGTCGCTGAGCGCCAGCACGTCCACCTCCAGCCGCTCCTCGCCACGGGTGATGCGCAGGCGGTCGCCCACGCGCAGCGTGCGGGCGGGTTTGCAGTTGGCGTCGTTGAGCTGCACCTTGCCGCCGTCGATGGCCTGCTTGGCCAGACTGCGGGTCTTGAAGAAGCGCGCGGCCCACAGCCACACGTCCACGCGCACGTCGGCGCTCGGGGTTTGCGCTGAGTTCATCGCGCCATTGTGCCAGCGCCGCCGGAAATGCCCTGGTTCGCCTGCACCCTGGCCCCGGCAAGGCGCTTTCAGCGGCCGAAGCCCGGTGGGCCAGGTTTCGGCCGCAACAAGCGGTCTTGCCCCCACTCCAGCCCGGCCGGCATGGCCCTTGGCACGTCGCCGCGCTACTCTCGCGCCCCTATGAGCGAACTCCATCAACGCGATTTCACCCTCGACCCCGAAGACAACGCGCGCCTGGCCAACCTGTCCGGCCCGTTCGACGAGCACCTGCGCCAGGTGGAGCTGCGCCTGGGCGTGGAGATCAACCATCGCGGCGGCATCTTCCAGGTGATCGGCGAGGAAGCGCCCTGCCGCGCCGCCGAAAAGGTGCTGCGCGCGCTGTACGCCGCCACCGAAACCGAGACGCTCAACGGCGCCAGCATCCACCTGCAACTGGCCGAGTCGGGCATCGAGGCGATCACCGACGCGGCCGCCGAAGGCGCGCAAGAGGTGGTCATCAAGGTCAAGCGCGGGGTGATCAAGGGCCGCGGCCCCAACCAGGCGCGCTACCTGCACGCCATCACCACCCACGACATCAACTTCGGCGTCGGCCCGGCCGGCACCGGCAAGACCTACCTGGCCGTGGCCAGCGCGGTGGAGGCGCTGGAGGCCAACCGGGTGCAGCGGCTGATCCTGGTGCGTCCGGCGGTGGAGGCCGGCGAAAAGCTGGGCTTCCTGCCCGGCGACCTCAGCCAGAAGGTCGATCCCTACCTTCGCCCGCTGTACGACGCGCTGTACGAGATGCTCGGCTTCGAGAAGGTGGCCAAGCTGATCGAGCGCAACGTGATCGAGATCGCCCCGCTGGCCTACATGCGCGGACGCACGCTCAACGACTCCTACGTGATCCTCGACGAGGCGCAGAACACCACCGTCGAGCAGATGAAGATGTTCCTCACCCGCATCGGCTTTGGCACGGTGGCGGTGATCACCGGCGACGTCAGCCAGGTCGACCTGCCGCGCAACGTGCGCTCCGGCCTGCGCCAGGCGGTAGAGGTACTGCGCGGCGTCAACGGCATCAGCTTCACCTTTTTCACCTCGCGCGACGTGGTGCGCCATCCGCTGGTGGCCAAGATCGTGCGCGCGTATGAAGCCTTCGAGCAGAAGGACGAGGACAACGCATGAGCCAGCCCGGAAAACCTGTAGGAGCGCACCCTGTGCGCGATGCTCTTCGTCGCGTGACGGAAAAGCATCGCGCACAGGGTGCGCTCCTACAGGGAAGCGTGCATGTCGGCTACGCCGTGCCGCGCGCCGGCGTACCGGCGCCGGCCAGCTTTCGCCGCTGGGTCGACGCCGCGCTGCGCGGCGCGCGGCGGCGCAAGCCGGCGGAGCTTTCCATCCGCATCGTGGACGCCGACGAAGGGCGCGCGCTCAACCGCGACTATCGCGGCAAGGACTACGCCACCAACGTGCTGTCGTTTCCCGCCGAGCTGCCGCCCGGCGTGGCCCTGCCGCTGATCGGCGACCTGGCGATCTGCGCCCCCGTGGTGGCGCGCGAGGCCGCCGAACAAGGCAAGCCGCCGGCCCACCACTGGGCCCACCTGACCGTGCACGGCGTGCTGCACCTGCTCGGCTACGACCACATCGACGACGCCGAGGCCGAGGCCATGGAGGCGCTGGAAATCCGCATCCTCGCCGGCCTGGCCATCCCCAACCCCTACACCCCCACGCCGTAGGAACCCGCTGGCGGGCGGTGCTTTGCGCTTGCTTTTGCGAATAATCCCGGCCGCAAAGCATCGCCCGCCAGCGGGCTCCTGCGTGGTCTGAACTGCCGGAATTTTTCCGCTAGAATCAACCTTCCGCCCGTTTTCGGGCTGAACCCGCACGAGTAATGAACGACGACCCTGGCAGTACCAACGGCCCGGCTCACCGCACCTGGTGGGATCGGCTGGGCCATCTCTTTGCCGGCGAAGCACGCAACCGCGACGAACTGCTCGACGAGCTGCGCACCGCCCAGGCCAACGGCCTGCTGGCCGCCGACACCTTCACCATGGTGGAGGGCGCGATCAAGGTCACCGAGCTGAGCGTGGACGACGTCATGGTGCCGCGCGCGCAGATCGTGGCGCTGGCGGCGGACGCCACCCTCCCCGAGATCCTCGCGGCCGTGGTCGAATCCGGCCACTCGCGCTTTCCCGTGCATGGCGAGGACAAGGACGAGATCCTCGGCATCCTGCTGGCCAAGGACCTGCTCAAGTTTTTCGGCGACGGCGCCCACTTCGACATCCGCGCCATCCTGCGCCCGGCCGTGCTCATTCCCGAGTCGATGCGCCTCAACGTGCTGCTGGCGGAGTTTCGCCTGTCGCGCAACCACATGGCGCTGGTGGTGGACGAATACGGCGGCGTGGCCGGCCTGATCACCATCGAGGACGTGCTGGAGCAGATCGTCGGCGAGATCGACGACGAGCACGACGACGAGGAAGAACCCGTGCTGATGCACCCCCAGCCCGGCGGCGACTGGCTGGTGAGCGCACTGACCCCGATCGAGGATTTCAACGAACAGGTCGGCGCCGGATTCTCCGACGAGGAGCACGACACCGTCGGCGGCCTGGTCACCGCCGAGATCGGCCACCTGCCCGAGGTGGACGAGGAGGTGGCCATCGGCAACTACCTGTTCCTCGTCACCCAGGCCGACGACCGCCGCGTGCAGCAGTTCCGCGTCGTCCGCCAGGGCGAATAAGCATGCCTCCCTGTGGGAGCGACTTCAGTCGCGACAGCCTTGCCGCCAACATCCAGGGCAAGCGCCTCGCGACTGAAGTCGCTCCCACAGAGGCTGCTCCCAGACGGCGCGGCCGGCTTTTGCTCCCTCTCCCCCGCTTTGCGGGGGAGAGGGCTGGGGAGAGAGGGCGCTCTTGGCCTTGGCTTCTCAAAAGCAAGAGCATCGCGACTGAAGCTCCCACAGCAAGCAGCCTCGCCCCTACCTGGACACGCCCATGATCCACACGCGCCCTCTCGGCCTCGTGCTCTGCCTCCTCATGATGTGGCTGCTGTCCGCGCCCGCCCACGCCGACGTCGCCAATGCGCTGGGCGCCAACCTGGAGGTCGCACTGATCACCTACGGGCCGGGTGAAACCTACTGGGAGCGCTTCGGCCACAACGCGCTGCAGCTGCGCGACACCGTGTCGGGGGAGTCGGTCAACTTCAACTACGGCGAGTTCGACTTCAACCAGCAGGACTTTTTCCTCAACTTCGCCCGTGGCCGCATGAACTACCTGATGGGCGCGGCGTTTACCGACGAGGACGAGAGCTACTACATCGACACCGGCCGCTCGATCACCCGCCAGCGCCTGGCGCTGGATGCCGCGCAAGCGGCCGCGCTGCGCGATTTTCTGCTGTGGAACCTGCGCCCGGAAAACCGCGGCTACAACTACGACTACTACGTGGACAACTGCGCCACCCGCGTGCGCGACGCGCTCGACCGGGTGCTGGGCGGCGCGCTCAAGGCGCAGCTCGCCACCCGCCCCGGCGACATGACCTACCGCCAGCAGACATTGCGCCTGATGCGCGCCCAGCCCGCCTTGATGCTGCTGCTCGACCTGGGCCTGGGCCCGTATGCCGACCATCCGCTCACGCTGTGGCAGGAGAGCTTTGTGCCGATGGTGCTGCAACGCGCCGTGGGCGAGGTGCACATCGGCGCGCACGCGCTGGCGGCGGACAGCGAGATCGTTTCGGCCAACCGGCTCGACACGCCGCCCGCACACGCCCCCGACCTGCGCGGCCCGCTCGCGCTGGCCGGCGTCGCCATCGCCCTCGCGCTGCTGGCGGCGCGCCGCTATTGGCCCACCGGCTTTGCCCTGCTCGGCATGCTGTTCGCGCTGGCCGCCGGCCTGGTCGGCGTGCTGCTGCTGGGGCTGTGGACGCTCACCACCCACCACTCGGCATGGGCCAACGCCAACCTGCTGCTGTTCAACCCGCTGGCCTGGCTGCTGCTGCCCACGCTGTGGCGGGCACGGCAGGGCGTGATCGCCCCGCGCCTCATCGACGGCGTGGTCGCGCTGCAGATGCTGGCGGGCATGGTGGCCGTGGCGCTGCACCTGCTGCCCGGCGTGGTGCAGCAAAACCAGCCCTGGCTGCTGTTTGCGCTGCCGATATGGCTGGCACTGGCACGAAGCCTGCGCCAACCCAAAGTGCAATAACTTCCATGACTCGGCGAGACCATTATTGCAATGGCTTACTCACCCCCAACCTCTCCGCCATTACCGGGCCAAGTGAGGCCGCAAAGCTACCACTCAGGTGTTGGCTGTCGCGAAACACCACCAAACCATCAAGCTCTGCAGAGCACACACCACCCGGGCACACCCGATCGTTCATATCCAGCATACGGGCATTGGGAAAGCGGTCTGCCGCCGCTCTCAACCACTCGTATACCTGATTCGCACGCGCATCGCCCATATCCGCAGTACACGCATGCCGAAAGCCTAGCCACACAGGGCGCCCTGCATGCTCCGCCAAGCAATCTGGCCCGTCGAACGGCAGACGGGGCGTATCACGCAACAGCCAGATATGCCCAACGGCCGGTGCCAAAACATCCAGCACCTTCGTCGTCCCTGACACCCACTGCTCTCGCGAAAAACCGTCCGTATCAGTAGTCCCGAGCAACGTTACGTCGGGTCTGATTTTGACAACCTGGGCCAATGCATTCGCACGCCAGGTTGCGCATACGTTGTACTCCTTGCCGATGCGCTCATAAAAAAACGGCTCGTCCACCATGGGACAAGACGACTTGGTGAGCACCAACAGACGCCATCCCGGCTGATCGAATACTCTGGCTACCGCCGAAAACCACTGCCCAGCGTGGCTGTCGCCCATCAGCACCGCCGTATGCTGGGCATCGGCTGGCCCAAAGGCACAGATACGTACCTGGTCGCTGTGATACCAATCGTCGCAGCCCATGCCATAGATTACCGGCGCATCGCCGTGCGCCGCTGCATAACGCTGCATGCCGGGCAACCGCGTTTGTCTATCAGCATGACTGTTCCAACGCAGGCACAGACTACTGGCCAGCAGCATCAATGCCAAAGCAGCGCAAATCGCCATGCGTGGCCGCGCCAACCACTTGCGCCAATTGCGAAGCGGCGCCTCGACAAACCGGCAGGAACACCACGCCAACAACAGGGAAAGAAACACCCAGCCGACGCGATACAACAGTGCATTCGATCCCGTGACCGCATGTCCAAGCAGCAGCATCGGCCAGTGCCACAGATACCACGCATAGGAAATGCCGCCGAGCCACTGCAACGGCCGCCACGCCAAGAACCGCGACACCCCGACCGGCTGCGCAGTCAGGCAACCGGCAGTGACGATTACCACGGCGCCCAGTGTGGGAAGCAGCGCAGACAGACCGGGATACGGAATATCTGCACTGAACGATACTGCAGCCCAGACAATCAGCACCGGCCCAAGCCAACCCATGCGCTGCAACCACACGGCATGACGACTCGGTCGCCACGCCTCCGTCGAGGCCTGCGGCACTTTGAAATACAACCAGACCAGCGCACCAGCAGCGAACTGCCACGCGCGCATCGGCATCATGTAGAACGCCAGTTGGGGCGCCTTGTAGGTGAGCAGCACCGAAACCAGCAGACTGGCAAGCAATACCACGATCATGCCGATCTTCAATCGTGCCACGCCACGCCCGCCGCCCCGCCCGAGCAGCCACACCAGCAAGGCCGGCCATATCAGGTAAAACTGCTCTTCCACTCCAAGCGACCAAGTATGCAGGAACAGATTCGTCTCCGTACCCGGCGAAAAATAGTCCTGCGGAGCGAAAGCGAAATGGATGTTGCTCAACCAGAATGCTGCCATCGCGGCCGCGACCGATTGCTCCCGCTGTTCGGCCGGCGCCAGCACCAGTGCGGCCAGTGCTCCGACAATCAACAGCATGAACAGCAACGCCGGCAACAGGCGGCGCAGACGGCGAACATAGAACTCCGCAAAACGGAGCTTTCCGGTTTCCGCCACCTCCTGCACCAGCAACCCGGTGATCAGGAAACCCGACAACACAAAAAACACATCCACACCAACGAAGCCGCCGCGTAACCAAGGCACACCAGCATGTACGGCCACCACGAGCAGGATCGCAACGGCTCGCAAACCCTCCAGATCAGCTCGAAATCCCAGCCGATAGCCGTGTCCTTTCATCCGTCGAGCCCCTGTCCATTCGCCTGTGAAGCGCTGATGGTACAGGGCGGTGATCATTAACCGACCGTCTGCTGCCTGAGCAAGAAGCAAGCATGCGGATACTCACCTTCTGCGCTTCCAGTATTGCCCCAGCATTTGCCTGAGCGGCATCATGCGGCGATGAACCTCGCCCCGCCCACCGCCGAGACGCCGCCGACCAGCCAGCCCGTGGTCAACTGCGTCGCCTACCACCGCGACGGCACGCGCATCGGCGACGTGTCGCTGGACGCGATCAGCGACGTGCTGGCGCAACCGGACACCTTCGTGTGGGTGGGGCTGTACGAGCCGGACGAGATCCTGCTGGAAAAAATGCAGGAGGAGTTCGGCCTGCACGACCTGGCCATCGAGGATGCGCACAACGCCCACCAGCGCACCAAGCTGGAAACCTACGGCGACTCGCTGTTTCTCGTGGTGCAGACCGCGCAACTCCACGGCGCCGAGCTGACCTTTGGCGAGACGCACATCTTTCTCGGGCCGCGCTACCTCATCACCGTGCGGCATGGCGCGTCGATGTCATACGCACCAGCCCGACGCACCTGCGAACTCACGCCCGACCTGCTGGCGCTCGGCCCCAGCTACGGCCTCTACAGCGTGCTCGACTTCATCGTCGACAACCTGCTGCCCATCGTGCGCGACTTTCGCGAAGAGCTGCAGCAGTTGGAGCAGGACATCTTCGCCGACACCTTCAAGCGCACCACCGTGCGCCGCCTGTACGACATGCAACGCGACCTGATGACGCTGCGCCTGGCCGTGGCCCCGCTGCAGGACATCATCAACCAGCTGGTGCGGCTGCACCCCAACCTCATCCCCGACACGCTGCGGGCCTATTTCCGCGACGTGTACGACCACGTGTTTCGCGTCAACGAGTCGATCAGCGCCATGCGCGAAATGCTCGCCGCCGCCATCAACGTCAACCTCTCCCTGGTCACCTTTGGCCAGAACGAGGTGATGAAAAAACTCGCCGGCTGGGCCGCCATGCTCGCCGCCCCCACCCTGCTCACCAGCTGGTACGGCATGAACTTCCACCACATGCCCGAACTGGACAAACCCTGGGCCTACCCCGCCATCGTGGTGGTGATGGGCAGCATCGTGGGCGGCATCTATCTGGGGTTGAAGCGGGCCAAGTGGCTGTAGAAGCACGGCATCCTCCTGTGGAAACGGCTTCAGCCGCGACGCCTTTCCGCCACTCCAAATACACAAGCAAAAGCATCGCCACTGAAGTGGCTCCTACAAGCAGCGCCGCCAACCTGTGGGAGCGGCTTCAGCCGCGACGCCTTTCCGCCATTTCAAATGCAAAACCATCGCGACTGAAGTCGCTCCCACAGGCAAGTGCATGCGGTACGTGGGGGCATTCACCTACTGACGGCGCACATCAGAACTACGCACGGGCGGGCGCACCGCGTATGACTGCCAACTGCACATCATGCAGATTGTCCTCATGTGCTCCCTCGCCAAACCCGGTGCCCGCCAGCTTCGATTGGGGCGTCGATCCGTGCCTGGCCAGCTCTATCTGGTCACAACGATTACGGCTCGACGCGTGCCCCGGTTTATCGACCACCGGCTGGCCCGTGCCGTAGCACGCGAAATGTCCGATCCCCACCTATGGCTGCCAAGCCGTTGCCTTTGCTGGGTGCTGATGCCCGACCATTGGCATGGTCTGATCGAGCTGGGCGAAGGCAAGGCCCTGTCCACCACCATGCAACGCGCCAAAGGCGTCACCGCCCGCGTCGCCCGGCAGCACCGCGCCTTCGAAGGCACGCTTTGGGACAAGGGTTTCCACGACCACGCCCTGCGACGGGATGAATCCGTGGAAAAAACCATCCGCTACATCATTGCCAACCCCATGCGTGCAGGCCTGGTGACCAACCCCATGAGCTACCCGTACTGGGATACCTGCTTCCTCGACGAGGCTTTCGGCAGCGAGTGGCTTGGATGACAGGCATCGCCACTGAAGTGGCTCCCACAACAGCGCCACCAACCTGTGGGAGCGGCTTCAGCCGCGATGCTCCTGTCCCCAAGCTCCAGAGCAAAAGCATCGCGACTGAAGTCGCTCCCACAGGTAGTTGCCGGTTCAGTGCGAGGTTACCCCCTCCGCCGTCCACTGCTTCAACCACGCGTTCACCGCGTCGTGCCACTGCACGCTGTTGTGGGGCTTCAGCACCCAGTGGTTTTCGTCGGGGAAGGTGAGGAACTGGCTGGGGATGCCGCGGCGTTGCAGTGCGGTGAAGGCGCCCAGGCCCTGGGTGATGGGGATGCGGAAATCCTGGTCGCTGTGGATCACCAGCATCGGCACGCGCCAATCCTTGACGTGGTTCAGCGGGTTGAACTTCTCGTAATTCTCGGGGTGGTCGTACTGGGTGCCGCCGTTTTCCATCTCCTCAAACCACAGCTCCTCGGTGTCGTAGTACATGGCGCGGGTGTCGAACACGCCGTCGTGGTCGATCAGGCATTTCCACGGCTGGTTCCACACGCCGGCAATCCAGTAGGTCATGTAGCCGCCGTAGCTGGCGCCCATGGCGCAGGCGCGGTCGCCGTCGAGGAAGCTGTATTTGTCCAGCGCGGCCTGCCAGCCCAGCTTGAGGTCCTCCAGCGGCTTGCCGCCCCAGTCGCCGGAGATGGCGTCGGTAAACGCCTGGCCGTAACCGGTGGAGCCGTGAAAGTTCACCGTCACCACGGCAAAGCCCTGGCCGGCGTAGGTCTGCGGATTCCAGCGGTAGCTCCAGCTGTTGGTCATCGCGCCCTGCGGGCCACCGTGGATGATGAAGGCCACCGGGTAGCGCTTGCCGCTCTGGTAGTCCACCGGCTTGACCACGTAGCCCTGCACGCGCGCGTTGTCGGCGCCCTTGAAGTCGAAGAACTCGGCGTCGCCCATGCGGGCGTTTTTCAGGTCGTCCGCGTTGAAGTGCGTGACCTGCTTGAGGCCCTTGCCCTCGGCGTTGGCGAGGTAGAGATCGGCCGGGCGCTTCAAGTCGTCGCGCGCCAGCAGCAGCTTGCCGGCCGCCAGCGCGTAGCCGCCTACCGAGCCGTTGCCGACCAGCGTGCGCACCTTGCCGCTGGCGGTGTCGATGGCAAACAGCGGGTGCTGGCCGTCATCGTCGGCGGTGGCGTACAGCGTCTTGCCGTCGGCGGAAATCGCCAGGCCGCCGGGCGAGCGGTCCCACTGCGGGTCCAGCTCGCGGCGGGCGCCACTGGCCAGGTCCAGCGCCATGATGGCGAAGCGGTCGGACTCGGAGCCGGGCCGCTTCATCGCCAGGTAGTACAGCGTCTTGCCGTCGGGCGACGCCACCGGGTAGGCATCCCACGCCTTGTTGTCGGCGGTGAGGTTGGCCGGCGCGGACGAGCCGTCCACCGGCACGCGGTACACGTCGAAATTGGTGGACCACGGCTCGCTGGTGCCGGCGATGCGCGCGCCGAAGTACACGCTCTTGCCGTCGGGCGCAAAGGTGAACTCGCCGTCGTCGCCAAACGGCTTGCTCGGCACGTCGCCGTCGATGCCGCGACTCAGCAATCGCGGCTCGGCCGCCAGCTGGCCCTTGGCATCAAAGTCGGCCACATACAGCTGGTTGCGCCGGCCATCGGCCCAAGTGTCCCAGTGGCGCACAAACAGCTTGGTATAGAGCGTGCCGGTGGCCTTGTCCTTGGCGCGCGCATCCAGCCGCTGCCGCGTGCAGGCCAGCGTGTCGCAATCGGTAAACACCTCATACGACAGCAACGCCCGCGCGCCATCGGGCGACAGCTTGAAACCGCCCACGTCCAGCGCGCCATGGCTCACCTGCACCGGCGCACCATGCACGGCGGCGTCGGCGCCAAGATCCAGCCGCCACAACTGCATCACCCCGTCGGCCGACGCCAGGTAGTACAGGCTGCGCCCGTCGTGCGACCAGCGCGCCGAGCTGCCCTTGTCCACCACCTTCACCGGCTGGCCACCCTTGGCCAGGTTCTGCACATAGACCGCGCTGACACCCTTGTTGGCGGCGTAGTCCGTGCTGCGCACTGAAAACGCGGCCAGGCGCCCGTCCGGCGACAACTGCGGATCACCCACCCGATCCATCATCACCAGGTCACGCACATCGAACGGATGCGACCCCTGCGCCTTGGTGATCGTGGTATCCACCACCTCATGGGCCACCACCGGCGTCGTGGCCAGCGCAAGCAGCACTGCGGCAATCAAAGGTTTCATGGGCATCCTCGGGGCGAATAAAAAAACGAAGGTAGGCGCGCGCGCCACCACAGGCAAGGTTCACCGCACCAAGCCCCGGGATGTGCAGGAGCGCACCTTGTGCGCGATGCTCTTGCCCCGGCCCACCAAAAACATCGCGCACAAGGTGCGCTCCTACAAAAGCACCGCCGCCCCCCCTCTGTGGGAGCGGCTTCAGCCGCGATGCTCTTGGCCTGCCCCACCCAAAAGCATCGCCACTGAAGTGGCCCTACCAAGCGCGCTGGCCCCATGCCACACGCTGGTGGACAATGCTTCATCCACCTCGCTTTCCATGGAACCTCCCATGTCGATCGAACAGGTCACCGCCGCACTGGCAGCGCATCCCGACATCGAACTGGCCTTTCTCTACGGCTCGGTTGCCCGGGGTGAGGCGCGGCGTGACAGCGATATCGATGTGGCCGTGCAAGCCCCCAAGGCGCTCGATGCCGGCGAAAAAATGCGCCTGATCGAGGACCTTGCCGTTGCCACAGGCCGTGCCGTTGACCTGGTGGATCTGCGTACCGTGGGCGAGCCGCTGCTGGGCCAGATCCTCAAGCACGGCATACAGGTTCGCGGCAACCCCGCCGACCGCGCGCTGCTGATGCAGCGGCACGTCTACGCCATGGAGGATTTCATGCCCTACGTCGAGCGCATGCTGGCGGAAAGGAGAAAGGCATGGATCGGCTGATCGTGGAGCGCAAGCTTGATTCGTTGCAGCGTTGCCTCGACAGGGTTCGAGAGCGCTGCCCCGCCGACGCCGCCACCTTGGCGGGCAATGTGGATCTTCAGGACATTGTTGTGCTCAACCTGAGCCGGGCCGTGCAGATTTGTGTCGATCTCGCGCTGCATGCGCTATCCAGCCGTGGACAAGCCGCTCCCGACACCATGGGACAGGCCTTTGACCGCCTGGTCATCGCCGGCATCCTTTCCACCGAACTGGCCTTGCGCATGAAAAAGGCGGTGGGCTTTCGCAATATCGCCGTACACAACTACAGCGGAATCGACTGGGCCATCGTGTTCGCCATAGCCAGTCAACACCTGGGTGATTTCGAGGCCTTCGCGCGCGCCATCACCCGCCCCGCCACCTGACCGCCGCCCGCCGCCAAGCCTGTAGGAGCGCACCTTGTGCGCGATCGCTTTTCGTCACGTAACGAAGAGCATCGCGCACAAGGTGCGCCCCTACAAAAGCACCGCCGCCCACCTGTGGGAGCGGCTTCAGCCGCGATGCTCTTGGCCTGCCCCACCCCACACTGAAGTGGCTCCCACAAACAGCGCGCGCCCTGTAGGAGCGCACCTTGTGCGCGATGCTCTTGCCCCTGCCCACCAAAAGCATCGCGCACAAGGTGCGCTCCTACAGACAGCGCCAAACCTGTGGCGGCTTCAGGTGGGGCGGCGTGGTTTGTCAGGTGGGGACAAAACGTGCCGTTTGTGGCCAATCAGGGGCCATGGTCGGGGGCAAGACGGGCGGGGCGGGTGGCGCGAGGTGCGGCCCGAGGGGGCGATGGGCGTGACACGCGTCGCATTTCCAGGGGGCAAACCATCGTCGTTCGGCATCGGCCAACTGGCTGAGGGCGTTTTTGCCGGCCTTGGTACAGAACATGCCTATCCCCGACCAACTTACAGGGGAGTTCGTCATGCGTCAGCGTATTTCCGCCGGTTTCACCTTGATCGAGTTGATGATCGTGGTGGCGATCATCGCCATTCTTGCCGCCATCGCCATTCCGGCATACCAGGATTACCTGATCCGTGCGCAGGTGACGGAGGGGATGAGCCTGAGCTCAGGTGCGAAGGGTGCCATCTGGGATTTCGTGTCCAATACAGGACGATTCCCTCCAACCAATGAATCAGCAGGCTTGGCCAAGAGCATCTCGATCACCGGAACCTATGTTTCAGACGTCAATGTGTCCAAAGGACAGATAAGAGTATTGTTTCAGGGAGCCAAGGCCAATACGCACATTAGTGGCGCAGGCAAGTACCTCGCCCTATCTCCCATCACTTCGGCGGGCAGCATCATGTGGACCTGCGCACCGAGCACGCTCGATAGGAAGTACCTACCCTCCACCTGCCGCAAGTAGTCCTGCCCCTCGCATAAACTGACACTCTGCGTCACAAGCTGACAGGCCTCGACAATCACCCCGTCCCACTCGCCGACTCTTGGCGACACTGTTCCACCAACCCCTTAGCCCGCTTGTGCGTGTTACGTGATCATGGGCACAATCCCGAAAGCGGCAACTGTGCGCCAATACACCGGCGGCAGCCATGGCATACAACATGCTTGATTTGCCGCGAGCTTCCTGGTCATTCCGACCGCGAGTCAGGGGAGTCCTGTCCCACCTAGGGGGACGCAGGACTGGAGCTCAGGGGGCGTCACCGGTTAGCTAACCAGCACACAAGGAATCACCATGAAGAGCATGCAGAAGGGCTTTACCCTCATCGAACTGATGATCGTGGTTGCGATCATCGCCATCCTCGCCGCCATCGCCATCCCTGCGTATCAGGATTACATCATCCGTTCGCAGGTGTCCGAGGGCAGCACGCTGGCTGATGGCGCCAAGACCGCCGTGGCCGAGTTCTACAGCAATAGCGGCAGGATGCCTGCGGAGAACGAGTCCGCCGGCCTCTCCGCTGCAGCCAGCATCACCGGAACGTACGTGAAGAGCGTGGAAGTAAAGGCCGGCATCATCACCGCGACTTTCTCCAAGTCGGCCCCCCAGAAGGCCAATACGGCGATCGACGGCAAGACTCTGGTGCTCTCCCCGGTCACTTCTGCTGGTAGCACGTCCTGGACCTGCAGCGGCGGCACCGTGAGCAACAAGTACCTCCCGTCGTCTTGCCGCAAGTAAGTTTCAAACTATCCAATAAGCAAAAGGGCCGCCTTGCGCGGCCCTTTTGCTTGGACCAATCACCAATGCGTGCTTTGCCGGCTCCTTTTTTGATGTTGTCGCTAGCCGTTATGCTGGCTGTTATTGCCTACGCCCCAGGCCTCCCCGGCCCCTTCCTCTTCGACGATTTCGCCAACCTCCCCGCCTTGGGTGACACCGGCCCCATCGACAACTGGCCGGCCTTTTGGCGCTACATCACCTCGGGCACCGCCGACCCCACCGGGCGGCCGCTGACCCTGCTCACCTTTCTGATTGATGCGCACAACTGGCCGGCGGACCCGTGGCCGTTCAAGCGCACCAACCTGATCGTGCACCTGCTCAACGGCGTGCTGCTGTATGCCTTGCTGGCCCGGCTGGGCCGCGTGCTGGCGCCGGATGACGCTGCCCGCTGCCGCACGGCCGCCGTGCTGGGCGCCGCGTTGTGGCTGCTGCATCCGCTGCTGGTGTCCACCACGCTGTATATCGTGCAGCGCGAGGCAATGTTGCCGGCCACCTGCGCGCTGGCCGGGCTGCTGCTGTGGCTGCGTGGCCGCCAGCAACTGGTGGATGGCCGGATTGGCGCGGGGTTGACCTGGAGCGCGGTGGGCCTGGGCGGGTTTACCGTGTTGGGCGTGTTGTGCAAGGCCAATGGTGCGCTGCTGCCGTGCTATGCGCTGGTGATCGAGGCGGTGCTGCTGCGCCCGCGCCAGCCGGTGATCCACCCGCGCGGTCGGCGCGCGCACCGCACGGCGATGGTGGTGCTGGCGGCGCTGCCGGCGGCCGCCATTGCCGCGTACCTGTTGCGCATCGGGCTGGTGGGCATGGCCCATGGCGGCAACGCCGGCATACGTCCGTGGAGCTACGCGCAGCGCCTGCTGACCGAGCCGCGCGTGCTGCTGGATTACCTCGCCCTGCTGTGGGTGCCTCGGCCGTTTTCCAGCGGGTTGTTCAATGACCAGTATTTGGCATCCACCTCGCTGATCCAGCCGCTGTCCACCTTGCCCGCACTGCTGGCGGTGCTGGCGCTGGTTGCCGGGGCGTGGCGATGGCGCGGGAGATACCCCACGTGGTCGGTGGCGGTGCTGTTCTACTTTGCGGGGCAGTTGCTGGAGTCCACCACGATTGCGCTGGAGCTGTATTTCGAACATCGCAACTACGTGCCGGCGATGCTGATGTTTTGGCCGCTGGCCTGGTGGCTGGCCGACACGCGCACCCTGGCCTGGCCCCGGCGCGCGTTGATGGTGGCGCTGCCGCTGGGGCTGGCGCTGATGACGCACGCACGCGCCGAGGTGTGGGGCAACGTGCACACGCAGGCACTGGTGTGGGCGCGCATCAATCCGGAGTCTCCCCGCGCACAAGCCAATGCCGCCCAGATACTGGTGCAGTCGGGCCAGCCGCGAGAGGCCGCCGCGCTGCTGCAAGCACTGCTCGCCAGGCGACCGGACGAAAGCCAGCTCGCCTTCAACCTGATCGGCGCGCACTGCCAGATGGGCGGCATCACGCCGGCCGACATCGAGGCTGGACGCATCGCCATGCGCGGCAGCGCCAACACCGGCTCGCTGTTTGCCCACTGGTTCGAGCGCACCTTGCCCGTGGCCATGCACGGCCGCTGCCCCGGCCTGAGTACCGACGTGCTGCTGGACTTTATCGACGCCGGCCTGCACAACCCGCGCCTGTCCAGCCCCGGCCGCCAGCAAGACATGATCTACCTGCGTGGCACCGTGGCCCTCGCCCGTCACCAGCCCGATGCGGCATTGGCGGACTTTATCCAAGCGCTGGATCTGCAAGTACGCCCGGCCATGGCCCTGAAAGGCGCCGCCGCCCTCGGCGCAGCCGGCTACCCGCAACAAGGGCTGCAACTGCTCGACCACTACCAGCAACACAAGGCCGCCAGCATGCCTGCACGGTCAGGCATGCCGATGCTGCATGCGTGGGTGCTTGCACGGCAAAACTACTGGGCCAATGAGGTGACCCACCTGCGCCGGCAACTGAATCTCGATGCGCACGATGCCACGCCCCATACTGGGGCACGTCCTTCGGCCGTGCGCGAGCGCTCTGGCGGGGAGCGGCTTTAGCCGCGATGGGTTTTCCGGTGACGCCCCAGGTGAGAGCATCGCGCACAAGGTGCGCTCCTACAAACAGCGCCGCCCACCTGTGGGAGCGGCTTTAGCCGCGATGGGTTTTCCGGTGACACCCCAGGCGAGAACATCGCGCACAGGGTGCGCTCCTACAAACAGCGCTGCCCACCTGTGGGGGCGGCTTTAGCCGCGATGGGTTTTCTGGTGATACCACCGGCGAGAGTATCGCGCACAGGGTGCGCTCCTACAAACAGCGCTGGCCACCTGTGGGAGCGGCTTTAGCCGCGATGGGTTTTCCGGTGATACCACCGGCGAGAGCGTCGCGCACAGGGTGCGCTCCTACAAACAGCGCCAGACCCGTAGGAGCGCACCTTGTGCGCGATTGCTCTGGCGAGGAAAGCATCGCGACTGAAGTCGCTCCCACAAAAAATCAGGCAACCGGACGGGGCTGGCGGCAGCTGAGTCTCGACGCCCACGCCGCCAAGCCCAATACTGACGCCACGACATCCGAAGCGAGCACCCTTCACTGATGCGCCCTTCCCTACGCCAGCTGCTCCCTCGCGCGGTATTGATTGCCGCATTCATCACCACCATCGGCGTGTACTGGTCGGGCCTGTCCGGTGGTTTCCTGTTTGACGACTATCCAAACATCGTCGAGAACCACGGCGTGCAGCCGAAGGATGTCAGCGTGCCGTCGCTGGTGCGCGCGGCGTTGTCGTCGCCGTCGAGCGAGTTCAAGCGGCCGCTGGCGTCGTTGAGTTTTGCCGCCAACTACCTGGCCAGCGGGCTTGATCCGTATGCCATGAAGCTGACCAACCTGGTCATCCACCTGTTGAACGGCCTGCTGGTGTTTGTGCTGGTGCGGCGGTTGATGGGGGCGGTGACCGTAGGAGCGCCGGCCACGTTTTCCGGCAACGCCTCACGCGAGAACGTCGCGACTGAAGTCGCTCCCACAAAAGATTCGGGCGACCGGGCGGGGGTGGTGGCGGCGCTGGTGGCGGCGGGTTGGATGTTGTTGCCGATCAACCTCACCGCCGTGGTGTATGTGGTGCAGCGCATGGAGAGCATGGCCAACCTGTTCGTGCTGCTGGGGTTGATCGGCTATGTGCACGGGCGAGAGCGCATGCTGGCCGCCAGCGGCAGCGCCCTTGGGGGTTTGGCGCTGTGCGTCGCCAGCCTGGCGCTGGGTACTGTCCTTGGGCTGATGGCCAAGGAAACCGCCGTGATGCTGCCGCTGTATGCGTTGCTGGTGGAGGCGATCGTGTTTCGCTTTCGCGCACCGACGGGCTCGCCGCGCCGGGTGGATCGCGGCGTGGCGGCGCTGTTTGTGCTGCTGCTGGCGGTGCCGTTGCTGGTGGGGCTGGCGTGGTTGCTGCCGGGGCTGTTTCGCGCCAGCCGTTGGGCGACGCGTGATTTCACCCTGGTGACGCGCCTGCTGAGCGAGGCGCGCATCGTGGCCGACTACATCCCGTGGACGATTTTCCCCACGCCGGGCGCGCTGTCGTTCTATCACGACGACTTTCCCATCTCGACCGGCCTGCTTTCGCCATGGACCACGCTGGCCAGCATGGCGTTGCTGGCGGGCCTGGCGGTACTGGCGTGGTGGCTGCGCAGGCGGCAGCCGCTGGTGGCGCTGGGCATTTCACTGTTTCTGGGTTGCCACCTGCTCACCGGCACGGTGCTGCCGCTGGAGCTGATCTACGAGCACCGCAACTACTTTGCCAGCCTTGGCCTGATGCTGGCCGTCATCCCCTACCTCGCCGCGCCTGCCCAGGCCCACCCGCTCGCCCTGCCCCGCTACACGCTGCTGGGCGGGCTGCTGCTGAGCTGGGCCGCGCTTACCGCGCTCACCGCGCACGCCTGGGGCAACCCGCTGCGGCTGGCCGAAGACCTGGCCTCGCGCGCACCGCAGTCGCCCCGCGCGCAATACGAGCTGGGCCGCACCTACATCATCTATTCGCACTACAAGCCCGACTCGCCGTTTACCCGACTGGCCTATGCGCCGCTGGAACGCGCCGCCGCGCTGCCCAAGTCGTCGATCCTGCCGGAGCAGGCGCTGATCTTCATGAACGCGCGCATGCACCTGCCGCTGAAAGACGCCTGGTGGGACAGCATGATCGCCAAGCTCAAGGCCCACCCGCCCGGTGTGCAGGACGAAAGCTCGCTGGGCGCGCTTACCCAATGCGTCCGGTCGGGCCGCTGCGACCTGCCCACCGACCGCATGATGAGCGCCTTCATGGCCGCCCTCGACCACCCCAACCCGCGCCCGCGCCTGCTGGCCACCTACGGCGACTACGCCTGGAACGTGCTGGACGACCACGCCCTTGGCGAACGCGTCACCCGCGACGCCGTTGCCGCCGCCCCCGGCGAACCGGCCTACCGCATCACCCTCATCCGCATGCTCGCCGCCCAAGGCCGCAAAGCCGACGCCGAACAAGCCCTGCAACAACTGCAAACCCTCAACATCGGCGGCCGCCTCAACAGCAGCCTGGATGAACTTCGCGCGATGCTGGGGCGGCTGTAGCGGCAACAGCAGCGCGCAAGATCTGTAGGAGCGCACCTTGTGCGCGATGCTCTTGGTCGCGTGACGAAGAGCGATCGCGCACAAGGTGCGCTCCTACAAACAGCGCGCAAACCTGTGGGACAGCGACAACACCTCCACTGGCCGCCCACACAAGGCAGCCCCAAAGCCTACAGAAACCCGGGGGCAACAGAGGCATTGAAGTTGTACCAATTAAGGTACAACATGGCCATGACCCCACAGCCCTCACCGATACTTGACGTTCGTTTCCATGCCACCCCAGCCGGCACTGAACCCGTGCGAGATTGGTTAAGAGCGCTACCCCAATCCAGTCGCAAGATCATCGGCGAGGACATCAAGACAGTTCAGTTGGGCTGGCCCATCGGAATGCCTTTGGTACGGAACCTGGAACCAGGATTGTGGGAAGTCCGCATCAACGTGGTCGATGGTATTGCGCGAATACTGTTTACCTTGGAAGGAGCCGTCATGGTGCTTGTGCACGGCTTCATCAAAAAAACGCAGCAAACCCCCAAGCAAGACCTCGAACTTGCCCGCAAACGTATGAAAGAGATCCGCCATGCCAAAGAAAAACATGCACATCGGCAGCCGTTTCGATGATTTCCTGGCGGAGGACGGCCAACTGGAGGGCTCCACCGCCGTTGCCATCAAGCGCGTCATTGCCTGGCAGTTCGAGCAGGCCATGAAAGCCTCGGGCATCAACAAGACAACCATGGCCGAGCGCATGCATACCAGCCGGGCCGCCCTGAGCCGCCTGCTGGACGAAAACGACACAGGCCTCACACTGGACACGCTCAGCCGGGGTGCACAGGCACTCGGCTATCGCATCAAGATCGAGCTGGTGGCAGCCTGATCGACCCGATCCACTCGCAGGCAGTGCACTTGTCGCTGCTGAAGCCACCAAAAGCATCGCCACTGAAGTGGCTCCCACAAACAGCGCCAACCCCGTAGGAGCGCACCTTGTGCGCGATGCTCTTGGTCGCGTGACGAAGGGCGATCGCGCACAAGGTGCGCTCCTACAAACAGCGCGCCAAACCTGTGGGAGCGGCTTCAGCCGCGATGCCCTTGGCCCCAGCCCCACCAAAAGCATCGCCACTGAAGTAGCTCCCACAAACAGCGCGCAAGCCCGTAGGAGCGCACCTTGTGCGCGATGCTCTTGATTGCGTGACGAAGAGCGATCGCGCACAAGGTGCGCTCCTACAAGCAGCGCCGCCAAACCTGTGGGAGCGGCTTCAGCCGCGATGCTCTTGGCCCCAGCCCCACCAAAAGCATCGCCACTGAAGTAGCTCCCACAAACAGCGCGCAAGCCCGTAGGAGCGCACCTTGTGCGCGATGCTCTTGATTGCGTGACGAAGAGCGATCGCGCACAAGGTGCGCTCCTACAAAACAGCGCCGCCAAACCTGTGGGAGCGCACCGAAGTGCGCGATGGCTCCTGGCCTCAGCCCCGCCCAAAGCAACGCCGCCAAAGCGCCCCACACCGGCCGCCCAGCCGACAACCACCGCCCGACCGCCAACCGCTCCCTCCCCTGCTTGCAGGGGAGGGCTGGGGAGGGGTGGCTCTTGATCTCCATGCCGTCCATCACACCACGTGTAACCAAGGCCAAACAGCGGCACACTTCATCCGTTATCGCAGGCAATATGGGTGGGCTGCCAGGCTGCCCACACGCACGGACATCGCGACTACCGAATGACGAACGACCTCAAAAAGATCTGGGCCATTTTTACCCCGGCGGAACGACGCAAATCCGTGTGGATGATGGTGCTGGTGGCGCTGATGGCCATGGCGGAAACCGGGGGCGTGCTTTCCATCATGCCGTTTCTGTCGGTGCTGGGTCGGCCCGACGTGGTGCAGCAAAACCCGTGGCTGCGCCTGGCCTACGAGGCCGGCGGCTTCCATGGCACGCGGGAGTTTCTGATTGCGCTGGGGCTGGCATCCATCGCCACGGTGCTGGCGTCGTCGGTGTTCAAGACCATCACCCTGCATTTGATGAGCCGCTTTATCCACCTGCTGCGCCACTCCACCAGCGCGCGGCTGCTGTCGCGCTACCTGCACCAGCCGTATGAGTTCTTCCTCACCCGCAACCCCTCGGTATTGAGCCGCAACGTGCTGTCCGAGGTGGACCAGTTGCTGTTCAACCTGATCCAGCCGCTGTCGCAGTTGATCGCCCAGGGCGCGGTAGTGCTGGCCATTCTGCTGCTGGTGTTTCTCTACAACCCGCTGACCGCACTGGCCATCGTGGCGGTGGTAGGGCTGCTGTACGGCACCATCTACGGTGTGGTGCGCAAGCGCCTGGCGCGCATTGGCGCGGAGCGGCAAAGCGCCAATGGCGAGCGTTTCCAGTCGTGCAACGAGGTGCTTGGCGGCATCAAGGACGTCAAGGTGACGCATGCCGCCTCGGCCTATCAACAAACCTTCAACCAGGCCTCGCGCGTGTACTCCCGCCACATGGCCACCAGCGACACGCTGAGCCAGTCGCCGTTGTATTTGGTGGAAGCGGTGGGCTACAGCGGGCTGATCCTGCTGGCGCTGCTGCTGATGCTGCAACGGGGCGACATTGCCCACGTATTGCCGGCGCTTGGCCTGTACGGTTTTGCCGCCTACCGCATGCTGCCGTCCGTGCAGATCATGTACCGCGGCTTTGCCAAGCTTAAGTTCTCCTCCGCCGCGCTGGACGCCATTCACCGCGACCTGCGCCTGCCCGAAGAAGCCCCCGTTGCCGCCGCCGCGCCACTGGCCCCGAGCAAGGAAATCCGCCTGCAAGGCGTCACCTACGCCTACCCCTCCACCCCCGACAAGCCGGTACTCAACGACTTCAACCTCACCATCCCCGCCGGCACCAGCGTGGGCATTGTCGGCAAGACCGGCGCCGGCAAAAGCACGCTGATGGACATTCTGCTGGGCCTGCTGCAACCCCAGGCCGGCACCCTGAGCGTGGACGACACCCCCATCGACACCAGCAACGTCGCCGCCTGGCAACGCGCCATCGGCTATGTACCGCAACACATCTACCTGGCCGACGCCAGCGTGGCCGAGAACATCGCCTTTGGCGTACCCCGCCACGAGATCGACATGGCCGCCGTGGAACGCGCCGCGCGAGCAGCGCAAATCCACGACTTCATCGCCACCGAACTGGCAAACGGCTACGACACCAGGATTGGCGACCGGGGCATTCGGCTTTCTGGCGGGCAGCGCCAGCGGGTGGGCATTGCGCGGGCGCTGTATCGCGATCCGCCGGTGTTGTTTATGGATGAGGCGACTAGTGCTTTGGATATGACAACGGAAGAAGAATTAAACGAGGCAATCCAAGAAATACCCGGAAAAAAGACGGTAATCGTGATTGCACACAAGAAAGGCTCGTTAAAATATTGCAATAAAACAGAGAACTTATAAAAACACACCCGAAAACACAAAGACAAAAATGTATCTATATATCAACAATCTCCGAGAACTTCCCAATTTCGGCTGCCGAACGACGGGGAATGCACTTGAGCTCCTTCTAAAAACAAAAAATTCCGTAGAGCAATACGATGCCACAGAGAGTGCTGCCTCACAAGGCGCATGGAGTTACTACGCCAAACTCCCACTGAAAGACGGGGGAATAGTTCCCAGATCCATATACAACAAACTGTTCCATATAAGACATGACATACCAAACATCTTTCGCATCGTCCAGAAGATCGACAAAGTGTTTGGCGGCACCCATGACTACATAACGAATGATCCTATTCAAAGTATCGAAAACTATACGAGGTTTCTAAAAAAGCACCCCCAGCTATCCAGCCTCAAGAAAAAGATGACCCAGTCTGAAGGCGTTGTGATAAACGGCGAAGGCACTCTAATTTTCGGAAACCCCACGCAGAGAGATGCGCTTTACCTACTATTCGTACTAGCTCTAGCAAAAGAGCTGGACAAACCCGTATATCTTCTCAATGCGATGATTACGCCCTGCCCTTACAGCGGAGAAGACCCCGAACTTCTCAGCAAAGCGGCCCCCTTGCTGAAATACTGCAAAGTTATCGCAGTGCGAGAGTCGAAATCGTATGAATACGTTGCGCAGTTATCAGGAAAATCCAACCTAAGAATTATTCCTGATGCGCTGTTTAGCTGGGGCCCAAAAATTAGGCGCCTAGTCAAGTTCGTCCGCGACGAACCGGATCTATGTATCGCGCATCCAGACAACTCAAAGAGAGACAACCTCGTATTTGACGAACCCTATTTGTGCATATCTGGAAGCTCAAGCGCGTGGAGGTACAACAATAAGATCAGAACTCAATTCGTAAAACTCATAAAATCCCTAAATCAAATAGGTAAAAAAATAATTGTTGTCGAAACGTGCGATGGAGACAGATTTTTAGAACAGGTAGCAAAAGAATGCAATGTCACGTTCCTTCCAAAAACAACTCCAATTATGGCAGCAATGGGCGTACTGGCCGGATCTCAATTATATATAACCGGGAGATATCACCCCGCCATAATGGCAAGCGCCAACGGCGTACCCTGCATATTCCTGACGTCAAACTCCCATAAAACATCTTCAATACAACAACTTCTCGGATACACCACCATCAAAGAACACCCCATATGCCCCACCGACGAAGAAATACTCGACATACTTGGTGACGTCAAGAAAGCCCTGGACAACAGGAATGCCATCCACCAATCTATCCTAGAAAATTTTGAGAAAAGAAGAGAGCAATCTAATAGCTATTTGGAAATATTGGACACTACATCATGACAAACGAAGGAAATCTAGTCACAGCAGTCATCGTCACCTTTAATCGACGTCAACTATTAGAGCGATGTCTTAAAGCGATCGCCAATCAAACACAAAAGCCATATCAAGTAATTGTCATAGACAATGCCTCAACTGATGGAACGAAAGAATGGCTAAGAGAGTGGTTAACCACACATATCCCGCAAGGTCACCTATGTGAACTTGAATCCAACCTTGGAGGAGCCCACGGATTCGCCCACGGGATGCAACTGGCCTTAGCCAATAATTGTGACTGGGTCTGGATGATGGATGACGACGCCGAACCTTACCCAGACGCGCTAGAGCGGCTATTTGACGAGCCCCTCGACGCGTCCAACATCTATTCTTCTGTCGCCGTATCTGGAAACCATCTAGCTTGGCCCATCATTCCATCCTCTGACCAGGGAGAGATACTCCTGGAAACATCTGATGTTCCCCGCTGTATAGACGTAAAGAGTGTCCCCTTCCTCGGGATACTTCTTAGCTCGGAACTCATAAATAAAGTAGGATATCCAGACGCAGGATATTTTTTTCAATTCGACGACATGGAGTATTGCCTCAGATCAAGGAAAGAGGGCGTAAATATCCTTCTAATTGGCCGTAGCCGCATTGAACACCCACCAGCCAGCCGCTATCCCATACGCCTCTTTGGGAAGGTGCTTCACACCTTTCGCATGGCACCATGGAAACGCTATTACTACGTGCGCAATCGCATTCTCCTTGCAAAGACGCATTTTGGACTATCCGCCTACTACAGCACGGCACCCGCTTCATTTATAAGGCTAATTGGAACCCTAATTCACGAACCGGAACGACGCCTACAAACTTGGGCAACCATAGCTGGGGTCTTGGATGGTCTACTAGGCCGCAAAGGGGCAAGGCATAAACGCTGGGGACTACGCGCTTGACAACCCAAACCTCCAAAATCCGGGCCCCTCACGTAGCCATCCTTCTCCCGAATCTTCGTGGCGACGGATCAATTGGAATGCTTCTCACTTTAGCGGAGGGTTTAAGTAGCCGTGGCTATGACATCGACCTATTAGTTGTGCGCAAAGATGGCGAAAAGAAAGGAGCTTTGCCGGGAGATATTAAAATAATAGATCTCGATGCCCCTCGAACTCTTCGTGCCGTACCAGCCATCGCGCGCTATTTGCGTAAATTCAGGCCTGATGCGCTTATTGCAAGCGAACACTATAGCGGCCTCCCCGCACTTTATGCTCTTTGCCTCGCACGGACTGGCACGCGATGCATTATTCGGCAGGACAATACTTGGGGCATGGACAGCCTAAGATTTAAAGGAAGGCACCGCGCCATCACCCCATGGATAACAGGACTTCTATTCCGACGCGCCGAGATCATCGCGGTATCTCGGGGGGTCGAGGATGATTTCTTACTTCATTTTCCCCATCTTCGTAAAAACGTATCAATGATCTATAACCCCGTCGTCTCAGAACACCTAACTTTTCTGGGACGAAAGGCACCTGACCATCCTTGGTTCAACCCCGGAAGTCCTCCCGTCCTAGTGGCGGTAGGCCGCCTACAACCAGCCAAAGGGTTTGATATCTTGATTGATGCATTTTCCCGAGTATCGGGAATGACCAATGCACGCCTCCTGATACTCGGGGAGGGGCCGGATCGCGATGCGCTACAACGACGCATAGAGGAACACAACCTATTAGGCAGATGCGAGCTTATCGGCTACAGGGAGAACCCCTACCCATACATGGCACAATCCCACGCATTTGTCCTTTCCTCTCGATTTGAGGGACTCCCAACCGTCTTGATCGAAGCACTCGCGGTTGGCGCATCGGTCATCGCTACGGACTGTAATAACGGGCCTCGGGAAATCTTGGCGGATGGAACTTTTGGAACCCTCATTCCAGTTGATGATGCCGAGGCCTTAGCTAACGCCATAATCGCCAGCATTTCCAATGAAGTGGCCTCGAAATCTGAATTACAAGAATGGCTCCACCAATTTGAGGTGGAAAGCAGCCTAGACGCTCACGATAGCTTTATACGTGCCGCAATTTCATCTCCACCACCAAAAGACAGAGACAGCCCCCTCATTTTTAAAGGGCAAATCTCAACAAGCATGAAAACATATACGTAAGATGGCGTTTAATTCGTAGAGGTGAATAAGATGGCTAGGTTATGGTGACACAAACAACCATACGGTATTGAATTTCACATATACCCCAAATGTGCCCAAGCATCTCATCATACGCCATGACATCCAGACCAAATTTCGCCATAATCCTAGCCTCGGGTTCCGGCCTACGCTTTCGCTCGGAAACACCCAAGCAATTTCTCAAGCTGGCCGGCAAGAGCGTCCTGGAACACACACTGGACGTGTTCGAGCGGCATCCGCGCATTGGCGAAATCGTGTTGGTCGTGGCTGCTGAGCAGCGCCTTTTGACCGAGGAAATTGTGCGCAGGGCGGGTTATCGCAAGGTAACCAAGATTGTTCTTGGTGGCGCATCCCGACAAGCCAGCTCCGCCGCAGGGGTCGCAACAATCACCGATGACGGCACGAAGGTTCTTGTCCATGACGCCGTCCGACCTCTGCTTGACTCGGCCACCATTGATCGCTGCCTTGACGCGCTGGATGAGTTTGATGCCGTGGATACGGCCATCCTTTCGCCGGACACGGTGATTGCGACGCGCGACGATGGTTGCATCGCCTCCATCCCCGAACGTGCCGCGTTGCGGCTGGGGCAGACGCCACAGGGCTTTCGTGCAGGACTGTTACGGCGTGCGCACGCACTGGCAGTGAAGGCACCCGATCTGAAGGTCACGGATGATTGCGGGCTGGTGGTGCACTTTGATCTTGCCGCTGTAAAGGTGGTGGCTGGTGACGTGAACAACATCAAGGTCACGTACCCCTCCGATATCTACCTTGCGGATCGCCTTTTTCAGCTACGTACCCGCACGGCGCCCCTTGTTGATGGCAGCAATGCGTTGGCAGGCAAGGTTTTGGTGGTATTTGGCGCCAGTCGCGGTATCGGCCAGCATATTGCTACGCGGGCAAGCCAGGCCGGCGCGCACGTCATTGGCGTATCACGCGCTGACGGTGTGAACGTGGCCAACGAGGAGGCAGTACGTGCAACGCTGACGCGTGCTCGCGCAACCTACGGTCGCGTAGATCTAGTCGCCAACACGGCCGGGACTTTATGCACGGGTCTGCTGGCTGGCCAAAACTACGACGCCATAGACCAGCAGATCGCCACGAACGTACGCGGCAGCGTGGTAGTGGCCAGGGAGTCGTTCGAGGCCATGCGGGACACCGGCGGAAGCATCGCGCTGTTCACATCCAGCTCGTACACACGTGGGCGCGCGATGAGCGCCGTGTACTCCGCCAGCAAGGCTGCCGTGGTGAATCTCATGCAGGGTTTGGCGCAGGAATATCTGCCATTCGGTGTGCGCATCAACGCCATCAATCCCGAACGCACTGCCACGCCCATGCGTACTGAGAACTTCGGCAACGAACCCGCCGACACGCTGCTCGACGCAAACAACGTGGCGCAAGCAACGCTGTCCGCCCTGCTTTCCGATGCCACCGGCGAAGTGATTGATGTTCGTCATTAAGTGGTTGAAGGATATAGGACTCCTCGCATTGTCGCTTTTTGGCGCTCTGCTGGGATGGTTGTTTCTAGCACCTATTGCAACCGTGATCCCAAAGCGGATGGACTGGGTCGCGGTAATCGGCAGGCAACATGGACGTTTTCTGGACAACGCCAAATATTTTTTTCTTGGTACATCGCTGGAACATCTCGATATCGACGTTCGTTTCATCAGCGAATGGACAAGCGTAACCAAGGCGATCTCGGCCCATGGTCTCTCAGCGTTGCGGTACCCTCGACCAAAATCCATTTGGTTCCTCCTTCGCTGCGGCTGCGCCGTGGTCGACTCTACCGACTGGAATGACCACTTCCGTCGATTTCTTCTTATTCGAACCCCTGTTGTACAGTTGTGGCACGGCGTCGGCTTTAAGCGCATAGAGCGTGACCGCTGGCGCCACGAAGTCGGTCGTGCTCAATGGGCATCAACCCCCTGGTTCTTCGCGTTACGAATGATGCTGTATCGGTTTAGTGGCCGGGTGGTTCGCTACGCTGCGGTCTGCTCCACCTCCATGTTTTACCGAGACAAGGTCTTTTCGCAGGCGTTTCTTTCACACCACTTCCCAATTACGGGTTATCCACGCAACGGATTTGCGCGAGATTATTATGGCGAAACGCTTAGCCTGGCTTGGGATAACGTGGATGCACAGGTAAGGGATCGGCTTGCGGAATGGTCGGCCACAGGCAAGCGCTTGATATTGATTGTCCCAACCATGCGCGACTCCCATAAAGCACCGATGCAGCTGGATGCGGCCGCCATGCAGAAGTTGGATACGTTTGCCAAGGCACATGGCATCGAATTTCTATTCAAGTTTCATCCCTCAGATCGGAATGTGCTGAGCATCAAGGGGACTCATTTGCATGTCTGCGCCCCCCATTCCGACATCTACCCCTTATTGCCGCACTGTGATGCACTGGTAACGGACTATTCGTCCATTTACATGGATTTTCTCGTGCTTGATCGACCCGTGCTTTTTCTCATCACGGATGGAGACAGCTATTCCCGCGAAGATCGCGAAACACAATTTGATCCTTCCAGCATGATGCCGGGACCGCAGCTATCCACCTGGGATGAGCTTCTTGAAGTCTTGGCTGCGCCGCCGTCCTCGGATACGTACGCGTCGGAACGTGCCCGCCTACGGGCAATGGCTTTCGATCACATGAGCCAAACCGAATCAACAGCGCGCCTCCTTGACTTCATGCGGAGCCAGGGCTGGCTTCCGAATGCACCATCTCCTCCCACGCACTGAGAGAGGCCTCCTCCATGAACAAGGCGACCACCCTCATCGTCGGCGCCGGCTACGCCGGCAGCGTCATGGCCCGTGAGCTGGCCGACACCGGCTGCCGCGTCCACATCATCGACAAGCGCCCGCATGTCGGCGGCAACGCCTACGATGAGCCGGATGCCCATGGCGTGCTGGTGCATCATTATGGGCCGCACATTTTCCACACCAACGGCGAACGCATCTTTCAATGGCTGTCGCGCTTTACCGAGTGGCGGCCCTACGAGCACCGGGTGCGCGGCGTGGTTGACGGCAAGCTGTATCCCTTTCCCATCAATCGCGACACGTTGAACCTGTTGTACGGTCTCTCGCTGGACGAGGCCGGGGCAGCGGCGTTTTTTGAACGCGTGCGCGAACCGCGCGATCCGGTGCTTACCAGCGAGGACGTGGTGCTGAACTCGGTGGGCCGCGACCTGTACGAAAAGTTTTTCCTCAACTACACCCGCAAGCAGTGGGGGATGGAGCCGTCCGCGCTGAAGGCTGGCGTGGCTGCACGCATCCCGGTGCGCACCAATACCGACGACCGCTATTTCACCGACACCTTTCAGGCCATGCCGCTGCACGGCTACACCAAGATGTTTGAGGCAATGCTCGACCACCCGAACATCACGGTGGAGCTGGGCGTGGATTTTGCCGAGGTGCGCCAGCGTGGCGGCTACGGCCACGTGGTCTATACCGGCCCCATCGACGCGTATTTCGACTACCGCTACGGCCACCTGCCCTACCGCTCGCTGCGTTTCGAGCACGAGCACCTGCACGCCACGGCCCAATACCAGGACGTGGGTACGGTGAATTACCCCAACGACCACGCCTATACGCGCATTACCGAGTTCAAGCACCTGACTGGCCAGCAACATGCCGGCACGTCGATTGTGCGCGAGTACCCGCAGGCCGAGGGCGATCCGTATTACCCGGTACCAAGCAGTGAGAACGAGGCGCTTTTCAAGCGCTACGAGACACTGGCGAAGCAGGAGCCGAATGTGACCTTTGTGGGCAGGCTGGCCCAGTACCGCTACTACAACATGGATCAGGTCGTAGGCGCCGCGCTGACGGCGGCCAAGCAATTGCTTGCGCGGTGGCAGGCCGGCGCTTGAGGGTTGCCGGGAAGGTTTTTGGGGGACCGCCAAGAAGAGCATCGCCGCTGAAGCGGCTTCTGCAAGGGCGACAAAGCTCGTAGGAGCGCACCTGTCCACAAGGGACTTCCTTCGGTCGTGGGCGATGCTGTTGGCTTGGTAGCTTCAAGAGCATCGCCCACAGGGTGGGCTCCTACAGCAATGCGGCGAGGTGGTGGGAGCTTCAGCCGCGATGCTCGTGATCCGGGACTGATCGAAAGCAAGAGCATCGTGACTGAAGTCGCTCCCACAACAACCGCCGCCGACCTGTAGGAGCGCACCTTGTGCGCGACGCTTTTGGCCGGGATGACCAGACGTTTGTCTGTTGAGAGCAGGGATAGGGGATGGGGTGGTTTGTAAGAGCATCGCGCACAAGGTGCGCTCCTACGGGTTTTTTGCATTCTGTGGGGCTTGGGGTCAGCTTGGCGGCTTCAGGGGCATCGCCCACAGGGTGGGCTCCTACAAGCAGTGTGGCGAGATGGTGGGTATGGGGCGCCCGCCATTTGGTGAGGTGGTGACTTGGTGTTAAGGTGCACAGACACCAGACTGGGTGGTATCGCCATGAATCGACTCACCATTTCGCTCAGCCCTCCCCGCTACCGGGCGCTCAAGGAGGCGTCGGCGCAGCGCGGCAAATCGATCGGCCAGCTGATCGAGGAGAGCCTGGAGTTTTACGGCATCAAGACCAAGGACGAGGCTCTCGACATCGTGAAACGCGCGCGTGCGCACAGCGGCCTGGATGACACACAAGCCATGGAGCTGGCGAACGAGCAGGTTCGCCAGCAACGCCGCCAATGAGCGGCGTTGTCATTGTTGACACCAATATCCTGGTCGCAGGCTTGCTGACCTCGCGCCAGGATTCTCCCGTGGCCCGGATCGTGGACGGCATGCTGTCGGCCGCGTTTCCGTTTGTGGTTTCCGAGGCGTTGCTGGCCGAATACCGCGCCGTGCTTGCGCACCCGGCAGTATGCAAGCTGCATGGGCTTTCCACGGGCGACAGGGACAACCTGCTGTTGACACTGGCGCAACACGCCATTGTGCTGGCCCCGGTACCGGCGCCCGCTGCACCCGATCCTGGCGACCAGCACCTGTGGGAGTTGCTTGCCGCCCACCCCGACACGCGGCTGGTCACCGGCGACAAGCTGCTGATGACCGGACATGACTACGCCGCACGCGTGGTGACGGCACAGGTCTTTGTGGCGGAAATGGCCACCGGCGAACCGTCCAACTTGCACACGGGCGCCGATGGCGACACCGCTGGCTTACCGCAAAAGGATTGAGATGCGCATCGCCTTTCTGTGCAAACGGCGCTACATGGGCAAGGACGTGATCCTCGACCGCTACGCGCGGCTGTACGAGATCCCGTACCAGCTGGCCCGGTTGGGCCACCAGGTGCACGGCTACTGCCTGAGTTATCACGGTGACGCGGATGGCCACTGGGAGCATGACGCTGGCCCCGGACGGCTGACGTGGACGTCACGCGGGCTTGGGCGGCTGATGGTGCCGTCTTTGGCGGGCTACCCTCGCCGGCTGCTTCGGCAACTGCGCCAACAGCCGCCGCAACTCCTGATTGGCGCCTCGGATATTCCCCATGTGGCGCTTGCCGGCTGGCTCGCCAAGCGGCTGGGTATTCCCTACGCCATCGACCTGTATGACAACTTTGAAGGCTTTGGACAAGCCCGCGTGCCCGGCATGGTGTCGCTGTTGCGCCGCGCCGTGCGTGGCGCCGCCGTGGTCACCACCACCAGCGAGCCGCTGAGGCAGCTGGTACGGCAAACCTACCGCGCCAAGGGCGAAGTTGTTGCCATGCCGAGCACGGTGGACAAAGGCGTTTTTCACCCGATGGAAAAAGCGGCTTGCCGCGCGTCACTCGGGCTTGCGCAGGACGCAAGGCTGATCGGCACCGCCGGCGGGCTCTATCGCGAAAAAGGCATCGCCACGCTGTACGACGCATGGAAGATCGTGGCCGCCCAGCGCCCTGACGTGCGCCTGGTGCTTGCCGGCCCGCTGGAGGCAAGCTGCCCACCGCCCACGGGCGCGCGTGTTCATCACCTGGGCATGCTGCCGCACGCACGCACGGCCGAGCTTTTCAACGCGCTGGACGTCGGCGCCATCTGTATCCGCGATACGCTTTTTGGCCGCTACAGCTTTCCGCAGAAGGCTTACGAAATGCTGGCATGCGAGCTGCCCGTGGTGTCGGCGCGTGTGGGGGCGATGACCACGCTGCTGGCGCAGACACCGTCATCCCTGTACGACGCGGAAGACGCCAAGGGGCTGGCCACCGCCCTGCTGGCGCAACTCGATCAACCCGTGCTTGCCGATGTGCCCATTGCGGACTGGGCACAGCTGATACGGACAGTGGAACCCAAGCTTGAGGCCGCCGTTGCCGCCAATTGAGAGACGTCAGTAGCGTGGCGCCTGGTGCCAGCGCCAGGCGCTCTCGACAATGGCACGCATGTCGCCAAATTGCGGCTGCCAACCCAGCTCGTCTCTTGCACGCCGCGCATCGGCCACCAGTACCGGGGGATCACCCGCGCGGCGCGGCGCGTTGATGACAGCAATGGGCTGCCCGACAACCTGGCGCGCCGCCTCGACAACCTCCATCACGCTGAAGCCCTGCCCGTTGCCCAGATTGAAGCGATGGGCCCCAGCATGGTCATCCAGATAACCCCAAGCGCGCACGTGCGCCTGCGCCAAGTCGTGCACATGGACGTAATCACGCACGCAGGTACCGTCGCGGGTGTCGTAGTCGGTACCAAACACCTGCAATGCATTGCCGCGCCCCCGCGCGTGACGCAGCAGGTTGGGGATGAGATGGGTTTCCGGCTCGTGCGACTCACCCGTCTCCCCATCAGGGTCAGCGCCCGCCGCGTTGAAATAGCGCAGCGCCACCGAGCGCAAACCATGGGCAAGGGCCGCGTCTTCTAGCATGCGCTCCACCATCAGCTTGCTGGCGCCGTAGGGGTTGATGGGCAACGTGGGGTGCGACTCATCGATCAGCGCTTGCTGCGGAACCCCATAGACCGCCGCCGTGGACGAAAACACCAGGCGATCCACACCGGCTTGACGCATCGCATCGAGCAGGTTGAGGGTGCCTGACACGTTGTTTTCGTAGTACGCGTAGGGCACGCGCATGGATTCGCCCACCTGCGACATCGCCGCAAGATGCATCACCGCGTCGAAACGATGCGCGGCAAACAGCCGGCTCAACGCGCTTTTGTCACGCAGGTCGCCCTCAACCAGATCACCCCAGCGCACCGCTTCGCGATGCCCTGTGGAAAGGTTGTCAAACACGGTGACGTTGCAGCCCTCCTCCGCAAGCACCTTCGCCAGCTGCGCGCCGACATAGCCAGCACCACCGCACACCAAAACATGTTTCATGCGTTTGCCCCTCGCGGTACCGTGCGGCCGCCATCAAGCCGCACGAGGCAAGCCCAGTGTCGCGGGTTTCTCTTGTCGATCTTCAATGCGCCAAGCCTGCGAGTAGTTGGTGAAGTGCCGAGTGGGGATGATATCGCCCTTGTTGCAGACGCTGACGGGGGTGCGGTGAGGCGGCTGTGGGAGTGGTTTCAGCCGCCAGCTTTTGGGGCCTGGCTTGGTGAAGAGCATCGCGACTGAAGTCGCTCCCACAACGGCCTGCGCCCTGTCTGTAGGAGCGCACCCTGTGCGCGATGCTCTTGGTCGCGTGACGAAGGGCGATCGCGCACAAGGTGCGCTCCTACAAACAGCGCGCCAAACCTGTGGGAGCGGCTTCAGCCGCGATGCCCTTGGCCCCAGCCCCACCAAAAGCATCGCCGCTGAAAGCGGCTCCTACAAGGGCTGCGCTCTGCGCGCTTGCTGGCGAAGGCCTGTCACTCTCAAGCGGCTCTCGGGCGAATGTGATCCAGGGTCTTGCCAAGGGCGCGCTTGGCGATTTCCAGCTCATAGCGCGCTTGCAGGTTCAGCCATACATCCGGTGTGGTGCTGAAATACCGCGAAAACCGCAGTGCGGTGTCGGCCGTGATGCCGCGCCGCTCACCCGCAATCTCGGCCACACGAGCCGGCGTAACGCCGATTGACCGCGCAATTTCGTTTGCCGACAACGCCAACGGAACCATGAATTCTTCGCGGAGAATTTCGCCCGGATGGATCGGCGGCAGCGTGTTGGTTGCCATGCTCATTTCCTCAGTGATAGTCCACTATTTCGACGTTGCAGGCGTCACTGCCAACCCATGTGAAGCAGATACGAAACTGATCGCTCACCCTGATGCTGTGCTGCCCCTTGCGGTCACCTTTCAGTACCTCCAGGCGATTGCCGGGCGGCGCACGCAGATCGTCCAACGCACCGGCTGCCGCCAGATACTCCAGCTTTCGGCGTGCGGGACCTTCGATGTTCACCCAACGACGAACCCGAACGCCGTTGAACAAGGCTTCCGTGTCACTGTGGGCAAAGGTTTTGATCACGGCTCATCGTATATCGACAAACGATACAGCGCAAATGGAACGGCTTCAGCTGCGATGCGCGTGCTTTCCGTAGGAGCGCAACCTTGTGCGCGATGCCTTTTTTGAAGCCAGGGCGAAGAGCGCCCTCTCTCCCCAACCCTCTCTCCCGCAAGCGGGAGAGAGGGCGTCAAAAGCCGGGTGAGCTGCGGGGGAACCGCGAGGCTTTGGGGCTGGCCTGGTGCGCCCACATGGGCTACGGCTGCGGTCCGCCCGGGGATGGCGGAGCGATGCAGCGGAACACGTGGTCGCCGAAGACGGGCCAATCGAAGCGGGTTGCAAACGCCCGGCTTGATGCGGCCAAGGCACCCGGGGTGCGCAGCGTGTCGAGGATGGCCTTGGCCATGGCCTGCGTGTCGCCGGGGGCAACAAGATGGCCCGACTGGCCTTCCGCCACGGCATCGATGACACCGCCGGTGGCATACGCCACGGTCGGCAAACCATGGGCGGCCGCCTCGATGGCGACCATGCCGAAGCCTTCAGGGTCGTGGGGAATGTGCTGTACGGGAAACACGTGGATGTGGGCGGCACGGTAAATTGCCGCAAGCTCCGCGCGATCCACGATGACACCCAGAAACTTGATATTGCCGCCCACGCCATGGGCATCGGCGGCCTTCTGGATGCTCTGCGGCGTCTGGGCCTGTGCGTGCAGCGCCTGCGTGGGCGCGTCACCCACGATCAACAGCAGCACGTCGGGCATCACCGCCGCCACGGCAGGCAGCACATCGGACACAAACTCGCGCAGGCCCTTGCGGCGGCTGAGGCGCCCGACCGACAGCAGCACCGGCCGCTGTCCCAGTTGGTGGCGGACACGAAACTCGGCCACAGCCTGCGGCGGCAACGCATCCGTGGATACATCGACGCCGGGGTGCACGATGCCGATGCGCTCCGGGCGCACGCCCATGGCAATGGCGAGATCGCGCGTGGGGTTGCTGTTGGCGATCACCGTATCCATCCGCCGGATCAGCGGATGCCACAGCGCGCGATACACCTTGTGGCGCACCGCGATGTCGAGCCCGTGCACATACACCGCCGCGCGCGCGCCACACAGCCTGGCCGCCAGCCAGGCGATGGGCGCCACCAGGCCGCTGCCGGCAAGAATCACGTCCGGCCGCCATTGCCGGGCACGCCGCAGCGCCGCCCACTGCGCGCCCAGCAGGAACCGCCACAGCGGTTTCAGCGGCGCCTCGTCAACCGCCACACCTGGAGGCGCCAAGGCCGCCGCACCGCGCGGCCCGACCACGCGCACGTCGGCACGATGGGCCAGCTCCTGCGCCATGTGCCAGTTGAGGCGCTCCATCCCGCCCACCAGCGGCGGCAGGTTGCGGGTAACAAGAAGAAGGCGCAGGCGCGGGGTTGGGACGGCCATCGTGTCACTCGCGGCACGCAGGCGAGCAAGGCTCACGCATCACGCCGATACGTCAACGCCGTGATCTGCTCGGAGATCAGCCCGATCAGGAAGATGATGACGGCGGCGCTCCACATCAGCGTGCTCATGTTGGTGAGACGGTCGTAGAGGAAAAAGGTGCGGGCGTAGTTGAGGCTGCCCAGCAGGAAAAACACGCCGCTGGCCGGCACAAACAGCTTGAGCGGCGAGTAAAGCGTGGCGATCTTGAAGATGATCAGCAAAAAGCGCACGCCGTCGGGCAAGGGCCGGATATGGCTTTTGCCCACGCGCTGCGCGGCGGTGATGGGCACATAGGCCACCGGGTAGGCGCTGCGGAAAAACGCCATGGTGCTGGTGGTGGGGTAGCTGAAGCCGTTGGGCAGCAGGTGCAGAAACTCGCGAAACTTGTCGGCGCGCGCGGCACGAAAGCCGGAGGTGAGGTCGGCCACGGTGTGGCCCACCATGCGCGAGGCCAGCCAGTTGTACATGGTGTTGGCCAGGCCACGGCCCATGCCGGCCTGGCTGCTCCAGTCGCGCGCGCCGACCACCATGTCATAGCCCTCGGCCAGCCGGTGCAGCAGCTTGGCGATGTCGGCCGGGTCGTGCTGGCCGTCCGCATCCATGAACACCAGGATGTCGCCCGTGGCCGCCCGCGCGCCCCGTTTGATGGCCGCGCCATTGCCCATGGAGTACGGCGAGGACAGGCACTGCACGCCATGGCTGGCGCATACCGCGCGGGTGTTGTCGGTGCTGCCGTCGTCCACCACGATGATCTCGGCATCGGGATGCTTGGCGCGCAGGCTGGGCAGCAACGCCGCCAGCGCTGGCGCCTCGTTCTTGGCTGGCAGGACGATGCTGAGGCGATTCAACGGATGCTCCCCGGGTGAACAGGCATCATAGCGTGAAGGTTGAAGGCGTGTGGGCGGGGCTTTGTGCGGGAGTTGGCGGCTTTTTCTGTGGGAGCTTCAGCCGCGATGCTGTTGGGTGGCTTGGCAAAGAGGCTCCCATCAGGGCGTGCACCCCGCCTGTAGGAGCGCACCTTGTGCGCGATGCTTTTGGTGGCGTGACGAAAAGCATCGCGCACAAGGTGCGCTCCTACGGGGCTCCGGCCGTGGCTGTGGGATGGGAGCGGTGGTGGCGCGAGGGGGCTAAAATGGTCGGCCCCTCGCCTATCGGCCATCCCCATGCAGCACCTGACCATCGTCACCACCGGCGGCACCATCGACAAGATCTACTTCGACGACAAGTCCGACTACAAGATCGGCGCGCCGCAGATCGGGGAGATCCTGTCCCAGTTGGGCGTGGGCTTTCAGTTTGACGTCATCCCCATCCTGCGCAAGGACAGCCTGCACATGGCGGCCGAGGACCGCGCACTGGTGCGCTCCACCATCGAGGCGCAACCGCACCGGCACGTGCTGGTGACGCACGGCACCGACACCATGGTGGAGACGGCCAGGGAGCTGGCCAACATCAAGGGCAAGGTGATCGTGCTGACCGGCGCGCTCAACCCGGCGCGGTTCCAGGGCTCCGACGCGGTGTTCAACATCGGCTGCGCGGTGGCGGCGGTACAGACCCTGCCCGACGGCGTCTATATCGCCATGAACGGCCGCGTGTGGGACCCGGCCCGCGTGCGCAAGAACCGCGACGCCAACCGGTTCGAGGAAGTGCCGGCGGCTTGAGCGCGTTCCTGGGGGGCTTTTGTGGGAGCGGCTTCAGCCGCGATGCTTCTGCCCTGGAATCCCAAAGCAAGCGCATCGCGACTGAAGTCGCCCCCACAGCAACGGCTGGAGGCCTGTAGGAGCGCACCCTGTGCGCGATGCTCTTCGTCACGCCACCAAAAGCATCGCGCACAGGGTGCGCTCCTACAGCGAGCGGCGGGGTGATATCAGCAGGTCGCCGAACATCAGCCCGGCCACGATCGACACCAGCAGTGTGAGCAGCAGCATGGCGGTATCCATACCCAGCGGGGTGTCGCGCTCCAGTAGAAACGACATGCTGCGAAAGCCCACGCTGCCCGGTACCAGCAGCAGGATGCCGGGCTCGCGGATCACCGCGCCGGGTTGGTGGGCATAGCGCGCGTAAAGGTTGGAGAACGCGCCCAGCAGCAGGCCGCCGAGGAAAACGCCGAACGGCGCCGACGGCAGCGCGCCGGAGATCTCGCCGCCCCAGCGGGTGGCCAGGTAACCCACGATCACCGCGCCGATCACCGCCGGCCAGTCGCGGCGGGCGGCGCGAAACAGGATGGCGAACGCGATGGCGCCCACCAGCAGGGCCACGTAATCGGTCCATGGCGGCAACGCGGGCAAGGCGTAGTCGCGTGCATGGATGCCGGCGGCTGCGCACAGTTGGGTGGCCGCCACGGTGCCAAACACCAGCTTCAGCAGCGTGGCCGTGGCGCCGCCCATGCGCGCCATGCCCGACACCAGGTGCAGGCTGGATATCTCGCGCACGGCATTGGTGAGCGACATGCCCGGAACCAGGATGATCAGGCCGGCCAGCACCACCGACTTGATCGCCAGCGGCACCACGAATGCGCTCACCACGATCGCCACCGTAGTGGCCACCATGGCGCAGATCGCGTCACTGGCCACCAGCAGCCTGGGCCGCGTGGCCGCCAGGATGGTGATGCCGCCGATGATGACGCCGATGGCGGCGGCCACCACCAGGTCCACCCATGAGCTGTGCAGGAACAGCGCGGCGATGGCGGCGGCGGACAAGCCGTAGCTGGCAATGGTGCCGGCCTGCTCGCGGCGCGTGTCGGGACGGCTCAGCAGGCGCAGCTGCCGAAAGCCCTCGCGCAGCTCCAGCTCGCCGGCAATCACGCGGTCGGCGATGTCGTCGGCGCGGCACAGGCGCGCCAGGTTGACCTCGCCCTGCGACAGCCGCATCACCTGCGTGGTCTGCGCCACGCCCTCGTCGCCCTGCGCCATGTCGGTAAACGAGATGATGATGGCGGTGGGGCTGGACCACACGTCGGCCACCAGCTCCAGCCGCTGCGCGGCACCGGCAATGGCCATTTCCAGGCGTGGCGCGGAGGTGCCGTATTGATGCAGGCGCCGCGCCAGCTCCAGCAGAAACGCAATGCGCGTGTTCAGCGCGATGGCCGCAAACGGCGGCCCGGCGACGGTCTCGCTCATGCCGCCGCGCGCACCCGCAACGTGGTGCCATCCACCGCGACCACCTCCACCGTGGCGCCCACCGGCAGGTCCGGCCCGCTCACCAGCCACTGGCCGTCGCCCACGCGCGCCTTGCCTCGACCGTTGACGATGGCCTCCACCAGCTCGTAGCGCTGGCCGATCATCTGCTCGCCGCGACGGTTCAGGCGTTCGTTGCCCGGATCACGCTTCTCCAGCCGTGGCCGCAGGAAGCGCGCATAAAGCACGCAGGCCACGATCGCCAGCACGCCGAAAAGAATGGCCTGCGCCAGCACGCCCAGCGCGGGCATCACCCACAACACCACACCCATCGCGGCAGCGGCCACGCCGATCCACAACATGAAATAGCCGGGCAAGAGCAACTCGCCGGCAATCAGCAGCAGCGCAAGAATCCACCACAGGTAATGCGTCGAGATGGCGTCGAACATGATGGTTTTCCGTCAGGGTTTTACTCACCTCTCCCGCAAACGCGAGAGAGGAGCCAGGAGCGCCCTCTCCCCCAGCCCCTCTCCCGCAAGCGGGAGAGGGGAGCCGGGAGCACTGCTCATCATAAGCAACATCGTCGCGGTGTTGGCCGCCGTGCCACGCGAGCGAAGAGCGCCCTCTCCCCCGGCCCCTCTCCCGCAAGCGGGAGAGGGGAGCCAGGAGCGCCCTCTCCCCCAGCCCCTCTCCCGCAAGCGGGAGAGGGGCGCCAGGAGCACCCTCTCCCCCAGCCCCTCTCCCGCAAGCGGGCGAGGGGAGCGAAGGCGCTATTTGCTCCCCTCGCCCGCTTGCGGGAGAGGGGTTGGGGGAGAGGGCATGGCCGCCGCAAAAACCCGGTCTTCGACAACCTGCCGGATACGCTCCAGCACACCCTCCGTCTGATTCAGCACTTCGTGGTTCCAGAAGCGCAGCACGATGAAACCTTGCGATGCCAGCCACTGGTCACGCCGCTCATCGTAAGCAACATCGTCGCCGTGCTGGCCGCCGTCCACCTCGATCACCACGCCACGCTCAAGGCAGGCGAAATCCACGATGTAGGGGCCGAAGGGCTTTTGCCGCTTGAATTTCAGGCCCAGGAAGCGGTGGGCGCGCAGGTGGTACCAGAGGTGTTGCTCGGCCGGGGTTGGCGCCGAGCGCATGGATTTGGCGTGGACCAGGTTGGTTGCCATGGCTGGGCTCCTTGCCCTGTGCTTGCCCTCTCCCCCAGCCTCTCTCCCGCAAGCGGGAGAGGGGAGCCGGGAGCGCCTTCTCCCCCAACCGCCGCTTTTGCCCCCCTCTCCCGCTTGCGGGAGAGGGGTCGGGGGAGAGGGCAAGCGGTCAGTGTTTCTGCTGGCCGAGGGCGTCCTTGGCCAGCTCGGTGATGCCGGCCAGCGAGCCCAGGACGCCGGTGGCCTCGATGGGCAGCAGCAGCATTTTCTGGTTGGGCGAGGCGGCCATGGCTTTCAGGGCCTCGACGTAGTTGTTGGCGACGAAGTAGTTGAGCGCGTTGACGTTGCCGCCCTCGATTGCGTCGGACACCATGGTGGTGGCCTTGGCTTCGGCTTCGGCGGTGCGTTCGCGGGCTTCGGCGGCGCGGAAGGCGGCCTCCTTTTCGCCCTCGGCGGCCAGGATCACCGACTGCTTCTCGCCCTCGGCCTTGAGGATGGCCGCCTGGCGGAAACCCTCGGCGTCGAGGATGTTGGCGCGCTTTTCGCGCTCGGCCTTCATCTGCCGCGCCATCGCGTCCACCAAGTCGCGCGGCGGGGCGATGTCCTTGATCTCGATGCGGTTGACCTTGACGCCCCACGGGTGGGTGGCTTCGTCCACCACGCGCAGCAGCTTGGCGTTGATGGCGTCGCGCTGGCTGAGGCTTTCGTCCAGGTCCATCGAGCCGAGCACGGTGCGGATGTTGGTCATGATCAGCGCCAGCGTGGCCTGCTCCAGGTTGGAGACCTCGTAGGCCGCCTTGGAGGCATCCAGCACCTGGTAGAACACCACGCCGTCCACGCCCACCACGGCGTTGTCCTTGGTGATGACGTCCTGCGTGGGCACGTCCAGCACCTGCTCCATCATGTTGATGCGCCGGCCCACGGCCTGATAGATGGGGATGAGAAAGTGCAGCCCCGGCCCCAGCGTGCGCGTGTACTTGCCGAAAGTTTCCACGGTCCACTCGTAGCCTTGCGGCACGATGCGCACCAGCTTGACCACACCCACCACCACCAGAAAAACGATGACCAGCGCCAGCAATTGCCCCAGTGCCATGACGTGCTCCGTGTCCCCCGAAAGAAGCTTCGAGTATAGGCGAGCGCGTTGTCGCGGTGGTTAGCGGGGCGTGGCCTGCGGCAGCAGCAGCGTGACGCGCAGGCCGCCGCCTTCGCGGTTGGCCAGCAGCACGCGGCCGCCGTGCGCCTCGGTGATCTCGCGCGCCAGCGCCAGGCCCAGGCCGGTGCCGGCGCGCTTGGTGGAATAGAACGGCAACAGCGCCTGCGCCAGCACGGTGTCGCTCATGCCGGGGCCACGGTCGGCCACGTCGATGCGCAGGTCGCGCCCGGCCTGGGCGATGGAAAGCGTCACCTCGCCGCCGGCGCCGCCGGCCTCGTGCGCGTTCTTGATCAGGTTGATCAGCACCTGCTCGATCTGCGCCGCGTCGAAGTGCGCGGGGCGCTCGGGCACCGGCGTGTCCAGGCGGTATTGGCAGTGCAGTGCCAGGCCGTCGAGAAACGGTTTCCACGCCACCGGTGCCACCTGCGGCGTGGGCAGCTTGGCGAAGCTGGCATAGCCGGCAATGAAGCCGTGCAGGTGCCGCGCGCGCTCGCCGATGGTGGCGAACACGCCGGGCAGGCGCGCCACGTCGCCGCGACGGGCCAGCTCCGCACCCGAATGCGCCAGCGAGGAGATCGGCGCCAGCGAGTTGTTCAACTCGTGGCTGATCACGCGGATGACCCGTTTCCAGGTGGCCACCTCCTGCCGTGACAGCTCGCGCGTCATGCGCCGGAACAGGTGCAGGCGATGCGGCCGCCCCTGCAGCCGGAACGCGCGCTGGGAGAGGTGAAAAGTCTCCTCGCTGCCGTCCATCTCCACGCTGAGCAGCGCATCCTCGCCGCTTTCCACCGCCTGCCGCAGCGCGCCCGGTCCGCTGGCCAGCAACTGCGAAAAATCCATGCCCTGCAGGCTGCGGCCGTCGTTGAACAGGTGGCGCGAGGCGATGTTGGCATAGGCCACGCGGCCGGCGGCATCGGTCAGCACCAGCGCCACCGGCGTGTTCTGCACCACCGTGTCCAGCAGCAGCTCGCGCTGCACCAGGTGCTGGCGTTGCTCGCGCAGGGTCTGGCCCAGCGCGTTGTGCATGCGGATCAGCTCGCCCAGTTCATCGCGCCGGTCCACCGCGATGGAAAAGCTGAAATCGCCATCGCGATAGCTGGCCACCGCGCCCTCCAGCGCCCGCAGCAGGCGGCTGACCGGCGCCATCACCACGCCCGCCAGCCAGAACGCCAGCGGCAGCAACACCACCACGCTGGCCAGCATGCCGCCGTAGATGCCCCAGCGCGGCAGCCGTATCGCCAGCGCCAGGTCGGTATGCGCCCAGCGCAGCAATTGCGGCACCGGCCATTGCGTCACCCCCGCGTACACCGCCGCCCCGGCCACGCCGGCCAGCAGCAGCAGGATGGTCAACCGCCCGCGCAACGAACTCAGCCGACGCCACATGATGGCCTCCGCATGGTGGTGCGCCCTGCCCCTGCGGGAGCGACTTCAGTCGCGATGCCTTTTGGCCAAGCCACAGCAAAAGCATCGCGACTGAAGTCGCTCCCACAAGATGGGGAAGCGTGCGGCGGAGGTGGGCCGGACATGCTCATCCCGAGCTGGCCAGGCCGTAGCGCTCCATGCGGCGGTACAGGGCCTGGCGCGACAGGCCCAGTTGCTGGGCGGCGCGACTGACCACGCCGTCGGCTTTCTGCAGCGCGCTTTCCACCGCCTCGCGGCTGGGCTCGTCCAGGTTGCGGCTGACGCTGGCCACGTGCTGCGGCAGGTTGAGCAGCTCGGGCGTGACCGGCGCGCCGCCGGCAAGCAGCGCGGCGCGCTCGATGGCGTTTTTCAGCTCGCGCACGTTGCCCGGCCAGGGGTAGCCCAGCAGCAGCTGGCGCGCGGCGTCGCCCAGTTCGGCGCGGCCGTCGAGAAAGTGCTCGGCCAGCGGCAGGATGTCGTCGCTGCGCTCCGTGAGCGGCGGCAGGTTTACCTCGATCACGTTGAGGCGGTAGTACAGATCCTCGCGAAACGTGCCGGCGCGGATCATCGCCTTGAGGTCGGCATTGGTGGCCGACAGCACGCGCACCTTGGCCTGCCGCGTGCGGCCGGAGCCCAGGCGCTCGTACTGGCCGGTTTCCAGCACGCGCAGCAGTTTCACCTGGCCGGACAGCGGCAGGTTGCCGATCTCGTCCAGGAACAGGGTGCCGCCATCGGCCAGCTCGAAGCGGCCCTCGCGCGCCTTGTTGGCGCCGGTGTAGGCGCCGACGTCGGCACCAAACAGCTCGGCCTCGATCAGCTCGCCGGGCAGCGCGCCGCAGTTGACCGCCACGAACGGCCCGCGCCTGACGGCGGAGTTGGCGTGCACGATGGCGGCGATGCGCTCCTTGCCGGCGCCGTTGGGGCCGGTGATGAGGATGGGCACATCCGAGCGCGCGACGCGGCAGGCCAGCTCCAGCGTGCGCGCCATCGCGTCGGAGGCGAACACCAGGCCGTCGAGCTGGTAGCTCGTCTCAAGCTGCCGGCGGCGCTGCCGCCGCTCGTGCCGGCTGCGCGACGCCTCGCGGGTGGATTCGGACAGCTCCAGCAGGTTTTCCACCGTGGCCAGCAGCTTGTTGTCGTCCCACGGCTTGGCCAGGTAGTCGGCGGCGCCGGCCTTGACCAGCTCCACCGCCGTTTCCAGGTGCGTCCACGCGGTAAGCAGGATCACCGGCAGATCCGGATGGCGCTCGCGGATGGCGCGAAACAACGCCACGCCCTCCTCGCCGGAGGTGGTGTCGGCGGTGAAGTTCATGTCCTGGATCACCACGTCCACCGGCTCGCGCGCCAGCACCGCCAGCCCCTCCTCGGGAGTGAGCGCCACGCGCGGCGTGATCTCGTTGAGCGACAGGGCCAACGACAGCGCCTCGCCCACGGCCGGGTTGTCGTCGATGATGAGGACGGTTCTCATAGGCTTTCTGCACATGCGGCGATGGATGCCGCCGGAGACAGGAAGGTTGCCATGACTTTCGAGCTACCGGCCTGTGCCACACGATGGTGTCAGTCGCGGTGCACCAGGTCGTGCGGATCGGGCATGGCGATGTCGGGGATGGCCTCTTGCTCCACCTCCGCCTCCACCTCGGCGGGCGCCTCGTCGGGTTCGCGCTCGCGGATCACCAGCCGCCCGGTCTTGGTGAGGTGCTGGATGCGCGCAAACACCTCGCTGCGGCCGAACGGCTTTTTCATGAAGTCGTCGGCGCCGAAACGCTGCACGTAGAACTGCTCGGTGGCCTGCAGGTTGCCGCTGATCATCACGATGGGAATGCCCTGCGTGGCCGGGTCCTTGCGCAGCGCGCGCAGCACCGCAAAACCGTTCATGCCCGGCAGCACGATGTCCAGAAAGATCAGGTCGGGCAGCTCGCTGTGCGCCAGCTCCAGCGCCGTCTCGCCATCGGGCGCCTTGAACACCACGTGGCCCTCCTGGCTGAGCATCTTGCCCAGCACGGCGCGGATGGTGGAGGAGTCGTCCACCACCAGCACGCGGGCGCCACGCGGCATGTCGGCGCGGGACTCGGCACGGCGGTCGACGAGGCTGCCTCGCCCGAACAACTGCTTGATGCGGTCAAAACCGGCCATGCTGGGGAGCCTCCGGCTCGTGATGGAGCGGCTAGTCTCGACGCAGACGCCATCGCGTGCAAGGCGACCGCGTCACAGCGGAAGCCACCGGTTGGCCAGCGGCACGCTCAGCAGCGACACCACGATGCCCACGCCCAGCACGGTATTGGCCAGCGTCGGCTCCAGGTCGTACTCGTCGGCGAGGATCGCGGCCGACACCATCGGCGCCATGGCCGCCTGCAGCACGCCCACCGACAGCACCTGCCCGCCGATGCCCGAGGCCGCGCCCATTGCCAGGCACAGCAGCGGCGCCAGCAGCAGTTTCCAGCCCAGCCCCAGGCTGGTGGCCAGCCATGGCCGCTGGCCGGGATGCAGCTTGAACTGCATGCCCACCGAAAACAGGGCCAACGGTGTCATGGTGGCGCCGATGGGCGAAAACACGCCGTCGAGCAGCGGCGGCCAGCCGCCCGCCGCGCCGGCGATGGCGCCGGCCACCAGCGCCACAAACGGCGGAAACACCACGATGCGGCGCGCGATCAAGCGCATGCTGGCTGCCGTGCCGGCATAGGCCGAAGCCACCACGATGCCGCCGGAGGCCAGGATCATGAACGTGCCCAACTGGTCGGCCACGATCGCCAGCGCCAGCCCCTCCCTGCCGCGCATCGCCTCAAGCAGCGGATAGCCCATGAAACCGGTATTGCCCAGGCCGCACACCAGGATCAGCGCGCCGATGCGTCGCCGCGACCAGCCCAGCCGCGGCCCCAGCGTGGCAAACAGCAACCAGGCGCCACCAAAGGTCAGCCACATCGCCGCCACCGGAAACCACAGCTGCACGTCAAAGGAGACGCGCGGAATCAACTCCAGCACCAGCGCCGGCAGCGCCACGTTGATCACCCACCAGTTGATGCCCGCCACCATGCCGGCGGGCGGGTTGGCCCAACGCGCCAGCACGGCGCCCAGCACCAGGCACACAAACAGCATCAACATCGCACTCATCGACGGCACACGCGGCAAGACAGCCGCCCATTAGACGCCAAGCACCACCGCCACGAAAGCGCGGCGACGGCGCTTCGGCCATAATCCGCCGCCTGCCGCCGCCACGCCCTCACCGCCATGACCGACACCCACCGCGCCCACGGACTGGCCGGCGACGACACGCCGCCGGACTGGCCGGCGCTGACGGCCACCGAAGTGGCCGGCCTTCTGGACGGCTATCCGCAACTGGGCCGGTTCGCCGCCATCACCTGGCACAGCCCGCGACCGCTGTCGGCCGCCTGCCTGGCGGACGTGGGCGGCGGGCGCGTGTTCGTGAAACGCCATCACCACAGCGTGCGCACCGCCGCCACGCTGGGCGAGGAGCACCGCTTCATCGCCCACCTGCGCCACGCCGGCCTGCCCGTGCCGGCTGTGCTGGCCGACGCGCAAGGCCGCACCGCCATCGCCCGTGGCGCATGGACCTACGAAGTGCACGCGCCGGCCGACGGCGTGGATCGGTACCGCGACACGGTGTCTTGGACGCCGTTGCCCCGGCGCGACCATGCGCTGGCTGCCGGCCGCATGCTGGCGCGCCTGCACGACGCGGCCGCCGGCTACACGGCATCCCAGCGCGACACGCATGCGCTGGTGGCGCGCAGCGAGTTGATCCGCGCCGCCGACCCGGTGGCCGCGCTGCGCGCGCAACTGCCGTCGCGCCCGGCACTGGCACGTTACCTCGCCGCACGCGAATGGACGTCCGAACTGGCCGAGGCGATGGCGCCCTGGCACGAGCGCGCGCAACCGCAGCTGGCACGCCAGCCACGCCTGTGGACGCACGGCGACTGGCACGTCTCCAACCTGTACTGGAGCGGCGACGAGGCCGACGCGCACATCACCGGCGTGCTCGATTTCGGCCTTTGCGCCGAAAACTTCGCCCTGTTCGACCTGGCCACCGCGATCGAGCGCAACGCCATCGCCTGGCTGGCGCTGGACACCGACGCCGCCCACCCCGACATCGCCCGCGCCCTCATCGACGGCTACCGCGAGCAGCGACCACTTGGCCGTATGGACGTCCATCTACTGGCCGACCTGCTGCCGCTGGTGCACGTGGATTTCGCATTGTCGGAGGTGGAGTACTACCAGGGCATCACGCAGTCGCCGGCCAACGCCGACGTGGCCTACGACACGTTCCTGCGCGGCCACGCCGCCTGGTTCCGCACCCCGGCCGGCCAAGCGCTGCTGGACGCCATCCGCGCCTGCGCCTGAGGGGACGCATGGCTCCCTCTCTCCCGCTTGCGGGAGAGAGGGCTGGGGAGAGAGGGCGCTCTTTGGCTGCGATTTTTCAAGAAACATCGCGACTGAAGCGCCCACAGCCGGGATTTTCGCCCAATGTAGGAGTGCACCTTGTGCGCGATGCTTTTTTGGCGGCGTGACGAAGAGCAATCGCGCACAAGGTGCGCTCCTACATGCCATCGGCTGCTGTGGGAGCGACTTCAATCGCGGCTGGAGCCGCACCCACAGGGGCTGGAGCCCTGCCTGCGACGCTCTTGCAAATCCCCGCGCCGAATCGCCTGCTCGACATCCTCACGCTTCGTGCTTACAGTACGCGGTCTTGAAGCGGGGGTGCCCGGCGTTGCCGGGCTGAGAGAGTCCCTTGGAACCTGATCCGGTTTGTACCGGCGTAGGGAGCTTGATTCGGATGACGTGTCCTCACCAGGGAGGCGTGTGTCCGCCGTCGCTTCGTGTCCTTTCCCGAAACGACGACGACCATGAAACTTTCCCGCACTCCCCTCGCCCTTGCCCTGCTCGCCTCCTTCGGCGCGGCGCACGCCGCCGACGCCACCACCGAGGCCACCGACCTGTCCGCCATCCGCGTGCAGGCGGCGGTAGGCCATGACACGCCCGCGCCCGGTACCGGGCTGGACAGCTACGGCGCCGCGTCGCTGCACGACACGCCCGCGTCGGTGACCGTGGTGGACCGCAAGGCCATCGACGAGCGCCAGATCCGCACGCTCAACGAGCTGGCCCGCGAGGATGCCTCGCTGGGTGACAGCTATGCGCCGGTGGGCTACTACCAGGACATCGCCGTTCGCGGCTATCCGCTGGACCTGGGCACCGGCATGCGCATGAACAACCTCACCATCGCCGGCGAGCAGCCGGTGGCGCTGGAGGACAAGCAGCAGGTGCAGGTGCTCAAGGGCCTGGCCGGCATGGAGGCGGGCGTGATGGAGCCGGGCGGCGTGCTCAACTACGTCAGCAAGCGCCCGGACGACGTGCGCCGCGCCACGCTGGGCACCGACTCGCACGGCTCGCGCTACGGCGCGCTGGACGTGGGCGGCTGGCTCACGCCCACCTTCGGCGTGCGCATCAACGCCGCCTACGAGGACACCCACTCCTACGTCCAGCATGCCGATGGCCGCCGCAATTTCTACTCGGCCGCAGTCGACTGGAAGCTGTCGTCCAAGGCCACCTTGCAGTTGGACGGCAACTACCAGACCAGCGCGCAGCGCTCGGTCTCCGGCTACCAGTTGCTCGGCGGCAGCACGATCCCCGCGCACGCCAGCACCACGCGCATGCTGGGCTTTCAGCCGTGGGCGGCGCCGGTGGGCATCCACGCGGCCAACGCCAGCGCACGCTTCACCTACGCGTTCACCGACGACTGGCGCCTGCGCCTGGCCGCCGGCCACAGCCGCAGCGTGATCGACGACAACGTGGCGTTCGCCTACGGTTGCTACTACGCCGACGACTGCGCCAGCGGCGCCACGCCGGGCAACTTTTTCGCGCCCAATGGCGACTACGACGTGTACGACTACCGCAGCCCCGACGACACCCGCGTGGGCGACGAGGCGCGCGCGGTGCTGGAGGGCAAGTTCGACACCGGCGCGCTGGAGCATGCCGTCAGCCTGGGCGCCAGCGCGTTCCAGCGCACCATCGACCGTCGCCAGGACGTGTACGACTACGTGGGCACCGCCAATATCCGCGACGTCGATCCGCCGGTGTTCGCACCCTCGCCCAACCAGCCCGGCGCCTCCGTGCGGCGGCTGGACAGCTGGCAGCACGCGCTGTTCGCGCTGGACCGCATCCAGCTGGGCGAGCACTGGCAGGTGATTGCCGGTGACCGCTTTGTGCGCCTGGACGAGCGCGCCCATGACAGCGACGGCGTGCCCGAGCGCCACACCCGCCTGCGCAAGGCGCTGCCGCAGGCCGCCGTGCTGTGGCAGCCCAGCGCGCCGCTGACCACCTACCTGAGCTACAGCGAAGGGCTTTCGCTGGGACTGGAGGCACCGTTCTGGACCAGCAACGACGGCAGCACGCTGGGCGCGCGCCTGTCGCGCCAGGTCGAGGCCGGCGTGAAGTACTGCGTGGGCGAGACGCTGGACCTGACCGGCGCGGTGTACCGCATTCGCCAGCCGTACCAGTTCGCCCTGCCCGACGACACCGAGGCCGGCTTCACCTTCGTGCAGCGGGGCCAGGAGGTGCACACCGGACTGGAGCTGGCCGCCAACGGCCAACTGAGCGACAACCTGGGCATCAGCGCCAGCGCCGGTTTCATCCGCGCCCGCGCCGAGGGCACCGGCTCAGCCATGTACGAAGGCCACCAGGTGGTGAACGTGCCGCGCGTGCGCGCCACCGCGCACCTGGACTACCGCCTGCCGTTCGCCCCGGCGCTGACCGTGCAGGGCGGCTGGCGCTACGCCGGCGCCAACGTGGCCACGCCCGACGGTCGCGAGCGCGTGCCGGCATACCACGTGTTTGACGCGGGCCTGCGCTACGCCGCGTCGTGGCGCAGCCATCCGCTGGTGGTGCAGGTGGGCGTGGACAACCTGTTCAACCGCTTCTACTGGCGCGACACCGGCACGTCCGGCGGCGACGCCTACCTGTTCCCCGGCGCGCCGCGACTGGCGCGGCTGTCGGTCACGGCCGGTTTCTGATGACCTGGCTGGAGCTCGTCGGCGCCCTGATCAGCGCCCTGGCCGTGTGGCTCACGGCCAGGCGCAAACCATGGTGCTGGCCGGTGGGGCTGGTGTCGGTGGTGCTGTACGCGGTGATCTTCGTGGATGCCAAGCTGTACTCCGACGCCCTGCTGCAGGCGGCGTTCGGCGTGCTGATCATCTACGGCTGGGTACGCTGGCTGCAGCACCTGGACGCGCACGGCCGCGTGCAGGTGGCGGCCCTGCCCTTGCGGCAGGCGCTGTGGCACGTGGCCGTCGGCGCCATCGGCGCGCTGGCGCTGGGCTTTGCCATGCACCGCTGGACCGACGCCTCGCTGCCCTGGCTGGACGCGGCACTCACCGCCTTCAGCCTGGTGGCGCAGTGGTGGCAGGGACGCCGCCACGTGGCGGCGTGGTGGCTGTGGATCGCGGTGGACGTGCTGTACGTGGGCGAGTACGTCTACAAGTCGCTGCTGATCACCGCCGTGCTGTACGTGGCCTTCGTGGTGCTGGCCGTGATGGGCCTGCGCAGCTGGCGCCGCGCCACGCGCGACGCCGTGCCGGCGTAGGGGATTCAGCCAGCGGGCCGGCGTTTCGGTGCAGAATGGCCGCATGAGCCGCCCCATCGCCACCGGATTGCCGTTGTGCCTGGCGTTGCTGCTGTCGCTGGCGGCCATGCCGGCGTGGGCGCAGAACATCTACAAGTGCACCCACGGCGGCCAGGTGGAATACACCGACAAGCCCTGCGCCGGCCAGGGCGAACTGGTGCACCGCGCCAGCGACGCGGACATCATCGACCGCTACCTGCGCCTGGGCCAGGACGACGCGGCACGCGGCTACGCCGAATCCCACCTGCTGCAAGGCTTGTACGAACAACGACTCGCCGTGCACCAGCAGGCCGTTGCGGCGAAAGCACGCGCGCAGGCCGAGGAGGCCGCCGCCGCCCAGCAACGCCTGGCCGAGGCCCAGCAGCAAGAGCTGGCCGACGCCGAAGCCAGCCGCGACCGCCTGCAACGGGAAAACGACGCCCTGCGCCAGCAGAACGCCGACTACCAGGACCAGCTGACACCCGCGCAAGGCATCTACGCCTCGCCGTACCCGTACTGGGGCGCCCCACCCCGCTGGCCCCGCCACGGCGACCGCGACAACCACCGCCCCTCGCCGCCACCCCCAAACTTCCACCCCTGCGAGACCCTGGCCGGCGGGCGACTGCGCTGCTGAGGTGCCGGGATTAGGGATTCGCAAAAGCGATCGCCGCCGGAGCACCCGCTTTTTTGCAGGAGCGCACCTTGTGCGCGATGGGTGTGGCGAAAAGCATCGCGCACAGGGTGCGCTCCTACATCAGCCCGCCGTGCTTCTGGAATGCGGCGGCTTACCCCAGCAGCACCCGGTGCCGGGATTCGGGATTCGCAAAAGCGATCGCCGCCGGAGCACCCGCTTTTTTGTAGGAGCGCACCTTGTGCGCGATGGGTGTGGCGAAGAGCATCGCGCACAGAGTGCGCTCCTACATGGGCCCGCCGTGCTTCTGGAATGCGGCGGCTTACCCCAGCAGCACCCGGTTCATGCGCTGCTGAGGTGCCGGGATGGGGGATGGGGGAGTCGCAAAAGCGAGGCGCCCCGCCTGTGGGAGCGACTTCAGTCGCGATGCCTTTCCCCCCATTCCTGACGCCAGCGCAAAAGCCGCCTCCACTGGCATGGCGGCGGGCCCGTCATCTCCGCAGATGAGGGAATGCCAGGCGCCGGATTTCCGGGGTTCCCTACAGTGAGGCACAACGCGCGACCGATCCGGCGCGCGCCGGCTACAGGATGGCGTCCAGGCCCTTGCGGTCGATCAGGCTCAGCAGCTTCAGCGAGGGACCGCTGGGCTTCTTCTCGCCGATCTCCCATTTCTGCACGGTGGACACGCTGGTGTTGAGTACGGCTGCGAACACGGCCTGACTGAGCCGGGTGCTTTCGCGGATGAGCTTGATCTTGCTGGCAGCCAGAACCGGCACGGCAAGCTGGCCCAGCGCCTCGTATTCGTGCATGCGGCGCTTGCTGATCACCCCGGCCCGATGCAAGCCGATGGCCGTCTCATGGACCTCGGCGAGAATGCGGCTTTTACGGGTTTTGCCGGTCATGGCGCAGCTCCACTATTTCGCCTGCTTTCAGGGCAGCGGCAATGGCGACGTCGGTCTGGCCAAGGAGATCCGACGCCAGTTGTTGCAAGGCACGCAGCTCATGCCTGTCGATATTGGCCCGTTCGTTCTTGCCGAAACCGAAGATGAAATACCAGCGATCATCCCGGTTGGTGGCGACAAGGGTGCGGCGCCGCCTCGCTTGCCGCCACCGCGCAAAGCGACGCGTTTCTTGACGACTCGCCCACCCAGATCCGCGTCGATCAAGCCGGCCTCCATCTCGGCCACCGACCTTTGCAGGTCGGCATCCGCCAACCCGGTTCCACGCATCCAACGGCTGAACGTCCTTGTCCTGAATATCCGTTTCATGGATTTCAACCCTACCACCTGGTGATAGGGTTTTCCATCCTGGCGGCTTACCCCAGCAGCACCCGGTTCATGCGCTGCACGAAGGCGGCCGGGTCGGGCAGCGGGGCGCCGGCGGCGATCTCGGCCTGCTCCAGCAGCAGGTTGGCCAGGTCGGTGGCCTTGGCGGTGTCGGCCTCGGTGTCGAGCCGCTTGAGCAGGGCGTGGGCGGGGTTGATCTCCAGCGTGGGCTTGGACTCGGGCAGATCCTGGCCGGCCTCGCGCAGCAGGCGCGCCAGGTGCGGGGCCATTTCGTAGTCGCTGAGCGCCAGGCACGAGGGGGAGTCGGTGAGGCGGGCGGAAACCTTCACCTCGCCCACGCGCTCGCCGAGCAGCTCCTTCAGCTTTTTCAGCAGCGGTTCGGCCTCTTTCGTGGCCTCCTCCTGCTTTTTCTTGTCGGCCTCGTCCAGCGGCACTTCGCCCTTGGCGACGCTTTGCAGCTTCTTGCCCTCGTACTCGCCCAGGCTGCCGACCATCCATTCGTCGATGCGGTCGGACATCAGCAGCACCTCGATGCCCTTGGCCTTGAACGCCTCCAGCTGCGGGCTGCCGGCCGCTGCCGCGTAGCCGTCGGCGGTGATGTACCAGATGGCGTCCTGGCCGATCGCCATGCGGCCGATGTAGTCGTCCAGCGAGACGGTCTGCGCGGTGCCCTCGCCCTTGGTGCTGGCAAAGCGCAGCAGCTTGGCGATGCGCTCGCGGTTGTTGGCGTCCTCGCTGATGCCTTCCTTGAGCGTGTTGCCGAAGGCCTTGTAGAAGGTGGCGAATTTCTCCGGCTCGTCGCGCGCCAGCTTTTCGATCAGGTCGAGCACGCGCTTGACGCAGGCGGCCTTGATGCGGTCGAGCTGGCGGTTGTGCTGCAGGATCTCGCGGCTGACGTTGAGCGGCAGGTCGTCGGCATCGACCACGCCACGCACGAAGCGCAGGTAGTTGGGCAGCAGCTCCTCGGCGGCGTCCATGATGAAGACGCGCTTGATGTAGAGCTTGAGCCCCTTGCGCTCGTCGCGGCCGCCCATCATCAGGTCGAACGGCGGCTGCGAGGGCAGGTACAGCAGCGTGGTGAAGCTCTGGCTGCCCTCGACGCGGTTGTGCGTCCAGGCCAGCGCATCGTTGAAATCATGACCCAGTGACTTGTAGAAGCCCTGGTAGTCCGCGTCGCTGATGTCGGACTTGGGCTTGGCCCACAGCGCCGAGGCGGCGTTGATGGTCTCGAACTCGTCGGTGGGCTTGTCGTCCTTCTCCTTGGGCATGCGGATCGGGAAGGCCACGTGGTCGGAGTAGCGGGTGATCAGCGAGCGCAGCTGCCAGCGCTTGAGGAACTCGTCCTCGTCGGCCTTCAGGTGCAGGATCACCGACGTGCCGCGCTCGGCCTGCTCCACCTGCTCCAGCGAATACTCGCCCTTGCCGTCGCTTTCCCACTTCACGCCCTCGCCGGCCGGTGCGTCGGCGCGGCGGGTGACCACGGTGACCTTGTCGGCCACCACGAAGGCGGAATAGAAGCCCACGCCGAACTGGCCGATCAGCCGTGCGTCGGCCTTCTGCTCGCCGCTCATCGCCTCCAGGAAACGGCGCGTACCGGAGCTGGCGATGGTGCCGATGTTGGCCACCACCTCGTCGCGGCTCATGCCGATGCCGTTGTCGCGCACGGTGACGGTGCGCGCGTCCGGATCCCAGCTGACGTCGATGTGCAGCTCGCTGTCACCGGCCGACAGTGCCGGGTTGGCGATCGACTCGAAGCGCAGCTTGTCGCAGGCGTCGGACGCGTTGGAAACCAGCTCGCGCAGGAAAATCTCCTTGTGCGAATACAGCGAGTGCGTCACCAGGTGCAGGACCTGGGCGACTTCGGCTTCGAATTTGCGGGTTTCGGTGACGGGTGCGTTCATTGCGGGCTCAACTCCGTAAGGGCATGGACACGAAAAACGAGGGCCGCGCGGCGCGGCAGGCAGGTCGGGGAGATCGGGCCAGCCGCGCGCGGTTTCAAGGCAACGCCGCCTCGCCACGGCGCGATAGACTTTCACGATGACCTATCGCGGCCGCTTCGCCCCCTCGCCCACCGGAAAGCTGCATCCCGGTTCGCTGGTGGCCGCACTGGCCAGCTGGCTGTGCGCGCGCCACGCCGGCGGGCAATGGCTGCTGCGCATCGACGACATCGACCCGCCGCGCGAAGTGCCCGGCGCGGCTGCGGACATGCTGGCCACCTTGCCCGCCTTTGGCCTGGTGGCCGACGAGCCGGTGCTGTTCCAGTCGCGCCGACGCGATGCCTACGACGCCGCCCTTGCGCACCTGCGCGACAGCGGCCAGGTGTTTCCCTGCTGGTGCAGCCGGCGCGATCTCGAACCGGCCGGCGGCATCCATCGCGACGGCCGCTGCGCCACCCGCGCCGAGCCCGACCGCCTGCCGGCCTGGCGTCTGCGCGTACCCGCCGGCGAAGTGGCGTTTCACGACGCGCTGCAAGGTCCGCAGCGCCAGGATCTGCGTCAGCAGGTGGGCGATTTCGTGGTGCGTCGCGCCGACGGTCTTTACGCCTACCACCTGGCCTGCGTGGTGGACGACGCGTTCCAGCGCATCACCGAGGTGGTGCGCGGCCACGACCTGCTCGACTCCACGCCACGCCAGATATGGCTGCAACGCTGTCTCGACCTGCCCACGCCGGCCTACCGCCACCTGCCGCTGGCGCTGGCCGCCGATGGCAGCAAGCTGTCCAAGTCCACCCAGGCGCCCGCACTGGACCCGTCCAATCCGCTGCCGGCGCTGCGCCAGGCCGCCGCCTTTCTCGCCCTGCCCTGGCCGGACGACGCCACCGACGTCACCTCGGCACTGGCCTTGCTGCAGGCGCGGATGCAGCCGGACCGGCTGCCACGCGGCAACCGCCATTGGACGGCCAAAACCCGGTAAAAAAACCTTGCGAAGCGCCATCGCTTCGCGGACAGTTCCCAAGCGGCAACCGCACCCGGCCACCGCCATCCATGCATCACCCAAAGGAGAAAGGACATGACCCAGCGCACGGCATTGGTTACCGGCGGCACCGGCGGCATCGGCAGCGCGATCATCCGCTATCTCGCGCGCCAGGGGCACCGGGTGGCGACCAATTACCGTGACGAGGCCAAGGCCGAGGCCTGGCGCAAGGCCATGGCCGACGACGGCATCGAGGTGTGCATGGTGCCCGGCGACGTCAGCAACCCGGAAGCCAGCGCGGCCATGATCAGCGCCATCGAGGCAAAGTGCGGCCCGGTGGAGATCCTGGTCAACAACGCCGGCATCACCCGCGACGCCACCTTCCACAAGATGAGCTACCAGCAGTGGATGGACGTGGTGAACACCAACCTCAACGCCTGCTTCAACGTCACCCGTCCGGTGATCGAGGGCATGCGCGCGCGCAAGTGGGGCCGCATCGTGCAGATCAGCTCCATCAACGGCCAGAAGGGCCAGTACGGCCAGGCCAACTACGCCGCCGCCAAGGCCGGCATGCACGGCTTCACCATCTCGCTGGCGCAGGAAAACGCCAAGTTCGGCATCACCGTCAACACCGTCTCGCCCGGCTACGTGGGCACCGACATGGTGATGGCCGTGCCCGAGGACGTGCGCGCCAAGATCGTGGCGCAGATCCCGGTCGGCCGCCTGGGAAAGCCCGAGGAAATCGCCCACGCCGTCGCCTTTCTCACCGGCGAGGAAACCAGCTGGATCACCGGCGCCAACCTGGCCATCAATGGCGGGCACTACATGGGTTGGTGACAGGGCAGGAGTGAGTGGAGAGGAGTGAGGAGTGAGAGAAAGCGGTCGCATGCGAGCGTTGGCTCTTCATCTCACTCCTCACTCCTCTCCACTCACTCCTCAGCCTGCCAGCAGTTTCTCCAGCACCTTGCCCACCGCCGCAAAGGCGAACGCACCGGTGACATGAGTGGCGGCGCCCAGGCCGCCGCCGCAGGCCAGGTTCATGGCGTCGCCGCCGGGCGGACGCAGGCCGCAGACGGTGCCGTCGGGCTGCGGGTATTGCACGTTCTGCAGCGAATAGACGGCTGAAACGCCGAAGTAGCGACTGGGGTTGCGCGGAAAGTTGAAATCCGCGCGCAGCTTTTTGCGGATCAGGCTGAACATCGCGTCGTGCTCGGTGCGCGACAAGTCGCGCACGCGGATCTGGGTGGGATCGGTGCGGCCGCCGGCCGAGCCCACGCTGACGATGGGCAGCTTGCGGCGACGACACCAGGCGATGGTTTCCAGCTTGACGCGAAACGCGTCGCACGCATCCAGCACCACGTCGTAGCCACGGTCGAGCAGCTCGTCCAGCGTGGAGGTGGTGAGAAAGCGCTCGATCGCCTCCAGCCGGATCGTGGGGTTGATGGCGTGGGCGCGCGCGGCCATGACGCCCACCTTGGGCTTGCCGTATTCGCCGTCCAGCGCATGCATCTGGCGGTTGGTGTTGGAGACGCACACCTCGTCCGCGTCGATCAGGGTGAGCCGGCCCACGCCGCTGCGCGCCAGCGCCTCGGCCGCCCACGAGCCGACGCCGCCCACGCCGATCACGCACACATGCGCGCTGGCCAGCCGCTCGACGCTGCCGGTGCCGTAGAGGCGCTCCACGCCGGCAAAGCGTTCGGCGGGAAAATCGGGCGCGCTCATGCGCGCGGTTCCTGCGGCGGAAGACACAAACGGAAAGACATCGCTGGCGTGGCCGGTAACGGGTGCAGCGGCCATTTTATCGCGTGCAGGGTATGCTGATGTTTTCCCCTGTCGAGGACGTACCAATGCGTGCAGCGCTGATGATTCTGCTGGGCCTGGTGATTGGCGTGATCGGCACCGTCAACGTGATGAACGCGCTGGCCGCCCGCAACCCCATGCCCAAGGCGGTGATGACCACCATGGGCTATCACGTGGGCGAACTGAAAAAGGCGCTGAAGGCGAACCAGTGCGAGGCCGCTGCCGTGCAGCACCATCTTGCCCGCCTGCAATCCACCGCCAGCGACATCGTGCCGGTGTTCGGCATCGCCGACAAAGGCTTCACCGACGACGCCCGCAAGTTGCAGGACCAACTGCAACAGGCCGTGCAGGCCGCGCCGGCCAGCTGCGCCGCGCTGACCCAGGCGATCGAGCCGGTGGGCGAGGCCTGCAAGAGCTGCCACCAGCAGTACCGCTAGGCGCCCCCTGTAGGAGCGCCCTGTGCGCGATGGCTTTTGAGCCGGGATTCGTGATCCGGGATTCGCAAAAGCCAAAAGCATCGCGCACAAGGTGCGCTCCTACCAAGGCAGCTCAGCCGGGCAGCGGGATGAACTCGTCCTCGTCGCCCGGCACGGTGGGAAAGCGGCCCTCGCGCCAGTCGGCCTTGGCCTGCTCGATGCGCTCGGGCGAGCTGCTGACGAAGTTCCACCACAGGTGGCGGTCGCCATCCAGCGGCGCGCCGCCAAACAGCATCAGCCGGCTGGCTTCGCGGGCGTGCAGCACGGGCGCGTCGTCGCCGCGCTGCACCGCCATCTGCGCGGCCGCCAGCGGCAGCTCGCCCCACGCGACTCCGCCATCGACCACGTAGACGCCGCGCTCGGCGTGCTCGCGCGGCAGGGCCAGCGTCGCGCCGGCCTCCATCCGCACCTGCAGAAAAAACATCGGGGCGAACACCGCCACCGGCGAACGCTCGCCATAGGCCGTGCCGGCGATCAGCACCGCCTCCACGCCGGGCTGCCGGATCACCGGCAGCGCGTCGCGCCCGTAATGCTGGAAGCCCGGCTCCACCTCGGCGTCGGCCTGCGGCAGCGCCACCCACACCTGGATGCCGTGCAAGGCCTGTCCCGTCTCGCGCTCGTGCGGCGGCGTGCGCTCGGAGTGCACGATGCCGCGTCCGGCAGTCATCCAGTTGACCTCGCCCGGGCGGATGTCGGCCAGGCTGCCCAGGCTGTCGCGATGGCGGATGGTGCCGTCGAACAACCAGGTCACCGTGGCCAGCCCGATATGCGGATGCGGGCGCACGTCCATGCCCCTGCCGGGGGCCAACTGCGCCGGGCCCATGTGATCGAAGAACACGAACGGCCCCACCCGCCGCGCCTGCAGCACCGGCAGCAGGCGACGCACCGTGAAGCCGTCGCCGAGGTCGTGCAGGCGGCCGTCTTGCAGCAAGGTGGGTGCGTGGGTCATGGCGATCTCCCGATAGCATGAAAGGTGGCGTGGATGTTCACCACGCCCGCTGGTAGGGCAGCGGCGCGGCAAACGGCACGCCCAGCTGGTGAGCCGCGCGCAGCGGAAAGTACGGATCGCGCAACAACTCGCGCGCCATCAATACCACGTCGGCCTCGCCAGCGGCGATGACGGCCTCGGCCTGGCCGGCCTCGGTGAGCATGCCCACCGCGCCGGTCGCCACGCCTGCCTCGGCGCGGATGCGCGCGGCGAACGGCACCTGGTAGCCCGGCGCCACCGGCACGCTCGCCTGCGGCAGCAGGCCGCCGGTGGAAACGTCGACAAGGTCCACGCCCAGCGGCTTGAGCTGCTGCGCCAGCTGCACGCTCTGCTCGATGTCCCAGCCGCGCGGGCCGTCGGCCGGCGCCCAGTCGGTGGCCGAGATGCGCAGCCACAGCGGCAGGTGATCCGGCCACACCTCCCGCACGGCGGCCACCACCTCGCGCACCAGCCGCGTGCGGTTGTCGAAGCTGCCGCCGTAGTCGTCGGTGCGCTGGTTGCTGAGCGGCGACAGGAACTGGTGCAGCAGGTAGCCATGCGCGGCATGCAGTTCGACCAGCTCGAAACCGGCCGCCAGCGCACGTTGCGCGGCAGTGCGGAAATCCTCCACCAGCGCACGGATACCGGCCGCGTCCAGCGCCTGCGGTGCCGGCCAGCCGGCGTCGAACGGCAAGGCCGATGGCGCCACCGTGGGCCAGTCGCCCTGCCCTGCCGGCAAGGCGCCATGGCCCTCCCATGGCCGCAGCGCGCTGGCCTTGCGCCCGGCGTGCGCCAGTTGCACGCCGGCGATGGCGCCCTGCGCCTTGATGAAACGGGTGATCGGCTGCCATGCCGCCTGCTGCGCCTCGTTCCACAGGCCGGTGTCGCCGGGCGAGATGCGCCCCTGCGCGGACACCGCCGTGGCCTCGGCCATCACCACCGCCGCGCCGCCCACCGCGCGACTGCCCAGGTGCACGAGGTGCCAGTCGTCGGGCAGCCCGTCGGTGGCCGAGTACTGGCACATGGGCGACACCACCAGGCGGTTGCGCAAGCGCAGGCCGCGCTGTTCCAAGGGATCGAAAAGCGTCATGGGCGTTACCGATGGGGAAGGAGTTGCCAGAGATGCCGTCACCGGCCGCGTCGATCAAGGGGCAAGGGCCCACGGGTGATCCACGCCGCGATGCGCGCGGCCACCGGCGCGGGCGCCTTCATCCAGCGAAAGTGGTCGGCGGCGGCGCCGTCCAGCGCGTCCGGCCCCAGTACCGCCACCTCGCGTGCGGATCGCGGCATCTTGCCCAGCAGCCAGTCCAGCGAGGCGGCCGGCCCCAGCCAGTCGTCGCGCAGGCGCAACGCCAGTATCGGCAGGTCGAGCGCCGCCAGGCGCGACTCCAGGTCCGGCGCCATGCCGCGTGCCGCATAGCGGCCGGTGCGACCGCTGCGCGCCCAGTCGGCGATCACGCCGCGCGCCTCGTTGCCGCCAAAGCCGATCCGGCGCCCTGGCAGATGTCCCCGCGCGCACGCCAGCAGCGGCGCCAGCACATAGGCCAGCCCCACCAGCCAGCCGCGACGAAACCGCCGCCAGTACGGCGCGCCGCTGGCCACCAGCACCAACCCGGCAAACGCTTGCGGATGCAGCGCCGCCAACAGCGCGCCCAGCTGGCCACCCAGGCTGTGCCCGCCCAGCCAGATGCGTGCCTGCGGCCAGCGCGCGCGCACCGCCGCCAGCGCCGCCGGCAGGTCGTCGCCCAGCAGTTGGCGATAGCCCCAGTTGCCGCGCCAGCCGGCGCGCCGATCGCTGGAGCCGATGCCGCGCCACTCGTGCAAGGCCACCGCCACGCCATCGTGCGCCAGCGCCTGCGCCAACGGCAGGTACTGCCGTGCCGACACGCCCATCGCCGGCAGCCACAGCAACACATGGCGCGGTTCGCCGGCCGGCGGCACGCACAACAACTCGAAGCGCGCGCCATCGGCGGCGCGCACGGGCACGGTTTCGGCAGCCGCCGATGTGTCGGTGCGTTCGTTCATGAGCCACACGCTAGCGAAGTTCGTGCGTGCCACCAAACGCGCCATGCCGGGCGGGCATGGAAAGGCCGGCTCGCGTCGCGTGCATACCCGAAAAAAAAGACCGGCTTGCGCCGGCCGGCGTGCCTGAAAAAAAAAGGCCGGCTTGCGCCGGCGTGCGTGCCTGAAAAAAAAGGCCGGCTTGCGCCGGCCTTTTGCAAATAGGGTGTCGTTGCGATCAGATCGCCGTGACTTCCTCGGCCTGCAGGCCCTTCTGGCCATTGACGACCTTGAAGCTCACTTTCTGGCCTTCCTGCAGGCTCTTGAAACCCGAGCCGGTGATGGCGCGGAAATGCACGAACACATCCGGGCCCGCTTCGCGGCTGATAAAGCCGAAGCCCTTGGCGTCGTTAAACCACTTGACTGTACCTACTTCACGATCCGACATAGCTCACTCCGATCCAATTGCAGACGCTGAGACAAACCGACCTCGACAGGCCGACGCTTACTGAGCATGCAGGGTCGGGTGAAACGATGCGGATCTAAGTAATCCATACCGGCACGCACGTAGCCAAGCAAACGCAGTCGGGCAAGCATAGCGGATTTTTCCGGCGCAAGTACCAGCCCCAAAGCCCCCGTTGGCGGGTGTCGATTTGGCGTGAAAGCGCGCCCCCGCCGGCCCCGTTTGCCACCGCGCCGACGACCACCCGGGCAAGGGCCGCGCGCAGGCCTTGGGCCATTTTCAGCGGTCGGTCATTTCAGGTTTTCTTTACCGCCGACTCTCTAGTGTGCGTCGGTGAAATCACCGGCGGCCCATTACCATCCGGCGGTCGACAAACGCCCCCGAAGGAGAACCCTCGATGCCTCATCACGCACGCCTGTTCGCGACCGCCCCGGCCTGTGCCGCGGCGCTGCTCGCCGGCCTGCTGCTGGGTGGCTGCGCCGCCCACAAAACCACCACCACGGCCCGCACCGGCGCCACGTCGGCACCGGCCACGGCCAGCCATGCGGGTGCGGCGCCCGCCAGCGTCCGCAAGTCCGCCCCTGCCGCACGCGCCAAGCCCTTGCCCGAGCGCACCGGCATTGCCGCCTGCGACGACTACCTGGCCAGCTACATCGGCTGCCACCGGGCCGCCGGCATCTTTGCGCCCGGCCAGTTGCAGGACCGCTACGAGGCCATGCGCAACAGCCTGCTGCGCGATGCGCAAAACCCCGACATCCGCCCGCAGCTGGCCGCCCGCTGCAACTCGCTGGCCACCCAGTTGCGCACGGCCCTGCACGGCAAGGCCTGCGAGGTGAGCCCGGCGCCAGCTGCCAGCAGCTCGCCCTGATTCACACGCCCGGCGCGGCGCGCCAATGGGCGCGCAGCAACGGCGCCAGCGCGGCGGGCCGGCAGCGGGCCAGCCGTACGCGCGGCGTGCCGTGCCAACGGGCGGTGTCGGCGAGCGTTTGCGCCAACGCCTCGGCCAAGGCCGGCGTCACCGGCGTATCCGGCTGCAGGTACAGCGCCTTGACCTCGAACACGCCCTCGGCGCGATGCGCCTTGGCGTCCAGCCGCCCCACCAGCTCGCCGCGATGCAGGATGGGCAGCACGTAATAGCCGTAGCGCCGGCGCGCGGCCGGCGTGTAGCACTCCAGCGTGTAGTCGAAATCGAACAGCGCGCGGGCACGGGCGCGGTCCCACACCAGCGGGTCGAACGGTGACAGCAAGGCCGTGCGGGTGGCTCGCAGGCGGCCACGGCATGCTTTCTCCAACAGCGATGCGTGGTCGCGATGGACGTAAGCGGGCACCTGCCAGCCGCGCACCGGCACGGCCAGCAGCTCGCCACTGTCCAGCAGCGGCGCCAGCTCGCGCTCGCCGACCGCCGGCGACAGGCGGTGGTAGTCGGCGATCCACGCTGCCTGCGCCACGCCCAGCGCGCGCACCGCGTCGGCGATGAAGCGCTGGCGCAGCGCGGCCGCGCCACGCGGCGCGGCGGACTCGGCATATGGTGGATCGAGCCGTGCCAGCACGCGCTCGGCCAGGTCGTACACGCGCTGGAAACGCTCGCGCCGCGCCACCATCAGCTCGCCCAGCGCAAAGCTGGCCTCCAGCCAGCGCTTTTCCGGCTTCCACGTCCACCAGCCCGACGACGAGGCGTCCCCCGGGGGCCGTGCGAAATCCGCCGCGCGCACCGGGCCGTTGGCGCGGATATGGGCCAGCAGCGCGTCCATCTGCGGGCGGTGCGCCTGCGCCATCCGCTGCGCGTGGCGATGCGCCCAATGCCGCTGGCCCCGGGCCTGGCTCCAGGCGCGGTGCAACGGCACGTCCGACGCGCCGACCAGGCAGGCCTCGTGCGCCCAGCACTCGGCCAGTTGGCCGGCGGCCAGCGCCTCGTCCAGCCAGGCCATGGGGTAGTCGCCCAGGCGCGCATGCAGCACCAGGTAGGGGCTGCGCGCCACCACGTGGATGGTGTCGATCTGCAGCAGCCGCATGCGCTCGATGGCGGCCACCACGTCGGCCGGCCGCGCACGCCGGCGCGGCGGTTGCAGCAAGCCCTGCGCCGCCAGGTGCAGGGCGCGGGCCTGGGACAGGCTCAGCATGGCGCACGCCCGCAGGCGCCATGGCCACACGGCGGCTTCACGGCCAGCAGATCAGCATCGGAAATCGGCATGCACGGCATCTCCGGCGTGTCCGCCGCCGGCGTCGCCGGGACGTCACACGCACATGCGCCTCGTTGAATCGTCATTCTGGCATGGAGTATCCACCATGAAATCCCGCAAGCCATGGCTGCCCCTGATCGCCGTCGGCACCGTGCTGGCCACCGGCGTCGTGATGGCGCAGGACACGCCGCCGACCGCCGGCCAGGCCAGCTACCAGACGCCGCAAGGCGAACTGACCGTGCGCAGCGCGCCCGCCCCCGCGCCGCAGATCGCTCCGGCGCCGCCATTCTCGCAACTGGCCGGGGGCGGCAAGGGCATCAGCGAGCAACAGGCGAGCGCCTACCCGCCGCTGGCCAACGATTTTCTCCACGCCGACAGCAACCGCAACGGCAGCATCAGCGCGGACGAATACGCGCGCTGGAGCAAGCAGCCCTGAGCACGCGGCGGGCCGCCCGCCGGCGGTCCGTCGGCAACGCCGGCCAGGCGGACGGCGTGACCCGGCTTTTTGTTGCCTCTAAGCTTGCGTTCCCCGACGACGCACGAGGCGTCGCCTCCGTCTTGCCCAGGAGCCGTCGATGAAGCCCCGATCCGCCGCTTGGCCGCTGGCGCTGGCCGCCTGCCTGGCCGCCCTGCCCGGCCACGCGCAGAACCCCGACCCCACCGACATCCGCGCCTGCACCGGCATCGAGACCGACTCGCAGCGGCTGGCCTGCTACGACCGCGCCACCGGCCGGGTCAACCTGCCCACCGCGCAGAAGCGCGTCGACGCGGGCGCCACCAGCATGTTCGACCACGACAGCCACGACCGCGTGGCGGCCAATGACGAGGTGGCCGCGCCGCTGTCGCTGCTGGACAGCCGCTGGGAGCTGTCGCCGGAGAGCAAGCTGGGCACGTTCAACGTGCGCGGCTACAAGCCCGTCTACCTGCTGCCGGCGTTCATGACGAACAACCAGAACAACATGCCGCACAGTCCCAACCCCGACAACACGGTGACGGACAACCAGCAACTGGACAACCTGGAGGCGAAGTTCCAGCTGAGCCTGAAAACCAAGGTGTGGCAGGGCGTGTTCGGCGACGCTGGCGACCTGTGGGTGGCCTATACGCAGTCGTCCCGCTGGCAGGTCTACAACTCGGAGCTGTCGCGGCCGTTCCGCGAGACCAACTACGAGCCCGAGGCGATGCTGGTGTTCAACACGCACTACCAGCTGATGGGCTGGACCGGGCGCATCCTGGGCATCGGCGTGAACCACCAGTCCAACGGCCGCGGCAACCCGCTGTCACGCAGCTGGAACCGGGTGATCGCCGACGTGGGTTTCGAGCGTGACGGCTGGACGGTGATGCTGCGCCCGTGGTGGCGCATTCCCGAGCAGCGCCGCGTGGATGACAACCCCGACATCAGCGACTACATCGGGCGCGGCGAGATGCAGATCGTGCACGAGGCCAACGGCCAGGAAGTGGCCTTGATGCTGCGTCACTCGATGCGCGGCGGCGACCGCAGCCACGGCGCGGCACGCTTCAGCTGGAGCTTTCCGCTGGCGGGCAACCTGCGCGGCTATGCCGAGGTGTTCCACGGCTACGGCGAAAGCCTGATCGACTACAACCACCGGGCCACCTACCTGGGCCTGGGCGTGTCGCTGCTGGACTGGTACTGAGAAAAGCCCCTCTCCCGCAAAGCGGAGCCCTCTCCCGCCCTTCGGGCACCCTCTCCCGCAAAGCGGGAGAGGGGATCAAAAGCCGCTCTTTCGATGGCGTCGACGCATCCTCACCATCCCCTCTCCCGCTTGCGGGAGAGGGTGCCCGAAGGGCGGGAGAGGGCGCTTTTGCTTCTGGCCGGTGACGGCGCAACGTGGTTCAGTGGTGGTGGCCGCCTTCGCCGTGCACGTGACCGTGGGACAGCTCCTCGGCGGAGGCCTCACGCACGCTGCTCACGTCGATGGCGAAGTGCAGGGTCTTGCCGGCGAGCGGATGGTTGCCGTCGACGTACACCTTGTCGTCCTCGACCTTGGTCACGGTGACATTGATCTCACCCTGCGGGCCGCGGCCCTGGAACTGCATGCCGGGCTGGATGTCGTCCACGCCCTGGAACGCCGCGCGCGGCACTTCCTGCACCAGCTCGGGACGATGCACGCCGTAGCCCTCCTCGGGCGCCACGTCGGCATTGAACGCGTCGCCGGCAACGCGGCCCTCCATCTGCTTCTCCAGCCCCGGCACGATCTGGCCGGTGCCATGCAGGTAGGTCAGCGGGGCGCGTCCCTGGGAGCTGTCGATGACCTGACCCTCGTCATCGGTGAGCGTGTAGTGGAAAGCGACCACGGCGTTCTGGGCAATCTGCATGAAGACTCTCGCATGGGGTTCAAAACCGCCGGCCTGCGGCCGGCACGAAGGCGCAGGGTAACAGATGCGGCCCGGCGGCCCGTCGACGCGGCATGGGTGATACTGCGCCGATGAAGCCATGTTTCACGCCCTGGCGTGTGCTTTGCGTGGGCGTCGCGTGGATGGCGCTGGCGCTTTCCGTCACGCCCGCCCGCGCCGCCCAGCCCGACGCGGCGCTGGCGGCGCGCATCGACGCGTACATCGGCCAGCCGCGTTTCGCCGGTGCCAGTTGGGGCATCGCCGTGGCCTCGCTGGACGATGGCCGCACGCTGTACGCCCACCACGCGGACCGGCTGCTGCAGCCAGCCTCCACCGCCAAGCTCTACACCGCCGCGCTGGCGCTGGCGACGCTGGGCGGTGACTACCGCCTGCCCACCCGACTGCTGGCGCGCGATGCGGTGCGGCGCGGGCGCCTGCACGGCCCGCTGGTGCTGCAGGGCAGCGGCGACCCCACCCTGGGCACCCCCGCCCACGCCGACTGGGCCGACCAGTTGGCGGCGCAACTGGACGCGCGCGGCATCCGTCGCATCCAGGGCGACCTGATCGCGGATGACGGCTTTTTTCGCGGTCCCGCCATCGGCGCGGGCTGGGAGGCGGGCGACCTGCAGGCCGCGTTCGCCGCGCCGGCCACAGCCCTCGGCGTGGACGAGAACAGCGTGCGGGTGACGGTGACGCCCGCTGCCGCGCCGGGCCAGCCTGCGCAGGTCGCCTTCGCGACCGACGACAGCGGCATGCGGCTGGACAACCAGTTGCGCACTGTCGCCACGGCGGCGGACGAGGACATCCACCTGTACCGCGCGCCGGGTACGGCGACACTGCACGCGTTCGGCACCGTTGCGGCGGGCAGCGCGCCACGGCACTACAAACTGTCGCTGCCCGATCCCGCCGCCGTGGCCGCGCGGCGCCTGCTGGCCGCGCTGGCGCGCCATCGCATCCGCGTGGACGGCGCGCTGCAGGTACGCCGCTGGCCGCAGGACGAGCGCGAGCTGCTGGCCGGCACCCGCGTGCTGGCCCAGGTGCTGTCGCCGCCGCTGGGCCAGATCCTGCACGATGGCCTCAAGCGCTCGCAGAACCTGTACCTGCAGAACCTGCTGGCGCACGTGGGCACGCGACTGCCGGTGGACGCGGCGACGGATCATGCCGACAGCGACCAGCGCGCCATCGCCGCGCTGCAGGCGCTGCTCGGCCGTGCGGGCATCGCGCCCACGGCCGCGCGCATCGTGGACGGCAACGGCCTGTCGCGCCGCAACCTCACCACGGCCAACGCCCTGGTGCGCGTGCTGACCTACCTGGCCGCCACGCCGCAGGCCGCACGGCTGCGCGACGCCCTGCCGCTGGCCGGCGTGGACGGCTCGCTGGCCGCGCGCCTGCGCGGCACCGCCGCGCAAAACAACATGCGTGCGAAAACCGGCTCCATGGCCTACGTGCAATGCCTGGCCGGCTACGTCACCTCGGCGGCGGGCGAGCGGCTGGTGTTCGCCATCATGCTCAACAACGACACCTCCCCGTCCGAGGCGCGCGCGGCGGTGGACACCATCGCGGCGATGCTGGCCGACGCCGGCCGCCGCAACTGACGCCTAGCCCAGCAGGGCCAGCGTGTCCTTGCCGATCTTCGCCGGCGTGTCGGTGGGCGCGTAGCGCCGCACCACCCGGCCCCGCGCGTCAACCAGGAACTTGGTGAAGTTCCACTTGATCGCCGTGCTGCCCAGCACGCCCCTGCCCTCGCGCCTGAGCCACTGGTACAGCGGATCGGCCTGCTTGCCGTTTACCCTGATCTTGGCAAACAGCGGAAAGGTGACGTCGTAGTGCGTGCGGCAAAACGCCTGGATCGCCGCCTCGTCGCCCGGCTCCTGGTGGCGAAACTGGTCGCAGGGAAAACCCAGCACCACCAGCCCCCGCTCGCGCTGCTCGCGCCACAGCGCCTCCAGCCCGGCGTACTGCGGCGTGAACCCGCATTGCGAGGCCACGTTGACGATCAGCAAGGTCTTGCCGCGCCACTCGCCCAGCGAGCGCCATTGGCCGTCGATGTCACGGACGCTGAAATCATGGGCAGTGGTCATGGCCGCTCCGGCTCGGGGAATTTGCGCAGTCTAGGCAGCAGCGGCCCCTGCCGCGATGCCCGCCGGCGAACGCATCGCCTGCTGCAACGGGGTTTCCCGCCTCGTCACGGCCTACAATGGCGCCTTCCCCACCGGCCGGACCTGCGCGTGATCCGCTTTGTCGATGTCCACAAGTCCTACCGCGCCGGCGGGCGCGACGTGCCGGCGCTCAAGCCGTTCAGCCTGGACATCGCCGATGGCGAGGTGTTCGGCATCATCGGCCTGTCCGGCGCCGGCAAATCCACCTTGCTGCGGCTGATCAACCTGCTGGAACGGCCCAGCGGCGGGCGCATCGAGGTGGACGGCGTGGAGATGACCACGCTGACCGAGCCCGCGCTGCGCGCGCAGCGGCGGCGCATCGGCATGATCTTCCAGCACTTCAACCTGCTGGCCTCGCAGACCGTGGCCGACAACGTGGCCTTTCCGATCCGGCTGGCCGGCGAGCGGCGGGCAGACGTGATACGCCGGCGCGTGGACGAGCTGCTGGCGCGCGTCGGCCTGGCCGAGCATGCGGACAAGTACCCCTCGCAACTTTCCGGCGGCCAGAAACAGCGCGTGGGCATCGCGCGCGCGCTGGCCAACCGGCCGTCCATCCTGCTGTGCGACGAGGCCACCAGCGCACTGGACCCGCAGACCACCGCCTCGGTGCTGTCGCTGCTGGCCGGCATCAACCGCGAGCTCAAGCTCACCATCGTGCTGATCACCCACGAGATGGACGTGGTGCGCCGCGTGTGCGACCGCGTGGCGGTGCTCGACGCCGGCACCATCGTGGAGCACGGCAGCGTGGCCGACGTGTTTCTGCACCCGCGCCACGCCACCACCAAACGCTTCGTCAACGAGGCGCTGCCGGAGGAGGAGGCCGGCGCGCACATGGCCTATGCGCAGGTGCCGGGACGACTGCTGCGCCTGAGCTTTCGCGGCGACACCACGATGACACCGGCGCTGGGCCGCGTGGCGCGCGATACCGGGGTCGATTTCAACATCCTTGCCGGCCGCATCGACCGCATCAAGGACCTGCCCTACGGCCAGCTCACGCTCGCCGCGCAGGGCGAGCACGTGGACGCGGCGCTGGCGGCGCTGCGCCAGGCCGGCATCGAGATCGAGGAGCTGCCGCGATGAACCTGCTGCAACGCCTGTTTCCCCACATCGACGACTGGGCCGAGATCGGGCGCGCGAGCATCGACACGCTGCTGATGCTGGGCGGCTCGCTGGCGCTCACCCTCGTCATCGGCCTGCCGCTGGGCGTGCTGCTGTTTCTCACCGGCGGCGACCAGTTGCGCCCGATGCCCAGGCTCTACGCGGTGACCTCGCTGCTGGTGAACATCCTGCGCTCGGTACCGTTCATCATCCTGATGATCGTGCTGATGCCGCTGACCTACGTGCTGGTGGGCACCAAGCTCGGCATCCGCGGCGCGATACCGCCGCTGGTGACCGGCGCCGCGCCGTTCTTTGCGCGGCTGGTGGAAACCGCGCTGCGCGAGGTGCAGCACGGCGTGATCGAGGCCAGCCAGGCGATGGGCGCCAGCGTGTGGCAGATCGTGCGCCACGTGCTGCTGCCCGAGGCCCGCGCCGGCATCGTGGCCGGCACCACCGTCACCGCCATCGCGCTGGTGGGCTACACCGCCATGGGCGGCGCCATCGGCTCCGGCGGCTTGGGCGACCTGGCCTACCGCTACGGCTACCTCAGCTACCAGTCCGACTACATGGTGGTGACCGTGGTGCTGCTGGTGGTGCTGGTGCAGCTTTTGCAGATGATCGGCGACCGCATCGTGACGCGCATGAGCCGGCACTGACGCGCCACCGCCTTTTACAGATGGCGGTATGGACGGCTATTCTGGTGCGCCGCGCCTGGTGTTCCCCGCCATGAAACTCCCCGTCCCGCTCCTCGCCACCGCCCTTTCCCTGCTGCTCGCCGCCTGCGGCGGGCCCGGCAAGAGCGACGGCAACACGCTGACCGTGGCCGCCACCGCCGTGCCCCACGCCGAGATCCTGAAGCAGGTGAAACCCCTCCTGGCCAAGGAGGGCGTGGACCTTGAGATCAAGGTGTTCGCCGACTACGTGCAGCCGAACACGCAGGTGGCCGAGAAGGCGATCGACCTCAACTACTTCCAGACCAAGCCCTATCTGGACGCGTTCAACCGCGAGCGCGGCACACAGCTGACCATCGTCACCGGCGTGCACATCGAGCCGTTCGGCGCCTACTCGCGCAAGTACACGAGCATCGACGTCCTGCCCGACGGCGCCAGCGTCACGCTGCCCAACGATCCCAGCAACAACAGCCGCGCCTTGCTGCTGCTGGCCAGGAACGGATTGATCTCACTGCGCGACCCCAACGACGAGACGGCCACACTGAAGGACATCACCGCCAACCCGAAACACCTGGCCTTCCGCCCGTTGGAGGCGGCCATGCTGCCGCGCACGCTGGACGAGGTGGACCTGGCGCTGATCAACACCAACTACGCGCTGGCCGCCGGCCTCAACCCCACGAAAGACGCCCTGCTGATCGAGGACAGGAACTCGCCCTACGTGAACTACCTGGTCGGCCGCCCCGACAACAAAGACGACCCGCGCGTGCAGAAACTGGCCAAGGCGCTGACCAGCCCCGAGATCAAGGCGTTCATCGAGCGGAAATACCAGGGCGCGGTGCTGCCCGCGTTCTGAGGCCAGCCCAGACAACCCCCTCCCAACCTCCCCCTGCGCGCAGGGGGAGGAGCCAGAAGCCCGCACGCACCAGGGGGCAGGGAAACCCCTACCCCTGCCCTGCCGGAATCTCGAACACCTGCCGCAGGTACGCCACGTAGGCCGGGTCCTCGCACATGTTCTTGCCGGGCGAGTCGCTGAGCTTGGCCACCGGCTGGCCGTTGCAGCGGATCATCTTGATCACGATCTGCAACGGCGTGGGACCCACGTCGTTGGTGAGGTTGGTGCCCACGCCAAACGCCAGCTGGCAGCGGCCGCGAAAATGTGCGTACAGCTGCATCACGCGGGGAATGTCCAGGCCGTCGCTGAACACCAGCACCTTGCCGCGCGGGTCCACGCGGTTGGCCTGGTAGTGCGCCAGCACTTTCTCGCCCCAGGCAAAGGGGTCGCCGGAGTCGTGGCGGGTGCCGTCGAACAGCTTGCAGAAGTACATGTCGAAATCGCGCAGGAACGCATCCAGGCCGTACACGTCCGACAGCGCGATACCCAGGTCGCCGCGATACTCCTTGGCCCAGGCCTCCAGCGCGGCCACCTGCGAATCGCGCAGGCGCGGGCCCAGCGCCTGGTGCGCCTGCAGGTATTCGTGCGCCAGCGTACCCAGCGGGGTGAGGTCGAGCTTGCGTGCCAGCCACACGTTGCTGGTGCCGGCCAGTTGCGGGCCCAGCGCCTGCCGCAAGGTTGTCACCACCTCCTGTTGCCAGGCGCGGGAAAAGCGCCGACGCGTGCCGTAGTCGGCGATGCGGCAGCCGGCGTAGCCGGGCGTGTCGCGCAGCAGGCCGATCTTCCCTTGCAACCGCTGTCGCCCCTCGGCCAGGTCGAGCCCGGCGCTGGCATGGCGGAAATACACCTCGTTGACGATCGCCAGCAGCGGCACCTCGAACAAAATGGTGTGCAGCCACGGCCCGCTGATGTGGATGTCGATCTCGCCATTGCCTGCCTCGGCCGGCGCGATGCGCACGTATTTCTCGTTGAGCTGGAACAGCCCGAGGAAATCCACGAAATCGCTCTTGATGAAGCGCCAGCCGCGCAGGTAGTCCAACTCGTCCGGGGTGAAGCGCAATTGGCACAGCGCGGCCAGCTCGGCGCGGATCTCGTCGATGTACGGCACCAGGTCCACGCCCGGGTTGCGGCACTTGAAGCGGTATTCCACCTGCGCGGCGGGATACTGGTGCAGCACCACCTGCATCATCGAGAACTTGTACAGGTCGGTATCCAGCAGCGACTCGATGATCATCGGCGACCCAGGTTGGCGACGGAAAACGCGTCCATTATCCACCTGCCGCGGTCTCGGCTTTTTCGACAGGCAAAAAGAAACCCCAGCGGCCAGGGGAGGACCGGTGGGGTTTGTCAGGTTGGCCTCCAGGGGAGGAAGGGCCAACCCCTCGGTGGCGGGATGTTGCGTTGCCACCTCTGGTCGCCATCACGGCGATACACGACATTAGTGCGGCCACGGCGCCAGTGGTTCAAGCGTTGCCTCGAAACTGTTCAGTTGCGCGACAGTCTTGGCAACCGGTGCCGTGAACACCCTAAAAGGTCGCGCATTCTAACGGAGTCCCATGTGAATTTTGTGCGATGTTTCATGGTTTTGATGACTGGCCTGGCGTGGCACGCCAGCGCGGCCGAACTGCACGTGGAAACGGGCCGGCACAGCAGCACCTGGACCACCGAGGCGCTGTTGCACCGGCCCGACGTGCGCCGCATCACCGTCCCCGGCGACGTGGCTTTCCACCGCACCATGCAGTACCGCGCCGTGCCGCTGGCGGCGCTGCTGCAGGACGTGCGCGCGGATGACCACCTGCAGTTCACCGCCAGCGACGGTTTTGTGGCGGAGATGCCCGCCGCGCTGGTGTTGCAGCCCAACGGCAGCACCGCCTGGCTGGCCATCGACGACCCCGCCCACCCCTGGCCGGCGCCGGATGCCGGCCACGGCAGCGCGGGGCCGTTCTACGTGGTGTGGACCGAGCCGCGTGCGGCGGGCATCGGTCCCGAGCAATGGCCGTTCCAATTGGCCGCGATCCGCGTGCTGCCCGATCCTGCCGCGCGCTTCGCGGCGATCCAGCCGGCGGCGGAGTTGCCCGCCGACAGCCCGGTGCGGCGGGGTTTTGCCGTGTTCCAGCGCACCTGCTTCGCCTGTCACACGCTCAACGGCGAGGGCGCCGCCACGCTGGGGCCGGACCTGAACCTGCCGCACAACCCCGTCGAGTACCTGCCCGCCGACCTGCTGCGCGCCTACATCCGCGATCCGCAATCCCTGCGGCGCTGGCCGCAGGCCCGCATGCCCGGGTTCAGCCGGCAGGTGCTGCCGGACACGGACCTGGATGCCCTGCTTGCGTACCTGCGGCACATGGCCGATCACCGGCCGCCGCCAGGCGGGCACTAGCCGGGTCGGCGGTGACGGCGGTCCGGCCGCGTATCACGCGTACCCGATCGCGGGCGATCCGCCGGACGCGGACGGTCCACGCGTGGGCCGTCCGTGCGCGGCGAACGATCCGCACGCGGGCGATTCGCGCGCGGCGGACGGTTGCCGTGGCTGTCACGGTTGCCCTGGTTTGCGCCACCACGATTGCCATGGTTGGTACGGTCGGTGCGAGGCGGCGAGGTGTGGCGCGGGCCATCGTCGCGCCGTGGCCGGTGGTTGTCCCGCCGTACCGGATGCTGCGGGCGAACGACATGGCCCTGGCCGCGATAACCCTGGCCGTACCAGACGCGGCTGACGCCCACGCGCACGCCCGGCGTGTAGCAGCAGCCGGCGTAGCCGCCGTAACCGTAGTAGCTGTCGTAGCCATACGGCGCGTAGTAGCCATCCTCGTACACGGGGGTGCTCTGGCCGTAGTACACGTCGCCCTGCACGCCTTCGCGGCGCACGTAGTCGTAGTTGGGATCGACATAGCAACCGGCCAGCATCGCCGCGACGGACAACAGGCCCAGCTTGGCAAGCGCGCGCTTCATGCTCGTTCTCCCCGTCGGATGTGATTCACGCTAGCGCCTGCCGCTTGAACCCGTACTGAGTCGACGCCCACTTGTGCGGGCTTCAGCCGAAATGGCTTTTGGCGATGCCGGCAAAGCATCGCGGCTGAAGCCGCTCCCCCAAGGTGTCATGCCCGCCCGTGAGCACGGCGGGACAGCCGGCGGTCACGCGTCAATCCTTGCGCTTGCCCAGGTCGTTGCGCGGTGGCGGCAACGCATCGGTACTGTCGCCACCGGCCACCGGCGGATGCAGGTCGGTGCCGCCATGCGGCTGGGCCGGGTTGGCATCGGGCCACGTCGGCCCCTGGCGTACCCGCTCGTTCTTGCTGTCCAGCAGCGCCTGGATATGCGCCACCGCCTCTTCCGGGGTTATGTGCTTTACCGGCACCTCGACCGGGATACGCGGCGCGGCCTTCTTTGCCGGCGCGCGCCTGGCAGCGGCTTTCTTTGCCGGCACCGCCGGTGCCGCCCGCCTTGCCGGTGCCGGGCGCGCGACTGCAGCCTTGCGGGGGGCGGCCTTTTTCGCGACGACCTTGCGGGCGGCGGTCTTTTTCGTGGCGGGCTTCCGGGCGACAGCCTTTTTCGGTGCGGCCTTCTTTGCGACGGCCTTCTTTGCAGCAACCTTCTTTGCAGCAACCTTCTTTGCAGCAACCTTCTTCGCAGCGACCTTCTTCGCAGCGACCTTCTTCGCAGCAACTTTCTTCGGCGCGGCCTTCTTCGCCACCGCCTTCTTCACTGCCGCCTTCTTCGGTGCGGCGCGTTTGGCGACGGATTTCTTCGCCGGCGCCTTGCTGGCGGCCTTTCGTGCCGTGGTCTTCTTGGCGGGGGCCTTGCTGGCCGTGGCCTTGGCGGCCTTCGCGGCGGGCTTTCGGGCGGAGGACTTCTTTGCCGCGGACTTCTTCGCAGCCGACTTGCGGGTCGTAGCCATGCGTTCGTTCTCCTGCGGTGGTCAATGGAACCACGGCCAGTATGCATGCCCGGGCCGTGACGGGCACGCAACGCCGCAGCATCCGTTCACCTCAAAAGCCCGGATGCAGCAACTCGTTGATGAAATACGGCAGTACCCGCGCGTCCATCAGCAAGGTGAACACCACGCCGTACGCGGCGCCCCACAGGTGCGCGCTGTGGTTGACCATGCCCTGCCCGCGCCGATCCATGTAGATCGAGTAGGCCGTGTACAGCACCGCGTAGACGATCGCCGGCATCGGCACCACCAGCACCACGATGCGCTGCCACGGCGCTAGCAGGATAAACGCGAACAACACCGCCGACACCGCGCCCGACGCGCCCAGGCTGCGGTAGTTGGGGTCGGCGCGATGCTTGAGAAAGGTGGGCAGGATCGACGCCACCAGAGCGCCGATATAGAAAAGCACAAACCCCAGGCCACCCAGCCGCGAGGCGAAAAAGCCCTCCATCACCCGGCCGAAAAAGAACAGCGTGAACATGTTGAAGAACAAGTGGCCGATGTCGGCATGCACCACGCCATAGGTCACCAGCCGGTAGTACTCGCGCTGGCGGCTGATGGCCGGCGGCCACAGGATCAGGTCGTTCATCAGGCGCGCGTTCTTGAATGCCAGCCAGGAAACCACGCAGGTGATGGCGATGATGATCAAGGTGACAGGCATGGACGGTTCCGCGGCAAGGGTTGATCCGGCATCTTGGCGAGCGCCGCGCCGCTTGTCGAATGCGGCGGCGCTGTCGCGAAAAACCCCGCATGGTTATGATGCGCGATTGCTCACCGACGATCGCCCCATGACTGCCTTGCGCTATTTTCATCTGGACGTCTTTACCGCCACACCGGGCGGCGGCAACCACCTGGGCGTGGTGATCGGCGCCGACCACTGGAGCGGCGAGGAGATGCAGCGTTTTGCGCGTTGGACGGCACTGGTGGAGACCACCTTTCTGCTGCCGCCCACCGATCCGTCGGCGAGCTACCGCGTGCGTATTTTCATGCCGCACAAGGAGATCCCGTTTGCCGGCCACCCCAGCATCGGCAGCGCGCATGTGGTGCTGGACGCCGGCCTGGCGCAGCCGCGCGACGGCCTGCTGTGGCAGGAGTGCGGCGCCGGCGTGCTGCCCATCCGCGTCGAGGGCCACGGCCCCACGCGCGAACTGCTGTTGCAGTCGCCGCCCTCGCGCGTGCTGGCCACCGGCGTCCAGGCGCACCCGTTGCTGGCCCCGGCGCTGGCCGGCGTGGATGCCGGCGCACTGCCGCCGGCGCTGGTCGATGGCGGCCGCCGCTGGTGGCTGGCCGAGCTGGCCGACGAGGCGCAGCTGCGCGCCTGGCAACCGGACCACGCCGCCATCGGCGCACTGGCGCGCGCCAGCGACAGCATGGGCCTGTGCGTGTTCGCGCGCAGCGCGCGGACGGACGGCCGGCTCGCTGTGCGCGCCTTTCCCGCCGGCGTGGGCGTGGTGGAGGACCCCGCCTCCGGCGCCGCCAACGGCTTGATCGCCGCCTACATCGCGCAGGCCGAACCGCATGGCGCGCTGGCCGCCGGCTACGAGGTGAGCCAGGGACGCGAGGTGGGCCACGACGCCCGGCTGGTGGCGCGCATCGATGGCGACACCAGCTGGATCGGCGGCCGCAGCCATACGGTGGTCGAGGGCCAGTTGCACTGGATCACGCGCGAGACGGCGATGGCGCCGCCGGCCCCGGAGCGGATCGCGCGCCTGGGTTGAGATCGGCCACGCCTGCCCGGGGCAGGGTCGAGACACCCGTCCGCCGTGGACGCCCTTCCCCGGCAAGCGGGAAAGGAGCCGTCTTACATCGCGTCGTCGAGGTGGGCGCGGCGGGCGGCCACTTGCGCCAGGGCCGACCAGTCCAGCTCGGCGCCTCCGCCGGCCAGGGCCTCCAGCAGGCTGTCGCGCAGCACGCCGGCAAACGGCAGCGGCACGCGCGCGGCCTCGCCGGCGGCCAGGGCCAGGCCCACGTCCTTCAGGCCCAACGGCATGGCAAAACCCGGGGGCGCAAAGCGCTGCTCGGCGATCAGCTTGCCGTAGCCCTGGTAGGCCGGCGCGGCGAACAGGGTCTGCGTCATCACGTCGAGGAAATCGGCGGCGCCCACGCCATGCGCGCGGGTCAGCGCGGTGGCCTCGGCCATGCTCTCGATCGCGCTGGCGAGCATGAAGTTGCCGGCGATCTTGGCCACGTTGGCGCGTTCGGGCGCCTCGCCCAGCGGCCACAGCCGCGCCGCCATCGCCTGCAGCGCCGGCTGCACGCGCGCCACCACGGCCGGTGCACCGGCCACCAGCATGTTGAGCTTCGCCGCCGCCGCTGCATCCGGGCGGCCGAACACGGGCGCGGCGACATAGCCCAGGCCGCGCCTTTCGTGCGCATCCGCCAGCTCTCGCGCCAGCGCCACGGAGATCGTGGCGTGGTTGACGTGCACCGTGCCCTTGTCCATCGCGTCCAGCAGGCCGCCGTCGAGGAACACCGCGCGCACCGCACGATCGTCGGCCAGCATGCTGCACACCAGCTCGCCCTGCGCCGCGCGGTCGGCCGTGCGCGCCACCCGCGCGCCCAGCGAGGCCAGCGGCTCGGTGGCCGGCGCGGAGCGGTTCCACACCGTCAGCGCATGGCCGGCGGCCAGCAGGTTGCTGGCCATGGCGGCGCCCATCGCGCCCAACCCGATGAATCCGATTTTCATGGCATCTCCTCGACCGACAAGGCCGCGCAGTACATCACACGCGGTGTCCAGCACGCGCGAACGCCGTTACGCCACCGCGCCGGCGGCCTGCGCCGAGGCCCACGCCCACTGGAAGTTGTAGCCGCCCAGCCAGCCGGTCACGTCCACCACCTCGCCGATGAAATAAAGCCCCGGCACCTGGCGCGACTGCAAGGTGCTGGACGACAGTCCCGCCGTATCCACGCCGCCCAGGGTGACCTCGGCGGTGCGGTAGCCCTCGGTGCCGCTGGCGGTGATGGGCCAATCGCCCAGTTGCGCGCCGATGGCGACCAGCTCCGCCTCGCGGTACTGGCGCATGGGGCGGCTGCCGAACCACAGCTCGCACAATCGCTGCGCCAGCCGCCGGGGCAGCACGTCGGCCAGCACGGTCTTCAGCTCGGCCGCCGGCCGCGCGGCGCGCTGCTCGCCCAGCCATGCGCCCAGGTCGCGGTCGGGCGACAGGTCAAGATGCAACGCCTCGCCTGGCTGCCAGTACGAGGACACCTGCAGGATCGCCGGCCCGCTGATGCCGCGATGGGTAAACAGCATGCCCGCGCGAAACGCCTGTTTTCCCGCGCGCGCCTCCACCTCGGGCAGCGCCACGCCGGCCAGGTCATGGTAGTGGTCCAGGTGCTTGCCGCTCAGCGTCAGCGGTACCAGGCCGGCGCGCGTGGGCAGCACCGCGTGGCCGAACTGCCGCGCCAGCTCATAGCCGAAACCGCTGGCGCCCATGCTGGGAATGGACAGCCCGCCGCAGGCCACCACCAGCGACTCGGCGTGGATCTCGCCGTGCGCGGTGGTCACGCCGAAACCCTGCGCCATCTTTCGCACCCGCTGCACGGCGCAACCCACGCGCACGCTGGCGCCGGCGGCCTCGCACTCGTCCAGCAGCATGCGCACGATCTGCTTGGACGAGTCGTTGCAAAACAGCTGGCCCCGCTCCTTTTCGTGGTAGGCGATGCGGTGTTTTTCCACCAGCGCGATGAAATCCGCCGGCGTGTAGCGCGCCAGCGCCGACTTGGCGAAATGCGGATTGGCCGACAGGTAGTTGGCCGGGCCGGCGCCGAGGTTGGTGAAATTGCAGCGCCCGCCGCCGGACATCAGGATCTTCTTGCCCGGCTTGTTGGCGTGGTCCAGCACCAGCACGCGGCGGCCGCGCTGGCCCGCGGCGATGGCGCACATCAGGCCTGCCGCGCCCGCGCCCACCACCAGCACATCCACTTTCGTCGCCTCGTTGCCCACCGCGCCTGCCCGTGCCATCGACCGTGTTGATCGCGCGGCATTATCCCCCGGCGGGCGGCAGCTCTTACACTGCAAGGCCGTTTTTGAGGAGTTGCGCCATGCCTTCGTTCGACGTGGTATCCGAAGTGGACAAGCACGAGCTGACCAACGCGGTGGACCAGGCCAACCGCGAGCTGTCCACGCGCTTCGATTTCAAGGGCACGGACGCCACCTTCACGCTGGACGCGTTCACCATCACCCAGGCCGCGCCCAGCGAGTTCCAGTTGCAGCAGATGCTGGACATCCTGCGCGGCCGGCTGACCGCGCGAAAGATCGACATCCGCGCGCTGGACGTGGCCGAGCCGGAAACCAACCTCGGCGGTGCGCGGCAAAAGATCACCGTGAAACAGGGCATCGAGCAGCCGATCGCGAAAAAGCTGGTGGCCACGCTGAAGGCGGCCAAGCTGAAGGTCGAGGCGCAGATCAACGGCGACAAGCTGCGCGTCACCGGCAAGAAGCGCGACGACCTGCAACAGGCCATCGCGGTGCTGCGCGGCGCCGACGTGGAGCTGCCGTTGCAGTTCGACAATTTCCGCGACTGATGGTGGTGCTCAGGCCCGGCCGGCCACGATGTTGACGCTCACGGCGATGATGAACACGTTGAAGAAAAACGCGATCACGCCGTGCAGCAACACCATGCGGCGCAGGTAGCGGCTGGTGACCTGCACGTCCGACACCTGGAAGGTCATGCCGATGACCAGCGCGAAATAGGCGAAATCCCAGTAGTCGGGCGGCTCCTCGCCGGGAAAATCCAACCCCTGGTGCTCCTCGCCGTAGTCGCCGTAGTAGCCGTGCGCGTAGTGCAGCGCAAACAGCGTGTTCATGAACAGCCAGCTCAGCACGATGCTGGCCGCCGACACCGCCAGTGCCAGCCAGCCGCCGGTCGTGTCCATCTCCAGCTCGGTGCCCAGCGCTACCAGGATCACCACCGACAGCGCCACGCCGCTCCACAGGATGCCCCAGCGCCCGGCATCCTGCGTGCGGGCGCGCTCGCGCATCTGGGCGGTGCGGGTACGGCCAAACAGGCGCAGCTGGGCGGCAAAGAACACCAGCGCGCCAACATCGAAACCCAGCAGCAGGGCCGGCGCCGGATGCATGCCCAGCACGATGGCGCCACCGCACACCAGCACCATCAGCCCGGCGCCCAAGGCCAGCGAGGGGCGCGTGCTCAGCAGCGTCCACCAGTGCGTGTCGCGCCCGCCCGTCATGGCCATGACGCCATCAGGCCAGCAGGTCGGCCGCCTGCGGATGGCGCCGCATCCATGCCTCGGCATAGGAGCACGACGGGCGGATCTTCCAGCCCTCGTCGCGTGCCGCGTCGGCGGCCGCCTGCATCAATGCCGAGGCGATGCCGCGACCTTCCACCGCCGCCGGCACGATGGTGTGGCGGATGTCCATGACGCCATCGGCAAAGTGGTAGTCGACATAGCAGACGGAGCCGTCCACGTTGGCCTCGAAACGGTGGGCGGTGCGGTCGTGCGTGATATCCAAAGTCATGGCGTCCTCCCTCGTGGGATGCACAGCATAGGCGGTGCCGCGCACAAACGGGCGTGAACGGGCACGCGTCTTCGCGCTGCGTGCATGGGCCGCCCGGCACACTGCCGGCTTTCACCAGTCCGGGAGCACATCGCCATGAAGAAATCCGCATCCGCCACCTGGCGCGGCAGCCTCAAGGATGGCCAAGGCACGATCTCCACCGAAACCGGCGTGCTGCGCGAGGCGCCGTTCGGCTTCAAATCCCGCTTCGAGGACGGCCCCGGCACCAACCCCGAGGAACTGGTCGGCGCGGCCCATGCCGGCTGCTTCTCGATGGCGCTGTCGCTGGGGCTGGGCAACGCGGGGTTCACCGCCGAGCACATCGCCACGCGCGCCGAGGTGACGCTGGACAAGGACGGCGACGGCTTCGCCATCACCGCCGTGCACCTGACCTGCCGCGCCAAGGTGCCGGGTGCCGATGCCGCCGCGTTCGACGCCATCGCGCAGGCCACCAAGGAGGGCTGCCCGGTCTCCAAGGTACTGAACGCCCGGATCACGCTGGACGCCAGCCTGGAGGCGTAAGCCGGCCTGGCTTGCTGCGCCTCGCGGGAGAAGGGATCAGGAGCCGCGCGTCCAATACCGCCGAGCGGCGCCGGGCTCCGCCGCGCCGTTCCCTCTCCCGCGTTGCGGGAGAGGGTGCCCGAAGGGCGGGAGAGGGTTCTCTCCGTCACCTGCCGCAGGATCAGCCAAACAAAAGCGCCCTCTTCCGCCCTGCGGGCACCTTCTCCCGCAAAGCGGGAGAAGGGATCAGGAGCCGCGCTTCCAATGCCGCCGAGCGGCACCAGGCTCCGCCGCGCCGTTCCCTCTCCCGCGTTGCGGGAGAGGGTGCCCGAAGGGCGGGAGAGGGTTCGCTCCGTCACCTGCCGCAGGGTCAACCAAACAAAAGCGCCCTCTTCCGCCCTGCGGGCACCTTCTCCCGCAAGCGGGAGAAGGGATCAGGAGCCGCGCGTCCAATGCCGCCGAGCGGCGCCGGGCTCCGCCGCGCCGTTCCCTCTCCCGCGTTGCGGGAGAGGGTGCCCGAAGGGCGGGAGAGGGTTCGCTCCGTCACCTGCCGCAGGGTCGGCCAAACAAAAGCACCCTCTTCCGCCCTGCGGGCACCTTCTCCCGCAAGCGGGAGAAGGGAAAAGGCGGTGGATCAGGCGGCCACGGTTGTCGCCGGCGCCAGCTCCCGGCGGCGGCGCACGGCCTGGTCCAGGCGCTCCAGTACCTGCAGCGAGCTGTCCCAGTCGATGCAGCCGTCGGTGACGCTCTGGCCGTAGACCAGCGGCTTGCCGGGGACCAGATCCTGGCGGCCGGCGAGCAGGTGGCTTTCCACCATGACGCCCAGGATGCGGCTCTCGCCGGCCTCGACCTGCGCGGCGATGTTGTCGATCACGCGGGGCTGGTTCTCGGGCTTCTTTTCGCTGTTGGCGTGGCTGGCGTCGATCATCACCCGCGCCGCCAGTCCGGCCTTGGCGATGGCGGCGCAGGCGGCATCGACACTGGCCGCGTCGTAGTTGGGCTGGCGTCCGCCGCGCAGGATCACATGGCAGTCGGCGTTGCCCTGGGTGGCGGCGATGGCGGCGCGGCCGTCCTTGGTCACGGCCATGAAATGGTGCGGCTGCGAGGCGGCCTGCACCGCGTCCACCGCGATCTTGACGTCGCCACCGGTGCCGTTCTTGAAGCCCACCGGGCACGACAGGCCGGAGGCCAGCTCGCGGTGCACCTGGCTTTCGGTGGTGCGTGCGCCGATCGCGCCCCACGCCACCAGGTCCACGATGTACTGCGGCGAGATCATGTCCAGGAACTCGCAGCCGGCCGGCAGGCCCAGTTCGTTGATGTCGCGCAGCACGCGACGGGCCAGCCGCAGGCCCTTGTCGATGCGGAAACTGCCGTCCAGGTCGGGGTCGTTGATCAGGCCTTTCCAGCCCACCGTGGTGCGCGGTTTCTCGAAATACACGCGCATCACGATTTCCAGCGTGTCGGCGTAGCGCTGGCGCTGCGGCAGCAGCCGGCGGGCGTACTCCAGCGCGGCCAGCGGGTCGTGGATGGAGCACGGGCCGATCACCACCACCAACCGGTCGTCCTCGCCGCCGAGGATGCGGTGCACGGCCGTGCGCGAGGCGGCGACGGTGCCGATGGCCGCCTCGCTGGCGGGGTAATCGTCGATCACCTCGGCAGGCGTGCTGAGCGGGGTAAGGCTGCGGATGCGCAGATCGTCGGTAGGCTGAGGCACGGTGATGGCTCCTTGGGTTTTGAGTGCCAGCGACGACCACAAAAAAGCCGCCGGTGTAACGCTGGCGGCTTTTCGGGAATGATCTCAGGGCTTCAAGATGATCGCGACCGTGCCTCCGCCAGCAACTTCGGATAGGTATAAAACCAAAAGTACTGGCGGGCGTGGGCGCGAATCATGGCCGTTACAAATAGCACATTGACGCGGCCATGCAAAGGGTGCCTTGCGGCTTGACGGCGCCGGATGATCGGCTAACGTCCCGGGAATCGGTTTTTCAGGGGGCCACGTGGCCACGCTCATTCCCTCACGCAACGGTTGCCTGCCGCGCATGACCGGCGGCGAAAAGCGCTTCTCCGAACGGCTGGAACAGAAGCTCGAGGACGACTACCTGCTGTGGTACGACGTGCCCGTGGGGCTCAAGCAACTGCATCCGGATTTCATGGTGCTGCACCCGCGCCGCGGCCTGCTGGTGCTGGAGGTGAAGGACTGGAAGCCAGCCACCATCCAGCACGCCGACAGCACCCAGTTCACCCTGCTCACCGCGCGCGGCATGGTGAAGGAGGCCAACCCACTGCTGCAGGCGCGCGGCTACGCCACCGAGGTCTACATGCAGTTGCAGAAGGACCCGGCCCTGCGCCAGGTGCCCGGCACCGCCCACGCCGGCAAGCTGGTGATGCCGTGGGCCTACGGCGTGGTGCTGTCCAACATCAGCCGGCGGCAGTTCGAGGAGGGCGGGCTGGACGCGGTGATTCCCGCGCACCTGGCGATCTGCCAGGACGAGATGTACGACAGCGTGGACGCGGAGGCTTTCCAGGAGCGACTGTGGGCGATGTTTCCCCACGTGTTTCCCACCGCGCTCACCTTGCCGCAGATCGACCGCGTGCGCTGGCACCTGTTTCCCGAGATCCGCGTGGCCTCGGGCGAGGGGCAATTCGGCCTGTTCGACGCCGTGGACGGCGCCGCCGGTGCGCCGCTCAAAATTCCCGACCTGGTGCGCGTGATGGACGCCCAGCAGGAGCAACTGGCGCGCTCGCTGGGTGACGAGCACCGCATCATCCACGGCGTGGCCGGCTCGGGCAAAACCATGATCCTGGGCTTTCGCGCCATGCAGCTGGCGCGCGAGATGTCGCGGCCGATCCTGGTGCTTTGCTACAACAAGACGCTGGCCGCGCGGCTGGACCAACTGATCGGCGAGCGCGGCCTGTCGGACAAGGTGCAGGTGTTCAATTTCCACAAGTGGTGCCACCGCCAGCTCACCGCCTACCACGTGGACGTCCCCAAGGGCGAGGACATGTTCGGGCAGATGGTGCAGCGGGTGATCGACGGCGTGGACGCCGGCCGCATCCCGCGCTTCCAGTACGGCGCCGTGCTGATCGACGAGGGCCACGATTTCGAGCCGGACTGGTACAAGCTGATCGTGCAGATGATCGACCCCAGCACCAACTCGCTGCTGGTGCTGTACGACGACGCGCAAAACATCAACGGGCATGCCGACCGGCGCAAGTTCACCTGGAAAAGCCTGGGCGTGCAGGCGCGCGGGCGCACCACCATCCTCAAGCTCAACTACCGCAACACGCTGGAGATCCTCTCGGTGGCGCGCAGCTTTGCCGCCGAGCTGCTGGAGGCGCACGACGGCGACGACGACGGCGTGCCGCTGATCGCGCCCGAGAGCGCCGGCCGCCGTGGTGCCGTGCCGGAGCTGCTGCGCGCCGACGACGCCGCCGACGAGGCGCGCCTGGCCGTGGCGCGCATCCGCGACGAGCAGGCGCACGGCCGCGCGCTGGACGACATCGCCGTGCTCTACCAGCACGACCGCCAGGGCCGCGCCCTGCGCGACGCGCTCGAGGCGGCCGGCGTCGCCTGCACGCTGGCCGACAAGCAGGGCAAGGCCACGCTGTTTCTGGTCAAGGACAGCGTCAAGATCGTCAGCATGCACTCCAGCAAGGGCCTGGAGTTTCCGCTGGTGATCATCCCGGGCCTGGGCCAGATGCCGAAATCAGCCCAGAGCGAGGCCGACGAGGCACGCCTGCTGTACGTGGCGATGACCCGCGCCACCGAACGCCTGGTGCTGATCCACCATGGCGAGTCGGTGTTCTCCAAGCGCATCCGCGACTCGATCAACGACGTGCAGTCGCAGCTCGATCGCCTGGACTGATTCGCCCGAACTGATTCGCCCGAACTGATGCGTCCGATCTGGTGCGCCGCCGCTCCTACGGCCGGCGCGGCAGGCCGGCGCGCACCAGGTACTGCACGCTGAACATGCGTTGCGGATCAAGCCAGACGCGCGCCACCTCGAGGCCGGCGCGCGCGGCGATGGCGGCAAAATCGGCCAGCGAGTACTTGCAGCTGTACTCCACCTGGATCGCCTCGCCCTCGCGCAACGCCACGCTCGTCCGCCCCACCCGCACCTGCTGCGCGCAGCGGCTCACGATATGGGTTTCGATGCGCCCGGCCATCGGGTTGTAGCGGGCGCGGTGGTCGAATTGCGACAGCACGAAATCGCTGCCGATCTCGCGGTTGAGCCGCGCCAGCATGTTGAGGGTGAACGCGGCGGTGACGCCGGCGCGGTCGTTGTAGGCCGCCTCGATCACGGCGGGGTCCTTTTTCAGGTCCACGCCCACCAGCACGCCGCCGCCGTCGCCCATCTCGTTGCGGATCTTGCGCAGCAGCGCGACGGCGTCGCGGTTCTCGAAATTGCCGATGGTCGAGCCGGGAAAATAGACCACCGTGCGGCGCGGCGCGCGCGGCGGGATCGGAAAGCGCAGCGGCCGGGTGAAATCGGCATACAGCGGCTGGATCGGCAGGTCGGGAAACGCCGCGCCCAGCCGCGCCACGCTGCCGCGCAGCGCCTCGGGCGAGATCTCCACCGGCACATAGGTGGCCGGCGACGCCAGCTGGCGCAGCAGGATGTCGGTCTTGCGCGCGCTGCCGCTGCCGTACTCCACCAACCGCACGTCGCTGCCCAGCACTTCGGCCATGCTGGCGGCATGCTCGGCCATCAGCGCGATCTCGCACTGGGTGAGGTAGTACTCCGGCTGCTCGCAGATCCGCTCGAACAGCGCCGAGCCGGCCTCGTCGTAGAACAGCCACGACGGCAGGCGCTTGGGCTTCAGCGCCAGGCCGCGCTGGGCCACTTCCAGCAGGCCGCCGACCGGAGGTCGGCGGTCGTCGTCGTCGATGCCGCAAGACTGCATGGTGTTCATCGATCCTGTCCCAGTCGTAGCCCGGAAAACTGCCAGCGGGCATGTGGTGGAAAAAAGTTGCGGTAGCTGGCGCGCAAGTGGTCGCGCGGCGTGGCGCAGGAGCCGCCGCGCAGTACCCACTGGCCGCACATGAACTTGCCGTTGTATTCGCCCAGCGCGCCGGGCAACGGGCGAAAGCCCGGATAGCTGACATAGGGCGAGGCGGTCCACTCCCACACGTCGCCGTAGAGCTGGCGTACGCCGGTGCCCGCCGGTGCGGCACGCGGATGGGCGGACGCGCACAGTTGCAGGTTGCCGTCGATGGGCGCGTCCTGCGCGGCCGACTCCCACTCCGCCTCGGTCGGCAGCCGCGCGCCGGCCCAGCGCGCAAAGGCATCGGCCTCGTAGTAGCTGAGATGGCACACCGGCGCGTCGGGCGCCAGCGCCTGCATGCCGGCCAGGGTGAATTCGCCGGACAGGTCCTCGTCCCAGTACAACGGGCGCTGCCAGCCCTCGCGCTGCACCGTGGCCCAGCCGTCGGACAACCACAGGCCGGGCTCGCGATAACCGCCTTCGCGCACAAAGGCCAGGTAGTCGGCATTGGTCACCAGCCGGTCGGCCAGCGCATGCGGATGCAGCAACACGCGATGGCGCGGCGTCTCGTTGTCGAACGCAAAGCCGTCGCCGCGATGGCCGATCTCCACAATGCCCTCGCGCCCCGCCACAAAGCGCATCGGCGCGGAGGTGCCCGTGCCCGCCGCGACGGGCGCGGTGCGGCAGGCGGGCTTCAACGGGTTGCACCACAGCGCGTGCTTGATGTCGGTCAGCAGCAGCTCCTGGTGTTGCTGTTCGTGGTGCGTGCCCAGCAGCACCAGCGCAGCGCACTCCGGGTCGTCATTGCGCGCCAGCAGCGCCAGCACCGCCTCGTCGACATGGCGGCGGTACGCCAGCACCTCGTCCAGCGACGGACGCGACAGCAGGCCGCGCTGCGGCCGCGCATGCATCGGCCCCACCGACTGGTAGTAGGAGTTGAACAGGTACGCCCATGCCGGCCGGTACGGCGCCCGGCCCGGCTCGCGGCCCAGCACGAACTGCTCGAAAAACCAGGTGGTGTGCGCCAGATGCCACTTGCCGGGGCTGGCGTCGGGCATGGACTGGATCTGCATGTCCTCGGCCGACAGGCCCGCGCACAGCGCCAGGGTCTGGGCGCGCACCTGGCCAAAGCGCTCGGCCACGCCCGCCGCGCTGATCGACGACACCGGAGTCATCGCGCCACGCCTTCGGGCACCGTGGGCGAGGAGACAGCGAGGCGCCGCAGGCGCGCGGAAAAACCGGGGCGATACATGCCGTGCAGGATGCCGTGCGCACCGTTCACTTTTCGTGACATGCGCCGGCGCGTGCGTCATTTGCACAAAAAAAGCCCGGACATGTCCGGGCTTTTGCATCCATCGGCGCGGCAGCGGCTCAGTCGCCGTCGTAGCCTTCGTCGCGGATGAAGCGCGTGTTTGTGGGGTCGTCGTAGACCACGGTGCGCGTCTCCACCACGCGACGCGTCACCACCGGCGCGCGCTCGTACACGACGGTGCGCGGCTGGCTGTAAACGACCGTGGGCGCGTCGTAGTACACGGGGCGCGTGGCGTTGTTCACCAGGCCGATCACCGCGCCGGTGACGATGGCGCCGGCGATCCAGCGCCCGCCGCTCCAGTAGCCGCCATGGCCGTAGTAACCATGGCCGTAGCCGCCACGGTAGGCGTGGCCGCCGTAGTAATGGCCGCTGTAGTGGCCGCCGTAATGACCACCGTGGTAGCCGCCGTGCCCGCGCGCCGAAGCGCCCAGCGGCATCGCCAGGGCGGCCGCCATGGCCAGGCTGATGGCCGCGAATTTGCCTGCACTGCCGAAACGTTGGGTCATGAGGTTTTCTCCGTGGTACCGGCGGAGCATCGGCCGCACGCACTTAATGTGGACTGAAGCGTTCACTTTTTGACGCGGGCCGTGTCCCACGGGTTGAAACCGGGGGCCGGACCCGGCCGGCGCAGCAGCCAGCAGCCGTGGATGTCGCCGCGCCGCGTGAAGTCGAACGGGATGCTGGGGCCGCTCCAGTCCTCGATCACGAAGCGCGCCTCCAGCGCCTCGCGGTCGAGCTTGAAGCGGCGGAAATTGTTGGAGAACACGATCACGCCATCGCGGGTGAGGCGCGCGTCGCAGGCTTCGAGCAGTTTCACGTGGTCGCGCTGCACGTCGAAATCCTCAGCGCGCTTGGAGTTGGAAAACGTGGGCGGGTCCACGTAGATCAGCCCGTAATGGCCGCGATCGCGCGCCAGGAAATCCAGCGCGTCGGCCTGCGCCAGCCGGTGGCGTGCGCCGCTGAAACCGTTGAGCGCCAGGTTGCGCGAGGCCCAGTCCAGGTAGGTGGCCGACAAGTCCACACTGGTGGTTTCCAGCGCGCCGCCGGCCGCCGCGTACACGCTGGCGGTGGCGGTATAGGCGAACAGGTTGAGGCAACTGCGGCCCTTGGCCAGCTCGCCCACCTTGGCGCGTACCAGCCGGTGATCGAGAAACAGCCCGGTGTCGAGATAGTCGGTGAGGTTGACCAGAAACCGCAGCCCGCCCTCTTCCACCTCGATGAACTCGCCACGCTGGTCGAACTGGCCGTACTTGGCGCCGCCCTTGCCGCGCTCGCGGGTCTTGATGGCAATGCGCTCGCGCGGCACGCCGAACACCTCGCCGGCGACGCGGGCGATCTCGCGCAGCCGCAGGCGCGCCGTCTCCGGCGGCACGGCGGCGGGGGCGCGGTATTCCTGGATGTGCAGGTGGTCGTGGCCGGCGGTGTCACCGTACACGTCGATGGCGGCGGCGTACTCGGGCAGGTCCTGGTCATAGGCGCGCCAGGCGTGGATGCCCTCGCGCACCAGCCGCTTGCGCAGGTGGCGCGCGGTTTTCTCCAGCCGGTTCTTGAGCATCTGCGCGCCGGCCGACAAGGGCCTGGGCTCGCGTGGCGTGGTGTCGTGCGGCGTGAGGTCGAAGGTCAGCAGCACGGTTTCCAGCGCGCCGTTGTACAGCGCGTAGCGCTTGTCCGCATGCAGGGCCATGGCGCGGCCCAGCTCCGCGTCACCGGCCAGCACGGCGCCGCGCCAGCCGCTGAAACGGCTGCGCAGGGCATCGCCCAGCGCGCGGTACAGGCGCGGCATGTCGGCCTTGTCGCCCAGCCGCTCGCCGTAGGGCGGGTTGGTGATCACCAGGCCGCGCTCGTACCCGGCCGGCGGCGCGGCGTGCGCCATGTCCGAGCGGTTGAGTGTGAGAAAGCCGGCCACGCCGGCCTCCTGCGCGTTGCGCTTGGCGGTCTGGATCATGCGCGGGTCCAGGTCGCTGCCGAAAAACACGCTGCCCAGCGCGCGCAGGCCGGTCTCGGCGCGCTGGCGCGCCTCGTCCAGCAGGCCGCGCCACAGCGCGATGTCGTGCTGGCGCCAACCCAGGAAACCGAAATAGTCGCGGCGCAAACCCGGCGCCACGTCGGCGGCCATCAGCGCGCCCTCGATCAGCAAGGTGCCGGAGCCGCACATCGGATCGACCAGCGCGCCGCCGGCGGCGTACATCTCGGGCCAGCGCGCGCGCAGCAGCATGGCGGCGGCCAGGTTCTCCTTCAGCGGCGCCTCGCCCTGCGCCTCGCGCCAGCCGCGCCGGTGCAGCGGCGTGCCGGCCAGGTCCAGCGACAGCGTGGCGCGATCGCGGCGCAGGCGCAGGTTGATGCGGATGTCCGGCTCGTCGGTGTCGATGCCGGGGCGGTTGCCGTCGTGCTGGCGAAACTGGTCCACCACCGCGTCCTTCGCCCGCAGGCCCACGAACTGGCTGTGGTTGAGCTTGCTCAGCGCGGTGCCGGCATCGACCGCGAACGTGCCGTGCGCGGCCAGGTGCTGACGCCAGTCGATCTGCTGCACGCCACGGTAGAGCGCGTCCTCGTCCGGCGCGTCGAACTGGGCCAGCGGCAGCAGCACGCGGCTGGCCAGGCGCGACCACAGGCAGGCGCGGTAGGCGGTTTCCAGCGTGCCGCCGAAATGCACGCCGGCCAGCGCCTCGCGCACGTCGCTGGCGCCCAGCGCGACCAGCTCGTCGCGCAGCAGGTATTCCATGCCCTTGGGGCAGGTGGCGAACCAGGCGTTCATGCGGCCACCGCCACGACGTCGAGCAGTTGCCGCAGTTGCGCCTCGATGGCTGGCAGGCTGGCGCCCAGGCGGTGGTCGTCGTCCAGCATCAGCAGCGGCAGGCGACGGGCGGCGGCGAACGCGTGCACCGCGTCGGCCGGGCAGGTGTCGTCGCGCCAGCCGTGCACCAGCACGGCGGGTACGCCAGGGCGCAGGTCCAGCGCCTGCGCGCAGCCGGGGATGGCGGCGGGCGTGGCCAGCAGCAGCAAGCCGGCCACCGGCACCGCCAGCGATGCCAGCGCGGATACGAACGCGCCCATGCTGGAGCCGACCAGCAGCGGCGGCGCATCCAGCGCGGCGATGGTGTCGCGCAGGCGCGCCAGCCGGGGCGCCACCGAGCCGGCCAGGCCCAGCGCGTCATCGGCGCGGTAGTCGGGGCGATGGGTGCGCCAGCCCAGCGATTCGGCCAGCGCGGCGAGCGCGCTGACCTTGGCGGCCTGCGGCCCGGTGCCGGCGCCATGCGAGAGTACGACGTGGCCGCGCATGGCGGTCTCCTGAAACGCGAAATGCAAGGCGCGCATGGTAGCAGGCGACCCCGCCGGCCCCGGCGCCATGCCAGACTTGGGCGCATGACGCCTGCCATCCTCGACCAGCCCCTGCCCTACGTGGCGCAACTGCCGCGGCGCGACATCGCCAGCGTGGACCTGGTGGTGATCCACTGCACCGAGCTGCCCGACCTGGCCACCGCGCGCGGCTATGGCGAAAAAGTGCTGTACGACAGCGGCGCCGGCAACAGCGGCCACTACTACATCGACCGCGACGGCGGCATCGTGCGCTACGTGCCCGGTGATCGCGTGGCCCATCACGTGCGCGGCTACAACCCGCGCTCCATCGGCATCGAGCTGGTCAACCGGGGCCGCTACCCCGACTGGTGGGATTCGCGCCGCCAGACCATGACCGAGCCCTACCCCGCCGCGCAGATCGACGCCCTGCGCGCGCTGCTGGCGCAGCTGCGTCGCGAGTTTCCCGCACTGGCGCACATCGCCGGCCACGAGGACCTGGACACCGCGCTGATGCCGGCCAGCGACGACGCCTCGCGGCAGATCCGCCGCAAGCTCGACCCCGGCCCGCTGTTTCCCTGGGACGCCATCGTCCCCGCCTGCGGCCTGCGCCGGCTGCGGCCGTAGCCCGGGGCGCCGGTATACTGGCCCATTGCGATTTTCAGGATGCGCCATGCGCGACGAACACGTCACCGAGCTGGTCGAGCTGCTGCAACTGGAGCGGCTGGAGGACAACCTGTTTCGCGGCCAGAGCCGCGACATCGGCACGCGTTTCGTGTTTGGCGGGCAGGTGCTGGGCCAGGCGCTGTCCGCCGCGCAGCAGACGGTGGACCCGGCGCGCCAGGCGCATTCGCTGCACGCGTATTTCCTGCGCGCAGGGGATATCGACGCGCCCATCGTCTACAGCGTGGAGCACGCCCGCGACGGTGGCACGTTCTCGTCGCGACGGGTGGTGGCGATCCAGCACGGCCAGCCCATCCTCAACGGCTCGATCTCGTTCCAGCTGCCGGAGAAAGGCTTCGAGCACCAGGTCGCCATGCCCGAGGTGCCGGCGCCGGAGGACGTGGAGCCGATGCACCCGCTGCCGGCCGAGGAGCTGGCGCGGTTGCCGGTGAAGCTGCAACGCTGGCTGGGCATCGACGGACCGTTCGAGTTTCGCCAGGTGTGGCCGCGTGACGAGCTGCACCCGGTCAAGCGCCCGCCGATCCAGCACATCTGGTTTCGCCTCGTCGCGCCGGTGGACGACGCGGCGATCCTGCATCGCGCACTGCTGGCGTATGCGTCGGATTTCCACCTGATCGGCACCGCCACGCTGCCGCACGGCATCTCGTACATGACCCACAACGTGCAGATGGCCAGCCTCGACCATGCGCTGTGGTTCCACCGGCCGTTTCGCGTGGACGAGTGGCTGCTGTACTCGTTCGACAGCCCCACCGCGCAGGGCGGCCGCGGACTGGCACGCGGGCAGATCTTCAGCCGCGACGGCCAACTGGTGGCGTCCACCGCGCAGGAGGGGCTGATCCGCCTGCGCGAGGACAAGTCCGGCGCAGCCTGAGGCCGCGCGGGCGCCTGCTAGACTCCCGCCCATGCGCCTGATCTATACCTCTCCCCGCCAGGAAAACATCGACCGCGTGGTGGCCCTGTTCGCCGAACAGGACATCGAAAGCAAGGTCACCAACCGCTCCAACTACAACCGGCCCAGCTACCAGCGTTTCAGCTACACCTCGCAGTTCGACAACCGCGAAAGCTGGCCGCAGGTGTGGGTGACCCGCGCCGACGACTACACCCGCGCCCGCGCGCTGCTGCGCGAGCTGGGGATCGAGCCGGTGATCCGCCACGGCGAGGAGCTGGCCGCCGTGCGCAACCCCTCGCCCGAAGCCCGCCGCCGCGGCGCCGTGACCCGCGCCCGCCGCATCGTGCTGGCGGCGGTGCTGGCCGCATTCGCAATGGTGGTGCTGCGCTACCTGCACGTGGTTTGACCCGCCCTTCGGTCGCGGGGAGGGTCAGGGCTTTTGCTCCCTCCCCTGCTCGCAGGGGAGGGTTGGGGAGGGGTTGCTCTTGATCTTCCCGCTCCGCCCAAGCCACCCCCTCCCAGCCTCCCCCTGCCGAGCAGGAGGAGGAGCTACGGTTTCCCTGCTTGCAGGGAGCCAGCCTGCCCGGTTGCGCCTGCCGGGCATAGAATCAGCCGATGCGCTCCGAGCCTGTCCGCCTGTTCCAGACCTTGCCGCACGCCTGCGGGTATTTCGCGCAGCGCAGCGCGCAGAACCTGGTGATCGATCCGGCGGCGCCGCAGCTTGACCAGCTCTATGGTCCGGCGCTGGAGCGCGGTTTTCGCCGTGCCGGCGGCCACCTGTACTTTCCGCAGTGCCCGCAATGCCAGGCCTGCACGCCGTGCCGCGTGGACGCGGAGAATTTCCGGCCCGACCGCGCGCAGCGGCGCTGCCTGAAACGCAACGCCGACCTCACCGTGACGGAAACCATGGCCGGCTACACCGACGAGCGCTATGCGCTGTATGCGGCCTACCTGAAAAGCCGCCACCGCGACGGCGGCATGGACGACGCCGAGCCCGACGACTTTTCGCGTTTCCTCACCGCGCCGTGGAGCCCCACGCTGTTCCTGGAGCTGCGCCTGGGGCCGCGCCTGCTGGGCGTGGCCGTCACCGACGTGTGCCAGGGCGGGCTGTCGGCGGTCTACACCTTTTTCGATCCCGACGAACACGCGCGCAGCCTGGGCACGTTCGCCATCCTGCAGCAGGTGGCGCTGGCCCGGCGTCGCGCCCTGCCCTGGCTGTACCTGGGCTTCTGGATCGATGGCCACCCGAAGATGGACTACAAGCGCCGCTTCCGCCCGCTGCAGGTGCGCCATGCCGACGGCTGGTCGACGTTGCCGTAGGAGCGCACCTGTGCGCGATTGCTTTTGTTCGGGATTCGGGATTCGAGATTCGCAAGAGCAAAAGCAATCGCGCACAGGGTGCGCTCCTACAGCGTGCTTTCGTTGGCCTTCGGGTAGGGGAACAATTTTTCCAGCGGGATGGACAGGCCGTCGTCGCCCACGACGCGGCAGTGGCTGCGGTTGAGCTGGCGCGGTTCGGACACGCCGCAGCTGTGCGCGATGATGCCCACCTCGTGCATCACGTTGCGGGCGTAGTGGAACACGCGCTCGCTCTTGTCGCCCACCACCAGGCCGCGCTGCAGCTTGGGGTTTTGCGTGGTGATGCCGGTGGGACAGGTGTTGCGGTTGCACTGCAGCGACTGGATGCAGCCCAGCGCCAGCATGAAGCCACGTGCGGAGTTGACGAAATCCGCGCCCACCGACAGCGCCCAGGCCACGTCGTACGCGGTCACGCACTTGCCTGAGCACACCACCTTGATGCGCTGACGCAGGCCGCGCGCGATGAGCAGGTCCACCAGCGCCGGCAGCGCCTCGTGCAACGGCAGGCCCACGCCTTCCATCAGGGTTTGCGGCGCCGCGCCGGTGCCGCCCTCGGAACCGTCGACGATGATGAAATCCGGCGCGCTCTCGATGCCGCGCCGGGCGATCTCGTCGCACATCTCGCCGATCCAGTCCACGCCGCCGAACACCGCCTTGAACCCGGTCGGCTTGCCGGTGAGCGTGCGGATGTGCTCGATCGCATCGAGCAGCTCGCGCACGTTGCCGATGTCCAGGTGGCGATTGGGGCTTTGCGAATCCTCGCCCATCGGGATGCCGCGGATCGCCGCGATCTCGGCGGTCACCTTGGCGCCCGGCAGCAGTCCGCCCATGCCGGGCTTGGCGCCCTGGCCGAGCTTGATGCTGACCATCTTCACCTGTTCGTGCGCGCAGATCGCCAGCAGCTTGTCGTCGTCCAGCTTGCCCTCGGGCGTGCGCACGCCGTACTTGGCGGTGCCGATCTCGAAAATGATGTCGCAGCCGCCCTCCAGGTGGTACGGCGCCAGGCCGCCCTCGCCGGTGTCCATCCAGATGCCGGCCTTGGCCGCGCCGTGCGACAGCGCGCGCACCGCCGGCGCCGACAACGCGCCAAAGCTCATCGCCGAGATGTTGAAGAACGCCGCGTGGCTGTACGGCTGGCGCGCATACGGGCCGATCGTGACCGGCACCGGCTCGACATGGTCGTCGCCCAGGTCAGGGAACGGCGCATTGACGAAAAACGGCACGCCCTCGCCGCGCAGGTCGCGGCTGGAGCCGAACGCGCCGGTGTTGTCCACGTTCTTGGCGGCGCGGTACACCCAGGTGCGCTGCGCGCGGTTGAACGGCATTTCCTCGCGGTCGCTGGAGTACAGGTACTGCCGGAAAAACTCGCCCAGGTGCAGGAACCAGTAGCGGAAGTGGCCGATCACCGGAAAATTGCGCAGCACCGCGTTGCCGGTCTGGTTGCGGTCCACCAGCCAGGTGACCGCCAGCACCACCACGAACAACGCCAGCAGCAGCATGAACAGCGCGGCAAGCGTCTCGACCAGCACGACAAGCCAGTGGGCGAATCCGGTGGAGGGCATGTGGGGCTCCTTGGCGTTGGGGTTGGCGCTACAGCTCGACGTGCAGGCAGCTGGCGGCGCGCACGGCCTTGTCGATGGCGTCGTCCAGTGTATCGGCCCGCGCCAGCGTCACCGCCATGCGCCGGCGGCCGCTGACCGACGGCTTGCCGAACAGGCGCAGTTGCGTGTCCGGCTCGGCCAGCGCCTCGGCCACGCCGTGGTAGCGCGGCGCGGCGCCCTCGCCCTCGACCAGCACCGCGCACGAGGCCGACGGGCCGTACTGGTGGATCACCGGAATCGGCAGGCCCAGGATCGCTCGCGCATGCAGCGCGAACTCGGAAAACTCCTGCGAGATCAGCGTCACCAGGCCGGTGTCGTGCGGACGCGGGCTGACCTCGGAGAAGGTCACCTTGTCGCCCTTCACGAAAAACTCCACGCCGAACACGCCCCAGCCGCCGAGCGCCGCGGTGATCGCCGCCGCCTGTCGCTGCGCCTCGGCCAGCGCGGCGCCGCTCAGCGGCTGCGGCTGCCACGACTCGCGGTAGTCGCCGTGCTCCTGCCGGTGGCCGATCGGCGCGCAGAAACTCACGCCATCGACATGGCGCACGGTAAGCAGGGTGATCTCCTCGTCGAAATCGACAAAACCCTCCACGATCACCCGCCCCTTGCCCGCGCGCCCGCCCGACTGCGCGTAGTGCCAGGCCTGCTGCAACTCGTCGGCGCGATGGACCACGCTCTGGCCCTTGCCGGAGGAGCTCATCACCGGCTTGACCACGCACGGAAAGCCGATCGCATTGGCGGCGGCGCGGTATTCCGCCTCCGTGCCGCAGAAGCGATAGGGCGAGGTGGGTATCTGCAGGTCCTCCGCCGCCAGCTTGCGGATGCCCTCGCGGTCCATCGTGAGCCGGGTGGCGCGCGCGGTGGGGATCACCCGCTGGCCTTCCTTCTCCAGCTCCACCAGGGTGGGCGTGTGGATGGCCTCGATCTCCGGCACCACCAGGTCGGGTTTCTCCTGCTCGATCACGGCGCGCAGCGCCGCGCCGTCCAGCATGTCGATGACATGGCTGCGGTGGGCCACCTGCATCGCCGGCGCGTCCGCGTAGCGGTCCACCGCGATCACCTCCACCGCGTAGCGCTGCAGCTCGATCGCCACCTCCTTGCCCAGCTCGCCGGCGCCCAGCAGCAGGACGCGCAAGGCGTGTTCGGAATGGGGGGTGCCGAATGGCTTCATCGATGTCTCCGCAACGGGCAAAGCGGCATTGTATGCGGACACCGGCCCGCCAACCGGCACGGCGGTCACGCGCCCGCACTGCCGCATCGGGCCACCCGGCGTCGTTGCATGGCGCGTTGCCGCAAAACGCGGCGACGCCCGCCCGTGGGCGCGTCCCCGCGCAAGGGCGTGCGATCGGTGCCGGCGCGGCTCAGCGCGAAACCAGCTCAAGCTCCGGCAGTTTCAGCAGCCGCGTCTGCCGCCCGGCGCCGCTCACTGTCACCAGCGGCCCCTCGTTGCGGATCGACTGCACCGGCGGCAGGCCGTCGTCGGTGCCGAAACGCTCCAGCGGGCGGCCGTCGTGGGCGTCGTAGACCACCAGCTCGTGGCTGTCCGGGTCCACCACCACCAGCCAGTCATGCCGGGCATCGCGCCAGCGCACCAACTGGCCCACCGCCACGTCCGGCCCGCCGTCGTCGTCGGCGGCCGGTGGCAGCGATGACCACAGCAAGCCCAGCGACAAGGCCAGCGCCAGCACCGTGCCCAACGGGCGAAGCAGACGGCGGTCCAGGCGACCGGACGGCCGGGCCTGGCGGGACAGGTGATGCAGGGCGATCTGCATGTTCATGCCGCGCAGCATCGCAGCCGGGCATGACAGGCCGATGACGCATCGCAGGCGCGGATCGCGCGGTTCAGTGTCGGCGCAGGCTCCAGCCCAACGCCAGCCACCCCGCCACAAAGGCCACCCCGCCCAGCGGCGTGATCGCGCCGCACCAGCGCGGCGCACCCAGCGCCAGCGCGTAGAGGCTGCCGCTGAACAACACGATGCCGAGCAAAAAGGCGCGTGCCGCCACCCTGCCGCCGCGTCCCCGACCCAGCCCCAGGGCCAGCACCAGCGCCAGCGCGTGCCAGGCGTGGTAGTTCACCGCCGTATGCCACAGCTCGCTGCCTTGCGCATCGAGCACGCCGCGCAAGGCGTGCGCGCCAAAGGCGCCAAGCAGCACGGCGCATGCGCCGACCGCACCCGCCACCATCGCCCAGGTCGTACTGACAAGTTGCCGCATCGGAGCCGAATCTCCCCGCCCGAAAGCCCGGCACCGGCAGTGGTGGCGTATGCTTCGGCGGATGACCATCCCCGATTTTCGCATGAAGCCACACCACGCATGGCGCTGCGCCGTGCTGTTGCTCCTGCTGGCCGTTGGCAGCGTGCTTGGCGGTTGCCGCGACCAGACGCTGCCGCTGCGCCTGACCAACATCAGCGGGCACATGCCCGACCTCGATTTCCAGCTCACCGACGACCACGGCAAGGCCGTGACCGGCGCGGACTACCGTGGCAAGGTGGTGCTGCTGTATTTCGGCTACACCCATTGCCCCGACGTATGCCCGCTGACCCTGGCGCAACTGCACGTGGTGATGCAGCGGCTGGGACCGCAGGCGGACGACGCCCGCATCCTGTTCGTCAGCGTGGACCCGACACGCGACACGCCCGAGGTGATGCACGCCTACGTCAACGCCTTCGACCCGCGCGCGGTCGGCCTGACCGGCAGCGCGCGGGCGGTGGAGGCCTTGAGCAAGCGCTACCGCTCGGCCTTCACCCGTGGCCCCGACGCCGGCAACGGCGCCTACGAGGTCAGCCACAGCTCGGCCATCTACGTGTTCGACCGCGACGGCCGCGCCCGCGTGCTGGCCACGCCGGCGGCCTCGCGCGACGACCTCGTCCACGACCTGCACCTGCTGCTCGCCACCGGAGCCCAGCCATGAAGCCCTTCGCCCTCGCCTCCCTGCTGGCCGGCCTGCTGCTGGCCGGCGGCGTCCACGCCAGTGCCGCCGATCACGTGCACGCCAGCCACGGCTGGATCCGCGTCCTGCCCGGCACCCTGCCCGCCGGCGCCTACGTCACGCTGCAAAACGACGGCGACCAGCCCGTCGCCCTGAACGGCGCGCGCAGCACGGTCTACGCCGACGTGATGCTGCACCGCAGTTCGACCGAGGGCGGCATGAGCCGCATGGCCATGGTCGACACCCTGGACATCCCCGCCCACGGCCAGGCTGCCCTGGCCCCCGCCGGCTACCACCTGATGCTGATGCAGCCCGGCACGCCGGTGAAACCCGGCGACACCGTAACCCTCACCCTCACCTTCACCGACGGCAGCACCCTGCCCGTGGATTTCGTGGCGCGCCCGGCCAACGCCATGGACGCCGGCGACCACCCCGCACACTGACCACCCGCCCCCGCGCCGCGCGGCCTTCCCTGGCGCTTCTTGCGGGCAAAGGCATCGCGGCTGAGGTCCGCCGTCGCGATCAGTGCGGGTCGGTGACGGGCGCCAGGCGCAGGTCCTGGAAGTCGAAGCTGAAATCGGTGAGGGGCGAGATCGGCTCCATGCGCACCTCGCGCACGGCGCCGTCGGCGTCCAGGGCATAGCTGACAAAGGCGTCCGCGTTGAGCGTGCGGTCATCCCAGCGCACCACGAAGGTGTCGTGCTGCCACGGCGTCAGGGTGCCGGCCAGTTGCGCGGTCTTGCCAAAGCGCAGGCGCAGCTTGCCGTGCTCCTGGCTGACGATGACGTCGCCGTACCACGGGTCGCGGTAGGTGCCGGCGTACTTGGCCAGCGGCAGCGAGGGCTTGCCGGCCTTGTCGCGGGCGGCCTCGTGCCTGGCGTAGCTGTCGTCGGCATGCGCGGCAGCCTTGGCCACCGCCTTGGCGTACACGGCCACCCAGTCGGTGGCGTGGTCGGGGTTGAGGTAGGCGTCGAGCACGCGGTAGGTGACGGCGTTGAACGCCGCGCCCGACTCGGCATTGGTCAGCACCACCACGCCCAGGTGCTGGTCGGGCACCAGGGTGACGCGCGAGACCATGCCCGGCCAGCCGCCGGTGTGCCATGCCAGCCGCTGGCCGCGATAGTCGGAGAGGAACCACGATTCGCCATAGCCGAAAAAGCGCGGCGTCACCGGCGCCAGCTCGGGCACCGGCGGCTTGGGGATGGCGATGGGCGTGAGCATGCTCCACATCTGCTGCTGGCTGTCCTCGGAAAACAGCCGCCGTGGCTGGCCGTCGTCGCCGACGCCGGGCAAGGCGCCGCCGGCCAGTTGCACGTTCATCCACTTGGCCATGTCGTGCACGCTGGCGTAGATGCCGCCGGCACCGGGGTCGTTGAGCCAGGCCATCGGCGGTACCGGCTGCAGATCCTTGAAGTCGGCCTTGGCGTGACCGGTGGCCACGTCCATGCCGGGCTTCAGGTAGGTCTTGTCGATCAGCGACTCGCCCATGCCGACCGGCGCAAAGAGGTGATCGCGCACGTAGTCGGCATAGCTCTGGCCCGATGCCTGCTCGATCACCAGCGTGGCGACGGCAAACAGGATGTTGTCGTAGGCGTAGCCGCTGCGGAATCCGTTGGCGAGCGGCACGTGCGCCAGCCGCTGCACCACTTCTTTCGTGGTGTAGGAGGTGGGCGGCCAGTACAGCAGGTCGCCCGCGCCCAGCGACAGGCCGCTGCGATGGGCGAGCAGGTCGCGGATGCGCATTTCGTGGGTGACGTACGGATCGGACATGCGGAACCACGGCAGGTGGTCGATCACGCGGTCGTCCATCTTCAGCTTGCCGGCCTCGTCCAGCTGCTGCAGCGCGGCGGCGGTGAACGCCTTGGTGTTGGAGGCGATGGCGAACAGCGTGTGCGCATCGACGGCGGCGCTCTTGCCCAGCTCGCGCACGCCAAAGCCCTGCGCCAGCACCACGCGACCATCCTTCACGATCGCCACGGCGATGCCGGGCACGTCGAAGGTCTTGCGCGCGCTGTCCACGTAGGCGCCGAAATCCTGCAAGGCGGCGGGCAGCAGCGGCCGCGCCTGGTCGCCGGTGGACACCGGCAAGCCGGGTGCCGACGCATCCTGGGCGGCGACGCCGGTGGTGGCCAGCAACAAGGCGCACGCCATGGCGAGGCGCAGACGACGGGTTCGTGGCAGCATCGCAGGTTCCATGCAGGGGCAATCGCGCCACTATCGCGACAAACCCGCCACCGGGCCAGCGCCGGAAGTCACGCGACCATTCACGGCGGTTGCATGGGCCGCGCGCCACGCTGCGCCAACCACCCGCCGGGTCGCCGCCTGATGGAAACGCCACACGCCGCCATCGCACCTCCACCTGCCGCCGGGGCCATCCGTGCCGGCGTGGGCGGCTGGGTGTATGCGCCCTGGCGCGACAATTTCTACCCCGCCGAGCTGCCGCGCCGGCAGGAGCTGGCCCACGCCAGCCGCCACCTGCGCGCCATCGAGGTCAACAGCACCTACTACGGCGCGCAGAAGCCGGCCACCTACGCCAAGTGGGCCGAAGCCACCCCGCCGGGCTTCGTGTTTTCGCTGAAGGCACCGCGCTACATCACCGAGAGCCGGTCATTGGCGCGCAGCGGCAAGAGCGTGGACGGCTTTCTCCACGGCGGCATCGAGGAAATGGGCGACCGCCTGGGGCCGCTGCTGTGGCAGTTGTCGCCATCGCGGAAATTCGACGCCGGGGATCTGGACGCCTTCCTGCAAGCGCTGCCCCGCATGTTGAACGGGCGGCCGTTGCGCCACGTGCTGGAAGTGCGCAACCCCGGCTTCCTGTGCCCGGCGTACGTGGAGCTGGCGCGCAGGCACGCGATCCCCACCGTGTTCACCGACTCGCCGAAATTTCCCTCGCTGGCCGACCTCACCGGCGATTTCGTCTACGCCCGACTGATGCGCAGCGCCGAGCACATCGCCACCGGCTACGACAACGCCGCGCTGGATCAATGGGCGGCGCACGCCCGGGCCTGGGCCGAGGGCCGCGACATCGACGCCCTGCCCCACGTCCTGGCCACGCAACCGGCCACGGCACCGCGCGAGGTGTTCGTGTTTTTCATCAGCAGCGCCAAGCTGCGCAACCCGGCCGCCGCGATGGCGTTGCAGGAACGGGTTGATCGGCGGGCGTGAGGGGACGGAGCCGGGCAACGCCCCGATCGCCCCGAACGGTTGAGGCGCGACATAAAGGGCGGGACTGGCCTCCCGACTCCCGGTTTCAGCGCCACTGCCTTAAGCTGGAGCGCCCGCCCGCCGATCCACCATGCGCCGACTCCCTCCGCTGATCCTGCTTGCCGCGCTGGTTGTCGCGCTGGCCATGTGGCGGCAGACGCCACCGACGCCGCAGCACGCCGCTGCGCCAGAGGCCAGTAGCCAGGTCGACCACGCGGGCGTTGCATCGACGCTGCCGGCGTTCCTGCCGCCCGAGGCGCGCGACACCTTGCGCCGCATCGCCAGCGGCGGGCCGTTCGCCCACGCCCAGGATGGCGCGGTATTCGGCAACTACGAACACCGCCTGCCACCACAGCCACGCGGCTATTACCACGAGTACACGGTGGAAACGCCCGGCGCTCGCAATCGCGGCGCCCGCCGCATCATCACCGGCGGCACGCCGCCGCAGGTCCATTACTACACCGACGATCACTACCGCAGCTTTCGCCGTTTCACGGTGCAGCCATGAGCGCGCACCGTTTCGACCTCGACCTGACCCGGCCCGCGCAGAGCGGCGTGTATTTCGTGGGTGCCGACGATCTCGACCGGCTGGCGAAAGCGGCACGACGCGACGCCTTGCAGACGTGCCGCACGGACCTTGGCGGCTGCACGGACAAGCACGAACTGCTGCGGCGCCTGGCCGTCTCCCTGACGCTGCCGGCCAGCTTCGGATACAACTGGGATGCCCTGGCCGACTGCTTGCGCGACCTGAGCTGGTTGCCTGCGTGGGGCTACGTGTTGCTGTTTGAACGCGGCGACGACCTGCGCCAGGCCGCACCGGCGGATTTCGCCACCTTGCTCGGCGTGCTGGACGACGCGGCCACGTTCGGCGCCGACCACGACACGCCCTGGTTCGCCTTCCTCGCCCTGCCCGGGGACGAGCTCGACCACTGACCTTCGCGGAGCCCCATGCAAACCCTCGATTTCGACCTCGAAGGCGACCACGTCGCCCTCAACATCCTGCTGAAGCTGGTGGGCCTGTGCGACAGCGGCGGCGCCGGCAAGCACCTGGTCGCCAGCGGCGAGGTGCGCGTGAACGGCGCCGTGGAGCTGCGCAAGACCTGCAAGATCACCGCCGGCCAGACGGTGACGCTGGGCGACGTGGAGATCCACGTGCATTGATCCCTCCCTGCGCCACAGACGGCGGTCGGGAGAAAAACCACGGCGTGGGCTCCCTCTGCGTGCAGGGGGAGGAGCGGTGCGTGCCTCAGTCCGGCAGCGTGTCCAGCCGGCGATCCAGCGCCGCGTGGTCGGGCAGGCGCAGGCCGAAGCGTTGTTCCAGCACGCGGCGGACCTCGCCGCCGTCACGCAGCCGTTGGCGCTCGGGCTCCCGACCCGGCCGGCGCACGGTGAACTCGCGGTCCAGCAGGCCCAGGCGGTTGTCGCCTTCGATGCGCGACGCCACCAGATGGGTGGTGAAGCGCGAGCCGGGATAGGTCGAGACGTAGTGGTTGGCCACCACCAGGTCGATCGGGTACGGCTGGTGCAGATCAAAGCGGTACAGCGGGCGCCAGACGCCATGCACCAGCGACTGCATGCACCAGTCGCCGTCCATCCGCAGCAGACGAAACGGCTCCAGCGGCGTGGGCTGCTCGACATCCGCCTGCAGACGCAGGACACCGGTGAGGGTCTGGCTGCCGAAGCCCACGTCGACCAGCCAGGTTTCGTCGTCGCGATCCACCCGCAGCAGCATGTGCGTCTGCGCCGTCATCGCCGCCGCGTCGGATTGCCGCCACAGCACCCGCGCGATCAACGCGGAAACCTGGAAACCGATGGCGCGCAGTGCGGCCTGCAGCAGCAGGTTCTGCTCGAAGCAGTAACCGCCACGGCCCTCGTGCAGCAGTTTGCGCTCGATCGCGGCCAGCTCCAGGTCGACCGGCAAGCCGAGCCACGGGTTGAGGTTCTCGAACGAAATGGCCTTGGCATGCGCCGCCACCAGGGCGCGCAGGGTCGGCAGGTCGGGCGCGGTGGCGGCGCGATGGTCGATGCGCCGCAGGTAGGCGTCCAGGTCGATGGTCGGGTGCATGCCGGTGGCCGTGCAGTGGGATCACCCGACGGTAGCACTGCCGCAACCGCCGCGACCGGTGATGATGCCGCTCAATCGTGGCCGTGCGCGTGCTGCATCGTGTCCAGCGCCAGCGCCGAATGCGCATACGCGCCACCGGCGCGCATCTCCGCAGCCACCCAGATCGCCTCCATGACCTGCTGTTCGCTGGCGCCCTGCTTCAAGGCTTCGGCGGTGTGGCCCTTGATGCAATACGGGCACTGGGTGACGTGCGCCACCGCCACGGCGATCAACTGCTTGGTGACGGCGGGCAAGGCGCCCTCGGCGAACACGGCGGCGCTGAACGCCTTGAACGCCTTCAGCGGTTCGGGCGCCAGCTCGCGGCGCTTGCGCGCCAGTTCGAGGGTGGCTTGCGGATAAACGGGTGTGTCCATGGCTACGCTCCGTGTGGAATCGGCATCCGGTTGGCAGCGGTCCCGCAGGGAGTCAGGAAGGCCGCGCCGAAACGCCCTGCACCCAACTCGGCGGATCACTGGCGGGAAAGCTTTGCGCCAGCTCCTCGTCGATGCGCTGCTCGCGCTGCCGTCGGGATTCGGCCGCGGTGGTGGCGGCCAGCTCGGGACCACCGCTGCCGCTGCGCGCCGGCACGACGGCATGGCGATGCAAGGGACGATGAAACAGGGACATGGCGACACCTCCCGATCGGCAAACGACAAATCCGCCACCGGCCTTGCCACGCATGGCGCTCACAACCCCAGGTTGTTGTGCTCCAGCACGCGCTCGGCGCGATAGCTTGAACGAACCAGCGGCCCGGCCACGGCCTCCACAAAGCCCTTGGACAGCGCCAGCTCGCGGTACTGGCGAAACTCGTCGGGCGTCACGAAGCGCTGCACCGCCAGGTGGTGCGGGCTGGGGCGCATGTACTGGCCCAGCGTGACCACGTCGACGTTGGCGGCACGAATGTCGTCCAGGGTGCGGTCGATCTCGTCGTCGGTCTCGCCCAGGCCCAGCATCAGGCTGGTCTTGGTCAACGTCTTTGGCGCGTGGCGCTTGGCAAAGGCCAGCACGTCCAGCGTCTGCGCGTAGCCGGCGCGCGGGTCGCGCACGGGATGGGTGAGGCGTTCCACCGTCTCCAGGTTCTGCGCGTAGGTGGACAGGCCCGCGTCGAGTACGGTGGCCACATCGGCATGCCGGCCGGCGAAATCAGGGGTCAGCGCCTCCACCGCCGTCTGCGGCGAGCGCTGGTGGATGGCGCGCACGCAGGCGGCGTAGTGCGCCGCGCCGCCATCGGGCAGGTCGTCGCGGTCCACCGAGGTCAGCACCACGTAGTTCAGCCCCATCAGCGCCACCGCATCGGCCACCTGCAGCGGCTCCAGCGGATCAAGCCAGCCGTGCGGGTTGCCGGTGCTGACCGCGCAGAACTTGCAGGCGCGGGTGCACACCGAGCCCATCAGCATCAGCGTGGCGGTGCCGCGCCCCCAGCATTCGGCGATGTTGGGGCACTTGGACTCGGCGCAGACGGTGTTGAGCTTGTGCGTGTCCACGATGGCGCGCACCGATTCGTAGCGCGCGCCACTGGGCAGCCGGATGCGCAGCCACGGCGGCTTGCGCTCGGCGTCGGGCACGCCGCTGCCGGCGTTGGGGCGGATGCCGCCCTTGATCGCGCGGGTGCCTTGGGGGCTGGTGAACTTGCTGCCGTCGGGGATGGGGGCGTGGTCGCGGGACATGCCGCAGTGTGGCGCGCCGCCGCGGCGCCACGCCATGACGTGGGTCAGGCGCGACCGCTCACAACCCCCGCTTGGGTGGCACCAGCCGCAGCTTGGTGGGCACATGGGAGGCGCGCGGGCACAGCAGGCGCTCGATGGCGGCGGCCGACAGCGGGTACGAGTACAGGTAGCCCTGGCCCTCGTTGCAGCCGGCCTGCAGCAGAAACTCGTGCTGTGCCTCGGTCTCGATGCCCTCGGCGATGGTCTTGAGCCCCAGGCTGCGCGACATCGCCAGCATCGCCTCGATGATGGCCGCATCGTTGCCGCTCTCGGGCAGGCCGGAGACGAACGAGCGGTCGATCTTGAGGTAGGCCACCGCCGGCAGCTTGAGATAGGCCATGGAGGAGTAGCCGGTGCCGAAATCGTCGATCGCCACCTCCATGCCCAGCGCGTGCAGCGCGCGCATGGTGCGCTCGGTGTCGTCGCCCATGCGCAGCATGGCGCTCTCGGTGATCTCCAGCATCAACCGGCCCGGCGGCACCTGGCGGCCCTGCAGGGCGCGGCTCACGCCCTCCACGAAGGCGGGGTGGCCAAAGCCGCGCGCCGACACGTTCACCGCCACCCGCACCGGTGGCATGCCGGCCAGGTCCCACGCCTGGATCTGGGCGCAGGCGGTCTGCATCACCCATTCGTCGATGCGGCGGATCAGGCCCAGGCTCTCGGCCACCGGCACGAACTCGCCCGGCATCACCTCGCCGCGCTCGGGATGCTGCCAGCGCACCAGCGCCTCCACCGCCACGATGCGGCCGGTGCGCAGCTCCACGCTGGGCTGGTACACCAGACGAAACTCCTCGCGCACCAGCGCCTGGCGCAGCTCGCTGGCCAGTTGCAGGCGACGGCTGGTGTTGGCGTGCATCATCGGCGTGTAGAAGCGCAGCGTGTTGCGCTCCTCGGTCTTGGCCGCGTACATCGCCGCGTCGGCATTGGCCACCAGGGTGGCCGCATCCAGGCCGTCCAGCGGGTAGCCGGCGATGCCGATGCTGGCGCTGAGCACGATCTCGTAGTCATCCACCACCAGCGGCTCGGACAGCACGGCCAGCAGCCGCTCGGCCATCGCGCGGGCGTCCTCGCGCAGGCCCATGTGGTGGATCAGCACGGTGAACTCGTCGCCGCCGATGCGCCCGGCCACGTCGCCGTCGGACAACTGCCGACGGATGCGCTCGGCCACCTTCACCAGCAACTGGTCGCCGATGGCGTGGCTGTAGCTGTCGTTGACGATCTTGAACGCGTCCAGGTCGATGAACAGCACCGCCGTGGCCAGCCGCTCGCGCTCGGCGATGGCGATGGCCTCGGTGCAGTGGCGCTCGAACTCGGCGCGGTTGACCAGGCCGGTCAGCGGGTCGTGCCGCGCCAGGTGCTCCAGCCGCTGCTGCTGCTGCTTGATGGCCGAGATGTTGGTGAACACCGCCACGTAGTACAGCACCTGGTGCTCGGCATCGCGGATGGCGCTGATGCTCAGCTGCTCGGGGTAGCTGCTGCCGTCGCGGCGGGTGTTCTGCACCTCGCCCAGCCAGTTGTGGCCGGCGGCGATGTCGTCCCAGATGGCCTGCGGCAGCCGCCGCCCGTCGGGCAGGCGACGGGTGGCGTCGAACGGCTTGTCGCGCAGTGCGTGCGCGGTGAAGCCGGTGAGTTGCTCGTGCGCGTCGTTCACCGAGATGACCCGTCGCTGGGGGTCGGCGATGATCACGCCCTCGGCGATGCTGGCCAGCGCCTCGGCCGCGATGCGCCGCTCGCGCTCCATCGCCACGCGCTCGGAAATGTCGCGGATGATGGCCTGGCGCACGCGTAGCCGGCCCCAGTTGGCCAGGCTGCTCTGCGTCTCCACCGGGCGCCGGTCGCCGCCCGGCCCCAGCAGCGCATTGGTGGCGGCGCGCCCCTCCAGCGTGGACACCGCCTGGGTGAACAGGTGCACGTAGCGGTCGCCCACCAGCTCGCCCACGTGCCGCCCGGTCCACTCCGAGGCGGTGCGGTTGGCGTCGAGGATGCGGCCGCTGCCCTCGTCGATCATCACGATGGCGTCGGCGGCGCTGTCGAACAGCAGGCGGTAGCGCTCCTCGCTGCCGCGGATGCTGGCCAGCGTGCGCCGCGCCATCAATACCCACAGCAGCACGGCGATGAAGGCGGCCGTCAGCACGCCGCCAAACAGCACCTGGCTGAACCAGGCTGCGCCCTGGGCCACCTGCAGCGAAAACAGCTTGCTGCGCGGCTCGATGAGGTCGTTGATGGCGCCGATGCGCTCGCGCTGGCGCGCCACCTCCTCATGCGACACCTCGCCCAGGGCATAGGCGTCCTGCAGCTCGGTGGCGATGGCCCCCAGCTCGGCGATGGAGTCGTCGGTGGAGCGCCACGCACGCAGCGCCTCGCGCATGTACGGCGCGCCGGAAAAATGGTGCAGGATGAAAATCACGCCGGGGATCGCCGTGGGCATGGCGTCGCTGCGGCGCAACGCGTCGACCACCGCGTCGTAGTCGTAGTGGCCGGCAATGATGGTGTCGCGCGCCCAGCGGTCGGTGTTGAGCACGGTCAGGTTGCGCTGGAAATCGGCCAGGCTGCGCGCCGAGCCGTTGCCGGCATAGGTGTCCAGCGCCACCACGGCCTGCTTTTGCGCCTTGGACCAGACGCTCTCGCCGTTGAGAAAGCCGGCGAGAGCCCCCTGGGTCTGCAGCGCGCCCCAGGTGAGCGCCAGGATCAGCGCCACCATGGCCAGCAATGCGTAGACCAGCGGCATCAGGCGCCGCGAAAGAGGCCGTTGCAGGGTCATCGGAAAGGTTCGCATGGATGCCTTTATCTCACGATTCATGCATCCCTGCGCCCTCCACCCCACTGCAACGGCCCATCCGTCAGGCCGCCGCCTCGCTCAGCACCTCCAGCGTGCGTGGCGGCTGCACGCAGCGGTCCGCCAGGATCCGCATGCTGGTGTAGCTGCGCTTGATGCACGCGGTGATGTGCGCCACTTCCTCGGCCGCCGGCGCCGTGCCCATCAGGGTACAGACGATCTCCAGCGCTTCCCATGGGTGGGTATCGTCATAGGCGGCATGCAACTGTAGCCAGCGCAGCGAACCGGCCCGCGTTTTCTCGGGGAAACGCTCGGCATAGGCGGCATTGTCGTACAGCAGTTGCGACCACTCCCCGGTGGCGCCCTCCACCGCGTAGTTGGTGGCGGCGATGGAGGCCACCAGGCTGTCGCCGCTGCTCACCTCCTCGCACCATTGCGCCAGGGTCTGGGTGCCGCGCGGCGGCATGGCGTGCAGCACCTCGTCGCGCGCGATGCCCGCGCCCTCGGCCCAGTGCAACCAGTACTCGGCGTGGTTCTGCTCCACGCGGATATTGCGCACCAGCCAGCGCCGGGCCAGGTTGTCGCCGGCGCTGCGGCCGTAGCGGGTCTTGAGCAGGCTCATGGCCATGTAGCCGGGAAAACGCTCGATCACCGGCCAGATGCCGCACATGAAATTGACGGTGCCGTCGCGGCCCAGCGTGCCGTCGGCCATCCGGCCCCACAGCTCGTGATCGACCACGCTCTGCTTGGTGCTGGCGCAGTCGGCCACCATGTCCTGCGCCCACTGCGGGTAGCTGCTCAGCTCGGTCAGGGGGCCGGTGCGTTCGAAATGCGTGCTCATGTCGTTCTCCAGTGAGATGCGAATGAAAAGCCGTAGGGCCTACGGCCTCGGAAAACCGGCGCGGGAGACAGGGATCCCTCTTGCCGGCCGTGCTTCAACATCGCAAGCGATGCCAAATCTCGTCTCATTGCCACCACGCCGGGAGCCGGCGAAAGCACGCACAAACCGCCCCGGCACGGTGGCCCGGCCGGTCATGGATCGTGTGGCGTACCCCTTGCCGCCCCGGCGGCGCCCCTGCCCCTCCGGCAGCGGCGCCACGCACAACAGGTCGATAGTCGCGCAGCCGCCGGCGCAGGGAAAGCGCCAGGCGCCCAAACCCGCCGCCCCGCCGCGCCACAGACGGCCGGAATGAACATCCACACACCCATGCAGGCACGTTGCGGCGCAAGTGCGTATAATTGGTCGATTCGTCCCTCAAAAACCTGCGTGACGGCCACCGCGCCGCCCGAGTCGATCCCATGTCCATAGAAAACCTGCGCAACATCGCCATCGTCGCCCACGTCGATCACGGCAAGACCACTCTCGTCGACTGCCTGCTGAAACAGTCCGGCACGCTCAACGAGCGTACCGTGCTGGCCGAGCGGGTGATGGACTCCAATGACCAGGAAAAAGAGCGCGGCATCACGATTCTGGCCAAGAACACCGCCATCACCTGGCAGGGCAACCGCATCAACATCGTCGACACCCCCGGACACGCCGACTTCGGCGGCGAGGTGGAGCGCGTGCTGTCGATGGTGGACACCGTGCTGATCCTGGTCGACGCGATGGACGGCCCGATGCCGCAGACCCGCTTCGTGACGCAAAAGGCGTTCGCGATGGGCTTCAAGCCGATCGTGGTGATCAACAAGGTCGACCGCCCCGGCGCCCGCCCCGAGTGGGTGGTGGAGCAGGTGTGGGACCTGTTCGACCGCCTCGGCGCCACGCCGGAGCAGATGGAATTCCCGATCGTCTACGCCTCGGCGCTGAACGGCTACGCCAGCCTCGACGAGAACGTGCGCGAGGGCGACATGACCCCGCTGTACGAGGCCATCATGCAGCACGCGCCCAAGCCGGAGGTCGATCCGGAAGGCCCGTTCCAGATGCGCATCAGCCAGCTGGACTACAACAACTTCGTCGGCGTGATCGGCATCGGCCGCATCCAGCGCGGCACCCTGAAAAAGAACATGCCGGTGGCGGTGATCGACCGTGAGGGCAAGAAGCGCCAGGGCAAGGTGCTGCAGGTGCTGGGCTTCCTGGGCCTGGAGCGCATCGAGCAGGAGAGCGCCGAGGCCGGCGACATCGTGGCCATCTCCGGCATCGCCGAGCTGACCATCTCCGACACCGTCACCGCGCTGGAAGCCCCCGAGGCCCTGCCCGCGCTGACCGTCGACGAGCCGACCATCAGCATGACCTTCCAGGTCAACAACTCGCCGTTCGCCGGCAACAAGGACCTCTCCGGCGGCAAGTTCCTCACCAGCCGCCAGATCAAGGACCGCCTCGACCGCGAGCAGGTGCACAACGTGGCGCTGAAGGTGGAGCAGGGTTCGGACGCCGACAAGTTCCTGGTCTCCGGCCGTGGCGAGCTGCACCTTTCGGTGCTGATCGAGACCATGCGCCGCGAAGGCTACGAGCTGGCCGTGTCGCGCCCCGAGGTGATCATCAAGGAAATCGACGGCCAGAAAATGGAGCCGATCGAGCAGCTGGTGGTCGACGTGGAAGAGATCCACCAGGGCCCGGTGATGGAGCGATTGGGCATCCGCAAGGGCCAGCTCAAGAACATGGAGCCGGACGGCAAGGGCCGCGTGCGCCTGGAGTACATGATCCCGGCGCGTGGCCTGATCGGCTTCCAGAACCAGTTCAAGACCCTCACCCAGGGCTCGGGCCTGCTGTTCCACGTGTTCGACCATTACGGCCCGAAGGAAGAAGGCCAGATCGCCAAGCGCCAGAACGGCGTGATGATCGCCAACGCCGGCGGCACCACCCCCGCCTACTCGCTGGGGCCGCTGCAGGAGCGCGGCAAGCTGTTCGCCGCCGAAGGCGACAACGTGTATGAAGGCCAGCTGGTCGGCATCCACGCCAAGGACAACGACCTCACCGTCAACGCGATCAAGCCCAAGCCGCTGACCAACATGCGCGCCGCCGGCAAGGACGACGCGATCCAGCTGACCCCGGCGATCAAGTTCTCGCTGGAGCAGGCACTGGACTTCATCGACGACGACGAGCTGGTCGAGGTGACGCCGAAGGAAATCCGCCTGCGCAAGAAGCACCTCACCGAGAACGACCGCAAGAAGGCCATGCGCGGCGGCGGCAACTGATCGCCGCCCCGCCAAGCCGCACGCAGAAGGCCGCCGCAAGGCGGCCTTCTGCGTTTGGACCGACAGGATCAACGGGGCGCGTGCTGGCAAACGCGCATGCTCGCCAAACGCCGCATCCCTTTGTAGGAGCGGCTTCAGCCGCGATGCCTTTGCTTCTGATGGTGGATACAGAGCCAAAGCTTTCGCGCTCCGCAGGAGGGCGAAAGCTCTGCTTTTTGCTTCTCGAAAACAAAAGCATCGCGGCTGAAGCCGCTCCTACAGGTTGGCGGCAAGCCTGCGCCCGCATGCGTTGCCTCGGGGGAAACAGGAGGCCCGATGCTGTTGTTGCCAATCCCTGCCCCTTAGACCAACTGCGCGCGCTCCAGCGCGGCGATGTGGCGTTCCAGGCGAGGGCCGAGGTAGCAGTGCGAGCCGCAGGGCAGCAGGCCGGCGTCGCCGAAGGTGCGCAGGTACCACGCGGGAGTGCGCGACACGAAGCCCTCGCGGTCGCCCACCACGTCGTCGCGGCTGGTGAACACCTCCAGAAAAGCCACGCCCTCCAGCATGTCCACGATGCCGCCCAGGCCGCCGCGGATCTCGGCGGGCTTGAGGTAGTGCAGCACGTCGGTGCACACGATCAGGTCGAAGCGCTGGTCGAAGCGCAGGTATTCCAGCTGGCCGAACGTGGCCAGCCCCACGTTGCGGCTGCGACCGTAGCGCGCGGCCACGTATTCGCTCGCATCCAGACCGCGATAGTCGATGCCCGGGCGCAGCGCGCGCAGCGGCGCGCGCCACACCGCCTCGCCGCAGCCCACGTCGAGCACGTTGCGGATGGGACGCGCCAGGTAGTACTCCGCCTGCGCCACCACCATCGCCACCTTGCGCCGCAGCTCGGCGGGCGAGCCCACGGCGTGGTTCGGGTCGCGGTACCACTTGTCGAAATAGTCGCGGTCGTAGAGCTTGGACATGGTCGGCGCCGGCCAAAAACCGCATGGTAACCGTCGCAGACGGCGAGACATATCTGGGCGACAATCGTCCTCCACACAGGGATCGCCTTTCGTGAGTTCCACACCCGACACCATGCCGATCGAGCCCGGCCTGATGGTCGTCCACGGCAACCGCCTGGAAGACCTGCGCGACCTGCTGGTTGCCTGGCTGGTGCGCGCGCCGCTGGCGCCACTGGAAGACGAGCTGATGCTGGTGCAGAGCAACGGCATCGCGCAGTGGCTGAAGCTGGCGCTGGCGCGCGACGCCGGCGGCATGGGCATCAGCGCGGCGGTGGACGTGCAACTGCCCGGCCGTTTCCTGTGGCGCGCCTACCGCGCCGTGCTGGGCCGCGAGGCGGTGCCGGCCGATTCGCCGTTCGACAAGTCGCGCCTGACCTGGCGCCTGATGCGCCTGCTGCCCACGCAACTGGGCGACGAGGCGTTTGCGCCGCTGCGCCATTTTCTCGGCGAGGGCCGCGTCGACGCGGCGCGGCTGTTCCAGCTGGCGCGGCAGGTGGCCGACCTGTTCGACCAGTACCAGGTCTATCGCGCCGACTGGCTGGATGACTGGGCGCAGGGCCGCGACGTGCTGCGCGATCCGCGCGGGCAACGCCAGCCGCTGCCCGCCACCCAGCGCTGGCAGGCATGCCTGTGGCGCGCGCTGCTGCACGACGTGGGCGCCGCACAACGCGACAGCCATCGCGCCGCCGTGCATCGCGCCTTTCTCGAGCGCGCCGCAACGCTGGAAGCACGGCCCGCCGGCCTGCCTCGGCGCATCGTGGTGTTCGGCATCTCCTCGCTGCCGCAGCAGACGCTGGAGGCACTTACCGCGCTGGGCCGCGTCTGCCAGGTGTTTCTTCTGGTGACCAACCCGTGCCGGCATTACTGGGCCGACGTCATCGAGGATCGCGAGCTGCTCAAGGCCGAACAGCGCCGCCACGCGACCAAGCCCGGCGCGCCGGACACCCCCGCGTACGAGGCGCTGCACCTGCACGCCAACCCGCTGCTGGCCGCCTGGGGCAAGCAGGGCCGCGACTATATCCGCCTGCTCGACGGTTTCGACACGCCGGCACACTACCGCGCGCGCTTTGCCGCGCTGGGCCGCGACATCGACCTGTTTGCCGACCCCGGCCGCGACACCCTGCTGCACCAGGTGCAGCAGGCCATTCTTGACCTCGAACCGCTGCCCGCCGCCCCCGCGCAACGCCGGCCGCTGATGCCCGGCGACGAGTCGCTGCGCTTCCACGTGGCGCACAACCCGCAGCGCGAGGTGGAGATCCTGCACGACGAGCTGCTGGCGCTGTTCGAGCGCGCCGCGCACGAGGGCCGGCCGTTGGCGCCGCGCGACGTGATGGTGATGGTGCCGGACATCCAGACCTACGCGCCGCACATCCAGGCCGTATTCGGCCGCATCCCGCCCGGCGATCCGCGCCACCTGCCATGCACCATCGCCGACCGCCCCGCGCGCGGTGGCGCGCCGCTGCTGGTGGCGCTGGAGCAACTGCTGCGCCTGCCCGAATCGCGCTTCGCCGCCGGCGACATCCTCGACCTGCTCGACGCACCCGCGCTGCGCCGCCGTTTCCACCTGGACGAGGCCGACCTGCCCGTGCTGCGCCGCTGGATCGAGGGCGCCGGCATCCGCTGGGGACTCGACGGCGCGCAAAAGCAAAGCCTCGGCCTGCCGCCGGAGGAGCAGAACAGCTGGCGCTTCGGCCTGCGCCGCATGCTGCTGGGCTATGCCGTGGGCGACGGCGCCTCGCTGCACGGCATCGCGCCGTATGCCGAAGTGGGCGGGCTCGACGCCGCCCTGGTCGGGCCGCTGGCCCTGCTGCTCGACCATCTGGAACACGCCTGGCGCAGCCTGGCCACGCCCGCCACGCCCGCGCAGTGGGCAGTGCGACTGCGCGAATTGCTGGCGACCCTGTTCGACGCCGGCCGCGACGATGACGACGCCGTGCTGCTGCAGCGGCTTGACGATGCGCTTGGCGAGTGGGAGCAGGCGTGCACGGATGCCGGGGGAGCAAAAGGGGGTCAGAGTCACTTTTCGGGCGAAGGTGCAAAGGGCGGCAGGGAACACGGATCGAAAAGTGACTCTGACCCCCTTTTGCTCCCGCTGGCCGTGGTGCGCGAGCACTGGCTGGGCGCCATCGACGAAAGCCGCCTGTCGCAGCGGTTCCTGGGTGGGGCGGTGAGCTTTGGCACCCTGCTGCCGATGCGTGCGATCCCGTTTCGCGTGGTCTGCCTGCTCGGCATGAACGACGGCGACTACCCGCGCCGCCACGACGCGCCCGACTTCGACCTGATGGCCTTGCCGAAACAGCAACGCCCCGGCGACCGCTCGCGCCGCGAGGATGACCGCTACCTGTTTCTCGAAGCCCTGCTCTCCGCCCGCGACGCGCTGCACGTGAGCTGGGTGGGCAAGAGCGCGCGCGACAACACCGCGCTGCCGCCGTCGGTGCTGGTGGGCCAGTTGCGCGATTACCTCGCCGCCGGTTGGAGATCGTGTCGGAGTCAATTTTCGCAGGCCGCGAAAATTGGCTCCGACACGATTTCCACTGACGCAAGCGCAAAGCCCCACCACCGTCATTCCTGCGAAAGCAGGAATCCAGCGACTTCAGCGCTGCCAGAGGCGCTGGATCCCCGCTTTCGCGGGGATGACGAGCTTGAGTCAGCGCCATTGGACTCCGACCCCCTTGCCTCCCTCACCACCCACTACCCCCTGCAAGCCTTCAGCCCGCGCTATTTCGACGGCAGCGGCGACGCGCGCGTGTTCACCTACGCGCGTGAATGGCAGCGTGCGCGGGAGGGGAAAGGGGGTCAGAGTCACTTTTCGCCGGCTGCAAAAATCGACGCCGACCCGAACGCCGCCGACCCAGGCGCAAAGCCTCACCACCGTCATTCCTGCGAAAGCAGGAATCCAGTGGATTCAGCGCCGCCAGAGGCGCTGGATCCCCGCTTTCGCGGGGATGACGAGCTTGAGCCAGTGCCATCGGACGCCGACCCCATTTCCACCGTCGACCTGCGCCTGCTGCAACGCTTCCTCAAGTCGCCCGCGAAAACCTTCTACGCCCTGCGCCTTGGCGTGCATTTCGATGCGCTGGACGACGTCGACGTGGACAACGAGGCCTTTGCGCTGAATGGGCTTGAGCGCCACCTCGCCACCGACACCTTGCTGCGCACCGCCATCGCCGCCGGCACCGCGGCGCTCGCGCCCGCCGCGCAACGCCTGCGCGAACAAGGCGGCCTGCCGCCCGGCAGCTTCGGCGCGCTGGCGCTGCAACCCATCACGCAGGCCGCGCACGACGCCGGCCGCGCATGGCACGCGCTGGACACGCGCTGGCCGCATGCCAGCGGCATGCGCGAGCTGCAGCACGAGGCGCACGGCCTGCGCATCGAGGACTGGCTGGGCGACCTGCGCGACGACGGCGCGGGCGGCCATGTGCGCCTGATCGCCACCGCCAGCGCGCTGGCCAGAAACGACGTCGTGCGCCACGACAAGCTGCTGGATGCCTGGGCCGCGCACCTGCTGGCCAACGCCAACGCGCTGCGGCTCAGCAGCCATCTCGTCGGCCCGGATGCCACGCTGACGCTTGCCGCCCTGCCCGCCGATACCGCGCGCGCCCACCTGGACGAGCTCTGCGCCGCACTGCGCGCCGGCATGCAATCGCCGCTGCCGATCGCGCGCCAGACCGCGTTCGCCTGGCTGCGGGTGGAGGCGGCCAATCTGGACGCGACCGACGACAAGCGCAAAGACCCCGCCCAGGCCGCCCGCCAGTGCTACGACCACACGGACGGCCCGTTCGGCCATGGCGAAGTGGACGACGACGCCTGCCTGCAACGCGAGTGGCCCGACTTTGCCGCGCTGCATCGCGCCGGCTTCGAGGACTGGCTGCACCTGTACCGGCCGCTGCTCACGGCCACGCGCCACGACGGAGACGCCGCATGACCGCGCCCGCGCCGCTCAACCCGCTGCGCCTGCCGCTGGCCGGCACGCAACTGATCGAGGCCAGCGCCGGCACCGGCAAAACCTGGACCATCGCCGCGCTGTACCTGCGCCTGGTGCTGGGCCACGGCCGCGACGAGCCGCTGCTGCCGGCGCAGATCCTGGTGATGACCTTCACCAAGGCCGCCACCGCCGAGCTGCGCGAGCGCATCCGCGAGCGGCTGGCCGAGGCTGCCGGCGTATTTCGCGGCCAGGGCGACGCCGACGATTTCCTGCGCGCGCTGATCGCCGACTATGCCGACGACGACGCCCGCGCCGCCGCCGCGCGCAAGCTGGAGCTGGCCGCGCGCTGGATGGATGAGGCGGCGGTGTTCACCATCCACGGCTGGTGCCAGCGCATGCTGGTGCAGCACGCCTTTGACAGTGGCGAGGCGGCCAGCGAGGACGGCATCGCCGACGAGAACGCCTTGCTGGCCGAGGCCGTGCGCGACTACTGGCGCCGTTTTCTTTTTCCGCTGGACGACGCGGCCGCCGCGCAGGTCACGCAACTGTGGACCACGCCCGACGCGCTGCAGCTCGCCATCAAGCCGCTGCTCCCCAGCGCACCCGACGCGCTGCGACTCGGCGGCCAGCCGATCCCCGCCATCACCGATCCCGCCAACGTGCTGGACGCGGCCGCCACCGCGCTGCGCGAAGCCGAGACGCGCGCGCGCACGCTGTGGCGCGAGCACGGCGAGGCGATCGCGCAGCAGTTGCGCGAGGCGATGGAACACGGCGTGCTCAACGCCAGAAGCTACAAGCCCGACACGCTGGCCGCCGACCACGCCGCGTTCGACGCCTGGTGCACGCCGCCCTCCGATTCATCGTCGCCCCAGCGAAAGCCGGGGCCCCGCGACGTTCAACACCCGAATGCGCAGCCGCGGGATTCCCGCGTTCGCGGGAATGACGGGCATGGCAACGGCCCCACACCCGACGCCAGCACGCTGATGCGCCACACCACCGCCAAGTTGCAAGGCGCCACGCGCAAGAACCAGTCCACGCCCACGCATCCGTTCTTTGCCGCCATCGACGCCGTGCTGGAGGCGCAATCCCGCGCCGCCAGCCAGCAGCCCCTGCTGCTGGCCCACGCCGCCACGTGGATCGCGCAGCGGCTGGACGAGGTGCGCCGCGCGCGCGCCGTGCTCGGCTACGACGACATGCTCAAGCGCCTCGCCAATGCCCTGCACGGCGGCAATGGCGACGCGCTGGCGCGCACCATCGCCACGCAATATCCGGTGGCACTGGTGGACGAGTTCCAGGACACCGATCCGCTGCAATGGCGCAGCCTGCAGCGCATCTACGGCGAGCGCGACGACACCGCGCTGCTGTTGATCGGCGATCCCAAGCAGGCGATCTACGGTTTTCGCGGCGCCGACATCCACACCTACCTGCGCGCCCGCGAAAGCGCCGCCCGCCCGCACTGGACACTGGGCACCAACCACCGCTCCACCGCCGCGCTGGTGACGGCGGTGAACCGCGTGTTCGAGCAGGCCGCCACGCAGCCGCAAGGCGCGTTCGGCTTCGGTGAAGACCTGCCTTTTGTCGCGGTGCAGGCCAAGGGCCGCACGGACGCCCTGCAGCTCGACGGCGCGCCGATGCCGGCGATGCAGATGGCCGTCCATCCGTCCATCGAGCCGCTGTCCACCGACGCCTGGCGCAAGGCCATGGCCGCCCACGCCGCCACGCAACTGGTCAGCTGGCTGGGTGCGGCGCAGGACGGTCGCTGCGGCTTCGCGTCGAACGATGGCGGCTTCACGCCGCTGCAGCCCGGCGACGTCGCCATCCTCGTGCGCGACCGGCGCGACGCCGATGCCATGGCCGACGCACTGCATCGGCGCGGCCTGGCCCACGTCTACCTGTCCGACCAGCAATCGGTATATGCCAGCGCCGAGGCCACCGACCTGCTGCGCTGGCTGCACGCCTGCGCCCGCCCCGGCAACGACCGCGCCATGCGCGCCGCGCTGGCCACGCCCGGCATGGCGCGCAGCCTGGCCGAGCTGGCCGCGCTGGACGATGACGAGGCCATCCGCGAAACCTGCGACGGCCACTTTCGCCACGCGCATGCGCTGTGGCAACGCCACGGCGTGCTGGCGATGCTGCACGAGCTGCTGCACCGCTTTGACCTGCCCGCACGGTTGCTCGCCCGCGACGGCGGCGAGCGCGCGCTCACCAACCTGCTGCACCTGGCCGAGCTGCTGCAGCAGGCCGCCACCGGGCTGGATGGCGAGCATGCGCTGGTGCGCTTTCTCGCCGCGCAGATCGCCAACCCCGGCAGCGGCGAAAGCGCCGACGCGCAGCTGGTGCGGCTGGAAAGCGAGGCGGCGCTGGTCAAGCTGGTGACCGTGCACAAATCCAAGGGTCTGGAATACCCGGTGGTGTTGCTGCCCTTTGCCTGCGGCTTCCGCGAAACCGACGCCAAGCGCGCCGTGCCCACGCGCGACAGCGAAGGCCATACGCAGCTCGACCTGCAACCGGACGACGACGCCCTGCACCAGGCCGAGCGCGAGCGCCTGCAGGAGGACCTGCGTCTGCTCTACGTGGCGCTCACCCGCGCCCGCCACCTGTGCTGGGTGGGCGTGGCCAACCTCAAGCACGGCAATCGCAAAGATTCCGACCTGCACAAATCCGCATTCGGCTACGTGCTGGCTGGCGGCCAGCCCATCCCGCCCGAGACGTTGCTGTCGCGCGTGCGCGCACTCGCCGATGACGCCACCCTCCACGTCATCCCGCTGGCGGACGACGCCGACGAACACCGCCATCACGCCGCCACCCAGGCCAACCTCAGCCGCGACGCACGCCCGTGCACGCTGAAGCCGGCCGAGCCGTGGTGGATCGCCAGCTACAGCGCGCTGGCGCACAGCGACGCGTCCAGTACGCCGCGCCCCGCCCCCGAAACCGCCAGCCAGGCCACGCTGGCCGAAAACGTCAACACGGGCAACGCGGACGCCAGCGGCACCGACGCGCACGGCATCCATGCTTTCCCGCGCGGTGCGCACGCCGGCACTTTTCTGCACGACTTGTTGGAGAGCTGCGCCAACGAGGGTTTTGCACGCGCCGCCGCGCCTTCCGCCAGCCTGCGCGACACCATCGCGCGGCGCTGCCAAGCGCGCGGTTGGCAAGCGTGGATCAAGCCGCTGACCGCGTGGATGCCCGAGCTGCTGCGCACGCCGCTGCCGCTGCCCGACGGCGGCAGCATGCCGCTGGCCGCGCTGGCCGATGCCACGCGCTATCGCGCCGAGCTGGAGTTCTGGTTCGAGGCCAACCACGTCGATGCCGCCGCGCTGGATCGCCTGGTCAGCACGCACACGCTGGACGGCGCGCCCCGCCCGGCGCTGCCCGCCAACCACGTCAACGGCCTGCTCAAGGGCTTCATCGACCTGGTGTTCGAGCACGACGGGCGCTGGTACGTGGCCGACTACAAATCCAACTGGCTGGGCGGCCACGCCGGCGCCTACACCGACGCGGCCATGCGCGACTCCGTGCTGCAAAGCCGCTACGACCTGCAATACGCCATCTACACGCTGGCGCTGCATCGCCAATTGAAAGCACGCCTGCCCAGCTACGACTACGAGCGGCACATGGGCGGCGTGCTCTACCTCTACCTGCGCGGCATGGACGGCGACGGCCACGGCGTGCACCGCGAGCGCCTGCCGTTGGCGCTGGTCGACGCACTGGATCGACTGTTTGCCACCGGAGGCATCGCCCATGCGGCTTGACGCCCTGTTCGCCCACGCGCTGGAGCAGCAACGCCTGCGTCCGCTGGACGTGGCCTTTGCGCGTTTTTTGGCCGAGCACGACGCGGACATCGCGCCCGCGCTGCCGTGGCTGGCGGCCCTGCTCAGCCGGCAACTGGCCGACGGCCACCTCTGCCTCGACCTGACCGCGCTGCCCGCGCTGGCGCAGGAGCAGGACTGGCCCGAACACTGGCGCGCGCTGGCCGACACGCTGCACGACGGTGACGCCCTGCACCTGCCCGCCTCGCCGCTGCTCGCCACCGGCGACGATGGCGAGCCGGCCGACGCGCCGCTGGTGCTGGACGGCACGCGGCTCTACCTGCGCCGCTACTGGAACCACGAGCGCCAGGTGGCGCAAGGCATCCTCGACCGCGTGACGTGCGCGGAAACACCGGTGGCGCATTTCGCCGACGAACTGGCGCGGCTGTTTCCCGACACCGCCTCACCCGACTGGCAACGCATCGCCTGCGCGCTGGCCGCACGCGGCCGCTTTGGCGTCATCACCGGCGGCCCCGGCACCGGCAAGACCACCACCGTGGTGCGCCTGCTCGGCCTGCTGCAAACGCTGCACCTGCGAGAGCACGCCAGGCCGCTGCGCATTCGCCTGGCCGCGCCCACCGGCAAGGCGGCGGCGCGGCTCAATGCCTCCATCGCCGCGCAACGGGCGCAACTGGACGTGGACGACAGTGTGCGCGCCGCCATACCCGCCCAGGTCGAAACCCTGCACCGCCTGCTCGGCGCGCGACCGGACACGCGCCGCTTTCGCCACGACCGCGCCAACCCGCTGCACCTGGATGTACTGGTGATCGACGAGGCGTCGATGATCGACCTGGAGATGATGTCCGCCGTGCTGGCCGCCCTGCCCGCCAGCGCGCGGCTGGTCTTGCTGGGCGACAAGGACCAGCTCTCCTCCGTGGAGGCCGGCGCCGTGCTGGGCGACCTGTGCCGCCGCGCCCCGGCCGGCCACTACGACCAGGCCACCGTGCAATGGCTGCGCACCACCACCGGCCAGGACATCGCCGACTGGGCCAGCAGCGACGCGCAACCGCTCGACCAGCACGTGGCCATGCTGCGCCACAGCCACCGCTTCGGCGCCGGCAGCGGCATCGGCCGGCTGGCCGAGGCCGTCAACCAGGGCGACGCCGACGCCGTGCACGCACGGCTGGCCGAGGCCACCGCCGACCTGTCGTGGCAGCCCTCGGCCACACCGGCACGACTGGTGGAGCTGGCCGTCGAGGGCCACGGCGAAAACGCGCACGGCTATCGCCACTACCTGCAGCAGTTGCAGCACACACGCCCGGCCCCCGACGCCGGCAGCGACGCCCACGACGCCTGGGCACACGATGTCCTGCAGGCGTTCAACCGCTTCCAGTTGCTGTGCGCCGTGCGGCAGGGGCCGTTTGGCGTGCACGAGCTCAACCGGCTCATTGCCGCAGCGCTGCAGGCACGCGGCCTGGTCGACGCCAGCCACGACTGGTACGAGGGCCGCCCGGTCATGGTCACCCGCAACGACTACGCGCTGGGCCTGGCCAACGGCGACGTGGGCATCTGCCTGCGCCTGCCCGACGCGCACGGCACGCCACGATTGTCGGTGGTGTTTCCGGACGACACCACGACCGGCACCCGATCACGCCGCATCCTGCCCTCGCGCCTTGGCGACGTGGACACCGTCTACGCCATGACCGTGCACAAATCGCAGGGCTCGGAATTCGACCACACCCTGCTGGCCCTGCCCACCGACCCCAGCCCCCTGCTCACCCGCGAGCTGCTCTACACCGGCATCACCCGCGCCCGCCGCCACTTCACCCTGGCCGCCAGCCAGGACATCGTGACCCTCGCCACCCAAACCCGCACCCGCCGCCACTCCGGCCTGTCACACCGCCTCTCACCCACCCCGTAACAACGCGCACTGCGGCAGCCGCTTTCGTGGAGCGAATCGCGACTGAAGTCGCTCCCACAGCAACAACCGGCAGCCCGTAGGAGCGCACCTGAAGTGCGCGATGCTCTTCGGTACGCCTATCGCGCACAAGGTGCGCTCCTACAGGTTTGGCGCACCTTGTGGGAGCGGTTTCAGCCGCGATGCTCTTGATCTGGGGCTCATCGAAAGCAAGAGCATCGCGACTGAAGTCGCTCCCACAACAACGCCGCCAACCCGTAGGAGCGCACCTGTGCGCGATGCTGTTGCCTTTGAAAAGCATCGCGCACAAGGTGCGCTCCTACAGTCGCCTCGCATCATGTGGGAGCGGCTTCAGCCGCGATGCTTTTCGTTACGCCAACCGCGCGCGGCCGCCACGGGCGTCTGGGACTTACTGGCAGGTGGCGCCGGGTGCGAGTTTGGTGGAGGCGGCGCGGCCGGAGCTGGCGAGCTCCAGGCGGATGCCGGGGACGGCGGCGGTGCTGGTGCCGACGGTGTCGGCATCGAGGGTCTTGGCGCAAATGATCACCGAGGCACTGGTGGGGGTGCCGCCCACCAGCAGTTCACCGCGCGAATTGAAGGTGAGCACGCCGGCCACGCTGGTACGTATGGATGTGCCGGTGGGAGCGGCCACTTCGCGCTGCAGTTCGTCCCCTGCCGCATAGGCCTTGTTGGGCGCGGCGGCGACGTAGACCAGCCAGCCCTCGTCGTAACTCTTGCCGGCGGCACAAGTGGTGCCGCCACTGGCGGCCAGCGGGCAGATGGAGATGTAGCTGCGCGTGGTGGCTGCCTGCCCGCGGGCAAACTGCAGGTCGGAGCGGATGCTGTTGGATTGGGCCACCGCACGATTGCGACGCAGGAAATCGCGCATGCTGGGATAGGCAATGGTGGAGAGGATGCCCAGCACCGCCAGCGCCACCATCAGCTCCAGCAGGCTGAAGCCGGCGATGCGACGGTGCGCACGCCGGACGGATGCGACGTCATGGGAAAACATGTCGGGCAGTCGGCAGGTAGGCATCGGGATCATCCACGGTCGCAATACTGGGCGATGTGCTGCTGCGCCTCGGCGGTGGCGGCCGTCCGCTGTTCAGCGGTAAGCCGGGTGGCCGTGGCGATGTTGTCGGGGCTTTGCAGCGCACCGGTATCGAGCACCATCGCCGAGCCGGACAACAGTCGCAGGTTGTTGCGTGCGGTGGCACAGGCTTGCTTGCGGAACTCGTCCTTGGCGGCGTCCAGCTCGCTCGCCACCTTGGCCGGTGCGGCCACGGTGGCCGGCTCGGCGGGTGCGGTCACGGGCGTGTCGCCGTGCACTTGCACTGTCTGCGCGCGGGTTTTGGCAGGGGCCTGTTCGCTGTAGTGGGTGACGCCCTGGGCATCGACCCACTTGTAGTAGGTCTGCGCCGAGGCGACGGCGGCCAGCGTGGCCGCCACCATCGCCACCAGCAGACGCACCGTGCTCAATGCCCGCCCCAGCAGGTATCGGCCGTGGCCGTGCCGGACGAGCCCTTGGCGCCCGAACGGCGAAGCGAGAAAGCGGTGCAACCGCCGTCCTGCGTCTGCGTGCCCCGTGCGGTGGCGGTGACCTGGTAGTCAGTGCTGCTGGCCGAGGCGATGGCCACGGTGAAGTAGCGGCCGGCCATGTCGTCGGTGGCACCCAGATCAGCCAGGTTGTCGGTGTACTCGTTGTTGGAGAAGTAGTAGTTCTCCTGCCGCGAGGCGAGATCCTGCAGCGCGCGGGTCGCCTCGGAACGGTGCCCTTTCAGCACGTACTGCCGGTATGACGGCACGGCAATGGCAGCCAGGATCGAGATGATGACCACCACGATCATCAACTCGATCATGCTGAAACCACGGGAATGGCGGTTGCTTGTCTTCATTGGTTGTCCATCGGTTCGCGCCACGAAATCTCGCCGTTGCTGGCGGCGCCCAATGCGCCGATTTCCTGCAGTTTGGTGCCGCCACCAATACCAAGCGCCGCCGTCACCTTGCCGTTGCCCACATGCAGCACCGGCGAGGATGCCTTGCCACTGCCCAACCCGACCTTGTTCGACACGGCGTCGTCACTGCCGCCGAAGGAACTGTACAGGGAAGGATCGGAGGTACCCGTCTGATAATTGGTGCCGTACAGGTAGCTGGTGCCAGGCACCGGCACCGGGTTGCACTCGCTCTGGTTGGCCGCGTTCTTGTCGGCCAGGCTGGCGGGGATGTACGTGGGCGTGAGCAGGATGCCGTTGTAGAGCACCTGGCTGCTGACCACGCGCTCGGACGGCTGCTGCGCGGCAATGGCGCTGTTGCCGGCGGACAACCGCAGCTTCCAGCCGGAATAGGTGTAGCAACCCGTCGTGGCGTCGCGCTGGGTCAACACGCCCACCAAGGTATCCAGGTTGGAGCTGTCATCGAACGCTTCGTCATCCGCGGGCAGACCGGACACGGTCCCGTCGGACGCTACGGTCACATCGGTGGCGTCGAACAGCGGATCCACCGAGGGCATCTCCTTGCAATCGCCATCGAGCCAGCCCAGCAGGCTGTTGTCGGATACGCCGTAGATGTACTGCTGCTGGACGCCTTGTGCCGACGTGCCGCTGTCGTCATTGGTGGTGTACGAGCGCCCGGTACCGAAGTAGATCATGGCGCGCCCGGTGCCATCGAGCGCCACCGTCGGCCGCACCGTCACGGGCTGGTCGGTCTGGATCACCTGCTTGAGCACCCAGCTGCCGGGGTTGCTGGTATCGGCCGCCGTGCTGGTGTCCGTGGACGTGTTCATGTCCAGCTTCCACAGGCCGCCACTGAAAATGCCGGTGGCCTTGGTCAGGTCCATGTCGGTGGGGTTGGTGACCACACCGAAATAGACGGCCTCGGCGCTGTTATTTAGGTCGAAATCGGAGGCCACCATGTCGCCGGCAAAGCTGTTTTCGGGGCCCGTGGCCAGCGTGGCGAGCGGCGTACTGGACTTCTTCGACACGATGTCCTTCAGGTCGTACACCCATACGGTGAGCTTGTTGTCCGGTGCGGCAACGGGCTTGTTCAGTGCGCCGTTGGGGCCACCGTTGTCCACCGGACCGGAACCGATGGTGAGCAGGTAGTGCAGCTTGCCGTCGCTCTGCTTGTGCACCGAGAACGCCGGCGCGGACGTGGTGAACGTGCCGGTGGTGATCTCGCCCAGTACGGTCGGCGGCTGCTCGGGGTCGGTGATGTCCAGCAGCACATAGGCAGGTGCGGAGGTCTGGTAATCGTCCGGCGTGCCGTTGCCGCCCGTGCTGCCGTTGCCCACGGTATCCACCGTGATCGGACCGCCGCCCAAGCGGAACGGCACCACCATCACCGTACCCCAGCCGCAGACGTGACCCTTGGCGTCCTTGACCGTGGAGGTGCCAGCGGCGCATGCCGCCGTGGTCGGGTCGCTGGTGTCGGTGAATGCCTGCACATCCGAAACCACCGGCGAACCGTCCACGTAGAAAACGTGGGAGTAGTTCTTGTCCGCCAGCCAACGCAGGTGGGGCAGCAGGTTGCTGGGCACGTAGGCCCACACTTCCTGGCCGAGCTGCCAGTTGTTGCCCTGCGGCGCCACGGCGCTGCCACTGGTCGCACCACTCCCGCCAGGGAGCTGGCGAACAATGGTGGGGTTGGTGGATTTGGACGGATCCGGATCGGTCTGGCCCGCCACGTAGAAGCCGCCGTTGAACGCGTGCAGCATGCCGTCATTGGCGCCCACGTAAACCATCTGCCGGCGGTCACGATAGTTGGCACGGAACGCGGCAAAGCTGTAGTCGCTGTAAAGCAGGTCGTACGACTCCGCCGGCGTACCCACCACGGCGGGCGACGAATCCACGATGTCGCCCAGTCGGTACGTATGCTTCTCCGCAACACCGGTGCGACTGCGGTAGTCGTCGTACTCCACGCCCCGAACCCAGTTCACCAGCGCCTGCGCCTTGGTCGGGCTCTGCTCGTTGAGCAGGCCGAAGTTGCCATAGCGGTCGCCATCCTTGACCCCGCCGCAGAACCCGGACGTTGTCGACAACGTATACGTGCCCGACGCGCATGCCGTGTCGTTCCACACGAACGCCGTCTGGGTGCCGTTGACCTGCGTGCCATTGGCCGCGTGGCCATTCGGCTTGGCGGTGAGGTAGGTGAAGATGTAGCGCTGGCTGTTGCCGGCAAGGTCGGTGGGGCTGCTGTAGTTGCGCTGCTTGACCAGGTTGGCGATGGCGTTGGCGTCGGCCGTACCCGCTGCGGCACCTGGCTTGTAGTAGGCATTGAGCCAGGTGGCCGCATCCCACGCCGGATGCAGCGGATTGCTGTCCGACGTGATGGTGCAGTTGGCGTCCGTGGAAGGATCGAACGCGACGCCACCCTCCGTCGCCTCCGGCTTGACCGTGCAGCGGTAGCTTTTCATGGCACCGGTCAATGCGCCTTCCGTCGTGTCCGGTCCACTGGTCACATAGACGGCATCGCTCTTGAGCTCCTGCGCGCCGTTGTCGGTGCCCTCGCGCTGGTAACCATCACTGTCGGACCAGAACGCCTGCAGGCTGCCCGTCCACTTCACGCCGTCGCGCTGCTGGTAGTACTGCACCTGGTACGACAGGCCACTGCCCTTCACGTCGTTGCTGGACGAGGGCGTGGTGGCATTGCCGAAGTTGTCGGCGGCCGCCGAGGTGATCTGCTGGAACACCGTATTGAGGTTGTCCTTCAGCGCACCGGCATTGCGGGCAAAGAAATAATTGGCCGGATCAGTCTTGCCTTCCGGCAGCTGCGGCGAGGTGCCATCAAAGCCGCTGTACTTGGCGGCGTACCACAACGGCGACTGCAACAGGGACACGGGAGCCGTGGTGCCGAGGGTGAAACGGTTTACCTGAGGCCGGCTGTCGCAACCCACACCACCGCCAGCGTCGCCGGAGCTGTTGCCCAGAAGGTTGCAGTTGAAGTGCGCGCCATTCTTGTTGGCGGAGCCGTCGTTGCTGGAGGGATTGTAGACGGTGAACTCGGTAAGCCCATCTGCGGTAGAGCCGCTCATCTGGTAGCCCAGCGCCATTCTGCTGGAGCTGTAAGCCACCAGCTGATTGCGGATGACGATGTCATTGCTTCCCGGGTTGAACTTGAGCGTGCCGTTGCTGTTGCACGCGTCGCCTATCGTGTTGTAGCCGGAGATGGTCTTGCCGTTCATCACCACCGGGTCACAGATCGCCACGCCGTTGTTGACGATGGTGGACGGCTGCTTGCAACTTTCACCCACGCAATAGGAAATGACGTTGCTGGCGTCCTGATCGTGGTCCGAACCGTACTGGGAATCCTCCCAGATGAAATAGAAACTGCCGACGTTGGGATAATTGGCCGTGGGCTTGAGGCCATAGACGGTGGAGCCATACCCCGAATAGGCCGCCTGCGCGCCCAGGCTCACGCTACCGATGTAGCAGGTCGTCAGATTGCCGGTACCGGCCGCATCGGCGCGACAGCTGGGTGACAACGAAACAGACCGGTTGCCAACGGGGATGGTGAACGACGGCAGGCTGTCGGACAGCGACACGCCGTAGGTCTTCACCCGGAATTTGTCTGACACGTTTTTGGTGCGGATGGGCTGCGTACCATCGGCATTCCAGGCGCCATAGGCCAGGCCAGCCAGCAGATAACCACCCTGCTGACCGGGCGCGCCATTGCACAGACCGGCCACGTTGGCCAAGTTGCCGAGGGTGGCGGGCTGGCAGATCGCCGCGTCGCTGTAGTTGGTTCCGGCGACGGTCAGCGAACCATTGGCCGGCTCATTGCCGCCCTTGTTGCTCGGGTTGTTGTAGGTGGAAAGCATGTACTTGCCGGACAATCCCTCGCCGGTGGCAATGGCATTGGTCAGTGCCGTCGCATTGACATTGTCGACCGCCGGTACGTTCTCCTTGTCGAAGGTGTTGAGGCCGCTGCTCACCAGCACGATCGAGCAGGTGGCGCACTCCTTGTTGCGCGAGGTGCCGTCCTGCAGCTTGCCGTAGGGATCAACCCACGTAGGCGTCGGCAACGTACCCGACTCCTTGTTGGGCCCGGTCACACCCTGGATGTACTTCAGCGCGGTGGCATACATGCCTGCCAGCGGGTTGCCGAAATCCGGGCACAACGTGGACTTGTTCTGGATGGCGTAGCCACGCGCACCCCAGGCGGTTTTCTTGTCGGTGAGATAACAGTCGCTGTCGGCGCTGGTGCCGTAGTCGGAACCGTTCCAACCGGTCACCTGCAGGCGATCGAGCGTCATCACGATGCCTTCCGAAGGTGCCGTGGACGCGCTCTTGTAGCAGAACGTGCCATTCGTGGCGGAGAACTCGTCGCCGTCACCTGCTCCGGTACCGGCCGCACAGGCTGTGCCCGGTTTGTTGTTGGCCAACTGACCGACATTGCGGCGCAGCTGGCCGCCGATGCGCGCCTGCACGGTGGAACCGGTAACCAGGCCAAAGCGCTTCTGGTTTTCGCCACTCTTGCTGAACTTCTGCAACAGACCCTCGGGCTTCAGCGAACTGCCCACTTCGACGCAGATGGCCTCATTGGGTACACCGGCGGTGGCACGGCAAGCCCGGATGCGCGCGGTGTAGTCGGTACCCGACTGCGGGCGGGCACTGTCGCCTTCGCTGTTCCCCTTCGAGCTTCGCCATTGGCATTGCAGTTTGGCGGTGGAGGCCCAGTCACCCCAGGAACCGGACGCCGCGCGAATGACCGGCGTCGAGGAAATGCCGGACGACGTGGTGGAGGGATTGCTGAACCCGCCCGTCTTCCCCGTGGACACGTTGCAGAAAGTGGCCGTGCTGGTGAATGGCGCGAAATAGTTGATGTCGCTGCCACTGTAGACCTTGGCCCAGGCATGCAGGTCGTTGGGGATTTCGGCACGTTCCAGGATGGTCTGGGTAGCCGTATCCGTGCTGCGCGTTCCGCCGTAGAAGGCCCAACGCAGAATATCCACACGGCTCATCGCCACCCAGTTGAGGAAGTTGCCGCTCCACAACGTGGTGTTTTTGCCCGTGCCGCATCGGTGGCTGGTGGTGATCGTGGTCACGTCGGCAGCACCACCGACGAGGCTGCTTGCCTGGTAGTAACCGCTGCTGGAATAGGTGTAGCAGATGTTCGGATCGAAATAGCCCTTGTACGTGAACGTATCGTCGTACGTGGTCTTGATCGCGCCGTTTTCCTCCAGCGGCGTGTAGTCGGAATACGCCTTGTTGAACAACTGCTCGTCGCGCGACATCACCAGCATGATCAGCGGCGGCGGGTTGCTGGCGGCCAGCACGTTGACGCCCGACGGGTAGGACTCGAAGTCAGGCATGCCGCTACCGGAAATACGGCCATCCTCCACGGTGGGCACGGTGCTCTGCGCCGATACCGTGACGACGGCCACGGCGCTGAGCAGCAGCACGGGCAGGCACAGGCCGAGGCCACGCATAAGCACGTTGAACTTGGTCATGGCCACGTCCTCAATGATCGATGTTCAGCTTGTACTGCGCGATGGTGGCCGCCTGCCCGTTGCCCGGCACGCGGGACCGGCTGCGGATTTGCAGGTAAAGCGCGGAGCCGCCCTTGGCCGTGCCCACGCCGATACTGGCGTAGCCCTGCGATTGCGCCGCGCCGGAGCCCTTGTTGACGGTGACGCCATCGCGAATCATCGCCACCGTGCTGTGCACCTGGAGATTGGACGCGCAGCTTTCGCTGCCGTCGCTGCAGGAGGTCATGATGACCGACGGGTCCCAGTCGGCCGGCGCATAGTTGTAGTTGTCGGCATGCGTGCCGCACGACTGCGGCATGTAGAAGATCACCAGGCCCACGCCACCACAGCTCTGCAGCCCTTCGCCCGACTTGGTGCCCGGGTCAAGCAGCTTCAGCCAGTTGTCGCGATGCAGGAAAGTGGCGTTCAGATCAAAGGCACTGTCGGGAACCGACCCACCCCAACTGCTCGGCCAACCGCGATTGAACACGTGTGCGGCCAGGATGGTTTCCGGAACAAGGCGCGCGCTTTCCGCCGCCTCGAACGCCTGCTCGTGACGGGCGGTGGCGGTGGTCATGCGCATTTCAAGCAAGGTGTCCTTCATCACCACGATGGCCACCAGGCTCAACATCACCAGAAACACCAGCCCCACGAACAGCGCCACGCCTTGCTGGCGCGCATTGCCTGCCACACGCGATGGCCTGAGCATGTTTTTCATCCCCGCACCCGATTGCGCAATTGCACGACAAACTGCTGGCTGGCCCGCACGAACTGCCACGGCTTGTCGCCGCCGAACGGCGTGAAGTCGGGGCAGTCGGTGGTGGTCGGCGCGCTGTCGCGATTGATGGTGTAGGTGCACTGATCCAGCGTGCCCAACGTATAGGTGCCGGTATGCGGCACCGACACGTCACGAATGGCGTTGACGGCGATCACCGAGACGCGTGCGGACACCACGTTGCCCCAGTCGTTGTTGTTGTCCACCTCATCAGCCGTGGCGTACCGCGGCACACCCTGGCTGGCCGGGTTGGCCACGCCGTACTCCACCTTGAACTGCTCGATGCCATCGACCACCGGCTCGGAGACAAAGGTGCCGTCGCTCTGCAGGTGCATGCGCATCAGCGTGGGCACGGGCATGCCGCCATCCGCGGCGGCGCTGCAGGTGGCACCCACCGGCACGTTGCACGGACGCACGTAATACATGTCCACCTGGTAGGGATACACGTAGCGGCGCAGCGAGTTGTTGCCGCCGGTGTCCGGCACGACGCCGCCGGAAAACAGCTGTGCCGACGAGCCCGGCACGGAGAGCAGGAATATCTGCTTGGCGTGGCCGGTGATGGTGGCCGCCACGGCCGGCGCCGCGCTGCTGGCGGCGGGGCCAGGCGAAAGCACCTCCGGCTCCGCGTAGCGCAGCACCAGCACGTCGGTGCCCGGCTGGTAATTGGCGTCGCCGCCAATGCAGGCCGCATCAAACGGAAACACATCGGCGCCGTCGTAGCCCACCACGGCGCCACCATCCTGCGCCGTGGAGGCAACCGCCGTGGCCCACGCACCGTTGCAATCGCCCTTGGCCGTCACGGTGCTTCCGGCACCACCGGTGTTGACCACACCGGGATTGTTGCCGCCCCAGAAATCGGCCGAGCGCAGCGACCAACCCACGCGATCGGAGGCGATGCGCAGGTTTTCCTGCAAATAGTTGTTGCCGGACTGGATCTGGTAGGCCTTGCGATTGGCCACGAAAAGATTGATGAGCCCGGCGACCACCAGCAGGCCCAGCACCATCGACACCATCAGCTCGATCAGCGAAAAGCCGCGCGCCCGGCCCGCGCCACGACAACCGGCCAGGCGCGAACCGGCCGCCACCGGATCAGGGATGGAAGACAAAGCGGTACGAGTCATTTTTTGCGGCTCCGCTGTCGTTGGCGGCCATGCCGCTCCAGCTCAATGTGATGATCAGGCTGCCCTTGTCGTCGTCCGTCGCCACGCTGGCGAGCGCGGCGCTGTTGGTCGCGCCGTTGGCGTTGACCGGCGCAGGCGCCGCCGCCTTGAGCTGGGTCAGCCATTGCGCCAGGTCGCCATGGGCCTGGCGGCACGCGTCATTGGCGCAGCCCGCGCTGGAGGGGATGGCCGGGCCGGTATACAGGTAATAGCTGTCGCTGAGATCGCCACCCTTCGCCGCGATGCCGCCGGGCGTGGCCACGCCGTAGACCCCGGCGGGGTTGGCGCGCATCGCATCGGCCAGCGAACGCGCCTGCAGCACCGCCACGGTGCGCACACCTGCCTGCTTGGTGTACTGCGCGCCCTTGATCTGCATGAGCGCGATGCCGAGCACGCCGATACTGAAGATCAGCATGGCCACCAGCACCTCGATCAGCGAAACACCTCGCTGACGCGACAAGACTCGCATGGGTTCTTCTCCCCTATACCCCGCCGTGCAATGTAGCGGCTGCGCGCCGGCGCGCCAGCCCTGCGCCGACGAACGGTAGCATCCACCCGACGAGCGGCCGGTGTCGCGCCATGAAACGGGACGGCTGTCACATTTGGCGTCGCCGCCCGGCGGATCGCCCAAGCAGCCGGCGCGCGCGAGGCGTCTTGCGCGCCTCCCGTGCGCCCCGTAAAATCCCCCGTTCCCCGCCGGAGTAGCTCAGTTGGTAGAGCACGTCATTCGTAATGATGGGGTCGTAGGTTCGATTCCTATCTCCGGCACCAGTATCGGCAGCACCCAAAGCCCCGGACGCACGCGCTCCGGGGCTTTTTTCATGGGCCGGAGCGGCGGCAAAAGACTCGCCACCAATTCAGGACATCGTGACTGCGGCAGCCCACCGTCGCATCTGGGGGAGCAACTGTCTGTAGGAGCGGCTTCAGCCGCGATGCGTTTTGCTTGAGAGCCTCAGGGCAAGAGCATCGCGGCTGAAGCCGCTCCCACAGGGCGCGTCCCTACAGTTTCCACCGCGCATGCCGACTTTTTGGGAAAGGCGGTTGTCGGGCGCTATCGTCGGCCGGCCGCTTTCGACCGGCAGATGACCCGCCTTGCCAACCCCGGGGTGCGCTGGGAGCCCTTGATTTGGTTTACGAACTGAAAGAACAGCGCATGGATGTGGCCGATCTGCGTATCGGCATGTACGTGTGCCGGTTGGACCGGCCGTGGGAGGGGACGCCGTTTCCGTTGCAAGGTGTGGCGCTGGACAGCGAGGCCGATATCCGCGCGCTGCGCTCGCTGTGCAAGGAGGTCTACATCGACGTGCGCCGCTCGGCGCCGGCGCAGCGGCAGCTCACGCGCACCCACTTGGCCACCTCGCGCTTCAGGACGGCGGTGCGCTACCACGACGTACCCGTCGCCAGCGAGCTTCCCCGCGCCGGCGAGGCGCTGGGCCAGGCGATGGCGATGGTGGACGTCATTTTTCACCAGGTGACCAGCGGCCAGGAGTTGTCCGCCCAGCACGTGGAAGACGCGGTGATGCCCATCGTGGGCAGCGTGCTGCGCAGCGCCGATGCCTTTTTCTGGGTGGAGGGCCTGCGCCGGCACGACAGCTACTCCTACAGCCACGCGATCGGCTGCAGCGCGCTGGCCGCCGCGTTCGGCCGGCACATGGGCTTTGCCGAGGGCACCATCGTGAGCCTGGCCGCCGGCGGGCTGCTGATGGACATGGGCAAGACGCAGGTGCCGCAACGCCTGCTTGAGCACGCCGGAGCGCTGGATGCCGAGCAGACGGCCCAGGTGCGCGAGCATGTGGCGCACGGCCTGCGCATCCTGGCCGGCTCCAACATCACCGACAGCGATGTGGCCGACATCGTGGGCACGCACCACGAGCGCCATGACGGCAGCGGCTATCCGCATGGCCTGGCGGGCACCGACATCCCCATGACCGGCCGCATGCTCGGCATCATCGACGCCTACGACGCGATGACCAGCGCGCGCCCCTATCGCGCCGCCATGACGCGCCACCACGCCTTGCGACAGCTCTATGCCGAGCGCGACGTGCTGTTCCAGTCCGAGCTGGTGGAGCAGTTTCAGGTATGCCTTGGCGTCTACCCCACCGGCTCGCTGGTGGAATTGAGCACGGGCGAGGTGGCCGTGGTGATGGCGCAGAACCGCGTGCGCCGCCTGCGCCCGCGCGTGGTGGTGCTGACGGACGCGCTCAAGCAGCCGCGCAACGAGTTTCTGTGGCTCGACCTGATGGCGCAGAAGGAGGGCCAGCCCGCGCGCGAAGTGCTGCGCGCCCTGGCGGCGGGCAGCTACGGCATCGATGCGGCCGATCTGTTTCTCGACCACGATGCGGCGTTTGCCGCCATGCCCGACCCGGGCACCACGGCGCCGCTCCCATGACGCCGCGCGAGCAGATCTTTGCGGCCGCCGACGTGCTGGGCACGCAATCGGCGGCCAAGGGCGAGCGCTGGGCCTTGCTGGTCATCCATGTGCACGGCCTGCGCGACGTTCGCCTGCGCTTCGGCTACGCCCAGGGCGACCTGGCGGCAACCACCGCCGAGCGACTGATCCGCCAGGCATTGCGGCCGGTGGACCAGGTGTTTCGCGCCGGCGACGACACTTTTGTCGCGCTGCTGCCGGCCATGCGCAACGCCACCCACGCCCTGCTCGCCGCCAACCGCGTCAACGGCAGCTTTGCCGCGCCGCTGAGCCACGACGAAGGCCCCTGGCACGGCCGCGCCGTCACCGGCATCGCGCTCTACCCCGACCACGGCAGCCACGCCGACCACCTGTGCCGCCACGCCGAAATGGCGCACGACCAGGCGCGGCATCGCGGCGAGCCCTACGCGATCTACCAGCAGCAAACCACTGCGGCCGACGTCACCTACGAAGACCTGCACGAGGCACTGACCGCCAACCAGTTGCAGACCTGGTTTCAGCCGGTATGGAACCTGCACACCTCGCGCATCGTGGGCGTGGAATCGCTGGCGCGCTGGACCGATGCGCGGCTGGGCAGCGTGCCGCCCGAGCAGTTTGTGACATTGGCCGAGCAGAGCGACCTGATCTCCTACCTCACCCGCTGGAGCATCAACGCCACCCTGCGCCACGCCGCCACGCTGCGCAAAGCGCGCGAAATGAGCATCTCCATCAACTTCTCGCCGCGCGTGTTCAACGAGCCGGGCCTGGTGGAGCAACTCGTCGGCGCGCTCGACATCTGGGGCGTGCCGCCCACCTCCGTGATGGCCGAGGTGACGGAGACGGCGCTGGTCAACGACCTTGAACTGAGCGTGCGCGTGCTGCGGCGCATGCGCGACTACGGCATCCGCATCGCCATCGACGACTTCGGCTCGGGCTACGCCTCATTCGCCTACCTCAGCCACTTTCCCGCCACCGACCTGAAGATCGACAAGTCGTTCGTCTCCAACATGCTGCGCAGCAACCGCGATACCCAACTGGTGCGCGCCATCATCGACATGGCGCACCACCTGGACCTGACCGCCATCGCCGAAGGCATCGAGGACCAGACCACCCACGACCTGCTCGTGGACCTTGGCTGCGACCTGGCTCAAGGCTTTTACCTGGGCCGCCCCGAACCGGCCGAGCGATTCGTGGCGCGATTTGCCGCCCAAAACCCGCCCGCACCCCACGCCAGCCACGACGCGCCGGACGTACCGCCGCCAGCGTGAACCACAGGCAGCGGCTTCCACCGTCCCCAGCCGCAACCCGCCACCGACAAGGGCGCCATTGCCGGCATCCGCCAATGGCTCCCATCCAATCGGGCACACCCATGAACCTCATGAACATCGACGGCCACAACGCCGTCATCACCTACGATCCCGAGATCGACATGTTTCGTGGCCAATTCATCGGGCTCGCCGGTGGTGCGGATTTCTACGCGAACACCACCGAAAAACTTCGTGCTGAAGGCGCCATCTCGCTGAAGGTCTACATGGACATGTGCCGGGAAAAAGGGCGCGACCCTTTCCGTCATTTCTCCGGCAAGTTCAACGCACGCATCGCCCCTGACCTGCATGCCCGCGCCGTGGAATTGGCCGCCGCCGAAGGTGTCAGCCTCAACCAGTTCGTCGAGCGAGCCATCCAACACGAGATCATGGGGTGACGCACCCCGGAATGGACGGCTGCGCAGCGACGTCGACCTGCAGCCGTTGACACGTCAAACGCCCTGAATTCACGCCGCCTGAATCAGAAACCCACTGGCCTCGACCACCGGCCGCACCTGGCGCGCCTGCCGGCGCAGTTCCACCAATCCGTAGCGCTCCATCGTCTGCGGGACGCGTGGCATTGGGCGACTTTGCTCTTGAACCCCCACAACACGCCCGCACACGAAAAACCCCGCACGATGGCGGGGTTTTTCGTGGTTCATGTCGACATGCAAGCCTCGACATGATGTGTCATGGCGCCCGAAGTTGGACTCGAACCAACGACCCCCTGATTAACAGTTCGCTGCTAAATCAACATGTTAGGAAAAGCCTAGCGAAGCTGACCGAAGGCCCGAGAAGCTGAAAGCAGTTTGCAATCAGAAGCTTGGCGAAGTCCGACGTAAGGTCGGCGAGCTGAGCGGTGTACCGCTGGTGTACCGAGATTGGCGGCTCATCGGCCTCTGCGCAGCCTGACAGCGTTCAAGTCCACCACGCGCGACGCCGTAGGCTCAAAGTAGCCCTCGGGCAACCCTGCAAGATGCTCGACATCTCCAGGTGATAGACCCACCCGATCTGGTACCGCCTCTCGCGGCATGGTGCCGGACTCCACGATGAGTCCAACGGCTCGCCGCATCAGCCGCGGCTGTTCCGGCACAAGTTGATCATCCAACGGCTCTGACTTCCCCCCGAAACGTGCCGAACGCCGCTTCCACAAATTCAGCTGCTCCCGCTCATCAATCAGCTCCAGTGCGGCAAGACGCATTTGCATCGCAGCAACCGAAGTCTTCCAACGCGGCTTGAGAGCAAGAAGCGTATCCAAGGTCGGCATGGGCGGAACTTCCACTGAAAACGTCTCAGCCGGCAACAAAAAAGCACCCGCAAAGTAGTTCGCCTGACGTTCCATTTCCTTGTGGTTCACCTGAGCAACGTGGGGTGGCACGTGCTTGTGCAGGACGATGTGTCCAAGCTCGTGTGCAGCGTCGAACCGGCTGCGAAAGCCATTGGCTTTATCTGCGTTAAGGAACACAAACGGACGCTCGTTGACCGCGCACCAACTAGAAAGCCCCTCGATGCGGGCGACTCCGGTTACCTCACGGACTACGATCCCCCCGGCGTTCTCGATAGCAAGCACGACATCGGGAACTGGGCCAAGGCCAAGTTTCCACAGCTGACGACACTCTGTCGCTGCAACTTCAATCTCTTCGTTGGTGATCTCGATTGGGTTCAAGAACGTCCGCTCGGGGAACATCACGTCTGGGTATTCGACGAACTCCCCGAATTCTGCCGCCAGCTCCTTAGACCAAGCATGGCGAGCCGACATCAGTGCACGCGCCGACTTCAACGCCGACGCGTTGCTACGAAACAATTGTGGGCTGGCATCCAACTCTGGGAGCGGCCGGAGGAACCAGCTTGGTTGCACGTTGACCGCTCGCGCCAGGCTGGCCAACGCCTCCGTCTGTGGCTCCTGCTGGCCGTTTCGCCATTTGCTGATCGACCCTGTGGACACACCTACAATCGCCGCCAACTGCACCTGCGAGATACCACGCGCCTCAAGCACTTGGGTGAGGCGCTCCGGTCGGAATCCACTTACTCCGCGTTTCATGGCTGCGAGTCTTGCTGCTTCTTGATGGCGGCCTTGAGCCTCGGGCGCGCACTATCTTTCTGTTCGGCAGGCAATGCGTAGCGGCCCAAGAAGGCCTTCAACGGCTCGCTGAACAATCGCTCCGACAGCGTCGTATCCAACACTGCAATTTCGACCGACAGCGGCTGCTCGGGCTGAATATGAACATTGCCGCTGTAGACCGATACGAGGAAGACGGCAATCTTTGGCCCGCTAAAGTGCTCGCCGAAGAGCCCTGGCTGAACCAAGCGCTCAAGCCACTGGTTGTGGCTTGCGACGTCGAGTCGACGCCTGCTCCGCTTGGCGTTATTCCATTTGCTATGGTGGGTGCAGAACCGCCCTATTAGCAGCGGCCCCAGCTCCCCGATGATGATGTCGTTGCCGCGCAACGGGTTGTGCTGAACTCCAGCAACGTCCAGCGCAAGCGCGAACTGTTCATTGGAGTGGAAGTGACGCGCCTGTCCCAATACGCTGGGAAGGTGTCCTTCATGGCGCTGCTTGCTGTCGCGGTAAGCCCGCGCGCCGGCCACCGACAAGCCTTCATCCAGCGCGTGGCAAAGCGTCTTGGGAAGATGCTTGAGCAGAGCTTCGACGATGGTCTTTTCAGCTTGAGAAGTCACAGGCAATGCTCGTGGCGAGTTTCGTTAGGCGGAAAATACGCCGAAATTATTTCCCAATCAAGCTCCGGACGCTACCTTTGTCGCGGGGGCAAGCTTAGTCAAGAACATGTTGCGGACGTCCGCAGTGGTCTTGCCATGCCCCCTCCTCATCCTCATGCTGCCTGGATCAGAAACCCACTGGCCTCGACCACCGGACGCACCTGGCGCGATTGCCGGCGCAGTTCCACCAATCCGTAGCGCTCCATCGTCTTCAAGGTGCGTGACAGATTGCTGGGCGCGCGCCCGCTCAGCTCCGCCAACTGGTTCAGCGACTCGGGCTTCTGCTCGCGGATCAGCTTCAGCAAGGCGCGGTTGTCGTCCGACAGCACCTCGGCCAGCGAGCACATGGAAGTGAACCAGATTTTCGGCTCGCCCGCCGCCGGCTTGCGTTCGCCGCGCGCGATGGCCAGCGCGCGGTCGCGGATGGCTTCCTGCGTGGCGATGCCAATGACGATCTTCTTCATGCCTTTGCCTCCTTCAACACGCGGTCGACCTCACCGACAACACGCCCGCACACGAAAAACCCCGCACGATGGCGGGGTTTTTCGTGGCTCATGTCGACATGCAAGCCTCGACATGATGTGTCATGGCGCCCGAAGTTGGACTCGAACCAACGACCCCCTGATTAACAGTCAAGTGCTCTAACCAGCTGAGCTATTCGGGCGGGAGCTGCGTAGTTTGTCGGGCTGGCGGGTGGCTGTCAAGACATTGTCGCCAACATCCGTGATGGTTCAGCAGGCACCCACGCGGTAGCACGGAACGTAGGCCGCGCCGCCGGGAAGTTTCATGCGTTGCTGGCGCACGAAGGCCTGCAGCAGCTTGTCCAGCGCCTGCATGATGTCGCGGTCGCCGTCGATGTCGAACGGGCCGTGTTGCTCGATGGCGCGCACGCCCTCCTCTTTCACGTTGCCGGCCACGATGCCGGAGAACACGCGGCGCAGGTCGGCCGCCAGCTCATGGCGCGGGCGGTCGTGCCGGATCTGCAGCGAGCGCATGGCGCCGTGGTCGGGGCGGAATGGCACCTGGAACGCGTACGGCACCTGCAGCGCCCAGTTGAAGAAGAACGCGTCGCGGGTGTCCAGCCGGTGGTGGCGCACCTTGTCCACGCCCTTGACCATGGCGCGCGCCACGGCGGCGGGGTCGTCCACGATGATCTGGTAGTACCGGGCCACGTCGTCGCCCAGGGTCAGGCGCAGGAACTGGTCGATCTGCTCAAAGTACGCCGCCGACTGTTTCGGGCCGGTGAGGATGAGCGGGAACGGCGTGTCGGCGTTGTCCGGGTGCAGCAGGATGCCGAGCAGGTAGAGGATCTCCTCGGCGGTGCCGACGCCACCGGGAAACACGATGATGCCGTGGCCGATGCGCACGAACGCCTCCAGCCGTTTCTCGATGTCCGGCATGATCACCAGGTGGTTGACGATCGGGTTGGGCGACTCGGCCGCGATGATGCCCGGCTCGGTGAGGCCGATGTAGCGATTGGCTTGCCGCCGCTGCTTGGCGTGGGCAATGGTGGCGCCCTTCATCGGCCCCTTCATGGCGCCGGGGCCGCAGCCGGTGCAGATGTCCAGGCCGCGCAGGCCGAGCTGGTAGCCGACCAGCTTGGTGTAGTCGTACTCCTCGCGCGAGATGGAGTGGCCGCCCCAGCACACCACCAGGTTGGGGTCGATGCCGGGGGTCAGGATGCGCGCGTTGCGCAGGATCTCGAACACGTCCTGGGTCAGCCGCGAGGACGCGTCCAGGTCGGTGTCGTCGTGGCCCAGTTGCGTGGCCACGTAGACGATGTCGCGCACCACCGCCACCAGCAGCTCGTTGATGCCGCGGATGATCTGGCCATCCACGAAGGCCTGCGCCGGCGCATTGGAGAGCTCGATCTTGATGCCGCGATCCTCCTGCAGCACCTGGATGTCGAAATCGGGGTATTGCTCCAGGATGGCGCGGGGGTCGTCGCTGATGGAGCCGGAAGTGAGCACGGCCAGTGCGCAGCGGCGCAGCAGCGCGTGCAGGCCCGAGTCGCTGGCGCCGCGCAGGCGCGCCACCTCGTTGCGGGAAAGAATGTCCAGCCCGCCGGCCGGCGAGATGCGCGCGTTGGCGGTGGCGGATTTGCCGGCGGTGCCGGCGGTTGCCTCATTCATGCATGGTCCTCTTCGTGCCGCTGCGTGCGGTCGATCTGCTAGCTTCACGCGCGGGCAATGGCAGGGTCAAGCCGCAAAAAAGCCGGCGCCCTCGCGGGCGCCGGCCGGTTTGTCACGCGGGGTGCAAGGTCAGAACGAGTAACGCAGGGTGAGCATCGCCGACCAGCGCGACACCACGTTGGTCTTGGTGTACGTGCCCGAGTCGTAGATCGACTGCAGCTCCGGCTGGTAGTTGCCGTTCTTGTCGGTCGGCAGCTTGTAGATGTACTTGCCGTCCGGGCCGACACCGCCGTAGCTGGCCAGCGTGCGGGTGTTGTAGAAGCCCATGTCCTCGGTGTGGCCCCAGTTCTTGTTGACCAGGTTGAGGAAGTTGTAGACGTCCAGGCGCACCTCGCCCTTGTTGCCCTTGAAGATGCCGGGGATTTCCTGGCGGAAGCTCAGGTCCAGCTCGTTCGTCCAGCCGGCGTTGACGTCGTTGCGCTTGGCGATCTGGCCCTGGTGATGGCGCAGGTAGTCATTGCCCTGGATGTAGTCGTAGAACTGGCTCTGCAGCGCCGCCGAGGCGGCATTGCCCTTGGAGTCGAGCAAGGTCACGTCACCCTGGTTCGGGATGTAGACCAGGTCGGTGCCCTGGCCAAAGCCGTCGCCATTGGCGTCGTTGTCGAACACCCAGCTGTACGGGCGGCCGGTGTGGCCGTCGTAGTTGGCGGTGACGCTGGTGGTGTAGTTGTCGAAGAACTGGTGCATCCACGTCAGCGAGGCGCTCACCCGACGTGCGGTCGAGTAGTTGGCGATGGCGTTGACGTTTTCGTTGGGGTTGACCCAGGCGTTGTTGGAGAAGCTGGAGTTGGCCTGGCTGGAGGTGCCCGGGTTGACCTCACGCGCATGCGAGAACGTCACGCCCACGTTGCCGAACCAGCTTTCCGAGAACGGCTTCTTCAGGATCAGCGAGAGGCTGTCGGAGCTGCCCTTGTGGGTGTTGGTCAGGTAGGTCGAGTTGTAGGCAAAAGCCGGGTTCTGGCCCTGGCGCGAGTCGGAGGTGCTGCCCGGCTCGCCGGCGGTCTTCCAGTACTGGTAGCGGCCGTCCGGCAGCACCAGCGCATTGCCGTTGGCATCGGCCAGCGGCGCGCCGATGTTGAGGCTCTGGTACCAGATGCCGTTGCGCACCTTGATGTGCTGGTACTCGGCCGACAGCACCGTGCCCCAGAACGGCATTTCGCGATCGAAGCCGAGGCTGAACTTCCACACCGACGGCAGCTTGAAGTTCGGGTCGATGGTGTCCACCGCCATGATCGGCCGGGTGCCCGCGACCTTGGGCGACTGGTTGTGCGGATCGGCGCTGAACGTCGGGCAGGCGACGATGTCGTTGCCGAGCTTGCAGCTGCCGTCGGCCTGGCGGTTGAACTGGTAGGTGACGATGTTGACGCCGTTGTTGGCGAACGGGTTGGTCATCCACACGGTCGGCGGGGTGGACTGGAACAGGCCCACGCCGCCGCGCAACTGGGTCATGCGCTCGGTGTCGAAGTTGTAGTTGAACGACAGGCGCGGCTCGACCAGCTTCTGGCCGTCGATGGTGTTGTCGTTGCGGATCGGCGTGATGCCCGGGCCGGGCGTGTAGCCGACGATGACCTTGCCGTCCGGGCCCACCGAGAAGTTCTGGTCGACCGCGTCGTTGTAGAGCGGCTTGTCGCCGGTCTTGTCCAGCGCCACGCGGAAGCCGTACTGCAGCGACAGGTTGTTGGTGACCTGCCAGGTGTCCTGCAGGAAGAACGCGTACTGGTTCAGCGTCCACTTGGCGGCGATGTCGCCGATGTCGTAGCCCGGCGCCGGCTGGTACAGGCTGAACGAGCCGTACTGGCCGTAGTTGGCCGAACCCGGGGTCAGGCTGTCCACGCCATAGAAGGTGTACGCGCCGAACTGGGTGCGGCCGAACAGGTTGAAGATCTTGTCTTTCTGGAAATCGATGCCGGCCTTGAGCGTGTGGTCACCGGCGTACAGCGTGCCGGCGAAGAACGCCTTCCAGGTCTTGACGTTGATCTGGTTGTAGTGGGTGTACTGGTCCTCGCCCAGGTCGATGTAGGGCGCGCCGCCGGTGATGCCGTCGGTAGTGGTCAGGTCGACGAACACCTGCGGCTGCTGCGCCTCGGCGCCGCGCACCTGCGAGAACTGGTTGAGGCTGATCTTGGCCTCGGTGGAGAAGTTGTCGCTCCAGTCGTCAAACAGCTGCAGCACGGTGTGCTTGGTGTTGCTGGACTTGGTGTACCAGTAGCTGCTCAGGCCGATCGAGCTGCTGGAATTGCCTTGGATGATGGGCTGGAATTCCTTGGTCTGCTGGAAGGTCAGGCTGGCGCGGTGGTTGTCGGTGATGTTCCAGTCCAGCTTGGCCAGGTAGCGCTTGTCGCTGAGGTCGCCGCCGGCGGCGCCGAAAGTGCCCGGGGTGAGGCCGAGGCTCTTGGCGCCGTCGATCACCTTTTGCAGGTCACCCGGCGACACCTTGTTGGAGGTGGACGGGCCGCTGCCCAGCGACGGGTCGAGGCCGTTGGCCGAATCGGCGCCCAGGCCGGTGGTCTTCTCTTTCTCGAACGAGCCGAAGAAGAACAGCTTGTCCTTCACGATCGGGCCGCCGATGGTGGCGCCGGCGGTCCAGTCCTGCTTGTAGCCGTGGTAGTGGTAGCTGGGGTCGTCCTTGTCCAGCCAGCCGGCGTCACCCACCAGCTTGTCGGCGTTGCGGTAGGCGTAATACACCGAGCCGTGGAAATCGTTGGTGCCGCTGCGGGTCACCGCGTTGATGCTGGCGCCCACGGTGTCCGACGCCACGTCGTAGTTGGCGGTGGAGATGTTGTACTCCTCGATGGAATCGAGGGAGATCGGCGAGCCGATGTACGGCATGCCGTTGGAGTTGAGGCCGTACGGGTCGCCCACGCCCACGCCATCGACGCTGATCTGGTTGTAGCGGTTGTTCTGGCCCATCGACGAGATGGCGCCCTCGCCGCGGTCGGTGATGACGATGCGCGGATCAAGGCGCGCGATGTCGGCAATGGAGCGGCTGGGCGTCGGCGTCGCCTGCAGTTCGCGGTGCGACACGTTGGTGGACAGGCCCTTGTTGTCCGAGGTGAACGTCTGCGCCAGCGCGCTGGCGGACACGGTCACGCCGGAGAGGTTCTGCACCTCCTGCGCCTGGCCGGCCGTCATGGTGAGGTTGACGGTGCTTTCCTGGCCCAGCTGCAGGTAGACCTGGTCCTGCTCACCCTGGTTCAGGCCGGCCTTGGAGGCGGTCACGTCGAACGGGCCGCCCACGCGCATGCCCTGCGCCGAATAACGGCCGTCCGCGTCGGTGGTGGTGATCTTGGTGGTGCCGCTGGGCTCGTGCACGATCTGCACGGTGGCGCCGGCCACGGGCTGGCCGTTGGCGTCCAGTACGCGGCCGCTGATGGCCGACGAGGTGACCTGCGCCATCGCCGGGGCGCTGGCCAGCAGGCCGGCAATGGCAAGGGGCAGGAGTTTGGTGCGCAGTTGACTGTTCATGAGGATCGACCTTCAGGCTCGCAACGGGATGTCGTGATGGGGGAAAGCGCAACGGGGAGGCGCGGGGCAACGCGGTGCCCTTGCTGGGGCCGCAGGTGTCGGCGGCCCGTAATGTTAAAAAACAATAACGCCATTGTATGACAATTTTATAACGTTTGCAGGTAGGCGCAGGCCGATTCCGCTGTCCGAATCAGCAAGAAACGTCAATAAAATCAACGAAAAACAAGCTGGCCCACGAAAACGGGCCGCAGGCGCCGAGGCCACCCTCAGCGCGCCTTGCCAAGGTAGCGGGCCCGCTTGGAGGGCTTGAGGCAGGCCAGGTCCAGCATCACCAGGCCGTCGACGCAGCCGGAAAAATCCGGGTCTTCGCCAAAACCCAGAAACTGCACGCCGGCCGGCTCCACCAGGTCCACGTACTGGCGATACAGCACCGGCAGGCTCACCCCCAGCGCGTCCAGATGCTGCTTGAGCTGGCCAAGTCCGGCGGCGATGTCGCAGCCGTCCAGCGCCAGGCGCACCTGCTCCAGCACCGGCGCCGACACCACGAACGGCTGGCGCGCCTCGGCCAACCCCGGCGCGCCGAAATAATGCTGGTGTGCGGCGGCGATCCACTCGCGCGCCTCGCGCGGCAAGGCCACCGACATGCTGACCGGACCAAACAGGTAGCGCAGCTCGGGATGGCGCTGCAGGTACAGGCCGATGCCCTGCCACAGCTGGTCCAGCGCGCGCGAGCGCCAGTAGGCGGGCGCAATGAAGCTGCGCCCCAGCTCCAGCCCCTGCGCCAGGCGCGCCTCCAGTGCGGGCGAGTAATGGAACAGGCTGGCGGTGTACAGCCCGGCCAGGCCGCGCTCGGCCAGCACGCGGGCGCCATGGCCGAAACGGTAGGCGCCGACGATGCGCCGGGCGTCAGGGTCCCACAGCACCAGGTGTTCGTAGTGGCCGTCGTAGGCATCGAGGTCGCGCCGACGACCGGTGCCCTCGCCCACTTTGCGAAAGGTCAGCTCGCGCAGGCGGCCGATCTCGCGCAGCAGCGCGCTGTCGGGCGCGCCGGTGAACAGCAGCACCTGCTTGCCGTCGGCCAGGTCGCCCAGTTTCTCGGCGTGCGCCAGCGCATCCACCAGCGCGTCCAGCGGCTCGGGATGGGCCAGCGCCACCTGGCCGCCAAACACCAGCGCGCGCCGCCGCGCCACGCGGTAGACGTGCCGCCGCATCAGTACGGCCGCGCGCGCGGGTGAATCGCCGCTGCGCGCGGCCAGCTCGGCCGGGTCGATCAGCGCGCCGACCTGCAGGCCGATGCGCCGCTGCCCGGCCACCGCCTCGCGCGGCAGCATGGCCGTGCTCAGCGGCTTGGCCAGCATGGACACGCCGTAGAACACCGCCGAGTTGCGCGCCGTCACGTGGATCGGCAGCACCGGCACCTTGCGCCGCAAGGCCAGTCGCGCGAAACCGTCCGACCAGCGCCCGTCGCGCACGCCATTGGCGCGCATGCGCGACACCTCGCCGGCAGGAAACACGATCAGCGCCTCGCCCCGGTCCAGCGCGCGATAGACCTCGCGCAATCGCGACGCGGCGCCGCCGCCAAACACGTCCACCGGCAGCAGCAACTGGCCCAGTTGCGGCACCACCGCCAGCCAGTCGTTGCCCAGCACGCGCACGTCGCGGCGTACCGAACCGACCAGTTGCAGCAACGCCAGCGCGTCCTGCATGCCCAGCGGATGGTTGGCCACCACCAGCAGCGGACCGTCCACCGGGATGTTCTCGCGCTGCGCCGGATCGACCTGGCTGCGCGTGCCCAGAAGCTCCAGCGCGCGATCGACAAAATCGAACCCGCGCGCCTCGCCGGCACGTTCCAGCACGTCATTGAAGCGGTATTCGTCGGCCAGTCGCCCGAGCACGCCCACCACCGGCCGACGGATGCGGGGGTGTTGTGCCAGCCAGGGCATGCGCTCGACCACGGCATGTTCGATGCTCAGCATGATGCGCCCTCGATGTCAGCCCCCAGTGTGACGGGGCATTGTGACGACAGATCGAGTGTCGGCCGCGTCAACGGCCGCGCCGCTAGATGCTCAGGTGCAGGAACGACGCCACGCCTGCCAGGAACATCTGCACCGACAGGGCGATCAGCAGCATGCCCATGACGCGCTCCAGCGCGGTCAGCACGCTCTCGCCCAGCCAGCGGAACAGGTAGGTGGCGCACAGCAGGATCGCCGACGTGGCCAGCCACGCCAGCAGCAGCGCGATCACCCAGTCGGCGGTGCGCCCGGGCTGGGTGTTGGTGAGCAGCAGCAGCGCCGCCATGGCCGAGGGGCCGGCCACGCCCGGGATCGCCATCGGCACGATGAACGGCTCGCCCTCGCCGGCCTTGCCGAAAATGCCGCCGCCGTCAGACGGCGGAAACACCATGCGGATGCCGATGAGAAACAGCACGATGCCGCCGGCGATGCTGATGGAGTCGGGCTTGAGCTGCAGCAGCTTGAGCATGTGCTGGCCGCCGAACAGGAACACCAGCAGCACACCCAGCGCGATCAGCAGCTCGCGCACCATCACCAGCCGCCGCCGCCGCGGCGGCACGTCCTTGAGCAGGCTGAGGAAGAACGGGATGTTGCCCAGCGGATCCATGATCAGGAAAAGCATGATTCCCGCCGACAACGTGGTCATCTGCGTTTCCATGGGCAGTCGGCTCCTGCGGCGCTTACGCCGACGGCGCGTCGGTGAGGTCGAGCACCGCGCCGCGCGCGGGCGCGCCCTCGGCACCCAGCAGGTAGACCGCCGCCGCCGCCGTGGCATCGGGCAGCGGCAGCTGCAGGCTGTCCTCGCCGAAATACGCCAGCCGGCGCAGCGTGGTGCGCATCGGCGCGGGCAGCAGCGCATGCGTGCGCAGCGGGCCGTCGTCGGTTTCCTGGTGCAGGATCGCCACCAGCCGCTCCAGCGCCGCCTTGGAAGCGCCATATGCGCCCCAGTGTGCGCGTTGCAGCAAGGCGGGGTTGTCCAGCACGAACACCACGGCGCTGTCCGGCGCGCCCAGCAGCAGCGGCATGCATGCCTGGGTCAGCGCGAACGGCGCGGACACGTTCACGTGCATGGTGCGCAGCCACGCATCGGGCTTGTGCATGAGGATGGGCGTGAGGCCGGCAAAGCTGGCCGCCGCGTGCACGATGCCGTCCAGACGGCCAAAGTCGCGCTCCAGGCCCTCGGCCAGCGCGGCGTAGTCGGTGGGCGTGGCCACTTCCATGTCCAGCGGATGGATCACCGGCTCGGGCAGGCCCTCGGCCACCATCGCGTCGTAGAGTTGCTCCAGCTGGCGCTTGCGCTTGCCGGTGATCACCACGGTGGCGCCGGCGCGCGCCGCCGCACGCGCCACGGCGCTGCCCAGGCCGCCGTAGGCACCGGTGACCAGCACCACGCGACCGGCCAAGGCCGTGGCGGCCGGCTGCCAGCCCTCCGGCAGCGTGGCGGTGGGCAGCGCGGTCAATGCACGGCTCCGGCAACATCGCTGGCCATGCGCGACAGCTCGCCGGCCATGTGCAGGTCCTCGATCACGTCGCAACCGCCGATCAGCTCGCCCTGCATGAACATCTGCGGAAACGTGGGCAGGTTGGCAAAGTGCGGCAACGCGGCGCGCACCTGCGGATCGGCCAGCACGTTGACCGCGTGGAAGGTGGCACCGGCCTCGCCCAGCGCACGGGCGGCGCGACTGGAAAAACCGCACATCGGGTACTGCGGCGTGCCCTTCATGAAAAGCACGATGGGATGCGCGGCAAGCATCGCCCGGATTCGTTCGTTAATATCCATGGTTCGGCGTTTCATCTTTACAATGCGTGCAGTCGGGCATTGTATCAGCCTCCCCGTTCGCGACCGGCGACCGCCGGCCACATTCCTCCGCCACCCTAAGGAGACCATCATGGCGATCGAACTTCCCCCGCTTCCGTACGAAAAAAATGCGCTTGAGCCGCACATCTCGGCCGAGACGCTGGAGTTCCACTACGGCAAGCACCACCAGGCCTACGTCACCAACCTCAACAAGCTGATCGAGGGCACGGAGTTTGCCAACGCTTCGCTGGAGGAGATCGTCAAGAAGTCGTCCGGCGGCATGTTCAACAACGCCGCGCAGGTCTGGAACCACACGTTCTACTGGAACTCCATGAAGCCCAACGGCGGCGGCGAGCCCACCGGCAAGCTGGCCGACGCGATCAACAAGGCGTTCGGCTCGGTGGAGAAATTCAAGGAGGAGTTTGCCAAGTCCGCCGCCGGCAACTTCGGTTCGGGCTGGACCTGGCTGGTGCAGCGCCAGGACGGCTCGCTGGGCATCGTCAACACGTCCAACGCCGCCACGCCGATCACCGGCACCGACAAGCCGCTGTTCACCACCGACGTGTGGGAGCATGCGTACTACATCGACTACCGCAACGCCCGCCCGAAGTACCTGGAGGCGTTCTGGAACCTGGTGAACTGGGATTTCGCGGCCAAGAACCTGGCCTGACGTCCGCGCCGGCCTTGCCGGCAAACGCATCGACACGAAGCCCCGGCCTGTCCGGGGCTTCGTGCATCCGGGCTCAGCCCGGCAGCACGCCGCCGCGGCTCAGGTTCAACGCCAGCGTGCGCGCGTTCTCGCGCTTGAAAAACGCCGTCTGCCGCAGGCTCACCGATTCGGCGAACTGGCGAAACAGGCACTCGTGCATGGGGCCCGGGAAATGGGCGCTTTGCTGCTCCAGCTCACGCACCACCGCACGCAGGAAAGCCCTTTCCGCCGCGTTGGCACGGACCATCTGGCCGGTGGCCTTGGTCACCACGTGGACGGCGCCCCAACGCCAGCTGGCCATGCCGAAGGGCAAGGTCTGCGCCACGATGTAGCGGTCGTCATCCAGCAGGACCCTGCATGGCGATTTATGCGTCATGGCTCATTCCTCATGCTGCTCCCCCACAGCTTGAACCCGGCGGCTTAGCGCAGGCTTAGGCATACCTTATACGGTACGAGGCCTTGCGCAACAGCCCCGCACGCCGCCGTTTGCGGGACAATCCCCTTCCCCGCGCCTTTCCGCTGGTACCGATGCACATCATCCTGGTCGAAGACGACGCCGCGCTCGGCGCAGCCATCCACAAGGCGCTGGAGCACCAAGCCTATACGGTGAGCTGGTTTCGCGACGGCCGCGAGGCCCTGCTGGCGCTCAAGGACCAGACCGCCGACCTGGTTTTGCTGGACCTGGGCCTGCCCGGCAAGGACGGGCTGCACGTGTTGAAGGAGGCCCGCCGGCAACATGTGAAAACGCCGGTCATCGTGATGACCGCGCGCGATGCGGTGGAGGACCGCATCCGCGGCCTGGATGCCGGCGCCGACGACTACATGGTCAAGCCCTTCCACATCGACGAGCTGGGCGCGCGCATCCGCTCGCTGACGCGGCGCGCGCAGGGGCTGGCCGACAACCGCATCGAGGCCGGCGTGCTCAGCATGGACATCGCCGCCTCGCGCATCACCTTTCGCGGCGAGCCGGTGGAACTTACCCGGCGCGAGTTTGCGCTGCTGCGGATACTGATGGAGCGCGCCGGCCGCATCGTGCGCCGCGAAAACCTGGAAAACTCCCTGTACGGCCTGGACAACGAGGTGGGCAGCGGCGCGCTGGAGGTGCTGGTGCATGCACTGCGACGCAAGCTGAGCTTCGAGACCATCCGCACCGTGCGCGGCTTTGGCTACATGATTCCGCTGGAACCCAAATGACGCCCGCCAGCCTCCGCGGCCGGTTGCGCTGGCTGATCATCCTGGTGCTGGCGGCGGTCCTGCTGCCGCTGGGCCTGCTCAGCCTGCAGCGCACGCTGGAGGAGGTGGACGAGCTGTCGGACGGCCGGCTGGCGCAGGCCGCGCGCACGCTGGACACCCTCACCGAACACGCCGGCATCGACGCGCTGCACATCGACCCCGAGCGGCGCATCGTGGTACCGATTGCCGCCCCGTCACGGGAATCGGATCGCAAGGCGGAACGCACCTTCGAGTCGGAGGTGGGCTTCCAGATGTTCGACCAGGCCGGGCGAATCATCCTCACCACCGCCAACCTGCAGCAATTGCCGCCGCCCGATGCCGGTGAGGCCGGCTTTCGCGACCTGCGGCACGGGCGTCACCTGTGGCGCATCTACACGCTGACGGACGAGGACAAGGGCCTGGTCATCCGCGCCGGCGAGCGCTACGACAGCCGCCACGAGATTATGCACGCGCTGTGGCTGGATCACGGCCTGCCGCTGCTGTTCGGCCTGCCGCTGATGGCGCTGCTGACCGGCTGGGCAGTGCGGCGCGGCCTGCGCCCGCTGGACATCCTGACCGAACGGCTGAGCGGGCGGGAACCCGGCAGCCGCGTGCCGGTGACGCTTGACCATCCCCCGCGCGAACTGCAGCCGGTGCTCGACGCGCTGAACGACCAGCTCACCCGGCTGGAGGACGCGGTGGAACGCGAGCACCGCTTCAGCGCCGACATGGCGCACGAGCTGCGCACGCCGCTGGCGGCCACCCTGATCAACCTGGAAAACGCCATCGACGCGGACGACGCCGCCGAGTCGGCCCGCTCACTGGTCAGCGCGCAGCACGGCATCACCGTGCTGACCCGACGCATCGAGCAGTTGCTGGCACTGTCGCGGCTGGAAGCGCGCGCGGCAGCAAGCCCGCCCACAGCGGTCGACCTGGTGGCGCTGGCCGGCGATGTCATTGACGAGCTGGCGCCGGTCATCGCCGAGGCTGGCGCGGAACTGGCCTTTTCGCCGCCACCGGCGGCGCTGACCGTGGCCGGCTACGAAGCCGCCCTGTTCGCCCTGCTGCGCAACCTCATCGAGAACGCGCTGCGCCACGTGCCCGCCGACGGCCACGTGCAGTTGTCGATCGGTCGCGGCCCATCCGGCGTGCAACTGGACGTGATCGACGACGGCCCCGGCATCCCGGCCGAGCACCGCGCCGACGTCTTTGCCCGCTTCCACCGCGAGCCGGGCCAACGCGACGACGGTTACGGCCTGGGGCTGTCCATCGTGCAGCGCGCCGCGCAGTTGCATGGCGCGTCGATCGACCTGCTCGACGCGCCCGGCGGCCGGGGCCTGTGGGTGCGCGTGGTGTTTGCGCGCTGAGCCTGCACGGTGCGAAACACCGCAGGAGCGCACCGAAGTGCGCGATGCTTTTTGCCAATCCCGGTTCTCAACAGACGAACGTCTGGTCATCCCGGTCAAGAGCATCGCGCACAGGTGCGCTCCAGGCCGCCGGCGGATGGTCACCGCACCGCGCTTGCGTCCGGCGCCGCCTCGACCTTGGCCGGCGCCACCGGCGTGGCGTCCTCGGCACGCCAGCGCAGGCCGCCATTGCGGGCCAGCTCGGCAGCCACCTGGTAGGAGGCGATGGCCTGGTCCAGCGCAGCCTGATCCATCGTGGGCAGCAGCTCGGCCTCGCCGGTGGCCATGTCCGGCCGCAACTGCTCGGCCGCACGCGGCGGCGACAGGATGGTGAGGCGGCCGGGCTGCAGATAGCCCAGCTTCTGGTAGGTGGAGGGAAACGCACGGCCGCGCCCCGCCGGCAGGCGGTTGATGTCGTAGCCGAAGAAACGGCTGCGGTAGCTGAAGTTGAGCAGGCCCAGCAGCGTGGGCGGAATGTCGATCTGCGACATCAGCGCGTCGATGTGGCGCGGCGCGAAATGCTTTGGCGCGTAGATCAGCAGCGGGATGTGGTACTTGTCCACCGGAATGGCGGTGTCGCCCGCACTGGAGGCGCAGTGGTCGGCGGTGATCACGAACACCGTGTCGTCGAAATACGGCTTGGCGCGCATGCGCTTGATGAAATCGCCAATCGCCCAGTCGGTGTACTTCACCGCGCCGTCGCGACGCCCCTGCGGCAGGTCGACGCGGTCGGCCGGAAAGGTGTACGGCCGGTGGTTGGAGGTGGTCATCAGGTGCATGAAGAACGGCTTGCCCTCGGCGTGGCTGCGGTCCATCTGCTGCATGGCCAGCGTGTACAGATCCTCGTCGGCGACGCCCCACACGTTCTCGCCGTGGATCGTGGCATCGGCCGGGATGGCCTCGCGATCCACCGCGGCGTAGCCGTTGTGGGCGAAGAAGTAGTTCATGTTGTCGAAGTAGCCGTAGCCGCCGTAGACAAACGCCGAGCGGTAGCCGCGCACGTTGAAAATGTCGGCCAGCGAGAACAAACCCTCGTTGTCGGGCTGGCGCACCAGCGAGTCGCCAGGCGTGGGCGGGATCGCCAGCGACAGCGCCTCCAGCCCGCGCACCGTGCGCGTGCCGTTGGCGTAGAGGCGGGTGAAAAACAGTCCCTGCTCGGCCAGCGCGTCCAGGTTGGGCGTGAGGTTGGAGCGGTTGCCGAAATGGGCGAGGTAATCGCCCGACAGGCTCTCCACGCTGATCAGCACCACGTTGAGATGCTTTTCCGGCCCCGGGTTGACGATGGCGCGCGTCAGGTCGTGCGGATCGTTGCTGATGAACGTGGCATCCGGCGTGGCCAGCGAGCGGCGCAGCACGGCGTAGGCCTCGTCCTGCGGCAGCGTGCGGTAGAAATCCGGGTAGTCGAGCCGGTTGGCGCGAAACGCGGCAAAGAACTGGTAGATGCCGTTGCCCGACAGCGCGTTGATGTAGGGGTTCTGGAAGCGGTCCTTCATGTCCGCGTTGACGGCAAAGCCGCTCAGCACGGTCAACGCCAGCCAGCCCAGCACCACCAGCGAGCGGCCGCCCCAGCGCGAGCCGTCGTCACGCGCGCGCAGGCCACGCCGCGTCGCCAGTACCAGCAGCAGCGCGGCCGCCACCAGCATAGAGATCCATTTGCCCAGCGGATAGGACTGCTCGATATTGCCCACCACCTCGTGGGTATAGACCAGGTAATCGACCGCGATGAAATTGAAGCGGCTGCCGAACTCGTCCCAGAACACCCATTCGGACGCACCGATGAACAGCAGGCCGAACACCAGCACCAGCCCGAAGCCGTACAGCACCCGCTGCCCCAGCCGCGAGGTATAGGCGAACGCCGCCATCGGCAGCAGGTAGATCAACAGCAGCAACAGCGGCCACGACTGCTTCAGCGTCGCCTGGTACATCAGGTGCAGCACGCCCATCGCCGCCAGGCACAGCGCCATCAGCACCACCGCGTAGATCGCCCAGCGCACCCGCGTCGGTCGCGGCCCGTTCGTGGTCGGCACCAGCCACAGCAACAGCAGCAACGGCCAGGCCACGTAGATGAACGTGACCACGTCGTAGAACAGTCCCACGCCGAAGATATAGGCCAGGTTTGCCAGCGTGGCCGGCACGCCCGCCCCCGTTTTCAGCAGCAGCGCCAGCCGCACGACAAACGCCACCACCACGAAGCACAGGCCAAACCATGCGAGCGGACGGAACCGCTGCTGCAGTGCCGCCAGCTGAAAAGTAAGGGACATGGAACCACTCGGCTGCAGGATCGCAACCGACGATTGTCGGAACGCCGGCTTAGCGGATCCTTAGCTGCGCCGACCGCGCCGCACGCCCCGTTCAGGGGCGCCCGGCGCACGAAGGCGCGTCCTGCAAAGAGCCGGTTTGCGCAGGCTCAGGCGCGCAGCGCGTCGCCCACCGGCTGGCCTTGCGCCGTGCGACCGAGCGCGGCCGCCACATCCATCACGCGCCCGGCCAACGTGGCCGCATCGGGGGCGCAGAGCGTGGCGTGTCCCACCTTGCGGCCGGGACGCGCCTGCTTGCCGTAGTCGTGCCAATGGGCGTCCACCTGGCGCAGCACCGTCGCCGCGTCGGGCAGCTCGCCGATCCAGTTGAACATGGCGCTCACGCCGCGCGCGCCGGTGTCGCCCAGCGGCATGCCGAGCACGGCGCGCACGTGGTTCTCGAACTGGCTGGTGTGCGCGCCCTCGATGGTCCAGTGCCCGGAGTTGTGCACGCGCGGCGCCATCTCGTTGCCCAGCAACTGGCCGTCCTTGACGAACAGCTCCAGCGCAAACACGCCCACATAGTGCAGCCGCTCGGCCAGCGTGCGCGCCAGCGCGGCGGCACGCGGCTGCAGCGCGGCAATGTCCGGCGCCGGCGCCAGGCTCATCGACAGCACACCGTCCACATGCCAGTTGCCGGTCAACGGCCACGCGCGAAATTCACCGTCGCGTCCACGCACGGCCACCACGGACAACTCGCGCTCGAACGGCACGAAGGCCTCCAGGATCAGGCCATGCCGACCGGCCTGTGCACCCAGCGCCTCCCACGCGGCATCCGCGTCGGCCAGCGTGCGCAGCCGGAACTGGCCCTTGCCGTCATAGCCGAGCCGGCGCGTCTTGAGGATGGCGGGCGCGCCAACCGTGGCCAGCGCCTGGTCCAGTTGCTCGCGCGTGTCCACGGTGGCGAAGTCCGGCGTGGGCAGGCCGCATTCGCGGAACAGGGTTTTCTCGGTCAACCGGTCCTGCGCCACCGCCAGCGCCTGCGGCGCCGGATGCACCGCCACGCGCTCGGCCAGCCAATGCGCGGTTTCGGCCGGCACGTTCTCGAAATCGAAGGTGACCGCATCGACCTGCTCGGCAAAGCGTGCCAGTGCGTCGTGGTCGCTCCAGTCGGCCACCACCAGCGGCGCCACCTGGCCGGCGCAGGCGTCGGCCACGCTGTCGACCACCAGCGTCTTCACGCCCAGCGGCGCGGCGGCCAGCGCCAGCATGCGCGCCAGCTGGCCACCGCCGAGAACCCCCAGCACCGGCTGCGTCTTGGCGCTCACTGGCGCGGGTCCGGCTGGGCCAGCACGGCCTCGGTCTGGCGGGTGCGCCAGGCGTCGAGCGCATGGGCCAGGTCATGGTCGTGCAGCGCCAGCACAGCCGACGCCAGCAGCCCGGCATTGACTGCGCCGGCCCGACCGATGGCCAGCGTGCCCACGGGGATGCCCGCCGGCATCTGCGCGATCGACAACAACGAATCCATGCCGTTGAGCGCCTTGGACTGCACCGGCACGCCAAACACCGGCAGCCGCGTCTTGGCCGCCAGCATGCCCGGCAGGTGCGCGGCACCGCCGGCCCCGGCAATGATCACCTGGATGCCGCGCCCGGCCGCCTGCTCGGCGTAGCGGAACAGCAAGTCGGGCGTGCGGTGCGCGGAGACCACCTGCACCTCGTGCGCCACGCCCAGCTCGGTGAGCACGTCGGCGGCGTGCTGCATGGTTTCCCAGTCCGAACGCGACCCCATCACCACGCCCACGCGCGGCGCCTTGCTTGCTGCTGTCATGGCCCGGCCGTCCAAAAACCGCTATTGTACGGGCTTTCCGCCGTACGCCGCATCCCGCACGAACCCCATGGACAAGCGCCTCCTCGACATCCTGTGCTGCCCGGTCAGCAAGACCCCGGTGCAGCCTCTCGGCAAGAGCGGGCTCGACGCGCTCAACGCGGCCATTGCCGCCGGCACGGTGGCCACCGTGGCGCACGCGCCGGTGCACCAGCGCATCGACGAGGCACTGATCACCGCCGACCGCAAGGTGATCTACCGGGTCGAGGACGGCATTCCCGTAATGCTGCCCGAGGAAGGCATCGGCACCGTGCAACTGACGGATTTTCCCGCCGCTTGAGCAACCTGATGGGGCCGATTATCCCGGCCGGATTGCCCATAATGTGCGCCAGGCATGACATAAAGCGCGGATTTGGCTTATCGTGGCATGACGCCCGGCCCGTCCGGGCGCACGGCGACACCGATGACGCACCGGGGGCGTGGCGATGAACGAAGCCAATGACTCATCAAAAATCGTCAATCTGAGCCAGCGGGCGCATTCGCCCGCCGAGCGCGTGGGCGATTTGCTCATTACCGTCCGCACCATTGCCAACCGCCGCCTGCAGCAATGGCTTGGCCATCTTTTCGAGCATGTGGACGACGCCTTGTTCGACCTGGCTGAAAAGGCCGAAAACAACGCGGCGCAGATGCATTATTTCGACGGCATGCGCGACGTGCGCAAACGCCGCGCCGCAGTGGAACGCGCCTTTCTCTCCACCATCGAGCGCGAGCTGGGCAACATCACCAGCCAGCGGCCGTCGTCGGTGCCGTCGCCCACGCCCACCGGCGTGGTGGAGCTGTCGCTGGTCGCCGACAACGAGCTGGAGGAATCGCTGGCCATCACCAGCATGATCGGCAAGAACGAATCGCGCCTCTCGCGCGACCTGTTCGCCGTCAACCAGCGCCTGTCGGTGATCTGCGGCGGCCAGAAGATCGACGACGGCAACAACCCCGTCGCGCCCGCCGTGCTGTCGCAGGCATTTCGCGCCGCGCTGCACGAGCTCAGCGCCGACATGCGCGTCAAGCTGCTCATCTACAAGCTGTTCGACCGCTACGTGCTGTCCAGCCTGGAGGAGCTCTACCAGGAGATCAACGCCGAACTGGTACGCGCCGGCGTGCTGCCGCAGTTGCGCCACCAGGTAGCGCGCCAGCCGTCGCGCGGCACCGGCGGCATGGGCGGCGGTCACGCCGCCACCTCGGATTCCTCCGGCGAGGAAGGCGAATCCAGCGACGCCGCCGGCGACCTGCTGCAGACGCTGCAAACGCTGTTCAGCGCCCGTCGCGGCCATCGCGGCGAGAGCAGCCACGCCTCCATGGCCGCTTCCGGCGACCCGCTGCCGTCGGTGAACGAACTGCTCGGCGCGCTCAGCGTCCTGCAGAGCCAGATGGCCACCACCGACATGCCGCCGGCCACGCGCGACCACAGCGCCGACCTCAACCACGAGGTCACCGCGCTGAAGGAGCAACTGCTGCGCCAGATCGGCGCGCTGCGTGGCGCACGCCCCGGCCAGGTGGCCAGCGTCGACGAGGACACCATCGACCTGGTCGGCATGCTGTTCGAGTTCATCCTGGAAGACCGCAACCTGCCGCCGGAGATGCAGGTACTGCTGGCGCGCCTGCAGATTCCCTACCTCAAGGCCGCCATCCTCGACCGCAAGCTGTTTGCCCACCGCCAGCATCCGGCCCGCCGCCTGCTCGACGGCCTGGCCGAGCAGGCCAAGGGATGGTCGAACGAGTCCGACCGCGACCGGCGCCTGTACGAAAAGGTGAAGGCGATCGTGGAGCAGTTGCTGCACGAGTTCGACGACGACATGGGCATCTTCGACCGCCTGCTCGCCGACCTGCAGCAGTTCCAGGAACTGAGCATGAAGCGCGCGGACCTGGCCGAGCTGCGCGTGGCCGAATCCACCCGTGGCCGCGAGAAGCTGGAATACGCCAGGCGCCGCGCCGCGCGCGAGATCATCGACCGCATCGGCACCAACGAACTGCCGCCGCTGATCCACGGCGTGCTGGCGCGTGCATGGGCCAACCACATGGTGCTGCTGCTGCTGCGCCATGGCGAGGACTCCACCGAGTTCAAGGTGGCGCTGCACTTCGTCAACGAGTTCATCGCCAGCAGCCGCCCGGCAACCACCGTCGAGGACCGCCAGCGCCTGCGCCAGATGCTTCCCGGCATCGAGCGCGCGCTGCGTCACGGCCTGGCCAACGTGGCCTTCCAGGAGCCGGACATCGAGCGCCTGCTGGGCCAGTTGCACACCTACTACCGCCAGCAACTGGGCGAGATCAACCCACCGCCGCCGGCCGCCGCGACAGTCGAGGCGCCGTTGCCCATCCCCGACAGCATCCAGCCGCTGGTGCAGGCCGAGGCCGACTATGACGACGACAACCTGGGCGATGCGCCCAACGACGTCGCGACCGACAGCCCGGAATGGCGCCAGGTGGAAGCCCTGCAATCGGGCACCTGGCTGGAGTTTTCCCTGGCCGACGACGCCATGACCCGCGCCAAGCTGTCGTGGATCAGCCCGATGACCGGCCGCTACCTGTTCGTCAACCGTCGCGGCCTGAAGGTGGCCGACTACGCACCGGGCGAACTGGCCGCGCTGCTGAAGCAGGGCAAGGCCCGCGTACTGGCGGCCAATGCGCTGTTCGAGCGTGCCATGAGCGCGATCGTCGACCGCCTCAGCCAGCCCGCTCCCGTCGTGGAAAACGAATGACCCCTGGCAACCCGTTTTCGCTTCCGCCCCGCGACCTGATTGCCCACGATGTCGAACAAGCCTTTGCCGAGGACATCGGCGCGGGCGACGCCACGGCCGACCTGCTCCCTCCCGATGCCCAGGCACGTGCCGAGCTGACCTGCCGCGATGACGCCGTCATCGCCGGCACCGCCTGGTTCGACGCCTGCTTTCACCGGCTGGACCCGAACTCGCGCATCACCTGGCATGTCGACGACGGCGGGCGCGCCGCGCCCGGCACGGTCGTGTGCACGCTGTCGGGCAACGCCCGGGCGCTGGTGAGCGCCGAACGCTCGGCGCTGAATTTCCTGCAGCTGCTGTGCGCCACCGCCACCGTCACCGCCCGCTACGTCGCCGCCGTGGCCGGCACGGGTACCCGCGTGCTCGATACCCGCAAGACCGTGCCCGGCCTGCGCGTGGCGCAGAAGTATGCGGTGCGCTGCGGCGGCGGCCACAACCAGCGGATGGGCCTGTACGACGCCATCCTCATCAAGGAAAACCACATCATCGCCGCCGGCGGCCTGGCCGCTGCCGTCCAGGCCGCCAGGCAGCGTCATCCCACCCTGCCGCTGGAAGTGGAGGTGGAGACGCTGGCCGAACTGGCCGTGGCGCTGGACACCGCGGCCGACCGCATCATGCTGGACAACTTCGACCTGGCACAGATGACCGAGGCCGTGCAGTTGGCCGGCGGCCGCGTGGAGCTGGAGGCCTCGGGCAATGTCGACCTGGAAACCATCGGCGCGGTGGCCCGCACCGGCGTGGATTTCATCTCGGTGGGTGCCCTGACCAAGCATGTGCGCGCCGTGGATTTTTCCCTGCGCCTGCGGCTGGACTGAACACGCCGGCCCGACGTGCCGGCGCCGCTTGCGCCCGGCCACGGCGGCCCACACACTGCCGGTCATGAGCAATCTCTTCGACCTTTTCCTGCTGCTGGTGCTGGGCGCCGGCATCGGCCTGTGGATGAAGCTCAGTGCGGCGCGGGAACAGGCCGTGCGCGAGGCCGACCGCCAATGCGCGCAGCACGGCCTGCAACTGCTCGATGAAACAGTGGGCTTGCGCGCCCTGCGCTGGGGCCGCGGCCACGGCGGCCGGCGCGTGCTGGAGCGCTGCTATGCGTTCGAGGTAAGCGTGGACGGCGACGACCGCAAGTCGGCGCACCTGTGGATGTTCGGCAGCACGCTCAGCGCGCTGAGCCTGCCGACGCCGGACCTGCCGATGCCGCCGTTCAGCGCTGTCGAGCCGGCCGAGGGCCTGGTGGAAGCACGCGGCAACGTGGTGCCGCTGCGTCGGCGCGCGGACCGGCGCCAGCACTGACCGCACCGGATCAAACCAAACCAGGCTTACTTGATGACGCGCAGGTGCCCGCCGCGCTTGGCCTTGTCGCCCGGCTCCGGCGTGGCGGACGGCGCAGGCTTGCGATCATTGTCCGGCGGCGTGGACGGCGGCGGCGCATCGCCCTCGTCTTCGGCGGGAAACATCATGCCCTGGCCGTTTTCCTGCGCGTACAGCGCCAGTACCGCGCGCATCGGGATATGCACCGCCTGGCTGACGCCCGAGAAGCGCGCCTGGAAGGTGATCCAGTCGTTGCCCAGGTCCAGGTGGGCTACCGCGCGCATCGCCAGGTTGAGCACCACCTGACCGTTCTTGACCACCTGCGGCGGCACCCGCACGCCCTCCACGCCGGCATCCACCAGGATGTAGGGCGTGAGGTTGTTGTCGCTGATCCAGTCGTAGATCGCCCGCAGCAGGTACGGGCGATTGGAACTCATCGGGACGGAAGCGTCAGTGCTCATGGACGGGGAAATACCTCAGGGCCGGCTGGCGACAAGGGATGGACGGAAAGGCGAAGGGCGAGCGGCGGCCGGCAAGGCCACACCACGGCAAGAACCCGGGGCCAACCACCCATCGACACGTGGCGGCATCATGCCCCATGCGACGGCAAATCGATGTCCAGGCAAGACTTACCGCACGGACTCCGGCCGCATGGCCTTTTCTTCCTCGGTCATGCTGCGCTCGAAGCCCTGGCTGTGGAACAGCCGCTCGCCGTAGTCGAGAACCGGCCGCCCCTCCTTGCCCAGGTCGATCTCCAGCCAGGGCAGCCGCCAGATCACCGGCGCCACCAGGCAGTCGAGCAGGCTCATCTCGGGGTTGAGAAAAAAGCGCGACGCCTTGAACAACGGCACCGTGGCGAGCAGGTTCTGGCGCAACCGCTTGCGCGCCGCGTCGGCCGGGCGACCGCCCGCACGGATGGTGTCCACGTCGGTCAGCCAATCCTTCTCGATGCGCACCGCCGCCACCCGCAAGCGGGCGCGCGACAGCGGGTCGATCGGCATCAGCGGCGGGTGCGGGTAACGCTCGTCCAGGTACTCGCACACCACACTGGCGTCGTACAGCACCAGGTCGCGGTCAACCAGGGTCGGCGTGGTGCCGTAGGGGTTCAGCTCGGCCAGATCCTCCGGCACCTTGCCGCGGTCGACCATCACACGTTCATAGCTGACGCCCTTGGCTGCCAGCACCAGCCGCGCCCGATGACTCTGGATGTCGTCGGCCTGGGTATACAAGGTGAGTACGTTACGCGAGCGAGCGCTCTGGACCATGCACGAATCCCCATCGTCGAAGCGAATGCGGCGGCTCCATGGCCGCCGCATCCGCAAGGTGCCTCATCCGTTCAGTGGACGTCTTTCCAGTATTCCTTCTTGAGCGCGTACGCCAGCAAGGTGAAGAACGCCAGGAACAGCAACACCCAGACACCGTAGGCGTGGCGCGCCAACGCGGCCGGCTCGGAGGCGTACTCCAGGAAGCTGGTCAGGTCGCGCGTGGCCTGCTGGAACTGCGCCGGGGTCAGCTTGCCCGGCTGCGACAGCACCAGCTTCTCCACCACCGGGTCGCCACCGTCCTCGCCCGCCTTCATCTCGGCCGTCTGCAGGCCCTGCAGCTCCCACAGCGGGAACGGCATGGAGGCGTTCGGGAACACCGTGTTGTTCCAGCCCACCGGACGGCTCGGGTCCAGGTAGAAGCTGTTGAGGTAGGCATTGACCCAATCGGCGCCCTTGGCGCGCACTTCCAGCGACAGGTCCGGCGGAGCCTTGCCGAACCAGTTGGCGGCATCGCCCTCGGGCATGTGCGAAACCACGGTCTCACCGAACTTGGCGCCGGTGAAGTTGAGGTTCTGCATCACGTCCTGCTCGGACAGGCCCAGGTCGTTGGCGATGCGCTCGTAGCGCATGTACTTCAACGAATGGCAGCCCACGCAGTAGTTGAAGTACAACCGGGCGCCGCGCTGCAGCGAGGCTCGATCATGCACATTGGTGCCGGCGTGGGGCAGGCCGCCCTCCTCCGACGCGTGCACCGACACGCTGCCGACGATCAGGCTGAACGCCAACGCCACCGGATAGATGTACCGTTTCATTAGCCCTTGCCGCTTAGTCATGCGTGGTCACCCGTTCCGGAACCGGCTTGGTCTTTTCCCAGCCGAAGTGTGTGTAAGCCCAAAGGAAGGCGAAGAAGCCGAAGTAGATCAGCGTCATCACGCGGCCGAACAGGTTCTCCCAGAACGTCACGTCGACGTTGCCGAACCACTCCGGGATCACCTCGGCGGTCACGCCCGCGCCCACCGCGCCCAGCGCGATGAACGACAGCACGAACAGCCCCAGGCCAACCTTGAAACCGGTGCCGCGATAGCGCACCGACTTGACCTTGCCGCGATCCAGCCACGGCAGCAGGAACAGCAGCGCGATGGCGCCGAACATGCCCAGCACGCCCCACACGGCGGTGCCGAACAGCGACGGGATCATGCGCAGGATCGCGTAGAACGGGGTGAAGTACCACACCGGCTTGATGTGCGACGGCGTCGCCAGGTTGTTGGCCGGGATGAAGTTGTCGTGCTCCAGGAACCAGCCGCCGAACGTGGGCGCGAAGAAGATGATGAACGCGGCGATCAGCAGGAAGAAGCCCACGCCGACCAGGTCCTTCACCGTGTAGTACGGGTGGAACGGAATGCCGTCGGCGGGCTTGAGCGCATCCCAACGGTTGCCCTTGGGACCCTTCTTGATCTCCACGCCGTCGGGGTTGTTGGAGCCCACCTCGTGCAGCGCGGCGATGTGCAGCACCACCAGCAGCAGCAGCACGATCGGCAGCGCGATCACGTGCAGCGCGAAGAAGCGGTTCAGCGTGGCGTCGGCGGGCAGGAAGTCGCCCATGATCCACTCCACCAAGGTGGAGCCGATCACCGGGATGGTGCCGAACAGCGAGATGATCACCTTGGCGCCCCAGAACGACATGTTGCCCCACGGCAGCACGTAGCCCATGAAGGCCTCGGCCATCAGCGCCAGGAAGATCAGCATGCCCAGCAGCCACACCAGCTCGCGCGGCTTCTTGTACGAGCCGTACATCAGGCCGCGGAACATGTGCAGGAACACCACCACGAAGAACAGCGAGGCGCCGGTGGAGTGCATGTAGCGGATCAGCCAGCCCCACTCCACGTCACGCATGATGTACTCGACCGAGTTGAAGGCTCCCGCCGCACTCGGGTTGTAGTTCATGGTGAGGAAGATGCCGGTGACGATCTGGTTGATCAGCACCAGCAGCGCCAGCGAACCGAAGTAGTACCAGAGGTTGAAGTTCTTCGGCGCGTAGTACTCGGTCATGTGCGCGCGGTACATCGGCGCCATGCCGGGCGCGCGCTCATTGATCCAGTTGCCGATGTTCGTGAATACGCTGGCCATTACGCAGCCTCCTTCGGATCCACGCCAATCTGGATGGTGGTGTCGTCCACGAAGTGGTACGGCGGCACCGGCAGGTTCTTCGGCGCCGGCACGCCGGCATACACGCGGCCGGCCAGGTCATAGCGCGACTTGTGGCAGGGGCAGTAGAAGCCGCCCTTCCACTCCGGATCGAACGGCTCGGGCTTGATCTCGGGGACGAAGTCCGGCACGCAGCCCAGGTGGGTGCAGATGCCGATCACCACCAGCCACTCCGGCTTGATCGAGCGCGCCTCGTTCTGCGCGTACTTGGGCTGCTGGTCGGCGGAGGCGCCGTCGGACTTGGGGTCCACCAGGCGCGAATCCACCAGCGGCAAGGTGTCGAGCTGCGCCTTGGTGCGGTTGAGCACGAACACCGGCAGGCTGCGCCAGGAGACGGTGAGCATCTGCCCCGCCTCGATCTTGGCCAACGACTGCGTCACCGGCGCACCGGCGGCCCTGGCCCGTGCACTGGGCTCCCACGACTTGATGAAGGGCACAGCTGCCGCGACGATTCCCACCCCACCGACCACCGCGGTGGTCGCTGTAAGGAAACGGCGGCGGCCGTGATCGACGACTTCGTTCGCCATCAGGCTCTCCGGTACTTGCAATATCATCGTGATGGGTAAGGGCGCCGCCCCCGAAGCCAACAACCACCCCGCTTCGCCGGAACAGCAGAACCAGTGCCCGCAAAAATCGCGTTAGTGTAGCGTCAGGGCCTGCCCCGTACAATAAAACACCTGCCCGGCGATGCGACGCGCCGCGGCCACGCCCCGACCTGCCGAGTATCCCCTTTCGACATGAAACACGCCGCCGGCACGCTCGCCTTCATTGCCCGGTTCGTGGTGCTCGGGCTGGCGATCGCCTTCGTGATCACCCTGCTCTGGCCCGCTGGCGGCGAACGCCTGCGCAGCCATTTCGGCTTCGGTCCGGCCCCCGCCGCCGCGCCGTCGGCCGAACCGCCGGCCGCCGCGCCGCAAGGGCCGGTATCGTACGCCGACGCGGTGGCGGCGGCCGAGCCGGCGGTGGTCAACATCTACGCCAACAAGATCGTCACCGGGCAGGCGTTCCGGATGTACAACGACCCGCTGCTGCAGCAGTTGCTGGGCGGCCAGCCCACCACCTACCAGCGGCGCGAACAGACGCTGGGCTCGGGCGTCATCGTGAGCGCCCAGGGCCAGGACTACGTGCTGACCAACAACCACGTCATCGCCCACGCCGCCGACATCCAGGTACTGCTGTACGACGGCCGCATCGCCAAGGCCACGCTGGTGGGCGCCGACGAGGAAACCGACCTGGCCGTGCTGAAGATCGACGCCAGCAACCTGCCCTCCATCCACATCGCCGACCAGCAGCCGCTGCGCGCCGGCGACGTGGTGCTCGCCATCGGCAATCCGCTGGGTCTCAACCAGACAGTGACCATGGGCATCGTCAGCGCCATCGGCCGCCAGTTGAACAGTGCCAGCGCCGAGGATTTCATCCAGACCGACGCGGCGATCAACCTGGGCAACTCCGGCGGCGCACTGGTCAACGCGAAGGGCTGGCTGGTGGGCATCAACACCTTGCTGATCGGCAAGGCCGCCGGCGCCGAGGGCATCGGTTTCGCCATCCCGGTGAACACCGCCATGAAGGTGCTGGAGCAGATCATCGCCACCGGCCACGTGGTGCGCGGATGGCTTGGCGCGGACTACGCCTTCGTGCCGGTGGCGGCCGACAGCGGCCTGCCCGCCGCCGCGCGCGGCGCCCAGGTCACCGACGTCTACCCGGGCGGGCCGGCCGCCCTGGCCGGCATCCAGCCGCGCGACATCCTGCTGAAGATCGGCCAGCACGACATCCTGGACCCGGCCGACCTGCGCCGCTACGAGGCCTCGCTGGCGCCGGGCAGCACGGTCACCGTGTCCGGGCTGCGCAACGGCAGCGCGTTCCACCTGGATACCACCATCGCCCGACGCCCGCCGCCGGCCACCGGCACCGACGACGACTGATCAGCCACGGCCGTCGCTGGCGGCCAACGGCGGATGGATGGCCGCGCCGTAGCGCTGGCGCAGCGTGGCCACGCGTTCCACGTATACCTTGGTTTCCGCATACGGCGGCACCCCGTTGTAGCGCTGCACGGCGCCGGGCCCCGCGTTGTAGGCCGCCGCCGCCAGCCGCTCGTCGCCATGGAAATCCTGCAGCAGCAAGCTGAGGTAGCGCGCGCCGCCGCGAATGTTCTGCGCCGCGTCGAACGCGTCGAGCACGCCCATGTCGCTGGCCGTGCCGGGCATCAGCTGCATCAGCCCCTGGGCCCCCTTGATCGACAGCGCGCGCGGGTTGAACGCGCTTTCGGCGTGGATGATGGCGCGCAGGAAAGCCTCGTCCACGCCGTATTCCACGCTGGCCGCACGAATGGCGTCGTTGTAGGCGGTGAGGTTCAGCGCCACCCGGTTCCAGCGCACCGTGGAGTGCAGGTCGCAGGCGGCGCAGGTGGCGATGTAGGTGAAAAGCATGGTGGCCGCATGCGCGCCCTGCCCGCGCGGCGGCACATTGGTGTACTCCACGCTGCCATCGCGCCGCACCACGCGGTACACGGCGCCCCGCAGCACGGTATCCGACGGCGCGGCGGGGGTGGTCGGCGGCGCCAGCGCGTCATGCGACTCGCGGTAGCTCCACTGCCCGGGGTGGGCGACCGCCGGCGCGGACGGTTGCCCGGTGGTGGTGGACGAGCCCCGCACCCGCGCCAGCGACACCGGCCGGGCGCCATCGGCCGCCAGGCTGCGCGCCGTCGTGCTCACGCCGCCGCTGGCGCGTGCCAGCGAGGCGCGCGGCGCGGACGCCTTGCGCGCCGGCGCGGCAAAGCCGCCGATCCGCCGGCAGCCGTGATAGCCGGCGGTACTGCTGCTGAACACCGCTTCCCCGCCGCTGCCCGTGCAGCGGTACAACGCCCCCGCCGACGCAACCGGCAGCCACAGCAGGCCGGCCAACAGCAGGCCGGCCAGCATCACGCCGGCAAGCGTGATCCGGTGCGGCAAGGTGGCAGCAGGCGCGTCCCCGGCGAACCGACCGACGCTCTCCCCGTGGCGTGCGGCGTCGAACATGGCCCGAGTGTGCCGCCATTGCGGCGCCCGCGCCAAGCACGGCGTCGCACTTCCGCCGTGGCGTTCGCGCTCGCGCGCCACCTGCAAGTGCTTGATCCGCGATGGCATCGCGCTGGCGAGGGCATCGCCGCAGGGGTAAACTGCGCGGTTGATCCCGCGTCATCCCCTTCGCGTCACGAACCACGGTGTCCCTTCATGAGCGGCAAGCCAGCCCCCAAGCTTTTCATCAAGACCCACGGCTGCCAGATGAACGAGTACGACTCGGCCAAGATGGCTGACGTGCTCAAGGCCTCGCACGGCATGGAGTTGACCCAGGACGAGTCCGAGGCCGACGTCATCCTCATCAATACCTGCTCGATCCGCGAGAAGGCGCAGGAAAAGGTGTTCAGCCAGCTCGGCCGCTGGCGCGAGCACAAGCAGGACGGCAAGCCGGTGCTGATCGGCGTGGGCGGTTGCGTGGCCAGCCAGGAGGGCGAGGCGATCATCAAGCGCGCGCCGTTCGTGGACCTGGTGTTTGGCCCGCAGACGCTGCACCGCCTGCCCGAGCTGATCGAGAAGCAGCGCGAATCCGGCAAGCCGCAGGTGGACATCTCCTTCCCCGAGATCGAGAAGTTCGACAACCTGCCCGAGCCGCGCGCCGAGGGTCCGACCGCCTTCGTCTCGATCATGGAGGGCTGCTCCAAGTACTGCAGCTACTGCGTCGTGCCGTACACCCGCGGCACCGAGATCAGCCGCCCGTTCGACGACGTGCTGGTGGAAGTGGCGCAACTGGCCGAACAGGGCGTGCGCGAGGTCAACCTGCTGGGCCAGAACGTCAACGCCTACCGCGGCCCGATGCACGACGGCGGCATCGCCGACCTGGCCGTGCTGATCCACGCCATCGCGCAGATCGACGGCATCGGCCGCATCCGCTTCACCACCTCGCATCCGCTGGAGTTCTCCGACTCGCTGATCGAGGCCTACGCCAGCGTGCCCAAGCTGGCCAACTTCCTGCACCTGCCGGTGCAGGCCGGCTCCGACCGCATCCTCAGCGCGATGAAGCGCGGCTACACCGCGCTGGAGTTCAAGCAGAAGATCCGCAAGCTGCGCGCGGTGCGGCCGGACATCTGCATCAGCTCGGACTTCATCGTGGGCTTCCCCGGCGAGACCGAGGCGGATTTCGAGAAGACCATGAAGCTGATCGAGGACGTGGGCTTCGACCAGAGCTTCAGCTTCATCTTTTCCTCGCGCCCCGGCACGCCGGCGGCCAACCTCGCCGACGACACGCCGATGGCAGAGAAGCACCGGCGGCTGGAGCGCCTGCAGGCGGTGATCAACGCCAACGCCAAGGCGATCAACGAGGCCATGGTCGGCACCGTGCAGCGCGTGCTGGTGGAAAAGCCCAGCACCAAGAACCCGAACGAGCTGGCCGGCCGCACCGAAAACATGCGCTACGTGAACTTTGCCGGCCACCCGCGCCTGATCGGCCAGTTTGTCGATGTGCTCATCACCGAGGCCATGGCCAACTCCCTGCGCGGTCGCGTGCAACTGCCCGACGACCTCGCCGCCTGATCCTGCGCGCCACTCAGGCCGCGCGCAGGATGCAGCGCACGGCCGCAACCACACGCTCGCCGTCCGCGCCGCTCATGCCCGGCGACAAACCGCCCCAGGCGCAGACACCCGACCACCATGGCGTCGCCGCTGGCGACGCCCCATCAACCATGCCGCGCCGACCGGCTCACGGCCCCGAAAACAGGAGATGACCTGCCGCTCAGACTGGGGTAGATTCAACGACATACGGGGATCAGGTCGAAATACGGTTATGTCTTCTCAAGTGCAACCATCGCTCGCGGGTTTGTCCGGCATGGCGCGCCGGTTGGTGTCCGAAGGCATCCTGCCCGAGGCGGACGTGCGCAAGGCGATGGCCGACAGCGCGGCGCAAAAAGCCACCCTCACCGCCTGGCTGATAGACCAGAACCTGGTCGACAGCGCGCGCATCACGCAGATCGCGTCGGTCGAGTTCGGCATGCCGATGATGGACGTCACGGCCTTGAACCCCAGCACGATGCCGATGGACCTGATCAGCGAGGCGCTGATCAGCAAGCACCAGGCGCTGCCGTTGTTCCGCCGTGGCAAGCGCCTGTTCGTGGGCATCGCCGACCCGATGCAGTCGCGCGCGCTGGACGAGATCAAGTTCAACTCCAACTGCATGGTCGAGCCGATCCTGGTCGAGCGCGGCACGCTGCAACGCACGATCGAGACACTGCTCAACAACATGCGCGACACCATGCCGGACATCGGCGGTGGCGAGCTGGACGGGCTGGAGCTGGAAATCGGCGAGGACGAGGCCGAGGCCACCGGCATCGACGCCAACGCCAACGACGACGCGCCGGTGGTGAAGTTCGTCAACAAGATCCTGCTCGACGCGATCCGCCGCGGCGCGTCGGACATCCACTTCGAGCCGTTCGAGACGCAGTACCGCATCCGCCTGCGCATGGACGGCATGCTGCGCTCCGTGGCCAGCCCGCCGATGAAGCTGGCCAACCGCATCGCCTCGCGCCTGAAGGTGATGTCGCAACTGGACATCGCCGAGAAGCGCGTGCCGCAGGACGGCCGCATCAAGCTCAACCTGTCCAAGACCCGCGCCATCGATTTCCGCGTCAGCACACTGCCCACGCTGTTCGGCGAAAAGATCGTGCTGCGTATCCTGGACGGCTCGGCCGCCAAGATCGGCATCGACAAGCTGGGCTACGAGCCCGAGCAGCAGAAGCTCTACATCGACGCCATCCACAAGCCCTACGGCATGGTGCTGGTCACCGGCCCCACCGGCTCGGGCAAGACGGTGTCGCTGTACACCGGCCTCAACATGCTCAACACCGCCGAACGCAACATCTCCACGGTGGAGGACCCGGTGGAAATCCGCGTCGAGGGCATCAACCAGGTGCAGCAGAACGCCAAGCGCGGCATGACCTTCGCCAGCGCGCTGCGCTCGTTCCTGCGCCAGGATCCGGACGTGATCATGGTCGGCGAGATCCGCGACCTGGAAACCGCCGAAATCGCGATCAAGGCGGCGCAGACCGGCCACATGGTGCTGTCCACGCTGCACACCAACGACGCGGCGCAGACCATCGCACGCCTGATGAACATGGGCATCGCGCCCTACAACATCACCTCGTCGGTCACCCTGATCATCGCCCAGCGCCTGGCCCGGCGCCTGCACGACTGCAAGAAGCCGCAGGAGCTGCCGCCGGCCGTGCTGCTGGCCGCCGGCTTCACCCAGCAGGAGATCGACGAGGGCCTGACCATCTACGAGCCGGTCGGCTGCTCCGGCTGCAACGAGGGCTACAAGGGCCGCGTGGGCATCTACCAGGTCATGCCGATGGTGGAGGAGATCCAGAAAATCGTCCTGCAAGGCGGCAATGCGCTGCAGATTTCCGAGGTGGCCCGATCCATCGGCATCAACGACCTGCGCGCCTCCGCGCTGCTCAAGGTGAAACACGGGCTGACCAGCCTGACCGAGATCGACCGCGTCACCAAGGACTGACCGTAAGGGGAAACGCCGCGGCAGTGCCGGAGTTGCGCCGCACGCCACGGTTTGAAAGCGGAAAATTGGCATAAGCTGCACCGGACATGCCCGCGGACCGCGGCACGTACGGGCTAATCACTGGGGGAAATGCGCATGGCTACGGCTACCGCAAACAAGACGCGCACGCTCGGCGCCCAGCGCGCCGAGGTCAGTCGGCAGACCACCTACGAGTGGGTGGCGCTGGACAAGCGCGGCAAGCGCATGAAAGGCGACATGCCGGCGAAGAACGCCTCGCTGGTCAAGGCCGAGTTGCGTCGCCAGGGCATGAATCCGCAAACGGTGCGCGAGCGCGCCAAGCCGCTGTTCGGCTCGTCCGGCAAGCCGGTCAAGCCGCTGGACGTGGCCGTTTTCAGCCGCCAGATCGCCACCATGATGGCCTCGGGCGTGCCCATCGTGCAGGCGTTCGACATCATCGCCGACGGCCAGAAGAACGTCCGCTTCAAGAACATCCTGCTGGACGTCAAGCAGAACATCGAGGGCGGCTCGGCACTGTTCGAGGCGCTGCGCCGCTACCCGGTGCAGTTCGACGAGCTGTACTGCAACCTCGTGCGGGCCGGCGAGGCGTCCGGCGTGCTGGACACCGTGCTGGACACCGTGGCCACGTACAAGGAGCGCATGGAGGCCATCAAGAAGAAGATCAAGAAGGCCCTGTTCTACCCCATGATGGTGCTGGCCGTGGTGTTCATGGTCTGCCTGATCATGCTGCTGTTCGTGGTGCCCGTGTTTGCCAAGACCTTCCAGGACGCCGGCGCCCAGTTGCCGGCGCCCACGCAGTTGCTGGTGACCGCCTCGGAGTTCATGCAGAGCTACTGGTGGATCGTGGTCGGCCTGATCGGCGGCAGCATCGTCGCCTTGATATTTGCCAAGAAACGCTCGGTGAAATTCGCCCATTTCCTGGACCGCCTGTCGCTGCGCATGCCGGTCATGGGCAATATCGTGCGCAATTCGGCCATTGCCCGTTTCTCCCGCACGCTGGGCGTCACCTTCCGCGCCGGCGTACCGCTGGTGGAGGCGCTGGACGCGGTGGCCGGCGCCACCGGCAGCGCGGTCTACGGCGACGCGGTCAAGCAGATGCGCGACGACATCGCGGTCGGCCACCAGTTGCAGCTGTCGATGAAGCAGACCGGCCTGTTCCCCAACATGGTGGTGCAGATGACCGCCATCGGCGAGGAGTCCGGCGCGCTGGACACCATGCTGTTCAAGGTGGCCGAGTTCTACGAGGAGGAGGTCAGCAACGCCGTGGACACCCTCTCCACCTTGCTCGAGCCGATCATCATGGTCGTGCTGGGCACGCTGGTGGGCGGCATGGTGGTGGCGCTGTACCTGCCGATCTTCAAGCTGGCCGGCACGTTCTGATCCACGCGTACCCGGCACGAAAACGGCGGGCCATGCCCGCCGTTTTTTGTAGGAGCGCACCTTGTGCGCGATGCTTTTCGCCACGCCCATCGCGCACGACCAAAGAAAATCCCTTGTGGACAGGGTGTGCCCCGCACCTGTGGGAGCGGCTTCAGCCGCGACAAGGCTGAGGTGTCAGGCCCGATCGCGACTGAAGTCGCTCCCACAACAGCCGCCGAAGGTCCGTAGGAGCGCACCCTGTGCGCGATGCTCTTGACCGGGATTCAGGATCCGCAAAAAGCATCGCGCACAGGGTGCGCTCCTACACAAAGCACCGTAACCTAGGTTCATTTGTCGCAGGCGCTCCTACATGCCCGATCTTCCCCTTGCCGTGTGGATCGCCCTGGCCGCCGTGCTGGGGCTGCTGGTGGGCAGTTTTCTCAACGTGGTGATCCTGCGGCTGCCCGAGCGGATGGCTGCGGCGTGGCGGCGCGAGGCGCGCGACGTGCTGGAACTGGAAGCCGACACGACAGCGCTGCCGCCAGGCATCGTGCGCGAGCCCTCGCATTGCCCGCACTGCAAGCACCGGCTGTCCGCGCGCGACAACATTCCGCTGTTCGGCTGGCTGCTGCTGGGCGGCCGCTGCCGCTACTGCAAGACGCCCATCTCGATCCAGTACCCGCTGGTGGAACTGCTCTCCGGCGTGCTCAGTGCCGTGGTGGTGTGGCGGTTCGGGCCGACGTGGATGGCGCTGGCGGCGCTGGTGTTCACCTGGATGCTGGTGGCCATGGCCGGCATCGATTTTCGCACCCAGTTGCTGCCCGACCAGCTGACGTTTCCGCTGCTGTGGCTGGGCCTGCTGCTGTCGCTGCTGCCGATGTTCGTGGCGGCGCCGTCGGCGATCGTGGGCGCGGCGGCCGGCTACCTGAGCCTGTGGAGCGTGTACTGGCTGTTCAAGCTGGCCACCGGCAAGGAGGGCATGGGCTATGGCGATTTCAAGTTGCTGGCGGCGCTGGGCGCCTGGATGGGGCCGGTGGCGCTGCTGCCGGTGATCCTGCTGTCGTCGCTGATCGGCGCGCTGATCGGTGGCGCGTTGATCGCGCTGCGCCGGCACCAGCGCGAGCTGCCGATGCCGTTCGGCCCGTTCATCGCCGCTGCCGGCTGGGTCTGGCTGGTGGCTGGCGACGGCCTGCTGCAAGGCTATCTGCACCTCGCCGGGCTGCGATGAAGCGCTCCGCGTTCGTGGTTGCCGTGACCGGCGGCATCGCCTCGGGCAAGAGCGCGGTGACGCGCCGTTTCGAGGCGTTGGGCGTGCCGGTGCACGACGCCGACGTGGCCGCCCGCGCGGTGATCGCGCCGGGCACGCCGGGCCTGCAGGCGGTGGTGGAGGCGTTTGGCGCCGACGTGCTGGACGCCGATGGCGCGCTGGATCGCGCCGCCATGCGCCGGCGCGTGTTTGCCGATGCCGGGGCCCGGCGCACGCTGGAGTCGATCATCCATCCGCGCGTGCGCGCCTGGCTGCGCCAGCGCGCCGACGAGCAGCACGATCCCTATGGCCTGCTGGCCATTCCGCTGCTGGCGGAAAACATCGACAGCTATCGCTGGGTGGATCGCGTGCTGGTGGTGGACGCGCCCGAGGCGACGCAACTGGCGCGGCTGCAACAGCGCGACGGCATCGACGCCGCCCTGGCGCAACGCATGCTGGACGGACAGGCCAGCCGCGCCCAGCGCCTGGCCCTGGCCGATGACGTGATCGACAACAGCGGCGACGAGGCCGCGCTGGACGGGGCCGTGGCCACCCTGCACCAGCGCTATCTGGCGCTGAGCGCTGCGGCGCACTGACGGATCACGAGGCGGTGCCGCCCACCGTCATCTGGTCGATCTTAAGCGTCGGCTGGCCCACGCCCACCGGCACGCTCTGGCCGTCCTTGCCGCACACGCCCACGCCTTCGTCCAGTTGCAGGTCGTTGCCGATCATCGACACGCGATTGAGCACCTCGGGGCCGGCACCGATCAGGGTGGCGCCCTTCACCGGACGGGTGATGCGGCCGTCCTCGATCAGGTAGGCCTCGCTGGCGGAAAACACGAACTTGCCGTTGGTGATGTCCACCTGGCCGCCACCGAAGTTGGGCGCGTACAGGCCGCGCTTGACCGAGCGGATGATCTCCTGCGGGTCGTGTTGGCCGGCCAGCATGTAGGTGTTGGTCATGCGCGGCATCGGCAGCGCGGTGAACGACTCGCGCCGGCCGTTGCCGGTGGACGCCACGCCCATCAGCCGCGCGTTGAGCTTGTCCTGCATGTAGCCCTTGAGGATGCCGTCCTCGATCAGCGTGGTGCACTCGCTGGGCGTGCCCTCGTCGTCGATGCTGAGCGAGCCGCGCCGGTTGGACAACGTGCCGTCGTCCACCACGGTCACGCCCGGCGCCGCCACGCGGTCGCCGATGCGGCCGGCGAAGGCGGAGCTGCCCTTGCGGTTGAAATCGCCCTCCAGGCCGTGGCCGATGGCCTCGTGCAGCAGCACGCCCGGCCAGCCCGGACCCAGCACTACCGTCATGCTGCCGGCCGGGGCATCCACCGCCTCCAGGTTCACCAGCGCCTGGCGCACGGCCTCGTCGGCAAAGCCCAGCGCGCGGCCGTTCTCGATCAGCTCGCGGTAGCTGTGGCGGCCGCCGCCACCGGCGTGGCCCTGCTCGCGGCGACCGTTCTGCTCGGCGATCACCTGCACGTTCATGCGCACCAGCGGCCGCACGTCGGCGGCCAGCGTGCCGTCGGACGCGGCAATCAGCACGGTATCGACGGTGGCCGCCAGGCTCACCATCACCTGCTTGATGCGCGGATCGCGCGAGCGCGCATAGGCATCCACCTCGCGCAGCAGGGCGATCTTGTCGGGGTTGGGCAGGCTTTCCACCGGATCGATCGCCGGATACAGCTGCCGCGCGCCATTGAGCGCCAGCGGCCGGCCGGCGCCGTTGCCGTCGTGGGCGATCGCGCGGGCGGCCTTGGACGCCTCCAGCAATTGCGGCATCACGATCTCGTCGGAATAGGCGAAACCGGTCTTTTCGCCGGCGATCGCGCGCACGCCCACGCCCTGCTCGATGGAATGGCTGCCGTCCTTGACGATGCCCTCCTCCAGCAACCACGACTCGCTGCGCGAATGCTGGAAATACAGGTCGGCCGCGTCGATCGACGGCCCCATCAGCTGGCTGAAGACGCGGTCGAGGTCGCCGGTGGCGATGCCGCCGGGAGACAACAGTTTGGTTTCGGCGAGGGCGATCAGGGAATCCATGGGCAGCCAGCTGGGGGAATCGGGAATGCCCGAGATGGGGGCGACAGCGGCACTTTAAAGCACGGCCGCGCGCCGGGTTACCATGCGCGGACAGAGGGCGGAGTGAAACAGGCATGGAAAAACAGTCCAGGCGCGAGGTCGCCCGCGAGGTGATCGACCGGGTCACGGCACCGGTGCAGGAAACCCGCGAGCTGCTGCATCGCGACGGCGAGCTGAAACCGGGCCTGGGCAAGATCAGCGGCGTGATCGCGCTGTCGCTGGGCATCCTGTGCCTGCTGTCGGTGATCGCCTTCCACTTTCCGCAGTACCTGACCACGCCGGACCTGCGCAGCAAGTATTCGGTGGACGTGCTGCGCCAGTTGCTGCTGGTCGGCCTGCTGGTGGCCGGCGGCATCGCGCTGGGCAATGTGGTCATGAACCGCCAGCGCAACCTCAACCTGACCGCGTTCGCCCTGGTGCTGGCCGCCGTGGGGCTGGGCGGCTCGCGCGTGCCGGTGGGCAGCTTTCCCGACCACACGCCGTACATCGGGCTGGACTGGTTCATCCTGGACCTGCTCGGTTCCACGATGGTGTTCGTGGCGATCGAGAAACTGTTTCCGCTGTACCGGGGCCAGGCGATCTTTCGCAAGGAATGGCAGACCGACCTGAAGCACTTCGCGGTAAACCACTTCATCGTGGGCCTGGCGCTGCTGACGGTGAACTACCTGCTGCACCACCTGTTCGGCTGGCTGGCCAGCAGCGGTTTCCAGCAGGCGGTGCAGCACATCCCATTCCTGCCGCAGTTGCTGCTGTGCGTGCTGGTGGCCGACCTGGCGCAGTACTGGACGCACCGCGCGTATCACGAGGTACCGCTGCTGTGGCGTTTCCACGCGGTGCACCACAGCGTGAAGACGATGGACTGGCTGGCCGGCTCGCGCCAGCACATGCTGGAGCTGATCGCCACCCGCGTGGCCGTGCTGGCGCCGCTGTACATCCTCGGTTTCAGCGAGGCGGTGATGAACGGCTACATCCTGATCGTCGGCTTCCAGGCGGTGTTCAACCACGCCAACGTGCACCTGCCGTGGGGGCCGCTGAAGTACCTGATCGTGACGCCGGATTTCCACCACTGGCACCACGCCTCCGACGACGAGGCGATCGACAAGAACTACGCCGCGCACTACGCCTTCCTCGACCACCTGTTCGGCACGGCGGTCAAGTCGAAAAACACCTTTCCCGCGCGCTATGGCGTGGTCGGCGACTACATGCCCGACGGCTTCGTGAAGCAGCAGCTGTTTCCCTTCAACGGCAGCACCAAGCCCGCCGAGTCGGAGCGGCAGCCACCGGCTTGAACCCCTCTCCCGTCGGGAGAGGGTGGCGCGACGGCGCCGGGTGAGGGTTCGGGCCGAGCGTCGGGTTTCATGCTCCGCCCGGCCGCGCTCCCCCACCCCGCTCCCAAAGGGAGAGGGGCTCAAACATGCGGGGCGGGAACATCAGCCGGCCGGCGGCGGCACGGTGGCCGCCGGGGCCGGCAAGGCGGGCTCGGGCGCGTCCGCCTCGTGCTTCTCCACCAGGGTCATCACCGGCTTGTCCCAGCTGCCGGTGATGCGGTAGCGGGCGCCGGCGGCGCGGTTCAGGCCCTTGCCCAGCAGGCCCTGCACCGCCAGTCCCGCCGCCGCACCCAACGGTCCGGCCACCACCGCGCCCACCACCGGCAGGCTGTTGCCCACATGGGGCACCACGCTGACCTCCTGGTCGTAGTCGCGCGCACGCAGGCCGGTGCGGCCGGTGATGCTGATGCGTGCGGCCGGACCGCGGATCAGCAGGTTGTCGGTGGTGGCGACGCCATCGGCCAGCTGGAAATCACCGGTGATGGCGTCGAACGCCAGGCCCTTGCCGAACACGTCGCCGAAATCCAGCGTCAACCGACGCGGCAATTCGGCCATCGACACCAGCCCGAACAAGCGGCCCACGCCGGGCGGCACCTCGGGGATGCGGCCGTCGCTGACGTTGACCTTGAGCGTGCCGCGCATGTTGGCCAGCGCCAGCGACGAGGGCGCGCCAGGCCAGCTGGCGTCCAGCTCGTCGTGCGTCTTGCCACCCTCGAACAGGCCGTCGAAGCCCAGCGCGGCCAGCATGCGGCCCAGGTTCTCGGCGGCAAACTCCATGCGCATGTGGGTCTGGCTGTGGCTGGCGGTACCGTTCCAGTCGCCACTGGCGGTGATCTGCGCCTGGCTGGACAGCGCCCGCAACTGGTCGATGTGCATGCCCTCGTCCGTGGGCCAGCTTTCCAGCCGCGCCTCGCCCAGCCGCGCGGCGCCCAGCCGCAGATCGCTGGCCCACAGGTGCAGCGGCGGCACCTCGGCCGGCGCGATGCCGGTATCGGTGGCCACCTCGGCCGGCGTCCCGGCCGCCGGCGCGGCGACCGACGCGGCAGCGGCAGGCGGGGCGTCGGGCGCCGACGCCGGTGGCTTGGACGCGTCGGCGGCCACCTTGGGCCAGTACAGCCGCTGCAAGCGCACGGTGATGCCGCGCTTGGCCAGCTCCTCGCGGGGGATGGTGAAATTGCCCAGCATGGCCGCGCCGTCCACGTCCACGCTCAACGCATCCGGCTGCGTCGTGGCGCGAATGCGCATGGCGCCCAGCGGTTGCCCGAACCATTCGGCCTGTTCGGCGGCCACGTCCACGCTTTCCAGGCCCGGTCCGTCGCCCGCCGCGCCGGCGGCGGCGTGCTGTACCCAGCCGGTGACATCCAGCATGCCGGCGTGGCCCTGGATGCGCAGGTCCCGTGCCGGCAACGTGTCGGGCATCACCGTGCCAAACGCCAGCGTGCCGGCCAGCGGCTTGCCGGCGTGCTCATCGGGCAGGCGCAGGCGCGCGCGCAACGCGTCGCCCAGCGCAATCTCCACCTGCCCGCCGTCGACCGGCAGCGCCATCGCCACATGCAACGGCATGCGGCTGTCGGCGGCTTTGCGCACGGGTGCGGGCAGGTCCAGCGTGGTGCCGTCGAGGCTGGAGTCGACCGTGAGCTTTTGCGCGCCGTCGGCATCGGCGAGGGTGAAGCCGATGGCGTAGTCGCTGCGTCCGTCAGCCGCCTTGCCCAGCCAGTCCAGCGACGGGTAACCGCTGACCAGCTCGCTCATGCGGTAGCGGCCGTCCAGGCGTGCCGACAGCAGCACCGCCGGGTCGCGGGTGGCCGCGGCCAGCGCCAGTTGCACGCTGGCGGGCTGGCCGCGAAACGTGCCGGCCAGCGGGCCGGCCTGCATCCCGTGCGCATCGAACTGCAGCGGGCCGTCCAGGCCGCCCAGCGCCAGTTGCCATTCCGGCGCGTCCAGGTCCACGCCGCGCAGGCGGGCGTTGCCGCTGAGGCTGAGCTCGCCGGCGTCCTTCAGCGGCAGCGCCAAGTGAAAGTCGAACGCCCCGTTGCCGGTGAGCTTCATCTTGCCCAGCGTGTCGGCCTCGGCACGGGCGATCGGGCTTTGCCGCGCGAACGCGAGCATGTCGGCGGCGGCGCCGTGGCCACTGACGTTGAGGTCGAGCAGGCCCTCGCCGAAATCGGGGATCACCGCCGTGGCCTTGTCCGCCTTGACGCCCAGCGACTGGCCGCCGCTGGCCTCGGCCAGCAAGCCGTTGTTGATGAAGCGCGCGGTGACGGCCACGTCCTTGGCCTGCGGCCAGTCGCGGCCGTAGTCCAGGGTCAGGCCGCTGATCCGCGCCAGCGCCTCGAAGCGGCCCTCGTTGTGGCGGAACGGCCAGTCGGCCAGGTGGCCGCGCAGCACGACGCGGCCTTCGTCCACGGTGCCGGCCACGAAGGCGCGGTCGAGCCAGCCCAGCGCGCCCAGCCCGGCCGGCAGGAACAGCGGCGTGGCGGTGACGTCTGCGTGGTCCACCACGGCGTAGAGATCCACGAACGGCGGCGCGCCCGTCACCGTCACCATCTCGCCGCGCGCCTGGCCGGCATAGCCGGCGCCCACGAAATCCAGTGCATCGGTGGCGACATGCCACTGTCCGTCCTGCGGCCACAGCGCCACCGTGCCGGCCAGGCGCGAAAGCACCAGCGGCTGGCGCAGCGCCGGCGCGAAGGTCAACGTGGCGGCCTGCGCGGGCAGCTCCAGCGACACCGCCTCGCCATCGCCGCGCAGCAGGCCTTGCAGGGCGTCGATGCCCGGCAGCCCCGCCGTCGCGTCGATGCCCAGCCCCTGGAAAGCCAGCGCGATCGAGCGCAGGCCCGCGCCGGCATCCCAGCGCAGGGCAAGCTGCTTGACCGTGCCGCGCGGCCGGCCCTCACCCAGCCAGTGCGCCAGCGTGGCGGGCAGGCCCGGCTTCAACGCCAGCCACGGCAGCAGCGGCGCCAGTTGAAGATCGCGCGCCGCCACCGCCACCCGGCGCGGCGCGCCCTCGGCCTGCTGCAGCGTGGCCAGCAGCGCGCCGCCGTCGCTGTCCGCCCAGCGCAGCGCGTAGCCGTCGTCGATCCGGCGCAGGCCGGCCACGCCATGCCATGACGCCACCCGCGCACGAGCGCCGCCGGGCGCGCCGATGCGTACGTCGTCCAGGTCGATACGGGCCGCGCCCTGGATGATGCGGCCCTCGCGCCATTGCAGCCACGCGGCTAGCCGGCCGTGGCCGCTTTCGGCCGTGTAGCCGCCCAGGTCGATGCCGTCGAGCGCAGCCTTGGCGTCCACCTCGTCGGCCCCCAGCCACAAGGTGCCCTGGCGGCCGTCGTCGCTGAAACGACCGGCCACGCGCAAGGCCCCGGCCACGCCATGGCGCTGCAGCACACCGCCCACGCGAAGGTCGCCGCCACGGCGGCTCAGCCGCAGTTGCGGCGCGGCCAGCCGGTAGTGGCGGTCGCTGGCCTCGTCGGTCAGGGCGATGGCCAGGTCGCTCAGTTGAAGATCCATCGACAGATGGTCCAGCGACACCGACTGCCGCTGCGCCGGATCGCCGGTACCCACGCCGTTGACCTGCCAGCGGCCGTCGCGGCCCCGCGACACGTCCAGCTGCAACCCACGCACGCGCAGGCCCAGCACGTGGCGCGACGGCCACAGCCAGCCACCGAAATCCAGCTTCAGCTCGGCGGAGGGAATCAGCAGCGGGCTGCCGGCCCCGCCGGCCGGCGGGCCGATGCGCACGTCGCGCAACACCAGCAGCGGCCCGGAGCCGGTACGCCGGCCTTCCATCGCGGCGATGGCCACCGGGCGATGCAGGCGCCGTTCAAGCTGGCCGGCCACCCAGGCCGGATCACGCGCCAGCAGCGGCACCGCCAGTTGCGCCAGCGCCACCAGCAGCGCCAGCGCGATCACCACCACACCCGCCGTCCATCCCAGCGCACACGCGCCGCGGTGCCATCGGCGCCGCCACACGCCGCTCACGCGCGGCGTTTCCAGCGGGGGTTACAACAAGACGACATCAAACTGTTCCTGCGAGTAATGCTCTTCGGCCTGGAAGCGTATGCTTTTGGAGATGAACTCTTCCAGTTCCGCCACGGCGGCGGACTCCTCCTCCAGGATGCGGTTGACCACGGCCGGGTTGGCCATCACCAGCAGCTTTTCCGCGTTGAACTGGCGCACCGCGCGGGTGATCTCGCGAAAGATCTCGTAGGTGACGGTCTCGGCGGTCTTCAGCACGCCGCGCCCGTTGCAGGTGGCGCACGGCTCGCACAGCTGGCGGGCCAGGCTCTCGGTGGTGCGCTTGCGCGTCATCTCCACCAGGCCCAGCGCCGAGATCGGGTACACCGTGGTCTTGGCGTGGTCGCGCGCCAGGCCCTTGTTGAGCATGCGCAGCACCTGGCGCTTGTGCTCCTCATCGGTCATGTCGATGAAGTCGATGATGATGATGCCGCCCAGGTTGCGCAGCCGCAGTTGCCGCGAGGCGGCCTGCGCCGCCTCCAGGTTGGTGCGGTAGACCGTCTCCTCCAGGTTGCGGCTGCCCAGGTAGGCGCCGGTGTTGACGTCGATGGTGGTCATCGCCTCGGTCTGGTCGACGATGAGGTAGCCGCCGGATTTCAGCGGCACCTCCTTGCGCAGCGCACGCTGCATCTCGTCCTCGGCGCCGTACAGGTCGAAGATGGGGCGCTCGCCGTCGTAGTGCTCGATGCGGTCGTCCAGGCTGGGCATGAACTTGTGCACGAACTTCACCACGTTGTCGTACGTGGTCTGCGAATCCACGCGCACCTTCTCGATGTCGGCGTTGAGCATGTCGCGCAGGCTGCGCAGCGGCAGCGACAACTCTTCGTAGACGCGCTCGCCGGTGCGCGCCTTGGCGATGTTTTCCTGCACCACGCGCCAGACCTTGCCCAGGTAGGTGACGTCGAACTCCAGCGAGTCGGCGCTCTGTCCCTCGGCATTGGTGCGCACGATGTAGCCGAGCGGGTTTTCGCCGATCAGCGGGCCGAGCACGTCCTTCAGCCGCTGGCGCTCCTCCTCGTCCTCGATGCGGGCGGAAATGCCCAGCGTGCGCGAGTACGGCAGCAGCACCAGGTAGCGCGAGGGAATGGACAGATGAGTGGAAAGCCGCGCGCCCTTGGTGCTGATCGGGTCTTTCACCACCTGCACCACGATCTCCTGGCCCTCATGCACCAGTTCGTTGATCGACGGCACATGACCGTTGCCGCCCTCGCCGCCCTCGCCGGCGATCGGCGCACGCACGATGTCCGACGCATGCAAGAACGCGGCGCGCTCCAGCCCGATCTCCACGAATGCCGCCTGCATGCCCGGCATCACGCGCTGCACGCGCCCCTTGTAGATGTTGCCCACGTAGCCGCGACGCGAGGCGCGCTCCACGTGCACCTCCTGCAACATGCCGTTCTCGACCACGCCCACCCGCGTTTCGCGCGGCGTCACGTTGATCAGTATTTCTTCACTCACCGCACACTCCCAGGGCAAGTGGCCTTTATAGCGGGTGGCCGCGGCGGCTGTCGATCAACGGCGCGCGGCGCCGCCGCCGGCTTTCAGGGCGATCCGGGCGATGGCGCGTCGCCGGCCGGCGGCGGCGAATCCGGCGGGCCGGCCGGCAACGACGGCTCGCCATCGCGCAAGGTGGCGCGTTGCTGCGGCAGGTGCTGCGGATAATGCGCCTGCACGAAGGCAATCAGCCCCTCGCGTACCAGGCAGCGCAGATCCCAGCCGGTACCCGAGTCGGCCGTGCTCACCAGCGCCCGCACCTGCATGGCGTGCTCGCTGGCATCGGTGACCTGCAGCACGCACACGCGCCCGTCCCACTGCGGCGCCTGCCGGCACAGGCGCTGCAGCTCCTCGCGCAACGGCGCCAGCGGCATGCGGTAGTCCAGCCACAGGAAGACCGTGCCGATCAGTTGCGAGGTGGTGCGGGTCCAGTTCTGGAACGGGTTTTCGATGAAGTAGTTGAGCGGCACCACCAGCCGACGCTCGTCCCAGATGCGCACCACCACGCAGGTGCCGGTGATCTCCTCGATGCGGCCCCATTCGCCCTCGATGATCACCACGTCATCGAGCCGGATCGGTTGCGCCAGCGCGATCTGCAGACCGGCGATGAGATTGCCCAGCACGGGCTTGGCCGCAAAGCCCAGCGCCAGCCCCGCCAGCCCGGCGGAGGCGAGCAGGCTGGCGCCGATCTGGCGCACGCCGGGGATGGTCATCAGGATCACCGCCGCGCCCACCAGCACCAGGACGACGCTGGCCGCGCGACCCAGCACGCGCGCCTGTGTCTGCACCCGCCGCGCACGCAGGTTGTCGCGGGTATCGATTGGAAACTCGCGCTCCATGCAGCTCTGCAGTGCACCGATGCACGACACCCCCAGCCATGTCGCCGTGGCGATCAGGGCGATCAGCAAGCCGTGCTCGATCATGCCCGGTACCATCGGCGAGGCATGCAGCGCCACGGTAAGCGTCATCAACGGCACCAGCCAACCCATCGGCGCGCTGGCCCGTTGCAGCATGTCCGATGCCACGACGTGGTGACGCGTGAGCCGGCGCAACAACGCATGCGCCAGCCGATGCAGCAAGGCGCCCACCAGCAGCGCCACCACGATGGTGGCGCCAAGCTGCGCCCAGGGATGGGTCCGGAGAACTGACCATGTACTCATGGCCACCACCTTCGCAACCGCCGCGTCCACATCGCGTGGTGATCCGGTCGCCGCCCTCGCCTGCGCTAGAGTGAGGGCATGAATCCCACACCCGTGTTGTTGGCCTGGAGCGGTGGCAAGGATTGCCTGATGGCCCTTGCGCGCCTGCGTGCCGATCCGCGCTGGCGGGTGGTGGGCCTGCTCACCACGGTCAACCGCCGGCACCAGCGCGTGGCGATGCACGGCATACGGCACGCCGTGCTGGTCGCCCAGGCCGGCGCGCTCGGCCTGCCGCTGCTGGAGGTGCCGATGGACTGGCCCGGCAGCAACGCGGCCTACGACCAGGCGCACGCCACCGCGCTGGCGCAGGCGCGCGACCGCTGGCCAGGCATCCGCCATTGCGCGTTTGGCGACCTGCTGCTGGAGGACGTGCGCGACTACCGCATCGCCCAGCTCGCACGCGAGCATTGGGAGGGCGTGTTTCCGCTGTGGGGCGAGGACACCGCGCAACTGTCGCGCCGCTTTGTCGGCGAAGGCCACCGCGCGCTGCTGTGCTGCGTGGATACGCGACAACTGGATGCCGGCTTCTGCGGCCGCCCCTACGACGCGGCCCTGCTCGACGCGCTGCCGCACGGCGTCGATCCGTGCGGCGAGCATGGCGAGTTCCACACCCTGAGCTTTGGCGGACCGCTGCTCGACCCGCCATTGCGGTTGCGGCGCGGCGACTCGGTACTGCGTGACGAGCGCTTCCAGTTCACCGATTTCCTGCTCGACGACGCATGACGACGGCGGCGGACGAACCGGTCTTGCCCGACCTGCTGCGGCCTGGCCTGACCGTGGTGCTCTGCGGCACCGCCGCGGGCACGCGCTCGGCGGCCGAGCGCGCCTACTACGCGCACCCGGGCAACCTGTTCTGGCGCGCGCTGCACGAGGCCGGGCTCACGCCGAGGCGCTTTGCGCCGGCCGAGTTTGCCCGCCTGCTCGACCATGGCATCGGACTGACCGACCTGGCCAAGCGCCACAGCGGCAACGACAGCGAGCTGCCGCCGGACGCGTTCGACGTGCCGTCGCTGATGGCCAAGATCGACCTCTACGCACCGCGCGTGCTGGCCTTTACCAGCAAGAACGCGGCGCGCGCCGCACTGGGCCGGCCGGTGGATTACGGCCTGCAGGCGCGCCAGCGCGGCGACACGCGCCTGTTCGTGCTGCCCTCCCCGTCCGGCCAGGCGCGCGGACACTGGAAGCCGGAGCACTGGCAGGCGCTGGGGCAGCTCTACCGCGCGCTGCGCGCCGACTGAGGCGCGCCTCAGTCGATCGGCGTGTGCCGGTACGTGGCCACCTGCTCCGGCCGCACCGGCGCGGCCTTGTTCGACCACGCCTGGCGGATGTAGCTGACCACGGTGGCCACCTCCTCGTCGTTCAACTCCTGCGCGTAGGGCGGCATGGAGTACGGACGCGGGTTGTGCGCGGTAACCGGCGCAAAGCCGCCCAGCAGCACGGTGCGCATGGCATTGATGCCGGTCGGCTCGGTCACCGAGGTGTTGCCGTCCAGCGGCGGATAGACGCCGGCGACACCTTGCCCGTCGTTGCCATGGCAATCGGCGCAGCGGTCCGCGTAGAGCTTGGCGCCACGTGTGCGGTCGAATATCACGCGCGACACCGCCGGCTTCACCGGCACACGTGCCGGCAGCGACTGCAGGTAGGTGGCCACCGCGGCCAGGTCGGCGTCGCTCATGTACTGGGTGCTCTTGCGCACCACGTCGGCCATCGGCCCGAACGCGGCGCCCTTGGCGGACTGGCCGGTTTTCAGCAGGTCCACGATGTCGCGCTCGCTCCAGCCCTCCAGCCCGCCGCCTTGCCGCGCACTGAGGTCGGGCGCGTACCAGTTCTGCTGCGGAATCTGTCCGCCGGCCAGCTCCTGGCTGGCCGAAAGGCCGCCCAGCGCGTCGCGCGTGGCGTGGCACTCGTTGCAATGGCCCAGGCCCTGCACCAGGTAGGCACCCCGGTTCCATGCCTCCGAACGCGTCGGGTCGGCCTGGTAGACACCGGGCCGGAAATACAGCGCACGCCACGCCGCCAGGCCGGAACGCAGGCGGTAGGGAAAGCGCAGGTCCGGATCATCGGACGGCTGGCGCACCGGCGGCAGCGAGCGCAGGTAGGCGAACATCGCCAGTGCGTCGTCGCGGGTGACCTTGGTGAATGCGGTGTAGGAAAACACCGGATACAGCAACTCGCCGTGGCGCCCCTCGCCCAAGTGCAATGCGCGCCAGAAATCCTCGAACTGCCAGTGGCCCAGGCCGGTCTCCGGGTCGGGCGTGATGTTGGGCGCCGGCACGTTGCCGAACGGCGTGGCCAGCGAGCGGCCGCCGGCGTAGGGCACGCCGCCCTGGCGGGTGTGGCAGGCAGCGCAATCACCCACCGTGGCCAGGTAGCGGCCACGCTCGATCAAGGCCGGGTCGGCCAGCGTGGCGGCATCCACGTGAGTGGCCACCGGCGGCGCACCACGCTCCGTCGACTGGCTCAGGAACAGCCACGCCAGCCACGCCATGCCCAGCACGATCACCAGCAACAAGGCCAGATACCAGCGTTTCATCGCGCCACCTCCGCGCTGTTGGCCACGCACCAGCCCGGCAGCGGCGGCTGCTCCGCGCTGGCCGGCTGCGCATGCATGTCCTGCGGCGGCGGCAGCTTGCCCAGCCAGGCGGCCACGGCGGTGATGTCGGCATCACGCAGGCGGGTGGCCACCACGGCCATGCAGTCGGGCGACTTGGCCGCGCGCGTATGCGTGCGCCACGAGCCGATCTGCGCGCTGATGTAGTCGTAGGAAAGCCCGGCCAGGCCGGGAATCGCCGGCTCCACGCCGGTCAGCCGTTCGCCATGGCAACTCACGCACGAGGGCACGCCCCGGGTCGAGTCGCCACGCTCCACCAGTTGCTGGCCACGGCGCAAGGTGTCTTCGGACACCGCCGGCACCGGCGCGCTGTGGTACGGCACGTTCTGCGCGGCGAAATACGCGGCGATCTCGCGCATGTACTCCGGGCTCAGCTGGCGCACGGTGTATTCCATCGGCGCGTACTTGCGCAGTCCGTCCTGGAAATACTGCAGCTGCTGCGCCAGGTAGGCGGCGGGCTTGCCCGCCAGGCGGGGAAACACGCCGCTGTCCGGCGACCCCTCGCCCTGCACGCCATGGCAGGTGGTGCAGGCCTTGACCCGCTGCTGGATGGTGTCGGGGATGGGTGCGGGCGCCGATGCGGCCGTATCAGCCTCCGTTGCCGCTGCCGGCAGCCCGCCCAAGGCCACGGCGAACAATGCAACGATCGCCCCCGTGGCGCGCGCGGCACGCCATGCAAATCGCGAAGTCGACCTGTTCATCCGCCCATTATAGGACGCGCCGCGCAGCCGCCCGGCACCACTGCGGCAGCCGCGACGACGTGCCGCAGGTGACGCGTGCTCAAACGGCGGCGGGCGTCCTGCCGTTGGACTTGCGGACGATCAGCATGGCCATCTCCAGCGACTGCTCGTAGTTGAGCCGCGGATCGACCGTGGATTTGTAGGCGCGATCGAGGTCGGCCTCCACCAGGCCGCGCGCGCCGCCGGTGCATTCGGTCACATCCTCGCCGGTCAGCTCGAGGTGCACGCCACCCAGGCGCGTACCCGCGGCCGCATGGATGTCGAACGCCTGATCCAGCTCGCCGCTGATGTTGGCGAAGCGACGGGTCTTGTAGCCGTTGGACGTGCTTTCGGTATTGCCGTGCATGGGATCGGCCACCCACAGCACGCGCCGCCCCTCGCGCCGCACCGCCTGCAACAACGGCGGCAGGGCCTTGGCGATGCGGTCGTTGCCCATGCGGTGGATCAAGGTGAGCCGGCCCGGCTCGTCATGCGGGTTGAGCGCGTCGATCAGCGGCAGCAACTGGTCGGGCGTCACCGACGGGCCCACCTTCACCGCCACCGGATTGCGGATGCCACGGAAATATTCCACGTGCGCACCATCCAGCGCCGCCGTGCGCATGCCGATCCAGGGGAAGTGCGTGGACAGGTTGAACCAGCCCGGGTGGCGCGGCACCTGGCGCGTCAGCGCCTGCTCGTAGTGCAGCAGCAACGCCTCGTGCGAGGTGAAAAAATCCACCTTGGAAAAGCCGGCGATCGGCCCGGCCAGGGTTTCCATGAAATGCAGCGAGTCGCCGATGGCCGCCACCATCTGCCGGTATTCGGCCGCCAGCGGCGAATGTTCCACCCAGGCCAGATCCCAGTATTCGGGATGACGCAAGTCGGCAAAGCCGCCATCGATCAACGCGCGCACGAAGTTCATGGTCAGCGCCGAATGCGCATGCGCCTGGATCAGCCGCTGCGGATCGGGCCGGCGCGCGGCGGCGGTGAACGTCGCATCATTGACCAGGTCGCCACGAAAGCTGGGCAGGCTCACGCCGTCGCGCGTCTCCATGTCGGCGGAGCGCGGCTTGGCGTACTGCCCCGCAAAACGTCCCACGCGCAGCACGGGTTTCTTCAGCCCGTGCACCAGCACCAGGCTCATCTGCAGCAGCACCTTCAGCCGGTTCGAGATGACCGGGCTGGTGCAGTCGGCGAAACTCTCGGCGCAATCGCCACCCTGCAGCAGAAAGCGCCGCCCCTCCTGCGCCTCGGCCAGCGCCTGCTTCAGCGCCAGCACCTCCCAAGAAGTCACCAGCGGCGGCAGCCGCGACAGATGACTGGTGGCATCAGCCAGCTCGCCGGCATCCTCGTAACGCGGCTGCTGCAACGCCTCGCGCTGCTGCCAGGAGGCGGGCGTCCAGGAGCGATCCGCGACGGCGGGGACGGAAGCGATGGTCATGGCGGTTCTCTCAGGCAAGGGTCATTTCGCGGCACGGCGGCTGGCCGCCACGGCCAGCACCGCCAGCGCGACAAACCACAGCAGGCACCAGGCCGGCATCGGCAGCCCCAGCACCGGCTCCACCTTGGCGCACTCGCCAGAACCGCTGAACACCAGTTTCAGCATCTTGCCCAGTGGAAACGCGTCAAACAGGTAACCGATGCCCGGACCGCACGAAGGCACCTGGTCGGCCGGCAAGGTCTGCAGCCACAGGTGGCGTCCGGCCGTGATCACGCCGCCCAGCGCACCGAGCAGCACCAGCGCGGTGTAGATCCAGCGTGCGCCATGCCGCGTGGGCGCATGCAGCCCGCCCAGCAGAAAAAAGATCCCCATCGCCAGAAACGCGATGCGCTGAAACACGCACAGCGGGCACGGCACCATGCCAAGGCCGTATTCGGCGTAGAGCGCAAACGCCAGCAGCGCGGCGCAGGCCAGAAAGCCGACGAGAAAGCTGGTGCGGTACGACCAGTGCAATGGGTTCATGACGACAAGTTTGATGACGGAATCCCCGGAACATTACCGGCTGGCCGCGCCGCTGTCAGCACGCCGCCTGCCAGCGTGACGACGCATTGCGGCCGTGCCTGCGCTTAAAAGAAACGGCGCCCCGCAAACAAAAAACCCCGGCAGGTTTCCCGACCGGGGTTTCCACTGGCGGACGCAGGAACGTCCAGCCGGCTTATTCGGCGTCGGCCGCCTCGACCTGCGGGCGACCCACCAGCTCCACATAGGCCATCGGCGCGTTGTCGCCGGGGCGGAAGCCGCACTTGAGGATGCGCAGGTAACCGCCGGGACGCTCGCGGTAACGCGGGCCCAGCTCCACGAACAGCTTGCCCACCGCTTCCTTGTCGCGCAGGCGCGAGAAGGCAAGGCGGCGATTGGCCACGCCGTCGGTCTTGGCCAGCGTGATCAGCGGCTCGGCGACGCGGCGAAGCTCCTTCGCCTTGGGCAAGGTGGTGCGAATCAGCTCATGCTTGAACAGCGAGGAGGCCATGTTCTTGAACATGGCTTCGCGGTGGCTGGTGGTGCGGTTGAGCTTGCGTCCGGAATATTGGTGGCGCATGGTGAAAACTCTCTGTCTGTTGTTATGAAAAACCGGCGCCTGCGTCCGGTTTTCCGCGGATATCCGCTTTTCTGAGGGGGTGGGAAACAGGGACTGAGGGAAGGAAAGCCTGCGGCTCGTCCTGTCCCCAATTCCCTATCCCCAGCTTTCAATCAACCCAGCTGCATGCCGTGCGAGAGGCCCGGCGGCGGCCAGTTTTCCAGCTTCATGCCGAGGGCCAAACCACGGCCACCCAGCACGTCCTTGATCTCGGTCAGCGACTTCTTGCCGAGATTCGGGGTCTTCAGCAGCTCCACCTCGGTCTTCTGCACCAGGTCGCCGATGTAGTAGATGCTCTCGGCCTTCAGGCAGTTTGCCGAACGCACGGTGAGCTCCAGATCGTCGATCGGACGCAGCAGCAGCGGGTCAAAACCGCTCTTCTCGGCCGTGGTGGTGTCGCTCTCGCGACGCGAGAAATCGCCGAACACCGACAGCTGGTCGTTGATGATCTCCGCTGCCTTGCGCACCGCGTCCTCGGCATTGATCGTGCCGTTGGTCTCGATGTCGAGCACCAGCTTGTCGAGGTTGGTGCGCTGCTCGACGCGAGCGGCGTCCACCTCGTACGCCACGCGCAGCACGGGCGCGAACGACGCGTCCAGCTGCAGGCGGCCGATCGGCCGCGCCTCGTCATCCGGATGCTGGCGCGCGCTGGCCGGCTGGTAGCCGACGCCGCGACGCACCTTCAGGCGCATGTTGAGGGCGATGTCCTTGGTCAGGTGGCAGATCACGTGCTCGGGGTTGATGATTTCCACCGAGTGATCGACGGCGATGTCGCCGGCGGTGACCACGCCCTTGCCCTTCTTGGACAGCGTGAGGGTGACCTCGTCGCCGGTATGCTGGCGAATGGCCACTTCCTTCAGGTTCAGCAGGACTTCGATCACGTCCTCCTGCAGGCCTTCCAGGGTGGTGTATTCGTGCAGCACGCCGTCGATTTCCACCTCGACGATGGCACTGCCAGGAATCGAGGAGAGCAGCACGCGGCGCAGCGCGTTGCCCAGGGTGTGGCCAAAGCCACGCTCGAGCGGCTCGACCACCACCTTGGCGCGGTTGGCTCCGAGCTGTTCGACGCTGAGGCCACGCGGCCGCAGCACACTAGTTGACGAAACTGCCATGCAGAGCTCCGGTAATTACTTCGAGTAAAGCTCGACGATCAGGGCTTCATTGATGTCGGACGGCAGATCGCCACGATCCGGCACCGACTTGAACGTACCTTCGAACTTCTTGGAATCCACTTCGACCCAGATCGGACGCAGGTCCATGGTGTCGAACACGGTCGCCGCTTCCTGCACGCGCAGCTGGCTGCGCGCCTTCTCGGTCAGTGCGATCGCATCGCCCGGGCGAACCTGGTACGAGGGGATGTTCACCTTCTTGCCGTTCACCAGGATCGCCTTGTGGGCAACCAGCTGGCGGGCCTGGGCGCGGGTGACCGCGAAGCCCATACGGAAAACGACGTTGTCCAGGCGGCTCTCGAGCAGGCGCAACAGGTTCTCGCCCGTGTTGCCCTTGAGGGTGGTCGCCTTGGTGTAGTAGTTGCTGAACTGACGCTCCAGCACGCCGTAGATGCGCTTGACCTTCTGCTTTTCGCGCAGCTGCACGGCATAGTCGGACATGCGCATGCGCTTGTTGGCGCCATGCTGACCGGGCTTGTTTTCCAGCTTGCACTTGGAGTCCAGCGCGCGCGCCGGGCTCTTCAGGTTGAGATCTGCACCCTCACGACGGGCGAGCTTGCAGGTAGCTCCACGATAACGGGCCATGGGTATGCTCCTTAGACTCGACGCTTCTTGGGGGGACGGCAGCCGTTGTGCGGGATCGGCGTGACGTCGATGATGTTGAGCACCTTGAAGCCCAACGCGTTCAGCGAGCGCACGGCCGACTCGCGACCCGGGCCGGGGCCCTTGATCCGCACTTCGACAGTCTTGACGCCATACTCGCCAGCCACGCGACCGGCCTTTTCGGCGGCGACCTGGGCAGCGAACGGGGTCGACTTGCGCGAGCCACGGAAACCGGCGCCGCCGGCGGTAGCCCACGACAGAGCGTTGCCCTGGCGATCGGTGATGGTGACGATGGTGTTGTTGAAGGAGGCCTGCACGTGCGCCACGGCATCGGTGACGACGCGCTTGATCTTCTTCTTGGTTTTTACCGGCTTAGCCATATTCGGAATCCGTTACTTCTTGATCGCGCGACGGGGGCCCTTGCGGGTGCGTGCGTTCGTACGCGTGCGCTGACCGCGCACCGGCAGGCCGCGACGGTGGCGCAGGCCACGGTAGCAACCCAGATCCATCAGGCGCTTGATGGCAATACCCACCTCGCGACGCAGATCACCTTCGACAATGTACTTGCCGATCTCGTGGCGGAGCTTTTCCACCTCACCCTCGCTGAGGGATTTGATCTGGGTGGTGGGAACCACACCAGCGTCCGCGCAGACCTTCTTGGCCCGGCTGCGGCCGATGCCGTAAATGCTCTGCAAGCCAACCCACACATGCTTGTGGACCGGCAAATTGACACCCGCGATGCGCGCCATGATGTTCTTTCTCCGATGCTTTTCGTGCGCGGTAAACGCGCAATTCTAACCTGAATTACCCAACCGGGAAAGCCCTGCGCCACCGTGGCGCCACTTCCCGACGTCGTATCCCGCGCCCGCAGCTCAACTACGGCGAAGGTTGGCCTTCTTGAGCAGACTATCGTACTGGTGACTGACCAGATGGGCCTGGATCTGCGACGTGAAGTCCATCACCACCACCACCACGATCAGCAGCGACGTGCCACCGAAGTAGAACGGCACATGCCAGAACTTCTGCATGAATGACGGCACCAGGCACACCAGCACCAGGTACAGCGCACCCACACCGGTCAGCCGCGTCATCACCGCATCCACGTAGCTGGCGGTCGCCCGGCCCGGACGGATGCCCGGAATCAGCGCGCCCGACCGCTTGAGGTTGTCGGCCGTCTCGTCGGCGTTGAACACGATCGCCGTGTAGAAGAACGCGAAACCGATCACCAGCACCGAATACACGATGTCGTACAGCGGCTCGCCCGGGTTCAGCGCCTGGGTCAGCTCCTGCAGCCAGCGCGCCTGGTGGCCGGTACCGAACCACGACATCGCCGTGGCCGGAAACAGCAACAGACTCGAGGCGAAGATCGGCGGGATCACGCCCGACATGTTGATCTTCAGCGGCAGGTGCGAGCTCTGGTTCTGGTAGGCGTTGGGACCACCGCCGCGACGTGCGTAGTTGACGGTGATGCGCCGCTGGGCGCGCTCCACGAACACCACGAACGCCGTCACCGCCAGGATCAGGCCAAACACCATCAGCAGCTTCAGGATCGACAGCTCGCCGTTGTTGGCCATGCCCAGCGTATGCACCACCGCCTGCGGCAGGCCCGCCACGATGCCCGCGAAGATCAGCAGCGAGATGCCGTTGCCGATGCCGCGCTCGGTCATCTGCTCGCCCAGCCACATCAGGAACATGGTGCCCGCCGTCAGGCCGATCACCGAAGCCATGATGAAACCGAAGCCCGGGTGGTACACCACCGGCGCGCCGCCGGCCGCCACCTGCTTCTGCAGTGCCACCGCGATGCCGAACGACTGGAACAACGCCAGGCCGACCGTGCCGAAGCGCGTGTACATCGTCATCTTGCGCTTGCCGGACTCGCCTTCCTTGCGCAGTGCCTGCAGGCTGGGGATCACCGAGCCCATCATCTGGATCACGATCGACGCGGAGATGTACGGGATCACGCCGAGCGCGAACACCGAGAACCGCTCCAGCGCACCGCCCGAGAACATGTTGAACATGTCCATCAGGCCGTTGCCGTTGACCAGGCTGGTCATCGCCGCCGGGTTGACGCCCGGCACGGGGATGAACGAACCCAGGCGAAACACCACCAGCGCACCGATCACGAAGAAGATGCGCTGGCGCAGCTCCGTCAGCTTGCCGAGCTTGCCGAGTGCATTGCCCTTGGCTGCTGCCACCGTCCGTTACTCCACGCTGCCGCCGGCCGCCTCGATGGCGGCCTTGGCACCGGCGGTCGCCAGCACGCCCGACAGCTTCACGGCACGACCGATCTCGCCCTTCAGCACCACCTTGACCTTCTTGGCGCGGCTGTCGATCAGGCCGGCCTTGTGCAGCGCGACGACGTCGATCACGTCGCCCTCGAGCGCGGCGAGCTGGTACAGGAACACTTCCTGGCTCTGCGCCTTCAGCTTGGAGCGGAAGCCGACCTTCGGCATCCGGCGGTTCAGCGGCATCTGGCCGCCTTCGAAACCGAACTTGTGGGTGCCGCCCGCGCGGGCATGCTGACCCTTGTGACCGCGACCGGCGGTCTTGCCCAGGCCCGAGCCGATGCCGCGACCGACGCGCAGGCGCGTCTTGCGGGAGCCGGCGGCCGGCTTGATGTCATTCAGACGCATGATGATTACTCCTCGACCCGGACCAGGTAGTAGACCGTGTTGATCAGGCCACGAACCTGCGGGCTGTCCTTCAGCTCACGGACGTCGTTGGTCTTGTTCAGGCCCAGCGCCTTGACGCTCAGGCGATGACGCGCCTGCACGCCGCGCAGGCCCTTGACCAGGCGCACGCGCACCGTGGCGGCGGTTTCGTTGTTCTTAGCCATTGCCGAGCACCTCTTCCACGCTCTTGCCACGCTTGGCGGCGATCTTCTTGGGCGAGGCAACCGCCTGCAGGCCCTTGATGGTGGCGCGCACCAGGTTGATCGGGTTGCGCGAGCCGACCGCCTTGGCCAGCACGTTCTTGACGCCGACCACTTCCAGCACGGCGCGCATGGCGCCGCCGGCGATCACGCCGGTACCTTCCGAGGCGGGCTGCATGTAGACGCGGGCCGCGCCGTGGTTGGCCTTGATGGCGTACCACAACGTGCCGTTGTTCAGCTCGATGTTCACCATCTGGCGGCGGGCGCGTTCCATCGCCTTGGAAATGGCCACCGGCACTTCACGCGCCTTGCCATAACCGAAGCCGACCTTGCCCTCGCCGTCGCCGACGACGGTCAGCGCGGTGAAACTCATCTGGCGGCCACCCTTGACGGTCTTGGCCACGCGGTTGACGGCAATCAGCTTTTCGAGCAGGCCGTCCGAATTTTCGCGATCGTTGGAAGACATTTATCGATTCCGTATGCCCGGATCATCCGGGACTTTGCTTGCGGCTGGGCCGCTTGGAGTTGTAGGTACCGCAGGTGGACCGGACGGGCGAACCCGACCGGCCCGGAACATCAGAACTGCAGGCCAGCCTCGCGCGCAGCCTCGGCCAGCGCCTTGATGCGGCCGTGGTAGCGGAAACCGGAGCGGTCGAACGCGACCGACTCGATGCCGGCAGCCTTGGCGCGTTCGGCCACGGCCTTGCCCACCGCGGCGGCGGCGGCCAGGTTCTTGGTGCCCTTCAGGCCTTCGGCCACCGACTTCTGCAGCGTGGACGCCGAGGCCACCACGTTCTTGCCGGAGGCATCGAACACCTGCGCGTAGATATGCTGGCCGGTGCGATGCACCGACAGGCGGGCCACCGCGAGCTTGCGGATGTGGGCGCGCGTGGACTTGGCGCGGCGCAGACGGGATTCGTTCTTGTTCATCGTCATAGTTCCTGGGAAGCGGATCGACCTGGAAAAGCGGGCTGTCCTGCTCTCTCGAAGAGTCCGGCCATGAACGACCGGACTCCCGCGCAGGAACGGCGCCTTACGCCTTCTTGGCTTCCTTCATCGTGATCTTCTCGCCGGCATAGCGGACGCCCTTGCCCTTGTAGGGCTCCGGCGGACGGAAGCCGCGAATCTTGGCCGCCACCTGACCCACCACCTGCTTGTCCGCGCCCTTGATCAGGACCTCGGTCTGCGTGGGGGTTTCGATGCTGATGCCTTCCGGCGCGTCGAACACCACCGGGTGGGAGAAGCCCAGGCTCAGGTTCAGCGACTTGCCCTGCATGGCGGCGCGATAACCGACGCCGACCAGCTCAAGCTTGCGCTCGTAGCCGGCGGAAACGCCGGTGACCATGTTGGCCAGCAGTGCGCGCGCGGTACCACCGAACTTGTCGTCGGCGCCTTCGGCCAGGGCGATCGACGCCACGCCGTTGTCGACCGAGACGGTGACGCCCGGCAGGTGATGCGTCGACAAGGTGCCCTTCGGGCCCTTGACCGCGATGCCGCCGTCGTTGACGGTCAGCTCGACGCCCTTCGGCAGGGAAATGGGTTGCTTGGCTACACGTGACATCGCTGGACTCCTTATGCCACTTGGCCGATGACTTCGCCGCCGAGGCCCTTGGCGCGCGCCTGGGCATCGGTCAGCAGACCGGCGGAGGTGGAGATGATCGAGATACCCAGGCCACCAAGGACCTTCGGCAGCTCGTCCTTGCCACGATAGACACGCAGGCCGGAGCGGCTGACACGGGAGATGCTCTCGATGGCCGGCTGGCCGTCGAAATACTTCAGCTGGATCTCGAGCACCGCTTTGCCTTCCTCGGTGGAAGTGCGGGCGTCGAGGATGTAGCCCTCGTTCTTGAGAAGGTTGGCGATGGCCACCTTCAGCTTCGACGACGGCATACGCACGGTGGGCTTGCCCATGGCCTGGGCATTGCGCACGCGCGTGAACAGATCGGCGATGGGATCAGTCATGCTCATGAAAAACGTCCTTCAGAGTGCACCGATATCCGATGAAACCGGAAATCAATCAGATTGTGAGCCGCCACGGGACGGCAGTCTGCCTTGCGCAGACCGACGACTATAGCAGCATTTTCAGGTTTTGGCGAATAGCGATGCGGTAGTCGCATCATTCGACGACCTGGCGGTCGTCGTGGAACCCTCCGCGACGCGTCGGCGTCGCGGAGGGCCGGGGTTCTTACCAGCTGGCCTTGCGCAGGCCCGGCACGTCGCCACGCATGGTGGCTTCGCGCAGCTTGTTGCGGCCGAGGCCGAACTTGCCGTAGACCGCGCGCGGGCGACCGGTCAACGCGCAACGGGTGCGCTGACGCACCGGGCTGGCGTCACGCGGCAGCTTCTGCAGCTTGCCCTGGGCCTCCATCTTCTCCTCGTAGGAGGCCGACGGGCTCAGCACGATCGCCTTCAGCTCGGCGCGCTTGGCGGCGAACTTCTCGACGAGTTTGGTCCGCTTGATATCGCGGTTCACCATTGATGTCTTTGCCATGGGTAACGCCTATCAGTTGCGGAACGGGAAGCTGAACGCGGCCAGCAGCGCCTTGGCCTCTTCATCGGTGCGGGCGGTGGTGGTGATGGAGATGTCCATACCGCGCAGCGCGTCGACCTGGTCGAAATCGATCTCCGGAAAGATGATCTGTTCCTTGATGCCGAAGTTGTAGTTGCCACGGCCGTCGAACGCCTTCGCCGACACGCCGCGGAAGTCGCGCACGCGGGGCAGCGAGATGTTGATCAGGCGGTCCATGAACTCCCACATCTGGGCGCGACGCAGGGTCACCTTGCAGCCGATCGGCCAGCCGTCACGGATCTTGAACGAGGCCACGGAAACGCGAGCCTTGGTCGTCACCGGCTTCTGGCCGGAGAGCTTGGCCATGTCGGCCACGGCGTTCTCCAGCACCTTCTTGTTGCCGGCCGCTTCACCCACGCCCATGTTCAGCGTGATCTTGGTGATGCGCGGAACCTGCATCACGTTCTTGTAGCCGAACTGCTCGGTGAGCTTGGCGACTACCTGCTCTTTGTAGAATTTTTCGAGGCGGGTCATGATCGTTCCTTACGCGTCCACGACCTCGCCATTCGAACGGAACACGCGCACCTTGCGCCCGTCTTCGAGCGTCTTGGTGCCAACGCGTTCACCCTTGTTCGTGGCGGGGTTGAACAGCTGCACATTGGAGAGATGGATCGAGGCCTCACGCTCGACGATGCCGCCGGCCTGGTTGGCCTGCGGGTTCGGCTTGGTGTGGCGCTTGACCAGGTTCACGTTGGAGACGAACACACGATCGCCCGCAACACGCAGCACATCGCCGCGCTGACCCTTGTTCTTGCCGGCGATCACGAGGACCTGGTCGCCTTTACGGATACGGTTCATGTCTTGACTCCGCTCAGAGCACTTCAGGCGCGAGGGAGACGATCTTCATGAACCTCTCGCTGCGCAGCTCGCGGGTGACCGGCCCGAAGATACGGGTGCCGATCGGCTCGAGCTTGTTGTTGAGGAGGACCGCTGCATTGCCGTCGAAACGGATCAGCGAACCATCGGGACGGCGCACGCCCTTGGCGGTACGAACCACCACGGCGCTGTACACCTCACCCTTCTTTACCTTGCCGCGGGGAATGGCGTCCTTGACGGTCACCTTGATGACATCGCCGATGGCGGCATAGCGGCGCTTGGAGCCGCCAAGCACCTTGATGCACATCAGTTCCTTCGCGCCGCTGTTGTCCGCTGCGGAAAGCGTGCTTTGCACCTGGATCATGTCTGCAGCCTCCCTTAGACGCTGGCGCGCGTGATGATTTCGACCACACGGTGATGCTTGGTCTTGGAAAGCGGACGGCACTCGGCAATGCGCACGAGATCGCCCTCGTTGGCACCCAGGTCGTCCTGCGCGTGCAGCTTGGTCGAACGGCGAATGATCTTGCCGAGCAGCCAGTGCTGTACCTGACGCTCCACCAGCACGGTGACCGTCTTGTTCATCTTGTTGCTGGTCACGCGCCCTTCGAGGGTGCGCACCTGCTTGGCTTCTGCTTGAACTTCTTTGTTGTTAGCGCTCATTTCGGCCGTCCCTTACTTCTTGCCGCCGAGCACGAACTTCGTGCGGGCGATGTCACGCCGAACGCGGCGAAGCTGGTGCGGCTGGGTGAGTTGGCCGGAGCCCTTCTGCATGCGCAGGTTGAACTGCTCCTTGCGCAGGTCCAGCAGATGCTGGTTCAACTCTTCGGCCGACTGGTTCTTGATATCTTTGCTGGCCATCACATCACCGCCCTGGTCACGAACTGGGTCTGCACGGACAGCTTGGCTGCCGCCAGACGGAACGCCTCACGCGCCGTGGTCTCGTCGAGGCCCTCGATCTCGTAAAGCATGCGGCCCGGCTGGATCTGGGCAACCCAGAACTCCACGCCGCCCTTGCCCGCGCCCATGCGCACTTCGATCGGCTTCTTGGTGATCGGCTTGTCCGGAAACACGCGGATCCACAGCTTGCCGCCGCGCTTGACGTAGCGGGTGATGCAACGACGAGCCGCCTCGATCTGGCGCGCGGTCAGCGCGCCATGGGTGGTCGCCTTGAGGCCGTACTCGCCAAAGCTGACGAGGTTGGCGCATTGCGCCAAGCCGTCGTTGCGGCCCTTGAACTGCTTGCGGTATTTGGTTCGCTTCGGTTGCAACATGGCAACTCTCCTTACTTCGCCGTCCGCTCGCGGCGGCCGTCACCGGCCTCGCGACGCGAATCGTTACGACGACCTTCGCCACCCTCGCGGCGCGGCTGCGACGCCTCGTCCTTCGACTCCTGGGTGGCCTGGGCCAGATCGAAGATCTCGCCCTTGAAGATCCACACCTTGATGCCGATGATGCCGTAGGTGGTCTTCGCCTCGGCAAAACCGTAGTCGATGTCGGCACGCAGCGTATGAAGCGGCACGCGGCCTTCGCGGGCCCACTCGGAGCGGGCGATCTCGGCGCCATTCAGACGACCGGACACGTTGATCTTGATGCCCAGCGCGCCCAGGCGCATCGCATTGCCCACCGAGCGCTTCATCGCGCGACGGAACATGATGCGACGCTCCAGCTGCTGCGCGATCGACTCGGCGACCAGCTGCGCGTCCAGCTCGGGCTTGCGCACTTCATTGACGTTGATGTGCGTCGGGACGCCCATCATGTCGCTGACTTCCTTGCGCAGCTTCTCGATATCCTCGCCCTTCTTGCCGATCACCACGCCCGGACGGGCGGTGTGGATCGTCACGCGCGCGGTCTTGGCCGGGCGCTCGATCTGGATCTTCGAGATGCCGGCCTGGGCCAGCTTCTTCTTCAGCATGTCGCGGACCTTGATGTCGGCCACGAGATACCGGGCGTAATCGCCCTTGTTGGCGAACCACTTCGCGTTCCAGTCCTTGGCAATGCCGAGGCGGATACCGGTGGGATGAACTTTATGACCCATCGTCTATCTCCTCGTCAGTTGCCCACAACCACAGTGATGTGGCTGGTGCGCTTCAGGATGCGGGAACCGCGGCCTTTGGCGCGGGCGTACATGCGCTTCATCGCCGGACCTTCGTCGACGAAGATGCTGGCCACTTTCAGCTCGTCGACATCGGCGCCGAGGTTGTTCTCGGCGTTGGCGACGGCCGACAGCAGCACCTTGCGGACAAGGTGCGCGGCCTTCTTGTTGGTGAAGTTGAGCACGTCGCTGGCCCGGCCCACGGGAAGCCCGCGGACGAGATCAGCCACCAGGCGTGCCTTTTGCGCCGAGATGCGGGCGCCACGCAGGATCGCTTTGGCTTCAGTGCTCATCACTTGCCCTTCTTGTCGCCGACATGGCCCTTGAACGTCCGGGTCACCGCGAACTCGCCGAGCTTGTGCCCGACCATGTTCTCGTTGATCAGAACGGGCACGTGCTGACGGCCGTTGTGGATGGCGATGGTCAAGCCGACCATCTCCGGCAGGATCATCGAGCGGCGCGACCAGGTCTTGATCGGGCGCTTGTTGTTGGCGGAAACCGCAGCTTCCACCTTCTTTACGAGGTGAAGGTCGACGAACGGACCTTTCTTCAAAGAGCGAGGCATGTCGGCTTCCTGTTACTTGGTACGGCGACGCACGATGAACTGCTGCGTGCGCTTGTTGTTGCGGGTCTTGTAACCCTTCGCCGGCGTGCCCCACGGGCTGACCGGATGACGACCACCGGAGGTCTTGCCTTCACCACCACCGTGCGGGTGGTCGACCGGGTTCATCACCACACCGCGAACGGTCGGACGAATGCCCAGCCAGCGCTTGGCGCCGGCCTTGCCCAGTTTCTTCAGGCTGTGCTCGCCGTTGCCCACCTCACCGATGGTGGCGCGGCAATCGACCGAGACGCGACGCATCTCGCCGGAGCGCAGACGCAGCGTGGCGTAGCCGGACTCGCGGGCCACCAGCTGCACCGAGGCACCGGCGCTGCGGGCGATCTGCGCACCCTTGCCCGGACGCAGCTCGATGCAGTGGATCGTGCTGCCCATCGGGATGTTGCGCAGCTGCAGGCAGTTGCCGGCCTTGATCGGCGCGTCACGGCCCGACACCAGGCGATCATCCACCTGCACGCCCTTGGGCGCGATGATGTAGCGGCGCTCGCCGTCGGCGTAGCACAGCAGCGCGATGTGCGCGGTGCGGTTCGGATCGTATTCGATGCGCTCGACGCGGGCGGCGATGCCTTCCTTGTCGCGCTTGAAATCGATGATGCGGTAATGCTGCTTGTGACCACCGCCACGATGACGCGTGGTGATGCGACCGTGATGGTTGCGACCGCCGGTGCGGGACTGCGACTCGGTCAGCGCCGCGTACGGCGCACCCTTGTACAGGCCTTCCGTCTTGACGCTGACGGCGTCGCGACGACCCGGCGAGGTCGGCTTGTGATTGATTAGTGCCATCTCAAAGAACTCCTGGCTCAGGCCTTGGCGGACACGTCGATGGTCTGGCCATCGGCAAGACGCACATAGGCCTTGCGCTTGCCCTGGCGGCTGCCAGCGCGGAAACGGAAGGACTTGACCTTGCCCTTGGTGTTGACGAGGTTCACCTGCTCGACCTTCACGTCGAACAGCTTCTCCACGGCGTCACGGACATCGGCCTTGGTCGCCGTGGGGGCGACCACGAAGACGTACTGGTTGTGCTCGGCCAGGCGGGCCGACTTCTCGGAGATGTGCGGCGCGCGCAGCGTATCGAGAATGCGTTCGTTGTTCATGCCAGCCACTCCTCGATCTTCTTCACGGCGTCGACCGTCACCACCACGTGATCGGAACCGACCAGGCTGACCGGGTTCAGGCCCATCACGTCGAGCACATGGATGTACGGGATGTTGCGGGCGGCCAGGTACAGGTTCTCCGAGGCATCCTCGGAAACCAGCAGCACGCGGCCGGACACTTCCAGCTCGGCCAGCTTGGCCACCATCGCCTTGGTCTTCGGCGCATCCACGCCAAAGCTCTCGACCACCTTCAGGCGGCCCTGGCGGACCAGCTCGGAGAAGATCGAGCGGATCGCGACACGGTAGGCCTTGCGGTTGACCTTCTGCTCGTAATTGCGCGGCTTGGCGGCAAACGCGACACCACCGCCCACGAAGATCGGGGCACGGTAGTCGCCGTGGCGGGCGCCGCCGCCCTTCTGCTTCTTGAACTTCTTGGTGGTACCGGACATCTCGCCGCGCGAAAGCTGCGACTTGGTACCGGCACGGCCGGCCGCCTGGTAGGCGACGACGACCTGGTGGACCAGGGCCTTCTTGTACTCACCGCCGAACACTTCGTCCGACACGTTGAGCGACGCGGCGCCAATAACATTGAGTTCCATGGCGTCTCTCCTCAGCTCTTGGTGGTCGGACGGATGATGACGTCGCCACCGGTCGCACCCGGTACCGCGCCCTTCACCGCGATCAGGTGACGCTCGGCGTCGACCTTGACCACTTCCAGGCCCTGCTGCGTGCGGTTCACCGCACCCATGTGGCCGGCCATCTTCTTGCCCGGGAAAACGCGACCCGGGGTCTGGCGCTGACCGATGGAACCCGGCGCGCGATGCGACAGCGAGTTACCGTGGGTGGCATCGCCCATCTTGAAGTTCCAGCGCTTGATCGTGCCCTGGAAACCCTTGCCCTTTGACACGCCGGCAACGTCGACGATCTGGCCGACGCTGAACACGTCATCCGCCTTGATCTCGCTGCCGACCTCGTACTTGCCGAGATCCTCGGCGGACACGCGGAATTCCCACAGGCCGCGACCCGGCTCGACCTTGGCCTTGGCGTAGTGGCCCTTCAGCGGCTGGGTCAGCAGGTTGGCGCGCTTGCTGCCCGCCGCCACCTGGATGGCGCTGTAGCCATCGTTATCGTCCGTCTTCAGCTGGGTCACGCGATTCGGGGTCGCCTCGATCAGCGTCACCGGAATCGAGCGGCCATCTTCAGTGAAGAGCCGGCTCATGCCGCACTTGCGGCCAACCAATCCGATACTCATGTTCGTATCCTGTCTGTCGCTCAACCGAGCTTGATCTGAACATCGACGCCAGCGGCGAGATCAAGCTTCATGAGCGCGTCCACGGTCTTGTCGTTCGGGTCGATGATGTCGAGCACACGCTTGTGGGTACGGGTCTCGTACTGGTCGCGTGCATCCTTGTCCACGTGCGGCGACGTGAGGATGGTGTAACGCTCGATCTTGGTCGGGAGCGGGATCGGGCCGAGCACCGTCGCGCCAGTGCGCTTGGCCGTCTCGACGATCTCGCTGGCCGAGCGGTCGATCAGTCGGTGATCGTACGCCTTCAGCCGAATCCGAATCTTCTGGTTCGCCATTACCGTGTCCTGTTGTCGAAAGAACGTAAAGTGAAACGATGCGGCTTCTCACCGCCTCGCACTGCTTCGTGTTGCACCACGCTGGCAGCCGGAAAACGCCCGGCCCCAAACTCGAAAACGCCAAGCGAGCACACGAGGGCTCGCTTGGCTTGAATCGTCATTCGCGCAAGACATGCGATCCGCCAGGGGCTGGTCGCCGTGCTGCGAGGGCCGTCCACGGCCTGCGAACTCGAAGCACGTCCTGCGCCTCATTTCGCGGTAGATCGGCGGCCGTGACTGGCCTCCGATAAGCAAGCTGCAAAGTATACCGGCAAAATTCCCGTTAGTGAAGGGGCTGACCGCAATCAGCCCGACATGCGGGAATCAGGATCCGGTATTGCGGGATCCGGGGCGGCTGGCCGCTCCGAATCCCGCATCCGGGGTATTACTTGATGACCTTCGCCACCACGCCGGCGCCGACGGTGCGGCCGCCTTCGCGGATGGCGAAGCGCAGGCCTTCGTCCATCGCGATCGGGTGGATCAGCTCGACCACCATCTTCACGTTGTCGCCCGGCATCACCATTTCCACGCCTTCCGGCAGGGTCACGGCGCCCGTCACGTCAGTCGTGCGGAAGTAGAACTGCGGGCGGTAGCCCTTGAAGAACGGGGTATGACGGCCACCCTCGTCCTTCGACAGCACGTACACCTCGGCCTCGAAGTTGGTGTGCGGGGTGATCGTGCCCGGCTTGGCCAGCACCTGGCCGCGCTCCACGTCGTCGCGCTTCAGGCCGCGCAGCAGCAGACCGGCATTGTCGCCCGCCTGACCCTGGTCCAGCAGCTTGCGGAACATTTCCACGCCGGTGACCGTGGTCTTCTGCGTGTCGCGGATGCCGACCACTTCCACTTCGTCGCCGACCTTAATGATGCCGCGCTCGATACGACCGGTCACCACGGTGCCGCGGCCCGAGATCGAGAACACGTCTTCCACCGGCATCAGGAACGGCTTGTCGATCGTGCGCACCGGCTCCGGGATGTAGCTGTCCAGCGCATCCACCAGCTGGATGATCGCCGGCACGCCGATTTCGCTCTGGTCGCCTTCCAGCGCCTTCAGCGCCGAACCCTTCACGATCGGGGTGTCGTCGCCCGGGAAGTCGTACTTGCTCAGCAGCTCGCGCACTTCCATCTCGACCAGCTCGAGCAGCTCGGCGTCGTCCACCATGTCGGCCTTGTTCAGGAACACGACGATGTACGGCACGCCGACCTGGCGCGACAGCAGGATGTGCTCGCGCGTCTGCGGCATCGGGCCGTCAGCGGCCGAGCACACCAGGATCGCGCCGTCCATCTGCGCCGCACCCGTGATCATGTTCTTCACGTAGTCGGCGTGGCCCGGGCAGTCCACGTGCGCGTAGTGGCGCGTCGGCGACTCGTATTCCACGTGCGCCGTCGAGATCGTGATGCCACGAGCCTTCTCTTCCGGCGCCGCGTCGATCGCGCTGTAATCCTTGAATTCGCCACCGAAGCGCTCGGCACCGACCTTCGTCAGCGCTGCCGTCAGCGTCGTCTTGCCGTGATCCACGTGGCCAATCGTGCCGACGTTGACGTGCGGCTTGGTGCGTTCGAATTTACCCTTTGCCATGACTCAAACCTCGAAAGAACGGTTATTCGGAAAAATCTAAGGAGCGGGATCGGCCTGCTCAGCCCTTGTGCATGACCTGCTCGGCGACGTTGCTCGGCGCCTCGGCGTAGTGGTCGAACTCCATCGTGAACGTGGCACGACCCTGGGTCAGCGAACGGATCGTGGTCGCGTAGCCGAACATCTCGCCAAGCGGGACCTCGGCGTTGATGGTCTTGCCCGACGGCGTGTCCTCCTGGCCGGTGAGCATGCCACGACGCTTGCTGATGTCGCCCATCACGTCGCCCATGTACTCCTCGGGCGTCACGATCTCGACCTTCATGATCGGCTCCAGCAGTACCGGGCTGGCCTTGGCGAAGCCCTGCTTGAACGCCATGGAGGCGGCCAGCTTGAACGCCATTTCCGACGAGTCGACGTCGTGGTACGAACCGAAGACCAGCTTCACCTTCACGTTCACGACCGGGAAGCCGGCCAGCGGACCGCTGGTGATGGTTTCGCGCAAGCCCTTCTCCACCGAAGGAATGAACTCCTTCGGGATCACGCCACCGGTGATCTCGTTGAGGAACAGGAAATCGTCCTTGATCAGCGCGGCAACCTTCTCGTCGGCGCGATCGGCGTCGCTGATCGGCGACATCTCGATCACGACGTGACCGTACTGGCCCTTGCCGCCCGACTGCTTGGCGTGCTTGTAGTCCGACTTCACGTCCGAGGTGCGGATCGTCTCGCGGTAAGCCACCTGCGGCTTGCCGACGTTGGCCTCCACGTTGAACTCGCGACGCATGCGATCGACCAGGATGTCCAGGTGCAGCTCGCCCATGCCGGAGATGATGGTCTGGCCGGACTCCTCGTCGGTACGCACGCGGAACGACGGATCCTCGGCGGCCAGACGGCCCAGCGCGATACCCATCTTTTCCTGGTCCGACTTGGTCTTCGGCTCCACCGCCATCGAGATCACCGGCTCGGGGAACGACATGCGCTCGAGCGTGATGATGTGGTCCTGCGCGCACAGCGTGTCACCGGTGGTGACGTCCTTCAGGCCGACCGCCGAAGCGATGTCGCCGGCGCGCACTTCCTTCAGCTCCTGACGCTCGTTGGCGTGCATCTGCAGGATGCGGCCGATACGCTCCTTCTTGGACTTGACCGGGTTGTATACGGCGTCGCCGGCATTGAGCACGCCCGAGTAGACGCGGAAGAAGGTCAGCGAGCCCACGAACGGGTCGGTCATGATCTTGAACGCGAGCGCGGAGAACGGGGCCGTGTCGCTGGCCTCGCGATGCGCTTCCTGCTCGTTCTCGTCCACGCCAGCCACCGGCGGACGATCGACGGGCGACGGCAACAGGTTCACCACCGCGTCCAGCATCGCCTGCACGCCCTTGTTCTTGAACGCCGTGCCGCAGTAGACCGGGATGATCTCGTTGCCCAGGGTGCGCTGACGCAGGCCGTTGATGATCTCGGCCTCGGACAGGTCGCCCTCTTCCAGGTACTTGTTCATCAGGTCTTCGCTGGCCTCGGCAGCCGCCTCGACCATGTAGCTGCGCGCCTCGGCCGCCTTGTCGGCAAGGTTGGCCGGGATGTCCTGGTACTCGAACTTCATGCCCTGGGACGCCATGTCCCAGATGATCGCCTTCATCTTGAGAAGATCGACGACGCCCTCGAAGTTGTCCTCCGCACCGATCGGCACCACCATCGGCACCGGGTTGGCGCTGAGGCGGGTGCGCAGCTGGCCGACGACCTTGTCGAAGTTGGCGCCGGTGCGATCCATCTTGTTGACGAACGCGAGGCGCGGCACCTTGTACTTGTTGGCCTGGCGCCACACGGTCTCGGACTGCGGCTGCACGCCACCGACCGCGCACAGCACGAACACCGCGCCGTCAAGCACGCGCAGCGAGCGCTCCACCTCGATGGTGAAGTCGACGTGTCCCGGGGTGTCGATGATGTTGAAGCGGTGCTGCGGCATCGAGCCGTCCATGCCCTTCCAGAACGCCGTCGTCGCCGCCGACGTGATGGTGATGCCGCGCTCCTGCTCCTGCTCCATCCAGTCCATCGTGGCCGCACCGTCATGCACCTCGCCAATCTTGTGACTGACGCCCGTGTAGAACAGGATGCGCTCCGTGGTCGTGGTCTTGCCGGCATCGATGTGGGCCATGATGCCGAAGTTGCGGTAGCGGTCGATAGGAGTGGTGCGTGCCATTGATATTTACCTTTGCCGGGCTGCCTGCCCTGAGTGGAAAGCGGCCGTCCGGGCCACTGCGCCTGTGAAAGCCGGCGTGGATCGCCGGAGGCTTGTCGCCGCCTGCGAACGGCTGGAAATCGAAAGCCTGGCAGGGTTGCCAGGCCGTCCGGTGCCGCCTTGGGCGGCTTTATCGTCAAGCGCCCGCCAAGGGGCGGGCGGCTTGCTCATGCCGTCAGCGACGGCATGCGAAACGGCATTACCAGCGGTAGTGCGAGAACGCCTTGTTGGCCTCGGCCATGCGGTGCGTCTCTTCACGCTTCTTGGCGGCACCGCCACGGCTCTCGGAGGCCTCCAGCAGCTCGGCAGCCAGCTTGCGCGGCATCGACGTCTCGCCACGCTTGCGGGCGGAATCGATGACCCAGCGCATCGCCAGCGCCATGCGGCGACCCGGACGCACTTCCACCGGCACCTGGTAGGTGGCGCCACCGACGCGACGGGACTTCACCTCGACCGCCGGGGCAATGTTGTTCAGCGCCTTCTCGACCAGAGCGACCGGCTCGGCGTTCTTCTCGCCGATGTGCTGCAGGGCACCGTAGACGATGCTCTCGGCGACGGACTTCTTGCCGCTCTTCATCACCATGTTGATGAAGCGGGCAATCAGCTGGCTGCCGTGCTTGGGATCGGGCAGGATCTGGCGGGCGGGATGGGAACCTTTACGCGACATGTTTGTTGTCCGTTGTTTTTAGCGGACATCCCTGCCCGCCTGAAAAGCGGCCAGCCTGGCCGCACGCTGCATTTCTTGCGGGCATCCGTGACCGCGACGCAAAAGCGACCGTCCGTGATCGCACGCTTGAGGGTTTGGATTACTTCTTGGGACGCTTGGCGCCGTACTTGGAGCGCGACTGGCGACGCTTGGTGACGCCCGCGCAGTCGAGGCTGCCGCGCACCGTGTGGTAGCGCACGCCCGGGAGGTCCTTGACACGGCCGCCACGGATCAGGACCACCGAGTGCTCCTGCAGGTTGTGACCTTCGCCGCCGATGTAGCTGATGACCTCGAAACCGTTGGTCAGGCGCACCTTGGCAACCTTGCGCAACGCCGAGTTCGGCTTCTTCGGGGTGGTCGTGTAAACGCGCGTGCAGACGCCGCGACGCTGCGGGCTGCTCTGCAGGGCCGGCGACCCGCTCTTGTAGGTCTTGGGGCTGCGGTTTTTGCGCACCAACTGATTGACTGTCGTCATGCGAAGCTGTTCCTGAAAACATAAAGGCAGCCCGAATACGCTCGGTCTGCCAAGAAGCGGGAATTTAACATGAGCACGCCTGCCTGGGCAAGCTGACGCTCCGCCATCCGTGACCCGAACACGAGGTGCGTCCGTGCACCTCATTTCGTATGTCGGCGAGTGAAGCCTCAGGGCTTACTCGGCACCATCTTCACTGCTGACCGGCGCCTCGGCGAAGGAGGCCGCGGACGAGGAGCCGGAGAGGGTGTCCAGCTCCTGCTCGGTCAGGCCACCCTGGCGATGACGCGCCGCGTGGTAGGCCAAACCCGTACCTGCCGGAATAAGACGGCCGACAATAACATTTTCCTTCAGGCCACGCAAGGTGTCGCGCGTGCCCCGCACCGCCGCCTCGGTAAGGACGCGGGTGGTCTCCTGGAACGAGGCCGCCGAGATGAACGACTCGGTGGCCAGCGAGGCCTTGGTGATGCCCAGCAGGATCGACTGGTACTCGGCCGGACGCTCGCCCTTGGCCTGCGCACGATCGTTCTCGGCGTTGATGCGCACGCGCTCGATCTGCTCGCCACGCAGGTAGTGGCTGTCGCCCGGCTCGGTGATCTCCACCTTGCGCAGCATCTGGCGAATGATCGACTCGATGTGCTTGTCGTTGATCTTCACGCCCTGCAGGCGGTACACGTCCTGGATTTCCTTGACCAGGTAGGAGGCCAGCGGCTCCACGCCCAGCAGGCGCAGAATGTCGTGCGGGCTCGGCTCGCCGTCGACGACGGTCTCGCCCTTCTCCACGTGCTCACCCTCGAACACGATGACCTGGCGCCACTTGGGAATCAGCTCCTCGTGCTCGTTGCCGTCGGCATCCTTGATGATCAGGCGCTGCTTGCCCTTGGTGTCCTTGCCGAAGCTGACCACGCCGGAGCGCTCGGCCAGGATCGCCGGCTCCTTCGGCTTGCGTGCCTCGAACAGGTCGGCCACGCGCGGCAGACCACCGGTGATGTCGCGGGTCTTGGAGGTTTCCTGCGGGATACGGGCAATGACGTCGCCCACGCCCACCGCCGCGCCGTTCTGGATCGACACGATGGCGCCGGCCGGCAGGAAGTACTGCGCGGCGATGTCGGTGCCGGGCAGCTTCAGCTCGCGACCCTTTTCGTCCTCCAGGCGCACGATCGGACGCAGGTCCTTCGCCGCCGCGCCACGGCGCTTCGGGTCAGTGACCACCGCCGACTCCAGGCCGGTCAGTTCATCGGTCTGGCTCTGCACGGTGACGCCATCGAGGAAGTCGATGAAGCGCACCACGCCGGCCACCTCGGTGACGATCGGATGGGTATGCGGATCCCAGTTGGCCACGGTCTGGCCCGACTTGACCGGCGCGCCGTCCTGCACCGCGATGGTGGCGCCGTAGGGCACCTTGTAGCGCTCGCGCTCGCGGCCGTTGGCGTCGATGACGCTGACCTCGCCCGAACGCGACACGGCCACCAGGTGACCCTGCTTGTGCTGCACCGACTTGAGGTTGTTGAACTTCAGCGAGCCGGTGGTCTTCACCGTCACGTTGTCCACCGCCGCCGCACGCGAGGCCGCGCCGCCGATGTGGAAGGTACGCATGGTCAGCTGGGTGCCCGGCTCACCGATCGACTGCGCGGCGACCACGCCCACGGCCTCGCCCATGTTGACCAGGTGGCCACGGGCCAGGTCGCGGCCGTAGCACAGCTTGCACACGCCGTGCTCGGCTTCGCAGGTGATCGGCGAACGCACCTTGAGCACCTGCACGCCAGCCTTGTCGAGCTTCTCGACCAGGGCCTCGTCCAGCAGGGTGTCGGACAGCACGATGGGCTCGTCGTCATCGCCGGGCGCGTACACGTCGCCGACCACGACACGGCCCAGCACGCGGTCGCGCAACGGCTCGACCACGTCGCCGCCCTCGACGATCGGCTGCATCACAATGCCGTCCTCGGTGCCGCAGTTGTCCATGGTGACGACCACGTCCTGCGCCACGTCGACCAGGCGACGGGTGAGGTAACCGGAGTTGGCGGTCTTCAACGCGGTATCGGCCAGGCCCTTGCGGGCGCCGTGGGTCGAGTTGAAGTACTGCAGCACGTTCAGGCCTTCGCGGAAGTTGGCCTTGATCGGGGTCTCGATGATGGAACCGTCCGGACGCGCCATCAGGCCGCGCATGCCGGCCAGCTGGCGGATCTGCGCCACCGAGCCGCGGGCGCCGGAGTCGGCCATGATGTACAGCGAGTTCATCGACTTCTGGCTGACCGTCTTGCCCTCGGCGTCGGCCACCTTTTCGGTACCGATGCCGTCGATCATCGCCTTGGCCACCAGCTCGCTGGTGCGCGACCAGATGTCCACCACCTTGTTGTAGCGCTCGCCGGCGGTAACCAGGCCGGACTGGTACTGCTGCTGGATCTCGACGACTTCCTTCTCGGCCTCGTCGAGGATGGTCTTCTTCTCGCCCGGGATCAGCATGTCGTCGATGCCGATGGAGATGCCGGCGCGGGTCGCGAAGCGGTAGCCGGTGTACATCAGCTTGTCGGCGAACACCACGGTTTCCTTCAAGCCCAGCAGACGGTAGCTGGAGTTGATCAGGCGCGAGATGTTCTTCTTGGTCAGCTCGGTGTTGGCCAGCGAGAACGGCAGGCCCTCGGGCAGGATTTCCGCCAGCAGCGCGCGGCCCACGGTGGTCTCCACCAACGAGGCCTCATGCGTGCGGGTGCCGTCCTCGGCCTCGTGCACGCGCTGCAGGCGCACCTTGACCTTGGCGTGCAGTTCCACCGCGCGGTTGTCGTAGGCGCGACGCACCTCGCTGACGCCGGAAAACACCATGCCGGTGCCCTTGGCGTTGATCAGCTCGCGGGTCATGTAGTACAGGCCCAGCACCACGTCCTGCGTCGGCACGATGATGGGCTCGCCGTTGGCGGGGCTGAGGATGTTGTTGGACGACATCATCAGCGCGCGCGCTTCCAGCTGCGCCTCGATCGAAAGCGGCACGTGCACGGCCATCTGGTCGCCGTCGAAGTCGGCGTTGAACGCGGTGCAGACCAGCGGGTGCAGCTGGATGGCCTTGCCCTCAATCAGCTTCGGCTCGAACGCCTGGATGCCCAGACGATGCAACGTCGGGGCGCGGTTGAGCAGCACCGGATGCTCGCGGATCACGTCCTCGAGGATGTCCCACACCATCGGCTCTTCGCGCTCGACCAGCTTCTTGGCCGCCTTGATGGTGGTGGCCTCGCCGCGCGACTGCAGCTTGGCGAAGATGAACGGCTTGAACAGCTCCAGCGCCATCTTCTTGGGCAGGCCGCACTGGTGCAGGCGCAGGGTCGGGCCGACCACGATCACCGAACGGCCGGAGTAGTCCACGCGCTTGCCGAGCAGGTTCTGGCGGAAGCGCCCCTGCTTGCCCTTGATCATGTCGGCCAGCGACTTCAGCGCGCGCTTGTTGGTGCCGGTGATGGCACGGCCGCGGCGGCCGTTGTCCAGCAGCGCATCGACCGACTCCTGCAGCATGCGCTTCTCGTTGCGCACGATGATGTCCGGCGCGTTGAGCTCCAGCAGGCGCTTCAGGCGGTTGTTGCGGTTGATGACGCGGCGGTACAGGTCGTTCAGGTCGGAGGTGGCGAAGCGGCCACCGTCCAGCGGCACCAGCGGACGCAGGTCCGGCGGCAGCACCGGCAGCACGGTCAGCACCATCCATTCCGGCTTGTTGCCGGATTCCAGGAACGCCTCGATCAGCTTGACGCGCTTGGTGAGGCGCTTGAGCTTGGTTTCCGAACCGGTGGAGGCGATCTCCTCCTTCAGGCGGATCACTTCGGCCGGCAGGTCCAGCGACTTCAGCAGCTGGTAGACGGCCTCGGCGCCCATGCGCGCGTCGAACTCGTCACCGTGCTCCTCGGTGGCTTCCAGGTACTGGTCCTCGCTGAGCAACTGGCCGCGCTCCAGCGCGGTCATGCCCGGATCGATCACCACGAAGGCCTCGAAATACAGGATGCGCTCGATGTCGCGCAGCGTCATGTCCAGCATCAGGCCGATGCGCGAGGGCAGCGACTTCAGGAACCAGATGTGCGCGGTCGGGCTGGCCAGCTCGATGTGGCCCATGCGCTCGCGGCGCACCTTGGCCAAGGTCACTTCCGTGCCGCACTTCTCGCAGACCACGCCGCGGTGCTTCATGCGCTTGTACTTGCCGCACAGGCACTCGTAGTCCTTCACCGGGCCGAAGATGGCGGCGCAGAACAGGCCGTCGCGCTCGGGCTTGAAGGTGCGGTAGTTGATCGTTTCCGGCTTCTTCACTTCGCCGTACGACCACGAACGGATCAGCTCGGGCGAGGCCAGCGCGATCTTGATCGCGTCGAAGTCGGGCATCACGCGCTGCTGGTTGAAGAGGTTGAGCAGGTCTTTCATTTGAATCTCCGGTCGGAGCAAATTCTTTGGTGTCGAGGTCCGCGAAGCGAACGAGATCAGGCTTGCCGGACCCGGGGTCGAGAGCCGGGCCTGCGTTTGCAAATCCCGAATCCCGATTCCCGAGTCCCGTAACTCACTTGATCTCTTCCAGATCGATGTCGATGCAGAGCGAGCGGATTTCCTTCACCAGCACGTTGAAGGACTCCGGCATGCCCGCGGACATTTCGTGGTTGCCGTCGACGATGTTCTTGTACATCTGGTTGCGGCCCTGCACGTCGTCGGACTTCACCGTCAGCATTTCCTGCAGGGTGTAGGCCGCGCCGTAGGCTTCCAGCGCCCAGACTTCCATTTCGCCGAAACGCTGGCCGCCGAACTGCGCCTTGCCGCCCAGCGGCTGCTGGGTCACCAGCGAGTACGGGCCGGTGGAGCGCGCATGCATCTTGTCGTCGACCAGGTGGTTGAGCTTCAGGTAATGCATGTAGCCCACGGTGACCGGGCGATCGAACGCCTCGCCGGTGCGGCCGTCGTAAAGCGTGGTCTGGCCCGACTCGGGCAGGTCCGCCAGCTTCAGCATCGCCTTGATCTCGGTTTCCTCGGCACCGTCGAACACCGGCGTGGCCATCGGCACGCCTTCCTGCAGGTTCTCGGCCAGGGACAGGATCTCCTGGTCGGTCAGCGACTTCAGGTCGACGTGCTGCACGGCGCCGGCGGCGTGGTGGTTGTAGACCTGGTCCAGGAACTCGCGGACCTTGGTCACCTTCTCCTGCGCCTCGAGCATCTTCTGGATCTTCTTGCCCAGGCCCTTGGCGGCCCAGCCCAGATGCACTTCCAGAATCTGGCCGATGTTCATGCGCGACGGCACGCCCAGCGGGTTCAGGCAGATGTCCACCGCCTCGCCGTTGGCCATGTACGGCATGTCCTCGACCGGCACCACGTTGGACACCACGCCCTTGTTGCCGTGGCGGCCGGCCATCTTGTCGCCCGGCTGGATGCGGCGCTTCACGGCCAGGAACACCTTGACCATCTTCAGCACGCCCGGGGCGAGGTCGTCACCCTGGGTGATCTTGGCCTGCTTCTCCTTGAAGCGCTTGTCGAACTCCTCCTTGTGGCGCTTGACCTGGTCGGCCGCGCGCTCGAGGAACTCGGTGACGTCCTCGTCCTTGACGTTGATCTTGAACCAGTCGTCCTTCTTCAGGCCGTCCAGGTAGGCGTCGGTGATCTCGGCGCCGCGCTTCAGGCCGCCCGGGCCGCTCATCGCGGACTTGCCGACCAGCTGGGTGCGCATGCGGTTGTAGATCGCGCCCTCGAGGATGCGGAACTGGTCGTCGAAATCCTTGCGGATCCGCTTGATTTCCATTTCCTCGATCTGGCGCGCGCGCTTGTCCTTCTCGATGCCGTCGCGGGTGAACACCTGCACGTCGATGACGGTGCCGTCCATGCCCGGCGGCACGCGCAGCGAGCTGTCCTTCACGTCGGACGCCTTCTCGCCGAAGATCGCGCGCAGCAGCTTCTCTTCCGGCGTCAGCTGGCTCTCGCCCTTGGGCGTGACCTTGCCGACCATGATGTCGCCGGCCTTCACTTCGGCACCGATGTAGACGATGCCGCTCTCGTCCAGGCGCGCCAGCGCCTGCTCGCCCACGTTCGGGATGTCGGCGGTGATTTCCTCGGCGCCCAGCTTGGTGTCACGCGCGATGCACGACAGCTCCTCGATGTGGATCGAGGTGTAGCGGTCCTCCTGCACGACGCGCTCGGAGAGCAGGATCGAGTCCTCGAAGTTGTAGCCGTTCCAAGGCATGAACGCGATCAGCATGTTCTGGCCGAGCGCGAGCTCGCCCAGGTCGGTCGACGAGCCGTCGGCCAGCGTGTCGCCCTTGGCCACCACGTCACCCACGTTCACCAGCGGGCGCTGGTTGAGGTTGGTGTTCTGGTTGGAGCGGGTGTACTTGGTCAGCGTGTAGATGTCGACGCCGGCGTCGTTGTCGCCGACTTCTTCCTCATTGACGCGCACCACGATGCGGGCCGCGTCGACCTGGTCGATCACGCCGCCGCGCTTGGCGCTGACGATGACGCCGGAGTCACGCGCCACCGCGCGCTCGATGCCGGTGCCCACCAGCGGGGTCTGCGAACGCAGGGTCGGCACGGCCTGGCGCTGCATGTTCGCGCCCATCAGCGCGCGGTTCGCGTCGTCGTGCTCCAGGAACGGCACCAGCGCCGCCGCCACCGACACGGTCTGCATCGGGGAGACGTCCATGTAGTTGATCTCGGACGCCGGGCGCAGCTCGGACTCGCCGCGGAAACGGCAGGACACGAAGTCCTCGACGAAGGCGCCGTGCTTGTCCAGCGGCGAGTTCGCCTGGGCGATCACGTGGTCGCCCTCCTCGATCGCCGACAGGTAGTCCACCTTGTCGGTCACCTTGCCGTTCTCCACCTTGCGGTACGGCGTCTCCAGGAAGCCGTACTGGTTGGTGCGGGCGTACACGGCCAGCGAGTTGATCAGGCCGATGTTCGGGCCTTCCGGCGTTTCGATGGTGCAGACGCGGCCGTAGTGCGTCGGGTGCACGTCGCGCACCTCGAAGCCGGCGCGCTCGCGGGTCAGGCCGCCCGGGCCCAGCGCCGAGACGCGGCGCTTGTGGGTGACTTCCGACAGCGGGTTGTTCTGGTCCATGAACTGCGACAGCTGCGAGGAGCCGAAGAACTCCTTCACCGCCGCCGCCACCGGCTTGGCGTTGATCAGGTCCTGCGGGGTCAGGCCGTCGGCCTCGGCCAGCGACAGGCGCTCGCGCACGGCGCGCTCCACGCGCACCAGGCCGATGCGGAAGGTGTTCTCGGCCATCTCGCCCACCGAACGCACGCGGCGGTTGCCGAGGTGGTCGATGTCATCCACCGTGCCGTGGCCGTTCTTGATGTCGATCAGCACCTTCAGCACGTCGAGGATGTCGGAGCGCTCGCCCTGCTCCTCGACCAGCGCCTGCGAGGCCTCTTCCTTGCGGTCGCTGAAGAACTTGTGGTCGTACAGCACGCCCGGGCCCAGGATGTCCTGGCGGCCCACGCGACGGTTGAACTTCATGCGGCCCACGGCCGACAGGTCGTAGCGGTCGAAGGTGAAGAACAGGTTGAAGAACAGGTTCTGCGCGGCATCCTTCGTCGGCGGCTCGCCCGGACGCATCATGCGGTAGATCTCCACCAGCGCCTCCAGCGGCGTCTTGGTGTTGTCGATGCGCAGGGTGTGCGAGATGTAGGCGCCGCGGTCGAGATCGTTGACGTACAGCGTGGGCAGCGTCTCGATGCCGGCCTTGCGGAACGCCTCCAGATGCTCGGCGGTGATCTCGTCATTGGCCGAGGCCAGCAGCTCGCCGGTCTTGGCGTCGACGATGTCGGTGGCCAGGATGCGGCCGACCGGGTAGTCGTCCGGCACTTCCAGCGCGGTGATGTCCTCGGCCGCCAGCTGGCGCACGTGACGCGCGGTGATGCGCTTGCCCGCTTCCACCAACACCTTGCCGCCCACGGCCAGGTCGAAGCTCAGGGTCTCGCCGCGCAGGCGCTCGGCCACCAGCTCCAGCGTGGTGCCGCCCTTCTTGCCCAGGTGGAACACGTTGTGCTCGAAGAAGATGGCCAGCATCTCCTCGTTGCTGTAGCCCAGCGCGCGCAGCAGCACCGTCACCGGCAGCTTGCGGCGACGGTCGATGCGGGTGAACAGCGCGTCCTTCGGGTCGAACTCGAAGTCCAGCCAGGAGCCGCGGTAGGGGATCACGCGGGCGGAGAACAGCAGCTTGCCCGAGCTGTGCGTCTTGCCGCGGTCATGGTCGAAGAACACGCCCGGCGAACGGTGCAGCTGCGAGACGATCACGCGCTCGGTGCCGTTGATGATGAAGGTGCCGGTGTCGGTCATGAGCGGAATCTCGCCCATGTAGACCTCCTGCTCCTTGATGTACTTCACCACCTTCTTCGAGGCCGGGCTGTCCTTGTCGTAGATGACCAGGCGCACGGTGGTGCGCAGCGGCGCACCAAAGGTCATGCCGCGATTGCGGCACTCGCGCTCGTCGAACGCGGGCTCACCCAGGCGGTAGTCGACGTATTCCAGCGCGGCGTTGCCGGAGTAGCTGGAAATCGGGAACACCGACTTCAGCGCCGCATGCAGGCCCTTCTCCTCGCGCTGCTTGGGCGCGACGTGCTCTTGCAGGAACTCCCGGTAGGAATCGGTCTGGATGGTCAGCAGGTTCGGCACGCCCAGTACGGGGGGACGCTTGCCAAAATCCTTGCGGATGCGCTTCTTCTCGGTATACGAGTAGGCCATGGTGAATACCGCCTCGGTTCGCTGTGGCGCCGGTGGTGCACGCACCGGCTTGATGAAAAATGGACATCGGGAATCGAGAATCGGGAATCGTCAGTGCCGCTGGCGGCGTGGTGGCGAATCGCGATTCTCCATTCCCCATTCCTGGTTAAAGCAGGCAAAGCCCGGGGGCTTTCGCCCCCAGGCTCGCTTGACACAAGATCAAACTGACGGCGCGCAAGGGCGCCAATTACTTCAGTTCGACCGTGGCGCCGGCAGCTTCCAGGTCCTTCTTGAACTTGTCGGCATCTTCCTTCGACACGCCTTCCTTCAGGACGCCGCCGGCCTCGGTGAGGTCCTTGGCTTCCTTCAGGCCCAGGCCGGTGATCGCGCGCACGGCCTTGATCACGTCGACCTTCTTGGCGCCGGCGTTCTTCAGCACGACGTCGAACTCGGTCTGCGCTTCGGCAGCCGGGCCGGCAGCGGCCGGGCCGGCGGCAACCATCACCGGGGCGGCGGCGGTCACGCCAAACTTCTCTTCGATGGCCTTCACCAGGTCCATCACTTCCATCAGCGACTTGGCGGCGACGGCTTCAACGATTTCTTCGTTGGACAGGGACATTTTGATTTACCTCTGGAATGGGTTCGGTTGAACAGACGAAAAGATCAGGCAGGCTCGGCTTCGGCCGGGGCCTCGGCGGCGACTTCGCCACCACCCTGCTGGTCGGCCACGGCCTTGACCACGCGGGCGAACATCGTCGCCGGCTCGGCCAGCACGCGGGCCAGCATCGACAGCGCCTGTTCGCGGGTCGGCAGCGAGGCCAGCACTTCGACGTGCTCGGCCGGCAGCAGCTTGCCTTCGACCGACACGATCTTCGCCTTCAGCTTGTCGTTGCCCTTGGCGAATTCCTTGATCAGACGACCGGCAGCGCCGGGTTCTTCCGTCGAGAATGCGTACAGCAGCGGACCGACCAGGACGTCCTTGACGACCTCGAATTCGGTACCGGCCACGGCGCGCGACGCCAGCGTGTTCTTGACGACTCGCAAGTACACACCGGATTCGCGAGCCTTCTTGCGCATCGCGGTCATCTGTTCGACCGTGGTGCCCGCATACTCGGCAGCGACCAGGGAGTGAGCCTTCGCGGCGACGTCTGCCAGCTCTGCGACTACTTCTTGCTTCTGAGACAGATTGAGAGCCATTGCACTCCTCCAAATGAACTCCGCTCACGGCTCCTGCCGCTTGCGGTCCTGGGCGACGCCATCCGTGACGTCGGGGGCGTTTCGGCCCCGGGTGTTGGCCTTTCCAGAAACGAACGATTCCAGAAGGGGCAGCACCATCTGCGCAGGCCGGCCTCCGCGAGGAGACCGATTAAGCGGTCGCGGCGGGCGACGACGGCGATTCCCTGCCAATGCGAGCTCCCTGCCCGTCGTCATCGTGCCTTGACCGCACCTGCGGTCTTTGACGGCTGCGCCGGCCGGCTGGCCGGCGTTGCCCTCAAAAACGTGCCCGCGCCGGTTCGTGGCGCGGGGCGAATGCTTGTTACTTGGCGGCGATCGTCAGCGTGGAGGTGTCCACGGCAACGCCGACACCCATCGTGCTGGACAGCGCCACCTTCTGCAGGAACTGGCCCTTCGCGGTGGCCGGCTTGGCCTTCAGCAGGTCGCCGATCAGCGCGTTGAGGTTGTCGGCCAGCTGCGCCGGCTCGAACGTGGCCTTGCCGATGGTGGCGTGGATGATGCCGCCCTTGTCGTTGCGGAACTTCACCTGGCCGGCCTTGGCGTTCTTGACCGCCGTGGCGACGTCGGCGGTGACCGAGCCGTCCTTCGGGTTCGGCATCAGGCCGCGCGGGCCCAGCACCTGGCCCAGCTTGCCCACCACGCGCATCGCGTCCGGGGTGGCGATCACGCGACCGAAGTCCAGATCACCGCCCTGCATGCGCTCGGCCAGGTCGTCCATGCCCACGGCGTCGGCGCCGGCGGCCTTGGCGGCCTCGGCCTTCTCGCCCGGCGGGCAGAACACCGCCACCTTGATGGTCTTGCCGGTGCCGTGCGGCAGCAGCGAGGAACCGCGCACGCCCTGGTCCGACTTCTTGGCGTCGATGCCCAGGCGCACGGCCACGTCCACCGACTCGGCAAACTTCGCCTTGGCGTTGTCCTTGACGATCTTCAGGGCCTCTTCCAGGCCATAGAGCTTGCCCGGCTGCACTGCGGCCTGGGCGGCCTTCATACGCTTCGTGATCTTGGCCATGTCTTAACCCTCCACCGTCAGGCCCATGCTGCGGGCGCTACCGGCAATGGTGCGCACCGCGGCGTCAAGGTCGGCAGCCGTCAGGTCCGGCTCCTTCTGCTTGGCAATGTCTTCCATCTGCTTGCGGGTGATCTTGCCCACCTTGTCGGTGTTGGGCTTGGACGAACCCTTGGCGACGCCGGTGGCCTTCTTGATCAGGATCGTGGCCGGCGGGGTCTTGGTGATGAAGGTGAAGCTGCGGTCGGAGTACGCCGTGATGATGGTCGGGATCGGCAGACCCGGCTCCAGCTTCTGCGTGGCGGCATTGAACGCCTTGCAGAACTCCATGATGTTCAGGCCGCGCTGACCAAGCGCCGGACCGACCGGCGGCGACGGGTTGGCCTGACCGGCCTTGACCTGCAGCTTGATGTAACCGATAACTTTCTTTGCCATGGGATTTTCCTTGCGAGTGCAGGCGCCTTGCGGCTCCTCGCTGTTACCGATCCGTGGATGGAAGGGAGATCCGCCTCCTGCGGACCCTGAAACACGGGCACGCCGGATCGAAAAGACCCAGCGTGAACCGCGTAGTGTAGAGATTCAACCGTTTTCGAGCAAGCCCCGTGCCAGCGATGGCGTCAGGGTGAAACAAACCTGATGCGGGTTCCGGCCAGGCGGAGCGCGCCGTTCCCAACCCGCCCCGCAAGCGGGGAGCGACCGAGGCCGCGGGGCGCAGTCGCCTCGCGCAACCGTCCCGGACTCAAGCCTTTTCGACTTGGCCGAACTCCAGCTCGACGGGGGTGGAGCGACCGAAGATCAACACGGCGACGCGCAGGCGGCTCTTCTCGTAGTTGACTTCCTCGACCACGCCGTTGAAGTCGTTGAACGGGCCGTCGATGACACGCACCATCTCGCCCGGCTCGAACAGCACCTTGGGGCGCGGCTTTTCCACACCCTCGCGCACACGACTGAGGATGGCGTCGGCCTCGGCGTCACGGATCGGCAACGGGCGGTCGGCGGTGCCGCCGATGAATCCCATCACCTTGGGCGTCTCCTTGATGAGATGCCAGCACTCGTCGTCGATGCGCGGCACCTTGCCCTCGGTATCGGCCTCGATCTGCACCAGCACGTAGCCCGGGAAGAACTTGCGCTCGCTGCGGCGCTTCTGCCCGCTGCGCATCTCGATCACTTCCTCGGTCGGCACCAGCACCTCGCCGAACTTCTCCTCCATGCCGGCACGCTGGATGCGTTCGTCCAGCGAACGTTTCACCTGGTTTTCGAAACCGGAATAGGCGTGTACCACGTACCAGCGCTTGCTCATGCTTGCTACCTCAGGAACCCAACTTGAGCAGCCAGTCGAGGATGACTGACTTCAGAATCAGGTCGATCAGACCCAGCAACATCGACAGCAGGATCACCACCAGGATGATGATGCCCGTGGTCTTCAGCGTCTCGTCGCGCGTCGGCCAAACGACCTTGCGCATCTCGAACTGGGATTCGCCGATGAAATGACGCACCCGCCGGCCCGGCCCGGTGAACGCGGCGATGGCCAGCGCGACCACCAGCGCCACCAGCACGCCAAGCAGGCGCACCGTGTCCGGAACGCTGCCGTCGTTGAACCAGGAATAGGCGACGATACCGGCGAGCAGCACCAGCCCCGCCAGTACCAGCTTGCCGATATCGGCGGCGTTCGTGCCCTTGGACTGTTCGGCCTTGGTATTCATGCGCAGTTGCCGTGTGTCATCGGCGCGCCAGGGCTTGCCCCCGGCCTCGCCATCCGCCACCCGTCATCGATCCTCGGAATGTGGCACGCCAGGAGGGACTCGAACCCCCAACCTGCGGTTTTGGAGACCGCTGCTCTGCCAATTGAGCTACTGGCGTATAAACGGGAATCGGGATCCGGAACCCGGGCTCATGGAAAGCGGAGCGGCGCGCCGCTCCGAATCCCGATTCCCGAATCCCGAATCCCGGGGTATTACTTGATGACCTTCGCCACCACGCCGGCGCCGACGGTGCGGCCGCCTTCGCGGATCGCGAAGCGCAGGCCTTCGTCCATCGCGATCGGGTGGATCAGCTCGACCACCATCTTCACGTTGTCGCCCGGCATCACCATTTCCACGCCTTCCGGCAGGGTCACGGCGCCCGTCACGTCAGTCGTGCGGAAGTAGAACTGCGGGCGGTAGCCCTTGAAGAACGGGGTATGACGGCCACCCTCGTCCTTCGACAGCACGTACACCTCGGCCTCGAAGTTGGTGTGCGGGGTGATCGTGCCCGGCTTGGCCAGCACCTGGCCGCGCTCCACGTCGTCGCGCTTCAGGCCGCGCAGCAGCAGACCGGCATTGTCGCCCGCCTGACCCTGGTCCAGCAGCTTGCGGAACATTTCCACGCCGGTGACCGTGGTCTTCTGCGTGTCGCGGATGCCGACCACTTCCACTTCGTCGCCGACCTTAATGATGCCGCGCTCGATACGACCGGTCACCACGGTGCCGCGGCCCGAGATCGAGAACACGTCTTCCACCGGCATCAGGAACGGCTTGTCGATCGTGCGCACCGGCTCCGGGATGTAGCTGTCCAGCGCATCCACCAGCTGGATGATCGCCGGCACGCCGATTTCGCTCTGGTCGCCTTCCAGCGCCTTCAGCGCCGAACCCTTCACGATCGGGGTGTCGTCGCCCGGGAAGTCGTACTTGCTCAGCAGCTCGCGCACTTCCATCTCGACCAGCTCGAGCAGCTCGGCGTCGTCCACCATGTCGGCCTTGTTCAGGAACACGACGATGTACGGCACGCCGACCTGGCGCGACAGCAGGATGTGCTCGCGCGTCTGCGGCATCGGGCCGTCAGCGGCCGAGCACACCAGGATCGCGCCGTCCATCTGCGCCGCACCCGTGATCATGTTCTTCACGTAGTCGGCGTGGCCCGGGCAGTCCACGTGCGCGTAGTGGCGCGTCGGCGACTCGTATTCCACGTGCGCCGTCGAGATCGTGATGCCGCGCGCCTTTTCTTCCGGCGCCGCGTCGATCGCGCTGTAGTCCTTGAACTCGCCACCGAAACGCTCGGCACCGACCTTCGTCAGCGCCGCCGTCAGCGTCGTCTTGCCGTGATCCACGTGGCCAATCGTGCCGACGTTGACGTGCGGCTTGGTGCGTTCGAATTTACCCTTTGCCATGCGCGTTAAACCCCGATGGAGTCAATGGTTTGAAGAAAACGTGCCCTGCAAGGGTCACGACCGTGAAGGTCAAACGAAAATGGTGCTCATAACAGGAATCGAACCTGTGACCTCTTCCTTACCAAGGAAGTGCTCTACCGACTGAGCTACATGAGCATGATCTGTTTCAGCCACCTGCCGGCGACCTTGGCCGGCTTGCCTGACAGGGGCAGCGCAATGGAGCGGAAGGCGGGAATCGAACCCGCGTAATCAGTTTGGAAAACTGATGTTCTACCATTGAACTACTCCCGCCCTGCGCGGAACTGCCTGCTGCCGGAAGGGGTGGATTGCTCCGGGCGTCCCGCCCTTGGCCCTTCCGGGGCCGCGCCGCTTTTCGCGTCGCGTTCGAGACCGCTCCTGCGATCCCGTTGAAACCTTGGCATGGATGGGGGTTGCCGATCCGATGTCAATACACTGGTGGAGGGAGGTGGATTCGAACCACCGAAGGCGTAAGCCAGCAGATTTACAGTCTGCCCCCGTTGGCCGCTTGGGTATCCCTCCAGAACTTGTTGCACTCCCTGTGGCGGCGCCTGCGTCAAGCGCGGGATACCCGCCAACAAAGAACGCGTATTGTGTGGATCGGGCCGGTAACTGTCAACACCTTGTGGCATCGAATTCGCATGTCGATCGCCTTGTCGCAGGCCGCCGACGCGACGGGCAGGCACGCCCCGGCCAAACCATCCGTGAGGCACTTCACAATTCGTCGCGTATCCCTCACGATCGCCGGAACACCATGCACCAACCCCGCGGTCGATCCCCGCCGCGGCGCCGCCAAGAAGAACAAGGAAGCCGCGCCCCATGGCCCTGAGTGTGCACAGCGAATTGTCCAGTCCCGAGCAGGCGATCGTGCGTCTCGGCGGTCGGCCCGATGCCCGGTCCTTCGGCGCGTTCGACGAGGCCGTGCTGGCCCTGCTGCCGCAAATGGCCGATCGCGGCACGCTGGTGGTGGACCTGGCCGGACTGGAATACGTCTCCAGCGCGGCCTTGCGCAGCTTTGCCCTCACCCAGCGCAGCATGCAGAACCGCGGCGGCCGCACCTTGCTGGTGCACCCGCAGCCGCAAGTGCGCAAGGTGCTGGACATCGTGAGCGCCGTGCCGCTGAGCGAGGTGTTCACCGGCAAGCAGGAGTTCGACACTTACCTGCGCTGCGTGCAGCAGCGCGTGGCCGAGGCGGGCGACGGCGCCTGAGGCGTCACACGTTGAACAGGAAGTGCAGCACGTCACCGTCCTTGACGACGTAGTCCTTGCCTTCCTTGCGCAGCCGGCCGGCGTCGGCGGCACCTTTTTCGCCCTTGTACTGGATGAGGTCGTCGCAGGAGACGGTTTCGGCGCGTCTGCTGCAAGGCTTCCTGATCAACCTGGCCATTGGCGCGGGAGTTTTCGCGGTGCTGCGCCAGCTGCCGCGCCCGATGCTGGCGCCGCTTCTTCTGGCCAGTGCCACCCTGATGGCCGCGGTGTTGTCGAGCCGGCACGTACACCATCTGCCGGCACCAATTACCGCGCCGCGCTGGCTGGAACGGCGACTTTGACCCTGACACCGGAGCTGTCCGCCCGTCGACCGCGCGCGTCCGCGACAGCCCTGATCAGGTGGAGGCTCCCGGCGGCGAAAGCACTTCGTTCTGCATTTCCCGGGAAAGCTCCACCAGGCGCAGCGCCCGCGCCTGCAGGCGGCGGTCCTCATCGTCACGCGGTTGCCACGCCGGTACCGGCGTCGGCCTGCCGTCGGGAGCATCGAGCGCAACGAACACCATCACGCAGCTGGTGGCCAGGCGCTCTTCGGCCTTGCGCAAGTTGCTTGCCCTGACCTCGATCGCCAGATGCATGCTGCTGGTACCCGTGTGGATCACCCGCGCGCGCACCGTGACCAGGTCGCCGATCAGGATCGGCGCCACGAACTGGATGCCGCTCACCGAGGCGGTAACGCAATAAGCGCCGCTCCAGCCCACCGCGCAGGCGTAACCCGCCTGATCGATCCATTTCATCGCCATGCCGCCATGTACCTTGCCGCCGAAGTTGACGTCGGTAGGCTGGGCGAGAAAGCGGAAGGTCACTTCGTTCTGCTGGCCGGGCATGGGAACTCCGTGGCGGGCAAATGCCGGACCAGCATTATGTAGCGATTGCGCGTTCTTTGCGGCAAGCGGAGGCCGGCCCGATGCACAATCCCGGGTATCGCCATTTCCGTTTGCGAGGCCTCGTGTCAGACGTCGACTGGTTGAGCCAGCTCCTGCAAATCGTCACGGTCACCGGCCAGCTCGAAGTGCGCTGCGCCTATGGCGCACCGTGGCGCGTGACCTGGGACCAGGCGGCAGCAAGCGAAATCCCCTACCACGTCATCGTCGGGGGCCGCGCGATCCTGGAAGATCCAGCGACGGGAAGCGCGCGGGAACTGGCCGGCGGCGATATCGTGCTGCTGCCTCGCGGCGCGGCGCACGTGCTGCACGATGGCAGCGGACAGGCCCCCGTCCCCACGCGGCAGCACCGGGGCGCGGCGGGATGGATGCTCAGCGAAAACAATGGCGGAGGCGAAAAGCTGGACCTGATGTGCGGGCGGTTTTTCATCGCGCCCCCGCATGACCGGCTGATCCGCAATTACCTGCCCGCGGACCTGGTGACCCGGGCCATGGCCCGACAGGGGGAAGACGGCAGCTCCGCCTCCGGCCAGCTGGCCAGCCTGGTGAGACTGATGCGAATGGAATCCTCCGCCGATCGGGCAGGCGGACGCGCCATCCTCGACGCGCTTTCCTCGGCGCTGTTCACACTGGTGTTGCGCGCCGCCAGCGAGGACGGTCAGGCTCCCCGGGGCCTGCTTGCCCTGGCCGGCCATCCGCGACTGGCTCCGGCCATCACCGCGCTGTTCGGCGATCCGGCACACCCCTGGAAGCTGCCCGAACTGGCCGATCGGTGCGGCATGTCGCGAGCCACCTTCATGCGCCACTTCCAGGAGCGGCTCGGCTGCTCCGCGCTCGACCTGCTGACCGACCTGCGCATGAGTCTGGCCGCCAACGAGCTGAAAAAGCCGGCGATCAGCACCGAGGCCGTGGCCGAGACCGTCGGATACCAGTCCGTCTCGGCGTTCCGCCGCGTGTTTGCCGAACGGATGGGCATGACGCCCGGGGAATGGCGCCGGCAGGCGCAGCATCGCGCGTAGCTCCAGGCTTCATCGGGACACCCCCAATTTGATCCTTTCAAGGATTTTATTGAGCTTATTTGGTCTCGAAGATCGCAAGCCAGTCGATAAAGTGGATCCCGTCATCACCGACGAGGGAGCCACCCATGAACAGCACCGCCACCGCCGCCGCGAACCACGCCATCGCGATCTTCCCTGCCCCGGCCGCGTATCCGACCAACGCCGTCATCGAAACCATCCTGGCGCGCAGCGCCGCCAAGTACTACGACCCGGCCGCCACCCTGAGCGACGAGCAGATCCGCCACCTCGTGCGCATCGGCACCGCCGCGCCAACCTCCTTCCACCTGCAGAACTGGCGCTTCATCGCCGTCCGCAGCGCCGAGGCCAAGGCTCGCCTGCGTCCGATCGCCTGGAACCAGCCGGCGATCACCGACGCCGCCGTGACCTTCATCGTCATCGGCCAGTTGGCCGACGCCAGCACCATCCCCGCGCGCCTGGCGCCGGTGGTGGAGGCCGGGATCATGCCGGCGCACCTGGTGCCGGAATGGGAAGCGCCCGCCCGCGGCCTGTACGACGACCAGCCCCAGCGGCAGCGCGACGAGGCGGTACGCACGGCCACCTTCGGCACCGCCGCGATCATCTACACCGCCCAGTCCCTCGGCCTCGCCTCGACGCCGATGATCGGCTTCGACGCCGACGCCGTGCACCGCGAGTTCGGCCTGGCCGACAACGAGATCCCGGTGATGCTGCTGACCGTCGGCCCGGAGCGCCCCGGCAACTGGCCGCAGAAGCCGCGCATGCCGGTGGCCGACGTGCTGGATTTCGCCTGATCCCCGATCGCCCCGTTCCCCCGTTCATCAACCCACACGTTCATCAATCCAAGGAGTACACCATGTCTCGTGCCACTGTCCTGAGCCCGGAACAGGTCCCCGCCGCGTCGCAGCCGACCCTTGACGCCTTCAGCAAGAACCTCGGCTTCACCCCGAACATGATGGCGACCTTCGCCGCCAGCCCTATCGCCTTCAACGCATGGGCCACCCTGCTGGGCTCGCTCAGCAAGTCGCTCGACGTGAAGACGCGCGACAGCATCGGCCTCGCCGTTTCCGAGGTGAACGGGTGCAACTACTGCCTCACGGTGCACAGCTACACGGCCGAACACATGGCCAGGCTGCCGCCGGACGAGATCATCCTCGCCCGCAAGGGCCACGCCAACGACCCGAAGCGGGACGCGGCCCTGCAGTTCGCCCGCAAGGTCATCGAGACCCGCGGCAAGGTCGGCGACGCCGACGTGAAGGCCGTCCGCGATGCCGGCTACACGGAGGCGAACGTGATGGAGATCGTCGCCCTGGTCGCGATGTACTCGCTGACCAACTTTTTCAACAACGTGTTCGACCCCGAGCAGGACTTTCCCCCGGTCGCCCCGGCCGGCTCGATCTGAGCCGGCTCCTTCCCCCCGCAACCTCCAGCAGCCACGGGAATCGCCGCCATGCACATTCTCCACATCGACAGCAGTCCACGCAGGGAATCCCACAGCCGGAGGCTGTCGGCGGCGATCGTCGAGCGGCTGCTCGAAGTTGCGCCCGGGGCCAGCATCCGTCGGCGTGACCTGGGCGCGCAGCCACTGCCGCATACCCTGCCCGACTACGCGGTCGCGCTGTCGACGCCGGCCACGCTGGCGGCTCCGCCGGAGGGTTCCCTGGATGAGTCCGAAAGGCTCATTCGGGAACTCGAGGCAGCCGACGCCATCGTCATCGGCACGCCGATGCACAACTACACGTTGCCCTCGGTCCTCAAGGCGTGGATCGACCAGGTCCTGCGCGTCGGCCGCACGATGCAGTCGACGCCGGCCGGGAAGGTGGGCCTGCTGCGGGACCGCCCGGTGTTCATCGGCGTCGCGTCCGGCGGCGTGTTTTCCGGTGCGCGTGCCAACCAGCCCGATTTCCTCACGCCCTACCTGACGCTGGCATTGAACTCGATCGGGCTGAACACGCTGCAATTCCTGCCGATCCAGGCCACCGCCTTTCTCGACCACGAGCACGCGGCAGCGGCGCGGGAGAACGTACTCGCGGCGCTCGACCTGACAGTCCTGGCGAAGCGTCAGGCCGGTGAGTCCAGGAAGGCGCACCACCCTCTTGCGGCCCTGGCCGCAGCATGAAAGCGAGGTCTCCAACGATGTCACGCACAGAGACGAAAACTGCCGCCGGCGGGACGCTGCCGCCGGTCGGCAGCCGGATCACCGACACATCGGCCGCGCCCGACGATCGTGCCGTCCGCCGCTGGATCGGCCCCGAGGCGTCCAGGCACTGGACCGCCTTGCGCCACTGGATCGACGCAACCTATCCCGGGGTGTTCGAACCGGAGTGGCTGTACGGCGGCAAGAACCGTGGCTGGACCCTGCGCTACAGGCAGGGCCGGGCGTTCTGCACCCTGGTGCCGGAATACGGACGATTGTCGGCCGTGGTGGTGCTGGGTCGGGCGGAACGCGAGAAATTCGAGGCACGGCGCTACGCCTGGCGCCCGTCGCTGGTGAAGCTCCACGACGAAGCCAGGGCGTACATCGACGGGAAATGGCTGGCCCTGACCATCGCCTCCACGGATGACCTGCACGAGGTGATGGAGCTTCTGACCATGAAGCGACCGGCGCCTTCGCCCGGCCATCCGGGCCCGGAGAAACCGCGCAAAACCGCAGCTCGATGACTCGCCGCGCAGGACATCGCAACGGGCATCGCAGCCGCGACTGCCCCACCATCCCCACCCCATCGAGGAGGTACATCCCATGAAAGCCATCGTGGTCACGGATCCAGCGGCAGGCGCCGCCGGCATGCAACTGGTCGATCGGCCGCAGCCGCAGGCGGCGATCAACGACGTCGTCGTCGAGGTGCACGCGGCGGGATTCGTCAACACCGAACTGGAATGGCCCTCAACCTGGGCCGACCGGGCCTTCCGCGAGCGGACGCCGTCGATCCTCGGCCACGAGCTGGCCGGCGTGGTCACCGCGCTCGGCTACGGGACCACCGGGCTGTCCATCGGCCAGCGGGTCGTCGGCCTGTCCGACTGGCACCGCGACGGCACGCTCGCCGAGTACGTCGCGATGGAGGCGCGCAACCTCGCGCCGCTGCCCGGTGACGTCGATTTCACCACGGCCGCGAGCCTGCCGATCTCGGGCCTGACCGCGTGGCAGGGCCTGTTCCAGCACGGTCGCCTGCAGGCCGGCCAGAGCGTCCTCGCGCACGGCGCGGCCGGCGCCGTCGGCGCGCTCGTGACACAGCTCGCGCGGGAAGCCGGCGCCCATGTCATCGGCACCGGGCGCGCCGCCGACCGCCAGAAGGCCCTCGACTTCGGCGCGCATGAATTCGTCGATCTCGACAGCGACCGGCTGGAAGACGTCGGCGGCGTCGACCTGGTATTCGACGTGATCGGCGGCGACATCCAGAAACGTTCCGCCGCGCTCATCCGCGCCGGCGGCACGCTGGTGACCGTCGTCGCACCGACCGATGTCCGCCCCGCCGACGGCCGCACCATCGACTTCGTGGTCGAGGCCAATCCGGCCCAGCTGTCCGGCATCGTCCAGCGGGTGCGGGACGGGCGGCTGCGGACGAACATCGGCAAGGTGGTGTCGCTCGACGACGCCATCGCGAGCTTCCGCTCGCCCGAGCGGCGCACGGGAAAAACGGTCATTCGCGTCCGCCCGTGAAGGCACGACAGGCACGGGGACAGGCGGTACTCACATCCGCCGCCCATCCCCGGCCATGCCCGGCATTTGCCGCCGCCCCACCCACAGGAGCGGCTTCAGCCGCGATACCCCCCGGTCTCCCGGACACCACGCCCGGCAAACACGCCCCCGCGACGAGCCACCCAGCCGGGCGTCACCTCACACGTTGAACAGGAAGTGCAGCACGTCGCCGTCCTTGACGACGTAGTCCTTGCCTTCCTTGCGCAGGCGGCCGGCGTCGGCGGCACCTTTTTCGCCCTTGTACTGGATGAAGTCGTCGTAGGAGACGGTTTCGGCGCGGATGAAACCGCGTTCGAAATCGGTGTGGATCACGCCGGCGGCCTGCGGCGCGGTGAAGCCGCGCTTGATCGTCCAGGCGCGCACTTCCTTCACGCCGGCGGTGAAGTAGGTCTGCAGGTCGAGCAGCTTGTAGCCGGCGCGGATCACCCGGTTCAGGCCCGGCTCGTCCAGGCCCATGTCCTTGAGGAATTCGTCGCGGTCGGCGTCGTCGAGCTGGGACAGCTCCTCCTCGATCGCCGCACACACCGGCACCACCTCGGCGCCCTCGCCCGCCGCGCGCTCACGCACCGCGTCGAGCAGCGGGTTGTTCTCGAAGCCGTCGTCGGCGACGTTGGCGATGTACATCAGCGGCTTCAGGGTCAGCAGGAACAGGTCGCGCACCAGCGCCTTCTCTTCCTCGTCCAGCCCCGCGCTGCGCGCCGAACGGCCTTCGTTGAGGGCGGCAGCCAGCTTCTGCAGCACCGGCTTCTTCGCCAGCGCGTCCTTGTCATTGGCCTTGGCCGCGCGCTCGGCGCGGTTCAGCGCCTTTTCCACCGAATCCAGGTCGGCCAGCGCCAGCTCGGTGTCGATGGTCTCGATGTCGGCGATCGGATCGACCTTGCCGGCCACATGGATCACGTCACCCTCGAAGCAGCGCACCACGTGGGTGATCGCGTCGACCTCGCGGATGTGCGCCAGGAACTTGTTGCCCAGGCCCTCGCCCTTGGACGCACCGGCCACCAGGCCGGCGATGTCGACGAACTCCACCGCGGTGGGGATCACCTTCTGCGGGTTGACGATCGCCGACAGCGCATTCAGCCGCGGATCCGGCACCGGCACCACGCCCACGTTCGGCTCGATCGTGCAGAACGGGAAATTGGCCGCGGCGATGCCCGCCTTGGTCAGCGCGTTGAACAGGGTGGACTTGCCGACATTGGGCAGGCCGACGATGCCGCATTTGATGCCCATGATTTGATTCCGGGAATAGGGAGTAGGGAATGGAGAATAGGAAAAGCAGGGAGCCGGGCCTTGGCTTTCGCCATTCCCTGCTCCCCATTCCCTATTCCCTGCTGTTCGTGTGCAACTGCTTCATCGCCTTCTCGAACTGCCCTTCCACCGCCATCGGCAGCACGTCGAGCGCGCGGCCGATGCCGGCGAGAATGGCGTCCTCGTCCGCGGCGGCGGGGCGGCCGAGCACCCAGGGCGTGACCTTGTCGCGGTGGCCGGGATGGCCGATGCCCACGCGCAGGCGATGGAACTTGCCGTTGCCGAGGTGGGCCATGATGTCGCGCAGGCCGTTCTGCCCGCCGTGGCCGCCATCGAACTTCAGGCGCACGGTGCCGGCGGGCAGGTCCAGGTCGTCATGCGCGACCAGGCATTGTTCGGGGTCGATCTTGTAGTAGCGCAGCGCCGAGACCACGGCGATGCCGCTTTTGTTCATGAAAGTGGATGGCTTGAGCAGCCATACCGGCTCGCCGCCGACGCGTACGCGGCAGCTCTCGCCATGCAGCTTGCCGTCGAAGGCAAAGCGCTCGCCCTGCGCCGAAGCAAGGGCGTCAAGCAGCCAGAACCCGGCGTTGTGCCGGGTTCGGAGATATTCGGCACCGGGGTTGCCCAGTCCGACGATGAGTCGCAAACCTGCCATGCGGTGCAACGGGCGGCCCGGGCGGGTGAAGGCCCGGGCCGCCGCAGCTTACTTCTTGTCGCCCGCCGGCTTGGCGGCGGCGGCAGCCTTGGCCTCGGCCTCGGCCGCATCCTCGGCCGCATCGGCGGCGCTTTCCTTGACCGCGTTCACGGTGACCACGGGCAGGTCATGGGCCTCACCCAACTGCAGCGACGGCAGTTCCACGTTTGCCGGCAGCTTCAGCTGCGACAGGTGGATGATGTCGCCGGCCTTGATCTGGCCCAGGTCCAGCTCGATGAACTCGGGCAGGTCCTTCGGCAGGCAGCTGACTTCCACCTCGGTGAGGTTGTGCGAGATCACCACGCCGGACATCTTGCCCGCCGGGGAGGTTTCCTGGTTGAGGAAGTGCAGCGGCACGTGGGCGCGCAGCTTGGCGTTCTCGTCGATGCGCTGGAAATCCATGTGCATCATCAGCTGCTTGAACGGGTGCTTCTGCCAGTCGCGCACCAGCACCTTCTGCACGTTGCCGTCGATGTTCAGGTCGAGCACCGAGGAGAAGAACCACTCGTTCTTCGCCGCCAGCAGGATGGTGTTGTGCTCGATCTGGATGCTCTCGGGCGCCTTGTTGCCGCCGTAGACGACGGCAGGCACGTAAGCGGCACGACGCAGGCGGCGGCTCGCACCTTTCCCCTCGTCCTTGCGGCTCTCGGCCTTGATTTCATGGGTCTTGGACATGTTCGGTTACTACCTTGGTTGATGTGCCGCCTCGCGGCGGCGGGGTGACTTCCCCGCGACCAGGGAAGCCAGTGTCAGGGGCGAGGGACGGGTCGCGAGTCGCAAGGGGGAAAACCCTCGTCCCTCGCCACTCGCCCCTCGTCCCTCAATCCACGTACAACGAACTCACCGACTCGCCGAAGGCGATGCGGCGAATGGTTTCGGCCAGCAGCTCGGCCACCGAGAGCTGGCGGATCTTGCCGCAGGCCTGTACTTCCGGGCGCAGCGGCAAGGTGTTGGTGACGATGAGCTGGTCGAGCTGCGAGTTCTCGATGTTGCTCACCGCCGCACCGGACAGCACCGGGTGCACGCAGTAGGCGATCACCTTGCGGGCGCCACGCTCCTTCAGGGCGGCGGCGGCCGCGCACAAGGTGCCGGCGGTGTCCACGATGTCGTCCACCATGACGCAGGTCTTGCCGTCCACGTCGCCGATGATGTTCATCACCGTGGAGACGTTGGCGCGCGGGCGGCGCTTGTCGATGATGGCCAGGTCGGCGTCGTCCAGCCGCTTGGCGATGGCCCGCGCGCGCACCACACCGCCCACGTCCGGGCTCACCACGATCAGGTCGTCCATGCTGTGGTTGCGCCAGATGTCGGCCAGCAGCACCGGCGAGGCGTAGACGTTGTCCACCGGGATGTCGAAAAAGCCCTGGATCTGGTCGGCATGCAGGTCGACCGTGAGCAGGCGGTCCACGCCGGCCGCGCTGACCATCTTGGCGGCCAGCTTGGCGGTGATCGGCACCCGCGCCGAGCGCGGCCGGCGATCCTGCCGCGCGTAGCCGAAATACGGCATCACCGCGGTGACGCTGGCGGCGGAGGCGCGCTTGAGCGCATCGGTGAGCGCCAGCAGCTCGAACAGGTTCTCCGCGCTCGGCGCGCCCGTCGGCTGGATGACGAACACCTCCTGCCGGCGCACGTTCTGCTCGATCTCGATCTGCACTTCGCCATCGCTGAAGGTGCCGACCTGCGCCTTGCCCAGGGGCACGCCCAGCCGCTGGGCGACGTTCTCGGACAGCGCGCGGTGCGCGTTGCCGGAAAAAAGCAGCATCGGAGTGGACGTGTCCACAGTCATTACCTCGGAAGCCATGGCTCGTGATGGCTGGGGCGGCAGGATTCGAACCTGCGCATGCGGGAATCAAAATCCCGTGCCTTAACCAACTTGGCGACGCCCCAGTGTTTTGTCGTTTCGGTCGTGCTTTGGTCCGGTCCGTCGGCAACCGCCGCCGCGCCTGTGAGGGCTCAGGCCGCGCCGCGATGACGCGCCAGGGCCTGCTCCAACGGTGAAACATCCACGCCCGCAGCCACATGGGCCGAGAACGCCGATGGGCAGCGGCGCGCAACGGCCACCGCCCGGTCAAGCGATTTCGTTTCCAGAAACACGCAGCCACCGCTGCCGGAAAGCCGCGCCGGGCCAAAGCCCGCCAGCCAGTCCAGCGCCGCGGCCACCCGCGGGTGCCGTGTCCGCACGACGGGCGTGAAGGCGTTGTCCGCCGTTTCGCCGGAAACAAAGGATGAAATTGTCGCCCGCGGCGAATTTCGTGTCAATTCGGGGGCCTGGAAAAGCGCCGCGGTGGACACCGCCTCGTGCGGGTCCAGCACCACGTGGCAGCGGCGCGGCAAGGGCAGCGGCACCAGTTTCTCGCCCACGCCCTCGGCCCACGCCGAGCGGCCCCGCACGAACACCGGCACGTCCGCGCCCAGTTGCCGGCCCAGCTCGGCCAGCTCGTCCAGCGGCAGACGCAGCCCCCACAGGTGGTTGAGCGCCACCAGCACGGTGGCCGCGTCGGAGCTGCCGCCGCCCAGGCCGCCGCCCATGGGGATGCGCTTGTCCACCGCCACGTCGACGCCCAGGCCGGCGCCACGGGCCTGCAGCAGCCGCGCCGCCCGCACCACCAGGTCGTGCTCGGCCGGCACGCCGGGGAGGTCGCCCACGCGGCGAACCTGGCCGTCGGCGCGCCGCCGCAGGCGGATCTCGTCGCCCCAGTCCAGCAGCCGGAACACGGTTTGCAGCTCGTGGTAGCCGTCGGCGCGACGGCCCACGATGCGCAGAAACAGGTTGAGCTTGGCCGGCGCCGGCCAGACGCTCCAGTCATCGGCCGCCAAGGGCGGCAGGGGCCGGCTCATGAACTGGCGCAGGTGCTCGGGAAAACCGTTGTCGCGGTCGCGCTGGCGCGCGCGCGCATAGGCCGGGTCGTCCTTGTCCACCGCCACAAAGCCATGCCGCGCATAGAACGGCGCGTTCCACGGCACGTCGGCCAGGGTGCCCAAGTCGACGCGGCGGTAGCCCGCCGCGCGCGCCCAGTCGCAGGCGTGCTCCAGCAGCGCCGCGCCGATGCCGCGCCGACCGTGGCCGGGCAGCACGTCGATCTCGGCAATGCCGATGGCGCCCTCGCCCACGTCGGTGTCCAGCCACACGAAACCCACCGGCTCGCCGTCATCCAGCGCTGTCCAGACCAGGCCACGACTGATCGCCAGCTGCAGCAGCGCCGGCGGGATCGCCATGGCGGCGTAGCTGGGCCATGCCGGATGGCCGCGAAACAGCTGCACGGCCTGGCGCTCGATGGCGCACAGCGCATCCACCTGCGCGGCGTGGGCGCGCGCGATGGTGCAGGCCGGGATGGGCGGGGCGAAGGTGTTCATGCGGGCGCGCAGTGTAGCGGCAGGCGGCCGGATCGGCGGCGACCTAGGGCAGCTGCCACGACTCGATCACCAGCTTCACCTTGTACGGTGGCTTGGCCGCGTACAGCTTGGTGGGCAGCGGCGGCTGGTGCGTGGTGTCCCAGGCACGGTAGTCCACGCTCCAGCCGTCCTGCTGCAGCAGCGAGGGCAGGCCATCGGCGCCGAAAGCCAGCTCGGCCGGACCGGCATCGGCGCGCAGGCCCAGCACCCAGGCGCGCAGCTCGCGCAGCGGCACATCCCAGCCCAGCGTCTGGCGCATCAGCGACTCGGCATCGCGACCGCGCCGCGGACCGCCGTCCAGCCCCTCCACCAATGCGCCGCCGGCGTCGCCGCTCAGGCGGAAACTCTTGCCCGTCACCGGCGCGCGCAGCACGAATTCGTAGCGGTCGCCATCCTGGCTCCACTGGAAGCTGCCGCTGCCGCCGTCGTTGCCGTTGGAGACGCCCAGCCGCCCCTGCAAGGTCCAGCGATCAACGCCGGCCAGCGCCCGCTCGCGGTCGCGTTGGGCATGGAGCTGGCCGGCGTCGCCGGTGGTGCGCACCGGCGCCACGCAGGCGGCCAGCAGCAGCGTCAGCAGCAGCGCGCCGGCGCGCAGCAGGCCCCTCACGGCTGCAGCCTTTTCAGCAGGTCGCCGGGCGCCGGGCTTTGCGGATCGAGCCGCTGCACTTCATCGACGATGCGGCGCGCGTCCTGCTGGCGGCCCTGCTTCCACAGCACCTCGGCCAGGTGCAGACCCACATCGGTATCCTTGCGCGCCTGCCAGGCGCCGCGCAGGGTTTTCACCGCCTCGTCCATGTGGCCCTGGCGGTATTGCAGCCAGCCCCAGGAGTCGGCGATGGCCGGGTCGTCCGGCTTGGCCTGGCGCGCCACGCGCAGCAGCCGCTCGGCCTCGGGCAGGTCGCGGTCGGCGTCGGCCAGGGTGTAGCCCAGCGCGTTGCTGGCATCGACGTCGCCGGGCTTGATCCGCAGCAGGTGCTGGAAATCCTGCACCGCCAGGTCGACCTGGCCGCCCTCGGCGTAGGCCAGGCCACGGCCGTACAGCAGGCCCGGATCGTCCGGCACCACTTGCAGGGCGCGGTTGAACGCGGCCTCGGCCTCGGCGTAGCGCTGCTCGCGCATGTACAGCTCGGCATCCACCTGGTAGGCCTGGCGCAGTTCGGCGGGCTGGTCGAGGTAATCCAGTTGCAGTTGCTGCATCAGCTCGTGGGCCTCGTCCGCGTGGCCTTGCGACTGCAGGATCACGGCCGTGTGCAGGTCGGCGTCGAAGGCGTGGGGGTCGTCGTCCTCCACCTGGTCGTACCAGGTCAGCGCGTCGTCGTCGTGGTGCAGCATCTGCGCCAGCTGGCCCAGCAGGTAGGCGCTGTGCTGGCGGATGTCCACGGGCGCGCGCTGCACCTGGCGGTACAGCGAGGCCAGTGTTTTCTGGTCATCGGCGTCGGCGGCCAGCGCCGCGCGCAGGGCGTAGGTGTCGGCGTTCTGCGGGCCGCGCTCGAGCACGGCGGCGGCTGCCGCCGTGTCGCCGGCCTGGTTCAGCAGGCCGGCATAGCCCAGCCGCAGCGGGATGTCGCGCGGATGGCGGGCCACCGCCTGGCGCAGCAGGCTGCGTGCACCGGCGGCGTCGCCGTCGCGGGCGGCGGCCTGCGCGGCCCACACCCAGGTTTCCGGCGTGCCGAAGCGCTGCATGGCGGCAGTGGCGATCTGCCGGGCGTAGGCGGCGCGCCCCAGTTTCTGGCCCAGCTCGCTCATGGCCAGCCAGGCCTTGGGATCGTCCGGCAGGCGCGACGGCGTGGCCAGCGACTCCAGCAGCCGCGCGGCCTGGGCCTGGTCGCGCGCACCCAGCAGCACGTGGCCGAACTGGCGCCAGGCATCGCCGTCGCCGGTGGCCAGCAGGCGATCGAGCTGGCGGCGGGCCTCGTCGCCGTCACCGCGTTCCAGCGCCAGTTCGGCGCGGGCCTGCGCCAGCGCGGCGGGCGAGGCGCCCAGCACCTGCCAGCGCGCCAGCGCCCGCTGCGCGGCGGGCGCATCGTGCACGGCCATGGCCAGGCCGGTGGCGCGCTCGGCCACCTCCGGCTCGTCGCTGAGCTGGGCGGCCTTGCCGTAGTAGTCGGCGGCGGCGGCCAGGTCGGTGCGGTTGAGCGCCATCTCGCCGGCCAGCAACTGGGCCAGCAGGTCGTGGTCGGCATCGGGCGTGGCCACCACCAGGCGGGTCAGCGGCTGGTCCGGCGGCGGTGCCGGCACAACGGCCGCGCGGGGCACCACGGCGGTGCATCCGCCCAGCGCCAGCAACAACGCCGCGCCTGCCGTAAAATGCCGCAGTTGCTTGAAGTTGAACGCCCTGCTCCGCACACTAGCCACCGTTTTTCCGACCTGTTTCGCCGTATTCGCCTCACACGGCACCGTGCATCAAGCTTAGCCTACGCTGCCGACATTCCCGCCGGGATTCCCCCAGAAATGCCGTTGATCGCCCTCGGGCTCAATCACCTCACCGCGCCGGTCAACCTGCGCGAGCGGGTGGCGTTCGATCCGGACGCCGCCGCCAGCGCCGTGCGCGAGCTGCGCGGCCAGCCGGGCGTGGAAGAGGCGCTGATCCTGTCCACCTGCAACCGCACCGAGCTGTACGTGGGCGTGGCCGCCGGCGCCGAGGATGTCCCGCAGCAATGGCTGAACCGTCACCACCACCTGACTCCCGGCAAACTGGACGAGTTCCTGTATCGGCACGATGAACAACAGGCGGTGCGGCACATGTTCCGCGTCGCCACCGGGCTGGACTCGATGGTGCTGGGCGAGCCGCAGATCCTGGGCCAGGTGAAGGACGCCTACCAGCAGGCCCGCGCCGCGCAGGCGCTGGGCGCGCCGCTGGACCGGTTGCTGCAGCACACCTTTGCCGTGGCCAAGCGCGTGCGCACCGATACCCGCATCGGCGCGCACACGGTGTCGGTGGCGTTCACCGCCGTGCGGCTGGCCGAGCAGGTCTTCGCCGACCTCAAGCAGGCCTGCGTGCTGCTGGTGGGCGCCGGCGACACCATCGAGCTGGCCGCGCGGCACCTGGCCGACAAGCAGGCGCGCCGGCTGATCGTGGCCAACCGCACGCTGGAAACCGCGCAGGAGCTGGCCGCCCGCCATGGCGGCTACGCGGTGGCGCTGGCCGACCTGCCGCAGCACCTGGCCGAGGCGGACATCGTGATCTCCTCCACCGCCGCGCGCACGCCCATCATCACCCGCGCCATGGTCGAGCAGGCGATGGCCGCGCGGCGACGCAAGCCGATGTTCATGGTGGACATCGCCGTGCCGCGCGACATCGAGGCCGGCGTGGCCGAGCTGCCCGACGTCTACCTCTACGGCATCGACGACCTGCAGCAGGTGATCGACGACAACCGCCGCTCGCGCGCCGCCGCCGCGCAGGAGGCCGAGGCGATCATCGACCTGCAGGTGGACCGCTACATGGCCTGGCGCCGCGCGCTCACGCTGAAGAATCCCGCCGTGGACATGCGCCACCACGCCGAGACCTATCGCGACGAGGTGCTGGAGAAGGCCCGCGCCATGCTGGCCCATGGCAAGCCGCCGGACGAGGCGCTGGCCTTTCTCGCCAACACCCTCACCAACAAGCTGCTGCACCACCCCAGCGCGCGCCTGCGCGAGGCCGCGCTCAGCGGCGACCTCGACCTGCTGCACGCCGCCGGTCGGCTGTACGGGCTGGACGACGACACGACACGGTAGGAGCGCACCCGTGCGCAATCCAATCGGCGATAATCGTCGGTTTCGCCTGACCGTGATCGCGCACAGGGTGCGCTCCTACCAAAGAAGCGAGCGCCCCCACGCATGACGCCATCGATCCGCCGCAAGCTCGAAGCCCTCGCCGAACGCCACGAGGAGGTGGGCCTGCTGCTGTCGCAGCCGGAGGTGCTGGAGGACAACACGCGCTTTCGCGCGCTGTCGCAGGAGTACGCCCAGCTTGAGCCGGTCGCCAGCGCGCTGCGCGAGTACAACCAGGCCGAACAGGAGCTTGCCGACAGCCGCGCCATGCTCGACGACCCCGACCTGCGCGAGATGGCCGCCGACGACGTGCAGCGGCTGGAGCAGCGGCTGCAGGCGCTGGACGGCGAGCTGCAGGTATTGCTGCTGCCGCGCGACCCGCGCGACGCCGCCAACCTTTACCTGGAGGTGCGCGCCGGCACCGGCGGCGACGAGGCGGCGATCTTTGCCGGCGACCTGTTCCGCATGTACCTGCGCTACGCCGAGAGCCGCCGCTGGCATGTCGAGGTGCTCAGCGAGCATGCCGGCGAGCATGGCGGCTACAAGGAGATCGTGGCCCGCATCGAGGGCAATGGCGCCTATTCGCGGCTGAAGTTCGAGTCCGGCACGCACCGCGTGCAGCGCGTGCCGGAAACCGAATCGCAAGGGCGCATCCACACCTCGGCCGCCACCGTGGCGATCCTGCCCGAGCTGGACGAGATCGACGAGATCGAGATCAACCCGGCCGACCTCAAGGTGGACACCTTCCGCGCCTCCGGCGCCGGCGGCCAGCACGTCAACAAGACCGACTCGGCCATCCGCATCACCCACCTGCCCAGCGGCACCGTGGTGGAATGCCAGGACGAGCGCAGCCAGCACAAGAACCGCGCCCGCGCGATGAGCCTGCTGAAAGCCCGCCTGCTGGACGAGGCGCAGAGCAAGCAGAGCGCCGCGCAATCGGAGGAGCGCCGCCTGCAGGTCGGCTCCGGCGACCGCAGCCAGCGCATCCGCACCTACAACTTCCCGCAGGGCCGGATCACCGACCACCGCATCAACCTCACCCTCTACCGCCTGCCGGAAGTGATCCAGGGCGAGCTGGACGAGTTGATCGACGCGCTCACCCGCGAGCAGCAGGCCGACCAGTTGCAGGCGCTGGGCGGGGCCTGAAAAGCCCCTCCCAACCTCCTCCTGACAAGCAGGGGGAGGAGCTTCGGCTTTTGCTCCCTCCCCTGCTTGCAGGGGAGGGCCGGGAAGGGCTTCGCTCTTATGTCTTTGCGCCCCTGCCGCGCCAGCGAAAAAGCCCGCGCAGCGCGGGCCACGCGCCCGGCGCGGGGCAGCGCGCGGCTCACCCCGTGACGAACCCCTGCAACTGGCGCGGCGCCAACGCCTCGCGGCGCACCGAGGTGACGTTCGCCGCCGGCGGCCCCTGCCACAGCCAGCGCTCCAGCGCGTCGAGCGATTCACCCGCGCCGCTGGCCAGCACTTCCACGCGGCCGTCGGGCAGGTTGCGCGCATGGCCGGACAGGCCCAGCGCCAGCGCCTGCTTGCGCGTGCTGGCGCGGTAGAACACGCCCTGCACCCGCCCCTCGACCATGAACAGCGCGGTGGGCATGGTCACTTGATCCGCGCGGCGAGCCAGGCGTCGTCGATCGGGCCCACGATGTGGTCGGCCACCCTGCCCTGCGGGTCGATCAGCCAGGTGGTGGGCAGGTTGGCCGGCTCCTCGAAACCGGGCACGGGCTGGTCCAGCGGCACCTGGGCGATCGGGTACACCACCGGCCGCTTGGCCAGAAACGCCTTGATCTCGGCCGGCTCGCTGTCCTCGTAGGCCAGGCCGATCGCCGTCACGTTCTTGTGCGCGGCCACGAAACGGGAGATGTCCGGCATCTCCTTGATGCACGGCACGCACCAGGTGGCCCAGTAATTGACGATCACCCACTTGCCGCGCTGCGCGGCCAGGTCGAACGGCTGGCCGTCCAGCGTGGTGACCTTCAGCGACGGCGCGGGCGGCGTGGCGGCAACGACGGGCGCGGCGAAAACCGCGGCGGCGGCAAACAGCGACGCCGCCAGCAGGGTGGACAGTTTCATGCGGGGAGTTCCTCGGTATCGACCGGCGACGTGCCGGTCGTGGGGTAGAGCCGGTCCAGTCGCGTGCCGAGTTGGGCCTGCAGCGAGCGGGCCACATCCGACAGCATGGCCAGCAGCTCGGGGGCCAGGTCGATGCCCAGCGCCTCGACCTGCTGCGCGGGCTGCAGCGGCAGGCGGTAGTCGGTGTGCTGGTAGACGCGCAGCAGGTCGGTGCTGTCCAGGCTGCGGCTGAGCATCCAGCCGCCGGCCTCGCCGCGGCGGATCAGGTCGGCGCGCTGCAAGTCCTCGAAGCAGGCTGCGATCAGCGCGCTGCGCAGGTACGGCTCGCGCGCACGCACGCCGGCCGCATCGACGCAGCCGCCACGGCGCTGCGCCTCCACGAAATGCCGCAGCACCACCAGCAGGCCGAGAAACTCCGCGCCCTCGGGCAAGGTGCTGTTGGCCGGGTGGTATTCGAACGAGGAGATCGACGCGGCGATCGACGCGCCCAGGATCACGATCACCCACGACAGGTAGATCCACAGCAGAAAAATGGGGATCGCCGCCAGCGCGCCGTAGATCTGCTGGTAGGTATGCGCGCTGTGCACGAACAACCGGAAGCCCCAGCGCGCCACCTCGAACAGCACCGCGCCCAGCAGCGCGCCGATGGTGGCGTCACGGCGGCGCACACGGCGGTTGGGCACCACCGCATACAGCAGCCACAGCGTGACAAAGGTGACCACGAACGGCAGCCCGCGCAGCAGGTAGCCGCCCAGCCCCAGCTGCACCGCCGTGCCCTTGAGGATCGGCAGCGCGGTGATGTACGAGCTGACCGCCAACCCGCCCACCACCAGGATCGGCCCCAGCGTCAGCGCCGCCCAGTACAGCAGCAATCGCGACACCCAGCCGCGCGCCTGGCGCACACGCCAGATGCGGTTGAGCCGGTCCTCGATGCTCACCATCATCGAGATGGCGCTGAACAGCATCACCAGGATGCTGATGCCGGTCAGTCCACTGGCATTGGAGGCAAACACCTGCAGCGCCTCTTGCACGCTGCGCCCGGCCGCCGGCACGAAGTTGCGAAACACGAAATCCAGCACGGTATCGCGCGCGCCGGCAAACACCGGAAACACCGAGAACATCGCCAGCGCCGCCACCATCAGCGGCACCAGCGACACCAGCGTGGTGTACGACAGCGCGCCGGCGGTCTCGAAGCACTTGTCGTCCACGAAGCGCTGCCAGATGAACCGGCCGAAATTGACGTTGCGTTCGCGATTGAAGCGGATGGGCATGCGCTCTTCCATCGGTGGCGCGGCAATGGCCCGGTACACTAGCGCATTGCCCATGAACCTCCCACACCCATGAGCCACGACCTGCTGGTGCTGTACTACAGCCGCAACGGCCACACCGCCCAACTGGCGCGACTGATCGCGCGCGGCATCGAGGAGGTGCCCGGCATGCGCGCGCGCCTGCGCCAGGTGCCGCCGGTGGCGCCGGTCACCGAGACCGCGCAGCCGCCCGAGCCCGACGAGGGCGCGCCCTACGTGCAAAAGCACGACCTGCTCGACTGCGTCGGCCTGGCGCTGGGCAGCCCCACGCGCTTCGGCAACATGGCCGCGCCGCTCAAGCATTTTCTCGACTCCACCGGCGCCGAGTGGGCCAGCGGCGCGCTGGTGGGCAAGCCGGCGGCGGTGTTCACCTCCACCAGCACCATGCACGGCGGCCAGGAGTCCACCTTGCTCACCATGGCCCTGCCGCTGCTGCATCACGGCATGCTGCTGCTGGGCCTGCCGTTCACCGAGGCGGCGCTCAACCTCACCCGGACCGGCGGCACGCCCTACGGCGCCAGCCACGTGGCGGGCGCCAAGGGCGACAACGCGATCAGCGAGCACGAGCGCGAGCTGGCCCGTGCGCTGGGCCGTCGCCTGGCCGACACCGCGCGCAAGCTGGCGGTGGCCGCATGAGCGCGCTGCCCGCCGAACAGCGCCTGGGCCTGGCGGCGTGGGCCGCGCTGACCGTGCTGCAACCGGTCTGGCACGCGTGGCTGTTTCCGCCGCAGAGCATGCCGCTGGCCCTGCTGCTGGCGATCACCACCGTACCGCTGCTGCTGCCGCTGCTGGCCATCGGCAACACGCGCCGCGCGCTGCTGTGGGTCGGCATCCTCAGCCTGTTCTACTTTTGCCACGGCGTGTCCGAGGCATGGAGCGCGGCCGGCCAGCGCGCGCTGGCCGCCACCGAGATCGTGCTGACCGTGCTGCTGATCGGCCTGCTCGGCGCCGGGGTAAAGCGCAAGACGCGCTGACTCCGGCCGACCTCAGCCGGGGCGCTCCACCCGGCAGATGCGCAGGTGGCCGGAGGCGTCCTTGCCGCCGCGTCGCTGCTCCAGCCCGCTGCGCACCGGCGCGCAACCAGCCAGGCGCGCACCGGGCAGATAGCGTTGCAGCAAGGCCAGGTCGTCGCCGGCATCGTCACGCAGCAGGGCATGCACCGCACCGCGATGCGCGGCGATCCGCTCGCCCACGCGCGCATCCAGCCCAAAGCCGCGCGCCGACTGCGTGAACCAGCTCAGGCCGATGTAGCGGTTGTCCGGCGCGTGCGGCAGAAACGGGATCACGTAGGCGTTCGGCTGCCCCACCACCAGCACCAGGCTGCCACGCGCGACGGCCGGCGCGCGCACGTCGAACGCGACCTCGCCGTACGCCACATGGCCCCAGCCCGGATAGCGGCTCAAGCCCAGCAGCAGCACGAAAACAGCCGCCATCACGCCCGCCAGCCACCGGCGCGGCACGCCGTCGGCGGGCGCGGCCATCCGCAGCGCGGCCAGCAGCAACAGGCCCGACAGCAGCTCCAGCGATACCGCGTAGCGCAGGATCGAGAACAAACCCAGCCACAAGCCGTAGGCCACCGCCACGAACACCAGCAGCAGGCGAGTGGCCCGATCCAGCGCGCGTCGCCGCAGCCACGGCAGCACCGCCAGCGCCAGCACCGACAGGTAGGCCAGCGCATAGCGCGGGTCGGCAACGTTCACCTCGGTGACCAGCCGATGGCTCTTGCCCACCCAATAGAACGGATAGAACAGCCACTGCGCCAGGTTGCGCGGCATGTACTGGCGATCCGTGCCGCCCAGCGCCGGCACCCAGCTCGAATGGAACACCTGGTTGAACAGCGGAAACACCGGGTTGCCGGTCAGCGCGTACAACTGCCAGCCCCACCAGCCATAGGCCAGCACGAACCCCGCCAGCGCGCCCACGCCAAAGCCGATGGCCAGCCGCCACGCCTCGCGCCGCATGCCCAGCGCCAGCCACAGGCCCAGCACCAGCGCGGGCGGGTAGACGATCGCGGTGGGTTTGAGCCCGGCGGCGATGCCGGCGAGCAGGCCGGCCGCCAGCGCGCGCCGCCACGGCCGTGGCGACGGCGCATCGCCGCACAAGGGCAACAGCACGTACAGGCTGGACACGATGAACAGCGCCAGCGGCAGCTCGTTGAAGCTGGAGCCGGCCTGCGACACCGTCATCGTGCCGGTCACGCCGATCAGCACCGCCAGCACGTCGGCCCAGCCAAACGTGCGTGCGCCCAGCCGCGCCAGCCGCACCGCGATGCGAAACAGCATGAAAACCAGGCCGCCGTACCACAGCCCCTGCACCCCGGCCAGCACGCGCGGCGCATGCTGCAAGAGCCCCGTACCCAGCAGGTAGTACGGCACGTCCAGCAGCGGGTTGAAATAGCTCTGCAGGCCCGCCGGCGCCAGGTCCAGCGCCAGCCGCCCGTGCAGCACGGCCCAGGCGTTGTGCAGGTGGTAGTTTTTCAGGTCCCAGTTGGCATCCTGCCCGCGCAACACCGACAGCAGCGCGCCGAAGGACAGGCACGCCAGCAAGGCGCGCACACCGGAAAACGCCCGCGCATCCAGCGCCCGCATCAGCGCGGCTCGTCCGCGGCGGGCAGGCCCGGCTGGTTGAGGTAGGCCAGGTATTTCTGCTCGCGCCGGCCCAGCGTCACCGTGTCCAGCACCAGCCCGCACACCAGGAACACGCTGCCGAGCAGGCACAGCGACGCGCACAGGATCGCGGTGGGAAAACGCGGCACCAGGCCCGTGCTCAGATAGGTTTCAAGCAGCGGCAGCGACAACCCCACCGCCAGCGCCACGCACAAGGCGCAGGCCACCGAGAAAAACGCCAGCGGCCGACCGTTCTTGGCCAGCCGCACGATGGTCAGCAGGATGCGCCAGCCATCGCGCCAGGTGTTGAGCTTGCTGTGCGAACCGGCCGGCCGCGCGCCGTAGCGGCTGGGCATCTCCGCCACCGGCATGCGCAGCTCCAGCGCGTGGATGGCCAGCTCCGTCTCGGTCTCGAAACCCTGCGCATGGGCCGGAAACGACTTGACGTAGCGGCGCGACATCACCCGGTAGCCGGACAGCATGTCGGTAAACGTGCGACCGAAGATCCAGCCCACCAGGCCGGTCAGCAGGCGATTGCCCCAGGCGTGGCCGGGGCGGTACGCCTGGGCATCGTCGCTGGTGCGGCTGGCCACCACCAGGTCCAGGCGCTCGTCGCACAGGCGCTGGACCATCGCCGGCGCGTCGCCGGCATCGTAGGTGGCGTCGCCGTCCACCATCACATAGATGTCCGCGTCGATGTCGGCAAACATGCGGCGCACCACATGCCCCTTGCCCTGCAGGCGCTCCTGCCGCACTTCGGCGCCGGCCTCGCGGGCGAGGCGCGCGGTGTGGTCGGTGGAGTTGTTGTCGTACACCACGATGCGCGCCTGCGGCAGGCTGGCGGCAAACGCACGCACCACGGCGGCGATCGCCACCGCCTCGTTGAAGCACGGAATCAACACCGCCACGCGCGGCACCGGAGCTTGGGTCATGGCGTAGACGCGCCTGGCTGGAAACCCGCCCATTCTAGTGGCCGCCGCGCTCACGTTTCCCCACGGGAAAGATTTCTATACTCGCCCCCGGCCACGTGACGGGAGCACACGCATGGGATTCCTGCAGCAAGGTCCGCAACTGGCGCATCCGTACCGCAGCGACCGGCTGCTGCACGGCCTGCTCGATCGCGCCCTGCCGCCCGCCCGGCGCGCCGCGCTGGACGATGATCTCCACGCGCTGGGCGACTACGCCGTGATGGCCTGGCAACGCGCGCGCAGCACCACACCGCGCAAACCGGTGCTCACCGCGTGGGACGCGTGGGGCAACCGCGTGGACCGCATCGAGCTGACCACCGCCTGGCAGGAAGGCCCCGCGCTGACCACGCGCCACGCCGTGCTGGCCGCCGGCCACCAGGACGACGCCGAGGCGCGGCTGGGACAGTTCGCACGGGTCTACCTGTACCACCTGGCCAGCGAGTTCTACACCTGCCCGCTGGCGATGACCGACGGCGCCGCCACCGCGCTCAAGGCCAGCGGCAACCACGAGCTGATGGCGCGCGCGCTGCCGCACTTTCTCAGTCGCGATCCCGCGCAGCTGTGGCTGAGCGGGCAATGGATGACCGAAACCATCGGCGGCTCCGACGTCAGCCACAGCGAAACCGTGGCGCGGCGCGACGCCGACGGCCAATGGCGGCTGCACGGGCGCAAGTGGTTCAGCTCGGCCGTGGTCGGCGAGGCCGCGCTGGCGCTGGCGCGTCCCGAGGGCGCCGGCGACGGCAATGCGGCGCTGGCCCTGTTCTACGTGGAAACGATGGACGGCACGCGACGCCACCCCGCCCTCGTCATCGACCGCCTGAAAGACAAGCTCGGCACGCACGAGCTGCCCACCGCCGAAATCCACCTCGACGGCCTGCCCGCCTGGCCCGTGGGCGAGCTGGCCCACGGCGTGCGCCAGGTGGCGCCGATGCTCAACGTCACCCGCACGTGGAACGCGATCTGCGCCGTGGCCAGCATGGCGCGGGCCATCGCGCTGGCCCGCGACTACGCCACGCGGCGACAGGCGTTTGGCCGTCCATTGATCGAGCAGCCACTGCACGCCCACACCCTGGCCGACATGCAGGCCGAGTTCGAGGGCGCGTTCGCGCTGGCATTCGAGGTGGCGCACACGCTGGGCCGCGTCGAGCACGGCGCCGCGCACGACGCGCCGCTGCTGCGCCTGCTCACGCCGCTGGCCAAACTGTGGACCGGCAAGCTGGCGGTGACGATCTGCGCCGAGGCGCTGGAATGCTTCGGCGGCGCCGGCTACATCGAGGACACCGGCCTGCCGCAACTGCTGCGCGACGCGCAGGTGTACGCCATCTGGGAGGGCACCACCAACGTGCTGTCGCTGGACTGCCTGCGCGTGCTCTCCAGCGACGGCCTGGCGCCGCTGCGCCAGGCCATCGACCTTTGGCTGGCCGATGCCGACGCCGACACACGCGCCCTCGTCACCCGCACGCTGGACCGCGCCGCCGCCCGCCTCGACCACCCCCGCCGCGACACCCTGGAAGCCGGCGCCCGCCACCTGTCCACCACCCTCGCCCGCTGCACCGCCGCCGCCTTGCTCGCCCGCCAAGCCGCCTGGTCAACCCGCACCGGCGACCACCGCCCCAGCGCCGCCCTGCAACGCTTCATGCACCACGGCCTGGACCGGCTGGCGCCTGTCGATACCGACAACACCGCCACCCTGCTCACGTAGGAGCCCGCTCGCGGGCGATGCTCTTGCGAGATTCGGGATTCGAGAGTTGCAAGAACAAGAGCAAGAGCATCGCCCGCGAGCGGGCTCCTACGGGGGGCGCGTCAATCATGATCTTGTTGCCGCGACGGGCGGCACGGCAGCGGCGCGCAGCGCAGGGCCGAGGACGGCCAGCTGGCCCAGCACCAGCATCAACAGCGCACCGAGCGGCAGGTAGCGCCATGGCAGGTGCGCCAGCTCGTAGTGGCGCATCAACAGGCGGTTGCCCAGCACGGCCAGCAGCATGCCGAGCACGGCGCCCGAGCCGGCGACCAGGGCATTCTCGATCAGGAAATAGCGCAGGATATGCGCGCGCCGCGCGCCCAGTGCGCGGCGGATGCCGATCTGGCGGGTGCGTTTCTGCACCCAGAAACCGGTCAGTCCCATGATGCCGATCACGGTGACGACCACCACCGTCACCGTCACCACCGCAAAAAGCCACAACGCCGCGCGATGACTCTTGAACGCGTTTGCCCGGCGCTCGGCGTAGGAGCTGATCCGCGGTATCACGTCCGCCTTCATGGTGGGGCCGAACTCGCGCTTGATTGCCTCGGCCACCCGCGTGCGCGTGGCCTCGCTGATCGGCGGATCGACGCGCACGGCGAAACTCAACAATGAGGTGCTGCCGATGCGGCGGGCCAGCAGCACCGTGTTGTCGGAGCGGCCGTCGATGGCGAGGCTCAACTGGTTGCGCAGCAAATGCCGCACGATGCCGACCACGCGGTAACCGTGGTCATCGGCGTCACCGGGATCGGTCAGCACCTTTCCCAGCGCCCGCCCGTCGTCGAACAACTGCTCGGCCAGCGCACGGGTAATGATGACCGGCTGCGGCGCGCCCGCATCCCATGGCGCGTTGCCCACGCCGCCCATGCCGAAATCGCGGTATTCCTCGGGCAGAAAATCGCGCCCGGCCACCAGTTGCAGGCCCAGGGTTTTCACCAGGCCCGCGCCAAGGTAGCCGTTGACGCCCACCTTGGCGCCGTTGCCGCCCTGCAAGGCCATGTCCATCAGCGCACCTGACACCATCGGCAGGCCGAACGCCGCCGAGGCATCGCGAACACCGGGCACCTGGCGCAAGGCCTGCTCGCCACGACGCACGTCGGCGGCGCTCCATGGATGCTGGCGCGGCGTCATCTGGTCGATCAGGATCAACTCGTCGCCGGCAATGCCGCTGGGCGCCAGCATGGGCGCCAGTTGCTGCTGGACCATGAACAACACGTTGCTCAGGATCGCGCAGGCCAGCGCCACCTGCAGCGCGACCAGGATCGGCATCAGGCTGTGCCGGCGAAGCGTGGACAAAAGCATGCGCAGCGACATGATCGGATCTCCTCAGGCGCTCTTGACCTGCAAGCCGGGCTCCACCCGGGACGCGCGCCAGGCCGGCAACACGCCCACCAGCACACCCACCACCAGCGCCAGCACGAACAGGGCGCCGAACATGGCCGGGTCCAGGCGCGCCATGTCGGTAAACCCCTGCTCCTGCATGCGCAGCACCCACAACCCCAGCAAAACCAGCGGCAGGGCCAGCACGCCGCCGACCACGCAGACCAGTGTGGCCTCCAGCACATGCTGCGCAAACACCGCGCCACGCGAGGCGCCCAGCGCGCGCCGAATGCCGGTTTCGGCACTGCGGCGCAGGAACTTGGCGGTCAGCAGGCCCGCGACGTTGACCATGCACAACAACAGGAAGGAGGCGGCCAACCACACGTTCAGGCGTACGTTGTCGGGCACCGCGTTCTGCCGCGTCAGCCAACCGGCCACGCTGAACAGTTGCGCCTTTTGCCTGGTGCGGCCGTCGAGCGGCTGCTGCTCGGCGTAGTGGTCGAGGTAGTGGCGGTAGTCGGCCACCTCGCGCGGCGTATCCAGCCGCACCCAGTAGGCCAGCCATTCACAGCGCGCCACGTCGACGTCGAACAGGGCGCGTGATGCCTTGTCCGCCGCCTCGTCGCAACGGTCCCAGCCGCCCGGCTTCAGGCCGGCATCCAGGGCCGCCGTGTAGGGCACAAACACCCGCTCGGCCTCGGTGTCACTGAACGCCCAGCGATCCAGTCCGTAGAAATGCGGTTGCGGCGCGAAGCGGGCGCTGACGCCGATCACCCGAAACACAGCCTTGTCGAGCCGGATGCTGCGCCCCACGGCGTCAACGGTGCCAAACAACTTGCGCGCAAGATCCACGTCGATGACCGCCACCGGCGAGTGGGCCTCGTCCTCCGCCGCGCTCCAGCTTCGCCCGTGGCGCAGCGCCAGCCCGAACAGCGGCGCAAACTCGCTGGTGGTGCCCAGCAGCGACTGGTCCGGCTGCACGTGGTCGCCATCGGCCGTGCCCACACTGGCATCCAGCCCGGCCAGGGCCACCTGTTGCACGGCGCGGTGCGCCCGCAGCAACGCCTGCGCATCATCCATCCTGATGCGAAAGTAGTTTTCCGGCGTCACGCCATTGAGCGAGTCATAGTCGCTCGGCTTCGCCTGCACCGTATCCACCCAGGCCAGATACAGATGCGGGCTGCGCCCCGGCAACGGGTCGGCCGTGAGCATGTGCAGCAAGGTGAGCGTGGTCATGCACGCCGCCAAGCCCAACGCCACCGTGGTGATCGCCAGTGACGTGCTCCACGGGGAGCGGCGCAGGCCACGCAGGGCCAGTTCAAGGCTGTATCGCATCACGGCTCCCTCCCTTTTGCCCGGCACCATGCCGCCCTCTCGCGTCAATCATGATCTTGTTGCCGCGTGCCCCGTCGCAACGCATCCCCCGCCTATCGCACCACCTCATCCGGCGCGATGTCGCCGGCCTCGCGGGCGAACGGCAGTGCGTCGGTGACCAGGTGCATCAGGAAGCGGCCGGGTTGTTCCTGCATCGGCATGTGGGCGGAATCGGCGAACAGCACCATCCGCTTCGACGGTGCGTGCACGTGCTCGAACCACTGCTCGGCCAGTTCGTGCGAGGTGGTCTGGTCGTGCTGGCCGACGAACAGGATCACCGGGCAATGGAACTCCGTGACATCGTCCAGATCCAGGTCGATCAGCGGCTGCAGCAGGTGATCGAGGGTGAACAGGCTGCCCTTGCCGATCGCGTCGATCTCGCGCTGGTCATAGTCCGGCGACAGCCCCCAAGCGTCGGCGTACCAGGAGAAATCGTGGCGACCGTAGGCCACGCCGCCGTACCAGGTTTCCCACTTGCTGCGCGTGGCCATGCGCGCCAGCGTCAACGGTTCATCACCCGGATACGGCTGCAACGCCTGCAGCTCGCGCACGGCCTCTTCGTTGTGGTCGGCCCGCGCCTCACGCAGGGCGAAATCGAAACCTAGCGCCTCGTTGCGGCGCATGTTCACCACCTGCCCCACGCCGATGTAGGCGTGCAACCAGTCCGGATGCTGCCGCGCCAGTCGCGTGCCCAGCACCGTGCCCCAGGAGTGACCGAGCACGAAGATCTTCTGCTTGCCGTAGTGCGCGCGCAGGTACTGCACCACCTGCTCCGCATCGCGGGTCATGTCATCGACGTTCATGCCCGGCGCCATCTGCGCCTCGCTGTTGGCCGCATAGGTCTTGCCGGCGCCGCGCTGGTCCCACTGCACCACGGTGAAATAGTCCTCCCACGGCGTCTGGAAGGTGTAGCTGACCGGCATCACCACCGAGGCCGGGCCGCCATGAATGAACAGCAGGATCGGGTTGCGCCGGTCATGCCCGCGAATCGACAGCCACTGGTCGATGCCGCCGATGCGCAGCTTGATGCGCTCGTCCACGCCATTGGGCGACACGATGCGGCGGCTGTTGTCCAGGATCTTCGCCACCTCGTAGCGCGTCATCGTGCGTTCGCCGGTGCCGGCCGCCATCGCCATCGTCGTGGCAAAGCCCGCCGCAGCGAGCACAAACACGGTTCGAATCAATGTCATGGAAAGTCCTTGCACGTGGCATCAGAGGGAAATGGAGAGGGGCGAGCAGTGAGTGCAGAAGAATCAGGAGTGAGAGAAAAGCCGCCTTTGCCCACTTCTCGCTCCTGTGCACCCACTCCCCGCTTCATGATCGTGTCGCCACAACGGGCGGCACGGCGGCCGCGCGCAGCGCCGGCCCCAGTACCGACAACTGGCCCAGCAGCCACAGCGCCAACGCCCCGATCGGCAGGTAGTACAGCGGCAGGTGCGGCAGCTCGTAGAACGTCATCAGCAGCGCGTTGAGCACGTAGGCCAGCAGCATGCCGAGCGCGATGCCGAGCGTGACGATGAGAAAGTTCTCGGTCTGGAAGTAACGCAGGATGTCCCCGCGCGTGGCGCCGATGGCGCGACGGATGCCGATCTGCTTGCGCCGCTGCGCCACCCAGAAGCTGGCGAGGCCGACGATGCCCAGCGCGGTGACGCCCAGCAATGCGGCGATCACGCCCACCAGGATGCCTGCCATGGCGCGGTCGGCCTGGAAGAAGCGCGTGCGTAGCGCAGGCAAGGTGTCGCTCTGCGAATGATCGAACACCGCATCGGGAGCCGCCTTGGCCAACACGGCCTTGGCATCGACCATCACGCGATCCAGCGCCTGCGGATCGGCGCGGACCAGGTAGCCGCCGGCAAGATGCGGCCCCGGCAGCGCGGGCACGAACACGGTCCATTGCGCGCCGCGCTCACCCTCCTCGTCGTATTGCTGCACCGAGAGGTTGGCCACCACGCCGATCACGCGGAACTGGTTCTGCCCCGTCCAGAACGTCTTGCCGAGCGCATCGGCACCGGGCCACAGACGCTCGGCGAAGGTGCGCGTGATCAGCACGTTCGAGCTGGCCGGCAGATAGCCCTCCCGTATCGGCTGGTAATCCTCCGCCGCCGGCATGCGGCCGGCGACCAGGGTGAGCCCGAGCGCCTCCGGCGTACCCGGGTCGCCGAGATAGATCTCGGGAACGCCGCGAAACTGCTCGCCCGCCTGATCCAGGGTGACGCCAAAGGCGCCGGCCATCGGCCCGAACGGCACCGAGTTGATGACGCGCACGGCCTGCACGCCGGGGATGGCGCCCAGGCTGTGCAACACCCGCGCATTGAGATCGTCGGCACGCGCCGGGTCAAAGCCTTCGAGCTGGATGAACCCGAGCGAGGATTCGTCCACGCCACTGACGATCCGCATCGCCGACAGGCGGCTGGCGATCATGAACACCGCGTTGCACAACACCGCGCAGGCCAGGGCGATCTCCAGCGCGATGAGCACCGTCGCCAGCCGATGTTTCTTCAACGCCATGAGGACAGGTTTGATCTGCATGGTGCGCTCCCTCACAAGGTCTTCAGCTGCAGCGCCGGCGCCACGCGGCTGGCACGCAGCGCCGGCAAGGCGCCGGCGACCACGCTCACCGCCACCGCCAGCACGAAAGTGACCACAAACATGCCGCCATCCAGATGCGCCAGGTCGGCATACGGCGCGGGCTGGCGCCGCACCAGCCACAGGCCGAGCAGGCTGAGCAGCCAGCCGCCCACGCCACCGATGAGGCCGATCAGCGCCGCCTCGGTCAGGCATTGCGCAAACACCGCGCGCCGCGAGGCGCCCAACGCACGGCGCACGCCGAACTCGCCGGCGCGGCGCAGGAACTTGGCCAGCAGCAGGCCCACCGTGTTGAACAGGCAGATGCCGAGAAAGGCGAACGCCAGCCAGGCCTGCAACTTCACGCTGCGCGGAATGGCGTGGTTGAAATCCAGCCAGCCCATCAAGTCGCGCAGGCGCGTCTCGCTGTAGTTGAAGCGCCCCGCGGCCTTCTGCTGCTGCGCGTAGTGGTCGAGAAAGTCGCGGTACGCGGCCACCTTGACCGCGCTCCCCAGCTCCACCCACAGGCCGATCCAGTTGCAGGAGGCGTCTTGCAGATGACCGGGCGTGGCCGGCGCCTCCCAGCAGTTGAACTGCTGGAACGCGCCGTCGTTGATCTCCAGCGCGCTGCGAAACGGCACAAACACATCCTCCGGCTTGCCGAAATAGCCGGCGGTATCGCCATTGGCAAAGCGCCCGCCGACCACGGTGTAGAACTGCGGCGTCGGCCGCCACGGCTTGAGCACGCCGACGATGCGCACATCGCTGTCCCTGAGGTGCAGGGTGCGGCCCACGCTGTTGCCGCCACCAAAGAGCCGGTCGTTGAGGTCGGCGGAGATCACCGCCACCCGCGCGCGCTGCGCGTCGTCCTGCGCCGTCCACGCGCTGCCGTACTGGAACGGCACCGCAAACATGGGAAAGAAATCCGCCGTCGTGCCCAGCATGGTGAGCATCAGCGCCGGCACGTTCATGTCGGACGCGGCCACCTTGAGCTGGCTGTCCACGATCAACGCCTGCCGATCCGCGCGCTGCGCCTCCCACAGGTCCGTCGCGGAGCGGTAATCGAGCATGTCCGGCGGCTCACGGTGACTGCCGCCGCGTGGACCGGGGTCCGCGTCCACCTGCGCGTAGAACAGGTGCGCACTGTGCCCCGGCAACGGATCGCCGGAAAGCAGGTGCATCACCGTCAACGTGGTCATGCTCGCGCCGATGCCCACCGCGATGGCCAGCACCATCAGCGCGGTCAGCACCTTGTTGCGCCTGAGGCTGCGCAGGGCGAGGTCGAGGTAATAGGCAAACATCTGCAAGTCCTTGGGAATTTCCAGCACCTGGAATCAGAAGCGAGTGAAGAGGAGTGAGAAGTGAGTAAAAGCGGCTTTTCTCTCGCTTCTCACTCCTCTCCACTCACTCCTCGCTTCACGCCCTAGTTGCCACGACCGGCGGCACGTTGGACGCGCGCCGCGCGGGCACGAACACGGCGCCCTGGCCGATCGCCAGCATCGCCAGCACGCCGGTGAGCAGGTACGGCAGCGGCAGGCGGGTCATCTCGTAGTGGCTCATCAGCCACTGGTTGAGGCCCACCGCCAGCGCGACGCCGATCAGCACGCCGCTGCCGGCGATCAGCAGGTTCTCGATCTGGAAGTAGCGCAGGATGTCCGCCTTGCGCGCGCCCAGTGCGCGGCGCACGCCGATCTGCCGGTGGCGCTGGCCCACCCAGAAACTGGTCAGGCCCACGATGCCGGCGGCGGTGACGCACAGCAGGATCAGGCACACCACGCCCATCAGCACGGCCATGCCGCGGTCGGCGCGATAGGCCTGGGCGCGGATGTCGGCAAACGCGTCCACGCTGTCGTCGTCCAGCACGCGCATCGGGTTGACCTTGTAGAGCGCGGGCGCCGCCGCGTGCATCGCCGCGGCCAGGCGACCGGGCCGGGCGCGCACCAGGTAGCGCGAGAAATTGGTGTTGAGCCGGGTGGGAATGAGGGTGGAGTTCCACGCCACCTCGTCGCCGCCACCGGCATACGGCACCTGCAGGCGCTCGATCACGCCCACCACGGTGACCGGCTTGGTGCCGCCGTTGAGGTAGACGCGCTTGCCCACTGCGCCGTCGGGATGCAGCTTGTCGGCCAGCGCCTTGGTGAGGATCACGATGTCCGGCTCGCGCTGGTCACGAAAGCCCTGGTGCTGCACGTCGCCCGCGTTGAACCCGCGCCCGGCCAGCAGCCGCACGCCCAGCGTGGCCAGCATGTCCTGGTCGCCGAAGTAGTAGGTGGTGCGGGTGATGCCCTTGCCGCCGATGCGGGTGTCGCCGGGCTTGCTGGCGATGGCGCCGTTCCACGACGACTCCAGCAGCGGCACCGAGTTGGTGGGCGTCACCGAGGCCACGTCGGGCAGCGCGCGCAGCGCCGCCAGGTCTTCCTGCTGCATGGCGTCGAGCATGTCCACCGCACCGGGCGTGTCCTCGGCCGGCGCGCCCACCCATTGCTGGGTCACCAGAAACAGGTCGCTCTCGTCGAGGCCGGTGGGCCGGTTCACCCGCTCGATGCGCTGGCCGATGATGAAAACGGCATTGCACACGATCGCCAGGGTCAGCGCGATCTGCAACGCGATCAGCACCACACCGGCCTTGTGCTTGCGCAGCGCGGCGAGGATGGGAGGGAGGGTCATCGCTGTAATTCCTTGCGCTGTGGTTGGTCACCCCGGCGAACGCCGGGATCCAGGGCCTGGGTACGGGAAGGCGGACGTCGCCGGCTCCCGGCTCTCGCCGGCATGGCGAGCGGAAACAACCGGATGTGTGCAGCGGGAAACGTCATGGCGCCGCCCATTAGTTCGACTTCAATTGCCAGGCCGGCTGCACGCGCGAGGCGCGAAAGGTGGGGTACAGCCCGGCCAGCAGCGTGGCGACCACCGCCACCAGCAACGAGAGCGCCAGCAGCGACACGTCCACCCGCGCCAGCGTGGAAATGCTGGCGGGCAGCACCAGGCCCACGCTGGCCACGCCCACGCCGGTAAGCAGCAGGCCCAGCACGCCGCCGGCCGCGCCGACCATGCCCGCCTCGGTGAGAAACTGCAGGTAGATGGCCTTGCGCGGCGCACCCAGCGCGCGGCGTACGCCGATCTCGCCGGCGCGGCGCAGGAACTTGGCCAGCAACAGGCCCACCGTGTTGACCAGGCACACCAGCAGCAGGCCCAGCGCCACCAGCAGCGACACCTTGGTGTCGCGCGGCACCACGTGCTCGTGCTCCAGGAAATCGGGCAGGTTGCGCAGGCGGTTGTTGGGCGCCCAGCCGAAGCGGCCGGCCTGTTGCTGGTTGCGCGCGTAGCCGTCCAGGTATTGCCGGTACGCGGTCACCGCCGCCGCGTCATCCAGCTCCACCATGTAGGCGATCCACACGCAACTGGAGTGCTGCAGGCCGACAAAGCCCGACTCCTTCGGCGTCTCGCTGCAGTTGGTGTTGCCGTTGTTGGGAATGCCCATGGCGATGGCGCGGTCGAACGGCAGGAATACGTCCTCGGCGCTGTCGCTGAAGCCGCCGGTATTGCTCACGTCGAAGTAGCGCGGCTGCGGGTCCCAGTGGTCGAGCACGCCCACCACGCGGTAGTCGTGGCCCTCGATGTTCAACGTGCGGCCCACGCTGTCGCCGGCGCCGAACAGCTTTTCGCTGAGCTTGCCGCTGATCACCGCCACCGCCGCGCGCTCGGCGTCATCCTGCGCGCTCCAGCCGCCGCCGTAGCGAAACGGCACGTCGAGCATCGGGAAAAACTCGCTGTAGACCGCGTGGCCGTTGACGTTGAGCGGATGCTTGCCGGGCGTCGAGGGCACCACCGACGGCGCGATCTGGTACATCGCCGACTGCCGCCGCGCGCGGTGGTCGCGCATCAAGGCCATGGCGTCGATGTAGCCCATGGCGGTGGACGGCTCGCCATCGTCGTTGCGGTTCTTCGGCCCCCACGCGTCGATCTGCGGCACGAACAGCTGCGCGGATTTCCACGGTATGGGATCGCCCGACACGGCGCGAAACACCGACCAGGTGGTCATCGACGCGGCCACGCCAAAGCCGATGGCCAGCACCATCAAGGCCGTGAGGCCGGGGCTGCGCTTGAGGCTGCGCAGGGCCAGTTCGAGGTAGTAGCCGAACATTTGGTGCATCTCCTCCGTGGACTCCCCTCTCCCGCAAGCGGGAAAGACCATGCCTTGCTCCCCTCTCCCGCCTGCAAGAGAGGCCACGCCCTGCTCCCCTCTCCCGCAAGCGGGAGAGGCCACGCCTTGCTCCCCTCTCCCGCTTGCGGGAGAGGGGCCGGGGGAGAGGGCACGGCCAGCGCGAAACGCCACACTCCGCCCGCACCCTCTCCCGCCCTGCCGGGCACCCTCTCCCGCAAGCGGGAGAGGGAAAAGCCCCATACGCTGCGCATCGCCTCCAAAGGCCATGCCCTGCGCCCCTCTCCCGCAAGCGGGAGAGGCCATGCCTTGCTCTCCTCTCCCGCAACCGGGAGAGGCCACGCCTTGCTCCCCTCTCCCGCTTGCGGGAGAGGGGCCGGGGGAGAGGGCACGGCCAGCGCGAAACGCCACACTCCGCCCGCACCCTCTCCCGCCCTGCCGGGCACCCTCTCCCGCAAGCGGGAGAGGGAAAAGCCCCATACGCTGCGCATCGCCTCCAAAGGCCATGCCCTGCGCCCCTCTCCCGCAAGCGGGAGAGGCCATGCCTTGCTCTCCTCTCCCGCAACCGGGAGAGGCCACGCCTTGCTCCCCTCTCCCGCTTGCGGGAGAGGGGCCGGGGGAGAGGGCACGGCCAGCGCGAAACGCCACGCTCCGCCCGCACCCTCTCCCGCCCTGCCGGGCACCCTCTCCCGCAAGCGGGAGAGGGGAAACCCATACGCTGCGCATCGCCTCCAAAGGCCATGCCCTGCGCCCCTCTCCCGCAAGCGGGAGAGGGAAAAACCTCATACGCTGCGCGTCGCCTCCACCGGTGGCACGTGCGAGGCGCGGCGCGCCGGTGCCCAGGTGGCGCCCTGCCCCAGCAACAGCAGCACGATCACGCCGATGCCCACGTAGGCCATCGACATGCGCGTCATGTCGAAATGCATCACCGTCCACAGGTTGAACACCACCGCCAGCACCGTGCCCAGCACCACGCCGGCCGTGCTGATCAACAGGTTTTCGGTGAGGAAATACGCCAGGATGTCGCGCCGCGTGGCGCCCAGCGCGCGGCGCACGCCGATCTGCCGGCGCCGCTGCCCGACCCAGAAACTGGTCAGCCCCACGATGCCGGCGGCGGTGATCGCCAGCAGCACCACGCTGATGATGCCCATCAGGATCGCCATGCCGCGGTCGCGGTCGAACACCTTGCGGCGGATGGTGGCGTAGTCCTGGATGCCGTCGCCGGGGTCGATGACGCGCAGGCGGCTCTGCGCGTACAGCGCGGCGGGCGCCTCGCGCATGGCGTCCGCAAGCTGGCCCGGCCGGGCGCGCACGATGTAGCGGGTGCCGCGCGCATCGGCCGAGCGCAGCGGCCAGATCAGCGCCTGGCCGGCATAGGTATTGCTCCACGGGTCCACGCCTTGCCGGTGCAGCGGATCGACGATGCCGACGATGGTGCTGGGCGTGGCGCTCATCGCATAGAAACGCTTGCCCAACGCGTCGCCCTCGGGAAACAGGCGGTCGGCCAGCGCCTTGCCCACGATCACCGTGGACGGGGTGACGGCCTGCTGGGTACCCATCACCATCACCTCGTCCGGGTGGAAATTGCGGCCGGCGACCAGGCGCAGGCCCAGCGTGTCGATGAAGTGCTCGTCACCGGTGTAGACCGCCGCGTCCGTGGTCGGCTGCACCTGGTCGGGCATCATGGTGACGAAGTTGTCCCAGCCGCCGCCCTGCAGCGGATAGCCGGTGGCGGGCGTGGCGTCGCGCACGGCAGGCAGTTGGCGCAGGGCGATCAGGTCGGCGCGCACCTGCGCATCGACCTGGGCCGTGGTGCGGCCCGTGTCGGCCCATGCGTTGGTGATGACAAACACGTTGGCCTCGTCCACGCCGCTGACCGAGGCCAAGTTGGCCAGCCGCTGGTGGATGATGAACAGCGCGTTGCACACGATCGCCAGGGTCAGCGCGATCTGCAGCGCGATCAGCGCGGTGCCGGCCTTGTGCCGGCGCAGCGCGGTGAGGATGGGCCTGATGTGGATGCTCATGGCGCCTCAGCTCGACTTCAATTGCCAGGCCGGCTGCACGTGCGCCGCACGCCATGCCGGGTAGAACGCCGCCAGCACGGTGGCGACCACGGCCACGGCAAACGTCACGCCCACCAGCGAAAGATCCAGCCGCGCCAGTCGCGCGATCTCCGGCTGAAACAAAATGCCCACCCCCGACACGCCCACCGCCGTCAGCAGCAGGCCCAGCACGCCACCGGCCAGGCCCACCGCGCCGGCCTCGACCAGGTATTGCGCGTAGATGTGCCCGCGCGTGGCGCCCAGCGCGCGGCGCACGCCGATCTCGCCGGCGCGGCGCATGAACTTGGCCAGCAGCAAGCCGATGGTGTTGACGATGCAGATCAGGAAAAAGCCCAACGCCACCGCCAGCGCGATGCGGCTCTCCGGCGGCACCACCTGCTCGGCATCCAGCCACTGCACCACGTCGCGCAGGCGCACGTTGGCGGCCCAGTCGAAGCGGCCGGCGCGCTGCTGCTCGGCGGCGTAATGGGCGAGAAAATCGCGATAGGCGGCGACCTCGGCGGGGCTGTCCAGCTCCACCCACGGCGTGATCCACACGCAATTGCTCTGCAGGTAGCCCTGCCAGCTGGTGTAGTCGAGCGAGCCGCGACAACTGTTGCGGCCGGCCGTGCGCATCCCCAGGTCCAGCGCGCGGTTGAACACCATGTAGATGTCCGGCTCGTCGGCAAAGCCGCTGGTGCTGAACAGGTCGTAGAAGCGCGGGCGCGGGTTCCAGTGGCTGGTGACGCCCACCACGTGATAGTCGTGCCCGCCCATGGTGAGCGTGCGCCCCACGCTGTCGGCACCGCCAAACAGCTTTTGGTTGAACTCGCCGCTGAGCACCACGCTGCCGGCCCGCGCGTCGTCGTCTTGCGCGCTCCAGCCGCCGCCGTGGCGGAACGGCACCTCGAACATGGTGAAGAAGTCGGCGGTGACGGCGTAGCCGCCGGCCTGCAGCGGCAGGTCGCGGCGACCATCCGGCATCACCGCCAGGCTCACCGGATACAGCAGCGTCTGGCGCCTCGCCTTGTGCGCGCGCATCAACGCCTCCGCGTCGAGATAGCCCAGCGCCTCGGCCGGCTCGCCCTGCAGGTTTTGCCTGGGCCCCCAGGCGTCGATCTGCGGCGTGAACAGCTGCGCCGACTTGTCCGGTATCGGATTGCCCGACACGGCGCGGAACACCGCGTAGGTGATCATCGACGCGGCCACGCCAAAACCGATCGCCATCACCATCAGCACGGTGAGCGCGGGGTTGCGCCGCAGGCTGCGCAGGCCGAGTTGGAGGTAGTAGGCGAGCATGATCGATATCCGGGGATGGGGCATAGGCAACGGGAAAGCGGCGGCCCCGCGAGCTTGTGCGCTTGACGAATCCCTGTTCCCTTCTCCCTCTTCAGCCCCGCGCCTCGTCGCGCACGGCGTGGAAGCGCGGATCCTCGGACAGCTCCACCACCTGGCCGTCGATGATGTGCACGTTGCGCTGGGCGCGCATGGCCAGCTCGGGGTCGTGGGTGACCATGACGATGGTCGCGCCCTCGCGGTGGATGTCCTCCAGCAGCTCCATCACACCGCGGGCCATCTGCGTATCGAGGTTGCCGGTCGGTTCGTCCGCCAGCAGCAGGCGCGGGCTGCCGGCCAGCGCGCGGGCGATCGCCACGCGCTGCTGCTGGCCGCCGGAAAGCTCGGCCGGGTAGTGCCGGGCGCGCGAGGCCAGGCCCACGCGCTCCAGCGCGTCCATGATGCGCTGCTTGCGCTCGGCCGCCTTCATGCCGCGATAGCGCAGCGGCACCTCGATGTTGTCGAACACGTTGAGGTCGGGGATCAGGTTGAACGCCTGGAAGATGAAGCCGATCTTCTCGTTGCGGATCTTCGAGCGGGCGTTGTCGTCGAGGTTGCTCACCTCGATCCCGTCCAGGTGGTACTGCCCGCCACTGAACGTCTCCAGCAGGCCGGCAATGGTGAGAAACGTGGTCTTGCCCGAACCGGACGGCCCGGTCACCGCCACGAACTCGCCCTCCTTCACGTCGATGTTGAAATCACGCAACGCATAGGTCTCCACCACTTCGGTGCGGTAGACCTTGGACAGGTGGGTCATTTTCAGCATGGGGTGTCATCCCTCAGTGGTGTGGTTGTCTGGCTCCTCCCCTGCGAGCAGGGGAGGGAGAAAATCGTCAGTTGCTGATCGCCACCGTATCGGCGCTCTTGAAGCTGTCGGTGCCGGAGATCACGATGCGGTCGCCCTCCTTCAGGCCATCGAGGATCTCCACCTTGTCGATGCTGGAGGCGCCCACGCGGATCGGTGTTTTCCTGGCCAGGCCGTCGCGCACCACGTAGGCGTAGCTGCCGCCGAATTCGTCCACGAACGAGCCGCGCTGCACGGTCAGCACGTTGTCGCGCTTGTCCAGCAGCACGCGCACCGACAGGCGCTGGTTTTGCCGCAGTTGCTTGGGCGTGTCGCCCGCGAAGCGCAGCCGCGCGGCCACCTGGCCGTTGACCACCTCGGGCGAGATCGCGCTGACCAGGCCTTTCCAGACGTGGCCGTTGCCGCTGATCTCGCCGGCCATGCCGATGCCCAGGTCGCGGGCAAAGCTTTCCGGCACCTGCATCTCCACCTGCAGCGCGGACAGGTCGATCACGCTGAGCAGTTGCGCGTCCTTGGCCACGGTGGCGCGCTCGGCGATGAACAGCTGACCGACCTGGCCGTCCACCGGCGATTTCACGTCGAGGTCGTCGACCTGGCGTTGCAGGTCTTTCACCAGCAGCAACTGCCGCTCGTGCGCCAGCTTCTTGGCCTGGATGTCGAAGTTGAGGCTGGCGTTGTCCATGCCCAGGTCGGCCTGCGCGTGCTGCAGGGTGATCTGCGCCTTGTTCAGCGCGTCCTTGGCGCGATCCACGTCCATGCCCGGCACGGCGCCCTTGTCGAAGGCCTTTTCGTTGCGGTCCAGGTCGCGCCGGGCAGCCTGCGCGTCGATGCGGGCGTTGTCGTAGGCCTTTTGCAACTCGCCGCGCTGCTTGCGCGCGTCGATCTTGGCGCGCTCGTACTCCACCGCCATCGCGTCGGCGTTGCTCTGCTCCTGCGCCAGCTTGTTGGTGAGCTCGGGGCTGACGATGGTGGCCAGCACCTGGCCCTGCTTCACCGTGTCGCCGGCGTGCACCTGCAAGGTCACCGCACCGCCGGAGGTGGCGTACAGCGTGGGGCTGACCGCCGCCACCACCTTGCCCTCGGCCGCGATGTCGCGCACGAACGCGCCGCGCTCCACGGTGGCAAATGCCAGCCGCGAACTGCTCACCGACGCGGATGCGGAAAACAGGCGCGCGATGCCCGGCGCCAGCCAGGCCAGCAACGCCACCGCCACCACGGCGCCGCCAAGCAGCAGCCATCGGCGCCGGCGGTTCGGCGTCACGTCGACCAGGCGGTCTTGCGCGGAGGTGTCACGGATCATCTTGCCCTTCCCGACCGCGGACAGCGCGGTTGCGGGGACAGGGCTGCAAGCGGTGTGCCACCGCAAAAGGCCGCTTGTATTCCAGCCAAATCAACGACCTGGCTGTTTCCTGCGTGACAGGCCGAGTGTCCGCGGACAACGGCGCGGACAGGCGGACAGTCCGACGCGGGCCCGCCCGCCTGCGGCGAGGCAAGCCGGCGGCCGCGCGGATGAGGGCGCTCTTTGCCGCCCCTCGCCCCAAGCCTTCACTGCAGCGGCAATGCCTCTTCGCGCGCAACCTGCCCTGCCAGCCGCTGCCCCACCGTTGAGGCCGCCGGCGCGGGACGCGCGACGAACACCTGCCAGCAAGCCAGCACCCGCCGCTCGAAACAGCACAAGCGCGCACTGGCCGGCTGAAAGCGCCGCGAGGCATGCCAGCCGAGCGGCGGCTCCACGCACTCGCCCGCCGCCAGCAGCCGGTCCCAGGCGAGGTAGTCGGTGTCCGGCAGCAGGTGCACGCGCGCCTGCACCACGCCGCGCGCGTCCACGCACTCGATCCATTCGCGCGGGCCGTCGGTGGTCACCTCGCCCGCCTCGGCCAGCCAGTGCGTGCGCAGCAGCGGCTCCAGCTCGCGGGCGCCGAGCAGGCAGCCGGGCGGCGGATCGATGCCCACGCTTGCGCCGGGCAGGTACAGCACCTCGCCCAGGGCCGGCAGGTGGCCCAGCAAGGCAAGCGGCGCCAGGCGCCGCCAGCGTCGGGTGACGGTGACGGGCGCGGCGGCGGGATGCGGAAGGACGGAAAAAGGACGGCCGGACATGGATCACCTCGACGGGCGGCCCGGCTGGCGCATGCGCTGGCTGAGGCGGTGGAAAAGGCGCGCGTGCGCTACTTGGTAAGGATGAGCTTGTCGTTGCGCGTGAGGCGCAGGTGGTACTCGTTGCCCTGGTGCTGGATCACCAGCTCGCGCGCACCGGCCAGCAGCGCCAGGCTGCTGACACGGCGTTGCGGACCGGCCAGCGTGCGCGACGGACGGTGGCGCGATTCGGCGGCGGCAGTGGCGGGAAGGGACAGCAGCGGTGACGGGGACGGCATCGGACTCTCCAGCGCGGCGACGGTCCTTGGATGATAATGATTCTCATTACCTAGTCAACCATGCCGCGTCCCGCGTTCAGGCGTCGCCCACCACCTGCGCGATCCGCGCCACCACGGCCGCGTCCAGTCGCGGCAGCACGTCCAGCGCACCCAGGTTGTGCTCCAGCTGCTCCAGCCGGCTGGCGCCCAGCATCACGGTGGACACGTGCGGGTTGAGCAGGCACCACGCCAGCGCCAGCTGCACCTGGCTCACGCCCAGGTCGTCGGCGATGGCCTTGAGCGCGCGCACCTTGGCGATGCGCTGCCCGCTGCCCTCGCCCAGCACGCTGTCGCGCAGCCATTCGTAGCCCGGCTGCGCCAACCGCGAATCGGCCGGCACGCCATCGTTGTACTTGCCGCTGAGCAGGCCCGACGCCAGCGGCGACCAGGTCGTGGTGCCCATGCCATAGGCCTCGTACAGCGGCGCGTATTCCACCTCCACGCGATGGCGGTGCAGCAGGTTGTACTCGGGCTGCTCCATCGTGGGCGCGTACAGATGGTTGTCGCGCGCCACGCGATGGGCGGCGTGGATCTGCTCGGCCGACCACTCGCTGGTGCCCCAGTACAGCACCTTGCCCTGGCGCACCAGCGTGTCCATCGCCGCCACGGTTTCCTCCACCGGCGTGTCCGGGTCGGGGCGATGGCAGAAATAGAGGTCGAGGTAATCCACCCGCAGCCGCCGCAGCGCCTGGTGGCAGGCCTCGATCACATGCTTGCGCGACAGCCCGCGCTGGGTCGGCGCCGGGTCGGCCACCGCGCCGAAAAACACCTTGCTGGACACGCAGAAGCTGTCGCGCGCAAAGCGCAGGTCGGCCAGCACGTCGCCCATCACCTCCTCGGCCACGCCGTGGTTGTAGACCTCGGCGTTGTCGAAAAAATTGACCCCGCGCGCATGCGCCAGCGCCAGCAACTCGCGCGCCTGCGCGCGCCCCACCTGCTTGCCAAACGTGACCCACGCACCAAACGACAGCGCGGACAAGTGGAGGCCGGAGGTGCCGAGGCGACGGTACTGCATGGGGTTTCTCCCGTTTCAATGGCAATCGCTGACCTTACCGCAGCCCGCCACCGCGCCGGAAACCCGGTACGCACGCCAAGGCCATCGCGATGCCGCTCCCCTGCACCGCAGGGGAGGGTTGGGCAGGGGTGCGGCAAACCCCGTCACGCACAGGGCGCGCTACACCCCCACGCCGAACGAGGTCATCGACAACGAGCCATAGGCATAGCCGTCAACCAGCACCTCGCCCACCTGCCCCGTCGCGGCGGCGAAACCGGCGATGTACAGCAGCGGCAGGAAATGCTCGGGCGTGGGCGCCACGCGGGCGAAATCCGGGTGCGCAAGCAGTTGCGCCGCATCCATCGGGCGCCGCGTCATCACCTCGATCGCCTGCGCATTGAACGCTCGCGCCCAGTCAAAACCCTCGTCAGGCAAGCGTGCGTCCATGGCGCGCAGGTTGTGCACCACGTTGCCGCTGCCCATCAGCAGCACGCCGCGCTCGCGCAGCGCCGCCAGCCGCTCGCCCAGGCGCAGGTGATAGTCCGCCGCGCGACCGGCATGGATCGACAACTGCACCACCGGCACGTCCGCCTCGGGAAACGCGTGCGCCAGCACCGACCAGGCGCCGTGGTCCAGGCCCCAGTGGGCGGCGTCGGCCAGCACCTCGTCGGGGCTGAGCGCATCGGCCACTTCCTCGGCCAGCTCCGGCAGGCCCGGCGCCGGATAGTCGATGTCGAACAAGGCCTGCGGAAAGCCCTGGAAATCGTGGATGGTCCGGGGCCGCGCCATCGCCGTCACCGCCGTGGCGTTGACGTACCAGTGCGCCGACACCATCACGATCGCGCGCGGCTTCGGCACCGCCGCGCCCAACGCGCGCCATGCCTCGGTATAGCGGTTGCGCTCCAGCGCATTCATCGGCGAGCCGTGGCCGATGAAGGCGGCGGGCATGGGGGACATTGACATGACGGGGACCGCTGCGACGAAAACGGAAGCTTACGCCGCCCATCCCGCCTCGGCTGCCGTGGCTTTCGCACGGCGCCGGGGCTGCGCTTGCGCGGGACAGCGCCCTCTCCCGCCCTGCGGGCACCCTCTCCCGCAAGCGGGAGAGGGGACGAGCGTGGTGTCGCAATCCCCTCTCCCGCTTGCGGGAGAGGGTGCCCGCAGGGCGGGAGAGGGTTCGCTCAACCGCCGCAGGCGGGGCACATGGACGCCAGCTTGCCGCTGGCATCGCCGTCAGTCATCCAGCGACGCCCGCTCCCACGCGGCCACCGGCCCGGGGCGACGACGAAACAGCGGGTGGCAGGCCGGCTCGGCCAGGTCGATCCACTGGGCCAGCACGGCGGGGCTGCGCTGCGCCAGCTTGCGGCGCAGGTGCTGCCACTCCAGCGCCAGCTGGCCCGCGCCCACCGCAATGCGCGGCACCGTGGCCGGTGGGCCGAGCTTGGACGGATCAAACGCGTAGCCGCGCCGCGTGGCTTCGGCATGCACGGCGGCCAGGTAGGCGTCGATGGCCTGGCACGGCGCGGCGTGCGCATTGAACCGCTGCAGTTGCGGATGCTGGCGGTAGCCGCGCGTCTCGCCGCGCAGCACGGCCCGCGCCAGCAACGCCTCGCGCCACAAGGCCACCAGCCCCTGCGGGTCGAGGTAGCGCGGATGCAGCGACCACAATCGCATCGGCCCGCCCTAGCCCGCCGGCGGCGCGTGCGCGCCCCACAGCAAAGCAGCCATCACCAGCGCCGCGAATACGCCGGCGATCACGTCGTCAATCATCACGCCGAAGCCGCCTTTCACGCGGCGGTCCAGCCAGCGGATCGGCCAGGGTTTCCACACGTCGAACAGGCGAAACAGCGCAAAGCCGGCCAGCGGCATCCACCACGCCATGCCGGTGGCCGGCAGCAGCGCGGCCAGGCCCAGCGGCAGCAGCGCGATCCACTGGCCCACGAACTCGTCCCAGACCAGGCTGCGGTGATCGTCCACGCCCAGCCGGCGGCCGGCGGCGTCGCAGGCGGCCACGCCGATGACAAACGCCACCACCAGCACGGCCAGGTAGACCGGCACCGACGCATGGCGCAGCGCCAGCCACGGCAGGAAAGCCGCCGCCGAGCCGAACGTGCCTTGCGCCACCGGCGTCAGCCCCGAGCCGAAGCCGCAGGCCAGCCAGCCGGCGGGCGTGGCCAGCAGGGCGCGGCGCTGGTCGGCGGTGAGGCGTTTGCGGTCGGTCATGCGAAGTGCTCCCAACTGGCCATCGAGATCAGCTGCGGCCCGCCATCGGCGGCACGTACCTGCACGTCATGGCCCTCCACGATGCGGCCGATGCGCGTCACCGGGCAACCCACGGCGGCCAGCGCGGCCTGCGCCTGCGCCAGATGCGACGGCGGCACGGTAAAGCACAGCTCGTAGCTGTCGCCGCCGGCCAGGGCCAGTTGCAGGGAGTCGTCCTCGCCATGCAGCTCGCGCAGCGCATGCGAGCGCGGCAGTTGCGCCGCTTCCAACTGCGCGCCCACGCCGCTGGCGTGGCAGATATGGCCCAGGTCGGCGATCAGCCCGTCGGAAACATCCACGCAGGCGCTGGCCAGCCCGCGCAAGGCGATGCCGGCAGCCACGCGCGGCTCGGGGCGGGTCAGGCGCGTGTAGAGCACCTGGCGCAGCGCGGCGCGATGCGCGTCGTCGTGCGGCGGCTCGCGTAGCGCATGCAGGCCGGCCACGGCATCGCCCAGCGTGCCGGTGACCAGCACCTCGTCGCCCACCCGCGCACCGCCGCGCGTCAACGCCTGCCCCGGCGGCACGAAACCGTGCACGGCCACGCTGATGCACAGCGGCCCGCCGGTGGTGTCGCCGCCCACCAGGGCCAACCCGTGCGGCTTGGCCAGTTGCGCGAAGCCCTGGGCAAAACCGTCCACGAACGGCGCGTCGGCCTTGGGCATCGTCAACGCCAGCAAGGCCCACGCCGGGGTAGCGCCCATCGCGGCCAAGTCGGAAAGATTGACCGCCAGCGCCTTCCAGCCGAGGTCGGCCGCCGCCGTGCCGGGCAGGAAATGCGTGCCCTCGACCATGGTGTCGATGGCCACCGCCAGCTCCTGCCCCGCCGGTACCGCCAGCACGGCCGCGTCATCGCCGATGCCCAGCCGCACGTCGTCACGCGACTGCGCGGTGAGTTCGCGGATGCGATCGATCAGCCGGAATTCCATCGGGAGCCTTTGTGTTTTTCGTAGGAGCGGCTTCAGCCGCGATGCTTTTGGGCCGGGAATCGGGAATCGCGAAAAGCGTCGCGGCTGAAGCCGCTCCTACAGGTGTTTTGCGGGTGGGGTCAGCCGCGCTTCTCGACCGCGCGCAGCTCGCCGGCCAGCTTGTCCAGCACGCCATTGACGTAGCTGTGGCCGTGGTCGGCACCGAAGCGCTTGGTGACCTCGATGGCCTCGTTGATCACCACGCGATAGGGCACGTCGGGGCGAAAGGTCAGCTCGTAGGCGGCCAGGCGCAGCGCGGCGCGCTCGATCGGGTCGATCTGCGCCACCTCGCGGTCGATGTGCGGGCGCAGGCTGGCGTCCAGCGCATCGACGTTTTTTTCCACGCCGTGCAGCAGGTCCTCGAAGTAGTCCAGATCGGCCACTTCCATGTCCTGCTCGTGGCGGAACTGGTCGATCACCCCGTCCATGGAGCTGCCCGAGAGCTGCCAGGCGTACAGCGCCTGCAGCGCGCGACGGCGGGCGCGCGAGCGCGCCTGCATGTCGATGCCCTGGTTCATGCCAGCTGACCGTACAGGTTGACCATTTCCAGCGCGGCCATGGCCGCGTCCGCGCCCTTGTTGCCGGCCTTGGTGCCGGAGCGCTCGATGGCCTGCTCGATGCTGTCGGTGGTGAGCACGCCAAACGCCACCGGCGCACCGGAGGCGTACGCCGCCTGCGCCAGGCCCTTGGCGCATTCGCCGGCCACGTAGTCGAAGTGCGGGGTGGAGCCGCGGATCACCGCGCCCAGCGCGATCACCGCCGCGTACTTGCCGCTGGTGGCCAGCTTGTGGGCGACCAGGGCGATCTCCCAGGCGCCTGGCACGCGCACCAGGTCGATGGCGTCGTCGGCCACGCCATGGCGCACCAGCGCGTCGCGCGCGCCGGCCACCAGCGGCTCGACGACAAAGCCGTTGAAACGGCCGGCGACGATGACGAAACGGCCTTGGGGCGTGGCGAAATCGCCTTCGATGATCTTCATTGCAGGTTCCTTGGGTGGGCGCGGCCCATGCGGGCCGGCCATTTTACGGGTTTGGGGCCAAGCTTGCGTCCTTTGCCCCCTCCCCTGCTTGCAGGGGAGGGTTGGGGAGGGGTTGCTCTTGATTGTGGAAAGTCAAAAGCCACCCCCTCCCGGCCTCCCCTGCAAGCAGGGGGAGGCGCCGTAGGCGGAGCCGTCGTGGCGTCAGGGCAGATGCGGGTAACCGCTGAAGCTCAATCGCGCCTCGCCGCCCTCCACCCGCAGCCGCGCGGGCGCGCCGAACGGCAGGGTGAATTTGTCGGGCTCGTGGCCGGTGGGCAGGCCGTCGATCACCGGCAGGCCGGCGACGGCGCCGATCTGCGCGAAGGCGTGGCGCAGCTCGTAGCCGTTGTCGTTGAGGCCTGGGCGGCACTGGCTGAAATCGCCCAGCACCAGCGCGTGCTGGCGCGCCAGCACGCCGGACAGGTGCAACTGGTACAGCAGACGCTCGATGCGGTACGGCGGCTCGCCCACGTCCTCCACGTACAGGATGCCGCCGTCGATGGCGGGGAAATACGGCGTGCCGACCAGGCTGCACAGCACTGCCAGGTTGCCGCCCCACAGCAGGCCTTGCACGTCCAGCGGCGTGTCGGCACGGGTGCGCCAGCCCACCTCGGTGGCGGGCGCGCGCGCGGTCTGCCAGAAGTGCTGCCAGGTGAAATCGCTGAGCCTGGGCGCGCCGAAATCCGGCCCCAGCATCGGCCCGCTGAAGGTGCACAACCCGCTCCTGGCGTACAGCGCCAGTTGCAGGGCGGTGAAATCGCTGTAGCCCACCAGCAGGGTGTGGCTGGTGCCCAGGCGCTCGCGCAAGGCGTCGTAGTGCAATTGCGACAGCAGGCGCGTGGCGCCGTAGCCGCCGCGAATCGCCAGCGCGATGTCCGGCAGCGCCTCCAGCGTGGCCAGCGCGTTGATGTCGCCGGCGCGTTCCGCGTCGCTGCCGGCGTAGCGCTGCTCGCCACGCTCCAGCACCTCCAGCCCGCTCACGGCACAACCGGCGATGCGCAGCCGCTCCACGCCGCGCGCCATGGCGCTGCGATCGTGCGGGTAGCCGGAAGGGGCGATCAGGCGGACGCGGGTGATGGGCATGGCGGGGATTATGCGGTGCAGGCCGCGGCTTGTCGTAGGAGCGCACCTTGTGCGCGATGCTTTTTGTGGAGTCAGGAGATGGGTGAAAGCATCGCGCGCGAGCGCGCTCCTACGAGACGGACAGATGGGGTGTCAGACGTACTCGACGACTTCCAGGTCAAAGCCGCCCAGGCCCACCAGCTTGCGCGGGGTGCCGAGCACGCGCAGGCGGCGCACGCCAAGGTCAGCCAGGATCTGCGCGCCCAGGCCGAGCTGGCGCCACTCCTGCTGCGTGTCGCGGCGACGGTTTTCGGCGAGCGGCTGGCGTTGCAGGCCGGCCAGCAGCGCCTCGGGGGTGTCCTCGCCGGACAGCACCAGCAGCACGCCGCGATCCTCCTCGGCGATGCGGCGCAGGGCCTCGGTGACGGTGAGGCCGAGGTCGTCGCGCTTGAGGTGCAGCACGTCGGACAAGGTGTTGCGCACGTGCACGCGCGAAAGCACCGGCGCGCCGTCGTCCACGCTGCCGCGCACCAGCGCGAAATGCAGGCCGCTGCGCACCTGGTCGCGGTAGGCATACAGCCGGAACGCGCCGAACTCGGTCTGCACGTCCTCCTCGTGCACGCGCTGCACGGTTTTCTCGGTTTCCAGGCGATGGCGGATCAAGTCGGCGATGGAGCCGATCCTGAGCCCGTGCCTGCGCGCGAAAACCTCCAGCTCCGGCCGCCGCGCCATCGAGCCGTCCTCGTGCAGGATCTCGATCAGCACCGCCGCCGGCTCCAGCCCCGCCAGCGCGGCCAGGTCGCAGCCGGCCTCGGTGTGGCCGGCGCGGCTGAGCACACCGCCGGGCTGGGCGGTGAGCGGAAAGATGTGGCCGGGCTGGGAGAGATCCTGCGGTTTCGCGTCGGCCTTGGCGGCCACCTGGATGGTGCGCGCGCGGTCATGCGCGGAAATGCCGGTGGTGACGCCCTCGGCCGCCTCGATCGAGACGGTGAAGTTGGTGTGGTAGGCCGAGGTGTTGTCGCTGACCATCGGCCTGAGCCCCAGCTGGCGCGTGCGCTGCTCGGTAAGCGTGACGCAGACCAGGCCGCGCGCCTCGCGCACCATGAAGTTGATGTCCTCGGGCCGCACCTTTTCGGCGGCCATGATCAGGTCGCCCTCGTTCTCGCGGTCTTCGTCGTCGACGATGACCACCATGCGGCCGGCGCGAATGTCGTCGAGGATGTCGGGGATGGTGTCGAATGCCATGGGCGTAGGAGTGAGTGAAGAGGAGTGGGAAGTGAGAGAAAGCAAAGGTGTGGGAACGGGAGCGGGGAGTGTGGGACAGGGAGGCCGTGCCTCTCACTCCTCACTCCTCTCCACTCACTCCTCGCCTTGTCAGGCGAAGCCGTGCTGTTTCAGGAACGCCTCGTCCAGCTTCGGCGCGGCGCCGCCGGACAGCAGGCGCTCGATGTAGCGCGCCACCACGTCCACCTCGATGTTTACCGCGTCGCCGGCGCGGCGGGCGTGAAAGGCGGTGTGCTCGACCGTGTGCGGGATCAGGTTGACGCCGAAGCGCGGGCCCGACACCTCGTTGACGGTGAGGCTGGTGCCGTCGATGCAGATCGAGCCTTTGGCCGCGATGTAGCGCGACAGGCTGGCCGGCACCTCGAACACCCAGCGCTGCGAGCGTCCGTCGGGGGTGACCGACACCACCTTGCCCAACCCGTCCACGTGGCCGGACACCATATGTCCACCCAGGCGGTCGGCCAGGCGCAGGGCTTTTTCCAGGTTCACCGGATCGCCGGCCTTGAGCTTGCCCAGCGAGGTCAGCGACAGCGTTTCGTTGGAGACGTCCGCCGCGAAACCGCGCGCATCCAGCGCCACGGCGGTAAGGCAGACGCCGGAGACGGCGATGGAGTCGCCCAACTGCACGTCGGTGAGATCAAGGTCGGCGGTATCCACGTGCAAGCGCACGTCGCCGCCACGCGGTTCGAGCCGAATGATGCGGCCCACGCTCTGGATGATGCCGGTGAACATCAGCGCACCTCCGGCCGGAGGGCGTGGCGTTGCCAGGTGTGGCGAGTTTTCATGAAACGTTTCCCGCAAGAAAAAAGCGAAAAACGCCCCAAGGCATGAGGCCTGGCGCACGCCGCAAAGCGTGTGCCGTGCCGTCTTCTCTTTATCCGGACTGTGAGGATGCGGTTGCCCGCATCCAACCGTCGGCTCCGGCGTCTGACCGGATCTGCTGACCTTCCACATCGCGGAAGCGCTCGCGGGCTCGCCTCGAAAGGCCTACCGCCGGTGGGGAATTTCGCCCCGCCCTGAAGACGTTACGAGCGACAGTCTAGCACCTCGACAGGCAAGCCCCGCCGCTCCTGCACCCCACGCCCTACAGCCCGATCCGCTGCCCCGTGGCGCGGCGGTAATCGCGCAGCACCTGGTCCATCACCCACGTGGTGCGTAGGCCGCTTTCGGCCAGGTCGGGGCAGGCGCGGCCGCGACCGGTGAGCTCGGCCACGAGAGTCCCGATCAGCGGTTGCTGGATGTGGCGCGGGTTTTCGATGTGGAACTCGCGCACGCCATCGGCGTTTTCCAGCCGGATCGGGCCGTCGCCGAAGGTGGCGAACGAGAGCCGGCCGGCGTCGCCGGTGACCTCGGTGAGGTCGTGCCGCTGCAGCGCGTCGAAATTCCACAGGCCGGTGCCAAGCATGCCGTTGCCGAACGCAAACGCCATCGCCACGCTGTCCTCGGCCGGATAGCTGCCGCGCTGGTTGCCGGCGTGGCCGCTGACGCGGGTGATCGGGCCGAACAGCCAGTCCAGGATGTTGAGCGTGTGGCAGCCGATGTCCACGAACAGGCCGCCGCCGGAGATGGCCGGATGCACATGCCAGTGCGCCGACTGCGGCTCGCTGTAGCGCGCGTTGTGCGGCGCGGTGTGCACGCAATGCACGGTGCGCGGCGTGCCGATGGCGCGCTCGTCCCACAGCAGCTCGCGCACCTTGTGGAAGCGCGGCAGCATGCGCCGGTAATAGGCCACGAACACCGGCACGTTGGCGGCGCGGCCGGCGGCCACGATGGCCTCGCACTCGGCCGCATCCATCGCCATGGGTTTTTCCACGTACACCGGCTTGCCCGCCGCGATGCTCATCAGCGCGTAGTGCTTGTGGGTGGACGGCGGCGTGGCGACGTAGACGGCGTCCACCTCGGCGTCGTCCACCAGCGCCTGGGCGTCGTCGTACCAGCGCGGCACGCCGTGGCGCTGGGCGTAGTCGCGCGCCTTGGCGCCGTCGCGGCGCATCACCGCCACCAGCGCGGAGCCCTCCACCTGCTGGAACGCGGGGCCGCTTTTCACCTCGGTCACGTTGCCGCAACCGATGATGCCCCAGCGGACGGTTTTTGGAGGATGGCTCATCGCGACGGACTCCCTGTGCGGAAAACGGATGCGATGCCGGTCAGGCCGGCCGCAGGCGCAGGCGCATGTCCGCGCCCAGCATGCGCTGGTCGAGCAGGCGCAGCGACCAGCGCGCGGCCATGTCGGTCAGCGGCGGCAGCGTCATCAGCGGCGCCGCGTCGCTGCCCAGCAGCACTGGCGCCACGTACAGCAGCAGCTCGTCCACCAGGCCGGCGGCAAACAGCGCGCCACACAAGGTGGGGCCGGCCTCGACGTGGATCTCGTTGCAGTCGCGTGCGGCCAGCAGGGCCAGCACGGCGTGCAGGTCCAGCGCGTCGTCGCGCTCCGCCACGCTGGCGTATTCGACATGCGCGCCATGCGTTGCGGCGGGCGTCGCGTTCGCCGCGTGCAGCAGCAGCGTGGGCGCGGTGGCGTCCAGCACGTGGCTGCCGGCGGGTGTGCGCAGGCGACGGTCGAGAATGACGCGGGTGGGGTGGAAAGCGCCCCGCTCACCCCGCCCCTCTTCCCCGGCGTTGCCGGAGGAGAGGGAGTTCAAGCGCACGGTAAGACGGGGGTTGTCGGCCAGCACGGTGCCGCTGCCGCTGAGGATGGCCGAGCTGCGGGCGCGCCAGTGCTGCACGTCGGCGCGGGCCGCGTCGCCGGTGATCCATTGGGACTGGCCGTTGGCCAGCGCGGTGCGGCCGTCCAGGCTCATCGCCAGCTTCACCCGCACGAACGGGCGGCCGCGCTCGATGCGGCTGAAAAAGCCGATGTTCAACTCGCGCGCGGCCTCGCGCATCAGACCGGTCTCGACCGTGATGCCGGCGGCGCGCAGGCGCGCCACGCCACGGCCGGCCACCTGGTCAAACGGATCCTCCGCCGCCACCACCACGCGCGCCACGCCGGCAGTCACCAGGGCGTCGGCACACGGCGGCGTGCGGCCGTGATGGGCGCACGGCTCCAGCGTCACGTAGGCGGTGGCGCCGCGGGCGCGTTCACCGGCCTCGCGCAGCGCGAACACCTCGGCATGCGGCCCGCCGGCGCGCTGGTGGAAACCGGTGCCGAGCACGGTGTCGCCATCGGCGATCACGCAACCGACGCGCGGGTTGGGCGCCGTGGTGTACAGGCCGCGCGCGGCCAGGCGCAGCGCGTGCGCCATGTGGGTGTGGTCGGTGGGGGAGAAAGAAATGGTCACAGCCCGGCACTTGCAGGTGCGCACCGTGTGCGCGAACCACGTGACCGTATCGCAAACCATTCGCGCACAGGGTGCGCTCCTACGGGCACATCACTTGCCTTCACGCTTGCCGCCGCCCAGCAGCGGCAATTGCAGGTCGGACAGGCCGGGCAGGTCGCGCTCCAGTTTCTCGATCTCCTCGCGAAACGCGTGCACGTCCTCGAACTTGCGGTAGACCGAGGCGAAGCGCACGTAGGCCACCTGGTCGAGGTTTTTCAGCTCACGCATCACCAGCTCGCCGACCTGGCGCGAGGGGATCTCGCGCTCGCCGCTGCGGCGCAGGTCGTTGACGATGGCGCGCACGGCGATATCGACCGCGTCGCTGGGCACCGGGCGCTTCTGCAACGCACGCTCGAAACTCACCCGCAGCTTGCGCTCGTCGAACGCCTCGCGCCGCTCGCCGCTCTTGACGATCGCCGGCAACTTCAGCTCGGCCGTCTCGTAGGTGTTGAACCGCTCCCCGCACTGCGGACACTCGCGCCGCCGACGCACCGTGCTGCCGTCCTCGGTCAGCCGCGAGTCGATCACCCGGGTGTCTTCATGCTGGCAGAAGGGGCAGTGCATAAGTCAGGAGTGAGAGTAGAGAAGTGAGGAGCGAGAGAACAGCGCAGGCGTATCCCTCTCGCTTCTCACTCCTCTTCACTCACTTCTCGCTCAGCCGTAGACCGGAAACTTGCGGCACTGCTCGGTGACCTTGGCGCGCACGGCGGCGATCACCGCCTCGTCTTCCGGCGCGTCGAGCACGTCGCAGATCCAGTTCGCCAGCTCGGTCACGTCCGCTTCCTTGTAGCCGCGGGTGGTGACGGCGGGGGTGCCCACGCGCAGGCCGGAGGTGACGAAGGGCTTGCGCGGATCGTTCGGCACGGCGTTCTTGTTGACGGTGATGTGGGCCTTGCCCAGCGCCTCCTCGGCGGCCTTGCCGGTGACATCCTTGCCGATCATGTCCACCAGCATCAGGTGGTTTTCGGTGCCGCCGGAGACGATCTTGTAGCCGCGCGCGATGAAGGTCTTGGCCATGGCCTTGGCGTTGGCCACCACCTGGGCCTGGTACGCCTTGAACTCGGGCTCCAGCGCCTCCTTGAACGCCACCGCCTTGGCCGCGATCACGTGCATCAGCGGGCCGCCCTGGATGCCGGGGAACACGATGGATTGCAGCTTCTTCTCGATCTCCTCACCGGCGCCCTTGGCCACGATCAGGCCGCCGCGCGGACCGCGCAGGGTCTTGTGCGTGGTGGAGGTGACCACGTGCGCGTGCGGCAGCGGGCTGGGGTACACGCCGGCGGCGACCAGGCCGGCGACGTGGGCCATGTCCACAAACAGCAGCGCGCCCACCGAGTCGGCGATCTGGCGCATGCGCGCCCAGTCCACCACCTGCGAGTAGGCGCTGAAGCCGCCCACCAGCATCTTCGGCTTGTGCTCGTTGGCCAGGCGCTGCACTTCGTCGTAGTCGATCAGGCCGTTCTCGTTGACGCCGTACTGCACCGCGTTGAACAGCTTGCCCGAGGCGTTGACCTTGGCGCCGTGGGTGAGGTGGCCGCCATGCGCCAGGCTCATGCCCAGAATGGTGTCGCCCGGCTGCAGCAGCGCCAGGTACACCGCCTGGTTGGCCTGCGAGCCGGAGTGCGGCTGCACGTTGGCGTAGTCGCAGTCGAACAACTGCTTCAGGCGCTCGATCGCCAGCTTCTCGGCCACGTCCACGTGCTCGCAGCCACCGTAGTAGCGCTTGCCCGGGTAACCCTCGGCGTACTTGTTGGTGAGCTTGGAGCCCTGGGCCTCCATCACGCGCGGACTGGCGTAGTTCTCCGAGGCGATCAGCTCCACGTGATCTTCCTGGCGGCGGCCTTCGGCGGCGATGGCCTGGGCCAGTTCGTCGTCGTAACCGGCAATCGTGCAGTCCTTGGGGAACATGTTGACCTCGTGAAGTGGCGGGCGGGCAAGTCCGCAAGTGTAGCGGCGGCGCGGTTTGTGGGCCACCGGCGGCGCACCCGGCGGCGGCCCGCGCGCCCTCCCCCGGCACGCGGCGCGCCCTGCGGGCGCAGGCCGGCAGCCGCTATAATCGGATGTTTGTGCAGCGCCCCTGCGGCACCCGCGCCAAATCCTCCGGAGTCGACATGCAATACATCTACACCATGAACGGGGTCAGCAAGATCGTTCCCCCGAAGCGCCAGATCATCAAGGACATCTCGCTGAGCTTCTTCCCCGGCGCCAAGATCGGCCTGCTGGGCCTGAACGGCGCGGGCAAGTCCACCGTGCTGAAGATCATGGCCGGCGTGGATACCGACTTCCAGGGCGAGGCGCGGCCGCAGCCGGGCATCAAGGTGGGCTACCTGGCGCAGGAGCCGCAGCTGGATCCGGAAAAGACCGTGCGCGAGGCGGTGGAGGAAGGCGTCTCCGTGGTACTCGACGCGCAGAAGCGGCTGGAGGAGGTGTATGCCGCCTACGCCGAGGAGGGCGCCGATTTCGACGCGCTGGCCAAGGAGCAGGAGCAACTGGAAAACCTGCTGGCCGCCAACGACGCGCACGCGCTGGAGCGCCAGTTGGAAGTGGCCGCCGACGCGCTGCGCCTGCCGCCGTGGGACGCCAAGATCGGGCCGTTGTCCGGCGGCGAGAAGCGCCGCGTGGCGCTGTGCCGCCTGCTGCTGTCCAAGCCGGACATGCTGCTGCTGGACGAGCCCACCAACCATCTGGACGCCGAGTCGGTGGACTGGCTGGAGCAGTTCCTGCACGACTACCCCGGCACCGTGGTGGCGGTCACCCATGACCGCTACTTCCTCGACAACGCCGCCGAGTGGATCCTGGAGCTGGACCGCGGCCGCGGCATTCCGTGGAAGGGCAACTACACCGAGTGGCTGGAGCAGAAGGACCAGCGCCTGAAGCAGGAAGCGCAACAGGAGAAGTCGCGCCAGAAGGCGATCGCCAAGGAGCTGGAGTGGGTGCGCTCGGCGGCCAAGGGTCGCCAGTCCAAGGGCAAGGCCCGCCTCAACCGCTTCGAGGAGCTGAACTCGGTCGAATACCAGCAGCGCAACGAGACCAACGAGATCTTCATCCCGCCGGGCGAGCGCCTGGGCCAGGAAGTGATCGAGTTCAAGAACGTCACCAAGGCGTTCGGCGACCGCGTGCTGATCGAGGACCTGAGCTTCAAGATCCCGCCGGGCGCCATCGTCGGCGTGATCGGCCCCAACGGCGCCGGCAAATCCACCCTGATGAAGATGATCATGGGCAAGGAGACCCCGGACAGCGGCGAGGTGAAGACCGGCCATACCGTCAAGCTGGCCTACGTCGACCAGTCGCGCGGCATGCTCGACGACAAGAACAACGTGTGGCAGGAGGTTTCCGGCGGCCTGGACATCCTGACCATCGGCAACTTCGAGATCCAGTCGCGCGCCTACATCGGCCGCTTCAACTTCAAGGGCACCGACCAGCAGAAGATCGTCGGCAACCTGTCCGGCGGTGAACGCGGTCGCCTGCACCTGGCCAAGACCCTGCTGCAGGGCGGCAACGTGCTGCTGCTCGACGAACCGTCCAACGACCTGGACGTGGAAACCCTGCGCGCGCTGGAAGACGCGCTGCTGGAGTTCCCCGGCTGCGCCGTGGTCATCTCGCATGACCGCTGGTTCCTCGACCGCATCGCCACCCACATCATCGCCTTCGAGGGCGACTCGCATGTGGAATTCTTCCCCGGCAACTACAACGAATACGAAGCCGACAAGAAGCGCCGCCTGGGCGACGACGCCGCCCGACCGCAGCGAGTGAAGTACAAGAAACTGGCGTAAGCCAGCTCAACTCCAGCAAGGCAAGAGCATCGCGGCCGAAGCCTCTCCCACATGATGCGCGGCGCCCGTAGGAGCGCACCCTGTGCGCGATGCTTTTCCAAGGCAAGAGCATCGCGCACAAGGTGCGCTCCTACAGGGGCGCGCGGCCGGCTCTTGGCTCCCTCTCTCCCGCTTGCGGGAGAGAGGGCTGGGGAGAGAGGGGCTTTTTGCCTTGGCCTCTTAAAGCCAAGCATCGCCGCTGAAGCCGCTCCCACATGATGCGAGACGCCTGTAGGAGCGCGGCTCTTGGCTCCCTCTCTCCCGCTTGCGGGAGAGAGGGCCGGGGAGAGAGGGGCTTTTTGCCTCGGCTTCTTGAACGCGGCTGATGCCCCACAGCGGCTTTCAGCTGCCCATCATCACCAGCGCAGCGCTGCCGCGCGGCAGCGTCAGCACGCCCTGCCCGTCCGTGAGCGGCAGGGTTTCGTCGGCCACCGGTGACCACTCGCCGGCAGGTTCTACGGCCGCGCCGGCGAAGGTGGCGTGGTGCACGTCGTCGATGCCCGGCGCCTGCAATCGCCACACCTTGGCCGCACCTGCCGCGCGACCGACATCCACCGGCAACGTCACGTCGCGCTGCAGATCCTTGTTGAACACCGCCAGCAGGCGCTGCCCGTCGCGATCGGCCGCGTAGGCGGTGAGGTTGGCGCCGGCCGCATCGAGCGTGGCCTCGACAAAGCGCGCGCCCTGGAACTGCCGCGCCAGCAACAGGCCGTAATACAGCGGCCGCGCATAGCAACCCTCGGCGGCGTTGCCGGCGATCGGGGTGTAGCGGCCGCTGATCGCGTCGATCCGCTGCTCGCGGCTGGCGCCCGCCGGCACCGCCGCCACGTTCTTGTCCAGCGAGGCCTCCAGCACCGACAAGGTGCCGGAATGGATGTGGATGCCGTCCACGCCGGCCTGCGCGCAGGCCAGCGCGAAATCGCCGCCCCACAACGCCGAGGCGAACGTGTTGCTGACGCCCAGCTTGCCGCCGCCCCAGTAGGAGTTGGCCTCGGTCAGCAGGAACGGCAGCTTTTTCTCCGCCGCCACCGCCGCCACCTCGCGCACCTGGCCGATGAAGGCCGGATCACCGGCCAGCATCTGCGCCACCGTGGTGGTGGGTTGCGGCGCGCCGCCACGGTAGTAGTGGTGCGTGAGCGCGACGATGTCGTCGGCATCGCGCGCAAAATCCAGCACCCAGCCCACGTCGTTGCTGGTGTCGGGGCCGGCGATGGGCACCGCCACGCGCTGGCGGATCGCGCGGGCCGTTTCGCGCCAGCGCGCCAGGTACTCGTCGTAGCTGAAGGCGCGGCCGTCATCGTGCTTGTACAGGCTGGGCTCGTTGCCGATCTGGATCGCCAGCAGGCGCTCGCCCACCGCCTGTCGCACCGCCTCGGCCAGCTCGGCCGCCATCGCCGGCGTGCCGCGACGCAGGTTGACGCCAAACACCAGCCGCCAGCCGGTGGCGTCGAGAAAACCGGCCAGCTCCCGCAACTGCGCGGGCGTGACCATGTACGGCCGCTTGAACACCGCATGCGGCAACTGCTCGAACGGCGGCAGCGCGCCGGCATAGCCGCTCCACGCCGCGTAATCGCTGGAATTGCCGCCGATGCGCAGCACGCCGTGCGGGTTCAGCCGACGCAGCAGGCCGATGAGCGCCGTGTTCGACGCGGAGAAATAGCCCGGCTCGTGCAACTGGAGCGTCTCGAAACTCAGGCTCACCAGCCCCGGCGACACGCTGCGGCCGGTGGCGGACGCGCCCAGTGTCAGCCGCGCGCGAGCCGATCCGCCACCGGGCCGCGCAAGCAGCGGATGGGCCAGCGCCAGGCTGGCGGCTGCGGCGGTGGCGCGCAGAAAGCGGCGCCGGCCGGGGGAAACGTCGTGGGTCATGGGTCGTTCCTCGCGCGACAGCGGAGCGTGGACCGACCATAAACGAAAAAAACCGCCAGCCGCTAAAATGGACGACTGATCCGCCGTTCGAGAATCCACCATGCGCTTTTCCGACGCCCTGCAACAACGCTGGCGCCAGCACGACACCCTGGTCTGCGTCGGGCTCGATCCGGACCCGGCCAAGTTCCCCGCGCACCTGGACGGCACGCCCGACACGGTGTTCGCGTTCTGCGCGGCCATCGTGGACGCCACCGCCGACCTGGCCTGCGCCTTCAAGCCGCAGATCGCCCACTTCGCCGCGCTGCGCGCCGAGGGCGCGCTGGAACGGCTGATTGTCCACATCCACGACCATCATCCCGGCGTGCCGGTCATCCTCGACGCCAAGCGCGGCGACATCGGCAGCACCGCGCAGCACTACGTCACCGAGGCATTCGACCGCTACGGCGCCGATGCGGTCACGCTCAACCCGTACATGGGCCGCGACTCCATCCAGCCGTTTCTCGACCGCGCCGACAAGGGCGTGATCCTGCTGTGCCGCACCTCCAACCCCGGCGGCGCGGATTTCCAGGCGCTGGATTGCAACGGCGTGCCGCTGTACCTGCGCGTGGCCGAAACCATCGCCCGCGACTGGAACACCCACGGCAACTGCGCCCTGGTCACCGGCGCCACCTGGCCCGACGAGATTCGCCAGGTGCGCGCCACCGTCGGCGACATGCCGCTGCTGGTGCCCGGCATCGGCGCCCAGGGCGGCGACATCGAGGCGGTGATGCACGCCGGCCGCACCGCCGACGGCACCGGCCTGATGATCAACTCCTCGCGCGGCATCCTCTACGCCGGCCACGGCGAGGACTTCGCCCAGGCCGCCCGCGCCGCCGCGCTCGAACTGCGCGACACGATCAACCGCTACCGCTGAGCGTCGCCCGGCCCGCCGCGCAGCGGCACCTTCCAGCCGCAGGCAGCACCCGCCCCTGCATCCACGCACAACACACCGGTAGGAGCCCGCTCGCGGGCGATGCCTTTTGCTTTTGCGAATCGAATGCCGGCATCAAGAGCAGCGCCCGCCGACGCGCTCCGCAGCGGCCCGCGCCCTGACTGCGAAAGCTTCAGCCGCGCTGCTGTTTGAAGAGCATCGCGACTGAAGTCGCTCCCATAGACGCATGTAGGAGCGCACCTTGTGCGCGATGCTTGTGCGGAAAAGCATCGCGCACAAGGTGCGCTCCTACGCATTTCACGTGCTGTCTGTGGTGCCCGCTCGCGCCTGGGTGGGCCGCTCGCTTTGGCACTTGACATGCCGGCCGCATTTATTGTCATCTATTGCGACACTCATGGTGTCAATATGAAACTGAGCCTGCAACAACTGAGCGAGCAGACCGGCATCCCGGCGCGCTCGATCCGCTTCTACATCCAGAAAGGCCTGCTGCCCCGGCCGCAGGGCGAGACGCGTGCCGCCACCTACTCCGAGCAGCATCTGGCCAGCCTGCTGCGCATCCGCCAGTGGCAGCAGAGCGGCTTGTCGCTGGAGGCCATCGGCGAGCTGCTGCAGGCGCGGCGCGAACCGCCGCTGGCGCCGGCCAGGCCCGGCGCGATCGAGGTGCGCACGCACCTGGTGATCGCCGACGGCATCGAGTTGTCGGTGGCCCCCGAACGCGCCGGCCTGAGCCAGGCGCAGTTGCGCCAGTTGTTCCACGTCATCCAGCAAACCTGTGCCGAGCTGCGCGACGCGCCGGCGCCCCACGACGACTAGAGGTCGACATGCCCATTTCCCTGCGCAAACGCCACGCCACCACCTCGCCGCTGGCACACAGCCACCTCGACGTGCGCATCCTCGACCTGGTGGCCGAGCACGCGCTCACCCATCGTTTCGAGAACCGCAGCGACGCCCCGCTGGAGGTGGTCTACAGCTTTCCCATGCCGCTGGATGCGGCGTTCATGGGTCTGACCGCGACCCTCGCCGGACAGACCCACCACGCCGACATCCAGCCCCGCACCCGGGCCGAGCAGCGCTATGACGACGCCATCGCCGACGGCCATGCCGCGGTGCTGCTGACCACGCCCGAACCCGGCCTGCTGTGCGTGAGCCTGGGCAATCTGCTGCCGGGCCAGCACGGCCAGATCGTGCTGCGCTTTGCCACCGCGTTGCGGGTGGACGGCGTCCAGGCGCGCTACAGCCTGCCGCTGGTGCACCGCCCGCGCTACGGCCGCTGGGCGCTGCAAGCGCTGGAAACACCGCAGGCCGATTTCGCCGCCGAGCATCCGCTCACCGCGCATATCGAGGTGCATGGCCTGCTGTCCCACGCCGCCGCCCGCTGCAGCAGCCACGGCGCCCGCTTCAAACAGGCGGCGGACTCGCTGCAACTGGATATCGACGCGGCCATGCTGGACCGCGACCTGGTGGTGGGTTTCCAGCTGGATGCCGACCTGCCGCCCACCGTGCGCATGGTGCGCGACGGCGAGCACCAGCTTGCCGTGGCCAACGTGATCCTGCCGCCGCGCCCCGGCGCGCCCTTGCCGCTGGACCTGTGCCTGCTGCTCGACGGCTCCGGCTCGATGGCCGGTGACGCCATCGCGCAATCGCGCCGCGCGCTGGCCGTGGCGGTGGACGGGCTCGCCGACGGCGACCGCCTGCAGGTGATGCGCTTTGGCAGCGAGCACATCCCCTGGTTTCGCCGCCCGCTGGCGCTGACGCCGGCCGTGCGCGCCAGCGTGCGCGAACTTGCCGACACCGTGGCCGCCGACCTCGGCGGCACCGAGATGGGCGCGGCGCTGGAGGCGGCCATCGCACAGCTGGGCCAGGCCGACCCCGCGCGTGCCCGTGCCGTCATCCTGGTGACCGATGGCGCGGTGCAGCCGGCCGAGATCGCGCAGGCCCGGCGATCCGCGCAGGCACACGACATACGCCTGTTTGTCGTGGCCGTGGGCAGCGCGGCCGGTACCGAGGTGCTGGCGCCGCTGGCCGCCGATACCGGCGCCATGCTGGAGCGCGCCATCCCCGGCGAGCCCATTGATGTTTGCGTGGCGCGCCAGTTGCGCCGCGCCCGCGAACAGCACGCGCTTGAGCTGGCGCCGCGCTGGCCCGAGGGCGCGCAACCGCTGGCGGGCGAGCCAGCCTACCCCGGCGACGCCATCACGGTGGCCGCCCTGCTGCCGGCCACCGTGCGCGGCGAGCTGACGCTGGTGGTGCCGGCGCTGGACGTCGCCACCACGCTGCCCTTGCCGGAGGCCACCGAGGCACCGGCACTGCGTGCCTTGCTGGGCCAGCGTCGCCACGACGCCGCCGAGCGCGAGGCGCAGGCCGCGCTCGCACTCCACTACGGCCTGTTGACCGGCGACACCGCCGCCGTGCTGGTGCATGCGTATGCCGATGACGAGCGGCCCGATACCATGCCCCGCACCGTGGCCGTGGCGCCGATGCTGCCGGCCGGCATGTTTGCGCTGGCCTGCCAGCCCGCGCCCCGCCGCCCCGCCCACTACCTCAGCGAATCGGCTGGCGACACGTCCTACCTGGACATCCCCGCCTTCCTGCGTCGCTCGGCCGACCCGGACGACGTCATCGCCGCGCCGTCAGCCGCCAGCACACCACGCCCGCCGGCGCCCGCACTGCTGCACGCGCTTTACGACGCGCTGCTGGCCCAGCTGGCGCAAGGACACCTCGACCTTGAGCAAGCCGTATCCGCATGCGTCGACGCCGACGCGCTGCGGTCATGGCTGGCCTCGCTGCAGCCGCTCGACACCGCCGCCCTGCTGCTGGCGCTGCAATACGCCTTGTCCCGCCCCGCATGGAACGACGACCAGGAAGCGGCCATCGCCCGCCTGAGCCGTTCCGGCACGGCCACCGACACGGTGCTGCTGTTGGCCCAGCTGCACGACGCACTGGACACGCCCAGCACCTGACGCCATCCCGGTAGGAGCCCGCTCGCGGGCGATGCTCTTGATCTTGCTTTTTGCAACTCTCGGCTGTCTGGTCATCCCGGCATCAAGAGCATCGCCCGCGAGCGGGCTCCTACCCGGCGAGGCGACGGGCTGGTTGCTCAGGCGGCGTCGTCAGGGATGGCCAGCGCAAACCCCTCGTCGATCCAGCCGGTGATGCCGCCGGCCATCAGCTTCACCGGCCGGCCCAGTTGCGCCAGCCGCACGGCCGCGCGGGCCGCGCCATTGCAATGCGGGCCGGCGCAATAGACCACGAACAAGGTCGATGCGGGATACGCCGCCAGCCGCGAGGCGATGAGCTTGGCGTGCGGGATGTTGACCGCACCGGGCACGTGGCCGCGCGCGTAGTGCGCCGGACTGCGCACGTCGAGCAGCACGAAGCCGGGGCTGGCCTGTTGCAGGGCGTCGCGGGTATCCCAGCAGTCGGTCTCGAACGCGAACATGGCCTCGAAATGCGCCAGCGCCAACGCGGACGGCGCGGCGGGAATCCGGGTGACGGCGTTGGACATGGCGGCTCCTTGGCGGTTGGGGATGGCGCATTGTTCGGCGCGCCCGACGCACGCACAATTGGCGGAAAAGCCAACTTTCGATCAGATACCGCCAATGCCCCGCCGCCCCGCAAAACCCCGCAATCCGCTGGTGGCCGCCCTGGTCTACGACGGCCTGTGCGGCTTCGAGTTTGCCTGCGCGGCCGAGGTGTTCGGCTTGCCACGGCCGGAGCTGGAGCCGGGCTGGTACCGCTTCGAGACCTGCGCGGCCGAGCGCGGTCGGCTGCGCGGCCCCTACGGCATGCGGGTGACGGCGGACGCGGGACTGGAGCGGCTCGCCGACGCCGGCACCATCATCATCCCCGGCTGGAAAGGCATCGACGTGCCGGTGCCGACGCGCGTACTGGATGCTCTGCGCGGGGCGCATGCGCGCGGCGCGCGGTTGCTGACGATCTGCTCTGGCGCCTTCGTGCTGGCCGCCACCGGTCTGCTCGACGGCCGCCGCGCCACCACACACTGGCGTTATGCCGAGGCGCTGCAACGCCGGTACCCGCGCATCGAGGTCGATCCCGCGGTGCTGTACGTGGACGAAGGCCAGTTGCTCACGTCCGCCGGCAGCGCGGCGGGCCTGGACCTGTGCCTGCATCTGGTGCGCCGCGACCACGGCCCGGACATCGCCAACCAGGTGGCACGGCGGCTGGTGATTCCGCCGCACCGCGACGGGGGTCAGGCACAGTTCGTCGAGCGTCCCGTGGCGAAACGCGAGTCCAACGCCTTGGCGAAGGTGATCGACCACATGCAGCGGCGGCTGGCCAGCCATCAGCCGATCGCCGAGCTGGCCGCGATGGCGGCGATGAGCGAACGCAGCTTCATGCGCCACTTCAAGCAGGCCACCGGCACCAGCCCGGCGGACTGGCTGATCGCGGCGCGGGTGGATCGCGCACGCGAGCTGCTGGAGGGCTCGTCGCTGTCCATCGACACCATCGCCGGCGAGTGCGGCTTCGGCAGCGCCATCACCCTGCGCCATCACTTCCGCCGCAAGCTGGGCGTCAGTCCTGGCGCGTACAAGGCGCGCTTCGCTTCCGAGGAACGGTGACCGAAGCCGACCACGGCATGACAGGTACTACTTCGTCGGCGGATAGGGACTTCCCTGCAACAGCCCCGCCAGATGCGCCGCGTTGCAGGCCTGCGTCTTGATCGCACCGGCCAGCGCCTTGGGCGTTTCCTTCAGGTCGATGTAGTTCGTCTTGTGCATGGCCTCGCCGACCCAGTAGCTGGAGCTGCCGCCGGGGATGCTGAAACCGACGTCGGCGAGCGCCTGGTACATCTCGGCGGTGACGTGGTGCGCGCCGTCCTCGTTACCGACCACGCAGACCATGGCGACCTTGCCGAAGGTGGGGTAGACGCCGTGCTCGTCGATCTCGCCGAACACCGCGTCGAGGCGCTCGCACACCCGCTTGGCCACGCTGCATGGCTGGCCCATCCAGATCGGTGTAGCCAGCACGAAGATGTTGGCCTCGTCGATGCGCTTGCGAAGCGCGGGCCATGCATCACCCGGCCCCTGGTCGGTCTTCACGCCGGGCTTGATGTCGTGGTTGACGGCGCGCTCGCTGGCGGTGGTCACACCGTGGCCCTGCAGCGCTTCCAGCACCTGATCGAGCAGCTTCTGGGTGGACGACGGCTCGTTGCCGGTCTTGAGGGTGCAGTTGAGGCCGAAGGCGGAAAGCATGGCGGCTCCCTGGATAAAGGGGCCGTCCAGCCTGCGCCGGCAGATGTCGAGGAGCGGTCAGCGTTACGTGTTGCTACTGCATCGAGGGTGGCAGCCGAGGCAAAACCCGCATCAATCGACGACGCGCACCCCTCTCCAGAACGCCACGCCACCGGCAATCTGCGCCGCGGCCTCCTTCGGTTGCGGGTAATACCACGCGGCCTGCGCATTTACTGCATCACCAACCACCACGTCGTAATAGCTGGCCGTGCCCTTCCACGGACACACGCTGTGGTGATCGCTTTCGCGGAAATATTCCTCTCGCAACGAGGCGACTGGGAAGTAATGGTTGCCCTCAACCACGATGGTGTCGTCGCTTTCGGCCAGCACGGTGTCGTTCCAGATGGCTTTCATCAGTCGTCTCCGGGAGGTAGTTGCGTTATCCGGCCACTCATGAGCGGGACAACGAGCTCAGTTAACCGGCATGGCCTTTGCGGCCGTCTCTTTCCGCAGGACGATCACGCCGTCCAGCACCCGCGACCAGTCCAGCGCGTGGAACTTTCCGTAGTCCAGGGCGCGGGCAGGTATCTTGCCCATCGACGCGAGCTCAGCGTGATCGACGAAGCGCAATGCGACCAGCCCCGCTGTGGCAAAGGCTCGTGACTCCATGGTGTCCGGTGCCGCCGCGGCAAGGGATCGCGGCGTTCCATGCCCACCCACCTGACCGTAACTGCCGCCGAGTGCACTGAAGCCGATCGTGGCGGCGCGATCGCCCAGCGATTCGGTCAGATAACTTCCCAGCGGGCGGACACTCGGTTTGACGCCCTCAAGTGTTTTCGCTGCATGCACGCTGGCGCACCACACCACAATGCGCGTGTTCGGCGGCCAATGCGCGCGGATCCAGACGAAGTTCTGATACATCGCCCGATCGCGCAGACCAAGGGGGTCTACCCCCGCAAAATCCAGGTAGCGGGCATACGAGTCCGCCATCGCGACCAGCGCAGGGGATGGCTTGGCGTCTTTCGCACCGAGTTTCATCCGGATATCCCCCAGGCAGTCGCGCAACTGCTCCAGCGCGCTGGCATCAAAAGAATGGGTATCGTCGTATTCCCAGCGGTTGTGGCGCCCGATGATGATGCTGCACGTCTTGCGTCGGTCGCCGGCCAGTACGGACGACAAATCCGTCGGTAACTGTTGTTGCGAATAGTGGGCAGTGATACCCCCAACTTGAGGGTCCATGCCTGCCACCCGCACACGCCCTGCCTGCACCTCGGTGAACAGCCAGCGCTCAAGCGGCGCGAACGCAGCGTAGCGCGACCACAATGCACCGATGGCATCCGCGAATTGCGCACGAGTTGCCGTACCCCTGGCAATGGCTTGCTCAAAATCCAGCATGTCGTAGAACTGGCTTTCGAAAATCACACCGCTGAAACCACATTCCACGACCAGTCGCCTGACCAGCGACGCCTTCACAGCGATGGTTGTGGCGCCCGCATGGTGCCCATCCTCGCCAAGCAACACGACCTGCTTCGAGCAGACCGCCTGGATCACGCGGTCAAGTCCGGTTGTTGCTGCGCCAGCATGTTCGGGATGGACCGTGGGCTGCGCCCATGCCGATGTCGCTACCGTGCACACCAGCAGCCACACCATCAAGATGGCCACCTGTCGTCCGGCCCTGTTCGTCAACGACAACGCCCTTCTCCCGTCCGCTCAATCGTCCGCAAGATCCTGCCCCGGAAACAGCACGTCGGTGTAGCCGAACTTGCTGAAGTCGGTGATGCGCGAGGGGTAGAGCCGGCCGATCAGGTGGTCGCACTCGTGCTGCACCACGCGGGCATGAAAGCCCTCGGCGCGCCGGTCGATGCGCTCGCCGCGCGGGTCGATGCCCTCGTAGCGGATCAGGCTGTAGCGGCTCACCGCGCCACGCAGGCCCGGCACGGAGAGACAGCCTTCCCAGCCCTCCTCCATGTCCTGCGACAGCGGCGTGATGACGGGATTGAGCAGGATCGTGCGCGGCACGGCGGGCGCGTCGGGATAGCGCTCGTTGCGGTCAAAGCCGAAGATCACCAGTTGCAGGTCCACGCCGATCTGCGGCGCGGCCAGGCCCACGCCGTTGGCCTCGTGCATGGTGTCAAACATGTCGGCGATCAACGCCTCCAGCTCGGCGCTGCCCACCATGGCGGCAGGCACCGGCGGCGCGATACGCAGCAGGCGGGAGTCACCCATCTTCAGGATCTCGCGGATCATCGGGAACCTCGTGGTCGGTGCACTGCCGACGACTGTAGCCGGAACGGTGTCATGCCGCCGTGCTCGGTGCGAACGGCTTTGGCTGGAGCGGCTTCAGCCGCGATGCCTTTGAGCCGGGATGACCAGACGCTCGTCTGTTGAGGGCAAGGATTCGCCAAAGCAAAAGCATCGCGACAGCGCGCTCCTGCGGGCCTCCCGCAATTGTGGGAGCGACTTCAGTCGCGATGCTGTTTGCCTGGGAGCCCCAGAGCGAGAGCATCGCGGCTGAAGCCGCTCCTACAGGCAAAGCGGGCGATCAGCGACCAAACACCTTTTTCAGCAAGTCGGTGGTGCGCGCGGCGGGATTCTGGCGGATCGACGCCTCCTGCTCGCCGATGGTGGTGAACAGGCCATCGAGCGTTTTCGAGGTCACGTAGTCGTCCAGGTCCAGCGCGTTGCCGCCCGAGGTGGAGGCGTGCCCGCCGAGCGCGCCCAGCGCATTGCCCAGCGCGCCGCCACTGGCGCTGGCCGTGAGCGCCTTGTATTTCTGGGTGACACCCACGCTGTCGGTGGCCTGCGCCACGATCGGGTGGATGCGTGCGGTGAGCGCGTCACCGGCCACGCGGCGAAAGAAATCGGTGGCGGCATGGTCGCCGCCGGCCAGGATGCCGCGCGCGTCGTCCATCGTCATCTTGCGGATCGCGTCGCCAAAGATCTGCGCCACCTGCGGCACCGCCTTCTCCGCCGCGCGGTTCATGCTCTGCTCGAACGCGTCCACCTTCTGCCCCTGCCCCAGTTGCCGCGCCAGCTGACCCACCTGCTCCAGCTTGCCGGGCAACGGGATGCGCACCTTGGCGTTGTCCAGAAAGCCGCCCTCGCGGCCCAGGCTGTTGATGGCGCTGGTGGTGCCCTTGGCCAGCGCCTCCTTCAACCCGGCGATGATGTCGCCGGTGGGCAACGCGCTGGCCGACGACGTCGCAGCCGGCGCCTGCGCGGATTGCTTGACCTTGTTGAGCAGCTCCTTGAACTGGCTGGAGCCGGCCACCGCCGGCACGCTGATCGCGGCGATGGCGAGAACGAGCAGGCCACCGCGAAGCGGACGCTTGAGGGAGGACGTGCGCATGGAAAGCTCCAGGTAGCCTGCAAGGCGACCAGTCTAGCGCGGCCCGCCGACCGCGCCTTCACTACGACCAATGGCTAATACCTCCCGCCCCGCCGCGGCATTGACCCCCGCCGTCGACAGGGGGAGGCTTGGCGGGGGTGCCGAGGAGAATCGCCATGCAAGCTGTCATGCCCAAGCCCAGCCCGGCCAGCAAGATCCTTTGGGTCGCCATCGCCATCGTGGGTGCGTTCTGCCTGGGCGTGGTGGCGCTCAGGCGCGGCGAGCCGATCAACGCGATCTGGCTGGTGGCCGCGTCCATCGCCATCTTCGTGATCGGCTACCGCTTCTACGGCAAGTTCATCGAGCACTCGGTGCTGCGGCTGGACGCCACCCGTGCGCCGCCCTCGGTGCTGCGCAACGACGGGCTGGACTACGTGCCGACCGACAAGTGGGTGGTGTTTGGCCACCATTTCGCCGCCATCGCCGGCGCCGGCCCGCTGGTGGGCCCGGTGCTGGCCGCGCAGATGGGTTATCTGCCGGGCACGTTGTGGATCCTGTTTGGCGTGGTGTTTGCCGGCGCGGTGCAGGATTTCATGATTCTCGGCCTGTCGCTGCGCCGCGACGGCCGCTCGCTCGGCCACATGCTGCGCGAGGAGCTGGGGCCGTTGCCGGGCATCGTGGCGATGATCGGCGTGCTGGTGCTGATGATGATCGTGCTGGCGGTGTTGGCGCTGGTGGTGGTCAAGGCGCTCACGCACAGTCCGTGGGGCACGTTCACGGTGGCGTGCACCATCCCCATCGCGCTGCTGATGGGCGTGTACCTGCGCTGGTTGCGTCCCGGCCGCATTCTCGAGGTGTCGATCATCGGCCTGGTGCTGCTGCTGGCCTCGATCGCGCTGGGCAAGAACGTGGCCGACTCGGCCACGCTGGCGCCGCTATTCGATTTCGACGCCAAGGCGCTGGCGTGGTGGCTGATCGGCTACGGCTTTTGCGCCTCGGTATTGCCGGTGTGGCTGCTGCTGGCGCCGCGCGACTACCTCAGCACGTTCCTCAAGATCGGCACCATCGCGCTGCTGGCGCTGGCCATCTTTCTGGCCGCGCCGATGCTGCAGATGCCTGCGGTGACCCGATTCATCGACGGCACCGGGCCGGTGTTCGCCGGCAACCTGTTTCCGTTCTTGTTCATCACCATCGCTTGCGGCGCGGTGTCCGGCTGGCACTCCATCATCGCCTCGGGCACCACGCCCAAGCTGCTGGCCAACGAGAGCCAGGCGCGGCTGGTGGGCTACGGCGGCATGCTGATGGAGGCGTTCGTGGCAATCATGGCGCTGATTGCCGCAGCATCGCTGCACCCGGGCGTGTATTTCGCCATGAACGCGCCGGGCGCGATCATCGGCACCACGGTGCAGGATGCGGCCACCACGATCAGCCAGTGGGGCTTCGTGGTGACGCCGGACGAACTGATCCGGACGGCGCGCGACATCGGCGAAGGCAGCATCCTCAGCCGCGCCGGCGGCGCGCCCACGCTGGCGGTGGGCATGGCGCAACTGCTGCACAACGTCATCCCCGGCGCCTCGATGATGGCGTTCTGGTACCACTACGCGATCCTGTTCGAGGCGCTGTTCATCCTCACCACGGTGGACGCCGGCACCCGCGTGGGCCGCTTCATGATCCAGGAGATCGCCGGCCTCATCCACACGCCGCTGCAGGAGACCAGCTCGTGGGCCGGCAACCTGCTGGCCACCGCGATCTGCGTGGCGCTGTGGGGGTATTTCCTCTACCAGGGTGCGGTTGATCCGCTGGGCGGCATCAACACCTTGTGGCCGTTGTTCGGCATCGCCAACCAGATGCTGGCGGCGATCGCGCTGATGCTGGCCACCGTGGTGGTGGTGAAGCTCAAGCGCGAGCGCTACGTGCTGGTGCCGGGCGTCCCGGCGCTGTGGCTGATCACCTGCACGCTCACCGCCGGCTACGAGAAACTGGTCGGCCCGATCAGCTTCACCGCCGCCGCCAACAAGTACGCCCAGGCGATGGAGCAGGGGCAGTTGCTGGCGCCGGCCAAGAACGCGGCCGAGATGCGGCAGATCATCACCAACAACTACGTGGACATGGCGCTTACCGGCCTGTTCATGGCGCTGATCGTGGTGATGGTGCTGTTTTGCCTGCGCGCCCTGCTGCGCGCCTGGCGCAGCAGCCACCCCACCGCGCACGAGGAGCCCTACGTGGCGCTGGGCAGCGTGGCGTCATGATCGGCGCCGCACTGCGCGCCTTGCGCAAGCGGGCGGTGCAGACCGCCCGCCTGTGCTGCGGCGTACCCGACTACGACGTCTACGTGGCGCACCTGCGCACGCACCACCCCGACCGCCGCGTGCCCAGCTACGCCGAGTTTTTCCGCGAGCGCCAGGAGGCGCGCTACAAGGGCGGCGGCGGACGCTGCTGCTGACCACAAGCCGCCGTGTTCCCGTAGGAGCGCACCCTGTGCGCGATCGCTCTTGCCTTTGCCCAAAAAGCATCGCGCACAGGGTGCGCTCCTACAGCGATCACACCTCGTGGTGCACGGCCTCCACCGGCACCGTGCCGGCACGGCGTGGCGCCAGCTCCACCAGGTACATCGCGCCCAGTACCAGCGCCCCGCCGGCGAGCATGCGCCAGCTGGCCACGTCGCTGCCGAACGCCACCGCGAACGCGGCGGCGAACACCGGCTCGGTGGTCATCACGATGGCGGCGCGGGTGGCCGGCAGGTGTGCCTGCGCCCAGGTCTGCACCAGCATCGCGCCGGCACCGGCGACCAGCGCCATGTACAGCACCGCCAGCCACGCGCCGGTATCCGGTGGCAGCGCCGGCCCGCCATGCGGCACGGTGGCCAGCGCGCAGACCACGGCAATGGCCACCATCTGCAGCGCCGACAGGCCCAGCGCGTCGCGCGCCCGCGTCCACTGCCCCAGCACCACGATGTGCAGCGCATACAACACCGCCGAGGCCAGTGTCAGCCACACGCCCGTGCCAACCGACCAGCCGTTCAACGACAGCAACGCCAGCCCTGCTGTCGCCAGCACCACCGCACCCCATACCGTGCCGGGCAACCGCTGGCGCAGCAGCAGCGTGGCGAGGATTGGCGTAAACACCACGTACATGCCGGTGGCAAAACCGCTGACGCTGGGCGAGATCAGCGCCAGCCCCCAGGTTTGCAGCAGCTGCGCCACGCCGTAGATGGCACCCAGCACCAGGCCGCGCCCGATGCCGGCGGCGCCCAGCCGTCCCACCTGGCTCGGAAACAGCGCCAGCATCGCCAGCGCCGCCACCGCAAAGCGCACGGCCAGGAAATCGGCCACGGCCATGCGCCCCACCACGTCCTTGATCAGCACGAAGGTGGAGCCCCAGGCGGCGGTCATGGCCAGCAGGGCGAGGGTGGCGAGGGTGGTGGTGGGCGTGCGCATGGATCGGGACGCGGGCTCGGGGGTCAGGAGTGAGTGGAGAGGAGTGAGGAGTGAGAGAAATCGAGCGCGGCACGGGCGGTTGCCTTTCTCACTTCTCTCTCCTCACTTCCCGCTTCTCGCTCTAAGCCACTGCCCCGGCGCCAGCAGCAGGAAATGCCCCCAGATGCCAAGCCACACGATGGCGGCCAGCAGCGGATTGCGCGCGGCCGGGTCGAACTTGCGAAACCAGCGCCACATGCCGCGATGCTTGTAGCGGCTTACGAACACCGGCCGGTGCCGGCTGGAGCTGCCCTTCCCGTGCAGCACGCGCACGTCGCCGGCCAGCAGCACCTGGTAGCCGGCGTCGCGCACGCGGCGGCACAGGTCCAGATCCTCGCAGTGCAGGAAATAGCCCTCGTCAAAACCGCCCAGCTGACGAAAAACCACGCGCGGCAACAGCATCACTGCGCCGGAGACGGCCTCGGCCTCCACCACGTAATCGGGGATGTCGCCGCCAACCGCCACGCCTTCGCCGTTGCCGCCGAACAGGCTGGCAAGCGCACGCCGCAGCAGCGGGTCGCGGCGGAACGAGGCCGGGTCCGGCCGCCCTGCCGCGTCGCAGACCACCGCGCCCACCAGGCCCGCACGCGGCTGCATGGCCAGCACGTCGAGCAGGCGGCTGAGCGCCGGCTGCGGCAGCACGCAATCGGGGTTGAGCACCAGCACGGCCTCGCCGCGCGCCTGCGCCACCGCCCGGTTCACCGCCGGGCCAAAGCCCAGGTTGGCGCCGTTGTAGATCACCCGCAGCCGCTCGTCGTGCGCATGCGCCCGCGCCAGCGCCTGCGGCACGCCGTCACTGGAGGCGTTGTCGATCAGGATCAACTCCAGCGACAAGGTGCACGCCAACACCGCGCGCACACCCTCGCGCAGCGAAGTACCGCTGTCAGCCGACACCACGATGATGCTGACCGCCGGGGCGGTCGCGGGGAAAAGAGGGGCATTCACCGGCGAAGTATAGCGGTGCGCGCATGCGCCCCACTTGTGGGAGCGGCTTCAGCCGCGACGCTCTTGCTCCGGAACTCCAAAGGAACGGCATCGCGGCTGAAGTCGCTCCCACAACGATGGCGATCATCGCCATCGTGACGGGATATGCCCCAGCGGCACCGGCATGTCGCCGTCGCGGCGTTGCAGCCAGGGATGCTCGCCATCCCAGCCGCACAGGCGCCAGCCGCGCAGGCGGTGGCAGCGCTGCCGGTGGCGGTCGCACAGCAGCAGGCGGCGGCCGTGGCATGCCGCGAACCAGCGGCCCGCGGGGCTGAAGTCGTACTGGTCGCCGGCGTCATCCAGGCGCAGGCCGTCGTCGAACAGGTAGCTGCCTTGCCGCCACTGCACGGTGCCGCCGCGCGGGTCGGCGAAGCCGGCCTCGGCGGTCCGCCACGCAGGCGGACGCAACTCGATGATGCGCGCGGGCGGGCCGATCGGCGCGCGGGCCAGTTCGGGCCACTCCATGTCGGATGTGCTGCCGGGCGGCGCGCGGCGCAGGTCACGATCGAGCCAGGCCTCCAGCCCGGCGATCACGGTATAGCCGGCCAGCGCGCCCAGCAGCGCCGCGCCCCAGCCCAGCGCCCCGCCGCCGACCGCCTGCTGCGCCGCCAGCAGCACGCCGGGCAGGCCCCAGCGCAGGCCGCGCCGCAGCCATGGCGCGTGATGCGCGGCGGACGGACCCGACGGCAGCAGCAAGGCCATCGCCAGGGCCAGCAGACAGGCCAGGCCCAACCACCACGGCAGCAGCGCCAGCGCCGCCAGCCAGGCCAGCAGCGGCAGGACGGCATGCCACTCGGGTGGGCGCCACCGGGCCATGGCTCAGTGGCGTCGTGTCGGCGGTGGTGCGGTCAGCCGCACCACACGCGCGCATTGCGGAACATGCGCATCCACGGCGAATCCTCGCCCCAGTTGTCCGGGTGCCAGCTCATCTGCACGGTGCGGAACACGCGCTCGGGGTGCGGCATCATGATGGTGACGCGGCCGTCGGCGGCGGTGAAACCGGCCAGGCCGCCGGGCGAGCCGTTGGTGTTGAGCGGGAAGTTTTCGGTGGGCTTGCCGCGGTTGTCCACGAAACGCACCGCGCCGTGCGACTTGGACGGGCTGCATGCCTGCGGAAAACTCACCCGGCCCTCGCCGTGCGCCACCGCCACCGGGATGCGCGAACCGGCCATGCCCGCGAAGAACAGGCTGGGCGAATCGAGGATCTCCAGCGTGGCCACGCGCGACTCGTACTGCTCCGACGCGTTGCGCAGGAACTTCGGCCAGTGCTGCGCGCCGGGGATGATCTCCTTGAGCTGCGACAGCATCTGGCAGCCGTTGCACACGCCCAGCGCAAACTTGCTCTCGTCGGCAAAGAACGCGGCGAACTGCTCGCGCAGCATGTCGTTGTAGAGGATGGACGTGGCCCAGCCGCGACCCGCGCCCAGCACGTCGCCGTAGGAAAACCCGCCGCAGGCCGCCAGGCCACGGAAGCCGGCCAGCGTGATGCGGCCGCTGGCCAGATCGGACATGTGCACGTCCACCGCATCGAAGCCGGCGCGGGTGAACGCGGCGGCCATTTCCACCTGGCCGTTGACGCCCTGCTCGCGCAGGATCGCCACGCGCGGGCGCGCGCCGCCGGCGATGAACGGCGCGGCGATGTCGTCGGCCGGCTCGAACGTGAGCTTGGGCGAGAGGCCCGGGTCGGCGTCGTCCAGCCGCCAGGCCAGCTCGGCGTCGGCGCTGAGCGGGTTGTCGCGCAGGCGCTGCATGGCGTGGCTGGTTTCGTTCCAGGCGCCGTACAGCGTGCTCCAGTTCCACTTGAACAAGGTGTCGCTGCCGTTGAACAGCTTGATGCCGAGCTTTTCCTTGGGACGTCCAATCCGGTGGCTGCAACCGGCCAGGTCGTGCTTGGCCAGCAGCGCCTCGAACGCCTCGCGGTTGGCGTCGGCCACTTGCAGCACGGCGCCCAGCTCCTCGTTGAACAGCGCGCGCATGGCCGCCTCGGCCCAGCCGTCCAGGTGGATCTCCAGGCCGCAATGGCCGGCAAAGGCCATCTCCAGCAAGGTGACGATGACGCCGCCGTCGGAGCGGTCGTGGTAGGCCAGCAGCAGGCCGGCCGCGTTGGCCTCCTGCACCAGCTCGAACAGCCCGCGCAGGCGCTTGGCGTCGTCCAGGTCCGGCGGCACGCCGCCGGTGCGGTTGAACACCTGGGTCAGCGCGGAGCCGCCCAGGCGGTCGCGCCCGGCGCCCAGGTCCACCAGCCACAGCGAGGACGGGCCGCGATCAAGCCTGAGTTGCGGCGTGAGCGTGCGACGCACGTCGCTGACGCGGGCAAAGCCGGTGATCACCAGCGACACCGGCGACACGGTGCGCTGCGGTGTGTCGCCGTCCTGCCAGACGGTCTGCATGGACAGCGAGTCCTTGCCCACCGGAATGGAGATGTCCAGCTGCGGGCACAGCTCCATGCCCACCGCCTTCACCGCGTCGAACAGCGCGGCGTCCTCGCCGGGATGGTTGACCGCCGCCATCCAGTTGGCCGACAGGCGCACCTCGCCAAGGTCGGCGATCGGCGCGGCGGCCAGGTTGGTGATCGCCTCGCCCACCGCCAGCCGCGCCGCATCGGCGCTGCCCAGCAGGGCCACCGGCGCGCGCTCGGCCATCGCCATCGCCTCGCCGGCATAGCCGTCGAAATCGGCGATGGTCACCGCGCAATCGGCCACCGGCACCTGCCACGGGCCGACCATCGGATCGCGCGCGTTGAGGCCGCCCACGGTGCGGTCGCCGATGGTGATGAGAAAGCTCTTGCTGCCCACGCCGGGCAGGCGCAGCACGCGCAGCAGCGCCTCGTCCATGCCGATGCCGGTGAGGTCGGGCACCAGGTCCACGCGCGGCTTGATGCGGGTGGCGTCGCGGTGCATGCGCGGCGGCTTGCCGAACAGCACGTCCATGGGCAGGTCGATGACGGTCAGCTCGCGGCGCGGGTCGGTCAGCACCAGGCGGCGTTCGGCCGTGGCGTCGCCGACCACGGCGTACGGGCAGCGCTCGCGTGCGCACATCGCCTCGAACTGCGCCAGGTGCTCGGGCGCGATGGCGAGCACGTAGCGCTCCTGCGACTCGTTGCTCCACACCTGCATCGGCGACAGCGAGGGATCGTCGCAGGGCACCTTGGACAGGTCGATCACGCCGCCCACGTCGGCGTCGTTGAGCAGCTCCGGGATGGCGTTGGACAGGCCGCCGGCGCCCACGTCGTGCACGCTGACGATGGGGTTGGCGTCGCCCAGCGCGCAGCAGGCGTCGATCACCTCCTGGCAGCGGCGCTCCATCTCGGGGTTGTCGCGCTGCACCGAGGCGAAATCCAGCTCGGCGCTGGACGCGCCGCCGGCCACCGACGAGGCGGCGCCGCCGCCCAGGCCGATCAGCATGGCCGGGCCGCCCAGCACGATCACCTTGTTGCCCGGCTGCACCGCGCGCTTGAGCACATGGCCCGGGCGCAGGTTGGCCAGGCCGCCGGCCAGCATGATCGGCTTGTCGTAGCCGCGACGCAGGCCCGGCTCGCCGGTCTCGTGCTCGTAGCTGCGGAAATAGCCGCCCAGGCAGGGCCGGCCGAACTCGTTGTTGAACGCGGCCGCGCCGAGCGGGCCGTCGCGCATGATCTCGAACGCACTGGCCATGCGCGGCGGCAGCGGGCGCTCCACCTCCCACGGCTGCGGATGGCCGGGAATGCGCAGGTCCGACACCGAGAAACCGGTGAGGCCGGCCTTGGGCTTGCCGCCGCGACCGGTGGCGCCCTCGTCGCGGATCTCGCCGCCGGCACCGGTGGCCGCGCCCGGCCACGGCGCGATGGCGGTGGGATGGTTGTGCGTCTCCACCTTGATCGCGTAGTCCACCCGATCCTCGACGGCGCGCCACACGCCATCGGCGGGGTCGGCCACCAGGCGCCGGCCCGCGCTGCCCTCGATCACCGCCGCGTTGTCCGAGTAGGCGGACAGCGTATGCGCGGGCGAGCGCTGGTGGGTGTGCTTGATCATGCCGAACAGGGTCTTGTCCTGCGCCTCGCCGTCCACCGTCCAGCTGGCGTTGAACACCTTGTGCCGGCAGTGCTCGGAGTTGGCCTGGGCAAACATGAACAGCTCGGCGTCGGTGGGGTCGCGCCCCAGCTCGGCGTAGCGGTCGGCCAGGTAGTCGATCTCGTCGTCGGCCAGCGCCAGGCCCAGCCGGCTGTTGGCCGCCGCCAGCGCGCCGCGCGGATCGTCGCCCAGCACGATGTGGCGCAGGTCGCCCGGCGTGCCGCCCAGGAACAGGCCGTGCGCGTCCTCGATGCGCTCCAGCACCGACTGCGTCATCGCGTCGTACAGCAGGGCCATCACCGCGTCGTGGCCGGGCGTGCCGGCCTCGGGCAGGCCGGCGATCTGCCAGGCCAGGCCGCGCTCCACCCGCCGCACGTCGGTGCCGAAACCGGCGCCATGCAGGATGTCGGTGGCCTTGCTCGACCACGGCGAGATCGTGCCCAGTCGCGGCACCACCCACAGCGTGGCCGGCTCGGGCGCGGCGTCCTTCGCTTCCAGCACGGCCAGCAGGCGCTCGCGCAACGCGCCCGCCGGCGCCACATCGGCGTCGATGAAATAGACAAACCACGAGGCCTGCACGCGCACGCCGTGATGCAGGGCATCCAGGCGGGCGTTGAGGCGGTCGAGGCGGAACGGCGAGAGGGCGCTCTGCCCGTCGAGTGCGATCATGCGGGGAACGGCGCTATGCAAGGGGAAACGCCCATTCTAACCGACAGCCCCACCTGCGGTCTGCCGGGGCCTTCCGCGCCGGTTGCTTTTGCGCCCTGGCTTCTCAAGAAGCCATCGCGCACAAGGTGCGCTCCTACGAAAAGCAGGGGCATCGCGGCTGCAGCCCCACGGGATGCGAGGCAACCGTAGGAGCGCACCCTGTGCGCGATGCTCTTGGCGGCGTGGCGAAGAGCAATCGCGCACAAGGTGCGCTCCTACGAAAAGCCGGAGCAGCGCGGCTGAAGCCCCACGGGATGCGAGGCAACCGTAGGAGCGCACCCTGTGCGCGATGCTCTTGGCGGCGTGGCGAAGAGCGATCGCGCACAAGGTGCGCTCCTGCGGCTCAGTCGCCGCGCTGCAAGGCGGCCAGCAGCTGCGCCGGGGTCACGTAGCCGCCCAGCGTACGGCCGTCGGGGGCGATGATGGTGGGGGTGCCGCCCACGCCCAGCTTCATGCCCAGGTCGAACTGCTCGGCCACCGGGTTGGCGCAGCTGGCGGTCGCCGGCGCCTTGCCCTTGACCGCGTCGTTGAACGCGGCGTGGCGGTCGGCGGCGCACCACACCGACACCATCTCGCCATAGGTGGGCGTGGGCCGGCCCGAGGTGCTGGCCACGCCCTCGCGCGGCCAGGCCAGGTACTCCACCGCGATGCCCTCGCGGTTGAACTCGGCCACATGCTCGTGCAGGGCGCGGCAGTAGCCGCAGTTGACGTCGGTGAACACGGTGACCGTGTACTTGGGGTTGGGCGGCGCGTACACGATGCGCTGCGCGGCGGGCACCTTGGCCAGCTCGCGCTTGCGGAACGCCGCCCATGCCGGCTCGCTGAGGTTGCGGCCCCGCGACAGGTCGATCAGGTCGCCATTGAGCAGGTACTTGCCGTCGGTGCTCAGGTACATCAGCTGGCCGGAGGCGATCACCTGGTAGAAACCGGGGATCGGCGCCACCTGCACCGCATCCACCTGCACATCGGGCGCCAGCGTGCGCAGCGACTGGGTCACCTGCTGCACCACGGCGGGGGTGACGCCGGAGGGCGCGTCGGCGGCCATCGCGGCGCCGGCAGCCAGGGCGCCGGTCAGGAGCGCCGGCAGCATCTTCTTCAACATCGTCGTCCTCGTGCGGTCGCGCGGTAAGGCAAGCGCCCATTCTGGCACAGGCCCGGATCCCTCCCGGAATGGTTCCCTGACCTTGTGGGAGCGACTTCAGTCGCGATGCTTTATGAAGAGCATCGCGCACAGGGTGCGCTCCTACGGTCAGGGCGCGCTAGCCGCGCGGGTGGTGCTGGGCGTGCAGGCGTTTCAAACCCTCCTTGGCCACCAGGGTGTAGATCTGGGTGGTGCTGAGCGAGCTGTGGCCCAGCAGCATCTGCAAGGCGCGCAGGTCGGCGCCGTGGTTGAGCAGGTGGGTGGCGAAGGAGTGGCGCAGCACGTGCGGCGAGATGCGGCGGGCATCGATGCCGGCCTGCATCGCGTAGCGCTTCACCAGCAGCCAGAACATCTGCCGCGTCAGGCCCTCGCCGTGCCGGCCCAGGAACAGCGCCACCGGCTGCCGCGCGCCAGCCAGTGCGGGGCGCGCGGTGGCGAGGTAGTCGCCCAGGTACTGCAGCGCCAGCTCGCCCACCGGCACCAGGCGGTCCTTGCCGCCCTTGCCGCTGACGCGCAACACGCCCTGGCGCGCGTTGAAGCCAGCCAGCGGCAGCTCCACCAGCTCGGACACGCGCAGGCCGCAGGCGTACATCAGCTCCAGCATGGCGCGGTCGCGCTGGCCCAGCGTGGTGGCGGGATCGGGCGCGGCCAGCAGGCGCTCGACCTCGCGCTCGGCCAGCGCCTTGGGCAGGCTGCGCGGCAGGCGCGGGCGGTCCACCAGGGCAGTGGGGTCCACGAAGGCGGGGTCGTCGCGGACGATGGCCGCGTAGTAGCGCCGAAACACCGACTGCCGCCGCGCCATCGAACGCACCGCGCCGCCGCAGGCGCCGTGGTAGGCGGTGATGTCCTCGCGCCGCGCCGTGCGCAGGCGGCGCCCGCGCGTGCCCAGCCAGGCGGCCAGCGCCAGCAGGTCGCGCCGGTAGGCCTCCAGCGTGCGGTCGGCCAGGCCGTCCTCCGACCACAGGCGTTCGAGGAACGCGGCAATGTCCTGGCGGTCGGCATCGGCGATACTGGCGCCGCTTTTTTCCTTCGTCATGCACGCGATGCTGGGCATTGCGCGCGCCCCACGCAAGCGACCGCCCGATGCCAAGCCCGTCCGCCACCTCCCTGCCCTGCCCGCCGTGGCGCCGACTGGCGGCGCTGGCGTACGACCTGCTGATCGTGGTGGCGATCATGATGGCGGCGAACATGCTGGGGCTGCTGCTCACCGGCGGGCGGTTGCTGGACGAGCACCAGCACCTGCGCGCGTGGTGGTTTCCGCTGTTCGAGGCGGCGTGCGTGGGCGGTTATTTCCTGGCCTCGTGGCGCCGTGGCGGGCAGACCGTGGGCATGCGGCCGTGGCGCATCCGCGTGGTGGGCGTCGACGGCGCCGCGCCCTCGTGGCGGCAGTTGCTGCTGCGCCTGCTGGTGGCCGCCGCGCCGCTGGCCCTGCTGGCGCTGGCGCCGTGGGCCGGATTGCGGGTGGCGCTGTGGAGCGTGCTGGCGGCATGGATCGCGTGGTTTGCCGCGACGTTGTCCAACCCGCGCCGCCGCGCCGTGCACGACCTGGCCGCCGGCACCGAGATCCGGCGCTTGCCCTAGGATCGCCAACATTTCTGTCGCGCGGTCGCGCGCCTTCACCTTTCACTGCGCACGCGCAAGGTTTCATGCCCCCATGCCACGATCCCCGAGCGCCAGCCGCAGCAACGACGACCTCATCCGCGCCAACCGCGGCTTCTACGAATCGCTGTGGGCCGACGCGCGACTGGTAGGCCCGGAGCGCTTCAACACCTGGCCGCTGGTGCGCGAACTGGCCGCCGCCGCGCCGCGCCGGCTGGAGGTGGCGCCGGGACTGCGTCCGCGCCTGCCGCTTGAAGGCACCTGCTTCATCGACCTCAGCCACGCCGCGCTGCGCCGCCTGCGCCAGCACGGCGCGCAGGCGGCGCACGGCATGATCGGCGCGTTGCCGGTGGCCAGCGGCGGTTTCGACCTGGTGTGCGCGTTCGACATCCTGGAGCACGTGGCCGATGACGACGGCGCGCTGGCCGAACTGGCGCGAGTGGCCGCACCCGGCGCCACGGTGCTGTTGTCGGTGCCGCTGCATCCGCAGGCGTGGACGCCGTTCGACGATTTCGTGGGCCATTGCCGCCGCTACGAACCGGCGCAGATCACCGAACGGCTGGCGCGGCACGGTTTCGCCATCGAGCGCAGCGCCATCTACGGCATGCAGCCCAAGTCCTCGCGCCTGCTGGCGCTGGGCCAGTGGTTTCTCGTCCACCGCCGCCAGCGCGCGATGTGGTGGTACAACCGCGTGTTCATGCCGCTGGGCCTGCGCTTCCAGAAGCCGCTGCAATGGCGCGACGGCATGGGCGACACGCACGGCGTGGACGAGCTGCTGCTGCATTGTCGCCGCGCCAAGTAATTGATCGTATTGGGACGCACATCTCTGCGGCAGCGCAACACGACGCGGGCAAAGGGGCTAAGATGCGCCCTTTCGCCACCCGCGGACCGCTTTCCGATGCTTTATCAAATCCACGAATGGCAGCGCGCGTTCCTGGGCCCGCTGAGCCATTTCGCGCAGGCCAACGCGCAGATGCTCAACGACCCGGCCAGCCCGCTCTCGGCCTGGCCGGGCTCGCCGCGCCTGGCCGCCGGCTTCGAGCTGGTGCACCGTCTGGGCAAGGCCTACGAAAAGCCCGAATTCGGCATCCACAGCGCGCTTGCCCACGAGCACGAGATCGCGGTGATCGAGCGCGTGGCGCTGGACAAGCCGTTTTGCCAGCTCAAGCGCTTCAAGCGCTTCAGCGACGACCCGGCCACCATCGAAAAGATGAAGGCCGACCCGGTGGTGCTGGTGGTGGCGCCGCTGTCCGGCCACCACGCCACGCTGCTGCGCGACACCGTGCGCACGCTGCTGCGCGACCACAAGGTGTACATCACCGACTGGGTGGACGCGCGCATGGTGCCGGCTCAGGCCGGCAGCTTCGGGCTGGACGACTACGTGGCCTACATCGAGGCGTTCATCCGCCACATCGGCGCACGCACGCTGCACGTGATCTCGGTGTGCCAGCCCACCGTGCCGGTGCTGGCGGCGGTGTCGCTGATGGCCGCGCGCGGCGAGGAAACCCCGCGCAGCCTGACCATGATGGGCGGTCCGATCGACCCGCGCCGCAGCCCCACCAGCGTCAACAACCTGGCCACCACGCAGCCGCTGTCGTGGTTCAAGGGCAACGTGATCCACACCGTGCCGGCCAACTATCCCGGCCATGGCCGCGAGGTGTATCCGGGCTTTCTGCAGCATGCCGGCTTCATCGCGATGAACCCCAGCCGCCACCTCACCTCGCACTGGGACTACTACCAGGACCTGCTGCGCGGCGACCAGGAAGACGCCGAGTCGCACCGCCGCTTCTACGACGAATACAACGCCGTGCTGGACATGCCGGCGACGTTCTACCTGGACACCATCGCCACCGTGTTCCAGCAGTTTCTGCTGCCGCGCGGCCTGTGGGACGTGGCCGGCGAGCGGGTGAACCCGGCCGCCATCTCGCGCAGCGCCCTGCTGACGGTGGAGGGCGAGCTGGACGACATCTCCGGCCTGGGCCAGACCCAGGCCGCGCACGACCTGTGCAGCGGCATCCCCGCCCGGCGGCGCGCGCACAAGGTGATCGAGGGGGCCGGCCACTACGGCATCTTCAGCGGTCGGCGCTGGCGCGAGAAGGTGTACCCGCAGGTGCGCGACTTCATCCGCAAGTTCGACCGCGACGCAAAATAGCCGCCGGCAAAAAAGTGGTGCCCCCGAGACGATTCGAACGTCCGACCTGCCCCTTAGGAGGGGGCCGCTCTATCCAGCTGAGCTACGAGGGCATGGGCGGGATTTTCGCATGGATCGCCGATGGGCGCGAAAGATGCCGGCCGGCTGCGCCATGGCCACCTGCTAGGATGGTTTCTTTTCAAACCATCCGATGGAGACGGCCATGTCCCATGCGATCTTGAAGGCGCTCGGCCTCGACCAGGCGCTGTCCGGCACCTACCTGGGCCAGGGTGAATGGTCGTCCACCAGCGACGCCGGCACGCTGCGCCCGACCAACCCGGCCACCGGCGAGGTGATCGCCGAGGTACCCGCCTCCAGCGCCGCCGACTACGAAAAAATCGTGGCGCGCGCGCAGGCCGCGTTCAAGGTCTGGCGCACCACGCCGGCGCCGCGACGCGGCGAGGCCGTGCGCCTGTGCGGCGAGGCGCTGCGCAAGCACAAGGACGCGCTCGGCTCGCTGGTGGCGCTGGAGATGGGCAAGATCAAGCCCGAGGGCGACGGCGAAGTGCAGGAGATGATCGACATCGCCGACTTCGCCGTGGGCCAGAGCCGCATGCTGTACGGCTCCACCATGCATTCGGAGCGCCCCGGCCACCGCATGTACGACCAGTACCACCCGCTGGGCCTGGTGGGCATCATCAGCGCGTTCAATTTTCCGGTGGCGGTGTGGGCGTGGAACGCGATGCTCGCCGCCATCGCCGGCGACATCTGCATCTGGAAGCCCTCGCCCAAGACCCCGCTGTCGGCCATCGCCACCCTGAAGATCTGCAACGAGGCGCTGAAGGCCGGCGGCTTCCCGGACATCTTCTTCCTGTTCAACGATGCCGGCAGCGAGCTGGCGCAGAAGTTCGTCGACGACAAGCGCATCCCGCTGATCAGCTTCACCGGTTCCACCAAGGTCGGACGCATGGTCGGCGAGCGCGTGGCCAAGCGCATGGGCCGCTCGCTGCTGGAGCTGGGCGGCAACAACGCCATCATCGTGGACGCGAGCGCCGACCTGAAGCTGGCGATTCCCGCCATCGTGTTCGGCGCGGTGGGCACCGCCGGCCAGCGCTGCACCAGCACGCGCCGGCTGTTCGTGCACGCGTCCATCTTCGACGAGGTGACGCAAAAGCTGGTCGCCGCCTACAAGCAGGTCGAGGGCAAGATCGGCGACCCGACGCTGGCCACCACGCTGATGGGCCCGCTCAACAGCGCCGACGCCGTGCACGCCTACCTGGCCGCCATCGAGAAGGCCAAGGCCACCGGCGGCCAGGTGCTCACCGGCGGCGCGGCGCTGACCGGGCGCAAGGGCCACTTCGTGCTGCCCACCCTCATCACCGGGCTGAAGAACGACGACGAGGTGGTGCAGGCCGAGACCTTCGCGCCGATCCTCTACGTGATGCCGTTCACGACCTTGGACGAGGCCATCGCGATGCAGAACGACGTGCCGCAGGGCCTGTCCTCGGCGATCTTCACGCAGGACCTCAAGGCCGCCGAGCAGTACCTGTCGGCGGCCGGCAGCGACTGCGGCATCGCCAACGTCAACATCGGCACCTCCGGCGCCGAGATCGGCGGCGCGTTCGGCGGCGAGAAGGACACCGGCGGCGGGCGCGAATCCGGCTCCGACGCGTGGAAGGTCTACATGCGCCGCCAGACCAACACCATCAACTACTCCGACGCCCTGCCGCTGGCGCAGGGCATCAAGTTCGACCTCTGAACCGGGCACGTCGATGAGCGCGCGCCTGCCCGATCGCCCCGACCGCACCAGCACGCTGGCCGTGGTCAGCCTGGTGTCCGGCATCCTGGCGTGGTGCGCCCTGCCGTTCGTGGGCGCCATCGTGGCGGTCGTCTGCGGCCACCTGGCGCGTGGCGAGATCCGTCGCACCCCGTTCGATGCGCGCCCCGACGGCGACAGCATGGCCGTGGCCGGCCTCGTCCTCGGCTACGTGCAGTTGCTGCTGGGCGTGTTGATGATGGTGGCGGTGATCGTGAGCGTGATCCTGTTCGGCTCGGTCGTGATGGGCTGGCCTTGATGAGCGCACCGCCTTTCGATTTCCACGGCTATCGTGTCGCCATTGCCGGCGGCAGCAAGGGCATCGGCCGCGCCATCGCGTTGGCGTTTGCCGAGGCGGGCGCGGCGGTTTCGGTCTGCGCGCGCGGGCAAGCCGCGCTGGACGAGGTGGCCGGCCAGATCGCCGCGCACGGCGTCACCGCCCACGCGCACCGCGGCGACCTGGCCGATCCGGCCGCCATCCAGGCGTGGATCGACAATGCCGCCGGCGCGCTGGGCGGCCTGGACGTGCTGGTCAACAACGCCAGCGGCTACGGCTTCGACGACGCGGACGACGCCAGTTGGCTGGCCGGTTTCAACGTGGACCTGATGGCCGCCGTGCGCGCCTCGCGCGCGGCGCTGCCGCATCTTGCGGCCTCGCCGCACGGCGTCATCGTGCACACCAGCTCGATCGCCGCGCTGCGCCCGCGCGCCCACGGCGCGGCCTATGCGGCGGCCAAGGCCGCGCTCGGCCACTACACCACCTCGCAGGCGCTGGCGCTGGCGCCGCAGCGCATCCGCGTCAACGCCATCGCGCCCGGCTCCATCAGCTTTCCCGACGGCCTGTGGGAGCGCCGCCGCCGCGAACAGCCCGAGCTGTACCAGGCCACGCTGGGCCGCATACCGTTCGGCCGCTTCGGCACGCCGCAGGAGGTTGCCCACGCCGTACTGTTCCTGGCCTCGCCCTGGGCCGGCTGGATCACCGGCCAGACGCTGGCGGTCGATGGCGGCCAGATGCTCAACGGCTGAGCGCCCCTCCCTCACACACCGACACCATGAACGACCTGTCCTCCACCTCGCGCTTCAGCGACCGCGTCGACGACTACGTGCGCTATCGCCCCGACTATCCCGCCGCCCTGCTCCACTGGCTGCAACACGAGCAGGGCGTGGACGCGTCGTGGCCGGTGGCCGACGTGGGCGCCGGCACGGGCATCTCCTCGCGGATGTTTCTCGACGCCGGCTACCGCGTGACGGCAGTGGAACCCAATGCGCCGATGCGCGCCGCCGCCGAGCAATGGCTGGGCGGTTACGCCGGCTTTCGCGCGGTGGACGGCCGCGCCGACGCCACCGGCCTGGCCGACGCCAGCGTGGGCCTGGTCACCGTGGCCCAGGCATTCCACTGGTTCGACCCGGACGCCGCGCGACGCGAGTTTGCCCGCATCCTGCGCCCGGGCGGGCTGGCGGCGCTGTGGTGGAATACGCGCCGCCTCACCGGCACGCCGTTCCTGGAAGGCTACGAGGCGCTGCTGCGCGACTACGGCACCGACTACGTCAGCGTGGCCGAGCGCTACGGCGACGACGCGCAGTTGCGCGCCTGGTTCGGCGCCGGCTATCGCGGCAGCGCGCGTTTCGACCACGGCCAGCGGCTGGATTTCGACGCGCTGCGCGGGCGGCTGATGTCATCCTCCTACGCGCCCAAGCCCGGCCACCCACGGCACGAGCCGATGCTGCGCGCGTTGCGCACGCTGTTCGATACCTGCGCCGAACACGGCACCATAAGCTTCGACTACGACACCCGCATCTTCGCCGGCCACCTGACCTGAGCCCATGTACGACTACCTGCGCCCCCTGCTGTTCGCCCTCGATGCCGAAACCGCGCATCGCGCCACCTTGTACGCGCTGGGCGTGGCCCAGCGCAGCAACATCGCGCACTGGATCGCGCGCCCACCGGACGACCTGCCGGTCAACGTGTTCGGCATCACCTTTCCCAACCCGGTCGGCCTGGCCGCCGGGCTGGACAAGGACGCCGAGCACCTGGACGCGCTCAACACGCTGGGCTTCGGCTTCATCGAGGTGGGCACCGTCACGCCCCGGCCGCAATCGGGCAACGCGCGGCCGCGCATGTTCCGGCTGCCCGCGCACGAGGCCATCATCAACCGCATGGGATTCAACAACGGCGGCGTGGACGCGCTGGTGCACAACGTGCGCGCGTCCCGCTACCACGGCGTGCTGGGCATCAACATCGGCAAGAACAAGGACACCCCCAACGAGCAGGCCGCCGACGACTACCTGCTGTGCCTGGAGCGCGTGTACGAGCTGGCCAGCTACGTCACCGTCAACATCTCCTCGCCCAACACCCAGGGCCTGCGCGACCTGCAACAGGAGGCCACGCTGCACCGCTTCATCTCGGTGCTGCGCGAGGCGCAGGAGCGGCTGGGCGCGCAGCACGGCCGGCGCAAGCCGATGCTGCTGAAGATCGCACCCGACCTGTCCGAGGCCGAGCTCGACGCCATCGCCGACGTGCTGCTGCGCACCGGCATCGACGGCGTCATCTGCACCAACACCACCATCGACCGCAGCGCCGTGGCCGGCGACCCGCGCGCCGGCGAAACCGGCGGACTGTCCGGCAAGCCGCTGTTTGCGCACGCCACCGCCGTGCTGGCCGGCATGCGCCAGCGGCTGGGCGGGCGCATCCCGCTGGTGGGCGTGGGCGGCATCCTCGACGGCAGCGACGCGGTGGAGAAACTCGACGCCGGCGCCTCGCTGGTGCAGCTGTACTCGGGCCTGGTCTATCGCGGGCCGCGCCTGGTCAACGAATGCGTGGACGAGATCCGCCGCCAGCGCGGGGCATCACATGCCGGCTGACCGCATCGACATGCCTGCAGAGTCAATAGACATGGGCGGCTACACGCTCACCGAAAACGCCTCGCTGGCCCGGCGCAACACCTTGCGCGTCGACGCGCGCGCCACGCTGCTGGCCGAGATCCGCGACGCCGCCAAGCTGCCCGAGCTGCTCGGCTTTCCCGCCGTGCGCGACAGCCGCCTGCTGGTGCTGGGCGAAGGCAGCAACGTGCTGTTCACCGACGACTTCGACGGCACCGTGCTGGCCATGGCCACGCGCGGCGTGCAGGTGGAAAGCGACGGCGACAACGCCCGCATCGCCGTGGCCGCCGGCGAACGCTGGGACGACTTCGTGCGCTGGACGCTGGGCCAGGGCTACGCCGGCCTGGAAAACCTCATCCTCATCCCCGGCACCGTCGGCGCCGCGCCGATCCAGAACATCGGCGCCTACGGCTGCGAAGTGGCCGAGTTCATCGAAAGCGTGGAAGCCTGGGACACCCGCGAACACCGCGTCGCCACCCTCGACCGCGCCACCTGCGCCTTCGGCTACCGCGACTCGCTGTTCAAGCACGAGCCGGGCCGCTACATCGTCACCGCCGTGCGCTTCGTGCTGCCGCGGCAACGCCCGCTGCGCACCGACTACGCCGGCATCGACGAGCAACTGGCGCGCATGGGCGTCACCCGCCCCGCCCCGTTCCACGTCGCCGAAGCCGTGGTGCACCTGCGCACCCGCAAGCTCCCCGACCCCGCCGTGATCGGCAACGCCGGCAGCTTCTTCAAAAACCCCGTCGTGGATGCCGCCCTCGCCGACACCCTGCAACACGACCACCCCGACCTGCCCGCCTGGCCCACCCCCGACGGCCGCCGCAAACTCTCCGCCGCCTGGCTGATCGAACACAGCGGCTTCAAAGGCCTGCGCGAAGGCGACGCCGGCATCTCCAACCGCCACGCCCTGGTCCTGGTCAACCACGGCCACGCCACCGGCCCGCAGCTGTGGGCACTGGCGCAAAAAGTGATGGACGGCGTGCACACCACCTTCGGCGTCCCGCTGGACCCCGAACCGGTGATCATCGGCCCCCGCTCACCCTGAAACCCACGCAAGGGCCGCTTCTCCCGCGCCGGCCCGACCTGCGCCTTTGCTTTTTTGCAGGAGCGCACCTTGTCCACAAGGGACTTCCTTCGGTCACGCGCGATGCTTTTGCTCGTGCTTTTCGTAGGAGCGGCTTCAGCCGCGATGCTTTTGCTTTTGAAAAGCCAAGGCCAAAGCTTTCGCACTCCTGCGGAGCGCGAGCTACTTTCTCTTTGCGTGGCCACGCACGCGCCTGGAGCGCGTGCGAACAGCGAAGCTGGCCCGAAGGGCGGAGGGCAGGATGCCCGGAGTAAAGAGAAAGTAGCCAAAGAGAAAGGCCACCCCGCTTCCGCGACAGAGGGGCCCCTTAACGGCGCGCGCCATCGTGGCGCGCACTCGGTACGCAGCGGCAAGCCGCTGCGAAATGCTCGCGGCGTGGAGGCTTCTAGCTCCCTCTCCCCCGCTTCGCGGGGGAGAGGGCTGGGGAGAGGGGGCGCTCTTCACTCCCCTGTGCGGCGGTGAGTCGGGGACGATCAGGCCGCGAAGCGGGCATCGACATGGATGTCGATGCCTTTTCGCTCGGGCAGGCGACGGCATGGATGCCGGAGTTGAGGCAACGCAGGACGCAGTTGCCCGATGCCCGATCGAAAAGCCCGGCCCCGGCTCACGGACTTGCCGGGCGCAAGCCCGGCAAGCGCCAAGCGGGGTGGCCTTCTCTTTGGCTACTTTCTCTTGGCCATTCAAGAGAAAGTAGCTCGCGCTCCGCAAGGAGTGCGAAAGCTTTTGCTCTGTATCCACCATCTAAAGCAAAAGCATCGCGCACAGGGTGCGCTCCTACAGAAAAGCAACGGCAAGAGCATCGCGCACGACCGAAGGAAGTCCCTTGTGGACAGGGTGCGCTCCTACAAAGAAAGCGTGCAGCGGCGGGGTATCAGGCGCGGGTGCGTTTCTCGATGTCGGGCAGGAAGACGGTGATCAAGCCCATCAGCGGCAAGAACGCGCACAGGCCGTAGACGTATTCGATGCCGTGCACGTCGGCCAGCGCGCCAAGCACGGCGGCGCCGATGCCGCCCATGCCGAAGGCGAAGCCGAAAAACAGGCCCGAGATCATGCCCACGCGGCCGGGCACCAGCTCCTGCGCGTAGACCAGGATGGCCGAGAACGCGGAGGACAGGATCAGGCCGATGATCACCGTCAGCACGCCCGTCGCCACCAGGCCCACATGCGGCAGCGCCAGGGTGAACGGCGCCACGCCCAGGATGGACACCCAGATCACCCACTTGCGCCCGATGCGGTCGCCCACCGGTCCGCCCACCAGCGTGCCGGCCGCCACGGCGAACAGGAACACGAACAAATGCACCTGCGCGCTCTGCACGGACACGCCGAACTTGTGCATCAGGTAGAACGTGTAATAGCTGCTGAGGCTGGCCAGGTAGAAGAACTTGGAGAAGATCAGCAGGCCCAGCACCGCCAGCGCGGCGATCACCTTGTTGCGCGGCAACGCCTCCACGGCGAGGTGGCGCGGGCGCGAGCCGCCGCGCGTGAGGTGGTGGCGCGCATACCAGCGCCCCACCTGCAGCAGCACCACGATCGCCAGCAGCGCCGCCAGCGAGAACCACGCCACGCTGCCGCGCCCGTGCGGCACGACCAGCCAGGCCGCCAGCAACGGGCCGAGCGACGAGCCGGTGTTGCCGCCCACCTGGAACAGCGACTGCGCCAGCCCGTGGCGGCCGCCCGACGCCATCCGCGCCACGCGCGAGGACTCGGGATGGAACACCGACGAGCCGGTGCCGACCAGGGCGGCAGCCAGCAGCAGGATCGGGAAGGTTGGCGCCACCGACAGCAGCAGCAGGCCGGCCAGGGTGAAGCCCATGCCCACCGGCAGCGAATACGGCATCGGCTTGCGGTCGGTCACCATGCCCACCAGCGGTTGCAGCAGCGAGGCGGTGAGCTGGTAGGTCAGCGTGATCAGGCCGACCTGGGCAAAGCTCAGCTGAAAGTCGCTTTTCAGCAGCGGATAGATCGCCAGGATCAACGACTGGATCATGTCGTTGAGCATGTGCGCCACGCTGATGCCGCCCAGCACGGAAAACTGCGTGCGCTCGGCGGGCGCCGGCGCGGTGGTGGACAGGGGAAGCGTGTCGGCGCGGGTCTGCATGGTGGACGTTCGGTCGATGGGGAGACGAGCGCGGCCGCCACGCGCTGGCGTGGCGGCCGCGCGAGGGTGAAACCTTACAGCTTGCCGGCGCCGTAGCCGCCTTCGATGCCCTTGCTGGCATAGGCCACTGCGTCGTGCGGGTGCAGGCTTTCCTGGTGCTCCACGCGGATGTGGAAATCATCCAGCGTGGCGTCGGCGTCCAGCGCCTTCTGGATGCGGCGGGCGGCGTCCTCGCAAAACATCAGGTTGCCGCCGTTGGCCAGCGCAAAGGCCTGCTCGTCCTGGCGCTTCACCGCCGTCTGCACCGGCGTGCCCAGCGCGTTTTCCACGCGGTCGATCAGGTCGATCAGGCGCAGCGGCGCACCTGCGGCCGGGCGCACGCGCAGGCAGGCCACGCTGCGCTGGGCGTGCGGCGTGGCCACGATGCCCTGCTCGCTGCCCAGCCAGGCCAGCACGGCGGCGTGGTCCAGCGGCGCATCGGCGGAAAAATCGCTGGCGAAACGGTCCTGGATCAGCTGCCGCGCCAACGCCGCCGACGCCGGGCAGGTGGACGAGTACACCACCTCGGTGCCCAGCTCCAGCCGGAACGCGTCGCCGGTGAGGCTGGCCTCGATGGTCACCGGGTACGCGCGCCAGCCGCTGTTGCCGCTGCGCAGCGCCGGCCGGCGCACCAGGTGCTCGAAGCGGATGCTGAGGCAGGCGCGGTCGGACAGGTCGGCGTGGGAGTCGAGAAAACCGCGCAGCAGTTCATGCAGCGCCTCGGCGGTGAGCGTGCGCGTGCTCAGCGCCTGCTCCACCTGCAGGTACAACCGCGACATGTGGATGCCGCGCTTGTCCGGCCGCTTGAGGTTGACGAAGGCGCCCACGCGGGCGCTGCCGCGCTGCACGTCGCCATCGCCCGCATCGAAACGCACCGGCACCTGGATCTCGGCCATGCCGACCCAGTCCAGCGCGCCGGCCAGGTGCGGCTGCGCGTGCACGGCCACGTCGGGCAGCAGGCGGGCGGTGGTTTCCGGGTTGGACATGATGGTTTCCTGTAGATCGCGGGGGCATGGCATGGGGAGGCCAGACCCGTCAGTTTGGGACAACGTCGCTGCGGTGCAATAGCCGCGGCGGAAACACTGTGTCGTGGCCGGCGCCTACGGTGCCGCGCGACGCCACGCCCGCGCGGCGCGCCATGCCGTCCACGCCGTGGCCGGTTGCACGCGCGTGCGGCCCTCGCGCAGGCTGGCCAGCGGCTCCGGCGCACGCCGTGCGCGGCGCGCCATGGCCTGGCTGTGCTGCGCGGCCACCGCACGAAACACACCGAGCGGCCCCGGCAACGTGGCCGCCTCGCGCCACAGCCGCTGCAGCTCGCGCAACTGCTCCTGGATCGCCTGCCGCCGTGCCGGGCCGGGCTGGCCCAGTTGCGCGCGGCTCAGGCCGTGGCGCGCCAGCGCGGCCATGGGCAGCGGCAGGCGATCGCGGCCGGCATCGTCATCGAGGTGCAGCAGCGCATGCAGCAGGTGATCGAGCGCGGCCAGCCGCGCCGCGCGCGGGCTGTGCGCGGCCGGGCCGTACCACCAGGCGGTTTCCAGCGCGGCCAGCGCATCGTGCAACGGCGCGGCATCGGCCAGTTGCGCGGCGAGGTCGGCGGCGGTGCCGTGATCGAGCTGCGCCATCGCGGCCAGCACCGGCGCCACCCACTGGTCGACGCCGATCGCCTCGGCGCGCGGGTCGTCAAACAGCACCTGGGTCAGCGGATGACGGCCGCCGCTGGCGGCCGCGCCGGCCAGCTCCTCCGCCCACCAGCCCAGCTTGGCGGCGGCCACGTGCGGCTCGCGGATGCCGTAGGCGGCGTCGAGCAGCTCCTGCTCCAGCGCCGCCAGCGCCACGTGGCCGGGATGACGGCGGCCATCGACGAAAGCCAGCGCCACGCCCTGCTCCGGTTGCGCCGCCAGCCACTTGTCGATGAAGCCCTGCCACGCCGCGTTGCTGGTGTCGCCCTCGCTCATGCCGCGACCGGCGAGGGCAGCAGCAGCGCCGCCAGTTGCGCGGGGGCGTCCACCACCGCGTCGGCGCCCCACTCGCGCGGGTTGCCGCCATCGAGATAACCCCAGCCGACCGCCACGGTATACAGGCCCGCCGCCGCGCCGGCGAGCACGTCGCGGCGGTCGTCGCCCACGAACACGCAGCGCGCCGGATCCAGCGCGGCGCGCTCGCAGGCCAGCCGCACGGGCGCGGGGTCGGGCTTTTTCACCGGCAGCGTGTCGCCGGACACCACGGCCACGGCGCGCTCGGCCCAGCCCACGCGATGCACCAGCTCGTCGGTGAGAAAGCCGGGCTTGTTGGTGACGATGCCCCAGCGCAGGCCATGGCGCTCCAACCCGTCGAGCAGCGCGTCCACGCCGTCGAACGGGCGCGTCTGGCGCGCCATCACGCGCTGGTACAGCGCCAGGTAGCGCGGCAGCAAGGCCTTGCGCGCGGCCTCGTCGCGACGGGGAAAGCCCTGTTGCAGGATCGCCGTGGACCCGCGCGACACCACCTCGCGCACCACCTCGTAGGCGGGCGCGGCCTCGCCTTCCTCGGCGCACAGTTCCACCAGCGCGCCGTAGAGGTCGGCGGCGCTGTCGAGCAAGGTGCCGTCCAGGTCGAACAGCACGCCATGGATGTCCGGCGGCAACGGCGTCATAGCGGCTTGCGTGCGGCGAGCACGTAATTGATGGCGGTGAAGCGGCTGATCCACGCCTTGCGCAGCAGCGGGTTGTAGCCCAGGCCGCTGACGTCCTCCAGCATCAGGCCGCACTGGCGCAGCAGCCGTCCCAGCTCGGAGGGTTTCAGGAATTGCGCGTAGTGATGGGTGCCGCGCGGCAGCATGCGCATCACGTATTCGGCGCCCACGATGGCTGCGCCGAACGCGGCCGGCGTGCGGTTGAGGGTGGACATGAACAGCTGGCCGCCGGGCTTGAGCATGGCGGCCAGGTCGGCCACCAGCGCGGCCGGATCGGGCACGTGCTCGATCAGCTCCATACAGCACACGGCGTCGAAGCTTGCCGGCTCGGCGGCCGCCAGCTCGGCGGAGGACTGCACGCGGTAGTCCACCGTCAGCGCCGACTCGTGCAGGTGCAGGCGGGCGGTGTCGATCACCTTTTCGCCCAGGTCGATGCCGGTGACGCGGGCGCCGGCGCGTGCCAGCGCCTCGCTCAGCAGGCCGCCACCGCAGCCGACGTCGGCCACCTTGGCCTGTGCCAGCGCGACGCGGCCGGCGATGTAGTCGAAGCGCACCGGGTTGAGGTCGTGCAGCGGGCGCGACTCGCCGTCCGGATCCCACCAGCGCGCGGCCAGGGTGTCGAAGCGGGCGATCTCGTCGGGGCTGGCATTGCCGTGCTGGGGCGCGGTGGACATCGCGAATCCTCTAGGGTAGCTGCGCAGTTTACCGCGCCAGCCACTCGTGCACGGTGATGGTCCAGCCGCCGCTGGTGAAGGCCGGATCGCGCTGCACCAGCGCGTTGGCCTGCGCCAGGTCGTCGGCGCGCAGCACGTAGGCGCCGCCGGACTTGTCGCTGAAGCCGCCGGACAGCTCCAGCGTGCCTTGCGCGCGCAGCTGGTCGAGATAGGCGATGTGCTGCGGCACCACCGCCGGATCGACGTCGGGACGACGCAGCAGGTAGACGAGATAACGGTTCATGACGAAGCTCCCTTTTTGTCGCGGATGGTCAGGCGGCGGCGATGCGTTCGCGCCAGGCGCGGGTCTTGGCGAGGATGGCGGCAGTGTCCACGTCCACCAGCTCGCGCGCGGCCAGCTTGCGCCGGCCGGCGATCCACACGTCGCTGACCTGGTGGCGGCCGGTGGCGTAGACCAGTTGCGAGACCACGTTGAACAGCGGCTGGGTTTCCAGCGCATCCAGCCGCACGGCGGCCAGGTCGGCCTGCTTGCCCGGCTCGATCGAGCCGATGCTGGCGCCCAGCCCGATTGCCCGCGCGCCGTGCAGCGTGGCCGCGCGCAGCGCATACGCCGCGTCGAACGCCGCCGCGTCGCCGGCCACCGCCTTGGCCAGCAGCGCGGCGGTGCGCATCTCGCCAAACATGTCCAGGTCGTTGTTGGAGGCGCAGCCGTCCGTGCCCAGCGCCAGGTTGATGCCGGCCTGGTTGAGCTTTTGCGCGGGACAGAAGCCGGAGGCCAGCTTGAGGTTGGACTCCGGGCAATGCACCACCGACACGCCGGCCGCGGCGCAGGCGGCGATCTCGCCGTCGGTGAGCTGGGTCATGTGCACGGCGATCAGGCGGTCGTTGACCAGGCCCAGCTTCTGCAGCCGCTGGAACGGGCGCAGGCCGCTCTTGGCCTTTTCCTCGTCCACCTCGTGCGCGGTCTCGTGCAGGTGCAGGTGCACGGGGATGTCCAGCTGCTCGGCCAGCAGGCCGATGCGCTCGAAGCTCTCGTCGGACACGGTGTACGGCGCGTGCGGCGCGAACGCGGTGCTGACCAGCGCATCGCCGCGAAAACTGTCGTGCACGGCGACGGCGCGCTCGAAGTAGTCGTCCTGGCTGGTGGCCCAGGCGGTGGGAAACTGGATCACCGGCAGGCCGACCACGGCGCGGAAACCCATGCGCCGGTAGGTGGCGCCGATGGCGTCGGGGAAAAAGTAGTTTTCGTTGGCGCAGGTGGTGCCGCCGCGCAGCATCTCGGCCACGGCCAGCTCCACGCCGTCGCGCACGAACTCAGGCCCGATCACCTTGGCCTCGGCCGGCCAGATGTGCTGCTGCAGCCAGGTCATCAGCGGCAGGTCGTCGGCCAGGCCCCGCAGCAGGGTCATCGGGTTGTGCGTGTGGCTGTTGACCAGGCCGGGGATCAGCGCGTGCTCGCCCAGCTCGACCCGCTCGCGCGGCGCGTAGGCCACGCGGGCCTCGGCGATCGGCAACACCGCCACGATGGCGCCGCTGTCCACCGCCACGGCGTGTTTTTCCAGCACCACGGCGTGCGGTTCCACCGGCACCACCCAGCGGGCTTCGATCAGCAGGTCGACGGGTTGCGGGGGCATCTGGCTCATCGCTCACTCACTGTGCAAAGAATGGATACGAGATGGGGCGGCACACCTTGCGGTGCCCGCCCCAGCATCGTCATGCCTCAGCATCGTCGTTCCGGCGAAAGCCGGCATCCAGTGCCTTTCATTGCAACAGACGCGAAAGACGATATGTGCGCTGCGCACGAGTATTTCACTGGATCCCCGCATTCGCGGGGATGACGAACCGGCAAAGGCGCGGACGCTCGCCCGCGCGCCGGTTCGTCACTTCACGCGGCTGTCGTATTCGCCGGTGCGGGTATCGACCTTGATGACCTCGTCCTGGTTGACGAACAGCGGCACGCGCACCACCGCGCCGGTTTCCAGCGTGGCCGGCTTGCCGCCGCCGCCGGAGGTGTCGCCGCGCACGCCCGGGTCGGTCTCCACGATCTTCAGCTCGACGAACTTGGGCGCCTGCACCGCCACGATGGCGCCGTTGAACAGCGTCACCACGCACTCCTCCTCGCCCTTGAGCCACTTCCAGGTGTCGCCCATGGCGGCCAGCGAGGCCGGCACCATCTCGAAGGTCTCCAGGTTCATGAAGTTCCACACGCGGTCGTCGCCGACGCCCTCGATGAAGGACAGCTGCATGTCGGTGTCCATCACGTCCGCTTCCTCGAACGAGTCGCTGGACTTCAGCGTCTGCTCGGTGGTGCGGCCGTCCTTGAGGTTGCGGATGCGGATGCGGGTGAACGCCTGGCCCTTGCCCGGCTTGATGAAGTCCGCCTCGGTAATGACCCAGGGGTCGCCGTTGTGGAGGATCTTCTTGCCCGTCTTGACGTCGTTGAGGCCGAGGGTCGCCATGCGTTGGTTGCTCCAGAGTCGATTTCGCCCGTGGGGCGGCTAAAATGGGGGATTGTCACGGGCTCTCGCGCCCGCTCCAAGGCCGCCCATGATAACCGCAAGCCCCCATGCCCGCCTATCGCCGCCCGCATCGGGCTGGCAAGCGCTCTGGCGCGAGGCGATCACCGACCCCGCCGAGCTGCTTGAGGCGGTGGGCCTGGGCCACCGCACCGACCTGCTGCCGGCCGACGACGCCGGCTTTGCGCTGCGCGTGCCGCGCGGCTTCGTGGCCCGCATGCGCCAGGGCGACCCGCTCGACCCGCTGCTGCTGCAGGTGCTGCCGCAACGCGCCGAGCATGCGCAGGTGCCCGGCTTCACCCTGGACGCGGTGGGCGACATGGCCGCCAAGGCCGGGCGCGGCGTACTGCACAAGTACGACGGCCGTGCCCTGCTGATCGCCAGCGGCAGCTGCGCGGTCAATTGCCGCTACTGTTTCCGCCGGCACTTTCCCTACGGCGAGGAGATCGCCGCCGCCGCGCAGTGGCGCCAGGCGCTGGAGCACCTGCGCGGCGACCACTCGATCCGCGAGCTGATCCTCTCCGGCGGCGACCCGCTGGCGCTGGCCACGCACAAGCTGGAGGAGCTGACCCGCGGCCTGGCCGAGCTGCCCCACGTCACCCGGCTGCGCATCCACACCCGGCTGCCGGTGGTGCTGCCCGAGCGGATCGACGCGCCGCTCCTCAATTGGCTGGCCAAGCTGCCGCTACAGAAAGTGGTCGTGCTGCATGCCAACCACGCCAACGAGTTCGATGCCGGCGTCGACGCCGCCTGCGCCGCCTTGCGCGCGGCCGGCGCCACGCTGCTGAACCAGTCGGTGCTGTTGCGTGGAGTCAACGACCACGCCGACGCGCTGGTGGCGTTGTCCGAGCGGATGTTCGCCGCCGGCGTGTTGCCGTACTACCTGCACCAGCTCGATCGCGTGCATGGCACCGCCCACTTCGAGGTGGACGATGCCCGCGCGCGGGCGCTGGTGGAGGCGGCGCGGGCGCGCCTGCCGGGCTATCTGGTGCCGACGCTGGTGCGCGAAATAGGCGGCGATACGTCCAAACGGCCACTTTAGGGCGGCAGCGGGTTATGCCTTCGCCGCCCTGCGGGCGGTGTCGCCACGGCCGTGACCGGTCGATGGCGGGCGCCGATCGCAACGGTCGCGCTTTCCGCTGGCAGCCTCGGGCGTTATCCGTTACAAACAACAGGCTGCACAGGCTGTCGATGTCCTGACAATCCATCTTTCCGCTTTCGGCCCTTCATGAAAAAAGACCTTGTCATCAAGCTCCTCTTCATCGAGAACTCGCTGGAGGAGGCCGAACAGATCATCAGCCTGCTGCGCAACTCCGGCATCGCGGTGCGGCCCGCCCGCGCCACCAACGCCGAGCAGGTGCAGGCGGCGCTGACCGAGCTGGAGCCGGACATCGTGATGTTCGATCCGGCCATCGCCACGCTCAAGCTGCGCGAGGTGACCAAGCTGCTGGATGCCTACGGCCGCGACTACGCGCTGCTGGGCCTGGTCGACGCGATGGACAACCAGCTGGTAGCCGACCTGTTCGTGGACGGCGCCCGCGGCGTGGCCTCGCGCACCCATCCCAAGCAGCTCACCGCCGTGCTGCAGCGCGAGTTCGAGTCGCTGCAGACGCGCCGCCAGCTGCGCCGGCTGGAGGCCTCGCTGCGCGAGTCGGAGCGCCGCTGCGACGCCCTGCTCGACTCCTCCAACGACGCCATCGCCTACGTGCACGAGGGCATGCACGTGCGCGCCAACCAGGCCTACCTGGACACCTTCGGCTACGACAGCTTCGACGACCTGCTCGGCCTGCCGGTGCTGGACATGATCGAGCCGGGCAGCGCCGAGGAGTTCAAGGCGATCCTGCGCGGCCAGCCGGGACAGGACAAGCTGCCCAGCCAGCTCACCTTGCGCGCACGCCGCGCCGATGCCAGCGCGTTCGACGCCACCGTGGAATTTGCCCCGGCCACGTTCGAGGGCGAGCCCTGCCTGCAGATCGTGTTCCGTCGCCAGCAGGTCAACCCGGTGATGCTGGAGCAACTGCAGCGCGACCCGGTCACCGGCCTGTTCAACCGCGCGCACACGCTGGAGCGCATCGACACCGCCGTGGCCGCCGCAGCCAACGGCAAGAAGGGCCAGGCGCTGCTGCTGATCGAGCCGGACAACTGGTCGGCGGTGGTGGCCTCCATCGGCCTGGGCAAGGCCGACGAGCTGCTGGCCGGCCTGGCCGGGCGCATCCGCATCCTGCTGGGCACCACCGACGTGGCCGGCATGCTGGCCGAGCACACCTTTGGCGTGGTGCTGGACTCGCGCCAGGACGACGCCATCCGCGACTGGATCGGCAAGCTGCAGCACAGCATCAGCAACGAGATCTTCGACGCCGGCAGCCGCTCCATCACGGTCAACACCAGCATCGGCGGCAGCCTGTTGGGCGAAAAGAACGCCAACACCGACCTGCTGCTCAACCAGGCCAGCCAGGCGCTGCGCAACGCGCAGAGCCAGGGCGGCGGCAAGGTGGAGCTGCATGACCCGGCCGCCCGCGAAAAGGCCGACGAGGAGCGCGAGCGCTACTGGCTCGACCTGCTCAAGAACGCGCTGGCCAACGACGGCCTGGTGCTCTACCACCAGCAGGCCATCAGCCTGCAGGACGCCGAGGGCGACTACTCGGAGATCCTGCTGCGCATGAACGGCCCGCAGGGCGAGGTGCTGCCGGGCTTTTTCATGCCCATCGCCGAAAAGCACAACCTCAACGGCGCCATCGACCGCTGGGTGCTCAGCAAGGCCATCGAGACCCTCAAGGGCCGCGACATCCAGGGCCAGCCGACCACCTTCTTCGTCAAGCTCACCGCCGCCTCGCTGCAGGACGAGAAGCTGCTGCCCTGGCTGGGCGAGCAACTGTCCGCCGCCAGCCTGAAGCACGGCCGCATCGTGCTGGAAATGACCGAGAGCAAGGTGATGACCCTGCTGCGCCCCGCACAGGAGTTCGTCAACGGCTGGAAGAAACTGGGCGGCAAGTTTGCGCTGGAGCAGTTCGGCTCGGGCCTCAACTCGTTCCAGCTGCTCAACCATGTGGACGCCGACTACGTGAAGATCGACCGCAGCTACATGGCCGAGCTGCCACGGCACCCGGAAAACCAGAAAAAGGTGTCGGAGATCTGCCAGCAGGCGCGGGAGCTCAAGCGCGTGACCATCGCCGAATGGGTCGAGGACGCCACCAGCACCTCGCTGCTGTTCGCCTGCGGCGTGGATTTCGTGCAGGGCAACTTCCTGCAACCGCCGCAGCGGCTGCTGTAACCGGCAATCCCCGTAGGAGCGCGCTGGCGCGCGATGCTTTTACGGCCATCAACAGGCGAATGCCTGGACATCCTGCCTGAAGAGCATCGCGCGCCAGCGCGCTCCTACGGCGCCGGCGGCCTGCGGGAACGCGCTTGGGCGCGATGCTTTTACGGCCATCAACAGGCGAATGCCGGGACACCCTGCCTGAAGAGCATCGCGCACAAGGTGCGCTCCTACGGCAACCGGCGGCCTGCGGGAACGCGCTTGGGCGCGATGCTTTTACGGCCATCAACAGGCGAATGCCGGGACACCCTGCCTGAAGAGCATCGCGCGCAAGCGCGCTCCTACGGCAACCGGTGGCCTGTGGGAGCGCGCTGGCGCGCGATGCTCTTGCGGCTCGCCGGCCACATACGAAAAAACCCGCAGGTGACTGCGGGTTTTTTCGTGGCCGACGGCAGTCGGCTGGCGCGCCGGGATTATTCCGCCGCGGCAGCGGCGGCGGCAGCCTTGTTGGCGGCCTTGATCGCGGCGGCGGCGGCCACGTCTTCCTTGATGCGGGCAGCCTTGCCTTCCAGGCCACGCAGGTAGTACAGCTTGGCGCCGCGCACCTTGCCCTTGCGCTTGACGGTGACCGACTCGATCGACGGGCTGTGCGCCTGGAACACGCGCTCCACGCCGGTGCCGTGCGAGATCTTGCGCACGGTGAAGGCCGAATGCAGGCCACGGTTGCGCTTGGCGATGACGATGCCCTCGAACGCCTGCACGCGCTCGCGGTTGCCTTCCTTCACCTTGACGTTGACCACCACGGTGTCGCCAGCGCCGAATTCCGGCAAGGGACGGGCAATCTGCTCGGCTTCGAACTGCTCAATGATCTTGTTCATGGCAACACCTGTGTATTTTCGATAACTGCGGTCACTCGTCGACCGCTTCGTTTTGCCGCGGCAGCGCTGGGCCAGCCTGTTCGCGACGAAATTCATCCAGCAACGCGCGGGATGTCTTGTCCAGCACGCAGCGCGACAACAGATCGGGACGCCGCAACCAGGTTCGTCCCAGCGACTGCTTGAGGCGCCAGCGGGCAATCGCCGCATGGTCGCCGGAAAGCAGCACCTCCGGCACGGAACCCAGCGCATCGTGCACCGGTTTGGCGTAGTGCGGGCAGTCGAGCAGGCCATTGGCGAATGAATCCTGCTCGGCCGATTGCGCGTCGTTCAACGCGCCGTCCTGCAGGCGGCCCACGGCGTCGATCACCACCGCTGCGGCCAACTCGCCGCCGGACAGCACATAATCGCCGATGGAGAGCTCCTCGTCGACCTCGTGCGCCAGCAACCGCTCGTCCACTCCCTCGTAACGCCCGCAGAGCATGGCGATGCGCGGCAACCTTGCCAGCGCCTCCACCCGGCCCTGCGTCAGCCGCGCTCCTTGCGGACTGAGGTAAATCACATGCGCCGGCTCCGGCGCCGCGCCGCGCACAGCCGCCAGGGTGGCGCGCAGCGGCTCGATCATCATCACCATGCCGGGGCCGCCGCCATACGAGCTGGCGTCCACGGTGCGGTGGCGGTCATGGGTGTAGTCGCGCGGATTCCAGGCTTCCACCTGCAGCAACCCGCGTTGCTGCGCGCGTCCCACCACACCTACCGCGGCACACTGGCGCACGAAGTCGGGAAACAGGCTGACGACATCGATACGCATGAATCCTTGCCCTCTGCCACCGGCCCCGTGCGGGACAACCCGGCGACGTCAGAATTCGGGATCCCAATCCACCACCATGCGACCTGCGGACACGTCCACCGATCGCACGTACGAACCCTGGACGAAGGGGATCAGCCGCTCGCGCGTACCGTCCCGCACCACCACCACGTCGTTGGCGCCAGTGGCGAACAGGTGACTGACCTGGCCCAGGCGCACATCGTCGATGGTGACCACCTCGAGTCCTTCGAGGTCGACCCAGTAATACTCGCCGTCCGCCGGCGGCGGCAGCTGGTCGCGGCTGACATGGATGTCGCTGCCCACCAGCGCCGCGGCCTGCTCCCGGTCATCCACGCCGGGCAAATGGGCCACGATGCCCTTGCCCTGCGGACGTCCCTTGGCACCGCGAACCTCCGTCTCCTCGCCGGGCGCTGCACCGAGCAGCCACGGCTGGTAATCGAAGATCCGCATGCGCGGCTCGGCCCAGGATTCGATCTTGAGCCAACCCTGCACGCCATACAGCCCGACGATGCGTCCCATCGGGACGCGCCGGCCGGCTGTCGTCACGTTCAGGCAGCCTGCTGCAGCTTGCCCGCTTCCTTGACCAGCGCGGCAACCTTGTCGGTGAGCTGGGCGCCCTTGCCCACCCACTCGTTGACACGGGCAACGTTCAGCTCAAGGCGCTTGTCCTTGCCCGACGCGACCGGGTTGTAGTAGCCCACGCTCTCGATGTTGCGGCCGTCGCGCTTGTTGCGCTGATCGGTCACCACGACGTGGTAGAACGGACGGCCCTTGGCGCCACCGCGCGAAAGACGAATCTTGACCATTGGTAACACTCCAGAATTGCCGCACCAGCGGCAGCCGCACGGGAACCCGTGCGCGGGAAACGGGGCATTTTAGCGAATCCCCACCAAAATGGAAGGGGTTGAAGGAGGAACAGCGGCGAGGGGCGAGTCGCCAGGGGCGCGTGGAAAGCAGATGGTCGCGACAGACAGGCCTTTACTCGTCCCTCGTCACCTCGCGACTCGCCCCTGTCCAGGCATCAGCGCGGCGGCAAGCCGCCCATGCCGCCCATGCCCTTCATGGCGCCGCGCATCTGCCGCATCAGGCCCTTGGTGCCGCCGCGCGACAGCTTGGACATCATTTTTTCCATCTGCATGTACTGCTTGAGCAGGCGGTTGACGTCGGCCGGCTGGGTGCCGGAGCCGCGCGCCACGCGGGCGCGACGCGAGCCGTTGAGCAGGTCGGGGTGGCGACGCTCTTTCTTGGTCATCGAGCTGATGATGGCGATCATGCGCTTCATCTCGCCGTCGTTGACCTTGGACTTGACGCTGTCGGGCAGGCTGGCCACGCCGGGCAGCTTGTCCAGCAGGCCGGCCAGGCCGCCCATGTTGCCCATCTGCTCGAGCTGGTCCTTCATGTCGTTGAGGTCGAAGCGCTTGCCCTTCATCACCTTCTGGGCAAGCTTCTGCGCCTTCTCCTGGTCGACCTTGCGCTCGACCTCCTCCACCAGCGACAGCACGTCGCCCATGCCCAGGATGCGCTGGGCCACGCGGTCAGGGTGGAACGGCTCCAGCGCGTCGGTCTTCTCGCCCGCACCCAGGAACTTGATCGGCCGGCCGGTGACGTAGCGCACCGACAGCGCCGCGCCGCCACGGGCGTCGCCGTCGGTCTTGGTCAGCACGACGCCGGTCAGCGGCAGCGCGTCGCTGAACGCCTTGGCGGTGTTGGCCGCGTCCTGGCCGGTCATGGCATCGACCACGAACAGCGTCTCGACCGGGGTGATCGCCGCGTGCAGCGCCTTGACCTCGGCCATCATGGCCTCGTCCACGTGCAGGCGGCCGGCGGTATCGACGATGAGCACGTCGACCACCTCGCGCCGCGCCGCGGCCACGGCGGCCTGGGCGATGGCGACCGGATCCTGCCCGGCATCCGACGGGAAAAACGCCACGCCTACCTGCCCGGCCAGCGTGCGCAACTGCTCGATGGCGGCCGGACGGTACACGTCGCAGCTCACCACCATCACCTTTTTCTTTTTGCGCTCGGTCAGCAGGCGCGCCAGCTTGGCCACCGTGGTGGTCTTGCCCGCGCCCTGCAGGCCGGCCAGCAGCACCACGGCGGGCGGCTGCTGGGCGAGGTTGAGGTCGGCGTTGGCGCTGCCCATCACCGTGGTCAACTCGTCGCTGACCACCTTGATCAGCGCCTGGCCGGGGGACAGGCTCTTGAGCACGTCCTGGCCCACCGCGCGCACCTTGATGCGCTGGATCAGCGCCTGCACCACCGGCAGGGCCACGTCGGCCTCCAGCAGCGCGATGCGCACCTCGCGCAGCGCCTCGCGGATATTTTCCTCGGTCAGCCGGCCGCGGCCACGCAGGCGGTTGACGGTGGTGGAAAGGCGTTGGCTGAGCGACTCGAACATGATGGCGACGTGGCTTGGGGTCAGCCGGCAAATATAGCAGACCCTCCCCGGCCGCCATGCCGCCACGCCTTGGCCGGCACCCCGCTGCAGCGGCTCATCGCGTGTGCGACACTTCGCGGCTATGTCTGCCGACGCTCTCGTCCTGCTTGCCGCCGTGTTCTACCTCGCCGCCGCGGGCGGCCTGGCGCGCCCGCTGCTTGGCGGCGGGCAACCGCTGAAGCGGCTGGCGATCGGCCTGGCGGGGCTGGCGGTCGTGCTGCATGCGGGCGTGCTGCTGGGCAGCCATCGCGGCGCGCTGGACCTGCACTTTTTTGCCGCGCTGTCGCTGGTGGCCTGCGTGGTGGCGGCGCTGACGCTGCTGGTGAACCTGTGGCGGCCGGTGGCCGCGCTGGGCGTGGTGGTGTTTCCGCTGGCGGCGCTGTTCGTGCTGCTGGACGGCTTCGTGGCCGCGCCCACCGCACCGCGCCAGATGGACTGGCCGATCAAACTGCACGTGACGCTGGCGCTGCTGGCGTTCAGCGTGCTGTCGATCGCGGCGGTGCTGGCGATCCTGCTGGCGGTGCAGGAACGCGCGCTGCGCGCCCGCCATTTCGGCAGCTGGCTGCGCGCGCTGCCGCCGCTGACGCAGACCGAGTCGCTGATGTTTCGCCTGATCGGCGGCGGTTTCGCGCTGCTGACGGTGGCGCTGCTGAGCGGTGCGCTGTTCATCGAGAACATCCGCGCGCAACACCTGGTGCACACCACGGTGCTGTCGGTATTCGCGTGGCTGGTGTTCGGTACGCTGCTCCTGGGCCGCTGGCGCCAGGGCTGGCGCGGCACCCGCGCCGTCCATCTCACCCTGATCGGCATGACCGTGCTGGCGCTGGCCTTTTTCGGCAGCAAGGCGGTACTGGAGCTGATCCTTCACCGGAATGTCTAGGATGACCGCTGCCCAGTTCGTGATGACCCTCTCGTGCCCCGACCGCCCCGGCATCGTGGCGGCCGTCAGCGGCCACCTGGCCACGCAGGGCAACAACATCCTGGAGGCGCAGCAGTTCGACGACACCGACACCGGCCGCTTCTTCATGCGCATCGTGTTCGAGGCGCTGGCCGCCGAGGCCACGCTGGAAGGCCTGCGCACGGCGTTCGCGCCCATTGCCGGGCGCTTCGACATGCAATGGCAGATCCGCGACCGCAGCGCGCGCCGGCGCGTGCTGCTGCTGGTGTCCAAGTTCGACCACTGCCTGGCCGACGTGCTGTACCGCTGGCGCACCGGCGAGCTGGCCATGGACATCGCCGGCATCGTCGCCAACCACCCGCGCGAGACCTACCGCCACCTCGACCTGGACACCATCCCGTTCCACTACCTGCCGGTCGACCGCGACAACAAGGCCGCGCAGGAGGCGCAGCTGTGGGCGCTGATCGAGCACAGCCGCACCGACCTGGTGGTGCTGGCGCGCTACATGCAGGTGCTGTCGAGCGAGCTGTCGGGCCGGCTGGCCGGGCGCTGCATCAACATCCACCACTCGTTCCTGCCCGGTTTCAAGGGCGCGCGGCCCTACCACCAGGCGCACCGGCGCGGGGTCAAGCTGATCGGCGCCACCACGCACTTCGTCACCGCCGACCTGGACGAGGGGCCGATCATCGAGCAGGACATCGAGCGGGTCACCCACCACGACACCGCCGAGGACATGGTGCGCATCGGCCGCGACATCGAGCGCCGCGTGCTGGCGCGCACCCTGCGCCACTACCTGGACGACCGCATCCTGCTCAACGGCAGCAAGACGGTGGTGTTCGCCTCCTGACGCGGGGTGCGGACGCCGCCGCCGCGACGGCCGAATTTCCAGTTGCGCCGCGTTTGTGCATCGCACTATATTTGGCGGGTACTGCACTAACGCGTTAATACATTGCGATAGCGCAACTACCTGCTTTCATTCGAATCACCTGCCGATTTCCACTTGGGGAACCCTTCATGACCTTCATCCATGAGACGTTGACGCGTCTGCGCAAAAGCAGCCCTGCCCAGACCGAGTTCTACCAGGCGGCAGGGGAAATCCTCGAGTGCCTGCAGCCGCTGCTGGACGCCGAGCCGCGTTACCGCCAGCACAGCATCATCGAGCGCATCGTGGAGCCGGAGCGGCAGATCTTCTTTCGCGTGTGCTGGACCGACGACGCGGGCAAGGTGCACGTCAACAAGGGCTACCGCATCCAGTTCAGCTCCACGCTGGGCCCGTACAAGGGCGGCCTGCGTTTCCACCCCTCGGTGAACGCCGGCATCATCAAGTTTCTCGGCTTCGAGCAGATCTTCAAGAACGCGCTGACCGGCCTGGCCATCGGCGGCGCCAAGGGCGGCTCCGACTTCGACCCCAAGGGCAAGTCCGACGCCGAGGTCATGCGCTTCTGCCAGTCCTTCATGAACGAGTTGTACCGCCACATCGGCCCCACCACCGACGTGCCGGCCGGCGACATCGGCGTGGGCACGCGCGAGATCGGCTACCTGTACGGCCAGTACAAGCGGCTCACCGCCCGCTACGAGGGCGTGCTCACCGGCAAGGGCCTGACCTGGGGCGGCTCGCTGGGCCGCAAGGAAGCCACCGGCTACGGCACGGTCTATTTCGCCCAGCACATGCTGCAGGCGCGCGGCGAGGATTTCGAGGGCAAGACCTGCCTGGTGTCCGGCGCCGGCAACGTGGCCATCTACACCATCGAGAAGCTGTACCAGTTGGGCGCGCTGCCCATCACCTGCTCCGACTCGCTGGGCACGATCCACCACGCGGCGGGCATCAACCTGGAAACGCTGAAGCTGCTGAAGGAAGTGCGCCGCGCCTCGCTCAGCGAATACGTCGCCCACCACCCCGACGCCACCTACATCCCGCGCGCCGACTACCCGGAGGACGGCCACGCCGTGTGGCGGTTCAAGGCCAACGCCGCCTTCCCGTCCGCCACGCAGAACGAGCTGACCGCGGCCGACGCGCGCGCGCTGCTGGCCAACGGCGTCACCTGCATCGCCGAAGGCGCCAACATGGGCTCCACCAGCGAGGCCATCGACATCCTGGTGGCCAGCAAGATCGCCTACGGCCCGGGCAAGGCCGCCAATGCCGGCGGCGTGGCCACCAGCCAGCTGGAAATGGCGCAGAACGGCAGCATGCAGCAGTGGACCATGGAGCGCGTGGACGCCAAGCTGCACGACATCATGGCCGGCATCTACCGCAGCTGCACCGCCGCCGCCGAGGAGTTCGGCCAGCCGCACAACCTGGTGCTGGGCGCCAACATCGCCGGCTTCCGCAAGGTGGCCGACGCGATGATCGAACAAGGCGTGTACTGAGCAACGTACCGCCAGGCCATCGGCGCAGGCCTCTTTCTGTGGGAGCGGCTTCAGCCGCGATGCTTTTGCCCTGAGGTTCCGAAGCAAAAAGCATCGCGACTGAAGTCGCTCCTACAAGCGGTCAGCGGCACGCGTCGATGGCCTCGCCCAGGCGCTCCACGCCCACCACCACCATGTCACCCACCTTGCCCTGCTTGGGCGCGTTTGCCTTGGGCACGATGGCGTGGCGGAAACCGTGGTGGGCCGCCTCCTTCAGGCGCTCCTCGCCGTTGGGCACGGGGCGGATCTCGCCGGACAGGCCCACTTCGCCGAACGTGATCATGTGCTCCGGCAGCGGCCGGTCGCGCAGCGAGGACAGCACCGCCAGCAGCACCGGCAGGTCGGCCGCGGTCTCCTGCACGCGGATGCCGCCGACCACATTGACGAACACGTCCTGGTCGTAGGCCGCCACGCCGCCGTGGCGGTGCAGCACCGCCAGCAGCATCGCCAGCCGGTTCTGCTCCAGCCCCAGCGTGACGCGACGCGGGTTGCCCAGCGAGGACTGGTCCACCAACGCCTGCACTTCCACCAGCAGCGGCCGCGTGCCCTCGCGCGTCACCATCACCGCGCTGCCCGGCGTGGGGCCGGCGTGCGAGGAGAGAAAGATGGCCGACGGGTTGGGCACCTCGCGCAGGCCCTTGTCGGACATGGCGAACACGCCCAGCTCGTTGACCGCGCCAAAGCGGTTCTTGAACGCGCGCAGCACGCGGAAACGGCTGCCCGATTCGCCCTCGAAGTACAGCACCGCATCCACCATGTGCTCCAGCACGCGCGGACCGGCGATGCCGCCCTCCTTGGTGACGTGGCCGACCAGGAACACCGACGTGCCGGTCTCCTTGGCGAAACGGGTGAGCTTGGCCGCCGACTCGCGCACCTGCGACACCGAGCCGGGCGCGGCAGTGAGCAGCTCGGTCCAGATCGTCTGGATGGAGTCGATCACCAGCACCCGTGGCCGCGTGGCCGCCGCCTGCTCCAGGATGCGCTCGATGCAGGTTTCGGCCAGCGCCTGCAGCGGCGCCAGCGGCAGGCCCAGGCGCTGCGCCCGCGCAGCCACTTGCGCCAGCGATTCCTCGCCGGTGACGTACACGCTGGGCAGGTGCGTGCCCAGCGTGCCCAGCATCTGCAGCAGCAAGGTCGATTTGCCGATGCCTGGATCGCCGCCGATCAGCACCACCGAACCGCCCACCAGGCCGCCGCCCAGCACGCGGTCCAGCTCGCCGATCCCGGTGAGCGTGCGCGCCTCGGTGGTCAGCGCCACCTCGGTCAGCGGCGTCACCCGGCTGGCGCCGGCGGCCTTGCCCGCATAGCCGCCGCGCGCCGCGCCGGCCGATTTCACCGCCGGCTGCAGCACGATCTCCGACAAGGTGTTCCACGCCCCGCACTCCACGCACGCGCCCTGCCACTTGGGGTGCTCGGCGCCGCACTCGGTGCATACATAGGCGGTCTTGGCTTTGGCCATGCGGTCCTATCCTCGGCATCATCAGACAAGCGGGAAAGCTTAGAGCCTGGGCGTCGCACACGGCGAGAGGACCACATCCGCCGGGCCCGGCGCCGACGTGACAACGCACGTCACCGGCGTCCACGCATGCGCCTCGTCCACGTCGTCGATCACCGCGTGCAAGGCCGCGCCACGATCCAGCGCGCACGCGACAACCGCGTTGCCGGCGCGCGGCACATAGCCGAGCTTGTGGCCGCGCCAGTCGATGCGCACCGCCAGCGGATCGTGCGCATTGCCCGGCTCGCGCACCAGTTGCAGCGCATCGCCCACCGCCAGGCGTGGCAGCAGGCGCGGTCCCTCGGCATGGGCAAACCCGGCCACCACGCCCTGGTAAAGGCTGGCGGCCGGGGGTTGCCAATCCTTCTGCCGGGCGGCGTAGGCCAGTACCTGATGCAACGCCTCGCGGCCGCGACGATCCAGCGGGCGCCAGGTCGACGGCGCCAGGGATCGATGCGCCGCCCTCGCCTGCCGCGCCTCGCGCACCACTTGCAGGCGCCGCTCCCGGCGCTCGTCGGCGTTGATCCACGCCTCCACCTCGACCGCCAGCGCCTCCATCGCCGCGCTGACATCGCGGTTGCACGGGCCACGCAACGCGTCCAGCTCGAATGCCGCCGTATCGTCGTCGCCATCCCATGCATACAGCGCCGTGGCGGCCTGGCCATCGGCCAGGGCCAGGTGCACGGCGCGCGCGGGATCGCCCGCGCACATATCCCAATAGCCGCCGATGCAGTGGTGCATGGCCTGGCCCTCGTCGATCAGGGCCTGCGGCGTGGTCAGCTCGACCACGCTGACGCCATCGCGCGCCACCGCGTCGAGCAGGGGCGACAAATGCTGCGGCCGGCTGTCATCGCCGGCCCGGCGCTGCAGCGGCTGCGCATGCCAGCGACGCGAGTCGCGCAGCAAGCCGCGCAGGCCGCGCCGGGCCAGCCACGCCAGCGCCAGACCATCCCGATCCAGCCACGGCAACGCCGCCGGCGCGGGCTCCTGCGCCAGGACGGCGTCCAGGAAATCCCGCGTGTCAGCCAGGTGATGGCGCAGCGGGGAGCCTTCCGCCTCCACCTGTCGCCAGGTGTGCTCCCAGCCCGCCGCGAAAAGGCCGGCCATGCGTTCGACGTCCGCCGGCGCCTCCCACCGCACCGGCAGGGCGTCCAGCAGCGGCGACCAGCGCTGCAGGCTTTCGCGGGTGCGCGGCCGCGCATGTGCCGGCATGGCCCGCAGCAGGCGCAACAGGCGACGCGGCGCGAAGCCGCCGGCCCACGGCTCGCGCAGCAGCGGCCCGCGCAACAAGGCACGATCGACGCGGTACTCGGCCGCCAGCGCGCCGATCAGGTCGCGGCCGCGATCCATCGCCAGCAGCACCGGCGCCGATGGCGCGCCGTCCAGCGCGGCGCGCTGCGCCGGCTCGTCCTCGTCGTGGCCAAACATGTCCGCACGCTGGCAGACATCCAGCAGCAGCGGCGCCACCAGCGGCGGAAACAGGGCCAGCGCCTGCAGGCGGCGCGCACGCGTCAACCCGGGCAGGCACGCGAGCCGGTTGTAGTTGGCCACCGTGCCGAAGAACGGCCCGGGCACCTCAAGCTGGCCCAGTGCATCCAGTACCGCCTCGTCCAACTGGCTGGCGAATGCCCGGATCGCCTGCTGCACGGGGTGCCCCCACGACACCGCCCAGCGCGGCAGCGGCACCACCGGCGCCAGCGGCAAGGGCCAGGCCTGCCCCGGCAAGGCGGCATCGCGCAACGGCATCGCGGGGTCGTCGCGCAGGTGCTGGAGCAAGCGGCCAAGCAGGTCGTCGCGCCCGTGCCAGGCGGCATCCAGTCGCACGGCATGCACGGCGCCGTCGGCATCGAGCAGCCACAGCCAGGCAAACGCCTGCGCGTCGGCACGCGAAAAGAAATGCCGTGCGTCGATCCACACGCGGGCACGCCAACCGGCCCCCGCCTCGATGGCGGGCGCATCCAGCCGTGTCGATGTCATGCGCCGATCCCTCCTGGGCTCCCCGTGAGGCGCGCAGGATGGGCCGGTCTTGTCTCACCGCGCGCGACGGCGCGGCGCCGCCGTTTCCGGCTCAGCCGTCATCCTCGACAAACAGCACACGGCGCGTCATGCCGCAGGTGAGGTCGTAGCCGATGGTGCCGGCGTGGGCGGCGACGGTTTCCACCGGCAAGGTGTCGCCCCACAGTGTCACGCGGTCGCCTACTTTCGCCTGCGGCGCCTGGCGCAGGTCGAGCGTGACCAGGTCCATCGACACGCGGCCGACCAGCGGCACGCGCCGCCCGCCCACCAGCACGGGCGTGCCTGCCTCGGCGCTGCGCGGGTAGCCGTCGCCGTAGCCGATGGCCGCCACGCCCACGGGCATGTCCTCGGGGCAGGTCCAGGTGCCGTTGTAGCCGATGCGCTCGCCGCGCGTGATGCGATTGATGGCGATCAGCCGCGTGGACAACGTCATGGCCGGGCGAAAGCCCGCATCGGCACCGCTCTGGCCCGCCACCACCGACAGGCCGTACAGCAGGCCGCCGCTGCGCACCCAGTCGGCGCGCGCCTCGGGCCAGCCCAGCACGGCGGCGGAGTTGCACAGCGAACGCGGCCCGTCGAGGCCGGCGGTCGCCTGGTCGAAGCACGCCAGTTGCGCGCGCGTGGCCTCGCCATCGGCGTCCTCCGACGCGGAAAAATGCGTGAGCAGGCCGATCAGCGGATCGATCCCCGGCATCGCCGCCAGCCGTGCGTGCACCTCGGCCACGCGAGCGGGCGCGAAGCCCAGCCGGTGCATGCCGCTGTCGATCTTCAGCCACACGCGCAGGCGACCACGGGCGGCGCGGGCGTCGGCCAGCCACGCCAATTGCGCCTCGTGATGGATCGCCGCCTCCAGTCCCAGCCGCTGCATCTCGGCGATGTCGCCGGGCTGGTCGGGGCCGGACAGCACCACGATGCGCTGGCGATGCCCCGCTGCGCGCAGGCGCAGGCCATCGCCCAGCGCGGCCACGGCAAAGCACTCGGCCGCATCGTCCAGCGCGCGCGCCACCCGTTCCAGGCCGTGCCCATAGGCATCGGCCTTGACCACCGCCATCACCCTGGCCGACCCGGCCAAGGCCTGGATGCGCGCGAGGTTGTGGCGCAGCGCGCCCAGATGGATCGTGGCAACCGTGGTGCGGCTCATGACGGCCGTGAAGGATCAAGGCAGGCGCGCGACACGCACGCGCACGGGCGCCACTGAGGCAAACCGGTGCGCACGCACGTCGGCAATCCCATGCCGGTCATCCCGACGCTCACTCAAACCCACCGACGAATGCCTCGCCGGCATGGTTCTCGAACTTGGTGTAGTGGCCGAGGAAGGTGAGCTTGCAGGTGTCGGTGGGGCCGTTGCGCTGCTTGCCGATGATGATCTCGGCCACGCCCTTGTCGGGCGATTCCTTGTTGTAGTACTCGTCGCGGTAGATGAACATGATGACGTCGGCGTCCTGCTCGATGGCGCCCGATTCGCGCAGGTCGCTCATCATCGGCCGCTTGTCGGCACGCTGCTCCAGCGAGCGATTGAGCTGCGACAGCGCGATCACCGGCACGTCCAGCTCCTTGGCCAGGCCCTTCAGCGAGCGCGAGATCTCCGAGATCTCGGTGGCGCGGTTCTCCTTGTTGCCGGGCACCTGCATCAGCTGCAGGTAGTCGATCACGATCAGCCCCAGGCCGCCGTGCTCGCGGTGCAGGCGGCGCGCGCGCGAGCGCAGCTCCACCGGCGACAGGCCGGGCGTGTCGTCGATGAAGATCTTGGCCTCGGACAAAATGGCGATGGCGTTGGACACGCGCGGCCAGTCCTCCTCCTCCAGGTCGCCGTTGCGCAGGTGCTGCTGGTGGATGCGCCCGATCGAGGAGATCAGGCGAAACGCCAGCTGCGAGGCGGACATTTCCATCGAAAACACCACCACCGCCTTCTTGCTGCGCAGCGCGGCGGTCTCGGCGATGTTCAGCGCGAACGCGGTCTTGCCCATCGACGGACGCGCGGCCACGATGATCAGGTCCGACGGCTGCAGGCCGGAGGTGAGGTTGTCCAGGTCGGTGAAGCCGGTGGTGATGCCGGTGAGCTGGCCGCGGTTTTCGTAGCGCTCGGTGAGCAGGCGGAACGCGTCCTTCACCGCCTCGCGCATGGAGACGGAATCCTTCTTGCCGCGCGCGCCGGACTCGGCGATGTGGAACACGCGCTGCTCGGCGCTCTCCAGCACCTCCTGCACGCTCTTGCCCTCGGGCCGGTAGCCGTCCTCGGTGATCGAGGTGCCCGCGTCGATCAGCTGCCGCATCACCGATTTCTCGCGCACGATCTCGGCGTACGCGGCGATGTTGGCGGCGCTGGGCGTGCTGTTGGCCAGCTCGATCAGGTAGCTGGCGCCGCCCACCATCTCGGCCAGGCCGTTGCTCTCGAACCAGTCGCCCAGGGTCACCGCGTCGCACGGCATGCCCTTGGTCGCCAGCTCGTTGATCGCGCGCCAGATCAGGCGATGGTCCTTGCGGTAGAAATCCTGCTCGGCCAGGCGGTCGGCCACCTTGTCCAGCGCATCGGGCGCCAGCATCAGGCCGCCCAGCACCGCCTGCTCGGCGTCGATGGAATGCGGCGGCACGCGCAGCGACTCGATGGCGGGGGACGAAGGTTTGCGCTCGGGAACGAAAGACATCGACTTACCTCGGAAAGTACCCAACCGGCGGTGCGCAAGGCGCCGACACCCCGCCGCTGGACATGCCGACCATCATGCGCGGCGGCGTCTCAGCCGTCGAGACAACAACTCTGTGGAAAAACTGTGGGTTGTTGTGGATAAGCATGTGGACGAATGGGGGCGGCCCGTTCTCGCAACACCATCGACTTCGCCGCTGCGCGGCGGCGCCCGGGGAGAACGGCGCGGCTTCGCGGCCGTTCCGCGATTCCCTGTTTCCCATTCTCTATTCCCCAAAAAAAACAGGCGCCTTGCGGCGCCCGTTTTTTTCGCTTGCCACGAGGCTTACTTGTCGCTGACCACGACCACCTTGACGGAGGTGTGCACGTCGGCGTGCAGGTTGACCACCACGTCGAACTCGCCGGTGTTGCGCAGCGGGCCCTCGCCCAGGATCACTTCGTTCTTGTGAACGTCGTGGCCGGCGGCAACCAGCGCCTCGGCGATGTCGCGCGGACCGACCGAGCCGAACAGCTTGCCCTCGGCGCTGGCGTGCGCCTCGATGGTGACCGACACGTCGGCCAGCTTGGCCTTGCGCGCCTCGGCGTCGGCCAGCATGGCGTTGGCCTTGGCCTCGTACTCGGCGCGACGCTGCTCGAACGCGGCCAGGTTGGCGGCGTTGACGCGCACGGCCTTGCCCTGCGGCAGCAGGTAGTTGCGGCCGTAACCCGGCTTCACGGTGACCTTGTCACCCAGATTGCCGAGGTTGCGGACTTTCTGCAGAAGAATGAGTTCCATGATGCTTTCCTGTTCGTTAGCGCCGGTGCGGCCCGGCGCAGCCAGAGGACGGGTGTCCGAAAGGCAGGGAATGGAGAATGGGGAATAGGGAATGGAAAGAGCAAAAGCTGCGTGTCGCCAGCTTTTCCTGTTCCCTCAATCCCTACTCCCTATTCCCTGCGTCCAAAAATCAGACGTCGTGATTGTCGGTATACGGCAGCAGCGACAGGAAGCGGGCGCGCTTGATGGCGGTGGCCAGCTGGCGCTGGTAGCGCGCCTTGGTGCCGGTGATGCGGCTGGGGACGATCTTGCCGTTCTCGGTGATGTACTGGCGCAGGGTGTTGAGATCCTTGTAGTCGATCTCCTTCACGTCCTCGGCAGTGAAACGGCAGAACTTGCGGCGGCGGAAAAACTTGGACATGGCTCGGGTTCCTATCAGTCGTCGCTGTCGCGATTGTTGTCGTCGCGGTCACGGCCGCGGCCTTCGCCATCACCCTCGTCGTCACGGCGACGGGTGGACTTGGCGTCGTCCTTCTCCTTCGACTTCAGGATGAACGACGGCTCGGTGTCGGCCTCGTCGCGGCGCACCACCAGGTGGCGCAGCACGGCGTCGTTGAAGCGGAAACCGGACTCCAGCTCGTTCAGCACGTTCTGGCTCACTTCGATGTTGAGCAGGACGTAGTGCGCCTTGGCCAGGTTGACGATCGGATAGGCCAGCTGGCGGCGGCCCCAGTCTTCCAGGCGGTGGATCTTGCCGCCGTCGGTCTCGATCAGCGCCTTGTAGCGCTCGATCATCGCGGGAACCTGCTCGCTCTGGTCAGGGTGGACCAGAAACACGACTTCGTAATGACGCAGGGTCATTGGGGGTGGACTCCTTGTGGATGCGGCCGGATGGCCTCGCAGCCTCCCGCTGGCGCGGTGAGGCAAGTGTGCTGCCCGCCAAGACCGGCGCGGACAGAAGCGGGATTGTAAGCCTGCGGCAGCGGGCGCCGCAAGTCGTTGAAGCGCAAAGGCCGCAGCGGCGGGGCTCAGCCGACGGTAAAGCTCTCGCCGCAGCCGCACTCGCCGGTGGCGTTGGGGTTGTGGAACACGAAGCTGGCGTTCAGCCCCTGGCGCTGGAAGTCGATCACGGTGCCGTCCACCAGGGCCAGGCTGGTGTCGTCCACCACCAGCGGCACGCCGTCCACCTCGACCACGCGGTCGCCCTCGCCCACGGTGTCGGCCAGGTCCACCACGTAGGCAAACCCCGAGCAGCCGCTGCGCCGCACCCCGAACCGCACCCCGCGCGCGGCCGGCGCGCCGGCCAGGAAGTGCCGCATGCGCTCGTTGGCGGCGGGAGTGATGGTGATGCTCATGGCGGATACGACCTCGATGGAACCCGGGCGCTCGCGGCGCGGGCAATGGCTACATTATCATGGCGGTTTGGCACGCGCGGCCGCGCGTTCCTCGAACCACGCACCGATATGCGGTGCCCCGCAGGAGTTTCAATTCATGGTCACCCGTCCCCGCATCTGCAGCGTGAAACAGGCGCTGTCCGGCACGATCGACGCGGGCAGCACGGTTACCGTGCGCGGCTGGGTGCGCACGCGGCGCGACTCCAAGGCCGGGCTGTCGTTCGTCAATGTCAGCGACGGCTCGTGCTTCGCCCCGATCCAGGCGGTGGTGCCGGCCACGCTGGGCAACTACGACAGCGAGGTGAGGCACCTCACCGCCGGCGCCGGCGTGATCGTCAGCGGCACGCTGGTGCCCTCGCAGGGCAAGGGGCAGACGTTCGAGATCCAGGCCAGCGAGGTGGTCGTCACCGGCCTGGTGGACGACCCCGAGACCTACCCGATCCAGCCCAAGCAGCACTCGATGGAGTTTCTGCGCGAGATGGCGCACCTGCGCCCGCGCACCAACCTGTTCGGCGCGGTGACGCGCGTGCGCCACACGATGATGACGGCGATCCACCGCCATCTCACCGAGCAGGGCTTTTTCTGGGTCAATACGCCGATCATCACCACCTCCGACGCCGAGGGCGCCGGCGACATGTTCCGGCTGTCCACCCTGGACCTGGCCAACCTGCCGCGCGACGAGCACGGCAAGATCGACTTCCGCAAGGATTTCTTCGGTCGCGAGGCGTTTCTCACCGTCTCCGGCCAGCTCAACGTGGAGTCGTACTGCCTGGCGATGAGCAAGGTGTACACGTTCGGCCCCACCTTCCGCGCCGAAAACTCCAACACGCCGCGCCACCTGGCCGAGTTCTGGATGGTGGAGCCGGAGATCGCGTTTGCCGACCTGGCCGCCGACGCCGACTGCGCCGAGGCTTTCCTCAAGGCCATCTTCAAGGCGGTGCTGGAGGAGCGCCCGGACGACATGGCGTTTTTCGCCGAGCGCGTGCTGCCGGAGGCGGTCAGCCGCATCGAGGCGTTCGTCGCCCAGCCGTTCGAGCGCATCGACTACACCGACGCCATCGACATCCTGAAAAAGTCCGGGCAGAAGTTCGAGTACCCGGTGGCCTGGGGCGTGGACCTGCAGACCGAGCACGAGCGCTATCTGGCCGAGAAACATGTCGGCCGCCCGGTGGTCGTGATGAACTACCCCGAGGCGATCAAGGCGTTCTACATGCGCCTGAACGACGACGAGAAAACCGTGGCGGCGATGGACGTGCTGGCGCCGGGCATCGGCGAGATCATCGGCGGCTCCCAGCGCGAGGAGCGGCTGGACTATCTCGACCGCCGCATGCAGGCGTTCAACCTCGACGCCACCAGCTACGGCTGGTACCGCGACCTGCGCCGCTACGGTACCGTGCCCCATGCCGGCTTCGGCCTCGGCTTCGAGCGCCTGCTGGTATACGTGTGCGGCCTGTCCAACATCCGCGACGCCATCCCGTTCCCCCGCGCGGCGGGGCTGGCCGACTTCTGACCTGCGAGTTGCGATGACGTATCGACTGCCCCTCCTGCTTGTCCTCGCCGCCGGCATGCTGGCCGGCTGCCACAGCGCCAAGTCGCTGCTGCCGCCCAACCTGCGCCCGCCGGCGGAAACCGGCGACAGCCGCGCCGAGGCCATGCAGCAACTGCTGCAGGCCACGCCGTGCTGCAGCAGCTTCGCCGACTTCTCCTACCAGCGCACGCTGCCGTGGCAACCGGAGAAATTCACGCTGGGCGGCGGCAGCATGGTGGCCAACCTCAACGGCACGCACAGCTATTTCCTGGCGTTCCGCCTGCCGGCCGACGCCAAGCTGCCGTACCAGGTGGCGCTGAAATCCGAATTGAATGGCCGCTGGCTGCATACCAGCTACCTGTTCGCGCCCACCGTGGTGCTGCTCGATGGCGGCTTCCAGCCGATCCGCTCGGCCGACATCGACCTGTGCGAGCACATGGGCTGGAGCGACGAAACCACCGGCGCGTTCGGCAGCCTCAAGGTGGAGGACGAGCGGGCGCGCTACCTGCTGGTCTACAGCTCGGCCGCGCAGCAATCCGGGCAAACCTACTGGGAGCAGTCGCCCGCCTCGCTCACCGCCACCACCAGCGCCACGCTGGCCATGAACTCCACCGGCAGCTTCAGTGTGCCGCACGGCCCCGACGGCGTGCTGTGGGTCGGCATGATGAACAAGACCTACGCCAAGGCGGTGGGGAGCGCCATCTGCAAGAAGGCGCCCGAGGGCGACGGCGTGCTCAGCACGCTGCGCACGGCGTTGCCCACCGCGTGGAGCCGCGAGGGCAACGACAACCGGGCGGTCAGCCCGTGATCACGCTGTACCTGGGGCTGCTGCTGGCCGGCGTCGCGCTGTTCGTGCTGTCGTACGTGGCGCATTTCCGCGTCGCCGCGCGTTTGCGCCAGCACTACCCGCAGCAATGGCGGATCATCGCCGAGCCGGAGCACGGCAAGCGCGGCGCCATGCGTACCTGGATGCGCATGCAGTACGCGCTGCGCTCGAGCGCCCTGCCCGCGCTGGGCGACGACACCATCAACCGCTGGCGCGCCATCTGGCGCTACAGCCCGCTGCTGGGCTGGGTGTGCTGGCTGGGCGCGCTGGCCATGCGCCTGCTGCTGCACTGAGCCGGGAGGGGCGCGGCGTGCGACTGGACCTGGACGGACGCCACGCGCTGGTCTGCGGCGCCTCGCAGGGTATCGGTCGCGCCTGTGCCATCGAGCTGGCCGCGCTGGGTGCCGACGTGACCGTGCTGGCGCGCCGCGCCGACGTGCTGCACGACCTCGCTGCCGCCCTGCCCCGCCGGCACGCCGCCCAGCGGCACGGCATCATCGCCGTGGACATGGGCGACACCGACGCGCTGCGCGCGCACGCCCAGGCGCTGGCCGTCACCACGCCCGTGCACATCCTGGTCAACAACAGCGGCGGCCCGCCGCCGGGCGACATCGCCGACGCCGATACCGAAGCCTTTCTCGACGCATACCGCCGCCACCTGCTGGCCGCCCACGTGCTGGCGCAGGCGCTGCTGCCGGGCATGCGCGCGGCGGGCTGGGGCCGCATCGTCAACGTCATCTCCACCTCGGTGAAAGAGCCCATCGCCGGCATCGGCGTGTCCAACGCCACGCGCGGCGCGATGGCCGGCTGGGCCAAGACGCTGGCCGGCGAAGTGGCCGCGCAGGGCATCACCGTCAACAACGTGCTGCCCGGCGCCACCCGCACGCCGCGCATCGAGGCGATCGTGGCGGCCAAGGCGGCAGCCTCCGGTCGCGACAGCGACGCGGTGCAGCAGGCGATGCTGGCGTCGATCCCCATGCGCCGCTTCGCCGACCCGGCCGAAACCGCCGCCGCGGTAGCTTTCCTGGCCTCGCCTGCGGCCAGCTACATCACCGGCGTCAACCTGCCGGTGGACGGCGGACGCACGCGCTCGCTGTAGCGTCGCCAACGCGGGGCATACGCCCGCGTCCGGTGCAATTGCCGGGCGCTGGCCGTAAGCTTGCGTGATGCCCACGCTGCAACTCGCCCATTGGATCGACGGTCGCCGGCACGACCCGATCGACGACCAATGGCTGGACGTGCACGAACCGGCCACCGGCCACGTGTTCGCGCGCTGCCCCGATGGCGACGCCCGCGACGTGGACGCCGCCGTGGCCGCCGCCACCGCCGCCGCGCCCGCCTGGGCCGCCACCCCGATCGACCAGCGCGCCGCGCTGCTGCACAAGCTGGCCGCACTGGTCGAGGCGCGGTTGGAGGCGTTCGCGGCCCTGGAATCGCGCGACAGCGGCAAGCCGCTGGCGCTCGCGCGCCGGCTGGACATTCCCCGCGCGGTGAGCAACCTGCGCCATTTCGCCGGCGCGATCCTGGGCTGGGAGAGCCAGTCGCACGCCATGGAAACCGGCACGCCCGGCCACGGCGCCATCAACTACACCTTGCGCCAGCCGCTGGGCGTGGTCGGCTGCATCAGCCCGTGGAACCTGCCGCTGTACCTGCTCACCTGGAAGATCGCCCCCGCGCTGGCCGCCGGCAACACGGTGGTGGCCAAGCCCTCGGAGATCACGCCGTGCACGGCAGCCCTGCTGGGCGAGTTGAGCGCCGAGGCGGGCTTTCCCGCCGGCGTGCTCAACATCGTGCATGGCCATGGCGCGCGCGTGGGGCAGGCACTGGTCGAGCATCCGCAGGTGCGCGCCATCGCGTTCACCGGCAGCACCGCCACCGGCGCGGCCATCGCCACGGCCGCCGCGCCGCGCTTCAAGAGCGTGTCGCTGGAGATGGGCGGCAAGAACCCCGCCATCGTGTTCGCCGACGTCGACCTCGACGACGCCAACCTGGACACCATCGTGCGCTCGGGCTTCGCCAACCAGGGCGAGATCTGCCTGTGCGGCTCGCGCCTGCTGGTGCAGCGCGCCATCTACGACACGTTCCGCGAACGCTACCTGGCGCGCGTGCGGGCGTTGCGCGTGGGCGATCCGGACCACGCGGACAGCGACCTGGGCGCACTGGTATCCGCCGCTCACCACGCCAAGGTGCTCGGCTGCATCGCGCAGGCGTGCGCCGAGGGTGGTCGCGTGCTTTGCGGCGGCCACGCCGTGCAGGTGGACGGCCGCTGCGCCGACGGCTGGTTTGTCGCGCCCACGGTGATCGAGGGACTGCCGCCCGGCGCCGCCGCCAACCAGCAGGAAATCTTCGGCCCGGTGGTGAGCCTGATCCCGTTCGAGGACGAGGCCGAGGCACTGGCCATCGCCAACGACAGCCGCTACGGCCTGGCCGCCTCGCTGTGGACGCGCGACCTGGCCCGCGCGCACCGCATGGCCGCCGCGCTCGCCTGCGGCATCGTGTGGGTCAACTGCTGGCTGCTGCGCGACCTGCGCACGCCGTTCGGCGGCACCGGGCAATCGGGCCTGGGACGCGAGGGCGGCAACGAGGCGCTGCGCTTCTTCACCGAACCGAAAAACATCTGCATCCGCTATTGACCGCCACACAGGACCCCTGATGAATTCACTGAAAGATCTGCTCGCCAACAACCGCCGCTGGGCCGCCAGCGTCACCGCGCAAGAGCCGGACTTCTTCGAGAAGCTGGCGCAACAGCAGGCGCCGAAATACCTGTGGATCGGCTGCTCCGACTCGCGCGTGCCGGCGACCCAGATCGTGGACCTGCCGCCGGGCGAGATCTTCGTGCATCGCAACGTGGCCAACGTGGTGGTGCACACCGACCTCAACGCGCTCAGCACCATCCAGTTCGCGGTGGACGTGCTCAAGGTCAAGCACATCCTGGTGGTGGGCCACTACGGTTGCGGCGGCGTGGGCGCGGTGCTCAAGCAATCGCACCTGGGCCTGATCGACAACTGGCTCAAGCACATCGACGACATCGCGATGAAGCACGCCGACAAGCTCGACCCGGCCCAGGCCATGGCCATTCGCCACGCCCGATTGTGCGAGCTCAACGCCATCGAGCAGGCGATCAACGTGTGCCATACCACCGTGGTGCGCGAGGCGTGGGAGCGCGGCCAGCAGCTGGCCGTGCATGCGTGGATCTACGGCCTGGACGACGGCTGCATCACCGACCTGGGCCTGGACGTGCGCGACCACGAGCAGGTGCAGAGCTCGTACCGCAAGACCCTGGCCGACCTGGCCGAGCGCTGGACGGCGCCGGCGTGAGCGACATCGTACGCACCGACGCCGCACCCGCGCCCGTCGGTGCGTACCCGCACGCCAGGCGCGTGGGCCATCTGCTGTTTCTCTCCGGCGTGGGCCCGCGCCGCCCTGGCGACCACGCCATCCCCGGCAACGTGTACGACGATGCGGGCGCGCTGGTGGACTACGACATCGCGGCGCAGTGCCGCCAGGTGTTCGCCAACGTGCGCGCCGTGCTCGACGCCAGCGGCGCGGCATGGACCGACCTGGTCGACGTCACCGTGTTTCTCACCGACATGGCGCGCGATTTCGACACCTACAACCGCCTCTACGCCGAGCATTTCGCCGGCGTGGACGCCTGCCGCACCACGCTGGGCATCGCCCGATTGCCCACCCCCATTGCCATCGAGCTCAAATGCGTCGCCGCCCTGCGCTGACGCCCCTGTAGGAGCGCACCCTGTGCGCGATGGCGCCGAAACCCCTGTAGGAGCGCACCCTGTGCGCGATGCTTTTGCGAATCATCAATTCCCAAATGCATCGCGCACAAGGTGCGCTCCTACAGCGATCCTGGCGACACGTGGGCGAGGCAGATCCGCAGCAGCTGGTCGATCAGCGCCTGCACCGCCGGCGCCTTCGCCTCGTCGTAGGTGAAAGTCGCCTCGTCCATGTAGTGCCGCTGGGCCAGCTCCAGTTGCACCGCCTGCACGCCGCTGGCCGGCGCGCCGTAGTGGCGGGTGATGTGGCCGCCCTTGAAGCGGCCGTTCACCGCCACGCTGAAATCCGGCTGCGCCGCCAGGGCGTCCGCCAGCGCCGATTGCAGCGCGGGCGTGCAGCTGGCGCCTGCGGCCGTGCCCAGGTTGAAATCCGGCAGCGTGCCGTCGAACAGCATCGGCACGCGGCTGCGGATGGAGTGGCCGTCCCACAGCACCACGCGGCCGTGCACGGCGCGCAGGCGCGCCAGCTCGGCGGCCAGCGCGTCGTGGTAGGGGCGCCAGTAGGTGTCGATGCGTCGGCTCGCCTCCTGCGCGTCCGGCGGCCCAGCCAGGTACAGCGGCTCGCCATCGAAGCCGATCGACGGCACCAGGCCGGTCTCGCGCTGGCCGGGATACAGCGCATGGCCGTCGGCGGGCCGGTTGAGATCGACCACGTAGCGCGACACCTGCGGCCGCAGCACGCTGGCGCCCAGTGCCTGCGCCAGCGGCGCGTACAGCCGCGCCACGTGCCAGTCGGTGTCGGGCGCGCGCCGCGCCGCCGGACGCAGGCGCCCGGCGATGTCGGGCGGGATGAACGCGCTGTCGTGCGGCAGGCTGATCAACAACGGCGCGTGGCCGCGCTGCAGGGTGAAGGCGGGGTGATCGTTCATCGCATCAGCACCAGTTCCTCGGCCGAGCTGGGATGGATGGCCATGGTGGCGTCCAGGTCGCGCTTGCGCAGGCCCATCTTCAGCGCCACGGCAAAGCCCTGCAGCATCTCGTCGGCGCCCGGCCCCAGCACGTGGATGCCGACCACGCGCTGGTCCGCGCCCACGCAAACCAGCTTCATCACGCTTTGTCCGTGCTCGCCCGCCAGCGCCCATTGCATCGGCGTGAAGCGGCTGCGGTACACCGTCACCGCCTCGCCATGGCGCTGGCGTGCCTGCGCCTCGGTGAGGCCGACCATGCCCAGCGGCGGCTCGGCAAACACCACGCTGGGAATGTCCTCGCCATCGAGCCGCGCCTCGTCGCGTCCGCCGAACAGGCGATCGGCCAGCTGCCGCCCCGCCGCCACGGCCACCGGCGTCAATGCCCGGTCGGTGCTGGCGTCGCCGATCGCCAGGATGCCCGCCGCGCTGGTGCGCTGGCACGCATCGACCACCACGCGGCCATGCGCGTCGGTGGCCACGCCGACCTCGGCCAGGCCCAGCGCGTCGGTGTTGGGCACGCGGCCCACCGCCCACAGCAGGGCGTCATACGGGCCGCTGACGCCGGTCACCGCATCGTCCAGCAACAGGCCGTCGGCCTGGCGGCGCACGGCGCGCGTGTCGGTGCCGTAGCGAAGGCGGATGCCCTGCGCCTGCATGTGTGTCGCCAGTGCCTGTACCAGCTCGTCGTCGAAACCCTGCAGCAGGCGCTCGCGTGCAAAAAGCGTCACCTCGCTGCCCAGCGCCTGCAGCAGGCCGGCAAACTCCACCGCGATGTAGCCGCCGCCCACCACGGCGATGCGGCGCGGCGCCCGGTCCAGCGCAAACACGTCATCCGACAGCATGCCCAACGCGAAACCCGGCAGCGGCAGCACGCGCGGACGACTGCCGGTGGCGATCACGATGTGCGGCGCACGCAGGCGCTGTCCGTCGGCCAGCACCACCGTGTCACCACCCGCCAGACGCGCCGTCTGGCGGATGCGCTGCACGCCGGCGCGCTCGATGCGCTCGCCATAGCGCTGCTCGATGCCCGCGATGTAGCGCGTGCGCACCTGGCGAAAACGCGCCCAGTCCAGTCGCCCCGGCGGCAGGTCGAAGCCTGCGGCGGCAGCCAGGCTTTGCGCCTGCGACCACTGCGCCGCAAACCACATGGCCTTTTTCGGCACGCAGCCGCGATGCACGCAGGTGCCGCCCAGGCTGGCCGGGTCCAGCAGGGTCACGCGGGCGCCGTGCTCGGCGGCGCGAAACGCGGTGGCCAGGCCGCCGGAGCCGGCGCCCAGCACGATCAGGTCGGTTTCGTGGGCCATGTGCGTGTGTCCTGCCAAAAAGACAAGCATGGCAGAGCGCGGCGAACCATGGCGTCAAGGCGGTCAAACCGGCTTGCCCCCGCGCCGCTGCGCGTGCACGCTTCGGACAAAACGACCGGGACGGCGACCATGATGATCCGATCGATGCTCGCGTGCTGCGGCCTCATGCTGCTGCCCGCCCTGCTGCTGGCGCAATCGTTCACGCCCGAGGAGATCGCGTTTTTCCGCGCGCTCAACCAGCAGCCCAACGACCTGGCGCGCTACATGTTCGTGCTCAACGCGATGCCGCAGTTCGCGCCGCACGAGCGCCAGCTGGCGATGCAGATGTTCGCCTCCACCGAGAACGACCTGGGTTTCTACAACGAGGCGATGCGCGACTTTCCCCTGAAAAGCCGCGTGCCGGCCGATGCCAGCCTGCCCACGACCGACGCCTGGGAAACCGCCGATGCGGTGGATGTCATCACCCGCCTGGCCGCCGACCGGCGCATCGTGATGGTGAACGAGGCACACCACGACGCGCATACGCGCGAGCTGACCCTGGCCTTGCTGCCCAAGCTGCGCGCGCTGGGCTTCACCTATTTCGCGGCCGAGGCACTGGGCAAGGACGACGACCTGGCCCGGCGCGGCTATCCGCTGACCTCCAGCGGCAGCGACTACCTGCACGAGCCGCTGTACGGCGAACTGGTGCGCCGCGCCCTGCAACTGGGCTTTACCGTGGTGACCTACGACACCGAGGGCGCCCGTGGCCAGGCGCGCGAGAGCGGACAGGCGAAGAACCTCTACCGCGAGGTGTTCGAGCGCGATCCGTCGGCGCGATTGTTCGTGCATGCCGGCTACGCCCACATCGACAAGGCGCACGGCCGGCTTGGCGCCATCGACCCGATGGCGATGCGGCTGCAGGCGCTGACCGGCCTGGTGCCGCTGTCGATCGACCAGACCCAGTTTCGCGAGCAGATCCCGCCCTCGCCCAGCGATGCCTACGAGCAACTGGTGGCGCGCTTCGCGGTGCGCCAACCCAGCGTGCTGATCAACCGTGCCGACGGCCACGCCTGGAGTGCCCACCCCGACCTGTACGACCTCAACGTGCTGCTGCCTGCCACCGCCAACGGTGCGGTGGAAAGCGGCTACACGCAAACCTGGACGATGGTGAACGACACCACGCGCGCGCTGCCGATGCTGTCGCACGAGGTCAACGCGCAGCGGCCGGCCTGGCTGTCGCTGGAGGGCGCGCGCCGCCCGCTCAACATCAGCACCTCGTTGTGCAAGGCCGTCGTCCCCTGCGTGGTGGAGGCGCACTACCCCGGCGAGCCGGACGACGCCGTGCCGGCCGACCGCTACGCTTTCCTGCAGGGCGACACGGTGACCCGCCTCTACCTGTTCCCCGGACGCTACCGCCTGCGCGCCTGGAACATCCGTGGCGGCACCTTGTCGGACAAGACCGTGCAGGTGGCGCCCGCCGGCCGTTGATTCACGCCATTCCTCACGACTTTTCTCCAAGTGGTTGATTTGATAACCTCGATGCCGTTGCCGCCGAGGGGTTCCCATGAACCTGGAGAGTCACCTCCCCCGCGCCGCCAGGCGCACGTTGCGCCAAGGCCTGCTGGCCGGCGGGATACTGCTGCTGGCCGCCTGCGCGAGTGCGCCGCGCACCAGGCAGCCCACCTACAAGCCCTCGCACTCGGCCCTGGCCGAGCTGCCGCCGCGCGCACCATCGGCCGCCAGCGCCGGCGAGGCGAACGACGTGCTGTTTCGCGCCATCGGCCTGGTCGGCACGCCGTACCGCTGGGGCGGCAACACACCCAGCGGCGGGTTCGACTGCAGCGGCCTGGTCACCTACATCTACCGCGCCGCCACCGGCATCACCCTGCCGCGCACCTCGCGCGACATGGCCGCCGGGCGCGGTCGCAAGGTCGGCCGCATGACCCAGCTGGCCAGTGGCGACCTGGTGTTTTTCGACATCGGCGGCGCGATCAGCCACGTGGGCGTCTACGTGGGCAAGGGCCGCTTCGTGCACGCCCCCAACAGCGGCGGCACCGTACGCCTGGACGACCTGGACGGACCGTACTGGGGCGATCATTTCGCCTACGGAAAACGGCTGCTGGAATAAGCCATCGATATCGCGGGAGCAGCGTTTGTGGGAGCGGCTTCAGCCGCTTTGAGAAGCCGAGGCCAAGAGCACCCTCTCGCCCCAGCCCTCTCCCCCGCCAAGCGGGGGGAGAGCGAGAAAAGCCCGCCGCTTCCGCAAAAGCCGCTTCCACGGAATCGAAAAAAAAACGGCACCCGAGGGTGCCGTTTTTTTCTGCAGGCGTTGGCGACTCAGGGCCGCCGCGCCAGTTCCGGGTTTTCCTTGGTGACCGGCATCAGGTCCTTCTTCGACACGCCCAGCCACAGCAGGATCGGGCTGGCCACGAAGATGGACGAGAGCGTGCCGACCACGATGCCGATCAGCATGGTGATGGCAAAGCCGTGCACCACCGGACCGCCGAACACGTACAGCGCGCCCATGGTGATGCCGGTGAACAGCGAGGTGATGATGGTGCGCGACAGCGTGTTGTTGATCGAGCGGTTGAGGATCTCCTCCGGTTCGGCCTTGCGTGCCAGCCGGAACAGCTCGCGGATGCGGTCGAACACCACCACCTTGTCGTTGATGGAGTAGCCGATCACCGCCAGCACCGAGGCCAGCACGGTCATGTCGAACTCGCGCTGCACCAGCGCCAGGATGCCCAGCGTCACCAGCACGTCGTGCACCTCGGTGGCCACCGCCGCGATGGCGAAGCGGCGCTCGAAGCGGATCCACAGGTAGGCCATGATGCCCAGGATCACGAAAATCGCGGCCACGGTGCCGTCGCTGCGCAGCTCCGCACCCACCTCCGAGCCCACGTAGTCGCGGCTTTTCAGCTTGGCGTCCGGGCGTGCGGCCTGCAGCGTGCGGGTGACGTCGCTGGCGATGCGGTCAAGGTTGACCTTGCCGTTGGCGTCCATCGCGGCCGGGTCGTCCTTCGGCTGCATGCGGATGGACACCTCGCGGGTGCCACCCAGGGTCTGCACCACGGCGTGGTCCAGGCCGCCCTTTTCCAGCGCGGCGCGCACGTCGGCGATCTCCACCGGCTGGTCGTAGTCCACCACCATCGAGACGCCGCCGGTGAAGTCCAGGCCGTAGTTGAGGCCCTTCACGGCGATCAGCGCCACCGACGCCACCATCAGCAAGATGGCCAGCGCCACGGTGACCTTGCGCATGCCCAGAAAGTGGACGTTGCTGTCGTGATTGAAGATTTCCATGGTTTTCTCCTCAGACCGACAGCGTCTTGAGCTTGCGGTGACCGTGGATCAGCGCGGTGAACGCGTGGGTCAGCGTCACCGAGGTGAACAGCGAGGTCAAAATGCCGATCATCAGCGTCACGCCAAAGCCCTTGATCGCGCCGGTACCCATCGTGGTCAGCGCCAGCGCCGCGATCAGGTGGGTGACGTTGGCGTCGAGAATGGTGGCCCACGCTTTCTCGTAGCCGGCGCGTATCGAGGCATGCGGACTGGAGCCGTTGCGCAACTCCTCGCGCACGCGTTCGCAGATCAGCACGTTGGCATCGATCGCCATGCCCAGCGTCAGCACGATGCCGGCCACGCCGGGCATGGTCAGCGTCACGCCGATCATGGACATCACCGCCACCAGCACCACCAGGTTGAAGAACAGCGCCACGTCGGCCACCAGGCCGAACAGCTTGTAGTAGATGGCCGCCGCCAGCAGCACCAGCGCCAGGCCCAGCATCACCGCCTTGAAGCCCTTGTCGATGTTGTCCTGGCCCAGGCTGGCGCCGATCACGCGCTCCTCGACGATGTCGGTGGGCGCGGCCAGCGCACCGCCCTTGAGCAGCAGCGCGAGGTCGGAGGCTTCCTTCGCGCTACCCAGGCCGGTGGTCTGGAATTCTTTGCCGAACACGCCGTTGATCGTGGCGTAGTTGATCACCTCCTGGGTGATCTTGGGGACACGCACTTCCTTGCCGTCCACCACCTTGGTGTCGACCACGCGCTCGACGTAGACCACGCCCATGCGCTTGCCCACGTTGCCGCTGGTGAAGTCCAGCATTTTCTTGGCGCCGGTGGCGTTCAGCGTTACCGACACCGCCGGCGAACCGCTCTGCTGATCAAACGAGGACGTGGCGTTGACCAGCTCGTTGCCGGTGGCGATCACCCGCTTGCTGAGCAGGATCGGCCGCCCCGTGCCGCGCTCGTAGTACAGGCGCGCGTCCGGCGGCACGTTGCCCGTGCGGGCCGCTTCCATCGCCTGCGCGTCGGAACCACCCTGGGCGCGATATTCCAGCGTGGCGGTGGCACCGATCAGCTTCTTGGCCTCGGCCGGATCCTGCACGCCGGCCAACTCCACCACGATCTTGTCCTCGCCCTGCTGCTGGATCAGCGGCTCGGACACGCCCAGCGCGTTGATGCGGTTGCGCAGCGTGCCAAGGTTCTGCTTGATGGTGTTGGAGGCCAGCTCGCGCAGCTTGTCCGGCTTGACCACGGCGGTCACGCCGTAGTGGTCGTCGGCGTCCGGGCCGTTGGTGACGTTGAGGTCGGGAAACGCCAGCGCCATGGCATCGGCCGCGCTGTCACGCTCGGCCGCCGTGCGCATCACCACGGTGACGCCCTTGCCGCGCTGCGGGTTGCGCGTCACCGACAGGTAACGCAGCTTCTTGTCGCGCAGCAGGCTGCGGATGTCGTCGGCGTAGGTGGTTTCCTGCTTGTCGATCACGTCGTTCTGGTCGACCTGCATCAGAAAGTGCACGCCGCCCTGCAAGTCCAGGCCCAGCGGCATGGCGTTGGCGCCGATGGCGGTCAGCCAGCGCGGCACCGTGGGCTGCAGCTTGAACGCCACCGTGTAGCCGTCGCCCAGCGTGTCGCGGATCACGTCCGCGCCGGTCTTCTGCACGTCGCTGTTGCCGAACGTGGCCAGCAGGTGGCCGTCCTCCACCACCACCTCGCCGGCGGTCACGCGCTTGCTCGCCAGCGCGGCGGACACCTTTTGCTGCAGCGTCTGGTCCAGCGGCGGCGCGTCGCGGTTGGCGGTGACCTGCACGGCCGGTATGGGCTGGAACACGTTCGGCAACGCATAGATGACGCCGAACAACATCACCAACGCGACCAGCGCGTATTTCCAGCGGGGAAAATCACTCATGCCATGCACCCATCAAGGCCGCGGCACGGGGCCGCGGCGGTAGCGTTTTCGTCGTGCGGCGCCGGGCCGGCCGGCGGCCGGATCAGGAAGCCTTCAGCGAGCCCTTCGGCAGCACCTGCTGCACCGCGCCCTTCTGCAGCTTCACCTTCACGTTGGCGGCAATCTCGATCGTGATGAAGGTCTCGCCCACCTCGTCCACGCGCCCGGCCAGGCCGCCGTTGGTGACCACCTCGTCACCCTTGGCCAGGCCGGCGATCAGCGCGCGATGCTCCTTCTGCCGCTTCATCTGCGGACGGATCATCATGAAATACATCAGGCCAAACAGCACCACCATCATGACGATCATGGACATGCCGCCACCCTGCGGCGCCGGGGCAGCCTGGGCGATCACGGGAGAGATCGGAAAAAGCATCGGTTTGTCTCGCTAAGTAGTGACGCAGCCAAGCCTTTTGGCCGAACGTCCGATAAAAGATCGCTGATTATGCCACGCACCCCGGACCGCTGCACGGCGCCCCGAGGCACTTGCCCGCCAGGCCACGGGCCCGCGTCGGAGCCACGCCGGGGTGTACTCGCGCGCGATGCTCCCGCCATGGGGCAAAAGGCATCGCGCACAAGTGCGCGCCTACGCGACGGCGCCCTGGCGCTGGGCGTAGAACCGGGCGGCGAAGGTGTCCAGGGTGCCTTCGGCGATGGCGTGGCGCAGGTCGGCCATCAGGCGCTGGTAGTAGCGCAGGTTGTGCATGGTGGCCAGCTGGCTGCCCAGCATTTCGTTGCAGCGGTCCAGATGCCGCAGGTAGGCGCGGCTGAAGCCGTTGGCACAGGCGTGGCAGTCGCAGCCCTCCTCGATCACGCGGGTGTCGTCGGCGTACTTGGCGTTGCGGATGCGCAGCGTGCCGGTGGCGGTGAACAGGAAACCGTTGCGCGCGTTGCGGGTGGGCATCACGCAGTCGAACATGTCCACGCCGCGACGCACGGCCTCCACGATGTCCTCGGGCCGGCCCACGCCCATCAGGTAGCGCGGCTTGTCCTCGGGCAGCAGCGGCACGGTGAAATCCAGCGCGTGGTTGCGCTCGGCCTCGGTCTCGCCCACGGCCAGGCCGCCGACGGCATAGCCGTCGAAGCCGATGTCCACCAGCCCCTGCGCCGAGCGCCGGCGCAGGTTTTCATACACGCTGCCCTGCACGATGCCGAACAGGTTGTTGGGGTTGCGCAGCTCGTCGAACGCGCGGCGCGAACGCTCGGCCCAGCGCAGCGACAGCTCCATCGACGCGGCGGCCACCTTCTCGGTGGCCGGATACGGCGTGCATTCGTCGAAGATCATCGCGATGTCCGAGTCCAGCGTCGTCTGTACCCGCATCGACACCTCCGGCGACAGGAACACCTTGGAGCCGTCCACCGGCGAGGCAAACGTGACGCCCTCCTCGCTGATCTTGCGTTTGTGCGCCAGCGAGAACACCTGGAACCCGCCCGAGTCGGTGAGGATGGGCTTGTCCCAGCCGATGAAGCGGTGCAGCCCGCCAAACTTCTCGATGATCTCCAGACCCGGCCGCAGGAACAGGTGAAAGGTGTTGCCCAGGATGATCTCGGCGCCCACCTCGCGTACGTCGCGCGGGGTCATCGCCTTGACCGAGCCGTAGGTGCCTACCGGCATGAACGCCGGCGTCTCCACCGTGCCGCGGGCAAAGCGCAGGCGGCCGCGACGGGCCACGCCGTCGGTGGCGAGAAGATCGAAATGCAGGGAAGTCATCCGCCCATTATCGCGGGTTTGGAAGGGTGGTGCTTTCGGTTTGGCTTTTCGGGTCGCTTCGTTGCGGCTTTTTCGCTGCGTACCCCTCCCCTTGTCGCCGCGTCACCCCGGCCCTGTTAAATTACGTCGATGAACCCACCCCCCGATCTGCCCGCCCTGCACGCCAACCTGCGGGACGAGGGGTTTGCGTTCGTCATGGCGCCGGTGATGCGCGCGCTGCTGCACGGCGAGGCGCTGGCCGACTGGGACGCGTTCGCCGCCAGCTGGAACGACCTGGCGCCGGACACCTACCTGGCCGCCAGCGGCCGCCACCGGCGACGGCGCCACGCGGTGTTCGCCGCCGGCCAGACCGGCGACATCGTGCGCCAGCCGGCCCAGCCGCACTACCAGACCCTGCACTACAACCCGCTGCAAGGCGGCATCGAGCGCTGGTTCGAGCCGCTCACCGAGGCGGTGGGCAACAGCGCCAGCCTGCGGCGCATCCTGGCGTTTTGCCGCGATTTCTTCGGCTCGCTGGCGCCCGCCACGACGCACTGGCACATCGAGACGCACCAGTTCCGCATCGAGGCGCGCCATGGCGAGCACGGCGAACCCACGCCCGAGGGCGTGCATCGCGACGGCGTGGACTACGTGCTGGTGCTGATGATCGACCGCCGGAACATCGCCAGCGGCACCACCACCATCCATGCCGCCAACCACCGCGAGCTGGGCAGCTTCACCCTGACCCAGCCACTGGATGCCGCCTTGGTGGACGACGCGCGCGTATTCCACGGCGTGACCCCGGTCACGCCGATCGACCCGGCGCAACCGGCCCACCGCGACGTGCTGGTGGTGACCTTCCGGGCCATCCCGGACTGAGGCGGAAGCCTTCGGCACCCTGTGCGACAACCGGCACTGTCGGGATCGCGGCTTCGCCGACTAGCCTCGACGGCTCATCGACCATCCGGAACACACATGCCCCGCCTGATCGCTGCTGGCCTGATCGCCCTGCTCGTCCCGTTGCACTCGCATGCCACCGAACCGGCCGCCACCCCGCCTGCAGCACAGGTGCGGATCGACGACGTGCAGCGCTTCTATCAGTTGTACGACCGCACCGACGGCCATCCCGCCGCAAACCGCCTGCAATCCGACTATCTGGATCAGGGCTCGCCCGGGCTCAAGCAGTTCGTGCACTCACGCATCGGCAGCGCCGACAAGCTTGCGGCGGCGATCGACAAGGCGCCGGATGCCTATCTCGACGCAAGAGCCTGTGCGGCCACCCTGTCGGCAGTGCGCCAGCAACTGGGTGACGTGTTCTCAAGGCTTGCCGCCATCCATCCACAGGCCGTGTTCCCGCCGGTCACCGTGGTGATCGGACGCAACACCACCGGCGGCACCACCACCGCCAGCGGCGTGATCATCGGCCTGGAGACCATCTGCCGCGCCAACTGGATGGAGCCGGACATCACCGCTCGCCTGACCCATCTGATCGCTCATGAATACGTCCATCTGCAGCAACCGGCTGCACGCATCGACCCACCGCCCGAGGCCAGCGTGCTGTTTCTTTCGCTGATCGAAGGCGGGGCCGAGTTCATCGGCGAGCAGATCTCCGGCCAGGTCGCCAACATCCATCTGCAGCGTTGGACGCAAGGCCACGAATGCACCATCGAACGACGCTTCCTGGCCGAAGCTGACGGCACCGATGTCACGCCGTGGCTGTACAACGGCCCCGGCACGCCGGAGCAGCCCGGCGACCTCGGCTACTGGGTCGGCTACCGCATTGCAAAGTCGTACTACGAGCAGGCCGTCGACAAGCAACAGGCGGTCGCCGAGATCCTGGCCATCAACAACGACACTGCCGCCGACTTCCTGGCGAAAAGCGGATGGAAGCCCGCTGGCGGTTGCACGGCATTGCCCTGACCGACGGGCAGCGGGCTGGCGGACAGGCCGGTCAGTGCCAGCCGGACGATGCCGTGGTGCCGTTGCGCGTCGGCCGGCTCATCCTCCTCGCCTTTCAGGCCGTTCCGGATCATGTGCAGGCCCAAGCCCAGCAGCAAGGCAAAGGCGATCCAGTGACCCCGGGCGTCGAAGGCGTGCGAGCCACCCTTGCCGATCAGCAGGATGGATACGGGATTCATGGTTGATCGCAGCGGTCGGCCACCGGCAGCGCGGCAGCATGCCGGGCCAACCGGCGTTCCACGCTACAATTGCCGGTTCGCACCCCATCCAACCCGCGTCCCATGTCCACGCATCTCCAGGAAACCCGCCGTCGCCGCACCTTCGCCATCGTCAGCCATCCCGACGCGGGCAAGACCACGTTGACGGAAAAGCTGCTGCTGTTCGGCGGCGCAATCCAGATGGCCGGCAGCGTGAAGGGTCGCAAGGCGGCGCGTCATGCCACGTCCGACTGGATGGCGCTGGAAAAGGAGCGCGGCATCTCGGTGACCTCGTCGGTGATGCAGTTCCCCTACGAGGGCAAGATCGTCAACCTGCTCGACACGCCGGGACACGCGGACTTCTCCGAGGACACCTATCGCGTGCTCACGGCGGTGGATTCGGCGCTGATGGTGATCGACTGCGCCAAGGGCGTGGAGGAGCGCACGATCAAGCTGATGGAGGTGTGCCGCCTGCGCGACACGCCGATCATGACCTTCGTCAACAAGCTCGACCGCGAGGGCAAGTCGCCGATCGAGCTGCTGGACGAGGTGGAGTCGGTGCTGGGCATCGCCTGCGCGCCGCTGACCTGGCCCATCGGCATGGGCAAGCGGCTCAAGGGCGTGTACCACCTGCTGCTGGACGAGGTGCACCTGTTCGAGCCGGGCAAGAATTTCACCCGGCAGGATTCCACCATCTTCAAGGGCCTGGACGCGCCGGGCCTGGAGGCCGCCGTGGGCGCCGCCGCGCTGGCCGAGCTGCGTGACGAGCTGGAGCTGGTGCAGGGCGCCGCGCCCTCGTTCGACGTGGACGAGTACCTGGCCGGTCGGCTCACGCCGGTGTTCTTCGGCTCGGCGGTGAACAACTTCGGCGTGCAATTGCTGCTGGACTTTTTCGTGGAGCACGCCCCCTCGCCGCGACCGCGCGCCACCACCACGCGCGAGATCGCGCCGGAGGAGGAAAAGCTCAGCGGCTTCGTGTTCAAGATCCAGGCCAACATGGACCCGGCGCACCGCGACCGCGTGGCCTTCATGCGCGTGTGCTCGGGCACCTACTCGGCCGGCATGAAGATGATCCAGGCGCGCACCGGCAAGGAGGTGCGCATCGCCAATGCGCTCACCTTCATGGCGTCCGACCGCGAGATCGTGGAGACAGCCTACCCCGGCGACGTGATCGGCCTGCACAACCACGGCACCATCACCATCGGCGACACGTTCACCGAGGGCGAGGCGGTCAACTTCACCGGCATCCCCAACTTCGCGCCCGAGCTGTTTCGCCGCGCGCGATTGCGCGATCCGCTGAAGATGAAGGCGCTGCAGAAGGGCCTGGCGCAGCTGTCCGAGGAAGGCGCCACCCAGTTTTTCCGCCCGCTGATGTCCAACGACCTGATCCTGGGCGCGGTCGGCGTGCTGCAGTTCGAGGTGGTGGCCTACCGGCTGAAGGACGAATACAACGTGGACGCCAGCTTCGAGCCGGTCACCGTGAGCACCGCGCGCTGGGTGCATTGCGACGACGAGAAAATGCTGGCCGATTTCCGCGAGAAGAACGCGATGAACCTGGCCATCGACGGCGCCGGCGAACTGGTCTACATCGCGCCCACGCGGGTCAACCTGCAACTGGCGCAGGAGCGCTGGCCGCAGGTGCGTTTCGCCAACACCCGCGAGCACGCCGCCGCGGTGGCGGTCTAGGCCCGCCTTCCGGCGGGCGGCGCGGCAAGCCGGCGCCCGTTTCCCGCCATCGGCCATGCTAGTGTGCCCTCCTTTGCCGGGGGATCACGCATGTCCACACCAGTCGTCGCCTTCACCACCCCCGCCGACGCGCCGCGCTGGAAGCGCTGGCTGCTGTTTTCGCCGCCGGCGCGCATCGTGATCTTCGTGTTGCTGCTGACGGTGCTGGTCGTGGCCACCGGCGCGCTGCTGTCCGCCCTGGGCTGGAACGCCAAGCAGGCGAACCCGGACCTGGTGGCGCTGGCCCAGTTCCTCACCCGCGCCGTGCCTGCGCTGGTGGCCTACCTGATCCTGGTGAAAGTGGTGGAGCGTCGCCGCGTGACGGAGCTGGCGCCGCGCCGCCTGCTGCCTGACGGCGCGTTGGGCGTGGTGGCCGGGCTGGCGCTGTTCAGCGCGGTTGCCGGCACGCTGTGGCTGCTGGGCGTCTACCACGTCACCGGCACCAACCCCGACGCGAAGTGGCTGCCGGCCCTGCTGCTGGCCGGGCTGGGTGCGGGCATCAGCGAGGAGATCATCTGCCGCGGCGTGCTGTTTCGCATCGTCGAGGAAAGCCTGGGCACGTGGTGGGCGCTGCTCATCTCGGCGCTGTTCTTTGGCGCCGCGCACCTGGCCAACCCCGGCGCCACGGCGTGGGCGGCGCTGGCCATCGCGATCGAGGCCGGCCTGCTGTTTGGCCTGCTCTATCACGTGACGCGCTCGCTGCCGATCTGCATGGGCCTGCACGCGGCCTGGAATTTCGCGCAGGGCACCATCTACGGCATCCCCGTCTCGGGGCTGGACGCGGATGGCTGGCTGGTGTCCAACCGCACCGGGCCGGACTGGCTCAGCGGCGGCGTGTTTGGCGCCGAGGCCTCGGTGGTGGCGCTGACGCTGTGCTCGCTGTGCTCGCTCGCACTGCTGGGCCTGGTGCTGCGCCGGGGCAGCACGGTACGGCCGGCCTGGCGCCGCCGCTGACGCCGGCCCGCCCCGCCTGTTCGCGGAACCGGAGGCTGGGCTAATCTTGCCGACGTCAGTGTCCACCTGAAACAGAGGCGGGACGCGGGGGACGTCCTTACCAGCACTCAGGTGGCGCACGAATGGCGGGCATGCGGAAAAGAAAGCGGCATCCCTGGCTGACCCGGATACCGGGCCAGCAGAAAATCCTGCTGGGCATCCTGCCGCTGCTGGCGTTGTTTCTGGTCGCCAGCGTGGTGACGCTGGGCGCACTGGAGCGTCAGGAGGTCACCCGCTCATGGGCCAAGCACACCTACGAGGTGATGCTGGCCGTCGATGACGCGCGGCAGGCCAGCCGCGCCGTGGAGGTCGCCGCCCGCGACCAGCTGCTGTCGCCCGGCCCGGCCCTGCTCGCCGCGCTCAAGGCCAACGAGCGCACGCTGGACGAGCGCCTCGCCACGCTGGAGGCGCTGGTGGCCGACAACCCGCTGCAGCAGGGCCGCGTCGACCAGTTGCGCACCGTGGTCGCGCAATGGACGAGCGACCTCAACCAGGCCATGGACGCCGCCACGCCCGATACCAGCACCCTCGCCCGCCACGACGACACCTTGCGCGTGGTGCAGAGCCAGGCCGTGGCGCGTGCGCTTGACCGCCTGTCGGCCACCGAGCGCGATCTGCTGGTGCAGCGCCATGCCGGCCTCACCGGCTCGCTGTCCTGGCTGCGCGTCTTCAACGCGCTGGCGGCGCTGTGCGGCCTGCTGTTCGGCATCTACGTGATCCGCCTGACCAACCGGCTGATCATCTCGCCGGTGCTGCAGATCACCCGGCAGATGAACCGCGTGGCCGGCGGCGACACCTCGCTCACCGTGACCCGGCTGGACCGCCCCGACGAGATCGGCGAGCTGTCGCGGGCGCTGCAGGTGTTCAAGCAGATGGTGATCGACAACACCGACCAGGCCTGGGTGAAATCACACCTGGCCACCATCTCGCAGCAACTGCAGAAAGCCACCAGCTACCGCGAGTTCGGCCAGTCGCTGACCAGCCAGTTGGCGCCGCTGCTGAAGACCGGCGTGGCGATGTACTACGCCCACGATCCGCGCCGCAACCGGCTGGAGCTGCTGGGCAGCTACGGCCTGCATGCGCCCGAGGGCATGGCCACCACCTATGCCGCCGGCGACGGCCTGGTGGGCCAGTGCCTGCAGGAGGGCGAGCCGATCGCGCTCGACGGCGTGCCCGACACCTACGTGCGCATCCACTCGGCCAGCGGCGAGGCGGCGCCCTCGCACGTGCGCGTGCAGCCCGTGCTGTACCGCGGCGAGGTCACCGGCGTGCTGGAGCTGGCCGGCTTCGCGCCCGTCGCCGGCGCGGCGCTGGAACTGCTGAACGAGCTGCTGCCGCTGATCGCGCTGACCCAGGAAAACCTCACCCGCGCCATCAACACGCAGGAGCTGCTCGAACGCAGTCGCCAGCAGGCCGACGACCTGCGCGCCTCCGAGCTGCTGATGCGCCAGCAGAAGGACGTGCTGCGCCAGAGCAACGAGGCGCTGCACATCAAGACGCTGGAGCTGGAGGAGCAATCCCAGCGGCTGATCGCCTCGGAGGAGGAACTGCGCGTGCAGGCCGAGGAATTGCAGGCGTCCAACGAGGAGCTGCGCGAAAAAACCGACAGCCTCAACCTGCAGCGCCAGGTGCTGGAAGACCTGCAGATGGACACCGAGCACAAGGCCGAGCAACTGGCCCGCGCCAGCCAGTACAAGTCCGACTTCCTGGCCAACATGTCGCACGAGCTGCGCACGCCGCTCAACAGCCTGCTGATCCTGTCGCGCAGCCTGGCCGACAACGACAACGGCAACCTGGACGACGAGCAGGTCGAGTCGGCACGCATCATCCACGACGCCGGCAGCAACCTGCTGCGACTGATCAACGACATCCTGGACCTGTCCAAGATCGAGGCCGGCAAGATGGAGCTGGTGATCGACGAGCTGTCGCTGGCCGGCTTCGAGCGCTCGCTGCGCCGCACCTTCAGCCACGTGGCGCAGGAGAAGCAGCTCGACTTCCGCGTCGACATCGACCCGCAGTTGCCGCCGGTGCTGCGCACCGACGGCGCACGACTGGAGCAGGTGGCCAACAACCTGGTCGGCAACGCGTTCAAGTTCACCACCCAGGGCGGCGTGAGCGTGCGCATCGGACGCCCCGACCCCGCGCTGGCCGTGCCGGAGAAACTGGCCGGCCAGGCGCTGGTGGCGATCGACGTGAGCGACACCGGCATCGGCATCCCGCCGGAAAAGTTCCAGCACATCTTTCACGCGTTCGAGCAGGTGGACGCCAGCACCAGCCGCCAGTACGGCGGCACCGGCCTGGGCCTGGCCATCTGCCGCCGCATCGCCGAGCTGCTGGGCGGCGACATCGTGCTGCGCAGCGAACAGGGCAAGGGCAGCACCTTTACCGTGCTGCTGCCCGAGCATGCGCCCGAGCCCACCGCCGCGCCCGGCGAGACGGTGGCGGCCGCGCCATGGGCGCCCGCGCCTCGACCGCACCTGTCCGCCGCCCTGCTGCCGGCATCCATCGAGGACGACCGCGACCGGCTGGAGCCGGACGACACCATCATCCTGGTGATCGAGGACGACCCGGCGTTTGCCCGCATCCTGGCCGACATGATCCACCGCAAGGGCTACCGCGTGCTGGCCGCCGCCGACGGCGAGGCCGGCCTGGCGCTGGCGCGCGAGCATGCGCCCACCGGCATCCTGCTGGACGTGATGCTGCCGGGCATGGACGGCTGGACGGTGATCGAGCAGCTCAAGGCCGACGAGGCCACCCGCCACCTGCCGGTGCATTTCATCTCGGCCACCGGCGACGCCAGCCGCGGCCGCGAGATGGGCGCGGTGGGCTTTCTCACCAAGCCGGTCAGCCGCGAGGCGATCGGCGCGGCGTTCGAGCGGCTGCTGCATTTTGCCGAGGGCCGCACGCGCCACCTGCTGATCGTGGACGACGACGCCGATTCGCGCGCCGCCGTGCGCACCATGCTGCGCCGCGACGACCTGGAGATCGACGAGGCCGGCTCCGCCGAGGAGGCGCTGGAGAAAGCCGCCCAGACCCGCTACGACTGCATCGTGCTCGACCTGGGCCTGCCCGGCATGTCCGGCGTGGAGATGCTGCAACGCATGGCCAACGAGGACGCCGGCGTGCCGCCGGTGGTGATCTACTCCGGCCGCGAGCTCAACCGCGAGGAGAGCCTGGAGCTGCGCCAGTACACCGACTCCATCGTGGTCAAGGGCGCGCGCTCGCCCGAGCGGCTGCTGGACGAGGTGAGCCTGTTCCTGCACAGCATCAAGCACACCAGCCAGCGCGCCAGCGCGAAAAAGCCGATCGGCGACGAGCTCAAGGGCCGCAGCGTGCTGCTGGTGGACGACGACATGCGCAACCTGTTCGCGCTGTCCAAGGTGCTGCGCGGCTGGGGCCTGCTGGTGACGATGGCGCAGGACGGCCACAAGGCGCTCAGGACGCTGGCCGACAACCCGCCGCCGGACGTGGTGCTGATGGACATCATGATGCCGGGCATGGACGGCTACGAGACGATCCGCGCCATCCGCGCCCAGCCCGCGTTTGCGCAGCTGCCCGTCATCGCGCTCACCGCCAAGGCCATGCGCGGCGACCGCGAAAAGTGCATCGACGCCGGCGCCAGCGACTACCTCTCCAAGCCCATCGACGTGGACAAGCTGGCCTCGATGATCCGCGTGTGGCTGCCGCAATGAACCCGCTCGCGTTTCCGCTCTCCGGCGTCGACCCGGCGCTGGAGGACATCGAGCTGGACCTGTTCGTGAGCGCCATGCGCCAGCGCCACGGCTACGATTTCGGCCAGTACGCGCCGGCCTCGCTGAAGCGCCGCATCTACCACCTGGTGCAGCAGCACCACACCCGCACGATCAGCGCGCTGACCACGCGCCTGCTGCACGAGCCCACCTTTCTGCCGCTGGTGCTGGAGGGGCTGTCGGTGCCGGTGTCGGACATGTTTCGCGATCCGCCGGTGTTTCGCCTGCTGCGCGAGCACGTGCTGCCGGCGCTGGCGGTGCATCCGCACATCACCATCTGGCAGGCCGGCTGCGCCAAGGGGCAGGAGATCTACTCGCTGGCGATCCTGCTGGAGGAGGCCGGCCTGGCCGACCGCTGCCAGATCTACGCCACCGACTTCAACGACGCCGCCCTGCGCCAGGCGCGCGAGGGCATCTATCCGGCGCGCGAGGCGCAGGCCTGGTCGCGCAACTACCAGGCCGCCGGCGGCAGCTGCTCGCTGGCCGACTACTACAGCGCCCGCTACGACTTCATCAAGCTCGACCAGCGGCTGCGCCGCAACGTCATTTTTGCCGACCACAACCTGGTCACCGACACCGTGTTTTGCGAGGCGCACCTGGTGGTGTGCCGCAATGTGCTGATCTACTTCTCCAACCCGCTGCAGAACCACGTGCTGGCGATGTTCCGCGACAGCCTGCTGCCCGGCGGCTTCCTGTGCCTGGGCATGCGCGAAAACCTCTCGCTGGCGCCGGCGGCGCGCGACTTCGTGGCGGTGGATGCCTCGCTGCGCCTGTTCCAGCGCCACAGCCCCGCCCCGACCCCGGCCGGCCATGTCCTCGCCTGAGGCCATCGCCATCGGCTGCTCGGCCGGCGGCCTGGCCGCGCTCAACACGCTGCTGGGCGGGCTCGACCCCGCGCTGCCGGCCACGGTGATCGTCTGCTGCCACACCGCCAGCGCCAACGCCGACGGCATGTGCGAGCTGCTGGCCCACCACAGTCGCCTGCCGGTCACCGAGGCATGCGAACGCGCGGCGATACGCGCCGGCATGGTCCAGGTGGCGCCGCCGGATTACCATCTGCTGGTTGAGCGCGGCCGCCGTTTCGCCTTGTCGGTGGACGAACCGGTAAGCTTCTCGCGGCCGTCCATCGACGTGTTGTTCGCCAGCGCGGCGGAGGTCTACGGGCCGGGCCTGATCGGCGTGGTACTGACCGGCGCCAGCGCCGACGGTGCGCAGGGGCTGGCGGCGGTGCGGCAAACCGGCGGCATCGCCATCGTGCAGCATCCGGACGACGCGCAGGCGCCGGCCATGCCGCGCGCGGCGCTGGAGATCGCGGGAGCCGATCATTGTGTGGCACTGGCGCAAATGGCGCCGTTGATCAACCGGTTGTGCATGACGTGAACGCCGCAGCGGCAAAAATCCTGGTGGTGGACGACACCCCGGCCAACCTGGTCGCCATGCGGCGCCTGCTGGCCCGTTGCGGCGCGCAACTGCTGGAGGCCAGCAGCGGCAACGAGGCGCTCGCGCTGTGCCTGGATCACGATTTCGCGCTGATCCTGCTGGACGTGAACATGCCGGACATGGACGGCTTCGAGGTGGCCGCCCTGCTCGGCGAAACCGAGCACATGCGCGACACCCCCATCATCTTCGTCACCGCCGCCTACGCCGACGACCTCAACCGGCTCAAGGGCTACCGCTCCGGCGCGGTGGACTACATCGCCAAGCCGATCAACGACACCATCCTGCAATCCAAGGTGCGGGTGTTCCTGGACCTGTACTGCGCCCGCCTGCAGTTGCAGCAGGCGATGGCGGAGCTGACCGAGCGCAACCAGCAACTGCAGGTGGAGATCGCCGAGCGCAAGAAGGTGGAGGCGCAGGTCCGCCACCAGGCCACCCACGACATGCTTACCGGCCTGCCCAACCGCGTGCTGTTCCACGACCGGCTGCAGACCGCGATGCAGCGCGGCGCACGCCAGCACCACCCGTTCGCCCTGGCGTTGATGGACATCGACGGTTTCAAGGCGGTCAACGACACCTACGGCCACCCCGCCGGCGACGCCCTGCTGCTGGCCATTGGCGACCGCCTGCGCGGCTACCTGCGCGCCAACGACACGGTGGCGCGCCTGGGCGGCGACGAGTTTGCGCTGATCCTGGAGGACGTGGTGGACGTGGCGCCGATCCTCGAGCGCTGCCAGCAGGTATGCGAGCTGCTGGCCCGGCCCTACCCGCTGGAGGGCCGGCACGGTCCGTTCGAGGCCAACATCAGCGCCAGCATCGGCATCGCGGTGTGGAGCGAGAACGCCGATGACGAGCAGCTGATCCAGGCCGCCGACCGGGCGCTGTACCGCGCCAAGGACGGCGGCCGCAACCGCTGCGTGCTGGCCGGCGGCTGAGCCGCCGGCACGCGGTCAGGACGCCGCCTTGCCGGCGCGCGTCACCGCCGCGCCCAGTTCCGACGGGTCGAAATCGTCCACCGAGATGAACTCGGCCACCTCCTCGCGCACGCGCTTGAGCAGGTCGAACTCGGCCGCCGAGATCACCTCCTGCGCCAGCGCCTCCTGCAATTGGCCCAGGTAGTCGTGCGCGGCAAACTGGCCGGCCTTCTGCGCCTTGCCGAACTTGCGCTCCACCGGCTCGGCGGCGATCACCGCCGGCAGCAACGCCTCCATGCGGCCGATGGTGTTGTGCGCGGTCGGCGTCAGGTAGACCCATTCCAGCAAGCGCGCGCGCGCCTCGCCCGGCGCGGTGAGGATGGCCGCCACGCGCCGGCCCAGCCGGTCCGACGGCGGCACTTCGCGCCGGCCGAACGGAAACACCAGCGCGCGCAACAACCAGCCCACCGGCCGCAGCGGGAAATTGCGGATCGCGCCATCGAGCGCCATCTGCGTGCGCCACATGCACTCGTGGAACGCCCACGCCAGCAGCGGACGGTCGGACTCGGGGCGGCCGCTGTCCTCGTAGCGCTTGAGCATGGCGCTGGCCACGTACAGGTAGCTCAGCACGTCGCCCAGGCGCGCCGACAGTTTCTCCTTGAACTTCAGCTTGCCGCCGAGCACGCCCATGAACACGTCCGCGCACAGCGCCAGCGCGGCGGCGTAGCGGTCCAGCTTGCGGTAGTAGCGGCGCGTGTAGGCGTCGCCCGCGCTCTCGCCCAGGCGCGCGCCAGTCAGGCCGAGCACCAGACTGCGCACGGCATTGGAGATGCCGAAGCCGATGTGGCCGAACAGCAGGCGGTCGAACACGCGCAGCCGCTCACGGTCATCGGTGATCGCCAGCGCCTGCATCTCCTTGAGCACGAAAGGATGGCAGCGGATCGCGCCCTGGCCGAAGATCATCAGGCTGCGCGTCATGATGTTGGCGCCCTCCACCGTGATCGCGATGGGCACGCTCTCCCAGCCGCGGCCGGCGTAGTTCTTCGGACCCAGCTGCACGCCCTTGCCGCCGTGCACGTCCATGGTGTCGCTGGCCACCTGGCGCGCCCATTCGGTGGCGTGATACTTGGCGATGGCCGAGGTGACGGCGGGTTTCTCGCCGCGGTCGACCGCCGACGCGGTGGCGCGCGACAGCGCCGCCGTGGCGTAGGTAAGCCCGCCGATGCGCGCAAGCGCCTCCTCCACGCCCTCGAAGCGGGCGATGGCCAGGCCGAACTGCTTGCGCATGCGCGCGTACGCGCCGGTGGCCGCCGCCGATGCGCGCATGGCGCCGGTGGCGTTGGACGGCAGCGAGATCGCGCGCCCCACCGACAACACCTCCACCAGCATGCGCCAGCCGTGGCCGGCCATCGCCGGGCCGCCGATCAGGGTGGACAGCGGCACGAACACGTCCTTGCCGTGCAGCGGGCCGTTCTGGAACGGAATGTTGAGCGGGAAATGCCGGCGGCCGATCTCCAGCCCCGGCGTGGCGCGCGGCAGCAGCGCCAGCGTGATGCCCAGGTCCGTCTCGCCGCCCAGCAACTTGTCCGGGTCATACAGGCGAAACGCCAGGCCGACCACGGTGGCGATCGGCGCCAGCGTGATGTAGCGCTTGTCGAAGGTGAGCCGCATGCCCAGCGTCTCCACCCCGTCCACCACCTGCTTGCACACCACGCCGTGGTCGGTGATCGAGGTGGCGTCGGAGCCGGCATACGGGCCGGTCAACGCGAAACAGGGAATCTCCTCGCCCACCGCCAGGCGCGGCAGGTAGTGGTTCTTCTGCTCGTCGCTGCCGTAGTGCAGCAACAGCTCGGCCGGCCCCAGCGAGTTGGGCACGGCCACCGTGGACGCCACCGTGGCCGAGGCGGTGGCCAGCTTCTGCAACACCGCCGAATGCGCCAGCGCGGAGAACTGCAGGCCGCCGTACTGCTTGGGGATGATCATGCCGAAGAAGCGGTGCTTCTTGATGAAGTCCCACACCGCCGGCGGCAGGTCGGCCAGCTCGTGGGTGATCTGCCAGTCGTCGATCATGGCGCACAGCTCCTCGACCGGACCGTCGAGAAACGCCTGCTCCTCCGCGCTCAGCTCGGGCTTGGGCTGGCGCAGCAGCTGCGACCAGTCCGGCTTGCCCGAAAACAGCTCGCCCTCGAAACCCACCGTGCCCGCTTCCAGCGCGGTCTGCTCGGTTTCCGAGAGCCGCGGCGTGACGCGGGCAAACATCTTCAGCAGCGGCGCGCTGATCCGGTGCCGGCGAAAGCCCTCCATCAGCAGCGGCACGGCAACCAGTGCCTCGACCACCAGCAGCACCAGCAGCGTGCCCGGCGCATGGAACACCAGGCCGGCCAGCACGGTCACTACGGCGGTGACGATCGCCCAGGTCCGCAAGCTGCTGCGGTGGTAGGCGCAGGCGCCGGTGGCGATCAGCGCGGCCAGCACGGTCAGGAACACAGACATTTCAGCACCTCATCGCGATAAAGGAGTGTCGGCGGCGGGACGGGCAACGGCCAGGTCGAGGCGTTGCACGAAACGGATGATTTCACGGGTGAAGGCGTCATTGGCATCACCTGCGACCATGTGCGTCGCCTGCGGCAACTCCACATGCTCAAGCTGGGGTACCAACTGCATGAATTCGGCCACGGTCTGGCGCGACACCACGTCGCTGCGCCCGCCGGACAGCAGCAGCACCGGCAGGGTCAGGCCCGCCGCCGCGGCCAGCAGGCGCGGCTGGTGGCGCTCGCTCTCGTGCACCATGTCCAGCAGGGCCGGGTCCCAGTGCCAGCGCCAGCGTCCATCGGCGCCCTCGCGCAGCAACGGGCGCAGTTGCGCCTCGCCCTTGCGTTCGCGCCGCTGCGGCAGGTACGCGGCAACCTGCTCGGCGGCCTCGGCCAGGCTGGCAAAGCCGTCGGGGTGGGCACGCATGAACGCCACGATGCGCTGCACGCCCGCGCTTTCCCAGCGCGGCGTGATGTCCACCAGCACCAGCGCGCGATACGGCGAGGGCGAGGCCTCCGCCGCAGTGGCCAGCCCCAGCAGGCCACCCATCGACGCGCCCACCAGGATCGGCGGCTGCGGCTGCGCGCGGGCCACGCGCAGCAGGTCGTCGGCAAACTGCTCCATGTGGTACAGGCCGTCCGTCACGCGGTCGCTGTCGCCATGGCCGCGATGGTCGTAGCTCACGCAGCGGCAACCTTGCGCGGCCAGCGTCCGCGCGGTGGCGGCCCATGCACCACGCGTCTGGCCAAAGCCGTGCGCAAACAGCAAGCCAGGCCGGCCCGCCGGGTTGAGGGTTTCCACCGCCAGCCGCAGGCCATCGCCGGCGGGCATGGACGCAAGATGGACGGAAGAGCAGCCGATATTGACCATACCCACGAGTATGGACTGGCCCGCAGGCGCGCGTCCATAGCCCCGACGCTCACAAACCCGCGCACTGGGGCTACCATGCGCGGATGAATGTCAGCAAATCGGAACGTACCCGCCTTTCCGCCGACGACTGGGAGCGGGCCGCCCTGCAATTGATCGCCGACCAGGGCGTGGGCGCACTGGCCGTGGAGGCGCTGGCGCGCCAGCTCGGCGTCACCAAGGGCAGCTTCTACTGGCATTTCCGCACGCGCGAGGCCCTGCTGCAGGCGGCGCTGGAGCGCTGGGAGCAGTACGGCGAGCGCGAGATCATCAGCCAGATCGAGCAGATCGCCGACCCGCGCGAACGCCTGCCCGAGCTGTTTCGCCGCGTGGCGCACGAGCTGCAGCCGCACCGCGTGTACGCCGCGCTGCTGAAGGCGCTGGATCATCCGCTGGTGGTGCCGGTGATGGCGCGCGTGTCCAGCCGCCGCACCGAGTTCCTGGAAACCGCCTACCGCGAGGCCGGCCTGGGCGCATCCGACGCGCTCAACCGCGCGCGCCTCACCTATGCGGCCTACGTGGGTTTTCTGCAGCTGAACTTCACGCTGGGCCTGCCGCGACTGGGACACGACGAGTTCGACGCCTACGTCGAGCACATGATCGCCACCCTGATCCCGGCCTGACCGGCGCAAAGGCCGCGCGCGGCCTTCCAACCCTTTGCCGCCGCCAGGCATCCATGCTGGCAAGATGATCGCCGCCTGCCCGTCCCCCGGAACCGCCATGCCGCCCGCGCCACCGGCCGCCACCGACACGGATGACGTGCACGCGGCCGCCGCCGGTGACCGCGACGCGTTCCATCGCCTCTACCGACTGCATATCGGCCGCGTCTACGGCGCGGTGCACCGGCTGGCCGGCTACGACCATGCGCGGGCCGAGGATCTCACCCAAGAGGCATTCATCCGCGCCTGGCAGAAGCTGCCGGGGTTTCGCCACGAAAGCGCGTTCGGCACCTGGCTGTACCGGTTGGCGATCAACGTGGCGCTGATGGACATCCGCGCCCGCGGCGCCGACCCCGTGCACATGGTGGACGACGAGCACCTGCCCGATCCGGGCCAGACGCCGTTCTGCGCCGCCGAGCGCGACGAGCTGCAACGCGCCATCGGCCAGCTGCCGCCCGGCGCCCGCGCCGTGCTGGTGCTGCACGACATCGAGGGCTGGCGGCACGAGGACATCGGCAGCGAACTGGGCGTGGCCGTGGGCACCTCCAAGGCCCAGTTGCACCGCGCCCGCCAGCTGCTGCGCAACGCGTTGGGAGATCTGCGATGAACGAATTCGAATGGCGCCGCCAACTGCGCGACCTGCGCCAGCCGCAAGCACCGCGACGCGACCTGTGGGCGGCCATCGCCCCCGCACTGGACCACCCCGCCCCGTCGCCCGCCCCCGCACGCCGAGGCCATCGCGCCCTGCTTGCCGCCGGCCTCGCCGCCGTGGCGCTGCTGGCCGGGGGTGTCGGCTGGCACCTGCGGCCCTCGCCACGCGCGGTCGCGCCGGTGGCGCACGCCTGGAAGCCGTCCGATCCGCGCCTGGCCGGCGCCGCCATCGAGCTGTCGGCTGCCCGCATGGAGCTGCGCCAGGCCCTGCAACTGGCGCCGCAATCGCCCGCGCTGCAGCGGCTGCTGACGCGTACCCGCCAGCAACAGGCCCAACTGCAGCAACGGGCGCACGACGCCGGCTGATGAACGAAGGACTCCCCATGCGAACCACCCGCCTTCTCCCCCTGCTGCTGTGCCTGTGCGTCGGCCAGGCGCTGGCCGGCACGCCGATCGACCTGCGCCACGCGGCCAACGCCGACACCCGGCTCAGCGTCAGCAACGTCAAGGGCTCGGTCACCGTGATCGGCTGGGATCGGCCCGAGCTGCAGGTCACCGGCGAGCTGGGCGACGGCGCCGCGCCACTGGCCATCACCGGCACGGCGCCGGCACTGTCGATCAAGGTGGAGCCCAAGGGCAGCGGCGGCTGGTTCAGCTGGCACAGCGACCAGTCGATGGCGCCATCCACGCTGACCGTGCGCATGCCGCGCGCCGCATCGCTGGATCTGCAGGGCGTGAGCGCGACGCTGGGCATCGACGGTATCGACGGCGGTCGCATCACCGTGCAAAGCGTCAGCGGCCGCGTGCGCATCAACGCGCGCACGCCCGAGCTGAAGGTGGACAGCGTCAGCGGCGGCATCGCGCTGGCCGGCCACGTGGACGATGCCGACCTCCAGACAGTCAGCGGCGACATCCTCGCCCCGGTGCTGGGCGGCAAGGCCAGCCTGCAGACCGTATCCGGCCAGATCCAGGCCGCCGGCGGCCCCTGGCGCACGCTCACGCTCAGCACGGTGTCGGGCGACGCCCAGCTGAAAGGCACGCTGGCCGGCGGTGGGCAGCTGGGTATCGACAGCATGAGCGGCGACGTGCAACTGGAACTGCCGGCGACGACATCGGCCAGCCTGCACGCCAGCACCTTCAGTGGCGACCTGCGCAGCGATTTCGGCGCGCCGGACACCAGCGGCCACGGTCCGGGCAGCACGCTGGACACGCGCTTGGGCGACGGCAGCGGCGCCATCACCATCGAGACCTTCAGCGGCGACCTGCGCATCCGCCGGCGTGAGTGAACGCCGCTCGGCGGGTGGGTGCAACGGGACAGCGAAAGGCATCGCGACTGAAGTCGCTCCCACAGGCGGGCTCCCGGACACGAAAATGCCGTCACGAGGACGGCATGCATCGGGACCACGGGCGATGTGGCGAGGACGCCTAGAGATCCTGGTGGTATTGCACGTACGGCGTGCGCGACTGGTCGGGCTCGGGGCCGACGGGCGTGTTCACCGCATTGCCGGACGACCACAGGTTTTGCGCACCGATGCTCAGCGCGCCCTGCCACGGCAGGCGCCAGGTCACGCCCAGGTCGATGCTGGTCCAGCGCTGGTCCGCGCCCAGCGTGCCGCCCGCGCTGCCCGCCAGCGGCTGCATGGTGCGTCCCACCAGGGTGCCGGTGACCGGGCCGCGATCCACGCCGAAGCTCAGCGCTTTCTGGTCCAGCGTATCCACGCCCAGCAGGTTGCCCGGCAGCAGGCGGATGCGGCCCACGCTGGCGCCAAGGTCGATGCCGGTCTTGCTGTCCAGCGCCACGCGGCCACGCGCGTTGAGCTGCGCGCTGGAGTCGAAATCGGAGAGGCCGTCCACGCCCGGCGCGGCGCCCGGCAGGACACGCGGCAACGCCGTGCGCTGCGGCACCTCGTTGGTACCCACGCTGAGGCCCACGCTGTAGCGCCCACTGTTGTAGGTGGCGCCCACTTCGCTGCCCAGCAGCCGCGTGGGATGGTTGACCCACGAGCTGGCGCTGACATCCGCGTGCGCCTGCACGCCAGGCGCCAGCTGGTAATGCAGGCCGCTGCTGAAAACGTTGTCCGCCGCCAGGCCGTGGAAGGCCATGGGCCCACCGCCATCCACCTCGGAGTGATCGGTGCTGAGCGTCAGCCACTGCCCGCGCGAACTGCGCCACAGCGGCACGACGTTGGTGTCGCCATGGTCCGTCGGCGCCGCCTGCAGCCATTGCCGCGCCTGTGCGTCATTGCCGGGCGCGGACTGGCCCACCGCCGCGAACGGCAGCAGCGAAACCAGCAGCAGGGCGGACAAACGACGCATGACGGACGCAGGGGCCTCTATACGGTGGGATGACGCGGTTGTACGGCGGGGATCATAGCGCGATTTACGTTTTACTAACAACCAGGAACCCCCGGAAAAACGCCAATCCGGACACAAGAACCGCACGCCGCATCCCCCACAGACCACCCGCCATGCCGCCGGGTTCCCGCCGCCGCAGTGGCGGCCGGGCGGACTTACGCGATATAAAACGCCTTTGCGTCGTACCACCGGGAAAGGCCGGCCAGACAGCAAACCTGATGAGTGCCTCGTTGCCCCACCGCCCGCACGCGCCAACGCCGTTGCCGGGAGAACACCCGCTGTCGCGCCGTGCCTTCGAGCAACTGCTCGAAGCGCCCGATGCGAGCAGCGTCATGGGCGTGTGCGAGCTGATGCTGGCCGAGCTGGACATCGAGGGCGAGCTGCGCTGGCGCGCCAACAGCGAGGTGGCCGGGCATGCGCCGCACCACCTCGACCTGGCCGAGGACCCGCAGAACGGCCGCACCCTGGTGCTGCATTCACGCAGCCTGCCGTTGCCCGACGCCACCGACGCGCAACTGGCCTGGCTGGGCCGCCTCGCCGACACGCGGCTGCGCCAGCTGGCCGAGACCAGCCGCCTGTACGACGCCATCGCGCGCCTGGCCCAGGCCGAGCGGCTGCAGCGCGCGCTGTACGCGATCGCCGAGCTGTCCGGCGCCGAGCACGACATGTCCGAGCTGATGCGCTCGCTGCACGGCATCCTCGGCAGCCTGATGTACGCGGAAAACTTCTACATCGTGCTGTACGACACGCCCACCGACAGCATCCGTTTCCCGTACTACGTCGACAGCATGGATACCGATCCGCCGGCGCCCGATCATCCGATCCCGCTGGGCGACATGCACAACAGCCTCACCTGGAACCTGCTCAAGGGCGGCCGCGCGCTGATGGGCTCGATCGAGGAGCTGTCGCAGCAGCTGGCCGGCCATTTCGTGCCGGTCGGCCCGTATTGCGAGCATTGGCTGGGCGTGCCGCTGCTGCGTGACGAACGCGTGGTGGGCGGCATCGTGATGCAAAGCTACCGCGCCGACATCCACTACTCGCGACGCGACCTGGAACTGCTCAGCTACGTGGCGCAGCACGTGCAGACCGCGCTGGAGCGCCATGGCGCCCACGTGGAACTGGAACAACGCGTCACCGATCGCACCACCGCCCTGCGCGAGGCCAATCGCGTGCTGCGCCAGCAGGTGCTGCAGCGCCAGCGCGGCGAGCGCCTGCAGGCGGCACTGTTCCGCATCGCCGAGCTGGCCAACGCGTCGGAGAGCCTGGAAAACTTCTACGCCGCAGTGCACCGCGCGGTGGGCGGCCTGCTGTACGCGCGCAACTTCTACATCGCCCTGGTCGACGGCGACAAGAAACAGCTGGCGTTTCCCTACTCGGTGGACGAGATCGACAGCACGCGGCTGCCGCGCACACACGGCCGTGGCGCCACCGAGTACGTGCTGCGGCATGGCAAGCCGCTGCTGGTGGACGGGCCGGGCATCGACCGCCTCATCGCCGAGGGCGAGATCGAGAGCTTCGGCACGCGCGCGGTGTGCTGGCTGGGCGTGCCGCTGGTATGGGGCGAAAAGGTGATGGGCGTGCTGGCCGTGCAGAGCTACTCGCCGCAGCACACCTACACCGAGCGCGACCAGGAGCTGCTCACCTTTGTCAGCTACCACATCGCCACCGCGCTGCAGCGCAAGCACGCCAGCGCCACGCTGAAACAGGCCTACGCCACGCTGGAGCGCCGCGTCACCGAGCGCACCCACGCGCTGGCGCTGGCCAACCGCGACCTGCGCGAGCAGATTGCCGAGCGCGAGCGCGTCGAGCGCCGGCTCAAGTACGAAACGCTGCACGACTCGCTCACCGGCCTGCCCAACCGCACGCTGTTCCTGCAGCGGCTGGAGCAGGCGCTGCAACGCAACCTGGCCAACCCGCGCGAGCTGTTCGCGGTGCTGTTCATCGACCTGGACCGCTTCAAGGTGATCAACGACTCGGTGGGCCACCTGGTGGGCGACGACCTGCTGTTCCAGGTGGGCGGCCGCGTGCGCGCCTGCCTCAAGACCCGCGACGTGGTGGCCCGGCTGGGCGGCGACGAGTTTGCCGTGCTGCTGGAGGACATGGACGACGCCGACACCGCCACCCAGGTTGCCGAGCGCATCATCAGCGAGCTGCAGACACCGTTCCGACTCGGCGCCAAGGAGATCTTCACCTCCGCCTCGATCGGCATCGCCCTGCCCGGCCCGCACTACCGCCAACCGGAGGAGCTGCTGCGCGACGCCGACGCGGCCATGTACAACGCGAAGGACGGCGGCCGCCACCGCTCGGCCGTGTTCGACGACCGGCTGCGGCGCGAGGCGCTGTCGCTGCTGGACATGGAAAGCGACCTGCGCCACGCGCTGATCCGCAACGAGTTCGTGCCGTACTACCAGCCCATCGTGTCGCTGGCCGACGGCCACACCATCGGCTACGAGGCGCTGCTGCGCTGGAACCACCCCGAGCGCGGCCTGCTGCTGCCGGCCGACTTCCTCCTGATCGCGGAGGAAACCGGCTGCGTGGAGCAGATCGACTGGCAGATTTTCGAGCAGGCCTGCGCGCACGCCAAGCAACTGGTGGGCGAGCACGGTTTCATCAGCATCAACGTCTCCGGCCGCCATTTCCGCACCATCGACATGGACCTGCGCCTGCTGGCGCTGTTCGAGCGCTACGGGCTGCCCACCTCGCGCATCCGCATCGAGGTGACCGAGCACACGCTGCTGGAGAACCCCGCCCAGGTCAAACGCATGCTGCAGAACCTGCGCAACCAGGGCGCCGGCATCGCGCTGGACGATTTCGGCACCGGCTACTCCTCGCTCAGCTACCTGCACCAGTACCCGTTCGCCACGCTCAAGATCGACCGCTCCTTCATCACCGCGCTGCCGACCGACGGCGAGGAAACCCAAGGCCTGGCGGTGGTGCGCGCGATCCAGGCGCTGGCCGACTCGATGCACATGCAGGTGATCGCCGAAGGCATCGAGGAGGAGTCGCAACGCCAGGCGCTGCTGAAGATCGGCTGCCGCTACGCGCAGGGCTTCCTGTTCGCGCGGCCGCAACCGGCCGAGGCCTGGGCCGCGCTGGAGCCACCCGCCGCCTGAGGCGGTCCTACTGCGCCGTGCGCGGGCTCTCCGGCGCCGCACCCTCGCTGAGCAGGTGTTCCGCGTCGATGCGGTCGAAGTGGTAGCGCTGGGCGCAGAACTCGCAGATCACCTCGATCTCGCCCTCGCGCGCGGCCAGCGCCGCCTCCACCTCCTCGCGACCGAGCGAGCGCAGCATGGCGCTGACGCGCTGGCGGCTGCAGGTGCAGCCGAACGCCAGCGGGCGCGGATCGAACATGCGCACCGACTCCTCGTGAAAAAGCCGGTACAGCAGCGTCTCCGGCGCGGTGGCCAGCATCTCGGCGTCGCCCAGCGTGGCCACCAGATGCGCCACGCGGTTCCAGGCGTCGTCGTCACGCACGGCATCATGGCCGCCCTCGCCCGGCAGCTTCTGCAGCATCAGCCCCACGGCGTGCTCGCCATCGGCCGCCAGCAGGATGCGTGCGGGCAGTTGCTCGGACTGCACGAAATAGTTTTCCAGCGCGCCGGCCAGGTCGCTGCTCTGCAACGCCACCAGGCCCTGGTAGCGCTGGCCGCGCTCGACGTTGCCGATGGTGATGGCCATGACCGCCTCGCGCAGCGCGTCGAGCGCCAGCGTGGACGGCAGCGGATCGTCCCATCGCGCCAGGCCGCGCAGGCGGCCCTCGTCGGTGCATTCGGCAAACAGCAGGCGCAGCGCGTCGCGGCTTTTCAGCTCGATCGACAAGGCGCCGTCGAGCTTGATGTTGCCGGTAAGCAGGGCGCTGGCCGCCAGCGTGTGGCCGAGCAGGTCGCGCAGCGCCGGCGGGTAGTCGGCGCGCGCGGCCACCTCGCGCCAGGCCGGCCCCAGTCGTACGAGCACGCCACGCACGCCGGCGCGCTCAAGCAGGAAACGGTGCAGCACGTCGTGGGTAAGCGTGGTGTCCATGGCATGTCTCGTGGGGCGAAACGCTACAGATGGGGATGCGGGAGCGGCAGCGCAACATCCCTATACTGGCGCGATTGTCGCTTGATGAAGAGTCCGCACGCACCATGCGCAGGTTTCGCCGCCCGCCCCTGAAGCTGCTGCTGCGCTGGCTGGGGCTGCTGGTGCTGGCCGGCTTCGCCGCCAGCTGGCTGCCGGTGCTGGTGTTGCGCTTCGTGCCGCCGTGGACCTCGGCCATGATGCTGGAGCGCCGCGCCGGCGCGTGGCTGCATGGCGAAACATCGTTCACCTTGCGCCAGCACTGGGTGCCGTGGTCGCGTATCTCGCGCAACGTGCCACTGGCCGTGGTGGCGGCGGAGGACCAGCGCTTTCCCTACCACCACGGCTTCGACTTCGACGCCATCCAGCGCGCACTCGATGCCCACGACGACGGCAAGCGCCTGCGCGGCGCCAGCACGATCAGCCAGCAGACGGCCAAGAACCTGTTCCTGTGGAACGGCCGCAGTTTCGTGCGCAAGGGGCTGGAGGCGTACTTCACGGTGCTGATCGAGCTGACCTGGCCCAAGCGCCGCATTCTGGAGGTGTACGTCAACATCGCCGAGTTCGGCGACGGCATCTACGGCGTGGGCGCCGCCAGCGAGGCGTTCTTCCACACCACGCCGGCGCGGCTCGATGCCGCCAGCGCGGCACGGCTGGCGGCGGTGCTGCCCAACCCGCGACGCCTGCATGCCGACCGCCCCAGCGCGTACGTGCTCGGGCGCGCGCAATGGATCACGCGACAGATGCGCCAACTGGGCGGCCCGGCCTATATCGAAGGCCGGGGGCCCGACCCGGCCCAGGCTTCACGTCGCCGCCACACGACCGGCCAGCGCCAGCGCTAGACTCGTCTGGCCCGCCAACGGGTCGGCCGGAGATCCCACGCATGCGCCAGGTCAAACATCTGCTGGAAAGCAAGGGCAACCGCATTTTTTCCATCGAGCCGGACGCGCCGGTGAACGAGGCGATCAAGCAGATGGCCGAGCACCGCATCGGCGCGCTGCTGGTGATGCGCGGCACCGCCCTGGTGGGCGTGATGTCCGAGCGCGACTACGCCCGCAAGGTGCTGCTGCAGGGCCGCGCCTCCTCGCACACGGCGGTGGCGGACATCATGACCGCCACGCCCATCACGGTCGGCCCCGACACCGACGTGTTCGACTGCATGCGCCTGTGCACCGACAGCCGCATCCGCCACCTGCCGGTGGTGCAAGGGGACGAGGTGGTGGGCGTGATCTCCATCGGCGACCTGGTAAAGGCCGTGATCGACGCGCAAGCCGAGGAGATCGAGCACCTGCAGCGCTACATCACCAGCTGACCGGCGTCGATGCCGGCTCAGGCCGGCGAGGTATCGCGCGCGGGCAACCGGGTGTGCTCCTCCGGCGCCAGGTCGGGCGACCAGCCGGCACGGCGGGCCACCACGGTGGCCAGCGCGGCAATGCCGGCACCGGCCAGCGCCAGCGCGCCGGCGCTCCAACCCATCAGGCGCAGGCCGCTCACCGCACTGGTCACCAGCACGTCGCCGAAACGCCAGACGGCCGTCTCGACAAAGTTTTTGCCCTTGTAGCGCGTCTCGCGCGGCACGCGCGTATACAGCGCATCCACCGCCGGCTTGGTCATGCCGTAGGCGAAACCGCGGGTGATCACCAGCATCACGCCCACCAGCAGGGGGATGCGGTAACCGAACACGGTGACGGCGCCGACGCCGAGCACGGCCACCGCGGCCAGCAGCGCAAAGTTGACCAGGGTGGGCACCACCAGTCCCCAGCCGGCGCCACGGCGCACCAGCAGCCACGGCGTCACGCTCAGTTGCAGCAATGCGCCGAGCAGGTTGGTGGCCAGGTCGAGGTCGTTGTAGAACGAGGTGCGCGCCACCGTGTCGGTGAGGTGGTCCTTGGCGTAGTCGGCCACCAGCGCATAGGCCAGCGTGCCGATGCCGTCGCCAAACAGCATCAGCAAGGCCATGTAGCGCAGGAACGGTCGCGCCCACAGCTCCTTGAGTCCCGCCCACAGCGAGCCGCCGATCAACTCCTCGCCGCGTTGGCCCGCCACCCGGTCGGACAGGCGCAGCAACAGCGCCAGCGCCACGCCCAGCGCCAGCGCCGACACCCCCAGCAACGGCGCCACGCCGATCCGCAGCACCAGAAACTTGGTCAGCAAGGGGCCGAACACCGCACCGGCCATGCCGCCCAGCGCGATCAGCGAAAACACCTTGCGCGCCTGGCCGCTATCGAAGATGTCGGCCATGAAGCTCCAGAACAGCGACACCACGAACAGGTTGAACACGCTGGCCCACACGTAGAACACCAACCCCAGCGCGCGCGCGCCGATCTGCGCCTGCGCCAGGAACGGCGGCACGAAGGCGAGCAGGCACAGGATGAAAAAGCTGTAGCTCCAGCCGAGCAGGCGGCGCCGGCGAAAGCGCGCCACCAGCATGCCGAACAGCGGCGTCAGCGCCAGCATCACCACGAACACGACCATGTAGATCCACGGCAGCGAGGTGGAACCCAGCGCGCCGATCAACTGGTCCCTGACCGGACGGATGATGTAGTACGACGTCATCACGAAAAAGAACGCCAGCGCGGACAGCATGGGCGCGGCGGCCTGTTCCACAACGGTTTGGCGGGGCAAGCTCACGGGCGTATCCAGCGTGGGGCGCGGCAAGCCTAGCATGCGGTCACGGCGTGGCTGGCCCGGCCAGGCTGGGCTACAGCGGCAACGGGCAATGCAGGCTGGCGCAGATCACACGCAGCAGCTCGCCCTCGTCCACCGTCACCACGCCGTCGGCGCGGACAGCCGCCAGCAGGCCCTGGATCAGCAGCTCCTTGGCCGGCGGCGAGAGCGTGTCCAGTCGATCCAGCGACCGCTCGAACGGCACCTGCCACGCCGGCGGCGGCGCGTTCCACGCCATCGCCTGCCCGGGGAAGCACGCCTCCATCGCCAGCAACCATGCGCGACGCGCCGCGTCCTCGTTCGCGTGGCCATGCGCGGCCACCACGGCACACACCAGCGCCACCGCGTCGCGGCAGGCCGGCAAGGTGCGCAGCCCGTCCACCGGTGCGCGGCGCGGCTGGCGCGACTCGCGCAATTGCACGCGCAGCAGGCGCGACAGGCAAAACGCGTGCAGGCCGACGTCGCCATCCACCCGCACCAAGGCATCCAGCGTCTGCAGCAGCGTGTGCAGGCGACCGTCCGAAAGCTGCCGCAACGCCGGAAACGCCAGCGCCATCAGCGGCAGGCGTGACGCTGCCGGCAGCGCGGCGATGTCGGGCGCAAACCCGTCGACCGTGGCCAGCACGTCGTCGCCGAACGCGTCGGCCACACGACGCTGCTGGCGCTGGCGCGTCGCCTCCTGCGTGGCCATCGCCAGCGCCAGCACCACGGCCAGCGCCGGCTCCGGCTGACGCACGGCGTCGACCAGCGACGCGGGCAGCCCCTGGCGCACCGCGCCGGCGCGCTGGAAGCCATCCGCCACGGCCGCCACGCCCACAGCCATGGGCAGCGGCGGCACGCCGGCGGCAGGCGGCGATGCTGGCCCCGACATCGGCGCTGCCACGCCGGCCGCCATCGCGGCGGCCAGCGAAGCCAGGTCCTCCTCGCGAAACGCCGGCTGCAGCGCACGAATGCGTTGCAGCAGCGGCGGGTGCGTGGCGAACAACGCATTGAAGCGGCCTGCCTCGCCAAACAGCATGTGCGCCACTTCCTCGCGGTTGGCCGCCTCCAGCGACGAGCCCTCGCTGAGCACGGCGATTTTCTTCAGCGCACCGGCAATGCCGTCGGTCTGCCGGGTGAACTGCACTGCCGAGGCGTCGGCCAGCGATTCGCGCGAGCGCGCCACCGCCGCCTGGATCAGGCGCGCGAAGAAGTACCCCACGTAGCCCACCACGATCAGCGCCAGCCCGATCATCCACGTCTGGTTGCCGCGCCGGCTGTCGCGCCCGCCGCCAAGCCACAGCACCCGCCGGCCCACGATGGCCAGCACCAGGATGCCGTACAGCAACCCCATCAGCCGGATGTTGAGGCGCATGTCGCCGTTGAGCACATGGCTGAACTCGTGCGCGATCACGCCCTGCAATTCATCGCGACTGAGATGCTCCAGGCAGCCGCGGGTGACGCAGATGGCCGCATCGGCGGCGGAATACCCGGCGGCAAACGCATTGATGCCCGGCTCGTCGGGCATCAGGTAGATGTCCGGCACCGGCACGCTGGCGGCGATCGCCACCTCCTCGATCACGTTGCGCAACTGGCGCAGCGCGGGGTCGCGCGTATCCGGCGGCACCGGCACGCCGCCCATCCCCTGCGCCACCTTGGCGCCACCGCCGGCCAGGCTCAGGATGCGGAACAGCGAGCTGAAGCCGATGCCCGCCAGCACCACCACCGTGCTGGTGGCCAGCAGCGGCAGGTTGGACGGCGCCACGCCGCCGTCCACCGGATGCTGTCCCATCACCAGCCACACCACCGCGTCGATCGACACCACGACGGCGACCACGGCCAGCGCAAACAGCGCCACCAGTCGCCGGCTGCTGCCACGCACGCGGGCCTGTTGCGCAAAGAAATCCATGACGGCTCCGGCAGCGCGCCGCGATCATCGCGGCGCATCGGCGATCAGAAGGAGACTTTCGGCACCTCGCGCACGGCCGGGTCCTCGATCTTCAACTGCTCGGCGGCGACAAAGCCGAAACGGTTCGCCACGATCGACGAGGGAAACACCTCGCGCTTGTTGTTGTAGGTCAGCACCGAGTCGTTATAGGCCTGGCGCGCAAACGCGACACGGTTCTCGGTGGAGGTGAGCTCCTCCGACAACTGCATCATGGTCTGGTTGGCCTTGAGGTCGGGATACGCCTCCTGCAGCGCGAACAAGTGGCCCAGCGTCTGCGTCAACGCGTTCTCGCTGCCGGCCAACTGTTGCATCGCGGCCGGGTCGCCGGGGTTGGCCTTGGCACCGGCCAGGCCGCTCACCGCCGCATTGCGTGCCTGCACCACCGCCTCCAGCGTGCCGCGCTCGTGGGCGAGATAGCCCTTGGCGGTTTCCACCAGGTTGGGGATGAGATCGTGGCGACGCGTGAGTTGCACGTCGATCTGCGCGAACGCGTTCTTGTAGCCGTTGCGCGACGTCACCAGTCCGTTGTAGATCGCCACGAAGTACAAGACAATCAAAACGACAATTATCAGAACAATGATCAGGCCCATCGGTCTCGACTCCTCTGCACAGGACGTGTCCGCGCCGCAACAAAAGTCAGAATAACATGCCGTTTCGAACGAAAATTCACCTTGCCGCCAGCGCATTTTTGCTGGCCGTCGCGCCACTTGGCGCACCGCGCGCCACCTCCGCCCCCACCGCAGTTTCCACCGCGCCGGCCACCGTGCAGAAGCTCCCGCCGGCACGCGTCAAGGCCACGCTGGACGACTACCGCCGCTGGCTGCAGACCCTGGGCGAACGCAAGGCGGTGGCGGGCCTGGCCACCGCCGTGGTGATCGACGACAAGGTGGTGTTCGAGCAGACCGTGGGCTATGCCAACGCCGCCACCCGCGAGCCGGTCACGCCCGAGACGGTGTTTCGCCTGGCCTCGTTGTCCAAGGCGTTCGCCACGGCCATCACCGGCCTGCTGGTGAATGACGGCAAGCTCGGCTGGGATACGCGGCTGATCGACGTGCTGCCGTATTTCAAGCTCAAGGACGCGCACGCCGCCGACCAGGCCACCGTGGGCGACATCCTGGGCCAGCGCCTGGGCCTGCCGCGCAACACCTACGACAACCTGCTCGAAAGCGACGTGTCCTACCAGGAGCTGGTACGCAAGCTGGACGAGGTCGACATGACCTGCGGCATGGGCCAGTGCTACGGCTACCAGAACGTGGCCTTCGGCATGATCAGCGACGTGCTGTTCGCGCGCACCGGCGATTTTTTCTACCACCTGGTCGACAAACGGCTGTTCTATCCGCTGGGCATGGCCACCGCCAGTTACGGCCTGGCCGCGCTGGAAACCAGCAAGAGCTGGGCGCGCCCGCACAACGCCAGCGCCCGTGGCTGGGTGCCGTTCAAACCCAACGAAACCTACTACCGCGTGGCGCCGGCAGCCGGCGTCAACGCCAGCCTGCGCGACATGGAGAAATGGCTGATCGCGCAGATGGGCGGCCGGCCCGACGTGTTGTCGCCCGCGCTGCTCGACGTGCTGCACGCGCCGGGCGTGATCACGCCCGGCGAGCTGCATGCCTCGCCATGGCGCCGCGGCCGACTCACCGCCGCGCACTACGCGCTGGGCTGGCGGGTCTACGAATACGGCGGCGAAACCCTGATCTACCATGCCGGCGCCGTGGCCGGTTACCGCACCATGATCGGCTTCCTGCCCAAGTACAAGACCGGCATCGTCACCTTGTGGAACTCCACCGGCCCCACGCCCAGCGGCCTGATGCCGATGGTGCTGGACGACCTGCTCGCCTTGCCGCACGTGGACTGGGCCGGGCTGGAGCACGCGCCGCCGAAGAAGGCCGCGCCCAAGCGCAAGACCGTCCATCGCAACGCAGCGCATCGCCGGTAGCTCCCTCCGGCAGCACATACGACGCACGAAAAAGGCGACGCGCGGATCCGCGCGTCGCCTTGCTGCCTTCGACAGCGTATCGCTGCCGCGTCAGCGCAACTTGAACTCGATCCGCTGCTGCTGCCGACTCGCGACCGGCGTGTTGCCCTCCTTGGCCGGCGTGAACTCGTAGCGGCTCACCGCCTCGATCGCCGCACGCTCGAACACGCGGCGCGGCTCGGCGTCGACCACTTCGATATGGCTGGTCTCGCCGTTGGTATCGATGGTGAACGCCACCACCACCCAGCCCTCCTGCTGTGCACGCATGGCCGACGGCGGATAACGCGCCGGCGCGCCCTTCACCAGCACCGCCTCGGTGCGCTGGCTGACCGGCGCCGGCTGGCTGGCCGCCGGCGCCTGCGGCGTATTGGCCTGGGTCGGCGTGCGCGCCGGTGCCGCCTTCTGCTGTGCCGCCACCTGTGCCGCCTGCGCGGCCTGCTGCTCGGCGGCCAGCTTGTCCGCGGCCGCCTTCTGCTCGGCCAGCTCCTGCGCCTTCTGCTGGTCCAGCGCCAGCTGCTGTTGCTTGTCCAGCACCTTGCGCTGCGCATCCAGCTTGGAGCGCAGGATGGTCAGCGTGAAGTTGGTGGGATCGGCCTTGGCCAGCAGGTCGATCTGGCGCTGCGCCTCACTGAAGTCGCTGCGGTTGATCACCTGCTCGGCCGAGGTGGCCGCGAACGGAAACGTCTCGCGCAAGGCGTCGGTGGCCACCGGGTTGCCCGGCTGTCGCTCCAGCACCTGCAGGTAGAACTCGAACGCGTTGTTGCCGGCCGGCGCCAGCAAACGATGCTCGCGCACCGCCTTGCCCGCCTCGGAAAGCAACTCGGTCGCACCCATCGCCTTCACGTTGACCGGCGGCGGCGGCGCGCTCTTGCCGGTCAACGTCACCGGCGTGGACGGATGGCCGCCCGCGTCGGCCAGCATCTGCGCCTGGTAGGGCTGCACGATGAGAAACCACGCCGCGACGGCAAGCAGCACGAACACGGCCGCGATCGCAATGAGCAGCGGCCGGAAAGCGCCGTGCGAACGCCGGCGCGCATGAAGTGTGATTCGGGTATCCATGGTCTCTCGCTGAGTATCGACAGATACCCGCGCCTTTTCCCCCTGTAGATCCAGGAGCGGCACGGTCCCCTGACCCGCCGCAGCGCGGATGCGGGACAAGGTAACCCCAAACGAAGCGGCGCGGCAAATGCATTGCGAGCGCTCTCGCGCACGACCCGGCAGCACCGTTGCGCACCGCCGGCATGGCGCCCGTTGCGCCGGCCGAGGCGGCCATGACAACGCGGCAGTCCGCCATGGAATGGCTCGCGTGGCAGGTGTCGTACCGGCAGAAACGAAACGTCCCGGACAAGCCGGGACGAAGGTCTTTCGAAATACCTTCCCCGCGCTGGGCACCGCGGGGAAGGAAATATTCGACGATGTACTTGGCAGCGTATGGCTTACTTCTTGGCCTTCGGCTTGGCGGTACGGGTGGCCTTGACCACGCGTGCCGGAGCGGCTTTCTTGGCAGCGGCCTTCTTCGGCGCAGCCTTCTTGGCGGCAACCTTCTTGACCGCCACCTTCTTCACGGCAGCTTTCTTGGCGGCTGCCGGTTTCTTGGCGGCGGCCTTCTTCGGCGCAGCCTTCTTCACGGCGGCCTTCTTGGCAACCTTCTTGACGGCAGCCTTCTTGGCGGCGGGCTTCTTCGCTACCGGCTTCTTGGCAGCGACCTTCTTGGCGGCAACCTTCTTCACGGTGGTCTTCTTGGCGGCCTTCTTGGCGGCCGGTTTCTTTGCGGCGGGTTTCTTGGCAGTGGCCATGGTTCGTCTCAGCTCCTCATCAGTTGGCAGTGGTTGCCCAGTAAAAGCGTGCAGGAACGCTTCGACCAACAAGTCGCTGTTGGTAGCGTGCCGAAGATTGTTGACCTGCCGGTACGTGCGCAAATCGGAAAGCTTGTGCAGCACGTGCAGCGGGATCGAAACGGTGATCTTGCGTACGGCGCCGGCCTTCTCACCGTGTTCAACATAAGGCTCGATGAATTTTGTTGTCGCCATGGCAACGTTCCCCGTTATCTGATGCGAAAGCTAGCCCCGAAGATTTCACCTGTCAATGGATTTGCAGTGGAAAATCCGCCGACCGGAAAGCCCTCGGGAAGGTTGAAAAACCAGTGGCTGCAAGGGTTTTGCCGCCACCGCGTGAATATCCGTTTGGACGTCCATACGTCCATTGCCCATTCGGTCGAAAATACCGCCAATCGTCGCTCGACCCTGTATTTACCGTGCGCCGCGCGATCCGGCCCGCCTCAGGCGCCTTTCTTGCCGCGCCGCCATGCGTCGGGCATGCGCCGCGCATTTGCTCACGGTGGAGACGCGGACGGCGCGTCATCGGCGCGTCCATCGGGCAGCGACGCGGGAAAAAAAATATCGGCCCTCGTGGCCGCCGGCGCCACCGGACCGCGACGGAATGACGCGATGCGCCCCGCATCGAAAACGTCCGGACGTCCATGCCGGCACGTCATCGACCTTCCGAAAAAGAAGACGGCCGCATGAGCGGCCGCCGTCTGCGCGGGAAGCGCGGCGATCAATGATCGTCGTCTTCGATCAGCGCCTCGTAGTCGTTGGCGTCGAGCAGTTCGTCCAGCTCGGCACGATCGCCGGGGCGCACCAGGAACAACCAGCCGTCGCCGTACGCGTCCTCGTTGATCGTCTCCGGCTTGTCGGCCAGGCGTTCGTTGACCTCGACCACCTCGCCGGAAACGGGCGCATAGATGTCCGAGGCGGCCTTGACCGATTCCACCACCGCCGCGCCGGTGCCGGCCACCACGCTGGCGCCGACTTCCGGCAGCTCCACGTAGACCAGGTCGCCGAGCTGCGCCTGCGCGTGGTCGGAGATGCCCACGCGCACCAGCCCGTCGTCTTCGACGCGCGCCCACTCGTGGGATTTGAGGAATTTCAGATCGCCGGGTATTTCGCTCATGGTCGGGTCCAGTCGTCAGGGGTGGGGCATGGTAGCGGTGGCGATTCTAGACGCAACCGCCGTGTACGGAATGTGCCGCGTCGGCTCAGATGCCGGCGCAGGGTTTGCCGTCGCGCACGAACGGATAGTCCACCTTGCGCACGGGCAGCTCGCGGCCGCGGATCTCCACCCGCATGTCGCCGGGATCGCCGGCGGGGATGCGCGCGAACGCCACCGCCTTGTTCAAGGTGGGTGCGAAGCTGCCGGACAGGATCTCGCCGGGACCGTTGGCGGTGAACACGCGCTGGCCGTGGCGAAGCACGCCCTTTTCGTCCAGCACCAGGCCCACCATCACGCGCTTCACGCCGGCGGCCTTCATGGCCTCCAGCGGCGCGCGGCCGATGAAATCGCGGCCTTCGTCCAGCGCGACGGTCCAGCCCAGGTTGGCCTCCCACGGCGACACGTCGTCATCCATGTCCTGGCCGTAGAGGTTCATGCCCGCCTCCAGGCGCAAGGTGTCGCGTGCGCCCAGGCCGGCCGGCGTGACGCCCGCCTCGGCCAGCGCCTGCCACAAGGCCTGGGCATGCTCGTTGGGCAGCATGATCTCGAAACCGTCCTCGCCGGTGTAGCCGGTGCGGGCGATGAACAGCGGCATGCCATGCGGCCCCTGCGCCGCCGCCGCCACAAACTTGCCCAGCGCCTCGATGCGCGGGCGGTCGGCCTCGTGCAGCAGGCCGAGCACCTTGTCGCGTGCGTGGGGGCCCTGCACCGCGATCATGGCAAAGTCGGCGCGCTCGCGAACCTCGACCGCGAACGGCTGCGCCTGGCGCTCGATCCACGCCAGGTCCTTGGCGCGGGTGCCGGCGTTGACCACCAGGCGGAAGTGCGCCTCGTCGAAGAAGTACACGATGAGATCGTCGATGACGCCGCCACGCTCGTTGAGCATGCACGAGTACAGCGCCTTGCCCTGGCGCTTGAGCTTGTCGACGTTGTTGGCCAGCAGGTGGCGCAGGAACTCGCGCGTGCGCGGGCCGTGCAGGTCGACGACGGTCATGTGCGACACGTCGAACATGCCCGCATCACGGCGCACGGCATGGTGCTCGTCGATCTGCGAGCCGTAGTTGATCGGCATGTCCCAGCCGCCGAAGTCGACCATGCGCGCACCGAGCGCACGGTGCGTGGCATGGAGTACGGTCTTTTCGGTCATCGGGGGTACGGCTTGAAGGGGAAGTGGCGGCATTATCGCCACCGTCCCCGGGCAATCCAAGCACGCCTGTGGGCACTGGACTTCCGCCACAAGGCGCGTCACCGGCCGCTGGCGCGGTGACCGCTTGCGTGAATCTCCCATCGCCAATCGCGGCCCCACCCGAAGCATCGCGCACAGGGCGCTCCTACATCACGCGAAAGGCCCGCAGGAGCGCACCCTGTGCGCGATGCTTTTCGCGCCATGCCAAAGGCAAGAGCAAGAGCATCGCGACTGAAGTCGCTCCCACATTCAGCCGCGCAGGGCCTGTAGGAGCGGCTTCAGCCGCGATGCTTTTGCGCGTCGCCGTCTCGCATCCCCACCCAAGAGCATCGCGCACAGGGTCGCTCCTGCAAAAGGTGCGGACGGCGATCAGCGTGAGCGGTTGAGGGTGTCCAGGCGGGCCAGCAGTTGCTGGGTGACCTGCTCGGCCAGGTCCTCGGCGCGCTGGCCGGCGGTGGCCAGGTGGATGTCCGGCGCCTCGGGCTTCTCGTACGGCGAGTCGATGCCGGTGAAGTTGCGGATCTCGCCCGCGCGCGCCTTGTGGTACAGGCCCTTGGGGTCGCGCCGTTCGCACTCGGCCAGCGGCGTGTCCACGAACACCTCCAGAAACTCGCCCTGGTCGAACAGCTCGCGCGCGGAGCGGCGCTCGCTTTGGTACGGCGAGATCACGCTGACCAGCACGATCAGGCCGGCGTCCACCATCAGATGGGCCACCTCGGCCACGCGGCGGATGTTTTCCACGCGCGCCTCGGGCGTGAAGCCCAGGTCCTTGTTGATGCCGTGGCGCACGTTGTCGCCGTCGAGCAGGTAGGTGTGGTAGCCCAGCACGTGCAGGCGACGCTCCACCAGGTTGGCGATGGTGGACTTGCCGGCACCGGACAAGCCGGTAAACCACAGGCACACCGGCTGCTGGCCCTTGCTGGCGCCGCGCACGGACTTGTCGATGTCCATGTGCTGCCAGTGCACGTTGGACGAGCGGTCCAGCGCGAAATCCAGCATGCCGCAGGCCACCGTGGCGTGGGTCTGGCGATCGATCAGGATGAAACCGCCCAGCGTGCGGTTGGTGGCGTACGACTCGAACGCGATGGCGTCGTCCAGCCCCACCGTGCAGTAGCCCACCTCGTTGAGGTCCAGGTGGCGCGCGGCGAGCTTGGCCTGGCTGTTCACGTCCACCTTGTGCTTGATCGACATCACCCGCGCGTTGACCGTGCGCGTGCCGATCTTCATCCAGTAGGTGCGGTTGGGCAGCAAGGTGGCGTCGCCCATCCACAGCAGGTGGCAGGTGAACTGGTCGGCCACCGGCGCCGGGCGCTGCGCGTCGGCGATCACGTCGCCACGGCTGGCGTCCAGCTCGCGATCAAAGCAAAGCGTGACCGCCTGCCCTTCCACGGCGCTGTCCAGGTCGCCGTCGGCGGTGACGATGCGCTCGATGCGCGCGCGCTGCACGCCCGGCTGCACCACGATCTCGTCGCCGCGCGACACGCGCCCGCCACTGATGGTGCCGGCGTAGCCACGGAAGGACTGGTCCGGCCGGTTGACCCACTGCACCGGCATGCGGAAGTCGTCGGCGCTGACCGCCGCCACGTCCACCGACTCCAGCACGTCGAGCAGGCTGCCGCCGTCATGCCAGGGCATGCGCGCCGAACGGCCGCCCACGTTGTCGCCGGTGAGCGCGGCCACCGGCAGGCAGTGCACGTCGGCGATGCCCAGGTCGCGCGCCAGCTCGCGGTATTGGGTGGCGATGGCGTCGTAGGTGGCCTGGTCGTAGTCGACCAGGTCCATCTTGTTCACCGCCAGCACCACGTGGCGGATGCCGAGCAGGCCGCATATGTAAGTGTGCCGGCGCGTCTGCGGCAGCAGGCCCTTGCGCGCGTCCACCAGCACCACCGCCAGCTCCGCGTTGGAGGCGCCGGTGGCCATGTTGCGGGTGTACTGCTCGTGTCCGGGGCAGTCGGCCACGATGAAGCTGCGCCGCGCCGTGTGGAAATAGCGGTACGCCACGTCGATGGTGATGCCCTGCTGGCGCTCGGCATCGAGGCCGTCGGTGAGCAGGGAAAAGTCCAGCACGTCGCTGCCGTCGCCACGCTGACGGCGGCTTTCGCGCGCCAGGGTGTCGAGCTGGTCGTCGGAGAGCATGCCGGCGTCGTACAGCAGGCGGCCGAGCAGGGTGCTCTTGCCGTCGTCCACGCTGCCGCAGGTGATGAAGCGCAGCAGCCCCTTGGCCGGCGCGGTGGCGGCGTCGGTGGCGATGACGGGTCGGGTCTGTGCGTTCATCAGAAGTAGCCCTCCTGCTTCTTGCGTTCCATGGAGGCGGTGGGGTCCTGGTCGATCACCCGGCCCTGGCGCTCGGAACTGCGCGAGGTGGCCATCTCCTCGATGATGTCGTCGAGCGTGGCGGCACAGGACTCCACCGCACCGGTGAGCGGGTAGCAGCCCAGCGTGCGAAAGCGCACCTCGCGCATTTGCACCGTCTCGCCCTCGCGCAGGGTGAAGCGCTCGTCATCCACCATGATCAGCGCGCCGTCGCGCTCCACCACCGGTCGCGGCTTGGCGAAGTACAGCGGCACCACGGGGATGTTCTCGCGGCGGATGTACTGCCACACGTCCATCTCGGTCCAGTTGGAGAGCGGAAACACGCGCACGCTCTCGCCCTTGCGGATGTGGGTGTTGTAGGTGTGCCACAGCTCCGGCCGCTGGCTTTTCGGGTCCCAGCGGTGCTGCGCGTTGCGGAAGGAGAACACGCGCTCCTTGGCGCGGGATTTTTCCTCGTCGCGCCGCGCGCCGCCGATGGCGGCGTCGAAGCCGTACTTGTCCAGCGCCTGTTTCAGCGCCTGGGTCTTCATCACGTCGGTGTGCACGGTGGCGCCGTGGGTCAGCGGCGAGATGCCCTGGCGCACGCCCTCCTCGTTGATGTGCACCAGCACGTCCACGTCGCCGGCCGCCGCCACCGCGTCGCGAAAGGCGATCATCTCGCGGAATTTCCAGGTGGTGTCCACGTGCAACAGCGGGATCGGCGACTTGCCCGGGTAGAACGCCTTGCGCAGCAGGTGCAGCAGAACGGAGGAGTCCTTGCCGATCGAGTACAGCATCACCGGATGCTGGAAGCTGGCCATCACCTCGCGGAATATGTGGATGCTCTCGGCCTCGAGGTCGTCGAGGTGCGTGCGCGTCGCGGCAAGGGTGGTCATGGGTGGGAAGCTCGACATCGGGGTGGCATCGGGGAAACACGCCAACAGACCCAACTGATACGCGTCCCGGGGCGCCCATCTTAGGTTATATCCGCGAATGGACGTCCAGACGTCTTTTCATATCCTAATAACAGGCGGCCATATGGATGCCCGGGGCGCTCAGGCGATGACCGGGTACGCCGGCGTGGTGTCCAGCGTGGCCGCGCAGACCGAGGCCAGCTCCAGCAGTCGCAGGTCGGAGCCGCGCGCGCCCACCAGTTGCAGGCCGATCGGCAACCCGTTCGGCAGGTGGCCCATCGGCAGGCTGACGGCCGGACAGCCGGCGAGGCTGGCGAAGCTGGTGAGGTCGGCCTGGGAATCGGGCACCGGGCCGGCCAGCGGAAACGCGCCCTGCGGCGTGGTGGGCAGCACCAGCACATCCACCTGGGCAAACAGGCGGCGCATTTTCAGCGTGGCCGCGTCCAGCACGCGATCGGCCACGGCGTAGTCGGCGGCGCTCTTGCGGGCGGCGAAATCCAGCATGTCGCGGAACGACGGCGACACCGGCTGGGCGGTATTGGCCAGGTCGGCGCCGAAGGTGCCCAGCATCTCGGCCTCCATCAGCAGCAGGCCGGCGCGGCGCGTGCGGCTGAAGTTCCAGTCGGCGAAGTCGACGGTGCGGCGGTCGCTGAGCGCGTGCGGCAACCGGGCCATGGCCGCCTCGAACACATCGATCACCTCCGGCTGCACGCCCACGGCGGCCAGGTCCGGCAGCAGGCCCACGCGCAGGTTGCCCGGCTCCCAGTCCGGCAAGGCAAAAGCCACGCGGCGGCGGCGCGAACGCGCGTCGTCGGCGTCATAGCCGGCCAGCACCTGCAGCAGCACTTTGAGGTCATCGGCGCTGCGCGCCAGCAGGCCGACCGCATCCAGCCGGCGCGCGGCCGGCACCATGCCGCGCGCGGAGATCTCCCCGTGGGTGGGCTTGAGCGCGTACACGCCGCAATAGCTGGCCGGGATGCGCACCGAGCCCAAGCTGTCGGAAGCCACCGCCGCCACCGCCAGGCCCGCCGCCACCGCCGCTGCCGCGCCGCCGGACGAGCCGCCCGCCGTGTAGCCGTGGCGATGGGGGTTGTGGGTGGCGCCGAAGTGCGGGTTGTCGGTGGTGGCGCCCAGCGCGCCCTCGTCCATGTTGGTCTTGCCGATCAGCAGCGCGCCGGCCGCACGCAGCCGGGCGGTGACGTGGGCGTCGTCGCCGACCGGGGCGCCGCGCCCCGGCAGGCCGGCGCGCGTGGGCCAGCCGGCCACATCGAAATTGTCCTTCAGCGCCAGCGGTATGCCGTCGAGCCGGCCGATCACGCCGTCGCGGCGACGGCGGTCGGCCATGTGCGCCTGGTCCTGCAGCAGCCCGCCGCGCACATCCACATAGCTGTTGAGCTGGGGATCGATCCGCTCGATCGCGCCCAGGTAGGCATCGGCCAGCGCCTGCGGCTGCACCCGCCCCACCGCCAACCAGTGCAGCAACTGGCACAGGCTGGCGCGGCGCAGTTCGACATCGGCGATGGGGGCGGTCTGGCTCATGGGGAATGTCCGGGCGGTGGGGTCGATTATCGCCACGGATGGCGAACCGATGGCAAGCGCCCAGCCCTTTCTTCACGCCGGTTTGCCGCATTGCGCGTGAAACCGGACAATACCCTGTGGTGTCGCGCCGGGGTGTCGCGCGCGCCTTTCCTCACTATGCTTATGCCGGAGTCCGCGATGAGCGAACGCGAAACCATGGAATACGACGTCGTCGTGGTCGGCGCGGGGCCGGCCGGACTGGCGTTCGCGACCCGGCTCAAGCAACTCAAGCCCGAAACCAGCGTGTGCGTGATCGAGAAAGCCTCGACCATCGGCGCGCAGATCCTCTCCGGCGCGGTGATCGAGCCGCAGCCGCTGGACGCCCTGCTGCCGGGTTGGCGCGACAACCCGCCGCCGATCTGCGTGCCGGTGAAGCACGACGAGTTCTGGATGCTGTCCAAGACCGGCGGACGCAAGCTGCCGGTGCCGCCGCTGATGCGCAACCACGGCAACTTCATCGTCTCGCTGGGTGCGCTGTGCGCGTGGCTGGCGCCGCAGGCCGAGGCGCTGGGCGTGGACGTGTTCCCCGGCTTCGCCGCGGCCGACAACATCTACAACGAGGACGGCTCGGTGGCCGGCGTGCGCATCGGCGACATGGGCGTGGCGAAGGACGGCACGCACAAGCCCGGCTACACCGAAGGCATCGACATCAAGGCGAAAACCACCGTGCTGGCCGAAGGCGCACGCGGCAGCCTGACCAAGCAGCTGATCAAGCGCTTCAAGCTCGACGCCGACAGCGATCCGCAGGGCTACTCCATCGGCATCAAGGAGCTGTGGCAGGTGCCCGCCGGCCGCGTCGAGCCGGGCAAGGTGGTGCATTCCATCGGTTGGCCGGCCGACCCGAACACCTACGGCGGCAGCTTCCTCTACCACCTGGACCAGGACCGCATCGCGCTGGGCTACATCAGCGGGCTGGACTACAGCGACCCCGACTACAAGCCGTGGGAGGCTTTCCAGCAGTGGAAGAACCACCCGCAGGTGAAGGCACTGCTGGAAGGCGGCAACATTCTTTCCGCCGGCGCGCGCGCCATCGTCACCGGTGGCTGGCAGTCGCTGCCCAAGTGCGAGATGCCCGGCGCGATCCTGATCGGCGACACCGCCGGCCTGCTCAACGTGCCCAAGATCAAGGGCACCCACCAGGCGATCAAGAGCGGCATGCTGGCCGCCGAACACCTTGCCGCCAGTGAGCTGGGCGCCACCGGCTTCGACGCGAAACTGCGCGGTTCGGATGTCATGGCCGAGCTGAAAAAGGTGCGCAACATCAAGCCCGGCTTCAAGAAGGGCCTGTGGTTTGCGCTGGTCAACGCCGCGTGGGAAACCGTCACCGCCGGCCGGTCGCCGTGGACGCTGAAAAACAAGCCCGACTGGTCCAGCCTGCACAAGCTGGGCGCGCAAGAGGAGCCCAAGCGCGACTACGTGCAGCGCGAGCTGGCCCCGCGCGACCGCCTGGCCGGCGTCTACTTTGCCGCCACCGAGCACGATGAGGACCAACCCATCCACCTGCACGTGGCCGACACCAGCATCTGCATCGACCAGTGCACCACCGAGTACGGCAACCCCTGCACCCGCTTCTGCCCGGCCAGCGTGTACGAGATGGTCGAGGACGATGGCGGCCGCCGCCTGCAGATCAACGCCGCCAACTGCGTGCACTGCAAGACCTGCGACATCAAGGATCCGTACGAGATCATCACCTGGACCACGCCGGAAGGCGGCTCGGGGCCGAATTACCAGAACCTGTAACGCCAGGCGCAGGCGCAGCGAATACATCGACACGCGATGGCCTGGCGCGCCATCGCGTCCTTCCCCCTTTTGGAGCAACCGCCCTGAGCAGCAGCATGCAATGGCAGTATCGGCGCTTGCGCTACCTGCTCAAACGCGTGGCCGGCAGCGTGAGCCAGCGCGGCCTGAAAGGCACGGCATGGCGCATCGCCCAAGAGCTGCGTCGCCGGCCGGCCACCGACCCGGTATGGCAACTGGAACCGCTGGACGGCGTGCCGCCGGCCAGCGTGCCGCGCAGCGAGACGCCGCGCGTCTCGGTGATCATCCCGGTCTACGGCAAGCTGCCCTACACCTTGGCCTGCCTGCGCTCCATCGCGCGCCACGGTGCCGCCACCGCGTTCGAGGTGATCGTGGTGGACGACGCCTCGCCCGACGGCAGCGCCGATGCGCTGTCGCAGGTGGCTGGCGTGCATGTGCTGCGCAATGCCGGCAACCTGGGCTTCATCGGCAGTTGCAACGCCGGCGCCGCCGTTGCCCGTGGCGCTTTCCTGCTGTTTCTCAACAACGACACCCAGGTCACGCCGGGCTGGCTCGACGCGCTGCTGGACTGCTTTGACGAGGAGCCCGGCTGCGGCATCGCCGGCAGCCGCCTCGCCTACCCCGACGGGCGCCTGCAAGAGGCCGGTGCCCTCGTGTATGCCGATGGCGAGGCGTGGACGTACGGCCGCTTCGAGCAGCGCGACGACCCGCGCTTTCTCTATCGCCGCGACGTGGATTACGTCTCCGGCGCCTCGCTGATGATCGACGCGGCGCTGTTCCACGCCATCGGCGGCTTCGACCGCCGCTACGCGCCAGCCTATTGCGAGGACATGGACCTGGCCTTTGCCGTGCGCGCCGCCGGCCGGCGCGTGGTGTACCAGCCGGCCAGCCTGGTGGTGCATTGCGAGGGCATCAGCTCCGGGCTGGACCCGTTCGCGGGCGTCAAGCGCTACCAGGCGATCAACCGCGGCAAGTTCGTGGAAAAGTGGCGCGACGCCCTGACGCGGCAGCCGGCCCCCGGCCTGCCCGCCGAGCAGGCCATCCACGCGCCAGGCACGCGCCACATCCTCATCGTGGACGCGCTGGCGCCGGACCCTTCACGCGATTCCGGCTCGCTGCGACTGGTCAACATCATCCGCCTGCTGCACGGCATGGGCTGGCGCGTCACCTTCATGGCCAACAATCGCCGGGCCAGCGCCGGGGAGATCGCCCTGCTCGGGCGCCATGGCGCGCAGGTGCTGTGCAAGCCCTGGTCGCCCGGCCTGCCCGCCTGGCTGTCGCGCCACGGCGCGGGCCTGGACGCGGTGATGCTGTGCCGGCACTACGTGGCCGAACCCTACCTTCCGCTGGTGCGCCGCCGCGCACCGAAGGCGCGGGTGATCTTCGACACCGTGGACCTGCACTTTCTGCGCGAGCAGCGCGCCGCCGAACACACCGGCAACGCCGCACTGGCGCGCCAGGCCCGCCGCTCGCGCCGCCAGGAGCTGGCCTTGATGCGCGCCAGCGACGCCAGCGTGGTGGTCAGCCCGGTGGAGTACGCGCTGCTGCGCGAACAGGTACCGGACGTGAACGTGGCCCTGCTCTCCAACGTGCACGAGGTGTACGGCCGGCGCGGCGACTTTGCCGATCGGCACGGCCTGGTGTTCGTGGGCGGCTTTGGCCACCCGCCCAACGTGGATGCGGTGAACTGGCTGGTCGAGGACATCTTTCCCCGCATCCACCGCGCCCAACCGGACATCACCCTGCACCTGATCGGCGACATGCCGTCGGCAGCGCGCGAATCACTCGCCCGCCCCGGCATCACCATCCACGGCCGCGTCGACGACCTGGCGCCATGGATGGACGGCTGCCGCATCGCGCTGGCGCCGCTGCGCTACGGCGCCGGCGTCAAAGGCAAGGTCAACATGGCCATGAGCCACGGCCTGCCCGTGGTCGCCACCCCGATTGCCGCCGAGGGCATGCACCTGGTCGACGCCGAAAACGTGCTGCTGGCCGACGACGCGCAGGCGTTCGCCGACGCGGTGCTGCGGCTGCATGGCGATCCGGCCCTGTGGAACCGCCTGTCGGATGCGAGCCTCGGCAACGTTCGCGAGCACTTTTCGTTTGAGGCCGCACGCCGCACCCTCCAGCAATTGCTGGGTTGAGCGCGCCAAGCATCCCATCCCGGCAATGCGTCGCGCCATGCCGCGAAAGGGTGATGAAAGCCCCTCAGCCGGCGCCCCCAGCCCACTGCCTGGCACATCCGGTGGGCCAATGATGCGGGCCGGTTCAACCGGCCCGCGCTGCGACAAATGGTCAAAACTGGAAGTAAATGAAACTGGTGACCTTCAACGGCATCAGGCAAAGCGCCAGCGCCATCAGCAAACCGAATACCGCCGCCACGGCCAGCGGATTCCACTGCGGCAGCCAACGCCGCGCCCGCAGCTTCGCGGTCGCCACGCCAACCACCAAGGTGTCGAGCAGAATGGGCGCCAGCAGCACTGCCCATGGAATCGGGCCGCGGATGGCGCCAGCCACCTCGCGGGATCCGGTAAACGCCCCCAACACCTGCAAGCTGTCGCCAAAAGTCTGGGCGCGGAAGGGAATCCACGTAAGCGTGACAAACAGCTGCGTCACCGCCCATGCCACCAGACCTGCCAGCAACAGCGCCACGCCGCCCTTGATACGCCCCCGCGTCAACTCGGCAAAACGCTTGTGCACCACCAATGCCACACCGTGCATGCCGCCCCACGCCACAAAATTCCAACTGGCGCCATGCCACAACCCGCCCAGCAACATGGTCAGCATCAGGTTGCGCTTGCGCTTCCATTCGCCATGCCTGTTGCCGCCCAGCGGGATGTAGAGGTAGTCACGAAGCCACGTGGAAAGCGATATGTGCCAGCGCCGCCAGAACTCGGTGATGTTGCGCGACACATAGGGGAAATCGAAATTGCGCATCAGCGTGTAGCCAAAGGTTCGCGCCATGCCTATCGCCATCAGCGAATAGCCGCAAAAATCGAAATAGATCTGCGCATAGAATCCCACGGTCGCAGACACCACTGACAAATTGTCATAGTGCGACAGGTGCTGATAGACAGCGTCGACAAACGGCGAGACGCCGTCCGAGAAAACGGCCTTGTAGACGTATCCGATCAGGAACATCTTGATGCCAATCAGGAACTCGGTGCCATCGAATACCTTTGGCGTGCGCAACTGCGGCATGAAATCGTGCGCGCGCAGGATCGGCCCCGCCGCCAGATGCGGAAAGAACGATATGTACATGGCCGTATATGCGATGTTTCTCTCGGCGTGGATCTCCCGCCGATAGATGTCCACCACGTAGCTGATGGCCTCGAAAGTGAAAAAGCTGATGCCAACGGGAAGAATGATGTCAAGCACGTGCGACGTCATGTGGAAACCGAGGTCATTGCCCAGGCTCACCGCCGATGCCACGAAGAAATTGAAATACTTGAACACCCCCAGCATCGCCAGAACCAGCACCGTGGATACGATCAGCGCCGGCTTGCGCCAGCGCTCGCTACGATCGACCACGATTCCGCCCATGTAGCTCACAAAAGTCACAAACCACATCAAGAACAGGAAACGCCAGTCCCACCAGGCATAGAACACCTGGCTTGCCACCAGCAGCAGCCACACCCGCACGGCCTGGCCACGGAGAAGCCAATAAACGCCAAGCACAAGGGCGTAGAAAACAAAAAACGTCATCGATGTGAAGATCACGAGCCGGCTCCGAGCACGAGTTCGGTGTTCAACTTTCTGGCCAGCCAGTCGGTGTATCGCACCGCTCCCTTGGCGAGCAAATGGCTCTTGTCGTACCAGAAATCCTTGCGATCAATGGATCGCAACAGTCTTGCGTCACCGTAGTCGACGCAAGCCTCGCCCGCGTGCGAACGGCAAAACGCCCTGGCGTAGGCCAGGTAGCTGGCACTTGAATTGGGGGGCGCGTAGTAGGCCACCCGATCGACAACTCCCCGCATGGTGGCCAGCAGTCGGGGCGTCCTGATCGTGTCTATCCATGTCTTCCCGGCCGGCACCTTGATGCCTCTGGCCTGATCCAGCAAAGGCATCAGGGAACTGAAGGCAAACTCCGAACTGGACCGAAGGGGCGCGAAACCGGGGCGAGACCCGATATCGTCGATATTGGCCATCCTGGACCTCACGCCGACATTGAGAAAATTCATGAACGCATGGGCAGCAACGGCCGCGCTCTTTTTCCAATCCACCTCGCCGCTGACGTCCCGCATCGCCTTGATGGCATACCAGCTATTGACCGGCGTCAGATAGCCATAAAGCCTCTCGCTGAAATAGTTTTTTTCATTGACCTGCGCGAGCGGGTTGGCGTCGTAGCCCTGATTGATCTCAAGAAGCAGCACGACATGGCGCGCCTTCAGCGCTTGCACCTCGGAGGGCGCCAGATTGTCGAACAGGCTTTTCATGATGGCGTGCCGTTCGAAGTGATTGGCGCCGGCGAGAGTCAGCTGCACCACACCCACGGGCTTGCCGGCCAATCGTGTCAACTGCTTGCCCAAACGCGGCCCATTGAGGCCACGGGCGCCGTAGCTTCCCCCGTCCACGAAGATGATCGTCTCGACCCTCCCGTCCGCCAGGTATCCGCGCAAGACGCGCTGCGCATGGTGCGCAACCATGGACGCGTCCGTATCAGGCACTTGGCCAAGACGCTGGAGGACAAGGCCCGTCAAGCCGGAGCAGGCCAGAAGGCTGACGACCAGCAGAAGCACTGCCCAGCGTGCTCTGGACGACGTCCCGAGAAACATTCCTCGCAACAGAAGCAGGATGGCTAGCGATACAACAATCCACATCATCAATACCCCGGTAACCATCGCATGGGCTTGCCGCCCAGTATCCGTCGAAATTCTTGGCGTCGGGCGAGCCTCCGAAGAGGGTCCGCCGTGGATACCGGAACGCGCGAACCCTCTCGACCCCGTGGATGCAAGGCGCCATCGGTCAACCGCCGAGGTCTTGCCAGATTCTCGCCCTGCATCCCGAGCCCATCTGATCTGCCCCGCATGTACGGCAGGGGATGCACGCGGGACGGCAAAACCCGCCAGCCGCGTGACGCCGCACGCAACGGGGCCCATGGTTGCACGCCGGCCCGCCCCACGCGCCAAAGCTTGCGCGGGACCATAACCGCACGGCCCGCGCATTGCGAGCGCCCCAACGTTTGAAACGAGACGCACCCCACGCAACGCCCGGTGAACCCGGCTACCGTGTGCCACCGGCGATGGACGCGCCGCGTCGGTTAGAATGACGGGCTGAAAGACGTGAAGGCCCACCTCACCCGTGGGCATCAAAAAGGGATCACACATGAAAATTCTGGTCGGCTACAAGCGCGTGGTGGATTACAACGTGCGCATCCAGGTCAAGCCCGACGGCACCGGCGTGGTGACCGATGGCGTCAAGCTTTCCGCCAACCCGTTCGACGACATCGCGCTGGAAGAGGCCCTGCGCCTGCGCGAGAAAGGCGTGGCCGACGAAGTGGTGGTGGTGGGCATCGGCCCGGCCAACCTCACCGCGCACCTGCGCAACGGCCTGGCCATGGGCGCCAACCGCGCCATCCATGTGGTCAACGAGGACGCCGTGCAGCCGCTGACCGCCGCGCGCGTGTTTCTCAAGCTGATCGAGAAGGAACAGCCCGGCCTGGTGATCCTGGGCAAGCAGGCCATCGACGACGACGCCAACCAGACCGGCCAGATGCTGGCCGCGCTGTGGGACCGCCCGCAGGCCACGTTCGCCAGCAAGGTGGAGATCGCCGACGGCAAGGCCACCGTGACGCGCGAGGTGGATGCCGGCCTGGAGGTGATCGAGGCCGACCTGCCCGCCGTGGTCACCACCGACCTGCGCCTCAACGAGCCGCGCTTCATCAAGCTGCCGGACATCATGAAAGCCAAGTCCAAGCCCATCGACAGCATCGAGTTCGCCTCGTTGGGCGTGGAGGCGCACGACCACCTCAAGACCACGCACCACGAGGCGCCCGCCAAGCGCAGCAAGGGCGTGATGGTGAACGACGCCGCCGAGCTGGTCGCCGCGCTGAAGCAAAAAGGCCTGCTGTAAGCCACCGCAAACCGTACCCCTCCCTTGTAGGAGCCCGCTCGCGGGCGATGCTCTGGCTTTTGCGAATCCCGAATCTCGATTCTCGAAATCCCGGTTTCAAAAGCATCGCCCGCGAGCGGGCTCCTACAGGGGGAAGAAGCAAAGCATTCTGGAGATCGCCATGAGCAAGATCCTCGTCATCGCCGAACACCTCGGCGGCAAACTCAACGCCTCCACCGCCCGCGCCGTCAGCGCGGCGGCTGCCGTCAAGGGCGACGCCATCGACGTGCTGGTGCTCTCCGACGCACCGGACGCCGTGGCCGCCGAGGCCGCCCGCATCGAAGGCGTGAGCCGCGTGCTGACCGTCACCCGGCCCGAAAACGCGCATCCGCTGGCCGCCGTCCTGGCGCCGCAGATCGCCAAGGCCGCCGAGGGCTACAGCCACGTGTTCGCGCCCTCCACCACCTTCGGCAAGGACGTGGCCCCGCGCGTGGCCGCACTGCTGGGCGTGGCCCAGGTCAGCGACGTGATGAGCGTGGAGGCGGCGCACACGTTCAAGCGGCCCATCTACGCCGGCAATGCCATCGTCACCGTGCAGGCCGACGCCGCCCACGCCGTGGTGGCCACCATCCGCACCGCCTCGTGGCCCGCCGCCGCGCAGGGCGCCAACAGTGCGCCGGTGGAGGCACTGGCCATCGACGTGGCGTTGCCCGGCCACACCCGCTTCGTGACCCTCAACCAGGGCAGCAGCGACCGCCCCGACCTGCAAAGCGCCGCCAAGGTGGTGTCCGGCGGGCGAGGCGTGGGCTCGCAGGAAAACTTCGACATCATCTACAAGCTGGCCGACAAGCTCGGCGCCGCCGTGGGCGCCTCGCGCGCCGCCGTGGACGCCGGCTACTGCCCCAACGAAATGCAGGTCGGCCAGACCGGCAAGATCATCGCCCCCGAGCTGTACATGGCCATCGGCATCTCCGGCGCCATCCAGCACCTCACCGGCATCAAGGACGCCGGCACCATCGTGGCGATCAACAAGGACGCCGAGGCGCCGATCTTCGAAGTGGCGGACATCGGTTTGGTGGGGGATCTGTTCAAGATCATTCCGGAGCTGGAAGCGGCGCTGGGTTGAGCACGCCGTCACCCTCGGCACTCACCCAATGTCCCGGTCCTGTCAGGGAAGGTCTGGTCAACCAGCTTTTTGCTCGTCATTTCCGCGAAAGCAAAGTCAGAGTGCCCTTAACAGAGTTAGCCACGATGGTTTTGCACCGTAGCAGTTACTAGCCACACTACCCGTGAGCTAACGTCTCCAATTCATCGACCTGCCCGGCATCATGATTCCATTCAACAAGCCTTACATGACCGGGCGCGAGCTCGACTACATCGCCCAGGCCCACGCTGCGGGGCACCTGTCCGGCGACGGCCCATTCACACGCCGCTGCCATGCGTGGCTGGAGCAACACAGCGGGGCACGCAAAGCATTGCTGACGCACTCCTGCACTGCGGCGCTGGAGATCGCGGCAATGCTCCTCGATCTCCAGCCCGGCGACGAGGTGATCATGCCCTCGTTCACCTTCGTATCCACAGCCAACGCTTTTGTACTGCGAGGCGCGGTGCCCGTGTTCGTGGATATCCGGCCGGACACATTGAATATCGACGAAGCACTGATCGAGCAGGCCATCACCCCGCGCACACGCGCAATTTGCGTAGTCCATTATGCGGGCGTGGCCTGCGAGATGGACACCATCATGGCCATCGCGGCACGACATGGACTGAGGGTTGTCGAGGACGCCGCCCAAGGCGTTCTTTCATCCTACAAGGGAAGGCCTCTGGGCAGCATCGGGGATCTCGCGGCCTTCAGCTTTCACGAAACGAAAAACGTCATTTCCGGGGAGGGAGGTGCGCTTCTCATCAACGACCCACAGTTGGCTGAGCGCGCCGAGATAATCCGGGAAAAGGGAACCAACCGCAGTCGGTTCTTCCGCGGACAAGTGGACAAGTACACCTGGGTCGACATGGGCTCCTCCTACCTCCCCAGCGAGCTGGTTGCGGCATTCCTCATGGCGCAGTTGGAGCAAGCATCCGAAATCACCAACCAGCGCCTCGCCATCTGGGATCGCTACCACGCCTGGGCCGAGCCCTACGAAAAGAAAGGGCAACTTCGGCGCCCTGTCATCCCTGCCGGCTGTACCCACAATGCCCACATGTACTACCTGCTTCTTCCCGGGCTGTCCGAGAGAACCCATTTCATCAGCACAATGAAGGAAGCGGGTGTCGGCGTGGTGTTCCACTACATACCGTTGCATAGCGCCCCCGCAGGACGACGCTACTGCCGCACTGCGGCAGCCAGCCTGCCCCACACGGATCTCGCCAGCGATTGCCTGGTCCGCATGCCATTGTGGCTAGGATTGGAAAAACAGATGACCGATGTGCTCGAGGCGGCCAATTCTGCCCTGCAACAACTCAGCACCTGATACGGCAAGGAGACTCACTAATGCTCGATCGCTTCAAACAGATGCTGAAGATGCGCTCCAAACGCGAGCAGGTCTATGCACGACCAGAGTACTGGAAATGGAAGGCCGAGACCTACAAAGGCACAGCAGTCTCCATGTTCCCCAATCGAACGCTCAATGAGTATTGCCAGCGTGAGCAATTCTCATTCTACGAGAGAGCGCTCTCCCCTACGGCGGGACGCTCCATCATCGATGTCGGCTGTGGCACCGGCCGCCTCTCCCGGTTCCTTGCCTCAATGGGCGCATCCGTAACCGGGATCGACTTCACGCAGGCAGCGCTGGATTTGGCCATTTCCGAGTCAACTGGTGCGAACATTCAGTATCGCCAAGGCTCCATCTTCAATATCGATGAGGAGGCTGCCTACGACGATGCCGTCACATCGAGTTGCCTAACTCTTGCCTGCACCAGCAAAGAACAATTCATGACGGCACTGCAGCAGATTCACACCTGCCTGAAACCCGGCGGAAGGCTTGCGATGATCGAGCCGTTCCACCGGGGCTTCCTGCATCGTGTCCTTGACCTTTCTCCTCGCGACGCAGTGAAGATGCTCGAGTCCGCAGGATTCGATGTACTGGAACGCAAGGAAATGCTGTTCTGGCCAACGCGACTTCTGCTGACTTTTGGCGACACACCTGCGTGGATTACCCGGCCGGTATATGCCATCGGTGAGCTTGTCCGGCGAATCGTGCCGCTTCCTGGCCTGGGCGACTACACCTGCATATTGGCGAAGCGCCGCACATGAACAGCGACAACCCGCTGAAGCAGGGGGCCACACTGGCCGTGGTTGTCCCATGCTACCGCTCCAGTACATTGCTGGAGGAACTGGCTGACCGACTTTGTGCCACGCTCGACGGTTGCGGTAAGCCGTACGAATTGATTTTCATCGATGACGCCAGCCCGCTGGCGGAAACCTGGGTATCGCTGAAAAACATCCAAGCGAAGTACCCGGCCGCGATCCGCTGCTATCGTTTGGCCAGGAACGTAGGCCAGCACAATGCCATCCAGTGCGGCTTCGCCCAGCTTTCACCGTCCGTCGAAACTGTGATCACCCTGGATGATGACCTGCAGCATCAGCCGGAGGATATCCCTGCCCTGCTTCACGCCATTGACCAAGGCTCCGAACTCGTTATTGGTGCCTACGACGACAAGCAACACGCTGGTTGGCGGAATCTTGGCGGCCATGTGGTGGACAACGCGCTGCGTCGCATCTTCAACCTGCCTCATGATTTTCAGCTGACCAGTTACCGTGCCATGCGACGATTCGTTGCTGATGAGGTGGTGGAAAGCCAGAGCCGCTACAACTATCTGACCGCCGCAATGCTGGCGGTCACGCGCTTTCGCTCCAATGTACCGGTAAGGCATCAGCCTCGCCGCGAAGGCCGATCAGGCTACTCCCTCACCACCAGCCTTGAACTGGCTGCGAACCTGTTTCTCAGCTACTCCAGGTGGCCGCTGTATCTGGTTGTCAGCCTTTTTCTTCTCTCTCTCCTGGCCACCACGTCGATCACCCTCTGGGTTTTCTACCGCTGGCTTGTCTCGCTCCATATCCCCGCAGGCTGGACCAGCACGATGCTGATGTTGGGTATCGGAAATACCTGCAACTTGGCCGCCTTGGCAGTCATAGCCCTGCTCTCCACCCGTTCGCACAGGCAACTGGTCGGCACATCCGGGCGCTGGCGCATTGCCGAACGCAGGTAGACATCTTGAAGCCCTCACCAAAGCACCCCGTATGACCGCGCAGCCCCCCACTCTTCTTGTCCTAGCCGCGTCAACCTACCAACTCCCCTTCATTCAGGCAGCCCGCGACCTGGGGTGCCGGGTCCTGACTGCGGACAACAGGCCGAGCAACCCCGGTCATGCCTTGGCTGACGCCAGCTTCAACTGTGATACCACCGATGTGGCGGGCATGGTTTCACTGGCACGACGGGAGGCCGTGAACGGCGTCGTCGCCGCAGCCACCGATGTCGCTCTCGACGCCGCAGCAGCCATAGCCCATACCTTGGGCCTGCCTGGACCATCCCCCGAATGCGTCAGCCAGCTCACCCGCAAATCGGCATTCCGAGAGTTGCAGGTAAAGCTGGGGCTGCCGCATCCGCTTCACGCCAGTACACCGGAGAAGATCGACTTTCCAGCTCCTTGGATCATCAAGCCGAATCGCGCCTCCGGCTCCAAGGGCATTCGCATCGTGGACAAACCTGATGAGCTGGCATCAGCGTGGGCAACAGCCGCTTCGGAGTCTGTTGACCGGACTGCCCTGGTGGAAGCCTTTACCGATGGAAGCCAGGGTACGATCGAAGGCGTGGTTACTCACGGCCGCATCGCGACCGCACTGATTACTGAACGCTCAACCGCACCTGCTCCATGGGTCGCCACACGCTCACACCGAGTGCCGGCTGCGATTCCCCTGTCCACCGCGCAGGACCTTTATGCCCAGATCGAGCGCATATTCTCGGCGCTCGCGTATGTCGAAGGGCCCTTCGATGGCGACTTTCTGATACGCCCGGACGGCACACCCGTACTGATTGAACTTACGCCAAGAGCCGGCGGCAATTCTCTCGTGCGCATGCTCAAGTATGCCGTGGGCTTCGACATGCCTGACTACGTCATCCAGACGGCCCTTGGTCGCAAGGTGCACGTCGCGCCGTTCGCTCCGCGTCCGACCATCGTTGAAATTCTTGGCGTCGAAACTGACGGTCAGCTCACCTACGATGCCGGGCAGGCCAAATGCCTGATGGAGGAGCCGGGTATCCGCTATCTGCATATGGACTACCCACCGGGCACTCCGGTGCACTGCTTCACCGATGGCCGGCATCGCGTCGGCGAACTGGTGGCCAGCGCCGACACGGACAAGGAACTCGACGCACTGCTGGTTCAGGCCCACAAGCACCTCGCTTTGGGTACACGATGATGCGAAAGCATCTGCGCACCTTGCTGGTGCTGATGATTGTCGTTGTATGCCTGATCGCCACCATCCGACTTTTCGATTGGAACGAAGCAGCACTAGCCATCGCGCGAATTCGTCTCGGCATCCTCATCGGCGGAGGACTGCCCATTCTGTTCGCAATATTCACCCTGCGCGGATTGCGCTGGCTGACGGTGCTTGGCCTCAAGCCAACCGCCAGTCGCTTCTGGCAGTCGTTCTGCGCCAATGGTGCGGCTGCCGGGCTTGCCTCCCTGACGCCGTTCCAACTCGGTGAGGTGGTCAAGATACGCTTGATCCCCGACCATCATGGCAGCGCATGGCGACTGGGGGTTTCGGGGTTTTTCGCCGAGCGCGCACTGGATCTGGGCAGCCTGCTCTGCATGGGGCTCTGCGGCCTGTCCCTCCATGCGCAATTTCCGTACCTGGCGCCACTGGCCTTGCTGCTACCGCTGTTCGGTAGCCTGATGCTGCCCCTTCTTGCACCTCTCATCAGGTATTTGCCTGTACGCATGCAGCCCTACCTGGACGCTTTTCGCCACAAAAAACGCATGGCGCTGGCATGCCTGTTGACGATACCCATCTGGCTGCTCTACGCAGCGCTGTGGTGGGTCGCGGCGTTGGCGTTGAACGTCCATCTCGATTTTGGCGAGGTCACCATTCTTCTCGGGGGAGTAACCCTGGCTATCGTGGCCAGCATGACCCCCGGGGGAATCGGGGTCTCCGAACTCGGTAGCCGGGGCATCATGTTGTGGCTGGGCGCCTCGACCGCTGATGCGGAAGCCACTGCAATCGCGCTTCGCATGCTGAGCCCGCTCATCATCCTTGCCGGTGCAACATGCCTGGTACCACTGCTTCGTCAGCGACGCCGATCCCTCTCGTCCCAAAGCACGTCGCCCCGTGATGGTTGATTGCAAGCTTGATGGCGCCGCCAGCTCATGGCAAGAAGGATGCCGCGTGCCCCACGGACCCCAAGGCACGCTTTTGCGGCGGGACATAAGCCGACCGATACCAGAACAGAACGACGAGGCCGATACGCCATGACGAAGACTGTCTTCGCCGGAATCATTGCCAGGCTGGGTGGGATAGCCATAGCGTCCATCATTTTCCTGCTGGTGATCGCCGAGGTGCTGGGCTTGCACAACTCGGTGTCGGCAACATGGGAGCTGGCTCCTCAATACATCACCGATATCGTCTCATTGATGCAGGCCGCCCTTCTTGCCGGCGTGGCCGCCTCCTCGCTCTTTCTCGCCGTGTCCATAGGCAAGCGAGGTACAAGCTTCCCACCGCGGCAATTCCTGTGTGTCGCCATCGGAGGAGGAGTAATTCTCCACGTAATTCTTGCGCTGTGCGTGGAGCCACAGTGGTCCACTGACTACCTGCGCTATTGGCAACATGCGCAGGATCTAGTGAAACAAGGGCGATACGGCGGCAGTGGCGGCATATATGATTCGCGGGCGCTGCTGGTTCCCTATATCGTGGTACGGATATTTGGCCCTGACGCCACGTTTGCCCTGAAGCTGGTAAATATCGCGCTTCTCGGCGCCTGTCAGCTGTTTGCGTACGACATTCTTCGTCGCGTCTCCAGTCACAAAACCGCGCAGATAGCCGTCGCCCTTCTTGTTGCGGCGCCTTTGCCGGCTTACGCCACCCTCATCCCGAGTCACGACCTGTGGGGCATGTTCTTTCTTTCGGGCGCCCTTTGGGTCTTTTCGCTGGGATTGTTCCCGACAACGGACAGCCCACCCAAGCCCTCCCGCTGGGCTTCATTGGCGCTACTGGCCGGCATTGTCGCTTACCTTGCCGAATTGCAGCGAAGCACTGGCCTGGTATTTTGCGCCGCGCTCCTCGTGGCCTCCTTTCTTGGCTTGATGATGGTCCTCCACCCCAATAGCGGAGCGGAGAACAGGCATCGGGCGGTCATAACCATCATGGCCTCCATCCTCTGTTTTGCGGGCATGACCGCAGCCAAGAAGGTCGGCCGTGAACTCGGCCTCAGCTCCCCTCCTGGCACCTCTCTGTTCATGATGAAGGTTGCCGCCAATAGCGGTGGAATGGGTAGTGGTACCAGCGACTGGTTTATCCGTTTCAACGACCGGTTTGGGATCAAGCAGTCCTCCGAGTCCGAAGCCGCTGATTTTGCCAAGTCGGTAGGTCTGTCGAGCTGGGCGCTGCAGCCCTTGGAACGTACAGCTCACTTGGCGGATCAGGCGCGGCGACTATTCGAGCTCAACTACCCAATGGACTGGGATGTATTGATGCGTCGCCCCGAGGGAATGTCCAGCCATGCGCGGCAGGCGTTCATCCTGTACGCGGATTTCTATGGCATCGCATTCGGCGTTCTACTCGTCTACGCCCTGATGCGATTGGCGTCCTCAAACCAACCGCCACCATTTCCCATTCTCGTAGCACTGCTTTCGGTTCTGGTACTTGCCTTCACGCTGTTGACGCTATTTGAAAACAAGCCGTTCAACATCTTTCCGGTGTGGTTTGCCGCTTCCTTGACCATTGCCCACGTATTCACGCCAAATCCGTCCCCCAGCCCCAACGGTGCCGAAAACGCCCCTCCCACCCCTCAGCCGTTACGCCTGCGACCTCTTTTCGAGGGGGGTGTGCTCGTTGCTGCCTTTGCAATCGCTGGATTCATGGTGCTTCGGGCCAACTATGGAATGCCCGAGGGACGCCTTCTCAACGCGTGGGCCCTGCACAATCATCAGGCCAAGCCTGTACGCGGCAACTGGGAGAAAGCACTCCTGGATGCGCGACCGGAGGCCTTCGACCCGGCCTCCTATGACCCGAAGACCATCAAGAAAACCTTCGTGAGAAATTCGGTCCACGATGCCGAGCGTATCCAGAAATATGCAGGCGACACCTTCGTACGGCTGCAATTCCCCGGCGTGGTGAGCCGAGGTGATCACTTGAGCATGACCACCCGCGTCTGCAACAACGGTGGCGAACGGAAGAGCGTGGAGTATTTCCTCTTTTCGCCCAAGCGCCGCGGCCTCAGCGGTGGCAGCTTCGCTCTCAGTGTCACGATTGACGGAAAGAAGATCCGGCGTGACCACCTCCCCTTCAAGGAAGAAAACTTTCGCCGGTTCGTGCTTGGAGACGTGCTGTCCGATGGCGCCTGTCACATGCTCGGTTTTCGTCTTGAGGCGCCCAAGCTGACGGGAACCGTTCCCGCTCATCGCACGCCTTTCGTCGAAGTATGGATGCCGCGACTGATTCCCTGACGAGGGCGGTCAGTTCACGTCGACGGCCGACGCCGCGTGGCCACGACCGCCAGTGCAATAGTTGAACTCGTCCACCGCCAAGCCGTGCAGGTCGGGGGCATGCTGCGAGCGCACGCGCTCCAGCCAGCCCCCCAGACTGCGGTCGCCCAGCGCGTCGGCGCGCACAAGGCTCGACCGCAGCCACAGCGGCTGGTTTGCCGCATAGACTTTTCCCGGCACCAGTTGGGGCGCGCCGTCCGCCCAGAGGTAATGCCGGCTTTTCCCGATGGCCTGGGCATCAATCCAGCCGGTGGCCAGCGCGAGGTCGGCGAGGTAGTTGTCGCCATAGTGGTCATCGGCATGCCACGGCGACAGCCATTGATGCTGCCACTCGTGCGTGGGAACCAGGTGCGCGGCGGCCTCCGAATCGATCACCGAGACCAGGTCACCCTGCAACTGGCCCACGAACGCCGCGTCCACCACCAGCACCAATCGTCGCGCCGGCCATGATTGACGTTGGAAGGCGGCGATCAATGCCCGTCCCATCTCGACATCCGAAGCTTCGGCGATCACGGTCACTGCAGCCGTCGGTACCTCCAGGGATTGCTGGAGCACTGCCGTGCTCAGCGCACTGAGCCGATGCGCACAGGTATGCTCACGAAGCACCGCGCGCAACGCGCGCAGGCGCAGGCGGTCGCGCGCCTGTACGTCCGCAACCAGAGAGCCCAGGCGAGTGGCAATGGCCTGCGCCTCTCCGCTGATGACCAGTTCACCGAAGGTGGCAGCAAGCGCCTTGGCGTGGTTGCTGATCACCAGCGTGTTGCTTGCCATCAGTTCGTAGACGCGGCGCGCAAACATGCTCGTCGAGCTGGTGATCGTGTTGATGTTGATGGCGAAGTCGTAGCCCTTGTAGGCCCGATCAATCTGGTCGTAGCTCAACGCTCCTCGAAGCATGGGCTTGTAGCGCGGCGGAAACTCGAACCTGGGGTCGGCTCGATCAGCGTTGCGGTCGTAGATGTCCACGGGCAACAACTGGCCGATACCACGCATGACCTCGTCGAAATCACGGCAGCGGTCGGGATACTGGTGGTACCAGGACCCCGCAAAACTTGCCGCCGCCCGACGCTCGAAATTCTCGACAGGGTGATGCACCTTCGGCTGGCAGCCAAACGCAAGCAGGCCCACCCGGTCATGCCCCAAGGCCTCCCGATAGCGGGGAATGCAGTCGGCGTCGGTGGTGAATACATGATCGAACAACCCGGCCGCCTCGATAAAGTGATCGAAGTGCGCGGGGTCTTCCTTGTTCCAGAATACGGTGGGGATGCCCCGACGGCGACAACAGTCGACGAGATAGCGCAAATCCGATGACGCCGGATGAATCTTGTCCCGCCAGCTGCCATCAAGACCACGCCACGCCGACTCGACCAGCAGCATGTGCGGCATGAACGCAGTGAGCGCGTCCTCAAAGCCTTCGTTGCGCAATTCGAGCAGTTCGCACTCGGGCTTGAAGCAGGCAAGCGTGAACGGGTCCATCACCACCGCCAAGCGCAGCTCCCGCAAAGCCTGCGCCCGAGAGCGACGTGCCGAGAAATAGGTCGCCGTGAGCGAGTATTCGGAAGACGGCGCCGCCATATCCGCCCCGCGCGACGGCGCCGCAGCGCAAGCACCGTCCCGGCGTCGCCGGCGGCGCACGACGCGCCACAACTCCGCAGGCAATGCAACCACGCCACGCAGCGATTGCATCGCCTTGACCAAGGCCGCACCAAGCCCGAATGCCACCGAGCCCTCCAACAGCTCGATGCGCCGGGACGCGACATCCAGCTCGGATTGCGTCGCCACCAGCGCGTATCGCAACTTGGCAGCAGCATCTTGCGCGCGGAGAAGCTCGCGGACGAGGGGCTCCGCATCCCGCAATGCCGGCAAATACTCGGATTTATCCAATGCCGTCACCTGACAACATGGAGGTGTCTGGGGAGCTTTCTTGCGACAGTGGTTGCTGCAGCCTCGCCTTGTAGCTGACGACCATGTCGCCCTCCGCCGGACGCTCCAACATCACCGTATGGACATGCGTGTCATCACTCCAGCGAAGACGCGCTTTCCGGCCGGAAGCGTTGGATTTCGACCAATCATGATCCGTCTGCAATTTACCGGCAAAAGCCAACACCGTCGCGAATACCGTGGACCGCTTGCCAGCCTGTTCGAAGGCAAAAGCCCAATTGGGTATGACTTTGCGCTCGGACGGCGAATAGAAACCCTGAATTGACGGCTCCTTCTGTCCCCGACACGGTTGCCCTGCAACCACACCACCCAGAAGACTGGCAACACGCAGGGTTTGCCCGCCCTGGGGCAACTGGCTGACATATTCCCCGTCATCCACCCTTTCCAGGGTCAGGTCGGCCCCAAGGTGAAACCACTGCCGGTAATCGTGTACGGCATCAACATTGTCATGAAGCCAGTCGAACACCAAAAGCCATTTTCCAGGGAGAAACACCAGAACACGGGCGAAGCGAATCGACTTGAAAAACTTTATCTCGGTCTCGCAAAAAATGACGCCACCACTCACACGGCCATGCCGGCGGATGGCGCTGCCATAGGGAGCGACACCACGACGAGGGTTATTCCTTCCATCCACTTCAACTGTGTTGTGGGCGCGGGTACTTTCACAATACATACGATAGGGGTTGGCGTACCAGAAACCCTCGTTCCACAGGTCCGAATATTTTTTTGTCTTTCCAATGTAACCGTAGCGGCCCGCGTCCACCAAAATATCGCTGCCGTACTCATGCCAGATGAATCCAAGATCGTCCGCATGCCTATGTGTCCGCGAGTGGAATCCCGCCGCTTGCGCCAGATAGGAACAAGCAGGCGCGTCCGACATCGACTCCGGCCACCTGTTCCGTGCAATGAAGTATCCCGAGGCCCCGAACACCTTGACCGCGGCCCCCGGCGCTTTACCGGCCTCACCCATGCTGCACCCCGCGATCATCTCGGGAGTCCGCCAATTCAATATTGCCTGCTGAGGCAATTCCAGCATGAGTCGGCGATCGCTATCGCCAAAATTGGCCAGCCGGCCATTGGGCATCACGAACCAGGCCAAGTTGGACTCGATGAGCAGCATCTGCCGCTCAATGGCAGGATCGTCTACCAATCCTGCGTCCAGCACACCTTTAAGGCTCTCGCATACCATCCGATGGTATGCCGGCGAGTGTTCGCGATGAACACCCTCTTCCGTGAACTGTGAGGCAAGCATGCGCGAAAAACGCTCTTGACCTTGTTCATATGCTCGCGCCATGCCGACATCGACATCACGAAACCGCCGTCCAAGCGCCAACTGACCAGCCGCCTGGTACAAGCCATGATTGTTGTGGAAAACGATGTTTTCATCTTGGGACAGGTAGTCAGCATGCTGCTGCAAACTTTCCCAGAGGATATCGAGCTCCCTTTCCTCCAAAATATCGAAGCGCCGTGCTGCGTCAGCGATATAGGCAAGACGGTACGCCCGCTTCCCCACAGCCATGTCATACCACGCGAAGCGTGATTGCTCGGCACGCTGCTGGTAGGGATGCTTCTCGACCCAATCCATGGCAACGCCCAGAGCATGACGGAGCCAATGGACGTTACCCGTGGTGGAATGTGCCAACAAAAGCACATTCACCATGTCGAGGCAGTGCAAGTGGTAGTTCCACGAGCGGTGGTCCGGCGTGTCGTCGTCCCACGGCATGGGCTCCGCCAAAGAAACGAGCGGGTAGTGGGACAGGCGCCAGCCTTCGTTGACAACTTGCGAAGCAGCCGTCTCTATATCGTCAAGCGGCACGTTGAACAGGTTTTCGTAGGCAAACATTTCCACGCCCGGTTCTTTGTGCCAAGTATTCTCGAGAAGAAGCTCATCACTCTTGGTGATCGAGGCTCACTGACTCAGTGATGGCGGTGAATTCGACGAGAGTGTCGCGGATCCGCTCTCCCACCTGACGCCAGGTCCGCTCCGTTCCCACCCATTCGCGGCCGGCGCGGCCCAGGCGCTCACGCAGATCTGCATCGAGCAACAGGCGCTCCAGCGCCGCAGCGAGACTATCCACATCGCCCTTGTCGTACACGACACCGGTCTGATCGTGCTGGATCATCTCCCTCAACGCACGCACGCTGGACACGACCACAGCCTTGCGCATCGCCAATGCCTCCAGCGGCTTCATCGGCGAGACCATCTCGCAGACGGGCCATGGCTTGCGCGGGAACGGGCAGATGTCCAGCAGGGAGTAGTAGGACTCCACCAGCTCATGGGGGATGCGGCCCGGCATCAGCAGCTTGGACTCGATGCCACCCTCCGACGCCAGGCGAAGAATCTCCTCGGTGATGGGTCCGCGTTCCGCACCGGATGCATTTTCGTTGCCCACCAGCAGCAACCGGAAGTCGTGGCCACGCTGGTGAAGCTTGACGCAGGCCTCTGCCAGATCCTCAAGGCCCTCGTAGTCGACAAAGGTGCCGATGTAGCCGATCACCAACGTGTCTGGCCCGATGCCCAGTTCGGCCGCCAGTGCCTGGTCGCGCGGCCGTGGCGTAAAGCGATGCACATCGACGGAATTGGGCAACAAGGTGATCCGGTTCTCATCCACGCCACGCGCGATCAGCTCCTCGCGCATGGGTTCGGTCAACGTGAACACGTGCTCGGCCTCGGCCGCGAGCGAGCTTTCGATGTGCCGCTGCACATCGAAGGAGATGCTCTCTGCAAACTGGTCGTCGCGCGACATGCGGGTGATCTCCCACAGCCCGCGCACCTCGTAGAAAAACGGCACGCCAAGACGCCTTGCCGCGATCAGTGCAGGCAGGCCGGTAACGTAGTTCGACGCAGCCATGACCGCCTGGGGATTGAGCCGGCGAAGCTCCGCCTCCATGCGGTCCGCCGCGGCAAGAACGTACTGGTACTCGGGGATACCCGTCCGCGACGGCGTCAACACGCGCTGATAGAGCACCTCATCAATGTGATCGACGAGATTGACGTCGACAGGCGACAACTCCGGCTTGATGTCCATTGGGTAGCCCGGCCGGCTGAGACACACGACATCCTGGCCGACGCGCTTCAATCCACTGGCAACACCATGGGATCGCGTCGCATATCCGCCCGACGAATAAGGCAGGGAGTTGTGCAGTACATACGCCAGACGATCCCCACGATTGTCTGACCAGCGCTCCGGTCGGGGATTGATCTTTTCGAGTACGGCAATCTTGTAGGAGGACGTGGTCTGAAGCGCCGCGACGATCTCCTTCGCATATCGGCTACCCGCTTCCGCCGCCGCGTGGATCTCACGCAAGGCAGCGCTGGCTTCCGTCATGCGTCGTGTGCGCAGGGCCACTTGCAAAAAGCCACGCAGAGACCCGGGCGTACGATGGACTTCCAGCGCCAGCGTGGCAAATTGGAATTCCATGTCGCGCTCGCCCGCATCGGCGCAGGCGCGGCCAGCCACCAGATAGGCCATGGCGCGCGCCGCCGGCGATGCGTCACCCAGTGCTTCATCGATCCGGTGTTTCACGCCATCGAAACCAGCACCAACCATCTCTCCGGCCATCGCTTTCAGGGACGCCTTTTGTGATTCGTCCAAAACGGCCCTGATCTTGGGCGGCGCGGCTTGCTTGGAGTTGGCACCGGCACCAAAAAGCACCTTGGTCAGTTCCAGCGGAAACCGGAAAAAGCCCTTGGGCGAGCGCAAGGCCATGACCTGCGCGTAGCCAAGCCGGAACGACGTGCTGCTTTCCAGCTCGTCCACCCGCGCCGTGACCTCCGCCAAACGCTGCTCCGCACACTCCTCCGTCATGCGCAGTTCTTTGTTCACGACAGCAAGGTCGTGGCGTGCCTCGGCAAGCTGGGACTCGACATCCCGCGCGACGCGCAGGACGCGTTCAAGCTCGGCCTCGGTGAGATCGAGTACCTCCACCGCGCCATGGTTGCCGCGCTCGGCGCAGACACGCGCGCCATCCGCTCGAAGCTGGAGCGACACCACGCGTGACCCGGCAGGCAGCAGTTGCGCCACGTGGCGCGGCAGCAGAACGGGCAAATCTCCCGGCAGGGAGACATTCACCACCAAGCGCCCCCCATCGGCGCGCAGAAACCGGCTGGCCGCAGCCACCCGTCGAACCAGGTGCTGGCGATCGTCCATCTTGCCGACGATGAGCACGCTGTCGAAAAGCGCCTCAGCCGCCGGCGGCTCCTTGTCTTCCAGCGACCCGCATTCAAGCACTAGCTGATGGTCATCGAATCCGGCGGCATTGCGGCGCGCCATGGCGTCCTGGACCTTGTCGGGCCGGTGATCGATGCCATGCACGCGATGCCCGGCGCGAGCCAGCACGTTGGTCCACTCACCCTCGCCGCATCCAACGACAAGCACGCTCTCTCCGGCGCATTGCGCCAGCACCCATTCGCCGGCTTCGTCCAATACCTCTTCGGATTCGGCCAGGCTCTCGACGTCGTCTGGCGCAGCGCTGTCGGCCGCGTCGTCCTTTGGTAGCTGCTTTTCCACGTCCATCTTTGATCGTTCCTGTTATGGGTCTTGCGCCAGGGGGAGTGCGCCTAAACCGGGTAAAGCAAAGCCGCGTCCCTTGGATTTCCTCCACCTTGCACCCGGCTTGTTGCCCGGATGCACGTGGCCCGCATGGTTTTTTACGCGAAAGGTCTCAATGGTTCATCCGCAACCGGAGCTTTCACGCAGCCCGGCGGCTCACCGCCAAAAGCCGACCGGATCGACGATGACCTTGTCCTGCGGACGCGGGTGGCTGCGGAAGACGCTGTGCGGCACCAGCATCACCAGGATGTCCGCCTCGGCCAGTGCCTGCTCGATACCGGTGAACACGATCTTGCGCGCCTCGGCCTTTTCACGCGGCAGGGCATCGGCATAGGGATCGCAGCAAACGACCTGGCCCGGAAAGCGCGTGGCCAGCGTGCTGGCGATTTCCAGCGACGGGCTCTCGCGGAAATCGTCGACATCGGGCTTGTAGGAGAGGCCAAGGCAGGCGATCTTGGCGCCGGGATTTTGCTTGAGCGCGGCCTCCACCTTCTCCACCACGTAGTGCGGCTTGGCGTCGTTGACGTCGCGCGCCATGCGAATGATCCGCGCGCGCTCCGGGTCGCTGGCGACGATGAACCAGGGGTCCACCGCGATGCAGTGGCCGCCCACACCCGCACCGGGGTTCAGGATCGAGACACGCGGGTGACGGTTGGCGAACTCGATGACCTTCCACACGTCGATGTCCAGATCGTCGCAGATCATCGACAGCTCGTTCGCAAATGCGATGTTGACGTCGCGGAACGAGTTTTCGGTGAGCTTGACCATCTCCGCCGTGCGATCGGTGGTGAGGTGGCACGCGCCACGCACGAAGCTCTTGTACAGCGCGGCCGCGCGATCCGCGCAACGCGGGGTCATGCCGCCGATGATGCGGTCGTTCTCGACCAGCTCCCTGAGCATCTGCCCGGGGATGATCCGCTCGGGGCAATAGGCCATGCAGACGTCGGCCGACTCGCCGGCATCCTGCGGAAAGCTGAGGTCCGGCCGCAGCTCGGCCAGCAATTTGGCCAGCATGCCGGTGGTACCCACGGGCGAGGTGGACTCCAGGATGATCAGGTTGCCCTTTTTCAGCACCGGCGCGATCGAACGCCCCGCCGCCTGCACGAAGGACACGTCGGGGCTGTGGTTGGCATCGTGCCCGGCCGGCGTGGGCACGGCGATGATGAACGCATCGGCGGCGACCGGCGTGAGGCTGGCGCGCAGCGCGCCGGATGCCACGCAGCGCTCGACCAGCTCGTCAAGGTTGCCCTCCTCGATGTGCGCCTTGCCGCTGTTGATGCTGTCGACCGCGCGCTGACTGACGTCCACGCCCAATACGTTCACGCCGCTGGATGCGAACATCGCGGCGGTCGGCAAGCCGATATAGCCCAGGCCGATGACCGAAAGCGTCTTGATGTCAGTGGTACTCATAGAACTTGTCCTCAATGGTGGATATGCATGGCGTGCGGGAGGCCTCCGATGGCCTCCACCCTGTTCGTTTCCATCGCGGCGTGCAGGACGGCCTCCAGCCGCACCCCCAGCCTGCTCCAGCCGTACTGCGCGATGTCGTGAAGCCCCTCGCCGGAAGGAAGGGGCAAGCGGCCCTCGGCAAGACGGACATCCCGCAGGCGCTGCAGCGTGGACTGGATCGCGCCCGACTCGTTGGCACACGTCCAGCCCGCCGCGACGTCGTCGAAGAAATGCACCGCCGGGTCGTCGTCACCAGCGAGCAAATGGAGAATCGGGCGCCCCGCGCCCAGGTATTCAAACAGCTTGCCGGGGATCTGCGCCGACAAGGCCTGATTGCCGATATTGATCAGAAGGTCGCCGCCGCGTTGCAGCGCCAGCGCCTGGCGATGGGGCAGCGCCCCACAGAGCCGGACCTTGTCCGGATACTGGTTGGCGAGGCGCTGGCAGTTTTCCGGTACCGAAGGTGCCGCAATGGTGAGGCGAACGCCCTCGCTAGCCACCACCGCGGCGAGCAGCGCGTCGGGCCGGCGAAACGCATAGAAGCGCCCGGTATAGACGAGTTCGAGGCGCGTGGCGTCGAAGAGACCCGAATCACCGCTCGGGTCAACCGGCGCACGATCATCGAAACCCTGGGGAAGCACGCTGGAACGCAATGTTGGGCCAACCTGCGCGGCAAGCTGCAATTCCGCTCCACGGGTGGTGAGCACGACGTGGTTTGCGCTGGCCGCGACCCGGCGCTCCAGCGCCATCGCTCGCGACCGCCAGCGGCTCGGTGTGTAGGGGGCGTTGATGGGATCACCGAGATCGGCCACCCACGGATATCCCTTGGCGGCTGCCCAAAGCCCCAGCTCCAGCACCGAGGCCGGCTCGTGGGAGGCCACCACAATGTCGGGCCGCAGCTTTGGCAGCAAACGTCCAAGCGCACGCCGCGCCCATGGGTTCCACTCGCGCCGGATGTCGGGAAACAAGACATGACCCACGCCTTGCTGCAGTGCTTCGAACAGGCGCCCTTTCCAATTCAGGCGACCGTGGACCGGCAAGGCGGCACTGCCGCCGTTGTCGGTAGTGGTCCGGCGACGCCGCGACAAGGCATGCACCAACCCCATCAGCGGGCCGGCAAAGGTGCGATGAACGTTCACGCCGACCGGCAGTGGAGGCAGATTGCCTGCGTCCCCCGCCAAGCGGGGCGCCAACACATGCACCTCATGTCCCTGCATCGCCAGCTCACGCACCAGGTACGACCAGCGCAACGCGGAGGGCGATGGGCTGGGCGGAAATTCGTAGGCGATGAGCAGGATGCGCATGGACGTCGATCAAGGCTCGCCGATCAGGTCGCGCTTGAGAATGTCCACGATGCGCTGCGACGCATGTCCGTCGCCATAGGGCGACACGCCCTTGGCCATGGCCTGGTAGGCGGCCTTGTCGTCGAGCAGGCGCGTCAGCTCCTCGACGATGCGGTCGTGATGCGGCCCGATCAGCTTCACCACGCCGGCATCCACCGCCTCCGGACGCTCGGTTTCGTTGCGCAGCACCAGCACCGGGCGACCGAGCGCAGGAGCCTCCTCCTGCACGCCACCGGAGTCGGTGAGGATGATTTCCGCGCGCTTCATCATGCCCACGAACGGCAGGTAGTCCAGCGGATCGCACAGGGTGATGCGCGGATGCCCGCCGAGCACGCGGCGTGCGACCTCGGCGACGTTCGGGTTGGGGTGGACCGGATAGACGAACTGGACGTCCTCGCGCTGCTCGGCCAGGTGGTGAATGGCCCGGCACACTTCCTCGAACGGCGCGCCGAAATTCTCGCGGCGATGGGCAGTAACCAGCACGACACGCTTGCCCGCCTCCACCGGCACCGCCTCGGGAATGTCCCGATCCACCGCCTGCATGAGCGCGTCGATGACCGTATTGCCGGTCACGTGCACGTTGGCGTCGTCAAAACCCTCGCGCAGCAGGTTGGCTCGCGAGCTTTGCGTCGGCGCGAAATGCCAGCGGCTGAGATTGCCGGCGACCACGCGGTTCATTTCTTCCGGGAACGGGTTGTCGATGTCGCCCGTGCGCAGGCCCGCCTCCACGTGACCGAACGGCACGCGCCGGTAGAAGCTTGCCAGTGCCATCGTCATCACGGTGGTGGTGTCGCCTTGCGCCAGGACGATGTCGGGCTTCTCGGCGGCAAGCACCTCGTCCAGCTTGAGCAGCAGGCGCGCGGTGAGCTCGGGCAAGGCCTGGTTGGGCCGCATGATGTCCAGGTCGATGTCGGGCACGATACCGAACACCTGCAACACCTGGTCGAGCATCTGGCGGTGCTGCGCGGTGGCCAGCACGCGTACCTGCGCCCACGGCTGCTGCTTCAGCGCCAGCACCACCGGTGCCATCTTGATGGCCTCCGGCCGGGTGCCGATGGCAATGAGGATTTTCTTGGTTTCCAACTTGAATACTCCTTGCGTTCCGTCGTCGACAAACGGCGCGGACGGCATTCCGGATGAGGCTCAGCCGACCACTTTCTTGTACCGCCGCAGCGCGTCGCCGATCGGGCCAAAAAACACGACGCTGCCTTTGTCGAGCAAAAGTCCCTTGTTGCACACCGTTTTGAGCAAGGTGTCGTCATGGCTGGCGAGCACCACGATCTTGCTGCCCTGCACGCGGCTGTTCATGCGCTCCTTGGCGCGGGCACGGAAACGGCTGTCGCCGGCACCAAGCCATTCGTCCAGAAGAATGATGTCCTGGTCCACCGACGTTGAAATGGCAAAGCCGAGGCGCATTTTCTGCCCGGACGAAAGCGTATGCAGCCGGCGCTGCGCCACATCGGCCAGCTCGGAAAATTCGAGAATGGGATCGACCAGGTGGCGCAAGTCCTGGGTATGGATACCCATGGCGGTGCCACGCAGATAGATGTTCTCCATCACCGTCGCCTGGGGATTGAAACCCAGCGATATGTTGAGGAGCGCCTGCCGGGTTCCGCTGACATCCAGCGTGCCCGTGGTTGGTGCAAACGCACCCGTCAGGACACGCAGCAGGGTGGACTTGCCGGCACCGTTGCGCCCGATGAGGGCCAGCCGGTCGCCCTCCTCGATATCAAAGGAGACATCGTTGAGCACGCGCAGAAAGCTGCGCTTGGGGCGTGCCGTGGCGGCGCCCAGCAAGGTCTTCACCCAGGATTTGGCCGAACGCTCGCTCTGGAGGTAAAGCGGCACTTCCAGGCTGATGTTGTGCGCGCGAATGTGGACGCCCATGGCTTTTCCTTCAGGTCCAGAGCGGCACGAAGCGCGCATAACGGCGATACAGCCAGGCCGCAAACAGCCAGCCGAACACCGACATGGCCGCCACCACGACCAGCGAGGACGATTCCAGCGACTGGCCCAGGATGGGAGCGCGCACGAATTCCACGAAATGGAACGCGGGATTGAAGCGCGCAATCATTCCGCGCGTGGACCCGGCGGGAAGCGTCTGGGCATTCCACAGGATCGGCGTGAGAAAAAAGCCGAACATCATGATCGTGCTGATGAACTCGCTCACATCCGGGTAGCGCGCACCCAGCAGCGAGATGCATACCGCCAGCCAGAGCACGTTGAACATGTAAATGGGCAGGGTGAACAGGACCGTCGCCATCCCCTCCCAATGCACCGTCTTGTCGTGCACCAGCGCCACGGCAACGACGGCGACGGCGAACGCGAAATAGAACAGCGCCTTGGCGATGATCTTCAGGAGGTAGTCGGTCAGGCAGGTTCGGCCGTCAAGGATGAAGCTCATGTACTTGGTGTACACGCCCGAGGCGTCGTTGATGACCATCGTGGTCATGCGCCACAACGCCCAACCCACGCCAAGATGGGAGATGAACGCACCGCCGCGTCCGGAAATGGCCGAGTACATGTAGCCCAGGCCAAACACGTACACGAAGGGAGGAATCAACGCCCACCCCATGCCCAGGTAGAGCTTGCGGTAGCGCGTCACGATGTCCAGCCACGACGAATAGGCCCAGAACTCAGGCTGCCTCAGGCTCTCCAGCACGTCCTTGAAAAGCGAACGCGTCGCACTGTAGCTCCGCTGGACGGTGCGAACACTCACACTCATGCCGTCAGTCCTTTGCGCCACCGAGCGCGCGCTCGAGTTCCGCGATCAGATCGCCCACATCCTCCGTGCCCACCGACAGCCGCACCAGCCCGTCGCTGATGCCCAGGCGCTTGCGGTTGGCCGCGGGGACCGAGGCGTGGGTCATGCTGGCGGGGTGTTCGATCAGGCTTTCCACGCCGCCCAGCGATTCGGCCAGGGCAAACAGCTCGCAGCGCTCGAGCATGCGGCGCGCCTTGCGCATGCCGCCCTTGACCACGATGGTGACGATGCCGCCGAAACCGTCCATCTGGCGCTTGGCCAGGGCGTGCTGCGGGTGGCTTTTCAGGCCGGGGTAGATCACGCGCTCCACCGCCGGGTGGCGCTCCAGCCACTTGGCGATGGCCAGCGCGCCCTCGCAATGCGCCTTCATGCGCAGGTGCAGGGTCTTCAGGCCGCGCATGGCCAGGAAGGCGTCGAACGGGCCGGCGATGCCGCCGACCGAGTTCTGCAGGAAACCGATCTGCGCGGCCAGCTCGTCGTTGCCGCACACCACCATGCCGCCGACGATGTCGGAGTGCCCGTTGATGTACTTGGTGGCCGAGTGCACCACCACGTCGGCGCCAAACTCCAGCGGGCGCTGGATCATGGGCGAGCAGAAGGTGTTGTCCACCACCAGGATCAGGCCGTGCTTCTTGGCGAACGCCGCCACCTTGGCCAGGTCCACCAGCTTGAGCATCGGGTTGGTGGGGCTTTCGGCCCAGATCATCCGGGTGTTGGGCCGCAGCGCGGCCTTCATCGCGGCGGTGTCGTTGAGGTCGACGAAGCTGAAGTCCAGCCCCGCCGAACGCCGGCGCACCCGCTCGAACAGTCGGTAGGTGCCGCCGTAGAGGTCGTCCATGGCGATCACGTGGCTGCCCGAGTCCAGCAGCTCCAGCACCGTGGAGGCGGCCGCCAGGCCGGAGGCAAAGGCGAAACCGGCCACGCCGCCTTCCAGGTCGGCCATGCAGCGCTCGTAGGCCATGCGGGTGGGGTTTTGCGAGCGCGAATACTCGAAACCCTTGTGCTTGCCCGGGCTTTCCTGCACGTAGGTGGAGGTGGCGTAGATGGGCGTCATGATCGCGCCCGTGCTGGGGTCGGGGTGCTGCCCGGCGTGGATCGCCCGCGTACCCAGGGCGTGGGGCGTTCTGGTCTTTTTGGTCATGCCAATCATCCTGAAGGGTGCGCAAGCGCCGATGCCAAGGGGAAACGCAGCGAAAACCCGTAGCCGGCAATGATAACCGGGATGCCCTGCCCGCTACCTTAACCAAATGCCCCGCACAGGCCCCTCCAACCGACCGCCCCCGCCGGGCCGGCGCGGTGACCATGGCACAATGCCGGCTCCATCGACCGATCGAGACGCCATGAAAACACTGCTCGTCACCGGCGGCGCCGGCTTCATCGGCGCCAATTTCGTGCTTCAGGCGGTGGCCGACGGCTGGCGCGTAGTCAACCTGGACAAGCTCACCTACGCCGGCAACCCGGACACCCTGGCCTCGCTGCAGGGCCGGCCGGACCACGTTTTCGTGCAGGGCGACATTGGCGACCGGACGCTGGTGGCCCGCCTGCTGGCCGAGCACCGGCCCGACGCCATCGTGAATTTTGCGGCCGAATCGCACGTGGACCGCTCCATCGACGGCCCGGCCGACTTCGTGCAGACCAATGTGGTGGGCACGCTGGGCCTGCTGGAAGGCGCCCGCGACCATTGGCGCGGCCTCGACGGCGGCGCGCGCGAGGCGTTCCGTTTCCTGCACGTATCCACCGACGAGGTGTACGGCTCGCTCGGCGCCGAGGGCAAGTTCACCGAAACCACGCCGTACGCGCCCAATTCGCCCTATTCGGCGTCCAAGGCCGCGTCCGACCACTTGGTGCGCGCGTTTCACCACACCTATGGCCTGCCCACGCTCACCACCAACTGCTCCAACAACTACGGGCCGTACCAGTTTCCCGAAAAGCTCATCCCGCTGGTGATCCAGAAGGCGCTGGCGGGGGAGTCGCTGCCGGTCTACGGCGACGGCCGCAACATCCGCGACTGGTTGTACGTGGGCGACCACTGCAGCGCCATCCGCCGCGTGCTGGAGGCCGGGCGCGTGGGCGAGACCTACAACGTGGGCGGCAACGCCGAACGCGAGAACATCACCGTGGTGAAAACCATCTGCGCCCTGCTCGACGCCCGCCGGCCGCTGGCCGACGGGCGCACGCGCGAGTCGCTGATCACCTACGTCAAGGACCGCCCCGGCCACGACCGCCGCTACGCCATCGACGCCGGCAAGCTGCAACGCGAGCTGGGCTGGCAGCCGTCACAAACCTTCGAGACCGGCATCGCGCGCACGGTGGACTGGTACCTCGACCACCAGCCGTGGGTGCAGCGCGTGCTCGACGGCAGCTATCGCATGGAGCGGCTCGGCGCATGACCACCAAGGGCATCATCCTGGCCGGCGGTTCCGGCACGCGGCTGCACCCGATCACCCGCGCGGTCAGCAAGCAGCTGCTGCCGGTGTACGACAAGCCGATGATCTACTATCCGCTGGCCACGCTGATGCTGGCCGGCATCCGCGACGTGCTGGTGATCAACACGCCGCACGAGCAGGCGATGTTCCAGCGCCTGCTGGGCGACGGCTCGTCGTGGGGCATCAACATCAGCTACGCGGCGCAGCCCTCGCCTGACGGACTGGCGCAGGCGTTCACCATCGGCCGCGATTTCATCGACGGCCAGCCCAGCTGCCTGGTGCTGGGCGACAACATTTTCTACGGCCACGGCTTCACCGAGCGCCTGCGCCGCGCTGCCGCGCGCGAACACGGCGCCACCGTGTTCGGCTACTGGGTGAAGGACCCCGAGCGCTACGGCGTGGCCGAGTTCGACGCCGACGGCCGCGTGATCGGGCTGGAGGAAAAGCCGGCCCAACCCAAGTCCAACTACGCCGTCACCGGCCTGTATTTCTACGATGGACGCGCCTGCGACTACGCCGCCGCGCTGCGCCCCTCCTCGCGCGGCGAGCTGGAGATCACCGACCTCAACCGCTGCTACCTCGACGACAACTCGCTGCACCTGGAGCAACTGGGCCGCGGCTTCGCCTGGCTGGACACCGGCACGCACGAGTCGCTGATGGAGGCGGGCAACTACGTCCAGACCATCGAGAACCGCCAGGGCCTGAAAGTGTGCTGCCCCGAGGAGATCGCCTACCTCAACGGCTGGATCGACACCGAGCACCTGCTGGCACTGGCCGCACCGCTGGCCAAGACCGGCTACGGCCAGTACCTGCGCCAGCTCACCACCCAGGCCCGCCGATGAAGGTGATCGAGACGGCACTGCCCGGCGCCTTGATCCTGGAGCCACGAGTGTTTGGCGACGCCCGCGGCTTTTTCTACGAGAGCTACAACAAGACCACCTGGGAAAAGCTCGGCCTGCACGTCGAGTTTGTTCAATCCAACGTATCGCGCTCGGCGCGCGGCGTGCTGCGCGGCCTGCATTACCAGTGGCCCAACCCGCAGGGCAAACTGGTGAGCGTGCTGGAGGGCGAGGTGTATGACGTGGCGGTGGACATCCGTCGCGGCTCGCCCACCTTCGGCCGCTCGGTGGGCACCATGCTCAGCGCCGACAACCATCGCCATTTCTGGGTGCCCGAGGGTTTTGCCCACGGCTTCTGCGTGGTGTCCGACTTCGCCACCTTCAGTTACCAGTGCACCGCGCTGTACGACCCCGGCACCGACGCCGGCATCCGCTGGAACGACGCGGCCTTCGGCATCGACTGGCCCGTCAGCGCACCGACGCTTTCCGACAAGGATGCCAAGGCGCCCCTACTCGCCGACGTGGCACCCGAACGGTTGCCGACGTACCAGGCATGAATGTCCCCTCGCCTCACCCCGGCAGGAGCCCGCTTGAGCCCCTCTCCCATTCATGGGAGAGGGGTTGGGGAGAGGACCCGGCCGCCGCACCCCCTCTCCCGGCGCCTTCGCGCCCCCCTCTCCCACCGGTGGGAGAGGGGAAATCCCTCACACCCGCAGGGAGATGACGCATGAAAACCCTGCTGCTCGGCGCCAACGGCCAGCTCGGCCGCCACTTCATCCAGCAGGGCGGGCTGGCGAGGCGCGGTGCGTTGGTGGTGGCCAGTCGTGATGGCGCGCACGGCGAGGCCATCGACCTGTCGATGCCCGCCACGCTTGCCGCCCATCTCGATCGCCTGCAGCCCCGGCTCATCATCAACACCGCCGCCTATACCGCCGTCGACCGCGCCGAGCAGGAGGAGGCACTGGCCACGCGGGTGAACGGCGAGGCCGTGGGCGTGATCGGTCGCTGGGCGGCGGCGCATGGCGCGCTGGTGGTGCACTACTCCACCGACTATGTGTTCGACGGCCAACAGGCCAGGCCGTACGTCGAAAGCGACGATACCGCGCCGATCAACGCCTACGGCCGCAGCAAGCTGGCCGGCGAGCGGGCGCTGCGCGACAGCGGCGCCGACCATGTCATTTTTCGCACGGCGTGGGTCTACGCCGCGCACGGCCACAATTTCCTGCGCACCATGCTGCGCCTGGGCGCCGAGCGCGACGCGCTGCGCGTGGTGGACGACCAGCATGGTGCACCCACCGACACCGGCCTGATCGTGGACACCACGCTGACCGTGCTGGACCGCTGGCAGCAGGCCGACACGTCCACGCGCCAGCGGCTGCAAGGCACCTACCACCTGGTCGCCAGCGGCGCCACCACCTGGCACGGCTTTGCCAGCGCGATCTTTACCCAGGCGGTGGCGGCGGGGCTGCTGCCTCGCGCGCCCCACGTGCAGCCCATCGCCAGCCACGAATTCCCCACGCCCGCCCCACGCCCTGCCTGGTCGGTGCTGGACACCACCTCGCTGCGCACGCAGTTTGACGTCACCCTGCCCGACTGGCGCGACGGTTTGCGCCGGGTGATCGACGAGCTGGCCGGGCGCTGATACCCCCGTAGGAGCGCACCTTGTGCGCGATGCTCTTCGTCACGTCACGAAAAGCATCGCGCACAAGGTGCGCTCCTACATCACGCGAAAATGACGCGTCTGTGGGGGTTCGCTTTTGATCTTCCCGCTCCGCCCCCTCCCAGCCTCCCCCTGCCAAGCAGGGGGAGGAGCCACGGCTTGGCACCGCCGCGCCGCAAGTTCGTCGGCGTTGGCTGGCGCTATGATGGCGAGATGTTGATTCCCCTCATTCTCAGCGGCGGCAGCGGCACCCGGCTCTGGCCGGTGTCGCGCAAGAACCTGCCCAAGCAATTCCTGGCGTTGGCCGGCAAAGGCACGCTTTTCCAGCAGACGCTCGCGCGCACGCGCCAGTTGCCCGACGTGGCCGCGCCCATCGTGGTGGCCAGCGACGACCACCGTTTCCTTGCTGCCGACCAGTTGCTGGCATCGGGCATCGACAACGCCACCATCGTGCTGGAGCCGCTGGCCCGCAACACCGCGCCGGCGATTGCGCTGGGCGCATTGCAGGCGCTGGATCGCGACCCCGACGCCGTGCTGCTGGTGCTGCCCGCCGACCACCTGATCGGCGACACCGCCGCCTTCGTGCAGGCGGTGACGCAGGCGCTGCCGCTGGCGGCGCAAGGCTGGCTGGCTACGTTCGGCATCCGCCCCGACCGCCCGGAAACCGGCTTCGGCTACATCCGCCGCGCCGAGGCCATCGACGCGCATGCCTATCGCGTGGCCGAGTTCGTGGAGAAACCCGCGCTGGCCACGGCCCAGTCCTATCTCGCCGACGGCGGCTACGACTGGAACTCGGGCATGTTCCTGTTCAAGGCCGCGCGCTACCTGGACGAGCTGGCCGAACACGCACCGGCCATGCTGGCCGCCGTGCGCGAGGCGCACGCCAAGGCCACCACCGATCTCGATTTCGTGCGCATCGACCGCGATGCGTTTGCCCGCGTGCCCGACGACTCCATCGACTACGCGGTGATGGAAAAAACCCGCCGCGCCGCCGTCATCCCGGTCAGCTGCGCGTGGAGCGACATCGGCTCGTGGTCGGCGCTGTGGCTTACCGGCGACAAGGACGCCGACGGCAACCTGCGCGAGGGCGACACCCTCGCCGTGGCCACGCACAACTCGCTACTGCGCTCGCATGACCGCCACCTGCTGGCCACCGTGGGCGTGGACAACCTGGTGGTGGTGACCACGCCCGACGCCACCCTCGTGGCCCACCGCGACGCGGCGCAGGACGTGAAAAAGATCGTGGAGCAACTCAAGGCCGCCGGCCGCAGCGAGCACTCCCTGCACCGCGTCGTGCACCGCCCGTGGGGCCACTACGACTCGCTGGAGGAAGGCGAGCGTTTCCAGGTCAAGCGCATCGTGGTCAAGCCCGGCGCCAGCCTCAGCCTGCAAAAACACCACCACCGCGCCGAGCACTGGATCGTCGTCTCCGGCACCGCCGAGGTCACCTGCGACGACAAGGTGTTCCTGCTCGGCGAAAACCAGAGCACCTACATCCCCCTGGGCAGCAAGCACCGCCTGCGCAACCCCGGCAAGGTACCGCTGGAACTGATCGAGGTGCAGTCCGGCAGCTACCTGGGCGAGGACGACATCGTGCGCTACGACGACGTCTACGGCCGCGCCTGAGCCGCTGCGCGCCTTGGCCTTGTGTTGGGTGGGAGCGGTTTCAGTCGCGATGCCCTTGCCCGCGCCTTCTGTAGGAGCGCACCTTGTGCGCGATGCCGTTGCTTTCGAAAAGCATCGCGCACAGAGTGCGCTTCTACAGGCGCCGCGCATCATGTGGGAGCGGCTTCAGCCGCGATGCTGTTGATTCCGCCCAAAAGCATCGCGACTGAAGTCGCTCCCACAACAGCCGCCGCAGACCCGTAGGAGCGCACCTTGTGCGCGATGCCGTTGCTTTCGAAAAGCATCGCGCACAGGGTGCGCTCCTACAGGCGCCGCGCATCATGTGGGAGCGGCTTCAGCCGCGATGCTGTTGATTCCGCCCAAAAGCATCGCGACTGAAGTCGCTCCCACAACAGCCGCCGCAGACCCGTAGGAGCGCACCTTGTGCGCGATGCCGTTGCTTTCGAAAAGCATCGCGCACAGGGTGCGCTCCTACAGGCGCCGCGCATCATGTGGGAGCGGCTTCAGCCGCGATGCTGTTGATTCCGCCCAAAAGCATCGCGACTGAAGTCGCTCCCACAACAGCCGCCGCAGTCCTGTGGGCGCGTCTAGCGAAAATCCGCTGGCGTGAGGCGGTAGGTGTGGTCGGGTTGGGTCTGGAGGGTGGTGGTGTGGTGGCCGTAGCGCACCACGCAGGGGCCGCCGCGGGCGGCGTGGATGGTGGCGTCCAGCAGTTTGCCGTGGGCCCAGCGCAGGTCCACCACGAAGCCGCCGCGGGCGTGCAGGCCGCGCACGTCGCCCTCGCTCCAGGCATCGGGCAGGGCGGGCAGCAGGTGCAGGGTGTCGTTGCTTTGCAGCAGCATTTCCACGATGCCGGAGGTGGCGCCGAAGTTGCCGTCGATCTGGAACGGCGGGCCGGCGTTGAGCAGGTTGGGATAGGTGCCGGCCCATTCGTGGCCGATGCGCGTGTCGCTTGAGGCGGGCTTGAACAGCACGTCGAGCAGGCGCAGCGCGCGGTTGCCGTCGCCCAGGTGGGCCCACAGGTTGACCTTGTACGCCTCCGACCAGCCGGTGGCGTCGTCGCCGCGCACGTCGAGCGAGCGGGCGGCGGCAGCGGCCAGCGCGGGGGTGGCGTCCAGCGAGATCTGGTGGCCGGGAAACAGCCCCCACAGGTGCGACATGTGGCGGTGGTGCGGCTCGGTCTCGCGGTAGGGCTGGAGGTATTCCAGGATGCGGCCGTCCGCGCCGGTCTCGATCGGCGCCAGCCGGGCGCGCTTGGCGGTCAGTTCGGCGCGCAGGTCGGCGTCCAACTGCAAGGTCTGCGAGGCCTCGATCACGGCGCCGAACAGAAAGCGCACCAACTGCGAATCCATCGCCGGGCCCATCACGATGGCGGCCTTGCGGCCGTCCGGCATGTAGACGGTGTTTTCCGGCGAGCTGGAGGGCGAGGTGACCAGCCAATGGTGGGCCGGCTCCTCCACCAGCGTGTCGGCGTAGAAACGCGCCGCGTCACGCAGCGCCGGGTAGTAGCGACGCAGGAAATCGCGGTCGCCGGTGAAGCGGTAGTGATCCCAGATGTGAAAGCCCAGCCACGCCGGCGCGCCCTGCCACAGCCCCCAGCTGGCCTCGGCGCCGGGCGCGGTGAAGCCCCAGGTGTTGGTCAGCGTGTGCACCACCCAGCCGCGCGCGCCGTAGTAGCGCTGCGCGGTCTTGGCGCCGGGTTCGCGCAGCGAGTCGATGAAGGCGAACAGCGGCTGCGCCAGCTCGCCCAGGCCGGTGGTTTCCGCCGGCCAGTAGTTCATCTCGATGTTGACGTTGGTGTGGTAGTCGCCATTCCAGGGCGTGCTGCTGCCCTCGGCCCACAGCCCTTGCAGGTTGGCCGGCAGGCCGCCGGGGCGCGAGGAGGAGATCAGCAAATAGCGCGCGTACTGGAAATACAGCGCGGCGAAATCGGGATCGTGGCCGTCGGCGTAGGCGGCCAGGCGCTGGCGCGTGGGCATCGCCTCGCGCGTGGGATCGGGCGTGCCCAGTTGCAGCGCCGCGCGGTCGAACCACGGGCGAAAGTCGGCCACGTGCGCCGCGTGCAGCGCCTCGGGCGAACGGTCGGCCACGCGGCGCAGGTCCTCGGCGCTGGCGGCTACCGGGTCGGCGGTGTGGCGGCCGGCAAAGCCGTCGTAGTCGGTGGCCTCGCTGATCAGCAGCGTCGCCTCGGTGGCATGGCTGACGTGCACGCCATCGTGGTCGGCGTACACCTGTGCGCCGGGCGCCAGCACGCGCACGCGCGCGGCAAAGGCCAGCCCGGGCTGGCTGCCGCCGCTGTCGAGCTGGCCGCGCAGCAGCAGGCCGTTGTCGCCATCGGCGGTGACCGTGGCGCGCTCGCTGCGGCCCAGCCGCGCCACGAAATCCAGCGCGCCGGCACGGTCGGCGGACAGGCGCAGCACCATCACCTGGTCGGGCGCGCTGACGAACATCTCGCGCCGGTAATGCACGCCGCCGCGCGTGTAGCTGAGGTCGCTGGTGGCGGTGGGCAGGTCCAGGCGGCGCTGGTAGGCGCTCACCGGCGCGTCGTCGTGGGCGAACGCCAGGGTCAGCGTGCCCAGCCCCTGGAAGGTGCCGTAGTGCGTCTCGGCGCCTTCGCCCTGCGCCGGCTGGTTCCAGTTGAAGTGCTGGTTGGCCAGTTGCTCGGCCTCGACGTTGTGGCCGTCGCGCAGCAGCTGGCGGATGCGCGGCAGGTAGCTGGCCGCGTCCTTGCGGTCGGCGTCGTCATAGCGCGAGCCGGAGAACACGGTGATCTCGCTGAGCGAGTAGCGCGCCTCGTCCACGCCGCCATACACCATCACGCCCATGCGCCCGTTGCCCAGCGGGTAGGCCTCGTTGAACGAGCGGGCGGGCCGGTCGTCGTGCAGTTGCAGGCCGCTGCCGCTGGCCGCCAGGACGGGGCCGGCGACGGCCAGCAGCAGGGCGGCCAGGGCGGGCATGCGCAGGCGCAGATGACGGCTCATCGATCGGTTCCCTGCCCGCCTCATGCGGCGGGTGCGTTGCGGCGCACGGTGATGGCGCTGCCGTCGTAGGAAACGCGCTGCGCGGGCTTGGCGTCGAAGTCGGTGGCGTCGGGCGTGGGGCCGTCGATCCAGCGGATGTCGAACGTGCGCTGCGCCGGCATGCCGGGATAGCTGCCCTCGCGCTTGCCGATGCTGAGCGTGCCGCTGGCCTGGTCGTAGCCCAGCGCGATGCGCTCGTACGCGCCGTGCTCGTAGCCGTAGGTGGTGCCCTGGTCGGTATACAGCGAGAACGTGCCGTCGGCGCCGGTGTAGACGAACAGCGTGATCGGCGCGTCGGGCTTCTCGTCGCTGTACTGCACGGCCGGGCCCACCGGCACGATGGCGCCGGCGCGCACGAACAGCGGCATGCGTTCCAGCGGCGCGTCGGCGCTGATGGTCTGCCCGCCCGTGTACGGCTTGCCGGTGTAGAAGTCGTACCAGTTGCTGCCGGCGGGCAGGTACACGTCGCGGCGGCGCGCGTGGTAGGTGCTCACCGGGGCGACCAGGAAGGACGGGCCGAACAGGTACTCGTCATCGATGTTGCGCACCTTGGGGTCGTTCGGGAAATCCATCACCAGCCCGCGCATGATGGTGCCGTCGTTGAAGTACGTATCGGCCGCCAGCGTGTAGATGTACGGCAGCAGGCGATAGCGCAGCTTGTCGTACCAGGCCAGCGCGTTGTAGATGTCCGAACCCACCGGCGCGATGTTGTAGATCTCGCGCAGCGGAAACTGCCCGTGCGAGCGGAACAGCGGGCTGAACGCGCCAAACTGGAACCAGCGCAGGTTGAGCTCGCGCCATTCCTCCAGATCCTTCGCGTCAGGTTTCTCGTAGCGCGGCTCCAGCGCGAAGCCGCCGATGTCGGTGGTCCAGTTGGGGATGCCCGACAGCGAGAAGTTGACGCCCGCGGAAATCTGGTCGCGCAGGTTGCTCCAGCGCGACACCACGTCGCCGCTCCAGCTGGCCGCACCGTTGCGCTGCTGCCCGGCGAATGCCGAGCGGGTGAGGATGAACACGCGCTGGTCCGGGTAGGACTTGCGGCTGCCCTGGTACACCGCGCTGGTGGTCATCAGCGGGAAGGAGTTGAAGAACGCCGCGCCCGGCCCCTGCGCGGTCGGCCCCATGCGCCGCTTGCGCTCCTCGATGCTGATGTTGGACTGGATGTCCGGCTCGGTGGCGTCCATCCACCACGCATCCATGCCCAGCTTGCCCAGGCCGTCGTTGATCTGGCGCCAGTAGATGTCGCGCGCCTCCTGGCTGTACGGGTCGTAGAACGAGCTGAGGTAGCCCGGGCCGACCCAGTCCTTCTGGCCCAGCTCCACGTTGCGGCGGTAGATGTAGCCCTTGGCGTCCAGCTCCTTGTAGTTGGCCGTGGTGGGATAGAACTTGGGCCACACCGAGATCATCAGCCGTGCGTGCAGGCCGTGCAGGGTGTCGAGCAGTTTCTGCGGGTCGGGGTAGCGCGTGGTGTCGAAGCGCTGCGAGCCCCAGGCGTCCTCTTTCCAGTAGAACCAGTCCTGCACGATGTTGTCCAGCGGCAGGCCGAGCTTGCGGTATTGCTGCACGGTGCCGATCAGGTCGTCGCTGGAGGCGTAGTGCTCGCGGCTCTGCCAGAAGCCGTAGGCCCAGCGCGGCAGCATCACGGCCTTGCCGGTGACCTCGCGGTAGCCGGCGATCACCTGGTCGAGGTTGTCGCCGCCGATGAAGTAGTAGTCGATCGCGTGGCCCAGCTCGGAGGACAGCGACAGCTCGCCCTGCTCATCGGCCGGCAGCGGGTCCTGGTGCTCCAGCGCGATGTAGCCGGACTGCGGCGTCCAGTCGAGGCGTATGGCGTGCTTCTCGCCCGGCTGCATGGCCACGGTGAAGTCGCGGTACCAGGGGTTCCAGTTCTGGCGCCAGTCGTCCAGCACCGGCTTGTCGTCCACGTACAGCTTGAAATAGCCGCTGGCGTACAGGCGGAACTTGTGCACGCCGGCCACGTCGGAGGCCAGCGAGCCCTTCCACTCCACCGTCTGGCCGGGGCCGCCGGTCTGGCCCGGCTTGTCCTGCAGCGCGGCCGGCCAGTTTTGCTGGTCGGGGTTGTACTGGTAGTTGACCTGCGACTCGACGCGGCTGAGCTTGAGCTTGCCGTCCACGTAGTAGTTGGCGGTGAGGCCGCCGGGCTTGCCGTCGGCGTCGAACACCTGCAACTGCTTGTCGATCATCTGGTACGGGCGCGGATCACCAAAGCGGGTGATGCTGTTGTTGTCCCACAGCACGCCGTAATGGCGGCTGGACACCACGAACGGAATGGCGATGTCGATGTTGTGCTGGGCCAGCTCCACGTCCTTGCCCTTGTAGTTCATCGTGCCCTGCTGGTGCTGGCCCAGGCCGTAGAACGCCTCGTCGTCGGGCGAGGCAAAGCGCTGGCGCACCGCGTAGAACGGCTTGCCGTCCACCGTCGTCGGGGTGAAGCGGCGGCCATCCGGCTGCTCGGCCAGGATCGGCTGGCCGCTTGCGTCGAGAAAGCGCACCGCGCCGTTTGACGTGGCGATTTCCGCCGTGACCCTGGCCGTTTTCAGCCGCACGTGGCCGGCATCGCCGGACACGCTGAAATGCGTGTCGCCGCCGGTCTTTTCCGCCATCAGGCTCGCCGGCAGGTCAAAGCCGCCGGCCGGCACGGCGGTGACGTGGATGATGGCGTCGTCCACCACTTGCAGGCGCACTTTCTCGTTGGCACCCACGGCCACGATCACGCCGTCGTCGATGCGCTGGAACGCGGCCTGGGTGGATGCCGCGCTGTCGGTGGCGGGCGGCGCGGCGTGGCTGCCGCAACCGGACAACAGCGCCAGCAGCAGGCAGCCGGGCAGCAGGTTCAAGGACATGCGGTTCATGGACGCTCTCCGGGGGATCGGTCAAAAAGGGGCAGCTTCGGGCGCCTACCAGGGCCGGGTCTCGAACGGCGAGGCCGGCAGGCCCTCGCGGTTGACCAGGTTGGCCTGCACCGGGTTGTCGCTCCAGCCGTAGCGCACGGCGATGGGCACTTCCACCGCATCGCTGGACACCACCACGGTGTCGCCCTCGATGCGCGCGGACGCGGGGTGGAACACGCGGTCGGTGCCGGCGATCTGGAACCCGCCCAGCGCGCCGCCGCGCGCGGCCAACGTGCTGCCCTGGGTGTCGAACGACAGCACCGCGCGCGGGCCGTCAAAGCGGATCGCGCGATAGCTCGGCCCCGCGTACACCAGCGTCTCGCCGTAGGCCACATGCCGCGCCGCCAGCGCCAGGCGATGGCCGACGTCCTGCTTGTCCAGCGGGTGGATGCTGTCCGGGTTGCCGATGTCGATGGTCACCGCCTGGCCGGTGGCCGGCAGCGACAGCGCCGCCGACTGCGAGGCGCGCAGCTGCGCCCACGGGCTGTGCTGCGGCGAGTCGCCGCCGGATATCCAGTTGGCCAGTTGCACCCACAGGAACGGCATCGCCGGCTGCTGCCACTCGCCGCGCCATTGCTGGATCAGCCCTGCGAACTGCTCGCGGTAGCGCACCGCGTCGCCGGGGTTGGCGTTGGACTCGCCCTGGTACCACAGCACGCCGCGCAGCGGAAAACCGACCAGCGGGTGGATCATCTTGTTGTAGAGCAGCGTGGCCAGCTGGTTTTTCTCATCCAGCGCGGCCACGCTCACCGAGGCCGGCTCCACCCGGAACCGCCAGTTGCCCGCCAGCGGCTGACGCACGCCATCGGCCCCCTGCACGTAGAGCAGGCCGGCGTCGCCGTAGATGCCGCCGTAGCCGCCCTGGTCGCTGACCTGCACCGCGATGGTGTTGCGCCCGGCATGCAGCAGCGCCGGCGCCACGTGGTACACGCGGCCCACGTCCCACGCCTCGCTCTCGGGCGCCACCGGCTTGCCGTTGATCCACACCTGCGAGGTGTCGTCCACCTTGCCCAGGCCCAGCTGCACGCCGGCGGCGGCGCTGGCCGCGTCGAGGGTGAACTCGGTGCGGTACCAGCCCAGGCCGTCCATGCCGAAATAGCCGGCGTCCTCCCAGTAGGCGGGCACGGCGATGCTGGCCCAGTCGCGGGTGTCCAGCGTTGGCGCCGCCCACGAGGGCTGGCCGTCGGCGCCCTTCACCGGCCCCTTGCCGCCGTGTCCCAGGCGCTGGCGGGTGGCCTGGATCAGGCGGTTGTCATGGGCGGTGATGGCAGCCGCCTGGGTGGCCACTTCGACCGGGTCCACGCCCAGGTGGGCGGCGTCCATCCACGCCTCGATGCGGCTGCCGCCCCAGCTGCTGTGCAGCATGCCGACGGGCACGCCGGTGCGCGCGCGGATCTCGCGGGCGAAAAACCAGCACACGGCCGAGAAATCACCCGCCGTGCGCGGCGTGGCGCGCTGCCACGCGCCGCCGGCGAGACGGTCGGACGGCGTGCCCGACCACGACTTGGGCACGGTGAAGCCACGGATGCCGGCATCGTTGGCACGGGCGATTTCCGCCGTGGCGTTCTCGGCCTGCGACAGCTTGAACTCCATGTTGGACTGGCCCGAGCACAGCCACACGTCGCCCACCATCACGTCGCGTGCGCGCTGGCGCTGCTGGCCATCGGCCACGCTGAGCGTGTACGGGCCACCGGCCGCGTGCGCCGGCAAGGTGGCGTCCCAGCGACCGCTGGCGTCGGCGGTGGCCATGGCCGAGGCGCCGTCGAACGAAACCTGCACCTGGTGGCCGGGCGCGGACCAGCCCCAGACCTTCATCGGCTGGTCGCGCTGCAACACCGCGCCGTCGGAAAACAGCAGCGGCAGCTCCAGCGCGGGCGTGCTGGCGACGGCGCAGGCCAGCGGCAGGCTGGCGAGCGCCAGCGAAAGGGCGAGGCGATGACGTGGTTTCATCAGTGATCCTTTGTGCGTTCAAACACCAGGCCGGCCGCCTGGTAGTCGCCTGACAGGGCCAGGTCGATGCCGTGGTTCATCCAGTAGGCGCCGCTGGCCTCGGCCGGCGTGCCGTCCACCGGCGCGCCGTGCAGCGCGCGCCAGCGATAGCGCTCGTGCGGGTCCAGCCCCGCCAGGCGCAGGCGCGGATACGGGTAGCGCATGTGGCTGGCCTGCAGAAAGGCAAACAGCACCGCCTGCGCGCCGTCGGCGGCGACCGATGCGGTGGCCGCATACGGGCTGTCGTCGCGCGGCGACAGCAGCCGGTACAGCCGGCCCTGCTGCACGCTGGCGCGGATCGCCTTGTAGTCGACCACGTATTTTTTCGCGGTGGCGAAGTCCTGCGCGTTCCAGTCGAGCAGGTTGGCGCCGATGCCCAGCGAACCCTGCATGGAGGACAAAAAGCGGTAGTCCAGCGAGGTGCGGCGGTCGTTGACCCAGTTGGGCGAGTCGGTGACCCAGGCCATCATCACGGCCGGCGCATAGGCGTAGCTGAAACCGTCCTGGATCGACAGGCGGTCGGACGGATCGGTGTTGTCCGACGGCCATACCTCGTCGGTGTGGCCCAGGATGCCCAGGTCCACACGGCCGCCGCCGCCGGAGCACGACTCGATCTCCACGCCCGGATGGCGCCGGCGCAGCTCGGCCAGGATGCCGTACAGGTTGCGCACGTAGTCCACGTACACCTTCTGCTGCTGGTCGGGCGCCACCTGCGGCCAGCCCGGCTCGGACCAGTTGCGGTTGTAGTCCCACTTCAGGAACGCGATGTCGTTGTGGCTGAGCAGGTCGTCGAGCACCTTGAACACGTGGTCGCGCACGTCTTGTCGCGCCAGGTTCAACACCAGCTGGCTGCGCGCCTCGCTGCGCGGACGGTCGGTGAAATTCAGCACCCAATCGGGGTGCGCGCGGTACAGGTCGCTGTCCGGGTTGACCATCTCCGGCTCCACCCACAGCCCGAAATCCATGCCCAGCGCGTGCACCTTGTCGATCAGCGGCTTCAGGCCGTGCGGGAATTTCTTCGGGTTGACCACCCAGTCGCCCAGCCCGGCATGCTCGCCATTGCGCGCGCCGAACCAGCCGTCGTCCATCACGAAACGCTCCACCCCGATGCTGGCGGCCAGCTCGGCCAGGTGCTCCTGGCCGGCCTGGTCGACGGCGAAGTTGGTGGCCTCCCACGAGTTGTAGAGCACCGGGCGCAGCTTTGGCGCTGGATGCTGCGGCAGCACCTGCGCCAGCTCGAACCGGTGCAGCAGGCGCGACGCCTCGCCGATGCCGCCGCTGGTGTAGCCGGCGTAGAACACCGGTGTATCCAGCGACTCGCCCGGCGCCAGCGGCCAGGCGAAATCAAACGGGTTGAAGCCGCCGGTGACGCGCACCTGGTGCAGCACGCCCTGCGCCACGGTGAGACGCCACGAGCCGCTCCATGCCAGCGCGCCAAACCACACGTCGCCGTGCTCCTCGTCCCAGTCGCCACCGCGCTCGATCGCGAACCAGGGGTTGTTCTCGTGGCCGGTGGAACCGCGCCGGCTCTCCAGCACGGTGTCGCCCGGCGTGATCGCGCGCGTCTGCAGCTGCCATTCGCCGCCCCAGCGGCCGGTGAGGTAGCACAGCGAATAGTCCTCGGCGGCGGGCAGGTTCCAGCTCGCCGCCGCCATCGCGTCGAGGGTCACCCGCTGGGTGGTGTGGTTTTCCACCCGCGCCGAGCGGCCGATGATGCCGGTGGCCGGATCGACCACGTAGTGCAGCGTCACCTCCAGCGGCTGGCGGATGTCGCGCAGGCGCACGTCCAGCGTGTCGCCACTGATGCGGTGCGACACGTAGCGCAGCACCAGGTCGCGGTTGCCGTCGGCAAAGCGCGCCTTCAGGTCCGGCTCCACGTACATGGCGCCGCCCCAGCCGGCGTACTCCTGCAGGCTGGTACTGGCCGGCGGGTCGAACGAGACGTTGCCCTCGTTGGTATGTGCCGCCGGCAGCGTGTCGCCGGCAGCCAGCCGGCCGCCCCAGTACAGCGTCTGCAGCTGGTTGTTCTCGTTGATGCCGAACGCGTAGGTGACGTTACCAGCGTCAATGCGAAAAACGCGCTGCGCCTTGTCGTAGCCAATGGCCTGGGCCTGCGCCACGGCGGCGAGCGCCAGCAGCAGGCCACCCAGCAGCACGCGGGCGAACGGGTGTCGAAGACGCGGACGGTGCGCGGCGCACGGCCGCGCGCTCGACGGGACAACGGCTGATGTCATGGATGCTCCCCGGCAGGTTCGCCGCGGAAAATGCCGCGGCCACCGGTACCAACATACACGCGACCGAACACGCGCGGGTCGCCGGTGACATAGCCCACCTCGCCGTACTGGTGCGCGTCGTCGTTGATGCGCTGCCAGCTGGCGCCGTCGTCGAGCGAGCGGAACAGCCCGCCCTGCCCGCCCACCTTGCCGGACAGGTACAGCGTGGGCGTGGCGTGCCCCGGCGCGCTCTTGCCGAAGCCCAGCGACACCACGCTGTCGACGCCCTGGCTGCGGCGCAGCACGCTGCCGTCGTCGCGGCCGTGGATCACCCCGCCGCGCGCGCTGATCGCCACCAGCGCACCGGCCTGCCCCGGCACCGCCTGCAGCACGTCGTCGCACTCGCGGTGCGGCGGCTGGTACTGCGCCTGCACCGCCGCGCCAAACGCGCCGCCGATGGCGCTGAAATGCACGCCGCCATCGTGGCTGGCGTAGATCGCGCCGCTGGCGCTGTCCTGCGCGTAGAAGCGCCGGGCGTCCACGCGGTCGGCCAGCACCTCGGCCGCCGCCGGCAGGCCGGAGGCCGCCTGCCAGTGCCGGCCCCAGTCGCGCGTGACATAGGCCGTGCCGGCCTTGACCGGAAACCACAACGCGCTGCGGCCGTCGGCAGCCACCGCAATGCTGCCCTCGCCCTCGCCGCCCGGCTCGCTGGCAAACGCCTGCCAGGTCGCCGCGCCATCCAGCGAATAGGCCGCGCGCACGGCATTGATCGGGCCACGGATGCGACCCACGCGCACCACCACGCGCGGCGCCTGGCCGGCCACGTCGATGCCGTAGCCGTTGGCGTAGCGCGGCGGCGGGGTGAACTGCATCGGCGCCACGTCGAGGTCGTCATGGCGATAGCCGTCCAGGTCGCCCACCGTGCTGAGCAGGTGCGCGCCCTCGGCCGGGCTGGCCAGGCCCAGCGGCACGGTCTCCTCCAGGTTGTCGTCCTGGAACCACCACTGCACGCTGCCGCCCTGGTCGAACGCGCGCAGATGGCGCGAGGCCCAGATGCCGTAGCCGGTGACGAACAACGCGTGGTCGCTGTCGAACGGGTCGATCGCCACCGTGGTCATCCAGTGCGGATGGTGCTCCACCGTCCAGGGCGCGTTGCTGCGGTCGAAGGTGGAGCGCGGAAACAGCGCCTGCCAGTGCTTGCCGCCGTCGGTGCTGCGGTAGATCTCGTCGTACGGCGTGCTGTGGGCAAAGGTGCTGGCCATCAGGATGCGCGGATCGTGCGGATCGACCGCCACGTCGCCCCAGCCGAAGCCGGCCGGCTGGCCATGGCGCGGCAGCGGGGTGATCTCGCTCCAGCGACCGTCGGCCGGGGTGAAGTGCCACACCGCGCCGTCGTGCATGCGGTCGGGGCCGGGCTCGTCGCCATAGGTGAGGTAGTAGCTGCCGTCCGGGCTGGGGCGCATGTGGGTGGGGCGCAACCCGGTCGGCTGCCCCGGCACCGCCTGCCACGTCGCGCCGCCATCGCCGGAGCGGAACACGCTGGTGCCCGAGGTGGACACGCCCGCATACAGCACCGGCGTGGGCTGGCCCGCCTTGCCGCTGGCCGGCTCGAACACCACGAACACGATGCCGATGGGCTGGCGCCGCGCGCCGTTGACCAAGCTGGACGCCGGCGAGGTGGCCACCGCCGGAAACGATGTCACGCGCGACCAGTGCGCGGCATGGTCGTCGCTGCGCCACAGGCCGGCATCGCGCGAGCCCAGAAACAGCACGCGGCCGTCATGCGGGTCCACCGCCAGGCGCGGGCCGTTGCCGCGCGCCTGCTCGTTGGCGCCCAGCTTGAACGGCAAATCCACGCGCTCGAAGCTGGCGCCGCGATCATGCGAGCGCAGCAACGCCGCCTTGCCACCACGATCGCTGGTATAGGTGCCGGCCGCCAGGTAGATCCAGCCGGTGTCGTTCGGGTCCACCGCCATCGCGTCGATGCCGGTGAGGTTGGCGTCGTCCGCGCCCAGCCAGTCGGTCAGCGGCACCCAGTGCCGGGCCGCGTCGTCCCAGCGGTAGGCGCCGCCCACGTCGGTGCGCGCGTAGTACAGGCCTTTTTCCGCCGGATGAAACACCACGCCGCTGACGTAGCCGCCACCGCCGATGCGCACGCTTTGCCAGTGGTAGGGCACGTCCTGTGCGCTCACCGCGCACGACAACAGCAGGCCCGCGACAAGGCCGGCCACGCCACGCAGCGGCCGGAACGGGAGACGGGAATATCGGGTATGCCGGTTCATCATCGCGCTCGCCTGTGGGGAGAAAAAAGGCCGGCAACCCGCGAGGGTGACGAGTTGCCGGGCACCGCACGCAACACGGATATCAGTAACCGGGACGGCGTCTTCAGGCCAGGGCGAGGATCGATGCGCCAGCCCCGCCGCCTGCGACCACCTGCAGCGTCATGGGCCCCAACCCCTCATGCTCACCCATGAACACAATGTGCACTGATGATAGACACAGCCGGCGCGACCTGCCAATGGGCCGACGGCCAAACCACGCGGCCATTCACGCCGGCGGTCACAAAACCGGCCATCCGTCGCGCCCGCGCCTCAGGCCGCGCCATGGACCACGCGCAGCCACTGGTCGGCGATCAACTGATGGCCGGCGGCAGTGGGATGCACGCCATCCCATATCCAGTAGTCGGCCGGCGCCTTGTGGCTGGCCGCATCGAACATCGCCTGCAACGGCACGAACGTGGCCCGGTGCGTGCGCGCCAGGTCACGCACGATGGACTGGCGCTCGGCCATGTCCTGCCGCCACGCCGCCCAGTGCCCGTCAGTGCGCGCGCCGGGCAAGGCAAACGGCTCGCACAACACCAGCCGCACCTGCGGCAACGCGCGGCGCGTGCGCGCGAGCAGCGCGTCATACGTGGTGGCGTATTGCGCCACCGTGGTGGGCATGGGAATGCCGCTGTCGAAACGGCTCAAGGTGTCGTTGGCGCCCACCAGGATGCTCAGCACGTCAGGCTTGAGCGCCAGCGCATCGGCCTCCCAGCGCGCCATCAACGCCTCGACGGTATTGCCGCTGATGCCCCGATTGACGAAACGCCACCGCTGCTGCGGAAAATGGCCACCGCAACGCGCGGCCACCAGGTAGGGATAGCTCTGCCCAAAGATGTGGTTGGGATCGTCACTGTCGCGCCAGCGCCCGCCATCGGTGATCGAATCGCCCTGGAACAACACCAGCGCACCACGCGGCCACGCCGGCATCGACTCACCCGCCACCACGTCACCCGCCCGCACCCGCGACGCCGCCGCCAGCGCCGTCACCCCCGCGGCAAGGCGACCCAGAAAAACCCGTCGTTGCATCGTGTCGCCCTCGCCATGTGTCAATGCCGGCTGCTGTTGCTGTTGCTGTTGCTGTTGCTGCTGTTGCTGCTGTTGCTGCTGTTGCTGTTGCTCCGGCTCGTTCAAACAGTGCGGGCCAACATGGCCCGCGCTCCTCGCCCTTCACTCCCCTGTGCGGCGGTGAGTCGGGGACGATCAGGCCGCGAAGCGGGAGCCGGCAGGGATGCCGGCTCCTTTTCGCTCGGGCAGGATGCCCGATCGAAAAGCCCGGCCCCGGCTCACGAACTTGCCGGGCACCGCCCGGCAAGCGCCAAGCGGGGTGGCCTTCTCTTTGGCTACTTTCTCTTGGCCACCCAAGAGAAAGTAGCTCGCGCTCCGCAAGGAGTGCGAAAGCTTTTGCTCTGTATCCACCATCAAGAGCAAGAGCATCGCGCACAGGGTGCGCTCCTACAAAAAAGAGCAAAAGCATCGCGGCTGAAGCCGCTCCTACAACAAAGAGCAAAAGCATCACGGCTGAAGCTGCTCCTACAAAAAGCAAGAGCATCGCGCACGACCGAAGGAAGTCCCTGGTGGACAGGGTGCGCTCCTACAAAAAAGAGCAAAAGCATCGCGCGCGACCGAAGGAGTCCAAAGCACCGCGCGCCTCGGTGCACCCCTGCAAGTGCACCGAAGCGTGGCCAGGTCAGAACGTCAGCTGCGCGCGCAGGCTGTAGACGCGGTCGTTGATCTGCACATCACCCGGTCGCGGCCCAAACAACGTCTTGAGCTTGGCATCGGTGAGATTGGTGCCCGCCGCCGTCAAATCGAAATGATCGTTGACGTGATACGTCACCGACGCATCCACCTGGCCATACGCATTGTTGTAGACCGGCAAGTTGCCGGTGCCGTTGCCCTGCGTGGTGACCACCCAGCGGCTGCGCCAGTTGTACGCGGCACGCGCCTCGATCGGACCCTTCTCGTAGATCAGGATCGCGTTGTAGCTGTTCTTGGACAGCCCCTCCAGCGGCACCTGCAAGGCATTGCCCGACGTGTCGGCGGCGGTCGGGCTGGGCGCCTTGGAATAGACGTAGGTGTAGTTGAGCTGCATGCCCAGGCCGTCGAACGGCGAAGGCAGGAAATCGAAGAACGTCTGCCAGCCAGCCTCCGCGCCCTTGATCACGCCATCATCGCCGTTGACCGGCCGCGCCACCTGGTAGACGTGGTCGTTGTACGTCTCGTTGAACACGCCGTGGGCGATGAAGCCGTCCACGCCCTTGTAGAACAGCGCACCGTACACCAGGCTCGACGGGTTGTAGTACCACTCCAGCGAGGTGTCGAACTGCTTGGCCTTCATCGGCCCCAGGTTGGGGTTGCCGGCCGAGCCGGTGTAGGCGTTGCCGCCGGCGCCGTCCGGCGTGCTCAGCGCCAGCGTGGGGTTGAGATCGGAGAAGTTCGGGCGCGAGATGCCCTTGGACGCGGCGATGCGCCACTGCAGGCTGTCGGTGAGGTGCGCAGTGAGGTTGAGGCTGGGCAGGTAGGAGTTGTAGCGCTGGCTCACGTCCACCGGCAGGTAGGTGCCCGTGCCGGTCGGGTCGTTCATCACGCCGACCGAGCCGACCTTGGTCTGCACCGCGCGCACGCCCACGTTGCCGTCGACCGGAATGTCGCCCATCTGCCAGCCGAAGCGCAGCACGCCATAGGCCGCATAGGTCTTTTCACTCTGCGCGTTGCGGTTGTTGGGACCGTAGGTGAGCGGGCCGGTGACACCGAAGATCTCCTTGGAGTCCGGGTACTGGTTGAGCATGTCCGGATTGGGCAGGATCACGTTGCCGTAGGTGTCGGCATCGCCCCGCAGCAGGTCGCTGTAGGACTTGTACACCCAGCTGGAGCCCGGGAAGTTCGCCAGCGGCTGGCCGATGTAGACATAGTCGGAATAGGCCGTGTCGTAGGTGACCGCCTTGCGGTCGGTGGTGCGCACGCCAAACTTCACCGACTGCAGGAAGTCGCCGGCGAAGCTGTACTCGCCATCGGCGCGCCAGGCCAGCTCGCGGCCGTAGCTGCGGTCCTTGTTGTCCAGCGCGAAGTTGTAGATGGTGGTGTCCGGATTGGTGACATCCGCCTCCGGCACGGTCAGCACCGGCAGCTCGCCGCCGATGTTCTGGTACAGCGACGAGGCCGTCGTGTGCGTACCCAGGATGTAGCGCAGCTCCTGCGTGGTGGCCTTGATGTACTGCACGTTGGTGCTCAAGGTCAGGTTGTTGGTGGCGTTCCAGCTGCCGCCCAGCGACAGGTCGGTGGTGACCGAGTAGCGCGTGGTCAGCGACGAGTTGGAATCGGTGCCCACGCCGTCGGTATAGCCGCCCATGCCGTCGCCGCTGCCGTTGAACGTGCCGCTGATGAAGCTGCCGTCCGGCGCAAACTCGAACGGCGCGGTGGGGTCGGGAATGATCGGGTTGGTGCCGGTGTAGGTGAAGGTGGAGTAGTCGTTCCAGCGGAACTTGTACGCCGAGCGCAGGCCCTGGAAATACAGCTCGGTGTCGCTGTTCGGCCGCCACTGCAAGGCCACGTCGATGCCCAGGCGACGGCGGCCGCCATCGGTCTCGTTGACGCCGCCGCCGTGCGGCACGTACAGGGTCTTGCCGTAGTAGCCCGGGTAGTTCGTCTCGGGCGAGTCGGGGCTGGCCTGGATCTCGTAGAACGGCTGGTTGGTGATGTCGTCGCGGCGGAACGCGTGCTTCTGGTAGGCCACGTCCACCAGCGCGCCAAACTCGCCGTAGTCGGTGTTCCAGCGGTTGCTGTACAGCACCGAGCCGGACGGCTTGCTCTTGCCGGCCAGATCCCAGTGGCTGTACTCGGCGCTCAACGACAGTTTCTGGCCGTCGAAGTCGAACGGCTTGTGCGTGCGCAGGTCCACCGTGCCGCCCAGGCCGCCCTCGATGATCTCGGCCGAGGGGTTCTTGTACACATCCACGCCGGCCAGCAGCTCGGCCGGCACATCCTCGAAGCTGAGCGCGCGCCCGCCGTTGGCGGTAAACGCGTCGCGGCCGTTGATCTCGGTGCGCACCTGGGTCAGGCCGCGGATGGCGATGGAACTGCCCTCGCCGTAGCTGCGGTCGATCTGGATGCCGGAGATGCGCTGCAGCGCCTCGGCCACGTTGGAGTCGGGCAGCTTGCCGATGTCCGTCGCCACGATGGAATCGACCACCTGGTCGGCGTTCTGCTTGTGCGCGATCGCCGACTGCAGGCTCGCCCGCACGCCGGTCACCGTCACCGCGGTCAGCTCGGTCGTATCCGTCTTTGCCCCGGACGCCGGCGCCGCCGGGTCCGTCCCCGTGTCCGCCTGCTGCGCCCACACCGCCGCCGGCGCGTACGCCATCGCCACGCCCACCGCCACCGCCATCGAAAGACCCCGACGACGCAAGCGCGCCGGGATGAAACCGTTGGATTGCCCGCTCATCTGAAAGCCCTCCCAAGTCATGAAAGTTGCGGCCCCGCCCCGCCACGCACCAGCCGGACCGTCACCACGTCATCCCGCGATTCGCTCACTAGTGAACTCACTGTGCACTGGTGATTACGGCATCGTCAACCCTCCGTCACGCCAGCGCAATGACGAAATGACTTGAACCGGCCACATTTTTGCGTTTGCCATCGCCGCAAGATCGCCAACCAATGGCCTTTCGATCAGCCACTTGCGCGATGTGCCATGCAGCATGGCTTTCCGGAGCATGCCCCGGCGGCGACGGACGGCACCTGTCCACAAGGGACTTCCTTCGGTCGTGCGCGATGCTCTTGCTTTTTGTAGGAGCGGCTTCAGCCGCGATGCTTTTGAAAAGCCAAAGCAAAGCTTTCGCACTCCTGCGGAGCGCGAGCCACTTTCTCTTGGGTGGCCAAGAGAAAGTAGCCAAAGAGAAGGCCACCCCGCTTCCGCGCCTTGCGGACATCCTGTCCGCAAGGTACGCGTGCGGGCTACGGGGTTTGTCGACAGCACATCCTGTGCTGACGACAAACTGGCCGGCATCCATGCCGGCCACCCTTCGGGCTTTTCCTCCGCCCACCCGCCGCTGCAGAGGGGCCCCATTAACGGCGCGCGCCATCGTGGCGCGCACTCGGTACGCAGCGGCAAGCCGCTGCGAAAAGCTCGCGGCGTGAAGCTCTGGCTTTCGCTCTTGCTCTTGGCTCCCTCTCCCCCGCTTCGCGGGGGAGAGGGCTGGGGAGAGGGGGCGCTCTTCACTCCCCTGTGCGGCGGTGAGTCGGGGACGATCAGGCCGCGCAGCGGGCATCGACAGGGATGTCGATGCCTTTTCGCTCGGGCAGGATGCCCGATCGAAAAGCCCGTGTGAGGCGACACATGGAGTGGATGCGGGTGGAAGACCCTGGATGAAGCCGGAAAAAGGTGGATGAAAGCCCGTGGAATAAGGGTTTGCGGGGGATTCGACGGGTGCGGAGTGGTGCTCGGCCGGCGACAGATGGATTGAGTGGCGTCGGCCGCGGGTGAGGCGCGACGCCACATGGTTTGACCGATCAGGCGGTGGCCAGGGGAAACGGCTCGTCTGTGCCATAGCCTTCGACCAAGCGTGCGAGCCATGCGTTCAGCGCGGCAAGCTGATCCGCGTCGAGCGACTCCAGGACGTCGTGACCGGCAGCCAGGACGAATGCCTGTACTTCCTCGGTGACGGCGTAGTGCTTCATGCGCAGCCGCACCTGGGCAAGCAAATGCCGGCGCCGGTGTGCTGAGGGCGGCCCGCCCTGGGCACCCTGCAATGCGCCGTCGATACTGTGCTTGAGCGCTTCCAAATCGGCAAAAGCCGCACGGTTGTGCCGCTTAGCCCTGGCCAGAAGCGCCCGCACCTGGTCCACCCACAGCTGATTTTTCATCCCTCGTTGATTCCCTGTTGAGCCCACGTGCGGCTGGGCGCGCGAGCGCGATCACCTGCGCGCTCGGCAGGCCGTGGACCAGGGCGTCATAGATCAAGGCGACCAGCTGCGCGTAATCGGGCGGCGCCAGCGTGTCACCGTCCAGAGCCTCCTGGGCCAACTGGACCGCCATGATGAGATCGGGCTGTCGCAGCCCTTGAGAATCGTGGCCTGATGCCTGCCTCAGGCTGTCCAGGCGCTCTGGACCCGCGCCGGTGAGCAACCAGTTGATGTTCCAGCCTTCGGCCGCCAGTGCCGCCAGTGCCTCGGCTCCGATCTCTCGCTGCCCCCGTTCCCAGCGGGCGTAAGTGTTCTTGTGGACGCCAAGCGCATCGGCCATCTCGCCCTGATTGCGGCGCCCGCGCGCACGCTCCAAACGGGTTCCTATCATGACCCGATCAGGTTTCGCACTTTGCTAACGGAAAGCGCGAAACGGCGTTGGCGGAGGAGATGCCGCTTCGCGCTTGGCCTATAACATTGATTTTCAATAAATATATTCAAGTCTCCCCCAAGCTCTGCGCGAGCCAAAGAGCGAAACCCAAAAGGGTTGCAAAGAACCCATATGGGTGTAATATCTGCCCTGTAGACGGCACCCACCGACGAAGGACAGACATAGCAATGAAACACGCCGAAAAAATGCCGGCCCCGAAGGACTGGCATCCCGCCGACATCAAGGCAGCCCTGGTCAAAGCAGGCTGGTCGTTCAACCAGCTGGGCCTGTACCACGGCTACACCAGCAAGAGCGCGCTGACCGGGGTGTTGCGGAATCCCTGGCCGAAGGCCGAGAGCCTGATCGCCGAGGCCATTGGCGTGGCCCCGCAGGAGATCTGGCCCAGCCGCTACAACACGGACGGCACGCCCAACCGCGTGAGAGGTCGCCAGCCTGTACGGCCTGCGGGACTTCCCACGGTTGCGCGTAATAGTAACGCCGCCCGCCTCGCCGGCAATCCGCAGTCCCGCGCCAAGACGTCGACGGGGGATCTGTCGACGCGATCGATGGGCCGGCCGTCATGAGCGGCGCAGTTGCCACTGGACACACGCCCTGCGATGTGAGCCGTGCGCTGGCTCCGTTGCATCAGTTGATCAACGTCGCTGGCCATCTCAACTTCCCCAGCGAACTGGCGCTAGCGGACGCCTTGGACGGGCATAGCGCCGCCGACATGACGGTACGCCAGTTGCTCGACCTGATCGAGGGCTTGCACTGATGGCGCGCGACACCCTGACCCCCGACATGTTTGGGCCGCCCCCGCGCGGCATGTACAGCGTGCCGCAGCCGGCGGCGCCGCTGCCGGGCAGCATGGACTACCGCCATGGTGTGTGCGCACTGGTGGCGCAGATGCTGGAGAGCGCAAAGCAGAGCCGCTTTGCCGTGGCGGCCAAAGTCAGCGAGCTGACCGGCAAGGAAGTCAGCAAGTACATGCTGGACAGCTACTGCGCCGAGAGCCGCGACGATTTCAACGCGCCGGCCTACCTGATGCCCGCGCTGGAAACCGCCTGCGCCAGCTACGCGTACAGCGCCTGGCTGGCGGGCATCCGCGGCGGGCGCCTGCTGATCGGGCGCGACGCGCTGGCCGCCGAGCTGGGCCGCATCCAGCGCGAGAAGGATGCGCTGGCCGGCGCCGAGAAGGCGCTGAAAGACCTGCTGCGGAAGGGCGGCTGATGCGCCCGATGCCTTTCCGGAGCGGCTCGCGGCGATCGGTGGCGTTGGCAGCGCCATCGCCCGAGTCGCTCCACCTCTTGGCCCAGCCGCGGCAGCGCCGCGCGACCCCCTGCGTGCGATCGCGCGCCGCGGCGGGCCTTTCTTCTCCCAGGAGTGGTCATGGCCGACGGTAGCCAGCCCGGCGCAGTCGAGCAGTCCGTGGATGTCCAGTGGATCGCCCACGCACTGCGCGTCACCAAGCGCGCAGCCGAACTGCGCGCCAAGCGCGAATCGTGGACCTTCTCCGAGGAGGCCGTGCGCGGCGGACGCCGCCGCCTGTATGCCATCAGCAACCTTCCCGCCGATGTGCAGCAGGCCGTGCGCCACGCCAACGCGATCGCCGCCGCGCAAGCGGTGCAGGCCCAGCTGGAAGCCAGCCCCCACTACCAGGAGGGCAAGGCCATCGGCCGGCGTATCGCTCTGACCCAGGCGATGGACAGCGCCGCCGAACACCGCGCCCGCGTGGCCGGCATGGCCAAGGCTGCCGGGCTCACGGGCAAACCAGCAGCGCGCATGAACGCCAAGCTGGATCTGATCGTGCTGCTCAACAGCTTTGCGCACCAGCATGGCCTGGGCATCACCGCGGCCGTGGAAGCCTTCTGCACGGCCTACAACGCGGGCGAGGTGGGCACCGCCGCCCAGCGTGAGGCGGTAGGCGAGGATCTCTCGCCCAGCACGTTGCGCCGTTGGCGCAAGACGCTCAAGACCCAAGGCGCCGCCGCGCTGGCCGGAGGCTACGGCAACCGCGCCGGCTGCGGCGTGCTGGATGCGGACGAAGCCCTCAACACCTTCGTCGTGGGCCAGCTCGCCAGCACGCCGCACATCGGCGGCCGGCAGATGCACCGCGCCATCGTGGCGCGCTTCGCCGGCCGCGACGATCTGCCCACCGTGCGCAGCGTGCAGCGCTGGATAGCGGAGTGGAAGGAAAAGAACCACCAGGTGTTCACCGCGCTGGCCAACCCCGACCAGTGGAAGAACCGCTACATGGTCGGCATGGGCAACGCCAGCGAGGATGCCACCCGCCTCAATGAGCGGTGGGAGGCCGACAGCACGCCGGGCGACGTGATGCTGCTCGACGGGCGCCACACCATCATCGGCGTCATCGACGTGTGGAGCCGCCGCGTGGTGTTGCACGTCTCCAAGACCAGCAGCGCCGAAGGCGTGTGCCAGGCGATCCGCAAGGCACTGCTGGGCTGGGGCGTACCCGAGCGGTTCAAGCAAGACAACGGCGCCGACTACGTGAGCGAGCGCGTACAGCGCACGCTGGCCGGGTTGGGCGTCGACGTGACCATGAGCAACCCGTTCAGCCCCTGGGAAAAGCCGCACATCGAACGGTTCTTCCGCACGTTCAGCCACGACCTGCTGGAGCTGCTCCCCAACTACATCGGTCACAACGTGGCCGAGGCGCAGGCGCTGCGCGCCAGCCAGAGCTTCGCCGAGCGCCTGTTCAAGAAGAACACCACCACCGAAATCCGCATGACAGCGGCGGACCTGCAGCAGTTCTGCGACCGCTGGGTGAGCAGCATCTACGAGCGCGAGGCGCGCAACGGCCTGGACGGCATGAGCGTGTTCGAGCGCGTGGCCAGCAGCGACGTACAAATGCGCCAGGTGCCCGACGTGCGCGGCCTGGATCTGTTGATGGCCGAAGCGCCCGACGGCAAGAGCCTGCGCACCGTGGGCAAGAAAGGACTGCGCGTGTCCGGTCTGTTCTACGCCGCGCCCGAGCTGGGCGCGCTGGTGGGCGAGCAGGTGCGCGTGCTGGCCGACCCCGCCGACTTCGGCCGCGTGGTGGTGTATCACGACGATGCCTTCGTGTGCGTCGCCGAATGCCCCGAAGTGCTGGGCACCAGCCGCCACGAGCTCGCCATCGAGACCAAGGTGCGACAGCAGCGCGAGATTACGGCCCAGCGCAAGGCGCTGCGCGCCATGAAGACCAAGGCCAAGGCGCGCGACATCGCCTTCGAGATCCTCGACGAACGCGAGCGCGCCGGCCGCGCCCTGTCTGCGCTGCCGCCGCCGAGCGTGGCGCACCTCACGCCCTCGCTGGAGCAGGCCGCCGCTGCGGCCAACGCCCTCGACGCCGCCGACCTCCCGCCGGAGATGCGCCCACTCACTCAGGCCGACATCGACCTGGTGCACCGGATGAACCGCGCCGAGCAGCAGCAGGACGAAACCGAGGAAGGCCGCTTCCGCCGCGCCATCCGCCTGATGGGCCAGCGCGAGCCGGTGGACGACGTGAACGCCAAGTGGCTGGCCGGCTACCGCCGCACCAGCGAGTTCACCGGCCGCTGGCTGATTTTCGAGGACTTCGGTGGCGAGGCCTTCGGCCTGGGCACCGACTACGACCACCTGCGCCCGACGGCGCGCCTGCAAGGGGAATACTGATGCGCAGCAAGATTGTTCCGGTATCAAACGTCGCGCGGCTGAGTGCAGCCAGCGAAGCCCTGCTCAACCGTGACCCGGGCATGCCTGGCATGGGCTTGATCTACGGCGACACCGGCTTGGGCAAGACCACGGCCGTCACCTGGCTCATCACCCGCAACAACGGCGTGTACGTGCGCGCGCTGGCCAGCAGCACGCCGAGCAGCATCTTGCGCACCATCGCGCGCGAGCTGGACATCGAGCCGCGGCAGAGCAACGTCGAGACCGTCGAGGCCATCGTGCAGCGGCTGGCCGAGACCGGCCGCCCGCTGTTCATCGACGAGGCGGACTACCTGGTCGACCAGAAGCGCCTCGTGGAGACGCTGCGCGACATCCACGATTTGGCCACCGTGCCAGTGGTGCTGATCGGCATGGCCGGCATCCAGCGGCGTATCAAGAGCCGACTGCAGCTGACCGGCCGCATCGCGCAGTGGGTTGAGTTTCAGCCGGCGAGTGCCGCCGACCTGCAACTGCTCGCACAGCAACTGGTGGACGCCGTGGCGATCGCGCCCGAGTTGCTGCACCAGCTGCATGAAGCGTCGCACGGCAGCATGCGTCTTGCCGTCGTCGGCCTCGGGCACATCGAGGCACTGGCCAAGGCCAAGGGCCTGCGGCACGTGGGTATCGACGATTGGCCCAAGGGCAAGGCGTTCTTCTTTGGCGACGCACCGAGGAAGGGCGCATGACGCCCAAGGCGCGCTACTTCACGCTGCGCCAGCAGCGTGCGGCCGCCGGTGGCCCTCGCCATCGGATGTGGCAAGCGATGCGCATCATGCGCGAGTTCGCCACGCCGGAGCTTGTGGCCGCCTGCGAGCTGGGCGGCAACGGGAGCGCCCTCGCTTACATCAGCGCCCTGCGCCGCGCCGGTTTCGTGCGCACGCGCCAGCCGCACCGAGGCCGGCACCAGCCCGCCATCCACACCCTGATCCGCAACAGCGGGCCGCAGCCACCGGCCATCGTGCACAGCGGCGCGACGGTGTGGGACCCGAACACTGACACGGAGTACTCCATCCGATGAACACCGAAGCCGACTGGCTCACCGTGCTGCGCGAATGCTGTGCCGCAAGCTCCCAAGCCGCGATCGCCAAGCGGATCAACTACTCGCCGGCCGTCGTCAACCAGGTGCTCAAAGGCACCTACAAGGGCGACTTGAACAGCGTCCAGAAAGCCGTGGAAGGCGCGCTGATGGGGCTGTCCGTCGAGTGCCCCGTCATCGGCACGCTGCCGCGCGACCGCTGCCTGGAATACCAGCGTCGCGGCTTCGCAGCGACCAACCCGCTGCGAGTGACGCTCTCCATCGCCTGCCAGACCTGCCCCCACCGTCGAGGGATTCACTCATGAACACGATGAACACGATGAACACGCTGTTGCGTGACGGCCTCACCAGCGCCCTGGGCGCGCTGTACGACCTGAGCGATGCCGGCTGCACGGTCACCTCCATCGCCGTGCGTGGCGGCAAGCCCGTACTGCAGCTCGATGCGCCGCCGCGCGGCATCGAGGGCGCCATGCGCAAGCGCTACCTGGTCGGTACGCACGCGCAGGCCGTGATGGCCGCGCCCCACCGCGGCTGCCAGCTGGAGTGGACCGCCACGCCGCCCGCGCGCCGGCCGGTCGACGCCGTCGACGCGCCGCCCGCGGCGAGCGACGAACCGCCGCGCGACACCGTGGTGACCTTGCGTCGCCGCACCACCGATCACCGCGCCCGCTGAGCGAGTCGCCCATGATCACGATCATTCAAAGTGGGAAAAAGAAAAGCGCCAAGACTCCCACGGTGCACGCCGAATGGCAGCACTGGATGGACGAGAGCGTCTACAGCCACGCGCAAGCACGCGAGGAGCTGGGTTTGGCCAACGGCACGTTCTATCGCCGCATCGCCAAGGAACCCACCCGCGTCGATCGACTGGCCATGCGTGCCCTGTTCGAGGGCCTGGAGCCGTTCAAGTGATCGACGACACCTTGCCGCCCCACCTGGCGCATTGCGTGCGCTCGCCGCTCCCCGACGACGACGAGTTGCCGCCGTGGCTCGGCCAGCGCATGCGCGACACCACCCACCACATCATCCGCCGCGCCGCGCTCGCCGCCGCGCAAGACCACGAGGACACGGAGCATGACTGAACCCAAGCCACCCGCCGCCACGCCGGCACCGGATCCGCAGCAGCCCGCACCCGCCCCCAGCCCGGAAGCCAAGCTGGTGGCCTACCTGCGCGCCACGTCGGCGCTGGCGGACGAAGCCCTGGCGCACGCGCTGGCCATCCCCGCGCCGCTTCCCCTGGTGCAGCACATCGCGGCCGCCAGCAAGGCGCTGCACGGCGCTGTCCTGGGGATGCTGGGGCCGGCCGAATGAACACCGTGACCATCACGCTCACCGAAACGCCACCCGGCAAGGTCTGCATCGACGTGCGCTTCGAGCCGCCAGCCAAAGGCAGCGACGACCCCGCCACCCACCAACTGGCCGTGCGCGCACTGCAGGCCATCGTCAACTCATGCCATGGAGACCAGGATCATGTCGTCCACCTCAACTGATATCCCCGCCGGCTACCGGCAGGACGCCCGCGGCCGCCTGGTGCACGAAGACCAGATCAAGCCCATCGACGCCACCCGCGACGCCCTGGTGCTGGAGCTGGTCAAGCGCGGCCTCGGCGTGCAGGAGCAGCTCAAGGCGTACAAGGCGCAGGCGCACGCTGACATCGCGGCGTTCATCGACCTGAGCGCCGAGCAGTACGGCGTGCGCCTGGGCGGCACCAAGGGCAATGTGAGCCTGCTGAGCTTCGACGGGCGCTACAAGGTGCAGCGCGCGATCGCCGAGAGCATTGTTTTCGACGAAAGGTTGCAGGCGGCCAAGGCACTGATCGACTCCTGCCTGCGCGAGTGGACTGCCGGTGCCCGGCCGGAGGTGGTGACCCTCGTGCAGGATGCGTTCCGGGTAGACAGCGCAGGCAACATCCGCACCGGCTCAGTGCTCGCGCTGCGCCGCCTGGACATCGCCGACGAGCGCTGGCAGGCCGCCATGCGCGCAATCGGCGAGGCGGTGCAGGTGGTGGGCTCCAAGAGCTATATCCGCCTGTACGAGCGTGACGCCAACGGCGCCTACCAGCCCATCAGTCTCGACCTGGCGGGGGTGTGAGATGAAGATCATCGCCTACTGCTGGGCCACCGGCCTGATCGAGTTTGCGACCGAGCTGCCGCCGGAGGCCATCGAGATCGCGCGCGGAGACGCAAGCTTGGTCCGCGACCTCATCGCCCGCACGTCACGGCTCGGACATCGCAACGAGCCGCTGGTCCCAGGTGTGCCGGAGTCAACAGACCAAGCATCGAAGGGGGATGCCCTGGGTGCGTGGTTGCTCTGGCTCAAGGGGCGTGAGGCCCCAGGCTTGACCGTCGCTGTCTCCGATGGGGCGACCTACAATCCGTTCTACGCAGGGAGCTTCACGGGATCTTCCTGTTTCACGCTGAATGCCGACGATCGCATTCGCTTGATCAAGACGTTCAACGTCCACCAGCTTCGTGCCGCGCAGCGCGTGCGAGGCTTGCAGAAGACGGTGTGCGCAGCCATTGAGCGGCGACTGCGCGCGCTGGAACGCGAGGCCGAGGCATGAGCGCCGCAGCTCCCCACGGCGCCAACGCGCTCGGCGCCATCTTCAATGGCGGTTGGCAGCCGGTCACTGGCGAGACGCCGCCAGCGCTGGAAGACGTACTTGTCAGCGTCCGCTACGCCGACGGGACGAGGACCGTATTGCAGGGGTTCCGCGTGAGCAACCCCGAAAAATGGTTCGTCAGCGGTGCTGATGCGGAGCTGATTCTCGGCAAGGTGTATGCGTGGTCGCCTTGCCCGGCGGCCGCGCCCTACATGGCTGAGGTGACGTCGTGAAAGCCCTCGATCACGAAGGCACCGGCGCGACGCGCCGCAAGCAGATTGCCGCTATCCAGGTGGCGCGCCAGCAGCTCGACATGGACGAAAGCGCCTATCGCGACATGCTGGAGCGTGTCTCCGGCACCTGCGGCACCGCCGTGCGCAGCGCCGCCAAGCTGGACGGGCGGCAGCGCCGCGCGGTGCTGGACGAACTGCGCCGCAAGGGTGCCGGGCGGCCAGGAAAGCGCAGTGCCTACCCCGGCAAGCCGCACAACTTCGACAGCCGGGCGATGCCCGAGCTGATCACCAAGATCGGCGCCCAGCTCGCGGACATGAAGCTGCCGTGGAGCTACGCCGACGCCATTGCCAGGCAGCAAACCGGCGTGGCGCGCGTGGCCTGGGTGCGCCAGCCGCAGCAGCTCGCGGCCATCGTGGCCGCGCTGCACGTGGAGCATGAAAAGCGCGCGCTCGATGCCGCCGTGGAGGCGCAGTTGAAGCGCCTGCAATGGCCGCCCGAACGCGTCGTGGAACTGCTGCGGCCGCTGCGGCCGCACTGGCGCCGGCATCGCCCCTCGCTGCGGCTGGTGCTGGAGTTTCTGTCTACCCAACCAGGAGAACCCCATGCCACCGCGTAAGAACACGCCCATGTGCGCCGTGAGGATCGGCTATCAGACGGTGCTCATGCCGGCGGCTGCCGGCATGAAGGTCGTCTCGCTGCTCGCTGATGCTGTGAAATGCACGGAGCTGTTCGACCCCGACATGGACTACTGCTACGAAGTCGAGGAGCAGCTCTCTGTGCGATACCAGTCTGTGCGGCCGGCGCAGATCTACATACCCGCGCCGAAGCGCCCGCGCGCGCTGGAATACCAGGGGGACTGAGCGTGTCCATCCGCATCACCTGCCCGAGCTGCGGCACCGACTTCCCGGTGGAAGCCGGCTTGATCGAGGGCGACGCCAAGCGCCTGGCTGCCGTGCTCGCGGGCATGGACCCGCTGCTGGGCCGCACCGCGCTGCAGTACCTGCACCTGTTCAAGCCGCGCAAGACCAGCCTGCGCCTCGCGCGTGCCGTGCGCCTGGTGGCCGAGCTGGCCGAGCTGGCCGATGCCGGCACGGTGTGCCGTGACGAACGCAGCGGCGTGCGCCGGCCCGCCACGCCCGCGCTGTGGGCCGCCGGCATCGAGCAGTTGCTGGCGCAGCGCGATCGCCTGGAGCTGCCGCTGGCCAACCACCACTACCTGCGCGCCGTGGTGTACGGCCTGGCCGACAAGGCCGACGCCGCCGCCGAGCGCCAGCGCGAGGAAACCCTGCGCCAGGGCCGGCACCGCAGCAGCGGCACCGGTGTAAGCCCGCCGCAGCCGCCTGAGGATCGGCTGCAGAACACGCTGCGTTACATCGCACAACTGCACAGCTATGGACAGATCACTGATGCCGAGCGCGACCAGAAGATCGCTGACGCCAAGGCAAAATACGGAGCCCCCCATGTCTGACGATGCCGACCTGTTTGGCGAGGACGCCGAGCTCGACGCCGAGCGCGCGCTGGCCGCCGTGGCTGACCCCACAACGTACAAGTGGGAGGGCACGCTGCTCACCATGCTGGACGCGGTGCGCCTGGCGCTGAAGAAGCAACGCGTGGATCCGGACGAGATCGCGCGGCTGGCGCCGCCGGTCACCATGGGCCTGTGCGACGCGATCGGCGGCAACGTGGGCTATATTCCCCGCGGCGAAGCCGTGCGGCGCGCTCTGCGCAACGCCCGCCTGTACGATGACTGGAGCGGCTCGCCCACCGAGCGCGGCCTGACGCCGCCGGAGCTGGCCCGCAAGTACGGCCTGGCGCAACAAACGGTGTACGAGATCATCGCCAAGCAAAAGGTCATTCGGCGTCGGGCGGAGCCGGATTTGTTCGGGACTGGAGAGGGGGGAAAGGAATGAAGCACCTATTGATGCTGGCTGTGATAGCGCTGACTGGCTGCAACTCGCTGGAACCCCCGACAACCGAGGTGGCATCGCAACCCGCAGCACCTGCGCCCCTGCTGTTGTCAGGCTTGGACGCGCAACCGACCTTCGCGTCCAATTTGGCAGAGTTGTCCCTCGAAGCCGCATGTCCAGGGCTGTCCGCGGCGCGACAAGCCGGTGAGGTTGTCTCGCTCGCTCACACTGGAGGGCTGCCTGAAAGCCGCGAGCTGCAGGCCATGGGATGGAAACGCACCATGCGCATCGACGTGGTGATGGCTGACACCGTGCACAGCCTTGACAGTCGCCCCATGCCCGATGGACAGCATTGCAGCTATGAAATGGGGCCAGGTGGCTTCATGGCGCATAAACGCGCGTGTCTCGCTATTTGCGGCGTTACGGCCAAGGACGACCGCAACTGGTACACGCGCATTCCTGCCGACACTTCCGCCTTCCATCTCCCGGTCGTCGACACCGCCTTTCGCGCCATCGCGCGAACGGATGTGCTCGACATCGATAAGCTCCGTAAACACATGAAACTTGGCGTTTCCAAAATAGAGCGCTACGAAGACGGCGGCGTTCGACGGTGGTGGCCTATCCGCCAGCCTGACGGAACGGAATCGGACCATATCGAAATCAAAGGCGTGGATCTGCACAATGCGGATCAAGTTTCTTGGGGGTGCCAGCAATTCGATAATAAGGGTGTGCGTCTCGACCCGGCCCGCGCCAGCAGCTTCTGCTCAAGCTATTTCACGAAGGTTCTCGGCCTTCTTGTGGACGATCCTCAAACGCTGGCCGAGAACATGCTGCAACAGTCCAGCGCAGTGGAGCAGAGTTGGATGCGAGCTCAAATAGGTAATTTTCAAATCGAGACCGACGGCGACGCCTACTTCATACGGCATCACGTCCCGCAGTAACCCCAAGCCTCACACTCGCGGGGCCTCTTCTTTCGCGGCGCTGAAACGCTGCTCAACCCCTATCTAAATGACCCTGTCGGCACCGGGCGCGCAACGCGCCCATGATGGGATGCCGACATGGCCCTTACCCGCGTATGGCGCTGGTGGCTGCTCGCCGCGCTGCTGCTGTTGACCATTGCTGTCATCGCCCCGGCGCAGTTGGGCGTGATCGTGCTCAAGTTCAGCCAGCAGGTGCTGGCGGCCGTGGTGGGCTACCAGCTCAGCAAGACCACGCTGATCCACGCCGTGCCCGAGCCCTTGCGCGAGGTGCCGGTGATCAGCGCGGCGCTGACGGTGGGGCGCGCCTTGGTGATGCTGGCCACGATGCTGGCCGTGGGGCTTGGGCTGTGAGCGACTTGGCGCTGTACCTGCTGCTGGCGTTCGGCGTGTTCTACGCACTCGGGCCAGCGCTTGGCGACGCCAGCGCCAGCCGCCCGCGTGCGCCGCATCGCGCCGCGCTGGGCCGGCTGCTGATCGTGCTGGCCACCGTCATGCTGCTGCTGGGCAATACCAACGCCGGCGCCGCAGAAGTGCCCAGCGCCGCCTACGCCTGGCAGCGGCCGCTGACGCGCGAGGCCCGCGCCGTGTGGGGACTCGATGCGCCGGTGCCGTTGTTCGCCGCGCAGATCCACCAGGAGAGTGGCTGGCGTGTCGACGCACGCAGCCCCTACGCCGGAGGGTTGGCACAGTTCACCGCCGGCACTGCTGCCGACATGGCGCGCTGGTACCCCGAGTTGGGACCAGCCGACGCCTACGATCCGCGCTGGGCCCTGCGCGCCCTGGTGCGCTATGACCACCGCCTGTACACGTCGATCGCCGACACCGCCAGCGACTGCGACCGCTGGGCCATGACGCTCTCTGCCTACAACGGCGGTCCGGGTTGGCTGACCCGCGATCGCGCGTTGTGCCGCCATGTCTCGGGCTGCGACCCCTCGCGCTGGTGGGGTCAGGTGGCGGGCCAAACCCAGCGCGCCGCATGGGCGCGCGCGGAGAACCGCGCCTACCCGGATCGCATCGTTCACCGCTGGCAGCCGCTGTACCTGGCAGCCGGGTGGACTGGCCCCGCGGTGTGCTCATGAGCCGGCGGCTTGCGCTGGGTGTGGCCGCGCTGGCAGGCGCCGCGCTGCTGTTCGCCAGCGGCTGGTTTGCCGGCGGCGAGCATGCGGCCGTTGGCGCACGCGACGCGCTCAACAACGCCACTGTCCGCGCCGCCCTGTGGGAGAGCACCGCGACGGGCCGGCAAGGTGCCATCGACTGGTTCAAGCGCCGTGTGCAGCAGCAACAAACCGACCTGGCCAACGTGCGGTTCATTGCCGATGCCGCGCTGGATAACCGCGACGAGCTGCAAGCCAAGTACGACCTGCTGCGTCGGCAGAAACAGAACGCCAACACCCAGGCTGCCCATGAAAACCCCGATTGCGCGGATCTCGCTCGCCCCCTTTGTCCTGCTGTTGCTGAGCTGCTGTTCCGCCCGCCCGGTGGTGACGCGGCCGGAGATCATTGAAGTGCCGCAGGTGACCTACGCGCCGATGCCGGCCGAGCTGACCCGGCCGCTGCCCGAACCCGCCGTGCCGCCGCAGCGCTGCACCGACAAGCACGGCGCCCCGGCGTGGTGCCTGGTGGATGCGCTGAACTGGATCGAGGACTGGCGCACGACGCTGCACGCCGCCAACGACGACCGCGCCCGCGTGGCCCGCATCAGTGCCGCCGCGGCCAAGGCGGTGCAGCCGTGAACGACGATCGTTTCGCCAAGCTGGTGCAGTCGTGGTCGCGCGAGGCACGCGAAGACCATTGCCTTGCCGACCGCCTGCACGGCGTGGAGAAAAAACTGGTCACCGTGCGCGCCAACACCCGCGAGGCGATGGCCAACGAACTGGCTCGCGTGTTGCGCGTGGCGCAGGAGCAGGCGCGCCGTGGTCGATGACGTGGACCGCGCCAACGATGCGGCCGAGGCCGAGCGCGAAAGCCTGTTGCGGCGCATGTTGGCGCGCTGGGTGGCTACACCGGGCGTGCCGCGCGTAGCACCGGATGGCACTCGGCTCTGCCGCGACTGCGGCCAGCCGATTGCCGCTGCGCGATTGCTCGCGCTGCCGCAGGCCACAGCCTGCACTCATTGCGCTGCCGTGCGTGAAGACCGGGAGCGCCGCTACGCCAAGGATTTTCGATGGGAACGGTAATTCAACTCAGCACCCGCGAGGTGTTCATCCTGCTTGGCGCCTATGCCGGCCTGGTGGTGCTGTTCGGTCGCGTGCTGTTGGCGCAGTTCGAGAAGCGCATGGGCGAGCGGTTCGCCGCGATGGAAGCCGCACGCGCCGCCGACAAGGAAGCCGCCGGCATGCAGCTGCAAGCCATCGAGCAGCGCGTGGCCAGCAACGACACCCACCTCGCCGACGTGCAGCGCACCGTGGACAGCCTGCGCGCCGAGCTGCCGCTGCAGTACGTGCGGCGGGAGGACTGGATCCGCTTCGGCGCCACCATCGACGCCAAGCTCGACCGCCTGGCCGACGCTTTGCACCACCGCTAAAGGGGAATCAAGTGACCGACATCGACCTGCAGAAGAACGTGCGCGAACAGGCGCGCTGGCGCATCCTGCGCATCCTGGACGCCGGCCGGCCGTCGCCGGTCAGCGAGAGCACCATCCTGCTGGCGCTCAATGACGCCAAGCTCAGCCTCACCGCGGCCGAGCTGCGCCGCGAGCTGGACTACCTGGACGATCGCAAGCTGGTGCGCCTGGTCGACCAGGACACCGCCTGCTGGGGCGCCGAGCTGACCCACTACGGCGTGGACGTGGTGGAGTACACCATCGCCTGCCTGCCGGGCATCGCGCGCCCGCCGAAGATCTGACATGGCCCCGCGCAGCAAGGTGACCCAATTGCCCGCCGCGGTGAAGGCGTGGCTGGACGCGCAGCTGGTGGAGGGCAACTTCAGCGGCTACGAGCGGCTCAGCGCCGAGCTGGCCGAGCGCGGCTACGCCATCAGCAAGACCGCGCTCAACAATTACGGCCAGGAGTTCGAGGACCGGCTGCAGGCGATCAAGCTCAGCACCGAGCAGGCCCGCGCCGTGGTGGCCGCCGCGCCGGATGAGGACAACGCCGTCAACGATGCGCTGATCCGCCTGGTGCAGGACCGCATCTTCGTGCTGCTCAAGGATGCCAACTCCACCAAGGTGGATCTGCCCAAGATCACTCGCGCGATCGCCGACCTGGGCCGCGTGAGCATCAGCCAGCGCAAGTATGCGGCCGAGGTGAAGGTCAAGGTGGACGCAGCGGCCCAGCAGGTGCAGGCCAAGTGCCGCGCTGCCGGCGTCAACCCCGAGACGCTGGCCAGCATCACCCAGGACATCTACGGCATCGTATGAACCAGCCTGCGCTCCCGCTGTACGCCTACCAGCAACGTTGGGTGCAGGACGACAGCCGCTTCAAGATCGCCATGTTCGCGCGCCAGTGCGGCAAGACCTTCACCAGCACGCTGGAGCTGGCGCTGGACTGCGCCCGCGCCGAAGCGGCCGGCCAGCGGCGGCGCTGGGTGATCCTGAGCCGTGGCGAGCGCCAGGCGCGCGAGGCGATCAACGAGGGCGTGAAGCTGCACTTGAAGGCCATGCAGCTGGGCTTTCACGACTACGAGATCGACTGGGACGTGAGCACCAAGGCGCTGGAGGTGGAGCTGCCCGGTGGCAGCAAGATCACCGCGCTGCCGGCCAACCCGGATACCGCACGCGGCTTTTCCGCCAGCGTGCTGCTGGACGAGTTCGCCTTCCACCCGGACAGTCGGGCGATCTGGCGCGCGCTGTTCCCCGTGATCTCCAAGCCGGGCCTGAAGCTTCGCGTGGTCTCGACGCCCAATGGCAAGGGCAATAAGTTCTACGACCTCATGACCGGCGCCGATGACGGCTGGAGCCGTCATGTCACTGACATCTACCAGGCCGTGGCCGACGGCTTGCCGCGCGACATCGAGGAGCTTCGCAGCGGTGCCGGCGACGAAGACCTGTGGCGCCAGGAGTTCGAACTGCAGTGGCTGGACGAGGCATCAAGCTGGCTCAGCTTCGAGCTGATCGGCAGCTGCGAGCATGAGCTGGCCGGCGTCCCGGAGCAGTACGCCGGTGGCCCGTGTTTCGCGGGCGTGGACATTGCCGCGCGCAATGACCTGTTCGTGATCTGGGTGCTGGAGCAGGTGGGCGACGTGCTGTGGACGCGCGAAATCATTGAGCGCAAGCGCATCAGCTTTGCCGAGCAGGACGCGCTCCTGGACGATGTGTTCCGCCGCTACCACGTCGCCCGCGCCTGCATGGACCAGACCGGCATGGGCGAGAAGCCGGTGGAGGATGCGAAACGGCGCCACGGCGAGAGTCGGGTGGAAGGCGTGCTGTTCACCGGGCCCAACAAGCTCACCCTGGCGACCACCGGCAAGGACGCCTTCGAGGATCGCCGCCTGCGCATTCCCGAGGGCAGCAACGAGCTGCGCGCGGATCTGCACAAGCTCAAGAAAACCGTTGGCCCCACCGGCACGCCGCGCTTCCTGGCCGACAGCGACAGTAATGGCCACGCCGACCGCACCTGGGCGTGCTTCCTCGCACTCAACGCGGCCGACAACGGTCCCGAAGTGTTCGGCTACCACCGCATCCAACCTCACGCCGACCTGCCGCGCGCCATCCGCCGCGGGGGTAACTGGCGCAGCGTCAAGGGACTCTGAACATGGCCACCTCCCGCATCCTCGGCCCCGACGGCCAACCGATCCAATACGACGTGCTCACCGAAGAGGTCGCCGCACCGCGGGTGACCGGCGTGCGCAGCACCTGGCACCCCAGCGTGGCCGGCGGGCTTACGCCGGCGCGACTGGCCGGTGTGCTGCAGGATGCGGCAACCGGCAGCGCCTATGAGTACCTCACCCTGGCCGAGGAGATGGAGGAACGCGACCTGCACTACGCCAGCGTGCTCGGCACCCGCAAGCTGGCCATCGCCGGGCTGGACGTGCGGGTGGACTCGGCCAGCGATGATCCGGCCGACGTGAAGCGGGCCGATGCGCTGCGCGAGCTGGTCGACGCGCCGGAGTTCGGCGAGCTGCTGATGCACCAGGTCGATGCCCTGGGCAAGGGCTACGCGGTGAGCGAGATCATCTGGGATCGCAGCGGCCGCACCTGGACGCCGGCCGACTACCGCGACCGCGACCCGCGCTGGTTCCAGTTCGACCGCGACACCGGCTCCGAGCTGCGCCTGCTGGATGAGAGCGCCCCGATCGATGGCCTGCCGCTGGCACCGTACAAGTTCATCGTGCATACCCCGCGGATCCGCTCGGGCCTGCCCATCCGCGGCGGCCTGGCGCGGCTGGCGGCCGTGGCCTACATGTGCAAGGCGTGGAGCTGGCGCGACTGGATGGCGTTCGCCGACATCTACGGCCTGCCCATGCGCGTGGGCCGCTACGGCCCCGGCGCCACGGAAGATGACATTGCCACGCTACTCGCCGCCGTGGCCAACCTGGGCAGCGATGCGGCCGCCGCCATCCCGGACTCGATGAAGATCGAGTTTCAGCAGGCGGTGAACGGCGCCGGTGCCGGCGATTTCTTCAGGGCGCTCGCCGAGTGGTGGGACAAGCAGGTCAGCAAGGGCGTGCTGGGCCAGACCATGACCGCCGACGACGGCGCCAGCCTGAGCCAGGCGCAGGTCCACGACCTGGTGCGGCGGGACATCCTCACCGCCGACGCCAAGGCTCTCTCCAACACCATCAACCGGCAGTTGGTGCGGCCATTCATCGATCTCAACTACGGGCCTGGCCGCTACCCGCGCCTGGTGCTTGTGGTGCCCGAGCCGGAAGACACCAAGCTGCTGGTCGAGGCGCTCACCGCCCTGGTTCCGCTGGGGCTGGAGGTGGAGCAGAGCGTGGTGCGCGACAAGCTGGGCTTGCCCGACCCCGACAAGGGCGCCGTGCTGCTGCGCGCTGCCGCACCGGCGCCGGCGTCTGCGGAGCCAGCCATGAATCGCGAGCGCGCGCGCAATGCCGAAGGCGCCGAGGCACCGGACGTCGTCGATCGCCTGGCCGAGCAGCTCGACCACCAGCTGGGGCCGGTGGTGGACGACTGGCTGGCGCAGATCCGCGACCTGGTCATGACCGCGCCGGATCTGGATGCAGTGCGCGACGGGCTGATGGCCCTGCAGGAGGGCTTGAGCCTGGATGACTTCGCCAAGGGCATGCGCGAGGCGCTGGACGCCGCACAAGCGGCGGGCCGCTATGACCTGATGCAGGAGGCGGGCCTTGGCTGAGCGGCAATACACCATCAAGCGCACGTGGCGCGGTCTGGTTGTCCTGGTGCGTTACAAAGTACCCGCGAGTGGCTTTGGGGATTTTGAATGGGGTCGGTGGCGCCGGGCCGGATTGACTGAGCAGCGCGAGATCCTGGAGCGGCTCAACCATGGCTGACCCGCGCGCCACCAGCCTGCCGTTCCGCGAAGCCGCCGAGTTCTGGCGGCGCAAGGTCAACGTGCCCACCGCCACCTGGCGCGACCTGCAGCGCGGCGACCATGCGCACGGCTTCATGGTGGCTGGCGCGGCCCGTCTCGACGTGCTGACGGCGCTGCGCGATGCCGTGGACAGAGTGCAGGACGGCGCCAGCATCGAGGACTTCCGGCGCGACTTCGACGCCATCGTGGCGCGCACCGGCTGGCAGTACAACGGCGGGCGCAACTGGCGCACCGCCATCATCTACCAGACCAACCTGCGCAGCGCCTATCAGGCTGGCCGCTGGCAGCAGATGCAGGCGATCAAGCACCGCCGGCCGTACTGGCAGTACGTGCACAACGACTCGGTGAAGCACCCGCGCCCTGAACACCTTGGCTGGAACGGCAAGGTGCTGAACGCCGACGACCCCTGGTGGAGCACGCATTTCCCGCCCAATGGCTACGGCTGCCAGTGCACTGTGCGCACGCTGGCCGAGCGCGACATGCAGCGCCTGGGCCTGACGATGGACGAGGCACCCACACCGGTGGACAACACCGATGGCCTCGACCCGGGTTTCGACTACAACATCGGCGAAGCCGCCAGCTCGCTGCCCGCCGCCGTGCGCTTCGGGCAGAAAGTGATGGCGTTGCCGGCGGGCTGGCGAGATATCGCGCTGGCCGATGCGCAGACGCGCGCCGGGGATCTGTATGCCGACTGGGGGTGGCTGGTGGATCGCGTTGCCGGTCGCATGGCCGCTGCGCGGGAAACTCGCCAAGCCGTGGCGCGTGGCGAGCCCGCGCCCTTGTTCCAGCCCAACCACGAGCGCCGCGCACAGCCGCTGGGCATGCTGCGGCCCAAGACTCTGCAGTCCCTTGCCGCCGGTCGCGGACTCGATGGCCGGACATTTGCCCCTGTCTCGGTGGAATCCGCCCAACTGATCGCCGAAGATGCGCAGCTGATCCATGCGCTGCGCGATACGCATGCAGAGCACCTGGGTGCGATCACGGCCGCGCTGCGCCAAGCACCGCAAGTCATCGCCGATGGGGCGGCATCCGTACTGTGGGACAGGGAAGATGCCGCGCTGATCTACGCGTGGGCGCTACCGGATGGCCACTGGGCAAAGCTGGTCGTGCGGGTGGGCTGGCATGCCCAGCACCATCATCCATTGCGGCGGCCGGACAGGCTGCGCGCCAACATGCTGCGCACGGTATGGGTGGTATCGCTGGAGGATCTTCGCGCGGCGCGTTACGCGCTGCTGGAGGGCATGCTCGAATGAGCGGCTGCAACGGCATGGGCGGGTCGCCTAACTCCCGCATCAGTGGGACCGGCCAGGCGGTTTTCCGGTCGTCCAAGCAGTTGCAACGCATGCAGCATACCGCACCAATCCGAGTGGTGTCTGAATGACCGGCACGCTGATCGATATCGACGCCGACACCCCGCGCGTCGGCGCAGCCCTTGCTGTGCTCTCCAACCGCCTGGCCGACCTGCGCGACCCGCTCGCCGAGATCGGCGAACTGATGGTGGACAGCACCTTTCACCGTATCGGTGCCGGCGGCCCGGCGCCCGATGGCTCCCCCTGGGCGCCGCTGGCCCCCAGCACGCTGGCGCGCAAGAAAGGCCCCGGCCCGCTGCGGGAGAACCTGACGCTGCAAGGGTCATTCCGCTACCAGGTCGAGGGCGACGCTGTGGTCTGGGGCACCAACCTGGTCTATGCCGCCGCCCAGCAGTTCGGCCTGCCGGCCCGCACCATACGCCCTAAGCGCGGCAAGGCGCTGGCATGGCCAGGCGCCAAGCACCCTGTTGCAAAGGTGAACCATCCCGGGCTCAAGCCGCGGCCATTCCTCGGCGTGAGCATTGACGACGAGGGGCTGATCATGGAGGTGGTCCAGGACTACCTGGGGCAACCGTGAGCCGATGGTGCCAGAAACGCCCCCGGAGGCCCGCAGGACGCCATGGGGGGCGGCAAGGGTACGGCCCCAAGGTGGCGCGGACGCCACAGGCGCCGTTAAATGGGTTTTAAAGGCCATCCCGCCCGGCCTTGTCAACCTTGGAGACATGGAATGCAGTTCCAACTACCCGAATCGCTGCTCGACTACATCAAGGCCACGGGCAATCTGGAGAAAGATACCGTGGGGTGCAACTGGCCGTTGGTGGGGCTTCTCCAGGAGATCGACGACCACTGGCGCGGCGAGGTCCTGCGGGGCGAGCTTGCCGTAGAAGCCTTCGCTGCGTTCCTGTTGGGGCAGAGCTATTTCCTCTGGCTGGCCACGGTACGCAGCGCCTTGTCCGGTCACGGGGCGGCAGTCTTCCCGATGCTCCGTGCGTCCCTGGAGTCTGCCTGTTATGGCTACACCCTTGCGCATGATCCTGGCGCCACGCGCTGCTGGCTGGATAGAGACAAGAGCCAGGCGGACCTCAAGGCGTTTCGCCGCCGATTCGGCCAGGCCGTCTCGGACGCCGCCAAGCTGATCGCTGTCGAGCACGAGGTGATAGCCCAGCGAGTGCGCGATCTGTACGACAGCGCGATCACGTTTGGTGCACACCCCAATCCGCATTTCCTGCTCGCCCACGTGGATGTGGCAGAACACACCAAAGATCGTGCGCGGTACGTTCTCACCTGCTTGAACGCGGCCGACTCGGAAAACACGCGCCTCGCACTATCGGCAACAGTCGAGGCGGGGCTTATGGTTTGCACCGTCAACGCGCTATCGTTCGATGACCACCCGCGCGGGCCGTCTGTTGTTGCCGGCTTTCATGCCATCAAGAACAAGATGGATCAGGTGTTCTCTCGCATGAGTCTTGCGCGCAGCTGAAACCCCGCCCGCGCGAGCAGCCACCAGCATGGTGGCATGCCGCATCGCCTCGCCCTCAATATCGACCTCTCCGCTGCCCTCGCCGCCGATGGCAGCGCGCCGGAGTGGGTTGAGCTGATCCCCGCCGGCCCGCAGGTCGTCGGGCGTGATGGCCGCACCTGGTTGTTCGACGCCGACGATGGCGCCGAGGTGCTCGACGTGTTCGCGCAACGCGGCGTCGACATTGCCATCGACTACAACCACGCGCTGGAGCTCAAGGCGCCCAAGGGCGAAGAGTCGCCCGCCGCCGCATGGATTCCCCAGCTGCAGTTGCGCGGCGGTGCGCTGTATGGCCGTTCCGAATGGACGCCGCGCGGCGGTGAGGCGGTGGTCAACCGCGAGTATCGCTACCTGTCCCCCGTCTTCGACTACGACCCGAGCACCCGGCACATCAAGCGCCTGGTGTCTGTGGGCCTCAGCAACAAGCCGAACCTGCGCCTGCAGGCGCTCAACAACGAGGAAAATCCCGTGTCCCTTTCCGCAGCCCTTGCGGCCGCCCTCGGCGTGAGCGCCGATGCGACCGACGAGACGGCCATCGCCGCCGTCAACAAGCTCAAGACCGCCAAGGCGGCCAACAACGAGCAGCCCAGCCTGGAGCGGTTCGTGCCGCGCGCCGACTACGACGCCCTGCAGGCGCGCGCCACCAACGCCGAGCAGGCGCTGGCCGACCGCGCCAAGGCGGAGCTGGAGTCGGCCGTCAATGCCGAGATCGACGCGGCCCTCAAGGCCGGCAAGATCACCCCGGCCACCGAGACCTACCACCGCGCCAGCTGCGCCGACCAGGCCGGCCTGGAGCGCTTCCGCGAGTTCGTGAAGGCCGCCGCCGTGGTGGCTCCCGACCAGGGCGACCTGAGCAAGAAGCCGACCGCGCCTGCCACCGCACTCAATGCCGAGGAGGCCGCCATGTGTGAGCGCCTGGGCATCGAGCACGCCGCATTCCTGGCCGCCAAGGCCGACAAGTAAGGATCTGCTCCCATGACTCAGCTCACCGAAGGCCGCCTCACGCCGCGTCGCAACGGCGACCAGGTCGGCCATCCTGTTGCCGCCGCCACCAAGCTCTATGCCGGTGCGCTGCTGGCACTCAACGCCACCGGCTTTGCGGTCACCGCCACCGCCGCCGGCAACAACGTGGTCGGCGTCAACGAATGCGACGCCGACAACACCAACGGCGACGACGGCGACGTGCATGCAAGCGCGCGCCGCGGCGTGTTCGCGTTCAACAACAGCACCACGCACGCCATTGCCCGCGCCGACATCGGCGCACCGGCCTACGTGGAGGATGACAACACCGTGGCCAAGACCGGCACCGCCATTGCCGGCGTCATCGTCGATATCACCGGTGAGGGCGTGTGGGTGGACGTGGGCCGTTACGCCGTCACCGTCACCGTCACCGAAGCCGCCTAAGGAGTCACCGCCACCATGATCGTCAATCGAATCAACCTGACTCTGATCGCCACCGCGTTCAACGCGGCGTTCAGGGGCGGCCTGGGCGCCGCGCCCAGCCTGTACAAGCGTGTGGCCACCGTGGTGCCCAGCACCACCGGCGCCGAGGAATACGGTTGGCTGGGCAAGTTCCCGAAGATGCGCGAGTGGATCGGCGATCGCGTCGTCCACGGAATGCAGAACCATGGCTATACCGTCAAGAACAAGCCCTTCGAGCTGACGGTGGGCGTGCCGCGCACTACGATCGAGGACGACAGCTACGGCGTGTACACGTCGATGATGACCGAGATGGGCCAGTCTGCCGGCGAGTTCCCGGATGAGCTGGTGTTCGGCCTCCTGGCTGCCGGCCGCACCGAGAACTGCTACGACGGCAAGCCGTTCTTCTCGACCTCGCACCAGGTGCTCGACGCGACCGGCAAGGCCAAGTCGCAGAGCAACGTGGACGACGACGGCAACAATGGCACGCCCTGGTACGTGCTCGACACCCGTCGCGCCCTGAAGCCGCTGATCTTCCAGAACCGCAAGTCGCCGACATTCGTCGCCAAGGACAAGGACACCGACGACAACGTGTTCGATCGCGGCGAGAACGTCTACGGCGTCGACGCGCGCGGCAATGCGGGCTTCGGCTTCTGGCAGCAGGCGTACAGCTCCAACAAGACGCTGAACGCGGCCAACCTCAAGGCGGCGATCACCGCGATGACCAGCCGCAAGGGCGACAACGACCGCAAGCTCGGCATCAACCCCGACGTGCTGTGCGTTCCCTCGACGCTGGAGTTTGCAGCCTTCGAGTTGGTCAAGAGCGCCCTGGTCAACGGCGGCGAAACCAACCCGCTGGCCGGTCGCCTGGAGATCGTGGTTTGCCCCTGGCTGGATTGATCCAACCGCCTGAAAGTCCGGCCGCCTCACGGCGTGCTTTCTGCCTCTCGCGATCCGGATAGCGAGAGGCCCCCAAGGGTCACGGGGAGAAGGGTGCGGAACGTCGGTCCACTCAGCAGGCCCCAAACCCAGACGTGACAGCCGGAGAGACGGCACTCATTTCCGCCCAGCGAAGCCGCATGAACATCACCGCCTCTCAACTCGTGACTCGCTACGGCGGCAAAGAGATCGCCGACGTGGCAGTGCCCGCCGAGCTCGCCCCGCTCACGGGATCACAGATGGAAGCGGCCGCCGCCGGTGAAGACCTGGTTGATTGGGCCGATGATCTGCGCGAGTCCGCCGAGCAGGCCCTGGCGCGCATCGTGGCGGCAGCGGAGCGCGCCGCCACGGAACTGGCGTTCTACCTGCGCCACCGCGCCGCCGATGCCGCGCCGCCACCCTGGCTGGCGGACGACGTGCAGGAGCTGGCGCGCTATCACCTCTACGACCGCGCCGGGCGCGAGGACAGCACCGTCCGCCTGCGTTACCAGGACGTCATCAAACGCCTGGAGGCGCTGCTGAAGGAGGACGTGGCCGCCGGCAATGGCGAGGGCGTCACCGGCGGCAGTGTGCGTGTGCAGAGCAAGCGCCGCCTGTTCACGCGTGACACCTTGAGGAACCTGTAGTGCTGGCCGCGCTGGAAGACGCCATTGTCGAGCGCCTGGGCGCGCTGCGCACCAGTGCACCCCGCCTGGAGCTGCGCAGCTATGGCGGCGAACTGAGCGACGGCGATCTGCTGGCCGACGTGCTGCGCGCCGGCCATGCCGTGCTTGTGACCGTGCCCAAGGCGGACTTCACCCGCAAGAGTGGACGGCGATTCGCCCTGGTCGCAACAGTGCGTCTGGTGATCTGCAGCCGTCAGCCGCGGGACGAACGATCCACCCGCCACGGCACAGCCGGCAGTGCCGGCACATACGCACTGTGGGACGCCTGCGTGCGTCTGCTCACCGGGTGGTCGCCCATGGACGATGTCCAGGGCATGGAGCCCACGGCCTTCGCCAACCTGGTCAATGGCCGCGACAGCGCCGACTACCTCAGCGTGCTGGGTCAGAGCTTTCGCGTCACCGGGAGCTGGATGGTGCCCGAGGACGCCATCGAGCCGATCACCGGCATCGACCTCACCTACTACCTGCAGCCGGATGACGGCGTGGCCGATGCCACCGACCGCTTGCCCAAGGAGCCCTGACATGCGCGTACGCGCCACCGCAACTCACCGTGTGCCGATGGAGCACGACCCCCACAAGCACATCACGGCGGCCACCCCACTCGATGTGCCGGACAGCCTCTACTACCGCCGCCGTCTTGCCAGCGGCGAGCTGGAGCGCGTGGCGTCCGCCGCCGCTGCACCTGCCCCTGCTCCGGCGCCCACCCCGGCGCCGGTCGATGACGCCGCCTCGATCACCACGCCCCGCAAGAAAGGGAGCCACGCATGACCATCCAGTTCAGCCAGATCCCCGGCAGCATCCGCAAGCCCGGCACCTACATCGAGTTCAACACTGCACTCGCGGTGCGCACATTGCCCACCAATGCGCAGCGCGTGTGCCTGATCGTGCCGCTGACATCCGAGAACGAAAGCAAGGCCGCCGCGCTCACGCCGGTGGCGCTCACCGATGCGGCGCAGGCCGCCGTGCTGTTTGGCGCGGTGGCGCAGGCGATGATGACTGCCGCCATCAAGTCCAACCGCTACGTGGATCTGTCCGCCATCGGCATCGAGCTGGACGATGGCGAGGAGCCGGACATCACGCCTGCGCTCGATGCGCTGGCCGGCGGTGGCTACGACATCCTGGTGCCGGCCTGGTCCAGCCAGGCCGCGATGACCGCGCTGCGCAACCACATCGCCAGCGTCACCGACGCCGTCGAGCAGCAGTCGGTGATCGGCGTGGGCGCCAACACCACCTCGCTGGCCGCCGCCACCACGATCGCCACGGCACTCAACAGCGGCGCCGTCACCCTGGCCTTGCTGCCGGGCACCACCAGCACCGTGGCGGAGGTGGCCGCCGCCTACGCCGCCGCGATCGCCAGCGAGCAGGATCCGGCGCGGCCGCTCAACACGCTGCCGCTCACCGGCATTGCCGTGCCCGGCATCGCCGACCGGCTCACCCGCACCGAGCAGGAGAGCGCGCTGGCCAACGGCATCACGCCGCTGGAGGTGGGGCCGGGCGAGGTGGTGCAGATCGTGCGCGCCATCAGCACCTACACCAAGAACGCAGCCGGCAGCGACGACATCGCACTGCTCGACCTCACCACCATCCGCACCCTGTACTACGTGCGCCGGGCCTGCCGCGAGCGCATCGCGTTGCGGTTTCCCCGCGCGAAGCTCAGCGCGGCAACGCCGGACAAGGTGCGCAGCGAGCTGCTGGACGTGCTCAAGCGCCTGGAGGAGCTGGAGATCGTCGAAGGCGTTGCCGCCAACGCCGATGCCCTGGTTGTGGAGCGCAGCGCCAACGACCCCAACCGGCTCAATGCCGCCATCCCCGCCGATGTCGTGAACGGCCTGCATGTGTTCGCCGGCCGCATCGACCTGATCCTGTAACGGAGCGCTACCCCATGGCAGATATCTACGTCGGCCTGATCGTGCTGGAGATCAACGGCACCGAATACGAAGTGAAGAGCTTCGAGGCCAATGTCAAAACTAACCGCACACCGGTCAAGACGATGAACCGCGCGGGTCGTGTGCTCGGCCACGCCAAGGGCATCGAGGAGTATGACCTGCAGTGCACGGTGGCCATCCCCAAGACGGGCGAGCCGGACTGGCGCAGCCTGATCGACGCCAAGATCACCATCTACCCGCAGGACGGTGGCGGCAAGCGCGAGACCTACTCGGGCGTGTGGCTGGTCAGTATCGGCAGCAAGTACGGCACCGACGCCGATGCCTCGCGCGACCTGGCGCTGGGTGCGCTGGACTACTACACGGAGTGATGCTCATGCGCATGATTGCGCTTGCCGTCACCGCCTTGCTGGTCGGCCTTGCACTGGCTGGCTGTGACCTCCCGCAGCTGCGCCTCGTTTGCACACGAGGTGGTCATGAGGTCTATCGCAGCGCCTGGGTGAACCAGGCCTACCAACGCGACAAGGCGGACAGCTGGGTTGTGGGCAACTCGTACTACATGCCCGAACCCGGCAGCACCTGTCGTCTCGAATTTGATCGCTGATTCTCAATCACCCTTTCAGCCATGCGGCGTGCCGCGCACGACACAAAGTCCGTAGGTAATCAGCCCCCAAACCCACTGAGCCGGTGCAAGCAGGACGGCCAAGACAAGAAGGCACTCGGGGACACGGCTGGACGATCCGGCCATGGCTGTTTCATCGACCTTCAAAGGCACATTTACATGACCCCCAAACCCGATCCGCAATGGGATGGACTCACCACCACCGGTACGTTGCCTGTGGGCGTGCTGTACGCCGGCCGGCGGCACAGGGCGTACACGCTGCGCCTGCAGCTCGTCGGCGACCTGATCGCGGCGCAGGAAGCCTATCCCCAGGCAGGCGTGCGCCTGATTGCGCTGGATCTGTTTCGCCGCCAGCTGCTGGCCCTGGGCGACATCCCGCCCGAGGCGATCACCACCGACCTGCTGCGCAACGGCCTTGCCGAGGTCGACCTGCAGGCGCTGGAGCGGGCGGATGCCGCCCTGGGGGAAGCGCTCGCGCCGGCGAGGAGCGGCTCCTCGACTGGCGCCGCGTCGAGCACGCCCTCGTCCGACACGGCTACCGCCTCGACGACATCCGCCGCATGAGCCAGGCCGAGGTGATCACTCGCCTCGACCTGCTCGCCGGGCGCCGCAGCCAGTCGCGCAAACGCTACATCAGCCTGGGCAAGAAGCCCGCCACGCCCTGATCGGACATGACCGACCTCACCCTGCAAATGCGCATCAAGGCCGAGGCCGCACAGGCCCGGCGCGAGGTGAAGGCCGCCGCTGCCGACACCCGGGGGCTGGGCGATGCCACCAAGGATGTGGGCAAGGCCGGCAAAACGGCCAGCGCGCAGATCAAGCAAGCGGCGGCCGAGCAGAGCGCGGCGGTGAAAGCGGCCAGCGCGAAATCCGGCGATGCGCTCAAGAGCCTCAAGCAGCATGCCGCTGCGGCGGGCGAGGCGATCAAGCGCGGCATGCGCGAGGGCGCGCGCGAGGAAGAGCGCGTCATCCGCACCACCAGCACCTTGGGCGAGCGGATACGCGGCATGCTGCGCCGCGTCGGCGACGCCGGAGGCGTGTTCCACCTCCTTGGCCGCACTGCCACCAGCGAGATCGGCCGCATTGGCCATGCCTTGGGCTCCATGCAGGGGCGGCTGGGGGCGCTCGGCCTGGGCGTGGGCATCGGCGCGCAGATCAAGTCCACTGCAGTGCGCCAAACCGACTACGTGCGCATGGCGCAGACGGCCGAGCTGTCGCCCGTTGAGCGCGATGCCATGCGCGCCACCAACTGGAAGCTGGCCGGACAGTACGGTATAGACGAAGGGTCGCTGCGCGAGGCCTCCAATACCCTGCTGGCCAAGGGCCTCAAGCTGTCGGCGGTCAACGCCATGATGGAGGCTATCGCTCGCACCTCGGCGGTCACGGGCGCCGCGCCCTCGACGCTGGCCGATGTGGGCGCCACCGCCGGCAATACCTTCGGCATCAATATCGACGATCCGCGCGCGGTGACGCGCATGTTCGATCAGATGGTGGTGGCCACGCGCGCCGGCGGCATGGAAATGGAGGATCTATCCAGCACCATCCCCAACATCGCAAAACAGGCCAGGCCAATGGACCTGGATTTTCCGCGCGCGTTGGCCTTCATGGAGGCGATGTCCAGCGTGGTGCCTGACAAGGCGCGCGCCGCCACGGCGGTGGAGTCGGGCCTGCGCATTTTCACCAATGACGCTTATCGCCAGCAGATTGCCGATGGCAGTGGCATAGCGCACCTCTTTTTCGACGAGAACAAAAAGCGGCGGGCGCCGGAATACACCCTGGGAAAACTCAGCGAGGCGTATTCGCGTCTAACCACCGATGCCGCCCGCGCGCAGTGGATCAGCAAAGTCACCAAGGGCATGGATAACGACACCACGGCCTGGCTGACCGCCAATATGGATCCCAAGATGTTGGCGCTGTTCAAAGATATCTATGCCAAGCAACAAGGCGCACAAGCGGTAGTGAGCGGTAGCCTGGCCGAAAACCTCAACAGCGCCACCGGTGTAGCCGGTCGCCTGAAAGGCACCTTTGGCGCCGCATTCGACCGCATGGCCACGCCCATCAACAAGGTACTGGCCGATGCCGGCAACAAGTTGCTGGACACCGGCATGAGCGGCGAGCAGATGCTGGGCGCGGGTGCCGGTGCGGCCGGGGCGGCGTATCTCGCCGGCCGGCTGGGCGGCCCGCTGGCACGCAAGCTCTCTGGCCTGGTGGGCGGCGGCGCCGACACCATCAAGAACCTGGCCGTGGGCAAGGCGCTGCACGATGCCACCGGCGTCATGCCGGTGTTTGTCACCAACTGGGCCGGTGCCCCGGGAGGCATCGGTGGCGGCGCTGGCATCGCCGCCACCGATGCCGCAGCGTTGGGCACAGCCGCGAGAGACGGGGGCAAACTGGCGCGCGTCGCGCGATACGCCGGTTGGGGCGCGATCGCCTATGGCGGTATGGAATTGATCGACGCCGCTTTTGCACCGGTGCGTGCGGCACAGGACAAAAAGCTGGAAGCATCCGAGCGTGACGCCCAGCGCAAGCTCACCGGCTTGTCCGACGCCGAACTGGACCGCAAGAAGGAGCTCGAACTCAAGGACATGCCGTATGGCAAATGGACAGACCTGCCGCAAAACAGGGGCAAATACGGGCTGTTCAACCCTGGCTTCGATGATTACCAGTCATGGCTGATCCAGCAATCTCGCATGGATGCTCCGAGTGTCCCCGGCGGGACTGATGCGGCACAGCAAATGCAAGATGCCGCCGCACTGATCGACAGTGCCCGTCGAGCGCTGGATGCCCTGATCGGCAAGCCGCTGCAAATCGTAGTGACAAGCGACACCCCCGAGTTCCACGCGCGGCTCAATGACCGGCACGAACGCGATGCGAGGCGCGGCTGATGGCCTGGCATGACACCCTGCTCGATGCGAGCTATCGCGGCGTGCCGCTGCAGCTGGTGGCCGACGATCTGGATGCACGCCGCGCCCTGGCCGCGCACGGCATGCCCTATCGCGATGGCGACACGGTCGAGGACCTGGGCCGCGAGGCGCGGCGCTGGCAGCTGAAGGCGGTGGTGTACGGCGACGCCTACGAGGCGGCGCTGCAGGCGCTACTGGCTGCGCTGGACACACCCGGAGCGGCGCCGTTCGTGCACCCGGTGTACGGCCCGCTCACGGTGGTGGCCGAAAGCTGGAAGGTGACCCACCAGGCCGACCGGCCGGACTACGCCGAAGTGGCGCTGGTGCTGGTGGAGAGCAGCGAGGATCCCGCGTTCTTCCAGCGCGTGTTCGCCACCGCCGAGGGCGCCATGGCCAGCGCGGCCGCATCCGGCCCCGGCTGGCAGGACCAGGTACGGGATCTGTTCGCCCGTGTCGATTCCCTGGTGGCGCAGGTGCAGGGTTACCTGGGCGGCGGCTGGGTGGGCCTGGCTGAGCGCCTGCTGGGGCTGCCGGGTATCGGCGTGCGCCTGGGGCAGTTGCGCAGCCAGACCTTGGGCGTGCTCAGCGGCCTGGCCGCGCTGGCAGGGCAGGACGCGCCGGCGTTCGACCCGCTGGGCGCGCCCGCGCGCGTTCCCGTGGCGGTGCGCGATGCGGTGGCGGGCACCGTGCCCACGGCCACCGTGGTGGCCGTCGACGGCACTCCGTCGGATGCGCTCGATGTGCACGGCCTGCTGACCGCCGCCATGCTGCCGCTGCGGATCCCCGGCGACGACGAGTTGCCGCCCGTGGCCGTGCGCGCCTGGGCAACCATCCTCGACGCCGCTCGGCGCAGCGACACGCCCGTGCTCGCCGGCAGCGATGCCGTGGGCACGCCCGTCGACGTGCCGATGGGCTACCCCGCCGATGACGCGCTTACCGCCAACGCGCTGGGCCTGGTGCTGCTGGGCGTGACCGAACAGGCGATGGCGCTGGCCAGCGCCGTGGGCACCGTGCTCGATGCCGAGCGCCAGGCGCTCACGCTCACCCCGCCGGACATCGAGCGGCTCACCAACCAGGCGCGCGCGCTGATCGAGGGCGCGATCATCCTGCATCGCCGCTTGCTGAGCGTGGAGCCCGCACGCCAGGCCATCGAGCCGCTGCGCAACGTGGCCGCCCTGCTGCAGGCTGGCGCGCGCATGGTGATCCTGGCGCGGCCACCGTTGACGGCGCGCGTGGTGGAGACCGACACCTGCCTGCGCCTGTTGGCGCATCGCTGGTACGGCGACCATCGCCGCGCCGTCGAGCTGCTGCGCCTGAACCCGCAGCTGCGCGCGCCCTATGCCATCGCGCGCGGGGAGGTGTTGCGTGCCTACGCCGCTTGATCACACTGCGGGTGATCGCATCAGCGTCACCGTGGGTGGTGTCGCAAACGACACCTGGACGGGATGGCGCGTGGAGAGCGACCTGCTCACCCCGGCCGATGCGTTTGAGCTGGAGCTGTACACCCGCGATCGCGTGAGCCTGCCCACGGATGTCGCGGAGGGCGCGCCGTGCCGGCTCGCGCTGGGGAGCGACGTGGTACTCACCGGGCGGCTGGATGACGTCGAGCACGAGGTGAGCCGCGGCGGCCACGTGGTGCGGCTGACCGGCCGGGACCTTGCCGGTGGTCTGGTGGATTGCAGCACGCCGTTCGTCAGCCTGCGCGAGGCCAGCCTGAAACAGATCGTCGACCAGGTCGTGCGGCCGATGGGTATCGCCAAGGTGCGCCTGCAGGCGGACAAGCCCGCCACGCGCCGCCGCATCCAGGTGCAGCCCGGCCAAAGTGCCTGGGAGGCGCTGCAACAACTGGCCGAGGCCAATGGCTTGTGGCCATGGATGGAGCCGGACGGCACGCTGGTGGTGGGTGGTCCGGACTACACCGCGGCGCCGGTGGGCACGCTCACCCTGCGCGTGGATGGCCGGGGCAACAACGTGGAGCGGCTCAACCTGCGCCGATCGATCGCCAACCGTTACAGCGAAGTGGTGGTGCTTGGCCAGCATGGCGCCTTCGGCGGCGGGCAATGGCTTACCGATCGCACCGCCCTCAAGGCGCGCCAGGTGGACAGCGCGCTGCAGCAGCGTGGCATCTACCGCCCGCGCGTTGTGGTGGACGCGAGCTGCGACAGCGGCGACCTGGCCACCGCCCGCGCCCGCAAGCTGCTGGCCGACAGCCAGCTCAGTGGCGTCGAGCTGCGCGCCCAGGTAGCGGGCTGGCGCGCCACCGGCGGCGCGGTGTGGACGCCTGGCCAGCGCGTGCAGGTCCAGAGCGAGCCACACAACCTGGACTCCACCTACTTCATCATGGCGCGCACGCTGCGGCTCGACCGCCGCAGCGGCGCCGTGACCGAGTTGAGCCTGCGCGAGGACAAACGCTGGATCCTCGGCAACCGGGCACGCAAGCCGCGCCAGGTGAAAACCGCCGCAGCGAAGGTGCCGCAATGAGCCTGCAGAAGCTCATGCAGCGCACCGCCCAGCGTGCCCAGGCCGGCGTGCGCCAGGCGCTGCGCGCGGTGCTGGTGCGCCTGGACGCCACGGCCACCTTGCCACCCGCCCAGGTCACCGGCCTGGCCGGCGAGCAGCTGGCGGTGGAGTTGATGCAGCACTACGGTGTCGCCAGCGCGCCGCTGCAGGGCGCCGAGGTGATCGTGCTGCCGGTGGGCGGGCAATCCTCGCACGGCGTGGTGATCGCCAGCATCGACGGCCGCTACCGCATCGCGCTGCAGCCGGGCGAGGTCGCCATACACACCGACGAGGGCGACCACATCCACCTCAAACGCGGGCGGGTGATCGAGCTGGTCACCGAGACGCTCACTATCACCGCCACAAGCAAAGTGCGCATCGACTCGCCCACGGTCGAGATGACTGGCGACGCCACCGCGCAAGGCGATGTGAGCGCAGACGGCGACGTGAGCGACGGCGTGCGCTCGATGCAGGCCGACCGCGACATCTACAACCAGCACGCCCACTCCGGCGTGCAGTCGGGCAGCAGCAGTACCTCGCCGCCAACGGAGACGCAGTGATGGACGCCCAGATCGATCCCCAGACCCGTGACCTTACAGGCGGGCGAATCGCCAGCCTGGCCAACGCGGTCTACCTTCGCCTCATGGTGCCGCTGGGTACGTGGTGGGCCGACTCCGCCGTCGGCAGCCGACTCCACGAGCTGCAGCGCGAGAAGGACCTGTCGCGGGTGGCCAAGCTGGCCGAGCAGTACGCCCGTCAGGCCCTGCAGCCGCTGCGCGATGACGGCCGCGCCAGCAACGTCGACGTGGCGGCCGAGCGTGCCGGCGCCGGTTGGCTGCGACTGCAGGTCGACGTGGTCGACGCGGGCGGTCAACGGCAAACCTTCGAGCACTTGGTACGCGTGATTTGAGAGCCATGTGATGCCCCTGCAAACGCCCGATTACGATGCCATCCGTGCCGCGATCTTGCGCGACATCCGCAGCCTGCTGCCCGAGGCGGACATCGGCCCGGACAGCGACAACTACGTGCGGGCGGCCGGGGTAAGCGCGGCGATCGAGGGCATCTACCAGCACCAGGCGTGGCTGTATCGGCAGATCTGGCCCGACAGCGCCGACAGCGACGAGCTCGAACGCCATGCTGCTGTGCGCGGCTTGCAGCGCAAGCCTGCCGTGGCCGCCAGCGGTCAGCTGCAGGTGACGGGCTGGGCGGGCACTACCGTGCCCGCCGGCACCAGCGTGCGCCATGCCAGCGGCGCCATGCTGGTCACCACCATCGACACGCCCGTCGGCGGTGACGGCACGGTCGACGTGCGCGTGGTCGCGGTGCAGCCTGGTCGGGCCGCCAACGGCCTCGATGGCGTGGCCACCCTCACCGATCCGCCGGTGGGTGTGGACAGCGCGGCCGCACTGGTGGCGCCGCTGGCGGGTGGCGTCGACATCGAGAGCGACGCGGATCTGCTCGTGCGCCTGCTCGACCTCATCCGCCGACCGCCTGCCGGTGGCAACCAGTACGACTACCGGCGCTGGGCGCTGGAGGTGGCAGGTGTCACCGCCGCCTACGTCTACCCACTGCGGCGCGGGTTGGGCACGGTGGACGTGGTGATCGTCTCGGCCGACGGCTTGCCCGGCCCGCAGCTGCTGGCTGACGTGCAGGCGCACATCGACCAGGTGCGCCCGGTCACCGCCTGGGACAGCCAAGTGTTCGCGCCGACCCTAGTGCCGGTCGACGTGCAGGTCCAGGTGGCGCTGGCCAGCGGCTACACCCTGGCCGACGTGCAGGCCGCAGCGGAGGCGCAGCTGACCAGCGCGTTTGCCGTGATGATTCCCGGGGAGACGCTCTACCGCAGCCGCGTCGAAGCGGTGGTGTCCGGCTTGCCCGGTGTGATCGATCGCGTGATGGTCACACCCGCCGCCAACGTGGTGCCCGTGGTCGACGAGAGCACTGTGGAGTGGGTGCGGCTGGGCGTGGTGACGATCGAGGCCATGCCATGAGCATCGCCGAACTGCTGCGCAGTCTGCTGCCGCCGGTGGCCTACGATCCCCACGCGCCGGCCATCGGCGCGGTGCTCGATGCCGAGGCCGCCGCCCTACAGGCCAGTATCGACAGCGCCGACCGCGTCGCTGATGCCATGGATCCAGGCACGGCCGGCGATGACATCGGCGAGTGGGAGCGGCTGCTCGCTCTGCCGGCACTGCCCGGTGCGGTGCATGCCGATCGTGTAGCCGGCGTGCTGGCCAAGCTTGGCGAGCTGGGCGGGCTGTCCATCCCGTACTTCGTCCGGCTCGCGGCGTCAGCCGGCTACACCGTCAGCATCACCGAGCCCCGGGCATTCCGGGCTGGCGTCGGCCGCTGCGGGGATCGCCTCTATCCCGAGGACGTCATTTTCGTGTGGCTGGTGCGCATCGAGCAGCGGCCTGCGGGTGCAACCGCCGCCATGGACGCCGCCTTGCAGCAGACATTTACCGACCTGAAGCCGGCGCACACGCTGTGCCAGTTTGTGGAGGCCTGACCGATGCGTCGCATCAACACGCCCGATGGGCTGTATCACAACGCCGACCCCACCGCCGGTATTGCCGGCACGATAGTCACAGCCGAAGCGCTGAACAGCGTGCAAGAGGAGATCATCTCGGTAATCACCGCCGCGGGCATTGAGCTCGACCCGGACGTCACGACGCAGCTGCGCGATGCCATCGTCGCGCTAACTGGGGGCGGTGTCGCGTGGGGCGCGATCAGCGGCAAACCGGCGACGGCGACGCGCTGGCCCGAGGTCGCGGAGGTGACTGGACTGCAGGCCGCGCTGGACGAAAAAGCCACGCCGGCGATGATCACCACCGCGATCAACGCTCTCGTCAACAGCGCGCCAGGCGCGCTCGACACACTGAAGGAGCTCGCTTCGGCGCTTGGGAACGACGCCAATTTCGCCTCGACGATGATCACGGCATTGGCGGCAAAGGCGCCGCTCAGCAACCCTCAGTTCTTGACGTCTGTGGCGGTTGCCGGTGGTGTTAATGCAAGCGGTCTTGTGCTTATCGAAAATCCCGCGTACGGGGGCATCTCGTACGCCAATACCAATGGCCTGACCGTGTATGGCAACGGCGGCGGCATCCGGTTCTATCCGAATGGGCGCACATCCACTGCCGGAGCGATGTTCCTCGGGGCGAACGGCAGCCTGTCTGTCGGCGGTGGGATTACGACCACGACTGTTCAAGCCTCGGGGACGATCATGGCCGCCGGCGGCTTCCAGATCGGCTAACTCACAGGAGCGCAACATGACCGACAATGCCCGCATCCGCACCATCGCGCCCGACGTCGTCGCAGAGATGATCGCCGAGCAAGTGCATCTGTTCTACGACCCGGCCACGGGCGGCGGCTATGCCTCATTCCAGGCCCGGGAAGTGCTGTATGTGGGTGGCCAGCACCAAGCCCCGATGGGCGATTTCAACATTCTGCAGGTGCAGATCGATGCGATCGCGACGCAGTGCTTTGGTGCCGGGCTTGTGGACCCTGTGACGGGCGCCGACCTGTCTCAAGTGAGCGTGGGTGGCCTGGATGCCCTGATCAAGGCCGCTTACGACCAGCTGTTCAACGCCAACGCCAACGCGCAGGCACAGTGACGTGGCAAATTCGTACCGCAACGCGGCGGGGCAAAACCCCGAAGATGTCTACGAGCCCGATGTTGTCGGCGATGGTCCTACGGCGGCTATCGGCGGCATCGGTTATCGGCGCGCCGATGGGACTTTGCTGAAATTCGCCGCGCGAAAATACGGCACGGCCGCGCCGAACCATGGCTACCGGTTGGCAGATGGGCGCGATTTCAGTGCGTTGTGGTGCAAGAAGGGAACCGCTTCGTATGGGCTTCCAATCGACGGCCAAACCTACTCCGGCACGCCGACTGGAGCTGGCTCCGTCAGTTCAGTAACCTTCCAATTCGCCACGTCCAGCAGTGCCTGGTCGCTTCGCGACGCTGGCCGGTCGACGAGCCCCATCGCGACTGGCTCGCCCCCCAGTGGCGCGACAAGCTGCCGGGTCACGCTGACCCGATCTGCCGGCATCGTCGCGGATATCAGCAACCCGCTATCAGCGTTCACCGTGTTGACGTCATCGACAACCACGGTGTCTGTGGGCATTACGCAGACCGAGGCCGGTCAGCCACCCCTCAACTCGACCTACAGCATGAAAGTCGAGTACCGCGATAGCGGCGGGGCAGTCATCAGTACAACCAACTGCTCGCTCACGATGCAGACCCGCCCTACGTAGGTCGACCCCGGCCCCAGAACGACTCGGCGGCGAGGTGCTGGAACACCGCGCCGCCGCCACAGCTGGGACGTCGATGCCGAGCCGGCTGCTAGGCGTTCAGTAAACCTGTTGAGGGAGCAATGGAACCATGTTGATTGAAATCGACGAGTCGAAAATCACGTACGGTCTCGAGGACGGGTGGCTCGGCAAGTTCACTCATCCATGCCCGTGTTGCGGCGGTCCCATGCGGGACTGGGGAACATCAGGCGATTTTTCCGGCAACGAATGGATGACATGGAAATGCCAAGCGTGCGGCGACGGTCGGACACCAAAATCCGGCAGGCTGTTTTCCGAAGCGCTACCGCGTAACAGTGATGTACTTGCACGGCGGTACGCCGCCCAAAAGGCTGCGCTCGCAAAGACGCGCGGGCATTTCGGTACGTTCCCTCAACGACCTGAGTAGAGAAAAGCAGCGGCGGCCCTTGTCGGGCCGCCGCTTTTTTTGCATCAACAGATTAACTGAACGCCTAGAGCCGGCTGGACTCTTTTAGCCACCTTTAACCCGCCCGGGAGGCCCGCTTGAACGCCGCTGGCGGGCGTGTCGCAAACCATTCGGCGTCACCGGTCAAACCAAGTGGCGCGTTACAGCCCGGCCCCGGCTCACGAACTTGCCGGGCGCAAGCCCGGCAAGCGCCAAGCGGGGTGGCCTTCTCTTTGGCTACTTTCTCTTGGCCACCCAAGAGAAAGTAGCTCGCGCTCCGTCAGGAGTGCGAAAGCTTTGCTTTGGCTTTTCAAAAGCAAGAGCATCGCGGCTGAAGCCGCTCCTACAGAAAAGGCGAAAGCAAGAGCATCGCGCACGACCGAAGGAAGTCCCTTGTGGACAGGGTGCGCTCCTACAAAAAAGCAAGGGCATTGCGGCTGAAGCTCCCACGAGGAGCGGGAGCTTCGCGCGCGAATGGGTGCGTGCGCCGCGTGTGGGTTCAGGCGTCGAGGCTGGGGTAGTCGGTGTAGCCGTGGGCGCCGCCGCCGTAAAAAGTCGCCTGGTCGGGCGCGTTCAGCGGGGCGTTTTCGCGCAGGCGGCGTGGCAGGTCGGGGTTGGCCAGGAACGGGACGCCGAACGCCACCAGGTCGGCGCGGCCGCTGGCGACGGCGTCGATGGCCATGGCGCGGTCGTAGCCGTTGTTGACGATCCACGCGCCACGGAACGGCTTGCGCATGGCGGCGTAGTCGAACGGCTGCGGCGCGCGGTCGCCGCCGGTCTCGCCCTCGATCACGTGGATGTAGGCCAGCTCCAGCGCGGCGAGGCGCTCGACGGCGCGATTGAACAAGGCCTGCGGATCGCTGTCGGCCACGTCGCCGGAGGAGGTCAGCGGCGACAGGCGCACGCCGGTGCGGCCGGGGCCGATCTCGCGCGCCACCGCCTCGCACACCTCGACCAGCAACCGCGTGCGGTTTTCGATGCCGCCACCGTAGGCGTCGGTGCGGTGGTTGCTCTTGTCGCGCAGGAACTGGTCGAGCAGGTAGCCGTTGGCGCCGTGCACTTCCACGCCGTCGAAGCCGGCGGCGCGGGCGTTGGCGGCGGCCTGGCGATAGCTGTCGATGACGCCGGGGATTTCCTCCAGCGCCAGCGCGCGCGGCGCGGAGACATCCACGAAACCGCTGGCGATGAAGGTCTTGGCCTGGGCGCGGATCGCCGACGGCGCCACCGGCGGCTGGCCGCCAGGCTGCAGCGAGACATGCGAGATGCGCCCCACGTGCCACAGCTGCAGCACGATGCGGCCGCCGGCGGCGTGCACCGCGTCGGTGACCTGTCGCCAGCCCTCGATCTGCGCCGGCGAGTGGATGCCGGGAGTGTCGATGTAGCCCTGCCCCTCGGGGCTGATCTGGGTGGCCTCGGCGATGATCAGGCCGGCGCTGGCGCGCTGCGCGTAATAGGTGGCGTTGAGCGCGTGGGGCACGTTGCCCGCGCCGGCGCGATTGCGGGTGAGCGGCGCCATGGCCACGCGGTTGGACAAGGCCATGTCGCCCACCTGGATCGGCTGGAACAGGACGTCGGCGTCGTGCAGTGCGGTCATCGGTTTTCCCTGGGGATTGGGTGGACTGCGCATCGTAGCGGCAGCGATGTGCGCGTTTCATGAGAGCGGCGGCTGCCGGTCACCTACAATCACCGTTTTCACCGCTGACCGACCGCCATGCCGCCGTTGCGCCTGAAACGCTATCTGCTTACCGGCCTGCTCACGTTCATCCCGCTGTGGGTGACGTGGCTGGTGTTCAAGTTCGTGCTGGGCGTGCTGGCCGACATCGGCGCGCCGCTGGTGGATGCGCTGCTGGGCGCGTTGACGCTGGTGGCGCCGCATGCGGCCACGGTGCTGGGCGTGCGCTGGGTGGCGTTTGTGGTGGCGCTGGCGATCACGCTGTGCGCGCTGTATGTCGTGGGCGCGCTGGCCAACCGGGTGATCGGCCAGCGCGTGATCGGCGCGTTCGACGCGCTGCTGGCGCGCATCCCGGTGGTGCAGACGATCTACGGCGGCACAAAGAAGCTGATGGCGGTGCTGCAGAACAAGCCCTCGGGCGTGCAGCGCGTGGTGCTGGTGGAGTTTCCCCGGCGCGGCATGCGGGTGGTGGGTTTCGTGACGCGGGTGATGGTGGAGGAGCACACCGGCCGCGAGATGGCGGCGGTGTTCATCCCCACCACGCCCAACCCCACCGGCGGCTACCTGGAGGTGGTGCCGCTGGACGAGCTGACCCCCACCGACTGGACGATGGACCAGGCCATGGCCTTCATCATCTCCGGCGGCGCCGTGGCGCCCGAGACGCTGCCGCCCGCGCCCCGGGACGGCGACACGCCGGCCCCGTAGGAGCGCACCTTGTGCGCGATGCCTTTGGCCCAAAGCGTCGCGACTGAAGTCGCTCCCGCAAGGTGCGCCAAACCTGTGGAACGCACCTTGTGCGCGACGGGCGTACCCAAAAAGCATCGCGCACAAGGTGCGCTCCTACGGAAGAGCTGTCCGGCCGGCGGGGCGTCGCGCCCCTGACCTTTGACACTGTATCGCCCATGACGATTGGCCTAGCGTGGATCGTCCAGGCCGCGCCCGGCCACCCGTGAAAGGTGACCGGGCGCGGTGTCATATCGACCTGCAACGCCGCATTGGCGCATCACCATGATCCGAGGGAAACCCATGTCCAAGCCGCAACAGATCAAGCCCCTCCTGAAGCCGCTGGCGCTGGGCGTCAGCCTGGCGCTGTCGCTGACCGCCTGCGGCAAGCAGGAGCCGTCCGAACCGGCCGCGCCCGCCGCCAGCGCCAGCACCGCCGCGGCCACCGTGGCCGCCGCGCCGGCCGCCGGCCCGGTGTTCGACGTCAACGAGCTTGACCCGGCGATCAACGCCTGCACGGACTTCAACGGCTTCGTCAACGACAAGTGGGTGGCCGCCAACCCGATCCCCGACGACCACACCAGCTGGGGCGCGTTCAACAAGCTGGCCGAGGACAGCCTCAACACGCAGCACGCCATCGTCGAGCAGGCGGCCAAGGACGCCGGTTCGGCCCAGGCCGGCTCGGTCGCGCAGAAGATCGGCTACCTGTACCAGTCCGGCATGGACGAGGCGGCGATCGAGAAGGCCGGCATCACGCCGCTGCAGCCGCAGCTGGACGCCATCGCGGGCCTGAAGGACAGCGCCGGCATCGCCGACTATATCGCCCAGCGCTTCGCCGAGGGTGACGGCCAGGTGTTCTCGTTCGGCGCCGGCGCCGATTTCGACGACGCCAAGATGCAGATCGCCTATGCGTTCCAGGACGGCCTGGGCCTGCCCACCAAGGATTACTACAGCCAGCCCGAGTACAAGGACATCCGCGACGCGTACGTGGCCTACATCGCCAAGGCGCTGGAGCTGGGCGGCGCCTCCGCCGCCGACGCCAAGGCGCAGGCCGACCAGGTAATGAAACTGGAGACCGCGCTGGCCGCCGCCTCGCTGGCGCCCACCGAGATGCGCGACCTGGACAACCAGTACCACTTCGTCAGCGTCAAGGACGCCGACAAGATCACCCCGCACTTCAGCTGGGAAAAGTTCTTTGCCGCCCAGGGCGTGACCATCGACAAGGGCTTCTCGCTGTCGCAGCCGAAGTTCTTTGCCCAGTTCGACAAGCTGCTGGCCACCGCGCCGGTGACGCAGTGGCAGGCCTACCTGCGCTTCCACGCCATCGACGGTGCCGCCAACGCGCTGTCCCAGGACTTCCGCGACGCCAAGTTCGACTTCTACGGCAAGACCCTGGCCGGCCAGCCGCAGCAGAAGGAGCGCTGGAAGCAGGTGCTGGACGCGGTCAACGGCTCGATGGGCCAGGCGCTGGGCCAGATGTACGTGGCCAAGGTGTTCACCCCCGAGGCCAAGCAGCGCGCCGAGGAGCTGGTGACCAACGTGCGTGACGCGCTGAAGACGCGCATTGAGAACCTGGACTGGATGAGCGCCGACACCAAGGCCAAGGCGGTCGAGAAGTGGGAGCAGTTCCTGCCCAAGATCGGCTACCCGGACAAGTGGCGCGACTGGTCGGGCCTCACGCTCAGCCCGGACAACTACTACGCCAACCTGCAGGCGGCGGACAAGTTCAACTACGAGTACGACATCGCCCACATCGGCAAGCCCACCGACCGCGGCGAGTGGTTCATGACGCCGCAGACGGTCAATGCGTACTACGACCCGAGCACCAACACCATCAACTTCCCGGCCGCGATCCTGCAGCCGCCGTTCTTCGACGCCAGGGCGGATGACGCGATCAACTACGGCGGCATCGGCGCGGTGATCGGCCACGAGGCCAGCCACGGCTTCGATGACCAGGGCAGCCAGTTCGACGGCTTCGGCAACCGCCACAACTGGTGGAGCAAGCAGGACGAGGCGCAGTTCAAGGCGCGCACCGCCAAGCTGGTGGAGCAGTTCAACGGCTACGCGCCGATCAAGGGCAAGCCCGACCTGCACGTCAACGGCCAGCTCACCCTGGGCGAGAACATCGCCGACCTGGGCGGCCTCAATGTGGCCTACGACGCGCTGCAGCGCGCGCTGAAGGATCACCCCGAGGAGGCCAGCAAGCAGATCGACGGCTACACCGAGGACCAGCGCTTCTTCCTCAACTGGGCCCGCGTGTGGCGCGGCAGCATGCGCGAAAAGACCTCCATCGTGCGCCTCAACACCGACCCGCACGCACCGATGGCGATGCGCGCCATCGGCGCGCCGTCCAACATGCCGGCCTTCGCCCAGGCGTTCCAGTGCAAACCCGGCGACGCCATGGTCCGCCCGGCCGACAAGCAGGTGAAGATCTGGTAACCCGAACCCCCGCCGCCGCCCCGTGACAACGGCTTCGCGGCGGCGGCTTCTGCGGGAACAGCTTTTGTAGGAGCGGCTTCAGCCGCGATGCTCTTGCCCGAGGCTCCAAAGCGAAAAGCATCGCGACTGAAGTCGCTCCTACAGTGCGGAGCGGTGCGACGGCACCTCCGCGACAGCGGCTTTTGTAGGAGCGGCTTCAGCCGCGATGCTCCTGCCCCGAGGCTCCAAAGCGAAAAGCATCGCGACTGAAGTCGCTCCTACAACAACCGCCGCAACCTGTGGGAGCGGCTTCAGCCGCGACGCTCTTGCCCTGAAACTCCAAAGCAAGAGGCATCGCGACTGAAGTCGTTCCTGTGGTCATGACGACAGGACGCCGCTCCTTCGGGGGCGGCGTTTTTTGTCTGGCCGTCCGAATAGTTATTGCGAATCATTATCAATGGCATTATGCTCCCGGCCCGCACCAAGGGACTTGCCAGCCCCGCCGGTCGTCGCGGCAGCCGCCGCGCCCGCCGCGCGCCCGGGCATCGCGTCCCCACCCGCACACCGCATCGCCGCGCCCCGGCAAACAGGCGCGGCAGGTCTTTTTCTTGTCTTGAGATACCAGGAGCCTCCATGTCCGTTCGTCCCTACGTCAATGCGTCCGCCGGCCAGCCCAAGCGGCTGCTTGCCTCCGCGCTCGGCATGGCGTTGATCTCCACCACGGCCATCGCCGCCGACAACAGCGCCGCCGATGCGCCGGTCGACAACGGCCCCGACCAGAGCCGCACGCTCGGCAGCGTCAACGTGGAGGCCACCACGGCCAGCTCCACCTCGCCCAAGTTCACCGCGCCGCTGCTCGACACGCCGCGCGCGGTCACCGTGATTCCGGAAAACATCATCCAGGACACCGGCTCAGCCTCGCTCACCGACGTGCTGCGCACCGTGCCGGGCATCACCTTCGGCGCCGGCGAGGGCGGCAGCCCCAACGGCGATCACCCGATCATCCGCGGCTTCAACTCTGAAAGCGCGATGTTCATCGACGGCGTGCGCAGCTCCGGCTCGCAGCAGCGCGAGATCTTCGACATCGACCAGGTGGAGGTCACCAAGGGCCCCAGCTCCGCGTACACCGGTCGCGGCTCGGTCGGCGGCAGCATCAACCTGGTCAGCAAGGCGCCCAAGGCCCGCAATTTCGTCAAGGCCGGCGTGGGCGTGGGCACCGACAACTACACCCGCGGCACCGTGGACTGGAACCAGGTGGTGGGCGAGGACACCGCGTTCCGCCTCAACGCGATGGTGCACAAGAACGACGTCGCCGATCGCGGCGGCCCCGACGCCGAGCGCTGGGGCATTGCCCCGTCGGTCACCTTTGGCCTGCATTCGGACACCAGCGCCACGCTGAGCTACTACCACCTGCAGAGCGACGACCAGCCCGACAGCGGCATCCCCTACGGCAACCCCAACAACTATCCGCAGGGCAGCGGCAAGCCGATCCACGTGCCGCACGACACCTACTACGGCCTGTTCTCGCGCGATTTCCAGAAGCAGACCAACGACATCGGCACGCTGCTGGTGAAGCACGATTTCGGCGACAGCTGGCTGCTGCGCAACACCACCGTGTACGGCCGCTCCACCAACGACTACATCTGGACCCAGCCCGACGACAGCCAGGGCAACTTCGTGGTCAACGACGGCATCTGGCGGCGCAACAACAACCGCAAGAGCGCCACCAGCAACCTCACCAACCAGACCGACCTGACCGGCGAGTTCGAGACCGGCGCGGTGCGCCACGCCATCGCCACCGGCCTGGAGATCGGCAAGGAAACCACCCACCGCAGCAGCTACAGCGTGGGCGTGCCGACCGATCCCAGCGACACCTCCAACGCCGGCAGCGTGGTCAACGGCGCGTGCAGCGACCTGTACGGCATCGGCGCGCCCTCGGACTACTGGTGCACCAGCATCATCAACCCCAACCCGCACGATCCGTGGAGCGGCACCATCGTCGGCGGCCAGAACCCGGTGGTCATCACCACCCAGACGCGTTCGGCCTGGGCGTTCGACACCATGAACTTCAACGAGCGGTGGTCGCTGAACCTCGGCGCGCGCTTTGACAGCTTCACCACCACCTCCGACGCGCAGGCCGCCGGTGTCACCACCCGCCTGCGCAACAAGGCCAATTTCTGGAACTACCAGGGCGGCCTGGTCTACAAGCCGGCCGACAACGGCAGCGTGTACGTGTCCTACGGCACCTCGTCCAACCCGCCGGGCGTGGACGCCGGCGACGGCGCGGACGGCATCGCCATCACCAACGCCGACCTCAAGCCCGAGGACAGCCGCAACATGGAGCTGGGCACCAAGTGGGACGTGGCCGACAAGCGCCTGTCGCTGACGGCGGCGGTGTTCCGCTCGGAGAAGAACAACGCCCGCGTCGCCATCGGCGGTCGCGGCAGCCCGCAGATCAACGCCGGCAAGCAGCGCGTGGACGGCATCGAGCTGGGCTTCAGCGGCAACCTCACCGACCACTGGACCGTGTTTGGCGGCTACACCCACCTCAACAGCAAGCTGGTGGCCACCGGCCCCGGCGACCAGGCCAGCCTGGGCAACGTGTTCCCCAACACGCCCAAGAACAGCGTCACGCTGTGGACCAGCTACGCCATCACCCCGGCCCTGACCATCGGCGGCGGCGCCTATGCGATGGACAAGGTCTACGGCAACACCGCCAACACCAAGTACGTGCCTGGCTACACCCGCTTCGACGCGATGGCCGCCTACACGGTCAACCGCCATCTCACGCTGCAGCTGAACGTGCAAAACCTCACCAACAAGTACTACTTCGACAAGGCGTTCGCCTCGCACTACGCGTCGGTCGCACCCGGCCGCGCGGCCATCCTCAACGCCAACCTGGCTTTCTGACCCACGATGCCGGGGCGTCCCGCCCGGGCGGGGCGCGCCGGCGCCCTGCCCGAGCGCACGCCACCATGATGCTGCACATCACCGAGGTTCTTTCCGCCGCACAGGTGCGCGACTTTCGCGCGCGGCTCGACCAGGCCCACTGGGCGGACGGCCGCGCCACCGCCGGCTACCAGTCGGCCCAGGCCAAGCAGAACGGCCAGCTGGCCGAGACCGACCCGCTGGCCCGCGAGCTGGGCGACATCGTGACCCAGGCCGTGCTGGCCCACCCCACGTTCTTCGCCGGTGCGCTGCCCCGGCACATCTACCCGCCGCTGTTCAACCGCTATGGCGAAGGCGAGCAGTTCGGCTTCCACATCGACAACGCGATCCGCTACGACCGCCGCCACACGCCGGCGCTGCCGATCCGCACCGACCTGTCGGCCACGCTGTTCCTGAGCGAGCCGGACGAGTACGACGGCGGCGAGCTGGTGATCGAGGACAGCTTTGGCACGCACGCGGTGAAGCTGCCGGCCGGCGACCTGCTGCTGTATCCCGGCAACAGCCTGCACAAGGTCACGCCGGTCACGCGCGGCGCGCGCGTGGCGTCGTTCTTCTGGATGCAGAGCCTGGTGCGCGATGCCGGCCAGCGGCGCACGCTGTTCGACCTCGACGTGGCGATCCAGACGCTGCAGCAAAACCCCGCCAGCGACGCCGGCGCGCTGCTCGGCCTCACCGGCGTGTACCACAACCTGCTGCGCCAATGGAGCGAGGCGTGACCCCAGCGCCGGCGCCTGCGCTGGACACCGACGCGATCAACCGGCTGCTGGCCGAGGCGCCGCAGGACGCCGCCGCGCTGCTGCTGGACGCCGCCCGCGCCGACCACGCGCCGGCGCAGGCGTGGCTGGGCCAGCTCTACCTGGACGGCCACGGCGTGCCGCGCGACGCCGCCGAGGCGCTGTACTGGTTCCAGCGCGCCGCGCATGCCGGCGTGCCGATGGCGATGAACATGCTCGGCCGCTGCTTCGACAACGGCTGGGGCACGCCGGTGGACTATCCGCTGGCCGCCGTGTGGTATCGCCGCGCGGCGGATGCGGGCCTGGACTGGGGCGTCTACAACGTGGCGCAGATGCTTTTCCACGGTCGCGGCATGGCCGCCAATCGCGCCGAGGCGCTGCGCTGGTTCGAGCGCGCGGTGGCGATGGGGCACGCGCGCGCCATGCACTTTCTCGGCCAGTTCCACGAATACGGCTGGGAGGTGAAGGCCGACCCGCAGCGCGCCTTTGCGCTGTACCGGCGCTCGGCCGAGGGCGGCGACTATCGCGGCCTGTGCAGCTGGGCCTCGGTGCTGCACGCGCGCGGCCAGAGCGAGGAGGCCGCCGCGCTGCTGCGCCAGGCCATCGCGCTGGCGCCCGCGCACTATTTGGGACCGCTGGCCGCGCAATTGCGCGCATCGTCCTCGCCCCTGCTGCAGGCCGTGGCTGACGAGGCGGCGGCCCGCCAAAAGGCCATGAACGCGCCCGCGCACCCCGACCGCTAGGCACCACCGCCGCAGGAGCGGATAATTCCCGCCCCTTTCAAGCAACGCGGCGGCACGATGTTCGTACCTGGTCAACGCTGGATCTCCTCTGCCGAACCCGAGCTGGGCCTGGGCACCGTGCTGCGCGTGGAAGGGCGCGGCGTGCAGGTGCTGTTCGCCAAGGCCGGCGTGCTGCGCCCCTACGCGATCGACTCGGCGCCGCTGCTGCGCGCGGAGTTTCGCGCCGGGCAACGGGTGTCGGGCAAGGGCATCGCGTTTCTGGTCGAGCGGGTGGAGGTTCGCGACGAGCTGCTGATCTACCGTGGCGAAGGCCGCGAGCTGGAGGAAGGCCAGCTCGACGACGAGCAGAGCGTGAGCCAGGCCGACGACCGCCTGATCGGCGGGCGCACCGACCCGGTGGCGCAGTTCGAGCTGCGGCTGGACGGCATGCAGCGCCGCGCGCAGGCGCGCCGCTCGCCCAGCTGGGGCCTGGGCGCGGCCCGCATCGGGCTGGTGCCGCACCAGTTGCGCGTGGCCGGCATCGCCTCGGCACGGCGCCCGCCGCGCGTGCTGCTGGCCGACGAGGTGGGCCTGGGCAAGACCATCGAGGCGGGCATGATCATCGCCCGCCAGCTCGCCGCCGGCCGCGCCTCGCGCGTGCTGGTGCTGTTGCCCGACACGCTGGTGTACCAGTGGTTCGTGGAGCTGCTGCGCCGCTTCAACCTCAGCTTTGCCATCTATGACGAGGAGCGCTGCGAGGCCCTGGAGCAGGCCGGCGAAGCGGGCAACCCGTTCGAGGACGAGCAACTGGTGATCGCCGATTTCGGCTTCCTGGAAAACTCGCCCAAGTACGCGCGGCAACTGCTCGACGCGCCATGGGACCTGCTGGTGGTGGACGAGGCGCACCACCTGGCGTGGACACCCGCCGAGGCCAGCCCGCGCTACACCATGGTGGAGCAACTGGCCGCCGCGATCCCCGGCGTGATCCTGCTCACCGCCACGCCCGAGCAACTGGGCCGCAGCGGCCACTTCGCCCGGTTGCGCCTGCTCGACCCGCAGCGCTACCACGACCTGGACGCCTACCTGACCGAATCGGACGCCTACCAGGCGCTGTCGCACGTGGCCGACCGCCTGCTCGACGGCGAACCGCTGGACGACGACCAGCGCGCCACCCTGGCCGACGCCTTCCACGGCGACAGCGCGCTCACCGCGCTGCTGGCCGACTCCACCAAGCCGGCCAACGCACGCGAACTGCTGGCCGCGCTGATCGACCGCCACGGCACCGGCCGCGCCATGTTCCGCAACAACCGCGCCGGCGTGGGCGGCTTTCCGCAGCGCGCGCCGGTGTGGCACCTGCTGGATCCCGGCGACGTGGACGACGCCACCCGGCAGTCGCTGCTGGCCGAATTCCACGCCGACATCCAGCAACCGTCCGGCCCGATCACGCCCGACTACACCGCCGATCCGCGCGTGGACGCGCTGGTGGCCCTGCTCGACGCCCACCCGCAGGACAAGTTCCTGCTGATCTGCCGCAGCCAGGCCAAGGTGCTGGCGCTGGAAGAAGTCCTGCGCACGCGCAGCGGCGTGGGCGTGGCGCGCTTCCACGAAGGCCTGGGCATCGTGCAGCGCGACCGCAACGCGGCATTCTTCGCCCAGCCCGACGGCGCGCGGCTGCTGCTGTGCTCGGAGATCGGCTCGGAAGGGCGCAACTTCCAGTTCGCCCACCACCTGGTGCTGTGGGACCTGCCGCTGGACCCGGACCTGCTGGAGCAACGCATCGGCCGGCTGGACCGCATCGGGCAGAAGCACGACATCGCCATCCACGTCATCGCCGTGGCCGACAGCGCCCAGCACATGCTGGCGCGCTGGTACGACGAGGGCGTGGACGCGTTCCGCCACAGCCCCGCCGACGGCCGCGAGCTGCTGCGCCGCTACGGCGCCACGCTCACCGCGCTGGCCGCCGAGCACGCCCGTGGCGACGACAACCGCGACCAGGAGTTCGAGGTATTGCTGGCCGAGACCCGCGCCAGCCACGAGCAATTGGCCGAGCTGATCCGCAGCGGCCGCGACCACCTGCTGGAGCTGGCCGCCAGCCGCGACCTGCACGCCGACGAGCTGCAACAGGCCTTTGCACGGGAAGACAACGACCCCGGCCGCGACGCCTTCATCCAGCGCCTGCTGGAGGCGTTCGGCATCCACGCCGAGGAGCTGGGCGGCCAGGTGCTGCTGCTCGATCCGCAATACCTGTCCACCGACGCCCTGCCCGGCTTTGCCGACGGCCCGGTGTCGGTCACCTTCAGCCGCGACGTGGCGCTGGCGCGCGAGGAGCTGCCGCTGCTGCGACTGGACCACCCGCTGGTGGCCGGCGCGCTGGACCTGGCCCTGTCCGGCGAGCAGGGCAACGCGGCGTTCATGGTCGACGACGTGCTGCCGCCGCGCAGCGCGCTGCTGCAGGCGGTGTTCGTGCTCGAATGCGTGGCCGACCGCACGCTGGACGCGGAGCGTTTCCTGCCCAGCCTGCCGATCGTGGTCACGGTGGACACCAAACTGGCCGAGCGCGCCGACTTCGCCCCCAGCGAGGTGGCCCTGCGCAAGGCCGCCGACCGCAACATCGAGGTGCCGCGCTACCGCAAGTTCCTCGGCAAGCTGGTGCCGCCCATGCTGGAGCGCGCCGAAACACTGGCCGCCACCCGCGCCCAGGCCCGCATCGACGACGCCACCGCACAGGCCACCGACACCCTCGACGCCGAGCTGTCCCGCCTGCACGCCCTGCGCGCCGTGAACCCCTCGGTCAGCGAGGCCGAGATCGCCGCCGTCGCCGACGAACGCGACCAGCTGCTGGCCGCCCTGCCCCAGTCCCGCCTGCGCCTGGACGCCGTCCGCTTCGTCGTCAGCGCCGACTTCCTCGCCCTGCGCTGACCCACAGCGCACGCCCTGCGGGAGCTTTCGCCGCGATGCTCGTGCTTTTGTAGGAGCGGCTTCAGCCGCGATGCTTTTGTTTTTTGTAGGAGCGCACCTGTGCGCGATGCTCTTGCTTTAGGTGGTGGATACAGAGCAAAAGCTTTCGCCCTCCTGCGGAGCGCGAGCTACTTTCTCTTTGCGTGCTCACGCATGCGCAGGATGCGCATGCGAACAGCGAAGCTGGCCCGAAGGGCGTAGGGCAGGATGCCCGGAGTAAAGAGAAAGTAGCCAAAGAGAAAGAGCACCCCGCTTCCGCGCCTTGCGGACATCCTGTCCGCAAGGTACGCGTGCGGGCTACGGGGTTTGTCGACAGCCCATCCATGGGCTGACGACAAACTGGCCGGCATCCATGCCGGCCACCCTGCGGGCTTTTCCTTCGCCCGCCCGCCGCTGCAGAGGGGCCCCATAACGGCGCGCGCCATCGTGGCGCGCACTCGGTACGCAGTGGCTGCGCCACTGCGAAAAGCCCGCGGCATGGAAGCTCTGGCTTTCGCTCCTGCTCTTGGCCCCCTCTCCCCCGCTTCGCGGGGGAGAGGGTTGGGGAGAGGGGGCGCTCTTCACTCCCCTGTGCGGCGGTGAGTCGGGGACGATCAGGCCGCGAAGCGGGCATCGACAGGGATGTCGATGCCTTTTCGTCCGGACAGGAGTCCGGTCGAAAAGCCCGGCCCCGGCTCACGAACTTGCCGGGCGCAAGCCCGGCAAGCGCCAAGCGGGGTGGCCTTCTCTTTGGCTACTTTCTCTTGGCCACTCAAGAGAAAGTAGCTCGCGCTCCGCAGGAGGGCGAAAGCTCTTGCTCCGTACCCACCATCAAGAGCAAGAGCATCGCGCACGACCGAAGGAAGTCCCTTGTGGACAGGGTGCGCTCCTACAAAAAAGCAAAAGCATCGCGACTGAAGTCGCTCCCACAGGTGAGGGTGGGAGGTGTGCGGGAGCAGCTGGCTTTTGCTTGTGCTCTTGGCCCCCTCTCCCCCGCTTCGCGGGGGAGAGGGCTGGGGAGAGGGGGCGCTCTTCACTCCCCTGTGCGGCGGTGAGTCGGGGACGACAAGGCCGCGAAGCGGGCATCGACATGGATGTCGATGCCTTTTCGTCCGGACAGGAGTCCGGTCGAAAAGCCCGGCCCCGGCTCACGAACTTGCCGGGCACAAGCCCGGCAAGCGCCAAGCGGGGTGGCCTTCTCTTTGGCTACTTTCTCTTACTCCGGGCATCCTGCCCTCCGCCCTTCGGGCCAGCTTCGCTGTTCGCACGCGCTCCAGGCGCGTGCGTGGCCACCCAAGAGAAAGTGGCTCGCGCTCCGCAAGGAGGGCGAAAGCTTTTGCTCTGTATCCACCACCTAAAGCAAGAGCATCGCGCACAAGGTGCGCTCCTACAGAAAGGCAACGGCAAAAGCATCGCGGCGGGAACCGCTGCGCCAGGGCGTCAGCGCAGCAGGCGGCTTCTGGGTTTCACCGGCAGCCGGCCGCGCCAGTACTGGATCAGCGCATAGCCGCCCAGCATGCCGCCCAGGTGCGCGAAATGCGCCACGCCGGCCTGGGTGCCGGTGACGCCCAGGAACAGCTCCACCAGCGCGTAGCCGATCACGAACAGCCAGGCCGGCATCGGCACCGGCAGGAACATCAGCATCACCTTTTCGTGCGGGTACAGCATGCCGAAGGCCAGCAGCAGGCCAAACACCGCGCCGGACGCACCCAGCGTGGGATAGAAGCCGTGGGTGAACCACTGCACCACGATCAGCTGCGCCAGCGCCGCCACCACGGCGCAGACGAAGTAATAGAGGACAAAGTTGCGGGTGCCGAAGGTGCGCTCGATGACGCCGCCGAACATGTACAGCGCGATCATGTTGAACAGGATGTGGGTGACGCCGCCATGCATGAAGGCGTAGCTCACCACCTGCCACGGCCGGAAACCCACCGACACCAGGCCGCCATTGGCCAGCTGCGCCACGTGGTCGGCGCCCCACGGCCACAGCGCGAAATGCTGCAACAGCATTTCGCCGAACACCTGCTGCAGCAGAAACACCACGACATTGGCGATCAGCAGGTTGCGGGTGGCGGGCGGCAGGTGGGTGGGCATGCGCTTGGGTTCCGTGACGGGCATCAGCTGGAGGACATGGGGCAGCCGGTGCGCGGGTACAAGCGCGGCGCGTGCCCCGGATACGGAAAAGCCGCCTTTCGGCGGCTTGCGTGCGGGCGTTGCGGCGGCGGTCAGCCGTTGTTGGACGCCAGCGCCATGGCCTCCGGACGCTTGGCGCCCACGAAGCGCTTGGCCCAGTAGCCGCTGTCCATGGAGGAGATCTCCACCGACTTGCCCGTGGTGGGCGAGTGGATGAAGCGGCCCTCGGAAAGGTAGATGCCCACGTGCGACACGCGCTGCTTGCCACGGGTGTGGAAAAACACCAGGTCGCCGGGCTTCATGTCGGCACGCTTCACCTTGAGCCCGGCCAGGAACTGCGCGGCGGAATTGGTCGGCAGCTGCATGCCCACGGCATGGGCGAACACGTAGCGCACGAAGCCGCTGCAGTCGAAACCGGTGGACGGATCACGGCCGCCACGCACGTAGCGGGTGTCGCGCAGCTGCATGGCCATGGCGATCAGCGCGCGGCGCAGGTCGGCGACGGTGCGGGTGTCCTGTGCCGCCTCGGCATCAGCCGTGGCGCTGTCGTCGGCGGCCAGCAGCAGTGGCGAGCTGGCCACCCCGGCGGCCGGCGCCAGCGCCGGCACGGTGGCGAAATCCGCCAGCGGCTCAAGCGTGGGCGTGTAGGCCACCGCGTCGGCGGCGGGCGCGGAAAGGTAGGTGTCCTGCACGGGGGCCGCATGCAGCGAACCGCAGAGCGTGGCGGCCAGCAGGGCCGCGGCAACGGTCAGTCGGTGGCTTGGCATGCGGGAACATCCCCTCTGCGGTTCACGGAAACGTCGTCGAGTGGTGTCGATGACGTGACGAAGGGGTGAACTTAGCAAAGAGGCGTAGGCCGTATGTTCGATCCGGGTTAACTGAACCGTGTCGTTTCGGAATGTCGGGACGTGGCGCACATCCCGAGTGCGGATACGTCGTGAAAGCCGCCGCTCAGCCGGCCGGCGGCGGATAGGCGCGCGCGCCGAACAGCGCCGTGCCCACGCGGATCTCGGTGGCGCCCTCGGCGATGGCCAGCGGGAAATCGCCGCTCATGCCCATCGACAGCCGGGGCAGGTCGTGGCCGCGCGCGGCCTGCTGGTCGCGCAGCTGGCGCAGCTGGCGGAAACAGCGGCGCACCTCGGCCGCGTCGTCGGTGTGGGTGGCCAGCGTCATCAGGCCGCGCACCCGCAGCGTGGGGTAGTCGCGCAGGTGGTCGAGAAAGGCCGGCAGGCCGGCCGGGTCCAGGCCGTGCTTGCTGTCCTCGGCGGCGGTCCTTACCTGCACCAGCACGTCGATGCGGCGGTTCTCGGCCTGCAGCCGCCGGTGCAGCGCGGCGGCCAGCTCGGGCCGATCCAGCGATTGCACCTCGCTGGCCAGCCGCGCCACGTCATGCGCCTTGTTGGTCTGCAGATGGCCGATCACCACCCATTCGATGCCGCAGCCGTCCAGCGCGGCGGCCTTGTCGCGGATTTCCTGCACCCTGTTCTCGCCGAAGCGGCGCAGGCCCAGCGCCATCGCGGCGCGGATCGCCTCCACGCCGAACGTCTTGCTCACCGGCAGGATCGTCACCTCGGCCGGATCGCGCCCGGCGGCATGGCAGGCTTCATCCACCCGATGGCGGATATCGGCCCAGTTGGCGGCAAGGTGGGAATGGTCTGGCATCTCGGCGTCCCGTTGCGTTGAGGAGAGAGAGAAAACGCTCAGCATCCGGCTCTCTCTCACGCCTCACTCCTCTTCACTCACTTCTGCGCCTTCCCATGCCGCGCCACCACCTCGGCCACCACCATGCTCACCTTCTTGCCGGTGGGGATGTGCAGGAACTCGTTGGGGCCGTGCGCGTTGGAGTGCGGGCCCAGCACGCCGGTGATGAGGAACTGCGCCTCGGGAAATTTCTCGCCCAGCATGCCCATGAACGGGATGCTGCCGCCCTCGCCCATGTAGGTGGCCGGCGCGCCGAAGTAGTGGCGCGAGGCCTCGTCCACTGCCTCGGCCAGCCACGGCGACAGCGCCGGCGCGTTCCAGCCCGAGCCGTCCTTTTCCAGCTCGAAGCTGACCTTGGCGCCGTACGGCGGGTCTTTCTCCAGCAGTTGCTTGACGAACTCGCCGGCCTTGGCGCCGCTGAGCGTGGGCGGCACGCGCAAGCTCAGCTTCACCGAGGTTTTCGCGCGCAGCACGTTGCCGGCGCTTTCCAGCGGCGGGATGCCGCCGATGCCGGTGATCGCCAGTTGCGGCCGCCAGGTGCGGTTGAGCACCAGCTCGGCCAGGTCGTCGCTGACCGGCCGCATGCCGTCCACCCAGGGAAACTTGCTGTAGATGTCGTCGCCCAGCACCTGGGCCGACACCTTGGCCTGCTCGATGCGCTGCGGGGGAATCTCGACGTACAGCTCCTTCGGCTTGATCGTGCCGGTGGCCGGGTCCTCCAGCCGCGACAGCAGCTCGCGCAGAATGCGGAAGCTGGACGGCACCACGCCGGAGGCGTCGCCGGAGTGCACGCCCTCCTCCAGCACCTGCACGGTGAGGTTGCCGCCGGTCATGCCGCGCAGCGAGGTGGTCAGCCACAGCTGGTCGTAGTTGCCGCAGCCCGAGTCCAGGCACACCACCAGCGAGGGGCTGCCGATGCGGTCGGCCAGGTGGTCGACGTAGAACGGCAGGTCGTAGCTGCCCGACTCCTCGCAGGCCTCGATCAGGATCACGCAGCGCGCGTGCGGCAGGCCCTGGTCGTGCAGCGCCAGCAGCGCGGACAGCGAGCCGAAGATGGCGTAGCCGTCGTCGGCGCCGCCACGGCCGTACAGCTTGTCGCCCTTGAGCACCGGCGTCCACGGGCCCAGGCCCTCGGCCCAGCCGGTCATTTCCGGTTGCTTGTCGAGGTGGCCGTACAGCATCACGGTGTCGTCGGCCGCGCCTGCGCTGCCGGTGGCGGGAATGTCGATGTAGATCAGCGGCGTGCGCCCTTCCAGCCGCACCACCTCCAGCGTGGCGCCGGGCAGGGCCTGCAGCTTGGCGCTGGCCCAGGTCGTCATCAGCCGCACCGCCGCGTCCATGTGGCCGTGCTCGGCCCACTGCGCGTCGAACATCGGCGATTTGTTGGGGATACGAATGTATTCAACCAGTTGCGGCACGATTTCGGCATCCCACAAATCACCGACAAACTGGGAAAGGCGGGCAGTATCCATCGGGCAACTCCGGCAAACGTCAAACCGTCATTCTACCCCCGCCCCCTGTCGGCCCCGCGCCCACGTGCCGTCAGTCATGCCTCACAACACGCCACGCGGGCCGCGCACGGCACGGTCGCGCGCGGCCCGGCTGCGCCTGCGCCGCGCGCTCGCCACCGTGGGCGGGCGGCCGCCGGCCGCCTCGACATTGCCGCTGCCAAGGAGATACCCATGAACCGCATTCTCGCCACCCTCGCCCTTGCCGCCACGCTGGCGCTGCCGGCGCTGGCCGACGCCGCCACGCCGGTCAACGTGAACCGCGCCGACGCCGCCACCATCGCCAAGTCGCTGGACGGCATCGGCGCCGCCCGCGCCGAGGCCATCGTGGCCTGGCGCGAGGCGCACGGCCCGTTCAAGAAGGCCGACGACCTGGGCCACGTCAAAGGTGTCGGCAAGGCCACCATCGAGCGCAACCGCAGCGCCATCCTGCTGGCCGACACCGCGCCCGCCACGCCGGCCAAGCCCGCCGCCGGCAAGGATTGAGCCCTCCCCGCCCCTCCCCTGCGCCAGCCGGGGAGGGCCGGGGCCGGGCCGGGCGCCGCCGCTTGCCCGCCCCCGCCGCACGCCGCGCTAAACTCGCGCGCCCTGCTGCCGCTGTACCGACATGATCCTGCCGCGCTACCACGTTGCCGACTCGGCCATTCCGGGGGCCGGCAAGGGCCTGTTCCTGGATGAGGCGGTCGCCGCCGGCCGCGTACTGACCGCGCCGGACGCCATCGACCGCACCTACCGCCACGACGAGATCGCCGCCTCGCCCGCGCTGGCGGCGCAGTGGCACGCCAGCGCCCGCTGGTTCGAGGATCGCTACACGCTGTCGCCCGACTGGCCCGACGAGTGCTACATCAACCACAGCTTCGCGCCCACTGGGTTGTGGCACCTGGGCTTTGTCTTTGCCATGGCCGACCTGCCCGCCGGCAGCGAGCTGACGGTGGACTACCGCCACCTGCTGCCGCCGGGCCAGAGCGAGGAGTTTGCCGATTCGCTCACTGGTGAGATAATTACCGGCTTGCCCTGGCGGGAAAGCCTTGCCAGCAGCACCCGAACGCTGGCCCGTCTGCTGGCCGCCACCAACACTGACCGTGATGTTTGAGATCCCAACCCTCCAAACGGCGCGCCTGCGCCTGACCGCGCTTACCGAACGCCATTTCGACGATTACGCCGCCATGCTGGCCGATCCCGAAAGCACCCGCTGGGTGGGCGACGGCCAGCCGCTGGACCGCACCAACGCGTGGCGCTCGCTGGCGATGCTGCTGGGCCACTGGCAGCTGCGCGGCTGCGGCATGTGGGCGCTGGAGCTGAAAAGCACCGGCGAGTTCATCGGCCGCGTGGGCTTCATGTACCCCGAGGGCTGGCCCGACCTGGAGCTGGGCTGGATGCTCAAGCCCGAGCACCAGCACCACGGCTACGCCACCGAGGCGGGCAACGCCGCGCTGGATTTCGTGTGGAGTCGCCTGCACGCGCCGCGCGTGATCAGCCTGGTGCGCATCGGCAACGAGGCGTCCGACCGGCTGGCCGAGCGCCTGGGCGGCGAGCACATCGAGGACATGGATTTCTACGGCTGCCACAGCCACGTGTTCGCCTACTACCCGCCGCACCGCGAGCACCACCGCGCCTACGCGTAGGCGCGGCCTCAGTACACGTCGCGGCGGTAGTCGCCGCGCTCGCGCAGCCGCTCCACCGTCGGCGCGCCCAGCACCTCCACCAGCACCGCCTCCACCGCCGGCGCCATGCCTTGCAGGCTGCCGCAGACGCGGATCGCCGCGCCCTCGTCCACCCAGGCACGCAGCACATCGGCCGCCTGGCGCAGGCGATGCTGCACGTAGACGCGCTCGGCCTGGTCGCGCGACCAGGCGAAATCCGCGCGCGCGATGGCGCCTTGCGCCAGCCAGCCGGCAATCTCCTCGCGATAGGGCAAGTCGTGCGCCTGCTGGCGCTCGCCGAACAGCAGCCAGTTGCGATGGTGGCCGGCGTCGATGCGCGCCTTGAGCAACGCCCGCAACGCGGCCATGCCGGTGCCGTTGCCGATCAGGATCAGCGGCCGCGCGTCGGCCGGCGCGTGGAAGCCCGCGTTGCGGCGCACGCGCAGCGCGATCTCCGCGCCCAGCGGCGCATGCCGTGTCAGCCAGCCCGAGCCCAGTCCCGGCGTGCCGTCCGGTCCGGTCTGCAGGCGCACCAGCAGGTGCAGCGCGCCGTCGGCGGGCACCGAGGCGATGGAGTATTCGCGGTGCGGCAGCGGCTGCAACCGCGCCGCCAGCGCCGACGCATCGAGGCCGGCGACGTCGCCGTGCGCCGGCAGGCGGCTGCACGCCAGCAGCTCGGCCAGCGGCAGCGACTCGCCATCGCGCGTCACCATGGCGCCGCCGTCCAGCGCCTGCGCGGCCAACCACGCCGCCACGGTTGCCGGCGCGTGGCGCGGGGCCACGTCCACCAGGTCGCCCGCCTGCCAGCTCGCCTGGCCCTGCGCCGGGCGCAACGCCAGGTGGAAACACGCCCCACCCACGCTGCCGGTGTTGAGCTGGCGCCGCTCCACCAACTGCCACGACGCATAGCGCGGCATCGACCAGTCGGGCAGGTCTTGCGTGCCGCCGAGGACGGACAGGTTTTGCTGCCAGCGTTGCAGCGCGGCCGGATCCTCGTCGTCCACCTCCACCGCGTCGAACAGCGGTTGCGCGCCGCCGGCCTGCAGCCACTGCCGCAGCTGGCGGCCGAAGCCGCAAAAATCGGCGTAGGCACGATCGCCCAGCGCCAGCAGGCCGTAGTGCAGGCCGGCCAGATCCGCCGGATCGGCCATCGCCTGGCGCGCGAATGCCGCGGCCATGTCCGGCGCCTCGCCATCGCCGGTGGTGCTGACCACGAACAATGCGCGCGACGCATCGCGCAAGGCCGCTCGGGTGGTTGCGCCCAGCGCCTCCACGCGCGCCGCCACGCCCGCCGTGCGCAGGCTTTGCACGGTCTGCCGCGCCAGCTGCTCGGCCAGTCCGGTCTGGCTGGCGTAAAACACCCGCACGGTGTCGGTTGCCTCGGCCGGCGACGGCGGCGCGACATGGCGCGCGCGGCGTGCATATGCCCAACCCGCCAGCCAAACCCAGCTGGCCAGCACCCAGGCCGAGGCCAGCCAGACACGGCGCCCCGGCGCGTGCCACACCAGCGGCTCGGCGCGGGCGCACCACAGCAGCGCCGCCCCCAGCGCAAACGCCAGCAACAGCACGGCACTGCTGATCGTCGCGCGTCGCCGGTCGCGCCTCATCGCCCCACCATGGCGGCAAATGCCGGCGACAGGCGCTGCTCGAAACCCTGTGGCGTACGCACGACCATCAACACCGCCAGGCCGCGCGCCCGCGCCCAGGCCATGCCGCGCGCGGCGCCCATCACGCTGAGCGTGGTGCCCAGCGGATCGGCCGCCATGCAGGTGTCCGCCAGCACGCTGACCGACGCCACCTCATGCGGCACCGGCTGCCCGCTGCGCGGGTCGATGTGATGCGAGTAGTAGCGGCCGCCGTCCTCGAACACGTGGCGATAGTCGCCCGAGGTGGCGATGGCACGCTCGTCCAGCGTGATGGTGTCGATCAGCTCGCCCTCGTCGGCCACCGCGCCGGCGGCCGCGTCGGGCCGCTCGATGCCCACCCGCCACGCGCTGCCGCCCGGCTTGCGCCCGTGCGCGCGCAATTCGCCCCCCACCTCCACCAGGTAGGCGCGCACGCCCTGGTGCTGCAGGTAGCGCGCCACCTGGTCCACGCCATAGCCCTTGGCCACGGCCGAGAGATCCAGCCAGACACCACCGGGCTGGCGCACGCGGCGGCGCGGTTCGTCCAGTTGCAGCTTCCACCAGCCCACCCGCGCACGCGCCGCCGCGATTGCCTGCGCCGTGGGCGGCTGGCGCGGACGCTGGTCGGGGCCGAAACCCCACAGGTTCACCAGCGGCCCCACGGTGGGGTCGTAGGCGCCGTCGCTGTCCTTTGCCAGTTGCAGCGCGTGCCTGAGCACGGCAAAGAACGCCGGCGGCAGCGTTTGCCAGCTGCCGGCCGGCGCGCGGTTGAAGCGCGACAGGTCGGACTCGGGCTTGTAGGTGCTCATCTGGCCGTCCACCTGGTCCAGCGCGGCCTGGATGCCCTGTTGCAGCGCATCGGCCGACGCCGTCGGCGGCAGGCTGGCCACGACCGACCAGGTGGTGCCCATGGTGCGCCCCTGCAGGCGGCGCAGCGTGGCCGCCGTCACCGGTACGGCAACGGCCCACAGCACCAGCGCGGTCAATGACCACGCCAGGGACAGACGCCAGCGCATCCCGTCTTACTCGGGCAGCACCTCGAACGTGGCGGTATACGCCAGCCGGCGCTTGCTCGCCTGCTTCACCTCGCTGCGGTCGTCCTCGGTGGCGGCATTGACCCAGTACATGCCCGGGTGCGGCCAGGTGAAGGTGAAACGGCCGTCCGCGCCGGTCTGCGCGGACATCGCCTCCGGCGCGTTGCGGTAGCGCGTGGCGCCGGCGATGGCGCTGACCGTAAGGCCCGCTGCCGGCTTGCCGTCCAGCAGCAGCTGGAACGTGGCCGGCTCGCCCTCCACCAGGTCGGTGACGCCGGACACCGGCACCAGCTCCAGCCCCTTGCCGGCAGGCTTGAGCGCGGTGGTGTTGGGCTTGCCGTTGGTGACAAAGGTCTCCACGCGGCTGTCGATGGCGGCAACCTCCACCGCCTTCGCGCCGGCCGGGATCGCCGTGGCCAGCTCGGCCGCCTTGCCGCGCCAGCGCTTTTTCTGGCCATCCAGCTCATAGCGCGCAAACACGCCCTGGTTGACCAGCGCCAGCTTGTACGTGCCCTGCTGGGCCAGCTCCACGTCGAACACGCTGCGGTACTTGCCGGTGGACGCGTTCTGCGGTTTGGCCGTCTGGCCGTCCGGCGCGGTGATCACCAGCTGATCCAGCGACGCCGGATGATGGTCGGGAAAATACAGGTCATTGGAGATGGCCGCGTCCACCGTGACCCACGGATCGGCGCCCGACACGTTGGTGGCCGAAGGCACCATCCACATCTTGTGGGCCTGGGCGGCCAGCGGCGCGGCGAGGGCCACGGCCAGGAGAAGGCAGGTCAAGCTGCGCTTGTGCATGAGGGACTCCACGTCACGAAAATCTAGGGGTTGATGTCGAGGGCCACGGCGCCCAGCTCGCTGCTGCCGTGCGCATCCAGATGCTGCGTGGCGGTGGCCGGCCAGGTGAACGGCACGCGCACCACTTCGCGGCCGCCCACTTCGCGCGCGGCCTCCACCACCAGCACGTAGTCGCCCGGCGCCAGCGTGCCCAGCGGCGCCTTGCCGTCGGCAAAATCCAGCCGGTACTGGCCGGCTGGGCGGGTGGCGCCGGATACGCCGTCCACCGGCAGCGACAGCTCGCGCCCGCCACGCCGCCACCACTGGCGCAGGTCAGGCAGCCACTTGGTGCCGGCGCCTTCCTTGCTGCTTTTCTGCGCGTACCAGGCCGCCAGTTGCGCGGCCACGCTGTGGTCGGCGCGCTCGATCCAGATGGCCGCGTAGGGCCGGTGGTACTCGGCCACCGGCTGCTCCGGCAGCTGCACGGTGACGGACAGCTCGGCCGCCGCCAGCGGCGCGGCCAGCAACAAGGCGAAGGTGGAAAGCAGCAAGCGACGCATCGACAAGGCCTCGTCAGTGAATGAAAAGCAGCGCCAGCAGCACCGGCAACACCACGCCCAGCGCCACCAGCGGCCAGGTGGACACACGCCGCGCGGCGTGGAATTTCAGGAGAAAAAGACCGGTCACGGCAAACACCAGGCAGGCCAGCGCAAACACGTCGATGAACCAGCCCCACACCGGCCCCGCATTGCGGCCCTTGTGCAGGTCATTGAGGTAGGCCACCACGCCACGACGGGTCACCTCGTACTGCACCTCGCCCGTGGCCCGATCAATGCTGAGCCAGCCGTCGCCGCCGGGGCGCGGCAGTGACAGGTAGATCTCGTCCGCCGACCATTCGCCCGCGCGGCCGGCCACGCCCGCCTGCAAGGCATCGTCCAGCCATGCCGCCACCGCATCCGGCAGCGGCACGGCCTTGCGCTCGTCCTCGCCCGCCACCTGCCCGCGCAACGGCGGCGGCAAGGTCACCGCGCGATCCATCACCTGCGGCGCCGCCTCGATCTGCCCCGCGTGGTTCAACGTCACGCCGGTGACCGCAAACAACAACAGGCCCACCAGGCACAACGCCGAGCTGATCCAGTGCCACTGGTAGAGCTGCCGCATCCAGAACCCGCGACGCGCCCCGCCCATGGCTTGTTGTTGTCGCGACTGACCCATGAAAAACCGTGACAGCCCCTCACCCAAGGCCGGTTGGCGAGGGGTGGCGAGCGTGAATGGAAAAAGCGCGGCGCCAGGCTGCGCGGTTGGTGGGCTATTAGACGCTAAATAAGAATCAATCTCAACGATGGAGCCAGGGGCGAGTCATGAGGGGCGAGGGAGGAGTGGATTTGAGGGAGCGGGTGGACCCTCATCGCGCGTCAACGCCGCCCGCTTGTGCCGTCGCGGTTGCTCCGGCTCGCTCAGGCAGTGCTCTTGGCCATCCAAAAGAAGTTGGCTCGCGCTCCGTCAGGAGGGTGAAAGCTCTGGTCTTGGCTTTTCAAGAGCAAGAGCATCGCGCACAAGGTGCGCTCCTACAAAAAAGCAAAAGCATCGCGACTGAAGTCGCTCCCACAAGTGAGGGTGGGAGGTGTGCGGGAGCAGCTGGCTTTTGCTTGTGCTCCTGGCTCCCTCTCCCCCGCTTCGCGGGGGAGAGGGCTGGGGAGAGGG